>OBEQ011148597.1_pt1 | contig 196893 bp, 177 predicted proteins | sample 1670901 | NCBI WGS metagenome assembly OBEQ01 (sample SAMEA104232315, study PRJEB22302) | groundwater metagenome | biome: forest; feature: aquifer; material: groundwater | place: USA | collected 2011-08-07 | depth 5.4 m
GGCGAGGCCTGCCAGTGGTCGTATAAAACACCGGCAAAAAAAGGTCCAATGACCCGGCCCAGACTGGCGCTGGCCTGGAAGGTCCCCATCACAGATCCTCTCATATGGGGGGAGGCTTTTTTAGAAACAAGACTCATCATGGAGGGTTGCGCGATGCCGCGTCCCAGGGACGACAAGGCGAGGGGAATTAAAAGGAGAGGTACCCGGCTGGAGGAGGGCACGAACAGGAAAGCAATTGCCAGGATGAAGGCTCCCACGAGCAAAAGTTTTTTCTCGCCGTATTTTTTGGAGAGCGAACGAATTCCTCCCCCCTGGACACCAATCATAACGAGCGCCATCGCGGCGAGGATGTAGGCGACATGCATGGCATCAAAGCCGAACTTGTCCTTCATGAAGAAGGCAAAGATGGATTCCAACTGGGTGACGCCCAGGGTAAAGATCAGGTAGAGGACGCACATTTTTAGCACAGACTTGTTTGCCAGCACTTTTGTCTTGATGGCCTCGATGTGGTGATGTCGCTCTGGTTCCTTCAATTTCCAGGACGCATAGGCCATATTGCAAAGACTGAGGGCGGCCGCTGTCAGGATAGGAACATGGTAGCCCTGTTTGGAGAGGGCCCCGCCCAAGGCAGGGCCTAAAAGAAAGCCAACGCCGAAGGCTGCTCCAATCAGGCCCATGCCTTTGGCGCGATTTTCCTCCGTGGTGATATCCGTGATATAGGCCGACGCCACACTGATATTGGCTGCAAAAATTCCGGCAAGAATACGCCCTGCAAAAAGCATGACGAGGGAATGAGCCGTCCCCAAGATAAAAAGTCCAATGGCAGAGCCTCCAATGGTCAGGATAAGAACTTTTTTCCTCCCAATATGGTCCGAAAGCCTTCCCCACACCGAAGAAAAAAGGAACTGCATCGCAGAATAAGAGGCCAGCAGGATTCCCAAAACGGTGGCGTTCGCCCCATACTGTTGAGCGTAAAAAGGGAGGATGGGAACAACAACTCCAAACCCGATGAGGTCGAGGACGACAACGCTGAAGAGTATGAGAAGGGCACGATCTGCTTTTGGATGGCTTGACATGTTTTTTTAACTGATATAGCGGCTTGGAACTTATTTCACTAAAAATTTTTGGATCATTGGATCCATTGGGGGGATCCATTGGGGGATCCATTGCGAATCCGTTGCCGAATCGGGGACTCTTTGCATCATCGTTACAAAGTTTTATTTTTTTTGATCGGGTTCCTGGGATTGACCTCCTGCAAAAAACCCTTACCCGTCCTTTTTCAGGCCCCTTCCTTTGTACTTACCGATCAAGGGGGTGCCAAGGTAAGCCTGGAAAATTTAAAGGGCAAAGTATGGGTGGCTGATTTTATCTTTACCCGTTGTGCCGGTGTTTGCCCGCTGCTGACCCAAAAAATGGCAGACCTTGAAAAAAGTTTAAGTCAGGAGCCCGATCTTCGTTTTATTTCGTTTACGGTTGATCCGGAGACGGACACCCCTCAAAAACTGTCGGCCTACGCCCATCTTTTCCACGCCGACTCCAGACGCTGGTTTTTTTTGACAGGGCCTGTTAATGCCGTCGAAGAGGCTATTGTAAAAGGGTTTAAGATCAGCATGGAGAAGGCGAGTGATTTTCAGGTAATCCACGGAGAAAAGTTTATTTTAGTCGATCGAGAGGGGAGGATTCGTGGCTATTTTGATACGGATCCGACGGGGCTTCAATGGATTCATCAAGGGATTATCTCCCTGTTGAAAGAAAAGGGGGGAAATTAAAATGACATCACTTGGATCGCATCTTGCCGCGCTCAATGCGACTCTCAATGGCCTCTCGGCCATTTTTCTCATGATTGGTTTTATCGCTATTCGAAAGAAGAAGATTCCCATCCATCGTTTTTGCATGGTGACGGCTTTTTCTCTCTCCATTATTTTTCTTATTTCCTACCTGACACGTTTTTATCTCACGGGAGTGCATCGGTTTCCGGGGACCGGTTTCTTGAAGAGTCTTTATGTGTCTATCCTGGGAACTCATACGGTACTCGCAGCGATCACTCCTTTTTTAGCAATCCGGGCCCTTTACTTGGCCCTTAAATCCCGTATTGATGAGCATAAAAAAGTAACACGTTTTGCCTTTCCCATATGGATGTACGTTTCTGTGACAGGGGTGATTGTGTATTGGATGCTCTACCACTTAACCTTGGCATAACCCTTTAAAATCAAGGTGATTTAAGATTTGACGCATGGTACGTTCCATGTTTAGTTGATAGGAAGTACTCTTCCTATACTCGGCTTCAGGAAGCGTCGAAGAGGCAACGGAGAATCCTAATGAAGGCGCTCATTATTGCTGCTGGGAAGGGGAATCGACTTCGCAAGTTTGATGGAGACCTGCCAAAACCGCTGCATAAGGTGGCAGGGCTTTCTCTCATTGAAAGGGCCCTTCTTTCGGGTAAAAAGGCGGGGATTTCCGAGTTCGTTATTGTCGTTGGCTACCAGGCAGCCGAGATCCAAAAACCCCTGGAAAAAAAGCAAAAAAAACTAGGTGTCCGCCTGACCTTTGTCGAAAATAAAAACTGGGAGAGGGCGAACGGTCACTCCGTATTAAGCGCTCAGTCTTTGCTCCACGAAAGTTTTGTCCTCCTGATGGCAGATCATATTTTTGATTGGAAAATTTTAGAACATCTACAAAAAAGCAAACCTCAAGAAGGCGAGGTCATCCTGGCCGTTGATGAGCGGGTGGATCAGGTGTTTGATTTAGAAGATGCCACGAAGGTCAAAAATCGGGAAGGGCGTATCCTTGAGATTGGAAAAGATTTGAATGACTACACCGCCATCGATACCGGGATTTTTTACTGTTCTCCCGCCCTTTTTCCTGCCCTTGAGAAGGTCTGTCAAAATGGTGAAGGGAGTCTCTCGGAAGCGATTGCCCTTTTGGCTCATGAAGGGAAGGCGCGCGTGTCTCCGATCGGGAGTTGTTTTTGGCAGGATGTCGACACGCCCGAGAGTCTGAAACATGCCGAGAAGGTTCTCTTTGGTGCAACAGCCAAAGACACGGACGGACCTATCTCCAAATACTTTAATCGAAAAATATCCGGATTTTTATCGCGCTTTCTTGTCAAGACGCCTCTGGGTCCCAATCAGATCACATGGTCGGCCCTGATCATCGGTCTTTTGTCGGGTTTCTTGGTTGCCAAAGGTACCTACATCGATGTGGCCTTGGGCGGCCTTGTTTTCCAATTTGCCTCTATTTACGATGGATGTGACGGGGAAGTTGCCAAGCTGAAGATGGCCTCTACCAAGTTTGGTGAATGGCTCGATACGATCTGTGACAATATTACTTATCTCGCCTTTATGGTCGGCCTTGTCGTGGGTGCCTATCGGCAGGGTTTTGAATATGTCATCCCCCTGGGAGTATTGACGGTCTTCGGTATCCTCATGACACTGACGACGATGTATTTTTACCTGGTTCGGTTCACCAACTCGGGAAGTTTGGTGACGATACAGAAGGATCTCACCCGTGATCTTGAGGCCCATGACCAAAATCTCTTTGTACGGTTTGTGACCAAGATAAAGTTTATGATGAAGAGAGATTTTTTCGCCCTATTTTTTATGGTGCTCTGTCTTTTTAACCGTCTTGATTCAATCCTCATCCTGGCGGCTATCGGGTCCAACCTGACCTGGATAGTCTTCTTGACCCTAAAACGTGAATTCATCCAGCCCACCCGTTCGAACGCCGAGCTGACACACAACTGATGCTCTCCAAAAATTTTACAACCTCCAAAAAGATCGAGGGCCTTTATAAATTCCTCAAGATTAAAACGACGGGGATGCCCCGACTGATTAATCTCGAGGTCACAAAACTGTGCAATGCCCAATGCGACTTTTGTCCCTGCTGGGAGATTAAGGATTATCCTCAGCTCAAGGACTACAGTGCCGTTATGGCCAAATTCAAACCCATTGTCCTCTCCCTCAATGGTGGTGAGCCGCTGCTTCGAAAGGATTTTTTACAAATTGTCGATCAGGTTCGTCCGCATTGTACCTACCTGACCATGATCACCCATGGTCAGTTGCTCACCGAGGAAAAGTTTAAGGAGCTCTGCGAGCATGGTCTGGACCAGATTTCAATTTCCAGAAACTATATCGATGAGCAGCACGACGAGGAGAGACACCTGACAGGTCTTACGCAGCATTTTAAAAACTTGATCCCCAATCTCGCACGGCAGGGTTTTGATAATATTGCTTTTAATACCGTCATCATGGATCGCAATCTGGAGCATATTATCCCCCTCGCCAAACAGTCCCATGAGTGGGGGGTCAAAATCTCGTTTAGTTCTTACAGCACGTATAAGAATGACAAAGAGGCGTATCGAATCCGTGAAAATCAGCTGGCACGATTGGAAGAAGTCATCGATCAGCTCCTGGAATTGAAGAAGACCCAGGGCAATATCATGACGTCTTCTTATTACCTAAAAATGGTCCCCAAGTTTTTCAGGGAGGGCCATGTGGACGATTGCAAGGCCGGCCTGAATTTTATACAGATGACACCGGATGGTTACATTAAACGATGTTCCGAGATGCCCGTGATGATGCACTGGACCGAGTATCATCCCGACAAGGTCGAACCAAACCCTTGCAATATTTGCTGGCTTTCTTGTAGAGGAGAGACCGAGACGCCCATGACGCCGGGCCGGTTGTGGGAGTTTTTGAAACATTAGGAAATGGAGAAATAGTGTGAGAACTACAAATCTAGAAGATATGGCATTTTCAATTCTTGGGAGTGCTATTCAAGGGGCTTGGCACGCGAACGGTCGTTCACCTTCCTATGACAACGTACGGGGTGTGCCCAAAACTTTTTGGATCAATAAGAGAGGACATGAGATAGGAGGTAGGAGAGCTGTTGTAGCCAGCATGGGAGTTGTGAGTGAGTTTTTTGTTCAAACGAAATTTGATACGGCAGTTTTACTCTCCCCAGGATCAGATAAGATTCCCTTTAAAGTTGTTATTGCGAGTACGACTCAAGACGAATTCAAAGACCTGAAGAATTTGGCAAAAAGACCCCATCGTCTCTTGGCAGATATCTTTCAGAGAGAGCCGAAAGTTCGGAGGGTCCGTCAAGGCATTCTCAAAGGTTGGCTTCTTACCCCTCTCGTGACGACCGGCGATCAGTTTATGGGAGGCCTCCTTTGTTACTGCGGAGACCGTCTTAGTTATGGCGCGGATTTTGTGGATGCCCGCGTAATAATGAAATTTCTCGCTCAACCCCTTGCGACAGTTATTGATCTTGGATTAGTTTTGGGAAGTTATGAAGCTACAGCATTAGAGAGTATGAAGGCGGCGACCCAAGCTGGGAATAGAGCATTTAAGGATGATCTTCACACGTTAAAAAAACTTATCTGATCATCGCCATAGACTCAATTTTTGCCGCCTTGGTGGAACTGGTAGACACGCCAGACTCAAAATCTGGTGGGGGCAACTCCGTGGGGGTTCGATTCCCTCAGGCGGCACAGTAAGATCGCATCCGTCCTTGACATAAAGACGCTATGTAGCTATTTTAGGGGGCATGGCGTTGAACATACATACCGATCCTAAGTTTGAAAAGTGTCTCGAGTGGTTGAGCCGGCATTCTCGCAAGACCAAGACGGATGTGATCAAGGAGTTGGTTCTGGAACAATACCGGCTAAAGCAGTCCGGCTTTCAGTTTGGGGCCCTCAAACTGACCAAATCCCTCTCATCAAAAAAAATTCAAAAAGAGCTCAAACGACTGGATAAAGATCGTGATTTGGATTGATACCAGTTTTGCTGTGGAATGGTTGTGCGGTACCGAGCGTGCCTCCCAAGTTAATTTGCCACGCGGACCCCTTGGTCTTTTATCCATGCAATACGCAGAGGTTTATGTCTTTTTCTTGCGTAAAGGGATGGATCACAAATCCATCGCCGGTCAGCTTGACTTTCTTGAGCTTGGCTTTCCCGAAAAAATCCATCTTCAGTTGGCAGCCCAGCTTTATATAGAGGCAAGGGTGGATGTAAAAAATAAGGCTTCACTGGCCGATGCACTTCTCGCCGCTGTGGCGTATGAAAGAAAAGAAAAAATTATTGCTTTTGATCGGGACTTTTCCTCTCTCGGCTTTGAGGAGGAAGAGGGGATCTGGCATTCAATTCCGTGAGGCAAATCCGATGGAATTTTCATCGTAAATACGCATCATTTTTTATATTGCAATTACCCTCCTGTTTCGCTAGAAACACCCCACATTTTCGGAAATGACCGAGAGTGGGCCTTGTCAGAGCCCACTTTTGCTTTTTATGGGGTTGGTGGATATTCAGAAGATTAGGGTCCTGGTGGAGCCAGTTCTTCAGGAGCTGGGGTTGGATCTCGTAGAGCTCCGGCAACTCACGGAGTATGGACGTCCGACCCTTCGTGTGGCGATTGACAAAGAGGGGGGTGTCACCGTTGGGGATTGTCAAAGAGTCTCCCGGGAGATCGATACGTTGTTGGAGGTAGAGGCCGGGATTCGCGAGCGTTTTTTTCTCGAAGTTTCTTCCCCGGGGCTGGATCGGCCTTTAAACAAAGAAGCTGATTTTGTTCGTTTTGTGGGGCGGAGCGCGTCGGTCAAAACAAGGGAACCGATTGAGGGAAGGCGTAATTACAAAGGATTGTTAAAAGGTGTTGCCGATGGAACCATCGTGATGGTGATCGATGGTCGGGAATATAAGATTCCGGTGGGTCTGGTCGAGAGAGCCCATCTTTGTTGAACAACCATAAGTATTTCTAACTTTTAAACAGGGAGTCAGTCGGATGTTGCAAAACCTAACACAAATCATTCAGCAGGTCAGTAAAGAGAAATCAATCCCCAAGGAATTTTTGGTTGAGGCGCTTGAGTCAGCCATGTTGACCGCAGCGCGCAAAAAATACGGTCATGAGCGTGAGATCGAGGCGCGATTTAATGAAGAATTGGGTGAAGTCGAACTCTTCCAATTCCGAACGGTGGTTGAAAACGTCGCGAATGAATTTACCGAGGTTGGTGTCAAGGAAGCCCATGGGCTTGATCCGGATGCCCAGATTGGTGACAGCATCGGTGAAAAACTCGACAATAGATTTTTGGGGCGTATCGCCGCGCAAACCGCCAAGCAGGTCATTATTCAGAAGGTGAGAGATGCTGAGAGAGATATTGTCTACAACGAATATAAAAACCGTGTTGGAGAACTCATCACCGGTATTGTCCGTAGAGTCGAGAAGGGAAACATCATCGTCGATCTAGGACGCACAGAGGCCGTTCTTCCGCCGCGGGAGCAGATCAAAACAGAAGACTACAAGTCGGGTGATCGGATCCAGGCCTATTTCCTTGCCCTCCAACGTTCCAGTCGTGGGCCTTCTCTTATTTTGAGCCGGAGAGATAGAGGGTTGCTGATTAATCTCTTCGAGATGGAAGTTCCCGAAATCGCCGAAAAGATTGTTGAGATCAAGAACGCGGCTCGTGAACCGGGGGCACGATCAAAGATCGCCGTTTATTCAAAGGACAGTGATGTGGATCCTGTCGGTGCCTGTGTGGGTATGAAGGGGTCGCGTGTTCAAAATGTCGTTCAGGAGTTACGCGGCGAGAAGATTGATATTGTTTCATGGGATCCAGATCCGGCCAAGTTTGTCTGTAACGCGATTTCGCCCGCTGAAGTAGCTAAAGTTATTATTAACGAAAAGGATCGCAGCATGGAGATCATTGTTCCTGATGATCAACTGTCTTTGGCCATTGGAAAGAGGGGACAAAATGTCAGATTGGCCGCTGAACTCACCGGATGGAATATCGACATCTACAGTGAATCCAAATTGGATGAGATGGCTAAGAAGGCCAAGAAGACCCTTTCTGAAGCCCTGAATGTGGATGAGGGAGCCGCGATGATTCTTTACAGTCATGCCTTCCGCAGCCCTGAGGAAATAGCGGCGGCCACTCCCGAGGAGTTGAAGCAGGTTCCCGGAATGAGTCCGGCTAAGCTCGAAGAGCTGAGGGTGGCTGCCAAGGCTTATGTCGAAAAAAAGAGGACCTCCGGAGATGGGGGAGAAATGACCCAGGATGGAAGTGAATTGTTGCAAGAGCAAACTCTTTCGGGAATTCATGATATCCCTCTGGCGACTGTCAAAGGTGTTGGTCCCAAGACGCTTGAGCTGCTGGCGGCCGCTGGAATGACAACCCCTTTCCAGGTTGCTCAATATACAGCCGACCTGCTTTCTGAAAAAACAGGGATTCCTTTAGCAAAGGCGCAACAGCTTGTTGAAAGCTGCCGGGCGAGTCTCAGTTCGTCAGCCGCTTGATGGCTGGCGTTTTGCCCAGGATAAAAAAATATGGATGTTAAGTCGGGCATTGAAGAAAAAAGAGTCAAATCGACCATTATTCGTCGGCGTGCCAAGGCCGAGCCGATACCAGAACTACCTACCTCTACTCCGGAAGGAGCTACGGACGAGAAGTCTGCTTCCGCTACGAGCGAGACGCTCGTTGAGAATGTAAGAACGCCTGTTTCACCTCAGCAACAAGGGGAAGAGTTAAAAGCCAGGGTCTCACCCGAAATTATTTCTCCGGCAACAGAGGTTGTTTCTTTCAAAGAAAAACCCAAAAAAGTAACCAGGAGAAAGACGCGCGATGAGTTAGAAATGGAAATGATCGAGAGAGCGGGCGGGTTGAAGCGTGCGGCTGAACTCATGGAGAACGCCCCGGAGAGACTTGAGCGGGTTTTTAGACCTGACAGAAGTGCCAAGAAAAAGAAAGTCATTGCCCGGAGAGAATTCAAAAAAACTGAGATTACAACGCCCAAAGCCACCAAGAGGGTGGTGCGTATTGAGGGGACAGTGACGGTCGGTGAGCTTTCGAAAAGGATGGGAACCAAGGCAACCGATGTTCTGAAAAAACTCATCGATCTGGGAGTGATGGCGAGTATCAATCATAGCATTGATACGGATACGGCGATGTTGGTGGCCCATGATTTTGGTTACGAAGTTGAAAATGTGGCCTTTGAAGAGTCTTCCGTCCTCGGAGGTGAAAAAGATAAAGAGGAGACCGATGAAGGCAAGTTGCCACGTCCTCCCATTGTGACTGTGATGGGTCATGTCGATCATGGAAAGACTTCTCTCCTGGATGCGATTCGCAAAACACAAGTAGCCGCTGGTGAGGCCGGAGGAATTACCCAGCATATTGGTGCCTACGATGTTACAACTCCCAAGGGGGCCGTTACCTTTATTGATACTCCGGGCCATGAGGCCTTTACGGCGATGCGGGCTCGTGGGGCCCAGGTGACGGATATTGTGATTCTGGTTGTGGCTGCCGATGATGGCATTATGCCCCAGACGGTTGAAGCGATTCATCATGCCAAAGCGGCCAAAGTTCCTATTATTGTGGCCGTCAATAAAATCGATAAACCCGAGGCCGATGTCGGACGGGTGGAACGCGGTCTCATGGAGCACGGCCTCGTCTCTGAAAAATTAGGGGGAGATACGATTATTGTTCCCGTATCGGCAAAGGCCCATAAAGGCATTGAAGATCTTCTGGAAATGATTTTGTTGCAGTCCGATGTGCTTGAGTTAAAGGCCAATCCCAACAAGAGAGTTGTAGGAACAGTCATTGAAGCCCGTTTGGATAAAGGTCGCGGACCCGTAACAACGGTTGTGATTCAGGAAGGAACCCTCCATGTCGGTGATATTATTGTCGCGGGAACAGCCACCGGAAAGGTTCGGGCGTTGATGGATGCCTTGGGACAAAATGTCAAGGAAGCCCTTCCTGCAAAACCCGTCGAAGTGTTGGGTTTGGATACGGTACCGATGGCCGGTGATAAGCTTTATTCGATGCAGTCAGAAGAAGATGCCAAACAAATTGCCGAGCATCGCGAAATCAAATTGAGAGAGGCTAGAAATCAGGTCGCGGCGCCGCGACTCGAGGATCTCTACGCCAGTGCGATAAAGGGAGAGATTCCTGAAGTGAGGGTCGTCGTTAAGGCCGATGTTCAGGGATCTATCGAGGCCCTCCGCGAAGTGATCCATAAACTCTCTACCGAGAAGGTCAAGACCTCCGTTCTCCACGGTGGCGTGGGGGCTATTACAGAATCCGATGTCATGCTTGCCGTTGCTTCACGGGCGATCATTATTGGTTTTAATGTGCGTCCTGACAGCAAGGCCCGAGAGCTTGCTGAGAGAGAAAAGGTCCAGATTCGATCTTACAAAATTATTTATGAAGTTCTGGATGACTTGCGGAAGGCCATGGAGGGGATGCTCCAGCCGATCTATGAAGAAAAATATCTTGGTCGCGCCGAAGTGAGACAGACGTTCACTGTTTCCAAAATTGGTACTATCGCCGGTTGTTTTGTGGTGGACGGCAAGTTTTTGAGATCGGCATCCGTACGACTCCTGCGCGACGGGAAGGTCATCTATCAGGGCAAGATTTCATCATTAAAACGTTTCAAGGATGATACCCGAGAGGTCAACACAGGACTTGAGTGCGGCATCTCGATCGAGAATTATAATGACATCAAAGTAGCCGATATGATCGAGGCCTATCATGTTGAGGAAATAGCGGCCAAGTTATAGATCGTTTTTTGAAATTCTTTTCCGCAGGTAATCCTATGAGTACTCATCGCATCAGGCGACTCGAAGAAGAAATTAAACATATGGTGAGTTCTCTAATGGTTTTTGAAGTGACAGACCCGATCCTTCGGGGGATTACGGTGACCCGTGTTCTCATTACAAAGGATATTGGGCTTGCCCGAGTCTACTATGACACGCCCGCAGGAAGAACGGAGAGACTCAAGATTCAAGAGGCCCTGGAGGGGGCCAAGGGATATTTTAGAAAACAGATTGCCCCTCGTTTGAACCTCCGAATGGTCCCTGAACTGGAGTTTTTTTATGATGAAACCAAGGACGAAATTTCACGGGTTGAAGAGCTTTTTTCAAAACTTTGACTTTATCAGAGGAGTGAATTACAGCTTTACAACCTAAAAACAGCGTGTTAGCTCTCGGAGGCTTTTATGGAACTACCCAAGCAGGAAGTGATTTCAAAATTTAAAACTCATGAGAAAGATACCGGCTCTCCTGAGGTTCAGATTGCCCTCATTTCACAGAGGATCAATCACTTGACGGGCCATTTTAAAGGTCATGTCAAGGATCACCAATCGCGTCGAGGACTTTTGAAGTTGGTTGGTCAGCGCAGGCGCCTGTTGGGTTATTTGAAGTACAAAAACGTGGAGCGTTATCGTCATCTCACAAAAGAATTAGGTTTAAGAAAATAGGTTAAGTACTGGAAGGTCATTGGGAATCTGATAATTTATGAAGTCTGTCTCCGCTCTCTTAGGTGGAGAGGCCCGTTATAAGTTATCAGCTGATCATCCCGCGACCTTCCAAAAACAAAATTAAAACAAACATCATGAAGCGGAGGTTTATATGATTCAAAGTGTTCAGACACAACTGGGCGGACGTTTGCTTACGATTGAGACAGGTAAAATGGCTAAACAGGCCGGAGGAGCGGTTACGGTCCGCGCCGGTGATACCATCGTCCTCGTGACCGCCGTTGTAGCAAAAAAACCCAAAGAGGGGATCGACTTTCTTCCCCTGACCTGTGACTATATTGAAAAGACATTTGCAGCGGGAAAAATTCCCGGGGGTTTTTTCAAACGGGAAGGACGCCCTTCAGAGACCGCAACGCTCACAAGCCGATTTATCGACCGGCCTATTCGTCCTTTGTTTCCGGAAGGCTATTATTACGACACGCAAGTCATTGCGACGGTGCTCTCGGTGGATGCCGATAATGAGCCTGATATTCTTGCCATGATCGGGGCTTCAGCGGCCTTGACCCTTTCGGAAGCTCCGTTTGCCGGTCCCATCGCTGGTGTCCGTGTGGGGCGAATCAACGGGGAATTAAAAATCAATGTCCCACCCGCCGAAATGGAGGCAAGTGATATTGACCTCATCGTTGCCGCGAGTCGTGATGCCGTTGTGATGGTAGAGGGTGGCGCTGCTGAGGTCTCCGAACAAGAAATTATTGAGGCCATCAACTTTGCCCATCAGGCGATTTTGCCTCTCCTGGATATCCAGGAAGAGCTTCAGAAGAAGTCGGGCAAGCCCAAGATGGTAGTGCCGGCGATTGAAATCGATGAGCCCTTGAAGGATGAGATTGAAAAGATGTCGAAAGAAAAATTGGTTCAGGCGATGCGTATCGTTGAAAAGAAAAAAAGGGGAGAAGCGATCGCTGCCGTTAAGGAGGAAGTGACTCAGGCTAAAGTTCCAGCCGACGATGCGAAGATGGCAAAAAAAGTCTCTCAGATTTTTGAGGATATGCATTATCGGTTGATGAGAAAAATGGTTCTTGAGGAAAACAGCCGTATTGATGGGCGCAAATACGATGAGATCCGGCCCATTAGTTGTGAAGTCGGATTGCTTCCCCGCACCCATGGATCAGCCCTCTTTACACGAGGTGAGACGCAAGCCTTGGTGGCTGTCACCCTGGGATCACGTGAAGACGAACAAATCATTGATGCCTTGCAGGGTGAATACACCAAACGATTTACCCTCCATTATAATTTTCCTCCCTTCTCAACGGGCGAGACCAAACCCCTCCGATCCCCGGGTCGTCGCGAAGTAGGACATGGAGCCCTGGCAGAGAGAGCCCTTCGAAGAATGGTTCCATCTGAAGATGTATTTCCTTATACTATTCGAATAGTTTCAGAGATTTTAGAATCTAATGGTTCATCTTCGATGGCGAGTGTTTGCGGTGGGACATTGTCCTTGATGGATGCCGGTGTGCCGATCAAGTCTCCTGTTGCTGGAATTGCTATGGGACTTATTAAAGAGGCAGAAAAGGTGGCTATCCTTTCGGATATCCTGGGGGATGAGGATCATCTGGGAGATATGGATTTTAAAGTGACAGGAACTTCCAAGGGGGTCACGGCCCTGCAAATGGATATCAAGATTGCTGGTGTTACGGGCGCTCTCTTGTCCAATGCCTTGGAGCAGGCCCGACGTGGAAGACTTCATATCTTGGGCAAGATGACAGAATCTCTTCAATCGCCTCGCGGGGATCTTTCACCCTATGCCCCGAGAATCAAATCTATCAAAATTCCAAAAGACAAGATTGGTGAGCTCATTGGTCCCGGTGGCAAAAACATTCGCGGTATCATCGAAGAAACAGGAGTTAAAATTGATGTGAATGATGAAGGAGTCGTCAATATTTTCTCGAACGACGCCGAAGCCATGCAGAGAGCCGTCCATAAGGTGGAAGGGCTCACGGCCGTTCCCGAACTTGGAAAGATCTATCGAGGCAAGGTCGTCAAAGTCGCCGAGTTCGGCGCCTTTGTTCAGATACTTCCTAATCAGGACGGGCTCCTCCATATTTCGGAGATTGATTATCAAAGAATCAATCAGGTGCGTGACGTCTTGAATGAAGGGGATGAAGTGGATGTCAAAGTCATCCGCATCGAACCCGATGGCAAGGTGGCTTTGTCCCGCAAAGAGACGATGTCCCCACCCGAAGGCTATGTTCCTCCGCCACCCAGGGCAGACAGAGGGCCGCGCCCGCCACATAATGACCGCGGGCGCGATGATCGTGGTGGTCGGGATAGGGATCGGGGACCACGAAGGGGTCCTAGATAATTTGGGTGATGACCTCAAGAAGTTGTCGATAGGTTTCTTCGGGTGATCCTGAATTGTCGATGATATAATTGGCGAGTTTCTCCCTTTCAGAGTCGGGCATCTGCGCTTGGATACGCTTCCCGGCTTGATCTGCCGAAAGACCATCACGGGTCATGAGACGTTGCCGTTGGATTTCCGGACGGGTACGGATCAGAATAGTCTTGTCCATCTGCTGGTGTAATCCCGACTCAAAGAGGAGGGCGGCATCGACGACGATAAGGGGATACCCTTGTTTTTTGATTTCACGTATTTTCCTGAGAATTTTTTTGAAAATTTCAGGATGAGTCAATTTTTCAAGTTTTTCTTTTTTGGACGGATTTGAAAAAACAATTTCACCCAATCGTTCACGATCCAGAGAACGGTCTTTTTGCACAATCTCCTTGCCGAAGGTTTTGAGAATTTCACGATAGGTCTTGGTATTTGGCTTTACACTCTCACGTGCCATCTGATCGGCATCAATGACGGGAATACGAAGTTTTTTGAAGAAATCAGAAACCGTTGACTTGCCGCTGGCAATTCCACCGGTGAGTCCCAGGAGACGAAAGTTACCGTCCAGACGTTCGTGAAGAATGCCCAAGGCAGGGTTTTTCTTTTCCTGATCCTTCATCGTCTTCCAAACGGCACTGATAAAGTCAGTTTTCCGGAATTTTTTTTTACTTTTATTTTTCAAGATTTTAATTTTTTATTAACAATCTCCAACAACTTTTCTTTTGTATTCATTTCGGGGTCATCCAGGACAATCTCGACAAGATCCTTGAGAATTTTGCCGAGGGAGGGGCCTTCCGGAATACCCGACGCAATAAGGTCATGACCGCTGAGTGCCAGATCACGGATTCCAAAGGGTGTCTTCTTCTCGATCTCCTCGGCAATTCTTTTTCTGAGCTTTAAGACTCCTTTGATTCCTTCTGGATATTTTCCCCCACGGTTATCGGCGATTCTGAGATCAACAAGCTTGAGGATGTGCTCCGGACCAATCTTGTTAATGAAGCGGCGAATGGCCCGATCGGTAAAAAAGGCCTTTGTCTGAAACATGTGGTGCTCGACCAGATGGGCAATATTGGAAGGGTTGATTCCCATGGTTGTCATCTTGAGGGCGGACATGCGTGCCTTGGCCATACGCTTGGAAACAAGCTGGTGCCCATAAAAGGTGAGGCGATTTTTTTTGGAGTCAAAACGTTTTGTTCTTCCTTTGCCTACGTCATGGAAGAGGGCCGAGAGCATAAGCTCGAGATCGCCCGCCGAAGGAATCGCCGAATCTCTCCGGGAAGCATCCAGGACGCGCATGGTGTGCATAAAGACATCATCTTTATGTAATTTATTTCCTTGCTCGACACCTACGTTTTCGGCGACCTCGGGAAAAACCTCCTTCAAGAGATTGATCTTGTTCATCCAGATAAATCCTGACGAAGGTTTCTCGGCGGCAAGAAGCTTTTTGATCTCTTCGCTGATTCTTTCCGGAGAGACCGTCTTGATCAGAGGGGCATTTTTTTGCATGGCAGCAAAGGTTTCAGGCTCGATTTCCAGATTAAATCGTGCGGCAAATTGGATTCCACGCATCAGACGGAGGGGGTCTTCCTCAAAGGCCTTTGCTGAAACCATACGGAGCGTTTTGTCTTCCAGATCTTTCTTGCCGTGAAAGGGATCTATGAACTCTTGGGACAGAATCTCACGGGCCATGGCATTGATCGTAAAATCTCGGCGAGAGAGGTCGGTTACAACAGGAAGCTCCGGGTCATAGTCCACCTGGAAATCCCGATGTCCGACTCCCGTTGAAACTTCTTTACGTGGGAGAGCCATATCAAGACAAAGGGCGGGAGTTTCTTTGGGGTAAAATTTGATAACGCCAAAACTTTTACCAACGGTAAAAACCTCGCCATAGCGTTTAAGGATCTTGCCGAGCAACTCCAGAGGGACTCCGCGCACCAAGAGGTCGCGATCTTTATGATCGATTCTTAAAAATTGATCTCGAACGGTCCCGCCCACTTCAAAAACCTGGCCGCCCGATTGATAGATCTCCTCAAAATACGGATTCAACTTTAACCTTCCCTCTGAAATCATTGACCCATAAAGAGAAAATCTCATCTGAGGAAAGAGAAGTCGCAGGACCCGTCCCTGTTTTCTCCCCCAGTTCTGTTTGCCATGGAGAAAAGAATCCTGAGACCAAGGTTTGAAGTTTTTCAATGAGGAGCTCTCGCTTCATGACTTCTTCAAAGTCCTCTCCACTCTTTTGGCGATAGTGAGGTAAAAATATCTCCTGGTAGGCCCTAAAATCAAAGCCCCCATCGGGGAAGAGGTTTTTATCGGACTGAATAGCACGGGCCAATTCTTCTTCGGAAACACTGAGACCCAATTGATAGGCATACTGAATCATAATTTCACGTGTGATGAGCTGGTCTTTGACATTCTGTTTTAGAAGATCTTGAAAACCGGCAGGAATTTCCCCCTTAAAGCTGTCCTTCATATGATTCAAAGCTGACTGGTAAGCCGCTTCATAACGACGTCTTCCGATCCCAACGCCTCCGACGGAGGCGACATACCTCTGTTGATTGGAAAATTGAGAGGAGTATTTTGAATATCCGAAGAAGAAGACAAAAGTCAGAATGATCAAGGCCAAGACGGTTTTTACCATCCAAGAGCTTGCGTGTTTTCTGAGTTGATCCAGCATGAAGTCTCCTTTTTGAGAAAATTGTTCCAAAACTTGAACGAAATCAACAAAATTTCTTGATATTTGATAACCTCGATGATAGCGCTCCTCACTCACTCATGATATTCGACCGCTTCTTAGGACTTTTTTCCAATGACCTCGCCATAGATCTCGGTACAGCGAATACTCTGGTCTATGCTAAAGGCAAGGGCATTATTGCCTTTGAGCCCTCCGTCGTGGCGGTTCAGCGGGATGCTCGTGGCATCAAAAAGATCCTGGCTGTCGGTAAAGAGGCCAAGGAGATGTTGGGGAGGACGCCTGGGAGTATTGAGGCGATTCGTCCCATGAAAGACGGAGTCATTGCTGACTTTGAGGTGACCGAGGCGATGCTCCGTTATTTTATTCGTAAGGCACACAATCGCAAGACTTTGATTCGGCCGCGGATTATTATTTGTGTTCCTTTTGGTGTCACCGAGGTCGAAAAGAGGGCCGTTCGTGAATCGGCCGAGTCGGCTGGTGCCCGGGAGGTCTTTCTCATTGAACAACCTATGGCAGCCGCTATTGGTGCCGGTTTACCTATTACCGAACCTTCGGGAAATATGATTGTTGATATTGGGGGAGGTACGACTCAGGTGGCTGTTATTTCATTGGCGGGTATTGTGTACAGCCGGTCGGTTCGTATGGCGGGTGACAAACTCGATGAGGCCATTATCAACTACCTCAAGCGCAAGTATAATATGTTGATCGGCGAACGTACGGCTGAGATGATCAAGATCAATATTGGGACGGCCCATCCGGAGAACGAAGTCCGCACGATGGAGGTCAAAGGCCGGGACCTCGTGGCTGGTGTTCCCAAGACTCTTGAAATTAATTCTGAAGAGGTTCGCGAGGCCATCCAGGAGCCTCTCAATGTCATCGTGGAGACGGTGAAAATGGCCTTGGAGAGAACACCTCCGGAACTCGCTTCGGATATTGTCGATAGGGGAATCGTCCTTGCCGGTGGTGGTGCTCTTATCCGAAATATTGATGTCCTCCTGCGAGAGGAAACGGATTTGCCCGTCACGATTGCTGATGATCCACTGACATGTGTTGTTTTGGGGACCGGAAAGGCCCTCGATCAGTTGGACACACTCCGGGGTATCACCATTACCTAAAGTGGATGCCTCGTTAACCCCTGCTGACCCATGAGTTCTTCAAGGACCAGGTATAAGGCAGCAATTTTCCCCATTCTGTTGTTGCTGCTGGCCTTTATTTTAGTTTCAAAACATCGTTCTATTGTAGAGAAAGACTCCATGTCCTGGTGGAGGCGTCCCCTCATTTTGTTAACGGCTCCTCTCTCTCATGGCGTCCTGTCCCTTGAGGCAAAGATACGTTCCATTTTTTATCGTTATTTCTTGTTGGTTCATGTGGAAGGGGAGAACGAGGCCTTGAGAAAAGATCTCGAAGAAGCCACACGACGCGAGATGCTCGACAGGGACCTGGAGAAAGAAAACGAGCGGCTTCGTGAACTGGTCAATCTCAAAAAGAGAGTGGGGGGTAATTGGGTGGCGGCCCAAGTGGTTTCTTATCCACCCATCGGACCCTTTCAGATGTTAACGATTAATAAAGGCAAGAATGAGGGCATGACCCGCCGCAGTCCCGTGATTGCCCCTCGCGGCCTTGTGGGTATTGTGTCTCAAGTGGACCCTCACTACAGCAAAGTACTTCTCATGACAGATCCAACGAGTGCGGTAGATGTTCGTATTGATAACACCGATTCTCGTGGATTGGTCGTGGGGAAGGTTTCCAAGCTGGGCTTAAAAAGAGATCTCTTTATTGGGGCCTTTGAATATCTCAATGAGGCGACAACGATCGAAGAAGGCGCCGTTGTGGTCACCTCGGGACTGGATGGAATCTATCCACCAGAAATCCCTGTGGGCTATGTTCATGGAAATAAGAAAAAGAAATACGATATCTTTCAAGAGGGTGAGGTCATACCGGCTGTTGACTTTTTTAAATTAAAAGAAGTGCTAGTCTTGAGGAAAGAGTGAGATCATTTCTTGTTTATGTGACCGTTTGTCTGATTTCTTTTTGTCTGGAAGGGATCATGCAACATTTTCCTTTTACTTATTATCGTATAGATCTTATTTGGCTTCTTATCCTTTATACGGGTTTTTTTGTTCCTTTGGTGCCGGGGACCTTGGCTGTCATTCTGATGGGGCTGGCCCAGGAATCGGTTGCAGTTCCCTTTCACGGGATCCTCCTTTTGCCTTTTTTGACAATTTATTTTTTTATAAGAGCAACACATCGCCATCTGTTCTTTTATGGGCGGGTCCCACAACTTCTATGGGTTCTCATCCTTACGCTGGTGCAAAAGGGCATTACCTTTGGTCTCCTGGCATGGCGAGGCTATGGAGCCCCGATTGGTTTTGGCTCTCTTTTTGGTTTTTCTCTTTTGAATGGAGTCTCCTCTCTTTTATTTTTTCCCCTGATCTCAAAATTAAAGGGTCTTCCGGAAGGAATGAAGGAAAATTATGGCACTTGATTTTTCAAAGGACAAAAGAGGTGAATTCGAATCCCGTTTGTCGTTTTGTCTTCTCCTGATCACTCTCTTTTTCTTCTTTGTGACGACCCGACTCTTTTATCTTCAAATTATCAAGGGACGATATTTTCGTGATTTTTCGGCCATTCATACTATGAAGGAAATCAAGATTCCCGCTACACGAGGCATTATCTTTGATCGTCACCGTATTCCTATCGCCGAAAACAGACCTTCGTTTGACTTGGCCTTGATTCCTCAGCATGTCGACAATCTCGCAAAAGTTAAAAGGACACTGGCAAGGCTTGTCAAAATTGATTCTTCCCTCATTGATAACCGATGGAGGGAAGCACGCTCGTTGCCTCGTTTTTATCCACTCGTGATCGCAACGGACATTCCTTATGATCAGGCCATCCGTGTTCGTGTGGCTAAATCTGTTCCTGAGTCGGCTTCGATTGATAATGATGATTTTGATTTAAATGGAGTCGAGGTGATTGCCCGACCCTTGAGAAGTTACCCCCAAGGACCTCTCGCCTCCGCGACCTTGGGCTATATTGGTGAAGTATCGGAAAAGGAACTTTCCAAGTTTCAGTCGGAGATGCCCGGACGCTACACGCTGGGTGATTTTGTGGGTATTACGGGTCTGGAGCGCTATTGGGAGAGTCTCCTCAAAGGGAACGACGGTTATGTGCAAAAAATTGTTGATGCTGTCGGTCGTGAAATTACGAATGATGAAATCACTTCCTTCCTTCAAAATGAAGAGGCCCATCACGGTAACAATCTCGTACTGACCCTGGACAGTCGACTTCAGAAATTTGCGGAAGAAAGATTTCAGGGCAAGCACGGTGCCTTGGTCGCCCTTGATCCTCGCAATGGGGATGTGCTGGCGATCGTCAGTCTTCCTTCTTATAATCCATCGGCTCTTGTCTCCAATATTTCTCGAGATTACTGGACCACCCTTCTTTCGGATCCGAACCATCTTATGCTCAATCGTGCCATTCAGGGGACCTATCCACCAGGATCTACCTTTAAACTGGTCACAGCGATCGCTGGATTGGAGGAGGGGGTTCTTAAGCCCGAAGAGAATATCTCCTGTGCGGGAGGACTCCGGTTTGGAGGGCGTTTATTCCATTGTTGGAAAAAGGGAGGGCACGGGCCCATCTCGGTTCATCGAGCCATTGCAGAATCATGTGACACTTTTTTCTACCAGGTGGGCTTGAGACTGGGAGTTGATAAGATTGCCAAATATGCCCACCTTCTTGGACTAGGGCGTAAAACAGGAATTGATATGGACGGAGAAAAGTCAGGAACAATTCCAACAGCCGAATGGAAAAGGAAAATGTTTAAGCAAGAGTGGCAACCCGGCGAGAACCTCTCTATTGCTGTCGGGCAAGGGTATGATACGGTGACACCCATGCAAAATGCCCTGATGGTGTCGCAAATCGCCCTCGGTCGAAAAATTCAACCGCATATCTTGAAAGCGATCGAAAACGAAGAGGGGACCGTTATTCGTCAGCCTGAAATTGCCGAAGGCAAATCTCTTCCGATATCAGAGAAGACACTACGCATTGTTCGTGCGGGCATGATGGATGCCATCGAAAGTCCGGGAGGAACGGCCCACGGGAGTCAGTTGAATATCGTTAAAATGGCCGGAAAGACAGGTACGGCTCAGGTCATTAGTGAGGAAGGCAAGTCAAAAGTAAAAGGGATGAATACAGGAGATCACGCCTGGTTTGTCGTCTATGCACCGGTTGAAGATCCAAGGATTGCCGTCAGCGTTATTGTGGAACATGGCGGTTTTGGCGCCTCAGCCGCCGCCCCGATTGCCAAGGATGTCCTCGAAAAATATTTAAAGACGGAAGGAGTGATTCAATAGGAGCATGTTTGATAAACGTTTAAAGATACACTTTCATTGGCCTCTTTTTTGGGTGACCCTCTCGCTTACTTCGATAGGTCTCCTTAACCTTTACAGTGCTACTTATAATATAACGTCACACACGGCCTCCTCTCTCTTTTTTTCACAATTGATCTGGTTTGCTGTAGGGACTCTTATTTCGCTCGTCCTGCTTTTTATCGACTACCGTATTTTTATTCGACTGGCTTACCCCCTCTATTTTTTTTCGATCGGTCTTCTCCTGCTCGTTATTTTTTTTGGTAAAGAAGTCGCGGGCAATAAAAACTGGTTAGCCGTTGGTCCTTTTACCATCCAGCCCTCTGAATTTGCCAAGATTACCTTTATTTTAGTTTTGGCGCGCTACCTTACGGACTATCCTCCGCCGCATAAGGGTTATTGCCTCAAAGATCTCATTCGACCTCTGCTTCTGGTCTTTATACCCCTGATCCTCATCCTTTTGGGGAAGGATATCGGATCGAGTCTTTTTCTTATTTTGACATTTTCCTCCCTTCTCCTCTTTGCGGGTGTTCGACGTAATGTTTTGATTATCAGTCTTATCCTGGCGCTTGTGGGCGGTGTCGGCGCCTACAAGAAATTTTTTTCAGATCGCCAGAGATCGCGAATTGTTTCTTTTTTGCACCCGGATGCTGATCCCAGGGGAAGGGGATACCACCTCATGCAATCAAAAATTGCTGTTGGCTCCGGACAATTTTTTGGAAAAGGTTATTTAAAGGGAATGCACAACAAACTTCTCTATCTTCCCGATAGGCATACGGATTTTATCTTTCCCGTTTTGGCAGAAGAATGGGGTTTTATGGGTTGCAGTATTGTCCTTGGTCTTTATCTCGCCCTTCTTGTCTTTGGAATCAAACTGGCCTCAAAGGCAAAAGAACATTTCGGTGTTTTTCTCGCCCTTGGCGTCACGGCCCTCTTTTTTTGGCAAGTAGCGATTAATCTCGGTGGAGTGCTGGGACTGATGCCCCTGACAGGTGTGACTCTCCCTTTGCTCTCCTATGGAGGTTCGTCGCTCGTCTCCATCATGATAGGAATCAGTTTTTTACTTAATATCTCAATGAGACGGTTTATGTTTTAGACGGCTTTTTTCAGAAGTCTTTCGATTTCTGATTTGGGCACGGCGCCAACGACCTGATCGACCACCTGACCATTTTTAAATAAGATCACGGTTGGAATGCCACGAACACCATAACGTGTCGGTGTTTCAGGGTTGGAATCGATATCCATTTTAAAGACATTGATTTTTCCGGCATATTGATCAGCAACTTCATCAATCACGGGGGCGAGTGCTCGGCAAGGGGCGCACCAGACTGCCCAAAAATCAATGAGAGCCGGTTTGTCACCACCGAGGACATCTTTTTCAAACGCACCATCCGTTGCCGTCTTTACATTTGCAGAGGCCATAAATTTCTTTCTCCTTATTGAGTCTTGAGGATCGGTTCTATAGCATTTCAACTTTTTATTTTCAAGTGAGTGAAGTTATTTTTTAAAAAATGAGGGGCCCCGAGGGACATTTTCCCTTGACAAGTGAGCGTCTGCCACTAGTATGGCCCAACGTTATTTCTTTAAGGATATCAATGATTTAGAATGTTTAGAAAAAACTAAACTTTGTGTTTTTAGTTCACACTTCAAGGAGACGACTATGGCCGCTGTTGCTTACAAAGAAATCGAGAAGATGCAGGAGAATGCCCAGGGAAAAGAGCCTGGCGATGTTTACTTTCCCGCGGAAGGAAAGCTGGCCTCAAAAAAATTAGAACAAGGGGGGCTCAAACCGATTGACAGGTTGGTGGTAGGAATCGCACGAGTTACCTGGCAATTCTTCAAACTGGTAAACAAGATTCACCAGGGAAAACCTTTTCAGCCCAGGTGGGCTCCCGCTCCGCTTCTCAAGAAAAAAGAAAGGACATTCCCTCAGTTCGGTTGGCCAAGGGAGACGGACTCGCTCTGTCCTCGCTGTATTAAAGAGGCACGAGAGGCTATTGTGAGTGGGGCGGAAGATTATACCTATCTCATCAACGAGAACCCCGGAGAGATCAAGGCCATGATCGTGGAGAAAGAGGGCAAGATCCTGATGGTCAAGGATTGTCCCAAGCATGGACATTTTGAAGACGTCATGTCGATTGATCCGGACTTCCTCAAAAGGATTGAAAAGCTCTATCCCGGTCGTGATTTCAAATCACCACTCACAAATTTAAGAAACCATGGAACTTCTTCTATCCAATATGGACGTGGTTCTGTCCTTACGGTGGATCTGACCAATCGCTGCAACATGATGTGTGATCCGTGTTTTATGGATGCCAATCAGGTGGGTTATGTTCATGAGCTCTCGTGGGATGAGATCAAAGAAATTTTAGATAATTCCTTAAAAATTAAGCCACGCCGTCAGATGTCTGTTCAATTTTCGGGCGGAGAGCCAACGCTGTCGCCTCACTTTATTGAGGCTGTTCGCTATGCCAAGGAAGTGGGTTATTTCAGTGTCCAGGCCGCGACGAACGGTATTCGCTTTGCGGAGGATCCCCAATTTGCCCAGCAGGCCTTTGATGCGGGGATGCGAATTGCTTACCTTCAGTTTGATGGCATTGGTAATGAAAATAACGCCCATCGAAAAATTTCAAATCTCTTTGACGCCAAACTCAAGGCAATTACCAATCTCGCCAATGTCGGAATTGATGTCGTGCTGGTTGTCACGATTGTCAATACGATCAATGATCATCAGATCGGCCCGATCATTGATTTTGCGATTCAGAATTCCGACAAGGTCACTTTTGTTTCCTTCCAACCGGTTTCGTTTACCGGTCGTGATGAAGATGTCGATGATGAGACGCGCAAAAAACAGCGCTACACGCTTTCCCACCTTGCCCACGATGTCAAGAAACAGACGGGGATCTCGGAGCCTCTGCGTGACTGGTTTCCTCTCTCAGCTGCAGGTCCCTTCTCGGACCTGGCCGATATGCTACAAGGGCCGGATAAAGACTGGGGCAATCTCAAGTGTGGTTGTCATCCCAACTGTGGTACGGGCATGGGGTTGTGGGTCGACAAAAAAGACAGGGCATGGCTTCCTATTTCTGAATTTATTGATGTCGAACAACTACTCAAGGACATTCAGGATATTACAGACGCCTGTCAGCCACCTTGGCTAACCAAGATGGAGGTGGGAGCCGCTCTTTTGAAAAACTACAAACCGGCAAAGGCCCCGCGTGAATTGACTCTAAGGGATTTTATGACGAAGTTTGACAAACAGAGTGGTGGAGGGCTCAATCGTAAAGTCGATTATGGCAAAGGCTTTGAGAGAAAGAAAGACCGCTGGCTTCTCATGTTTGTTGCGGGGATGTGGTTTCAAGACTTGTTCAACTATGATTTCCGTCGGACGGAGATGTGTATCATTCCTTATGCGACCCAGTTAGGTGAGGTCAGTTTCTGTGCTTATAACACGGGAGTGGGCTGGAGACAGATTATTGAAAATATGTTTAAGAATGCCAGCGTGGGTGATTGGTATAAAAAATACGGGAGGCATAGCGTCTTTGCAGGCAATCGGCCTATGCCCCTCCCTGATTGGTCCCATGAGGTGAGGTTACCCGCGCAGGAAGCCGAGAGATTGAAGCACGCCTCCGGTGGTTGTGGCGAAGGATGCGGATGTCATGAGGTGATATGAATTTACGACGTAGCCACGTGATCCAAATGACGAATGATATACCTAATTCTCTGCAGGGCCGTCAGGTTGGTCAGGATAGCGATGATGAGAATGGCGCCGATCGTCATGAAGTCGAGCGGCAATCTGATCATTGGTTTTAAGAAGTAGGCGAAGAGGGGGCTAAAAATTGATCCTACGCCGAGATAAACAATCCTCTCAGGTCGCTGCATGATCCCCGTTTTGCAATCGACGCCCACCCCTTCTCCTCGGGCCCGTGTATAAGACACCATCATCGAGCCAACGAGGGCCAGCACGACAAAGTAGAGGATCCAACTCGACCGATAAAGACTGGCAAGTCCCAGGAAAACAACGCCCTCACTAAAACGATCCATGACAGAATCAAAAAATGCCCCTGATTTGGAGGCTGTGCCTGTCATCCGGGCGATATGGCCATCGAACATATCGAAGGTAGCCCCAAAAATCATGAACCATCCACCAGCCCCCACCATGCCTTTATGAAAGAAGTAGGCGGAGATGCAAGAAACAGCAAAGCCCCAGAGAGTCAGACCATTGGGAGTGACATGGAGCTTGATCATGAGTGCTGCAAATGGGGAAGTCAGCCAATACCAGTACTCTTTGAGAAAACGAGAGAGGAAGCGGGAATGCTCCTTGAGATCTACATCTTTTTCTTTTTCCTGTTCCTTATAAGTGATCCAGAAGAAAAAGAGGGTAGAAAGAAAGAAGAGGTTAAGACCCAGGAGTGGTCCCAGAGAGATCCAAATAAGGTCGGATGAGCCCCAAAAAGTATTTATCGAATACACCATAATTGTCCCACAATCCTTCGCGTGAGAGAGAATCTCAAAGGATAGGGCTCTGTCAATGAGTAAAGTTATGAGAAATTTGACATTTGATATTTCCCCTGCTAGAAACCCGCCCCAATGCACAATTTATTGGAAATTATCACACAGCCCGACAACATCGCGATTCTTCTTATGCTCATTTGTACCATCACATGCACACTGGTGGCCTTTCGTGAAATGCGCACAAATGACCGTTTGATTAAAGAAGATAAGAAAGAAAAAGTCTACGAACGCATGTCCCAATAGACGCCATAGTCCGGAATATATTTATTCACCAACCTTCGAAGGGCTTCACCATCGATAAACTCCATGGGGGCGAGTTCGCCAATGGCTGGTATATCTCCTGTAAACCGACCCGTTGTTATAAAAATGCCTTTTGAGAGGCGCTCCTGAACGATCATATTTGAGAATTCAATAATTTCTGCAGAACCAATCACAGCATCTTTATCGCTATAGAGACAGTGAATCAAAAATTGGCCGCCTGTAATAGGGGTCGGATTGCGTGCCACGATATCGATCCGATCTTCTCCCGAACGGCTTATTTCTTCAATCTCCAACTTTATGGCCTCAACAATTTGAGTACAGATTTTTTCAAAAGGTTCGCGTTTGAGCTGCGGTGGGGAAGAATTTTTTTTGGCTTTACGCTTTTTATCCGAGAGTGCCAATAAAAAAATAAGGCCAAAGCCTAAGATAAAGGCCAAGGCCGTGATGACGAGGATTCCATCCATAAGCTATCCCAACAACCTTTTGACAACGCCCATCTTCTGCCTATTTTTGTAGTTTTCGTGACTGTTATCTCCCTCGTTATTTTGAAGGGCGGTCTTCTCATCGACGATTTGAAATTCGACAAGAACATAGGTAATCGTCCCAAGGCTTTCACGATAGGCCGAGCCACCGGAGGTGGCCAAAAAGTTGTCCATGCGAATGGGAATATCAACGACGAACTTACACACCTTGTAGTTTCTACCGCTATAATCCCGATGTTGTGAGGTGGGAAGATGGTCCTTGAAGGCCTTTGACATCGCAAAAATTTTACTGTGTGACTTAAAAGGGATCAGCTGATTCACCGATCCGCCTGGGATGACATAATTAAAAGGGAGGATTGTCTCAAAGAGGCGGAGCATCACCTCAATCATATCTTCCTGGGTACGGGTGATGATGCGATATCGGACACGATCGTTGATCTGAGCCGCGATGGTCTCTCTCTTGGAGAGGAGTTTGGTAATGAGACTTTCCTTGGATTTACGGCCTCCTTCATAACGAAGAAGGGTTGAATCATTTCGTGTGAGCGAAGACAAAACTCGTTCCACCTTGTCTTCAACAAGACTAAAAAGATCGCGAAGGCTAATAGGGCAGTTGTAGAGCAGCTCTCGTCCATCGAGATGGCTGATGATGTTCATCGTTTTTAGGATGCTGCAGGCAGATTTCTGGAGTTTTTTATTTTTGGAATTAATCAAAAAGAGCGTAACGACATCTTCAGGTTTGGAAACTTTAAGAGGGATCTCAAGATGGAGCTGGTTCTTGAGATAATTAATGGCTTCATCATAGATGGCAACCAATCGCTTGGCGTCTTTTTCGCGGGAGAGGTCGAATTCATTGATCTTGAGAAAACGAGCAATCTCTTCTCCTGTCGCAAAATGAAGCCGCGACCAGTCAATGACAGAACCTCCCGAAAGAGCAAGTGTTACAACGGCTTTTTGCAATGCTGAAAGAGGATGATTGAGTTCCATCTGCATGGACGGAAAGTACCAGAGGTTGACGTGAATGTCCATTGACAGAAATAAGGTCTCCCCATAAAAACATTTCACCTGAGGGAGGAAGTCATGGCTCACATACGATCGATCCAAGCAAGAGAGATTCTGGATTCAAGAGGCTGGCCAACGGTCGAGGTAGATATTTTTTTGGATGGTATCATGGGCCGGGCTGCCGTTCCGTCAGGCGCCTCGACAGGAACTTATGAAGCGGTTGAACTCCGAGATGGTGACCCGAACCGTTATTTGGGAAAGGGGGTTCGCAAAGCGGTTCAAAATATTCATCACGTGATAGCTCCCAAATTAAAAGGGTTTGGTACCGGAAAACAAGAAGAACTGGACCAGCTTCTCAAGCATCTGGATGGAACTCTCAATAAAGAAAAATTGGGGGCTAATGCCCTCCTGGCTGTTTCTCTGGCCTATGCGCAGGCTTCTGCCCTCAGCGAAAAAAAGGACCTCTTTCGTTACATTGCGGATCTGATGCAGGAGGAGGGTGACCTGTTGCCGGTTCCCTTGATGAATATTGTCAATGGGGGGCAGCATGCTGACAATCCACTCGATATTCAAGAGTTCATGATCCTTCCTTGTGGTCCTTCCTTTCAGGAATCTCTCCGAATAGGTGCCGAGGTTTTTCATTGCTTGAAAAAAATCATTGTCTCCAAAAAACTCTCAACGGGCCTCGGCGATGAGGGAGGCTTTGCACCCGAGATTGCCTCCAATCGCGAAGTCATGGAACTCCTTTGCGAGGCTTCAAAGAAAGCAGGCTTCGAACCCGGCCGGGATCTCCTCTTTGCCCTCGATGTCGCCTCAACTGAACTTTATCACGGAGGCGATTATCACCTGAAGACGGAGGAAGGGGAGAAAAGGACAGTGCAAGAAATTATCCAGTACTATAAAAAATTGACGCATGATTTTCCTATTATTTCTATTGAGGATGGACTCGCCGAAGAAGATTGGGAAGGCTGGAAGACACTGACGCTGGAGCTGGGACAAAAAGTGCAACTCGTGGGGGATGATCTCTTTGTAACAAATCCGGTGCGATTAAAAAGAGGCATTGAAGAAAAGGCGGCCAATGCCATCCTCATCAAACCCAATCAGATAGGAACACTCTCAGAAACACTCGAGACGATCCGAATTGCAAAGAAGGCAGGTTATCGAACTGTGATTTCGCATCGCTCCGGTGAAACAGAGGATGTTACGATTGCCGATCTTGCCGTTGGAACGGGGGCAGGGCAGATCAAGACGGGAAGTTTATCCCGTTCTGAGAGACTGGCAAAATACAATCAGCTTCTTCGCATCGAAGAAATGTTGGGCAAGAAGTCAAAATTTTTGGGAAAGAGTATTTTTGCCTCGAGGTGAACCCTTGCCTCGCAAAAAAATTATTATCGAAGCCATGAAAAAAGAGGACCTTCCCCAAGTCTTGGCGATTGAGCGTGCCTCCTTTCAAATGCCGTTTTCGGAAGATATTTTTAAAAAAGAATTAGAACTTTCGGTAGCTCATCTTTATATAGCCCGGTGTCAAAACGGGCTAAAAGATGACGCAGATCGTCATAAAGGGATCGTGGGTTATATTGATTTTTGGATGATAGAGGCGGAAGTTTATATCATCACCATTGCCGTTCATCCCGACTGGCGAAATCAAAAAATTGGAGCATCCCTTATCAAATGTATGATTCACAAGGCTCAGCGGGCTAATGGCAAACATATATTTCTCGATGTCCGCCCCTCTAACGCCAGTGCTCTGTCACTTTACAAAAGATTTGGATTTGAAGAAACAGGACGTCGGAAAAAATATTACCAAAATAATGACGAAGATGCGCTTATTCTCAAATTAACCCTTGCCTCGCGTCCTTAATTCGGAGTAGAGCCATAGTCTTGGGGGGAGAATTGGGAGCGTGTTTTTATGTCCTTTGCCGAAAGTCACACCGCCCAGAACCAAAAAAAGATCTGTCTTATTTCCCTTGGTTGTCCTAAAAATCTTGTCGATGCCGAAATGATGCTGGGCTTCCTGAAGAAGGATGGCTTCGGCTTTACAAGTCGCCCCAATGAAGGCGATGTCATTGTCGTCAATACCTGCGGTTTTATCGAAGACTCCAAAACAGAATCAATCAATCAACTCCTTGAAATGGCCAAGTACAAGGAAGAAGGCAAGTGCCGTCTTCTCATTGCCACGGGTTGTCTTTCTCAACGCTATAGCAAGGAATTATCTGACGAAATGCCGGAGGTGGATCTCTTTGTTGGTACAGGAGAGTTCGATAAAATTTCAGGTTTGATCAAAAAGAAATTTAGCCGCGGTAAAGCCGGCAGCCCTCTTTCCCGGACCCTCGTCAGTCGAAAGCAAATCCTTCCAGACCCGGATCTCCCAAGGGTTTTGGCGACACCCAAACATTATAGCTATCTTAAAATTTCCGAAGGGTGTTCCCACAAATGCTCCTTTTGTATTATTCCAGCCATTCGGGGCACACTCAAGAGTCGACCTGTCTCTTCGATCGTAGCTGAGGTCCGTGAGCTGGCCGCGAGGGGCGTTAAAGAATTCAACATGATTGCCCAGGATCTCAATGAATATGGACGGGATCTTAAAGACAAGTCCAGTCTGGCAAAGCTGTTGACTGCGTTAAACAAGATCGATGGTGATTTTTGGCTAAGGCTTCACTACATGTATCCTCTCTTGTTTAACGATCCCTTGATCGATGTTATCAGGGAGAGTGAGCACGTTGCCAAATATGTCGATATGCCCCTCCAGCATATTAACGAAAGGATCCTTCTCTCGATGAAGCGCGGGTCGCCTTCACGCTATGTGCGTCAGCTCTTGGGCAAGCTCAAAGAAAAAATCCCTGATATCGCCATCCGTACGACTTTTATTGTGGGCTATCCCGGGGAGACGGAGGCGGAGTTTAAAGAGCTTTGTGATTTTATTCGGGAGTACGAGTTTGATCGTGTCGGAGCCTTTAAATATTCGATTGAAGAAGGCACAACGGCGGCCCTGCTTGCAGGACAAATCCCTCAAGAGGTGAAGGATGAACGCTACCATACGCTCATGAGCCTGCAGCAAAAAATTTCTCACAAAAAGAACAAGGCCCTCCTGGGTAAGGTTGTCAAAGTGCTTTGTGAAAGACCCGTCGAAAAACAACCCAAGGTCTTTCGAGGACGGTTATCCACTCAAGCGCCTGAGATTGATGGAATCACTTATATCTCCGGTGGAGAAATTCAAGTCGGTCAATTCGTGTATGCCCAGATTTTAAAGGCGGGGGAGTATGACTTGGTGGGCAAGGTGGTGCAAGATGTGATTGACCATCAGGCAATCAACTCTGTCGCTAATTTTTAGCTGAATTTTGTTTTTTCACCCACTTTTTTGCAAAGAGAGTCGGTCTCCAGGGCTTCGAAATAAAAATAGACCCAAAACTAATCGCCCGGGCGCCCATACTAAGAATTCTTTCGATATCCTCATAGTCCCACACCGAAGGTCCAATAACAGGAATCTTTGAAAGTTGAGCCATTTCGCTCACCATTTTCCAGGTGATCGGTTGGATTTTTTTCCCCGAAACCCCGCCACCCCCGTAATGCGCCAGGGGAGAGGGGTTGCCAGGATAAAGGCTGGGCCAGGGGACACTATTAATACTCACCGCTTCTATTCTCTTACAATTTTCTAATTGAGAAATAAGAGTCACATAATCATGCGTATAGGAGAGTTTGGCGATGAGTGGAAAATGTGTTTTTTGAGAAGCCCTTTCACAAAGGGTCAGAATTTTATCCGTCGTTTGGTGATTGACCGACAGGGTGTTGGGACACGAAAGATTGAGCTCCACACCCAAGATTTTTTGCCCCTCGAGTTGCTCCAGCATTTCTCCGATTTCTTTTTCATCATCCGCTTCGATGGAGACAACAATATTGTAACGGGGTGGGATATGAGGAGCTACCTCTCTGATCCACCATTCGATTCCCTTGTTTGTAAGACCAATGGCGTTGATCCATCCATCAGAATCGATCTTTTTGACAACACTCCAGGGGTGTGACCAGCGAAGATTGCCAGATCGAGGATGACGTGTCAGCGTCTTGGTGACAATCGTAAACAGTTCGGGTTCTATCAAACCCGCCCAGCGGAAAGGCCATTCCCAAGGCCATCCCCGCCCGTCGAAGGCGAGGGCCCCTGAGGCGGTCATAAACTCAAAAGAGTGTCCATTTGTGAAAGAAATCATAAGCGGGTATACTATATAAGTATTCACTCTTGACGCGCAAACTCTTTTCGGTGATCCTTAGCGAGGACATACTATGTTATCTTCCCAAGTTTTAGTTCTTAATCGCTCCTATATCCCCATCCATGTTACGACAGTGCGGCGCGCCTTCATCCTTCTCTATCAGGGGCTTGCCAAGGCTGTTGATCAGCAGTTTGAAACCTTTGATTTTTGTGATTGGAGCGAACTCTCGGTGGCCTCTCACGAGGAGGGGATCGGTCTGATTGACAAGATAATCCGGATTCCGCGCGTCATCCTCCTGCAGGCCTATGATCGTGTCCCCAAGAGACATGTGAGGTTCTCACGTCACAATATTTATGTGCGTGATGGGAACGCGTGCCAATTTTGCGGCCAGAGACTTCCACGTTCGGAGCTTAATCTCGACCACGTGATTCCGCGTTCGCAGGGCGGGAAGACAGCATGGGACAACGTTGTGACAAGCTGTATTCCTTGCAATCGCCGCAAGGCCATGCATGCCCCGGCTCAGGTTGGCATGAAACTCATCCGTCCTCCTTCACGACCGCGATGGACACCTTTTATGGATATGTCCCTCAAAGAAATCCGTTATGATGAATGGAGACCCTTCTTTAATATTGTCGATTTCAGTTACTGGAATCTGGAATTGAAAGAAGAATAATTGGAAAAGAAACGTCTTGATCAGTTCCTGGCCCATCAATACCCCCAATACAGTCGCTCTCAAATTAAAAGATTGATTGAAACAGGCTACGTGACTGTCAACGGGGAGTTGAAGAAACCCAGCTATCTTCTCAAAGGCGGCGAAAAAGTTGCCATGGCCCGTCGTGCCCCTGAGCTTCCGGAGGCGGGGCCCGAGGATATTCCGCTGGATATTCTTTATGAGGATCGGGATATCATTGTCATTAATAAGCCGGCGGGTATGGTGGCTCATCCAGCCCCTGGCAATGTGCATGGCACCCTCGTCAATGCCCTCTTGCACCACGTCACGGATCTGGCGGGTATTGGCGGCGAATTGCGTCCCGGCATTGTCCATCGTCTGGACAAGGGCACAACAGGGGTTATGATCGTTGCCAAGAATGATCAAGCCCATCGGGAATTATCGCGTCAGTTCAAACAAAGGATCGTCAAAAAAGTCTATCGTGCCCTGGTTTTTGGAAATTTTCCTCAAAAGAAGGGGACCATTGCCCTCCCCATAGGGAGAGACACGGCCCATCGAAGAAAATTTTCGAGTCAATCCCGAAAAACACGGGAGGCGGTGACTCATTATGAAGTCGAAAAACAATATGAAAATCTGGCTCTGTTAAAAGTAGGCTTGGAGACAGGTCGTACGCACCAGATTCGCGTGCATCTTTCTGAAAAACATCATCCGATTGTGGGGGACACATTGTACGGGGCCAGGAGCTTTATTTCGATGGTGAAGAATGAGACTCTGCGGCACCGATTGGAAGAGCTCGGGAGACCTCTCCTGCATGCGGCGGAGCTAAGAGTTTTGCATCCTGCCTCCAAAAAAGAAGTTGAATTTACCGCGCCTCTTCCTAAAGATTTCCAATCAGTCCTGGAGTCTTTATGATTCTTTCGCCTTTGCTTTCGCAAATCCCTTATCTTTCGCATTCCTTTGGGACTCTTGGAGATAGCCAGACTCCCAAAAGCCTTGTGGTCTCGAAACAAGTGCATGGGACGGAAATCTTTTTTGCGAAGGGTATATCAAAAGATCTGGACGGTTTTGATGTCTTGATGACGGATCAAAAGAATATGGCTGTGGCCGTCAGAACGGCCGATTGTCTTCCTGTTTTGATGGTCGATCCGACACGGGGCCTGATAGCTGCTGTGCATGCCGGCTGGAAGGGGACGTTTCAATGGATTTCGCATAAGGCCGTTAAAAAATTTGTCTCCCTGGGAAGCGAACCCACCAACATTGTGGTGGCTCTCGGACCCTGCATGAAAGGGGAGTGTTACGAAATCGAAGAAGACGTGGCCTCGTCCTTCGATAGAGAATTCCCTGGCTGGCCCATCCTCCGGCGGAAATCAGAGACCAAGTGGTTGCTTGACATCACCGAAGCCAACCGCCTCCAGCTTGTCGCCGCCGGTCTGGTACCCGAAAAAATAGACCACATCAATCTCTGCACCCACTGCCGCCAGGATCTTTTCTATTCTTTTCGTCGTGAAGGTGAAAAAGCCGGAAGGATGGTGAATTTTATTCAATGGTCAGATGAGACTCCCGGCCTATATTCAGGTTTTACTCCGTCTTGATTGGATTCAGGTGTGTCACCGTGATCAGGAGGGTAGAAGCAACCATTCTTGGATCAATAGATCAAAATCAAGAAGGTGCGGTACGAGAAGTCTTACCACGTCCCTGGCGGGCAATGAGAGCAGTTTGTCTATCGTCAGTCCCCTATGAATTTCATTTAAGGGTATTCCTAGCAACTGACTGGGGCTGCAGTATATGATTTCACGTCTGCTTTTTGGTTGATCTATGGCGGTGTCGTCAGTCTCATAGATTCGCTCGAATAAAGCAGCCTTGGGCAGGGCGAGATCAATGCCAACTGGGAATTTTGGGATAGATGATGTCAGTCCCGATTTCGTTGAACGAGACTCTGCAAAATCAAGCTTGAGGCAAAGCACTTTTGCCATCTTGCCGTGACGAATATAAAATACCATATCTCGTACGCGAACATCAGGATCGACAAGTCCTGGTCGCGTAATATCTGACACATGACCTTTTGCAATGCACTTATCGATTGCTTCTATAAAGCGATCATTTTCTCCATTTGAATCTAAAATGGCGATTCTCCCCCCACCCTTGATCATTGCTGTTGAAGCCGAACCTAAACCGGAAACAGCCATCATCAATCCTCCAAAGACAGACGGCGGTAATTCAAGAGGGCTCTCATAAAATTCTCCGTCAAAGTTTTCGGTTCGTTCGAATTCTACTTGAGCTACGCAATGAAGGAGTGAAAATTGTTCTAGCTGGGGTAAGAGTGAATCATAGGAGGTCTGATGCAGTGTACCACTGGAGGGCTGGATAACAGGAGCTCCAAATGATTGATTATTGTTGAGGGGGCGCCATTTGAAAGGGTCAAAGTAGAGGGTGAATACCGGATGATATCGATCTTTCGATTGAAGAACGGCTGTCATACCTGGGGCCAGTTCCCTCGCTGCGTGCACAAAAAGCTTCTGTGTCGTGAGATGATTTTTAATCTGAGTCCAGAGCTGAGCGTCCATTTTACCCTTTATTATGGAACTTCTTCCTAATAATCTTCCGTATCTTCGTCGGGTTGTCAAAAAAGTTGCTTAAAATCACATCTTAATATCTTCATAAAGTTTAGCTAAATTTAAATTCTTATTGAAAAATCAAGTGATGACTGAAGATAGTTTGGGAGAAAAAAACGTGCCCTGGATACACAGCATCATTTAGTTAATGTAGTCAACAACGTCCCCAGTTCTGTACGCACGGGATGAAGAAAGTTAATCGATTAGCAAAGAAATAGCCGCATGATTTTAGAGGGTTAGAGAAAAAGTGAGGAGAGGTTCATTTTTTTAGAAGCAACTTTATTATGAAGGTGTCGATAATGTTCAAGCACAAGGTAGCCATAAACTTTATGATTTTCCCCCAACCTTTCAACCCTTCGATAATTCAACCAACAGGGACCCTGCATCCGCCTCCGTTGACCGACATGCACCCTCCAGGACAGGCGAGTCATGTATCACAATTTACCATTTTTGACCCTATACTCCTGGCCAAGCTGGTGGGTGGGGTTGTTCTTCTTAAACTCGGATGGTGGACGACAAAAAATCGAGTTTTGAGATATAAAATTGATCGAGCTTACCAGGCCATTCCTGACATTCCTGAAAAACGTGCGGTTCTCGATAAGGGAGTTGCTCTTCTCGGAAACTCAGATTATGCAGCTTTCCATCCTAATGATGGGGAGGAAGTGATCCTCCACTTTTTGCGCCAAGCCTCTGAGCTAGGTTATCAAGATATAAAAGAACTGGCCGAAATAATAGGTAGGTCATCCGAAAATTTTCTTGAATGTAGTCTTAAATGTAGATGGAGTAGTGGACAGATAAAGGCGTTCGCCATATCCCTCATTGATCGCGCCCATCGAGGGCTTCCTTTCTATAGTACATTTCCTACTAGCAATGGTGTCCATTATCAATTTGATGTTTATCAGGTATCTGGGAAGATCCGTTGGAACTATTCCCATTGGTCCAGGGATGAGACGTTCAACTACGTGCAAGAGTTGACTGCTAATCCAGATCCAGACATCAACCCTTACGAACGGGCAACGTATTTTCTCGAGTGTTTCTCTGGGAGCCATGTTTCTTATACAACCTTTCGGAACGAAGTGGAAAGATATGGTGACTCACCTACAATCATTCTTTTTATAAGAGGATTATATATTGGAGGTCTCCTTCCTCAACTTAAAGAGAGAGATCTCGAAGAATTACTTGCCGAGATTCCAAAACAGCCTGGCCATCTTTCTCTTCATAAAATAATTTTTCTAGAAAAAAAAGCAGCAATGTCACTCGGGCAGTTCGGGCAGTATGGAAGAGAACCTTTGAGGCGTTGGAGTCGTGAGCAAATCAGGGCTCTTATAGTAGCCACCGTCAATAGGGCCTATCGTGGTCTTTCCACTTCATTTAACTCTCTTTTTCTTGAAGGAATCTCCTGGTCTGGAGACGAGCTCTTTCATTTCATGCAGGAGTTAGCTGCCGATCCGGATCCGGAGAAAAACCCCTACCAAGAGGCCTCTATATTATTAAAGGCTCTCCCTGATACGTGGGGTGATTATGCCCGACTTCAAACCACATTAAGACCCTATAGAGTGTATTCTCCAAAAAACTATATCGCACTCGCCTATAGTGATCGCAAGATTAGACTTGCATTTTCCAAGAGCAACCGGACAGAAGAAAAGTTTGAAGAAATATCCGCCGAGTTTCTCCGACAGGCTGTGCAACTCCCCTCTACCCGTATCATTTCTTTCGGAGATGAAGTAGCATCCTCACTAGTATATCTGGAAGGCGGACCCTTTCACTGGAGCCCTGAGCAGATAAAGACCTTCATCATATCCTTGATTGGTCGAACCCATCATCAATTTGACCCTGATTCTCATGAGCTACTGCCCTATGTCTTGGGGGCTCTCTTCAAGGAGAAGACAAAGGAGCTAGAACAACCCTGGTCTGGAGACGATCTATTCGACTACCTACAAGAGTTAGTGACTAAGCCAGATCCGGAAAGAAACTCTTATCAAAAGGCTCATAATTTTATCAGGGCCTTTGAGGGTCACCCTGTGACTTATGCGATTTTCAGGGAAGACGAAAAATTATGCAGGTCTTATAACTCAAAAAATCCGGCTTCTCTGGCTCGATGTTCTTCAATTCTACAAGAAGGCTTTTCCAATTTGGCCCCTCAACTCACAGGACAAGACCATCAGGAATTGATCACTTATTTTTTAGTCCAAGTTTCGTCGCTGCCTGAAGAGTTAGGAATAAAACCCCGAAAAATTGCAGAAGACATTGTCCAAATGCTGTTTTTGCTCCCCAAAAAACCCCTCTGCGAATGGAGTCGTGTCCAGGTGGTAGCCTTTGTGAAGGCCTTCATTGATGGGACCTGGCGTGGGCGCGCTGAGTTGAGAGATCCCGCTCGGCCTGTCTCTATTTTTATGAAGCTATTATCCTCTAGAAAGCCACTCTGGTCTGCAGAAGAAATCCTTGATTTTATGCAAACCTTGGCTACGCACAACCGCCGGTATTTAGCACCCTATAAACTGGCCCACGCCCTTCTTGCGAGTCTGGATGACGAGAGCATGAGCTGGGAGCATCTTAAATTTTTTCTAAACAAGATCAACAACACCAACGAAGAGACGATGATCCAAACGATTAGAAACTTTGTCGTGCCTTGTCTTTGGAGTTTAAAAGATGAAAGAGACAAGCTCACCGCCTGGAAACTCTTTATTAGCCTCTTCAAGGAATACCCCCATGAAGGTCTGCGCATCGCTCAGGATTTGTTTCAAAATATGAAATCAGCGGCACCGGATAGGATTCAATGGCATCTCCTGGATAAAGCCGGGCGGGATCAGGTATTAGACTTCATCGACATCACACGATTTTTTGACCTCAGGCTCTTCCAAGCCTGGAGAAAAAATCCTGATATGTTACGGCAATCGTTGAGGGATGTGCACGACGCCACCCAAAGGGATCAGCTGACAGAAGAGATGATCCGGCAATTAAGAGAGAATTACGGTGATGTGACCGCCATGCGTATCCTGAGACTGACAGTGCCTGCCAGTTCGGCCAGTATGGTCGATGCCAATGAATTAGTCCAATACATGATCAGTCGTCAGGCCCTGGGGGACCGCTCTGACCAAGTCCCGGCGGCCTGGAAGACACTTCGGGAGACCGAGGATGTGGTATTCTCTCTGAACCAGGGAACCTATGTACAAAAGGAAAAAACCACAATTGACCCTGAAGGACGGCTGGAGCGCTGGGTGCCGCATCTTCTGCAAGACGAAACGCGTGACACGACCACAGAACATCTCTCGAATCTCTTGTTAGCCTATCTGTACGATCCTGGAGAAACCACCCAAGGAGCCTTGTGGGATGGCCTGCTGGGTTGTGTGGGGAAGAGAGGCAATATCGATCTGAGGGCTGAATCAACCTATCGCCGCCTCCAAATTCTCGAAAATATTTTTACCGACAAGGATGAAGTCAAAAAGGAACTGGCACGGGCCCTCGACGCAGCACTCCCAAAAATGGACTGGGGAAAAATCAAATTGAAGAAAGAAGAACAAGGAATTGCCAATATCGCCAGTGTCGCTTCCAACCTGGATGCTGTTTGGCAAAAGACTCCGGCGGATGAGGCCCTGTTAATCAGTGCAAACATACTCGCCCGTTTTGATGCCAGGGATTTTCCCCTGCTGGTAGCAAAGGTCGCGCACAAGGAGGCTCGTGTTTATCTCGATGATATCATCCGCGGGCAACAGAGTCTCAAAAGACCTTCCCTTGAGGCGAAGGATGTAAAAAATTGGGTGCACAGCGGGGTCATCGAATTGGTCTTGGCATGGATCAAAAACGAAAAGACGAAGTTTGAGTTTGAGGGCATGACCCCGGTACGTCTGAGGCTTCGGGCGGTCAAGGGACTGGCCTATGCCCATTGGACCACCGGAGCCGGGGTTTGTGTTTATGAAGACACCTATCACTGGAAAGATCCTGATTTTGTCTTGCTGACTCCCACCATAGAGTTTCCCCGTGGATCCTTTGTACCGTTTCGCAGCGAAGGCTTTATCGCCACCAAGGTAGCGGTCATCAATGGCGAAAAGTATCTCACACTGCCAGGCTTCAATCCCAGTATTGAACTGATGAATATGGCCAAGCCCTCTGAAATACTTGTGCGGTTAATGAATCGTGTCCGCCGCTACGCAAGGGTCATGGGTTGCGAGGCTATTTTGATACCGACCACTACAAATATATCAAGCAATCGTAGCGAGATAAATACGGAGATCAAACGCCGGTACGGTAACAAGACCAAGACTTGGACCTCCCCCGTCAAATGGCACAGCTCAGGCTACAACTTTGACACAGCTTATGAAGTGGCCCTGGAAGAAGAGAAAGAACCTCCCGTCTTTTATCCTCAAGAAGCTGCCTAACCTTTGTTGTACTCATGAAGACGGAGGAATCTAATTTATTAAGATTATTATGAATTGAGAGTCACGGTTTGCAAGTTTGTGTGCCTTGCTACCATTTCAAAATCGCTATCATCATGAAGGAGTGTCCATTTATTTTTTAAGGCAAGATGGCCGATCAGGAGGTCGACCGTTTTGATCATGAAGCCTTTTTTGGCGAGTTGCATGGCGAGATCTGCTGCCTCCCTGTAATCCTGTTTTGAGAGATCTCCATACTCCAGAAGGTCAAAATATTCTTCAAGAAGCTTTTTTTCTTTTTGACTACGAGCCCCCCGAAAAACTTCTATCATGATAAGGCCACAGGTAAGAGCGCGGTCTTCTTTGAGGACAGTAGCAACCATCTCATACCAACCAGGAGTTTTTCTTAAAAAATGGATCCATGCCGAGGAGTCGATCAGGACCTTAGTCACGGCGCATTCTCTCCAGATCTTTGTGGGTTAGAGAAAAACGAAGTTTACGAGGAAGCTCGGCGAAGTTTTCCAGTTTTTTCTGTCGGAGTACGGCCTCCATCGACAAAATGACAGCCTCAGTTTCTGTTTTAGCGCCCAAGGCCTTTTTTACCTGCGTGAGTTTTTCTTGGGGAAGGATGAATTGTTTACGTTTAAGATGCATGATGTGTATAAGGGTAGATAGATTATACACATTTGTAAAGGTAAACTTTTAACCATTAATTTTGTTGTTGAACGACTAGTGCTTGAGGAATTTCTCGAAATTTGCCATCAGATAGGGTTGATGAATCAAAACGCCATCTCTTCAACGACCCCCATGCTTCGCCAGTATTTGGAGATCAAGGAGAAACATCGGGATGCCATTCTTCTTTATCGCATCGGGGATTTTTACGAGATGTTTTTTGAGGATGCGGTTACGGCCTCCAAAGAGCTCGATATTGTCCTGACATCACGAAACAAAAACGACCCCAACCCTGTGCCTCTCTGTGGGGTACCTTACCATTCGGTCCAGCCTTATATTGAAAAATTAGTGGCCCGCGGGCATCGCGTGGCGATCTGCGATCAGGTGGAAGATCCCAAAGAAGCCAAGGGGGTCGTGCGACGGGAGGTTAGTCGTGTGATTACGCCCGGGCTTTCGGGGCTTTTGGAAACGCCTGCAAAGGGAAGCGGGCAGGGGGCCCCCTATCTGGCCGTTATTCATTTTGGAAAAGAGACTTGTGGTCTGGCCCTTTTGGAGATTGCGACGGGAGATTTTCGTGTGACCGAAATGCGCCACCCGGAGGGGAGATTCAAGGACCTCCTCAGAGAAGAAATAGATCGAATCCATCCGAGAGAAATCGTTGTCTCCGCTCAATGGAATGATGAGAAGTCAGGCCTGAAGGAGGAATACAAAGACCTCCTTCCCCCGGATTGTTGTTTGAGCCTCCTCCCCGAATGGATCTGGGACGAGACCTATGCCCGTCGCACCCTTTATGACCAGTTTCAGGTCTCGACCTTGTCTGGTTTTAATTGTGAAGAGATTCCCTCGGGTATCATCGCGGCTGGAGCCGCTCTTTACTATGTGAAGGATACACAACGGGTGGCGCGATTGCCGCATGTCACGGCCCTCAAAAGATATCATCGCTCTGAAACGATGCTCTTGAGTGAGGACTCAAGGAAAAATCTCTCGTTCGATGACCTGATCGCCTGTCTTGATCAGACGCGGACGGCCGCCGGAAAAAGGCGTCTTCGCGAATGGTTTTACGCGCCTCTCCTTCAAAAAGCGGAAATTGAAAAACGCCTGGATGTTGTTGCCGAATTAAAAGAAAGAGAGGTTCTTTGTGAAAAAATTCAAAAAGGGCTCGAGTCGGTTTATGATCTGGAGAGGATCAACAGCCGCCTCTCTTTAGGGGCGGCCAATGCCCGTGATCTCAAAGGCCTGGCTCAAACGCTCCTGGCCCTTCACCATATCAGCCCTTTCTTGACAGAGTTTTGCGCCGAGGAGCTCAAAGAGATCTCCCAGAGCTGGAATTCTTTTTTGGATCTTCGAGAAGTCTTGGACAAAACCCTGGTTGAAGAGCCCCCCTTGGCGCTTAAAGAAGGCGAGCTGATTGCCGAGGGTGTGAGTGCGGAATTGGATGAGCTGCGCCGGCTTCGCCGTGATGCGAAGAGTTCCATGGCAGCCATGGAGGAACGTGAGCGCAAAAGGACAGGGATTGGTTCTCTTAAAATTCATTTCAATCGTGTCTTTGGCTATTATCTCGAAGTTTACAGTGCGCATCTTTCAAAAGTGCCGCCCGATTTTATACGCAAACAAACGTTGGCCAATTCAGAACGCTACATTACGCCTGAGCTGAAGGAATTTGAAGATAAGGTGCTGGGGGCGGAGGAGAGGATCAAGGCTCTCGAATACGAATTGTTTTGTGAGTTGAGACAGAAGGCCCTTCGGGAGGTTCCCGGATTGCAAGCTCAGGCGGGGCGTGTGGCCACCCTCGATGCTTTTTTGAGTCTTGCCTCTTACGCACGTGAAAATCGAACCGTGAGGCCGGTGATCGAGGAAAATGGTTTCTTGAAGATCCGTGTCGGTCGTCATCCCTTGGTCGAAAAAAGTATATCCGCGGGGAGTTATGTTCCCAACGATCTCTCGATGGATGTTGACGGAGACCGGTTTTTGATGATCACGGGGCCTAATATGGCGGGGAAATCGACGGTGATTCGCCAGACAGGGGTGATTGTTTTGATGGCCCAAACGGGCTCTTTTGTGCCGGCGCAAGAAGCCTGCATCGGCATTGTCGACCAAATTTTTACACGCGTCGGAGCGGCTGATCGATTGGCTCGTGGAGAGAGCACCTTTATGGTGGAGATGTGTGAAACGGCCTCGATCCTTCATCATGCGACAGAAAAAAGCCTGGTGCTTCTGGATGAGATTGGCCGAGGCACCTCAACTTTTGACGGGATCTCGATTGCGTGGGCGGTTGCCGAATATCTCCATGATACCGTTCGAGCCCGCACACTCTTTGCGACTCATTATCATGAACTTATCGATTTGGCCCTGACGAGATCAGGGATTAAGAATTACAATGTGCAGGTCAAGGAAGAAGGAAACCAGATTACCTTTCTTTATCGGCTCGTAGAGGGAGGAATGAGTCATAGTTTTGGTATTCACGTGGCACGTCTTGCCGGTCTTCCAACCCCTGTTTTGGAGCGGGCCAAGGAGGTACTAAAAAATCTGGAACAAGGAGAGTTAGACCCCGGAGGAGTGCCACGGTTGGGGAAAAAACAGAAAAAAAACAACTCAAATCAGGGAGACCTTTTTTAATGAGACAGTGGCTTTGTGTATTGATGATCACGATGTCTCTCGGCGGTCCTGCCCAAGCAGCTTCCAAAAAACCATTATCTCATTCAAAATCAAAACATGACAAACTTCCGCCCCCTGTCATCATCATTGATCCCGGTCACGGAGGCAAGGACCCGGGAGCCATTTCCAAATATCACATCCGTGAAAAAAATCTGGTACTTTCCATTTCCAAAAAATTGGCAGCTAGCCTCCGGAAGATTGCCAAGGCGGAGGTTTATCTGACGCGTCATACGGATCAATTTATCACCTTGGGGGCTCGCGATGAGATAGCTAACCAACATCAATGTGATCTTTTTCTCTCTATCCATGCCAATGCCTCCAAAAGCCCCAAGGCAAAAGGTCTTGAAATTTATTATCTCAACAAGGCCACTGATTCTGCCTCCGCACGGCTGGCGTCTCGTGAAAATCGAGGATCCTCAAAAAAGAAAAAAGAAATGGAGATGATCCTCTCCGATCTCGTCCAAACCGCAGCTACGGAGGAATCGGCAGAATTGGCGGCTCAAGTCAAAGGCAGGCTGGAAATCCGACTTCAACAATATGACATGAAAGGTCTTCATGTTAAAACGGCCTTGTTCTATGTCCTCGTTGGGGCTAAGTGTCCCAGTCTTCTGATTGAGACCGGTTTTGTGACGAACTCCCAGGAAGCCTCGAGGATGAAGAAGGCGGGTTATCAGAAGGAAATGGCGGACGCGATTGCCGAAGGTGTCAGAGGGTACCTCAAAGGTTTGCAAAGGCCCGATGGAGATTTATGAATTTTCAGAGTGATCTGTCCGTATTACACCTACAAGAAGAAAACCTTCTTCCTTCTATCAAGGCCTACCTGCAGACGCTAGAACAGCAGCTGTTACAATGGCATCAGGAAAAAAAGGATCCGACCCAAGTGATTCTTTTAAGGACAGAATCCATCGATCGGCTCCTGGTTTCACTTTTTAAATTGGCTCAGGAGATTCATCACAAGGAGGCGAAATCTTCAAAATCCCCAAAATCCCCAAAATCCGAAGATCTAACCGTTACTCTTTTAAGCCAGGGAGGTTATGGAAGAAAGGAATTATGTCTTCATTCGGATATCGACCTCTTGTTTCTCTATGAAGGGAAGGCTGATCCATTTTTGAAACTTTTTACGGGAAGAATTCTGCAAACCCTCTGGGACGCAGGCCTTGAGGTTGGGTTTGCCACCAGGACGGTTAAGGACTGTAAAAAGCTTTTGGAATCCGATCTTACTATTTTGACGGCCCTGATTGATGCCCGCTTTATTGCGGGAGATCCTGGCCTGGCCGAGAAGGTGTCCCGGATGATTGACCATTATTTTTCATCGGAAAAAAATCGAAATCGTTTTGTCCGGCTGAAGATGGGTGAGAACAAAGAAAGACAGGAGCGCTATGGCGGCTCAGTTTATCTTTTGGAACCCAATTTGAAAGAGGGCGAGGGGGGGCTTCGCGATTATCATACGCTGTACTGGATCGCCCGTATCTATGGAGGGATTCAATCACCTCAGGAACTGGTGAATCGGCATTTTCTGACTCAGGAAGAGTTTGATCAGTTGTGGGGAGCTTTGAAGTTTCTTTGGACGATTCGGAATGAATTACATCGAAGGACGGGCCGAAGATCGGACCAGATGCTTTTTGAATTTCAGGAGCCCATGGCTCACTGGTTAGGTTTTGAAAATACCCCCCAGTTTTTGGGTGTCGAACTCTTTATGCAGCGATACTATGCCCAAGCCAAATGTATTTATCAGTTTACGGAAAGGGCGATTAAAAAACTCCATCGTGTCGAACCCAAACTTTTTTCACTCCCCCAGAGTGTCATCGATGATGAGCATTTTCGCGTACTGGACGGCAGGTTAACCATTGCTTCACCTCAGGTATTTGAACAGGAACCTCTCTATCTCTTGAAAATTTTTCAAATGGCACATCATCTCGATCTTCCCATCGATGATTTCGCCAAGGAAAAGATTGAAAAAAACATTTTTCGAATCGATGACTCCTTGCGGTCATCACTCCAGGCGGGAAGGATTTTTCGCCAAATGCTCGGGAAGTACACGGGTCTTGGAAAACGCCTAATTGAAATGAATGATCTCGGAGTCCTGGGGGCCTACCTTCCGGAATTCCAAAAACTCAGGTTTCGGGTACAGCACGACATTTATCATGTTTATACGGTGGATGTGCATTCCATCTTTGCGGTGGGTGAGCTCGGCAATCTGGAAAGCGGGGACTACGTGACGACCCACCCAACGCTTCACGAACTGATTAAAGAGGTTGGTAAAAAGGATCTCTTGGCCTTTGCTACCTTGTATCACGATATAGGCAAAGGCGAGGGAAGGGGACATGTTGAAAAGGGAGCCCCACTGATTCGTCGTGCGGGGGAGAGATTGGGTTTTTTGCCGACTGAGGTGGATGCTCTGGAATTTTTGGAGTTGAGTCATCTTTTGATGACCCATCTTGCCTTTCGTCGTGATCTGGAGGATCAAAATCTTATTATCCAATTCGCTAAATCGATGCAAAATCTTGAGTTGCTTAACATGCTCTATCTCCAGACTTTTTGTGATGTCAAAGGCGTCAGTGCCGAGGCCATGACGGATTGGAAGGCTTCTCTTCTTCAATATCTTTATTTAAAAACGAGAGAAGTCATTCAGAAAGGCTCTTTTACAAAAGAGAAGGCTTCGGCACTTGTACCCAAAATATTGGAGGACGTCTTTAAACTTTTGGGTACGGATCATGATAAGATGAAATGTCGTGAATTTTTTGCGATCATGGCCCCTCGTTATCTACTGGCTGTCCCTCCTCAGGTGATCGTGAGACACGTCAAACTCTGGGAGAGATTTGCCGAAAAACCCATTGTTTTTGAATCCCGTCTTCTGGAGAGAGAAGGGCTCAATGAAGTCACTCTCTTGACGCGCGAGAGCCCGGCCCTTTTTTCACGGATGGCGGGTCTCTTTGCCGCTCATAATATTAATATTATCGAATCTCAGCTGAATGTCTCCAATCAGGGCCATGCCCTGCAGATTTTTAAGGTGGCTGATCACGAAGGCAAGGCAATTACAGATTTTGAAAAATGGACGCGGGTAGAAAGGGATTTGAGGGACGTACTTGAGGGCCAGGTCAGAATTGAAAACCTGGTTGCCGAAAAATTCCGCCCCTCTCTCTTCAAGAAAAAAGTAGCCCAACAGTTGCCAACCCAGATTGAGATCGACAATGATCTTTCGGCTTATTATACGGTGATTGATATCTATACCTCAGATCGAGTGGGTCTTCTCTATCAGATTACATCAACTCTCTCGGCCTTGGGCCTCTATGTGGATGTTTCCAAGATCTCGACAAAGGTGGATCAGGTGGCGGATACTTTCTATGTCAAAGATATTTTTGGACATAAGATTACTTCTCAGGAAAGATTAAAGAAGATTAAAGAAATGCTTCAGAGGGTGGTTGAAGAAGAACCAGTTCCCGGTTGGAGGGCACCGGTCCTGCTTTCGGAGAAAGCGATATGACCCGCGAGATTGTGATTTTTCTTCTTCTTTTGATAGCCTTAGTTCTTCTTCTCATTTACTATCGGCGTTCAGAAAAAAAGTACCTTAACCAGAGGACCCTTGAGGCGATGTCTCCCGATTTGCGTGAAGAAATAGAAACCGAGAGGCGTACCAATTTAGAGAAACGCCAAAAATTCGAAGAAGCTCTGAAACAGGAGCAGTCAAAGATAGGGGAGCCAAAATCTTGAAAAGTTCCGGGATTGTTACACTCACAACCGATTTTGGTACTGTCGATGGCTATGTGGGCTCCGTCAAGGGAGCGATCTTGTCGATCAACCCCAAAGCCCATCTTGTTGATTTAACCAATGCCATTCCTTCCTATGACATTGTGGTTGGGGCCTTTCATCTGGGGTGTGCTTTTTCTTTTTATCCCCGAGGGACTGTCCATCTGGGTGTGGTTGATCCCGGAGTGGGTAGCGAACGTCATCCTCTTCTCGTCGTGACCAAAAATTACTTTTTGGTGGGTCCTGATAACGGTCTTTTTACACTCGTGGTACAAAAGGATCCAGCAGTGGCTGTTTATGAATTGACAGAGAAAAAGTATTGGAGATCCGAGATGAGTTCTACCTTTCACGGGCGTGATCTTTTTGGGCCTGTGGCGGCCTATCTTACACGAGGGGTCGTTCCGTCCTCTTTTGGAAAAAAGAAGAAAACTCTCAAACTCCTGGATGATTTCAAAGGTGATTTCAAAATTCAAAAACAAGGGCAGGGATATTTTGGCAAGATTCTTTTTTTTGACAAGTTTGGCAATGCCTTTTCTAATATTCAAAAATCACAAGTAAGAGAGAGGACGTTTTCTCATGTCGAATGGAATCAGCGAAAAATTTTCTTCTACCACACGTACTCGGAAATTCCCAGGGGAGAACCCGGGGCTATCTTTGGAAGTGCCGGTTTTTTGGAAATTGCCCTGCGAGAAGATTCTTTTAAGGTACAATACGGTGCGTCAAAAGAAAGTACCGTCTTTTTGAAAACTTGTTGAAAAAAAGCCAATTTGCTGGTTAGAGTGATTGTTCATAATGGCAAAAATAAAAATCTGCGTAGAGCCTGACTGTAAAAACGTTCAGACGACTGAGAGTTATTGTAGACTCCATTACTTAAAGAACTGGAAAGCCATTCGCGAGACAGCTCAAAAAAAGGCTGCGGAGCGTCTCAATAAGTATGTCGACGGAATCTGCAAAAAATATCCGGATAAGTACGTGGATATGATTCGAAGGGAAATCAAGACCGGTAAGGGGGATTTTCAGAATGCCGGCGAGGAAGCCCCCGTTGATGAGTTTGCCGAGGGTTTTTCGGAAAACCTCGGTTTTCATGATGATGAGAGTCTTGATAAGCTCCTGTCACGCATCAAGATTGACAAAGACTATTAATCCTACCTAGGGTAAATCCTCTCATGAAGAAAGTCTACTTTAAGACATATGGGTGTCAAATGAATGAACATGACTCCCAGAAGATGGAGGCCTTGTTGCGGGGGGATGGGTATCTCAAGACATCCTCGGCAGGGGACGCGGACCTCATTGTGATTAATACGTGTAGTATTCGTGAAAAATCCTACCACAAGGCCCTTTCTCAGATTGGTAAGCGGGGTAAGGAGTCCTTAAAATCTTCTAAGAAACCTGTCATTGCCGTGACGGGTTGTGTGGCCTCTCACGAAGGTGATCGTTTACTGAAGAGATTTCCTTTTGTGGATATTGTGGCCGGGCCGGATCACATGGGTGTATTGCCGGGCCTGGTACGTGAATCCGAAAAAGATCACAAGAGGGTTTCTGTGACCGACTTCCACGATCTTTCGGATTATGAGTTTCCAACACCCATTCTTTGGAACGACGATTTCCGGAAGAGTGTCAAGGCCTACGTTACCATCATGAAGGGTTGTGACAACACCTGTTCATTTTGTATCGTTCCTTTCGTACGTGGAAAAGAAGTCTCGCGGGTTCCCTCCGAAATCGTTGATGAGATCCACGGGCTCGAGGAACAAGGTATTCGTGAGGTGATGCTTCTTGGGCAAAATGTTAATTCTTATGGCAAGAGACTTTCGGAAAAAACAAACTTTGCAAAACTCTTGCGCAGGATTGACGAAGAAACTACCCTTTCACGCATTCGATACACGAGTCCTCATCCTAAAGATCTTTCTATGGATCTTGTGCAAGAATACGAGAAAAACCAAAAACTCTGCCCCCATATTCATCTTCCAGTTCAGTCAGGGTCCAATACGATTTTAAAAAGGATGAGGCGCTCCTATACCCGGGAGGTTTACCTGAGGAAGGTCGAAAAACTCAAACAGGCCAAACCGGATATTGCTATCACGACGGATATTATCGTTGGGTTCCCCGGTGAAACGGATCGGGACTTTGAAGAAACGCTTTCCTTGGTCGAGGAAGTATCCTATGACTCAAGTTATTCATTTTTGTTCTCTCCGCGCCCCAATACGGAGGCTTCAACTTTTGTTGACGATGTGCCGATCGAGGTTAAAAAAGAAAGATTAACTCGACTTCAGGTATTGCAGTCGGAGATTTCACTCAGAAAACACCAGTCGTTGGTAGGTCAGGTCGAATCGGTTCTGATTGAGGGTCCTTCAAAGGAAATGAAAGGTCAATTAACGGGTAGAACGCCGCATAGCAGGATCGTTAATTTTCATGGTGGTGGGGAAAAGATAGGTGATATACTAGACATCGAAATCACGGATGTCTCCGCCTACTCTTTAAAGGGGAAAAAATGCTTGTAGAAATGAAAGTAACCGGCTTGACGATCGATCCTTTTACCAACATGCCCATTATTATTTTAAAGGACATGGAGGAGAAGAGCGCACTTCCGATCTGGATCGGTCTCATCGAGGCCTCGGCAATTGCCACCGAGCTCGAAAAAATACAGCTGGCTCGTCCCATGACGCATGATTTGATCAAAAATATCCTTCAAAGCCTCGCTGTGAAGGTTGATAAGGTAGAGGTCAACGATCTTTGCGACAATACCTTTTATGCCCGCATTTTTCTGAAAAATGAAGGGAAAGGGTTTGTCATTGATTCACGTCCCTCGGATGCTATTGCCTTGGCTCTTCGCACCAACGCCCCTATCTTTGTTGATAAAAAAGTCATTGAGAAATCACGGCAAGTGGATCTATCTCGTGGAGCCAAAGAGGGCGAAAAGAAGGGTGAACAACAAAAATGGGCCGAATTTCTTGAAAATCTCAATCCGGAAGATTTTGGAAAATACAAGATGTAGAAGAGTCTTCCTACCGGAAAAATTCACAAAGACGATCAAGCGTTGGAATCTTTTTGGCCCCGGGGACAGACTTGTTGTGACTGTCTCTGGGGGGATCGATTCTGTCACTCTTCTCCATCTTTTTTTGCATCTTCCCCCCTCCCTTCAACCGTACATCGTTGTGGCCCATTACAATCATCACCTGCGTGGAAAACAATCTGATGAGGAAGCCAGTTTTGTGAAGGACCTCTGTCAAGAATGGAAAGTTCCATTTTATGGGGGAGAGGCCCCTCTTTGGAAGACAAAGTCAAATTTGCACGATCGTGCCCGGCGTCTACGGTATGATTTTTTCAAAAAGGTGGCGCGCCAGGCGGGTACAGGCAAAATTGTGACGGCGCATCAGGCTGATGATCAAGCCGAGACTTTTTTAATCCGATGGTTACAGGGGGCCGGTCTGAAAGGCCTATCGGCTATATCTTTGAAGCGCGATGAAGATGATTTTACCTTTATTCGACCTCTTCTTTTTGCAAGTCGGTCGGAGATTCATGATTATGCAGTCTCTCGGGATCTCCCATTTCGAGAGGATCCATCCAATGTCAGCGAGAATTATCTTAGAAGTCGTGTCAGAAAATGGCTCCAGTTTTTTCGATCGGAGAATCCCAATCTCGGTGAAAGAACATCCCTTAATTCTATTTTTCTTCAGGCAGATCAAGGTTATCTCGATTCACTCACGGAATCCCTTTTTAAGGAAAAGATTGTCGAATCGGAGGGGGGGTATGAAGGGCAGGTGAAGGTTTACAAAGGGTTGCCGGAAGCTTTGCGCTATCGCCTGATTCAAAGGATTATCAGGGAGATAAAGTCGCCAAGGGCAGCCTTTCCGGCAGAGGCTGTCCTCAAAATTGATGAGCTTCTCCTTCATCCATCCCATCGAAAACACTATGATCTCCCAGAAAGGATTGGTTTGAAAAAAGAGAAAGGAATGTATAGAATCTATTGTAAAGAGTCAGGAGAATAAACATTGATTCAATAAATTGGCTATGTTAGCTGGGTCGAACCATGAAACAGTCACAAAAAACGATTGCCCTGTGGGCCGTGATCGTGCTCCTCTCCATTACGGTTCTTCATTTTCTCAATACCCGTCCCGTTCTTCGTAAAACCATTTCATTCAGCGAATTTTTAAGTGCTTTGCAGAGGGAACAAGTCGAAAGGATTTCGATTCAGGATGAGGAGTATCTTGGAAAATTCAAAGATAATTATCAGGGGGGTAATTTCTTTGAGACCATTGGTCCAGCCGATAGTGAAAAGGCCATGGAGCTTATTGCCAAATCAGGTGCCAATCTCGAGTACAAGCGACGTCGCGAAACACCGCTTTGGCAGCAGATTTTAATTTCATGGCTCCCCATGATCCTGCTTTTTGCCTTTTTCTTCTTTTCGATGAGACAGATTCAGGTTGGTGGGGGAAGGGCTATGAGTTTTGGGCGGAGTCGTGCCCGTATGCTCTCCGAATCACAGAAAAAGGTAACTTTTAAGGACGTTGCCGGCGTTGAAGAAGCCAAGTATGAGTTGCAAGAAATTATCCAGTTTTTGAAAGATCCCAAAAGATTTACAAAGCTGGGCGGACGCATTCCCAAGGGGGTACTCCTGGTGGGGGCCCCTGGAACAGGTAAGACGCTTCTGGCGAAGGCCGTTGCGGGTGAAGCGGGTGCCCCGTTTTTTTCGATCAGTGGTTCCGATTTTGTTGAGATGTTTGTTGGAGTTGGTGCGTCACGTGTCCGCGACCTTTTTGAGCAAGGTAAGAAGAGCGCCCCCTGCATTATTTTTATCGATGAAATCGATGCCGTTGGGAGACATCGAGGTGCGGGGCTTGGCGGAGGCCATGACGAGCGTGAACAGACTTTGAACCAGCTTCTCGTGGAGATGGATGGATTTGAATCAAACGAAGGTGTGATTATCATGGCGGCGACGAACCGTCCCGACGTTCTGGATCCGGCTCTTCTCCGGCCCGGGCGATTTGATCGGCGTGTGGTTGTTCCCAGACCCGATGTCAAAGGACGTGAAGAGATCTTAAAAGTGCACAGCCGGAGAACGGTTGTAGCGCCCGGTGTTGATCTTTCCGTGATTGCCCGTGGTACACCAGGTTTTTCGGGTGCCGATCTGGAAAGCTTGGTGAATGAAGCCGCCCTCAATGCCGCCCGTTATAGCAAGAAACAGATTGAAATAGATGACTTCGAGCTGGCCAAGGACAAGGTTCTCATGGGGGCTGAACGGAAGAGCATGATCCTCTCTGAAGAGGAAAAACGTATGATCTCTTATCATGAATCAGGGCACACCCTGGTGGCCCGATCCCTCCCCGGTACCGATCCTGTCCATAAAGTCACTATTATTCCCCGAGGCATGGCCCTCGGACTCACACAGCAGCTCCCCCTGGATGAGCGTCATATTCATTCAAAAGATCATGCAGAAAATACGATCTCTGTCTTGATGGGAGGCCGTTGTGCCGAAGAGCTGATTTTTCAGCAAAAGACGACGGGGGCCGGAGATGATATTGATAAGGCGACTGATCTTGCGCGCAAGATGGTTTGCGAATGGGGAATGAGCGATCTTGGACCCCTTGCCTATGGACGAAAGGAAGCGGAAATTTTCCTGGGTCGCGACTTTGTCCAGCAGCAGGAATACAGTGAAAAGACGGCCGTAGAGATCGATGAAGAAGTAAAGAAAATCATCAATCGCAACTACGAGAGAGCCAAAAAGATTCTCACAGAAAAATTGGATATTCTCCATCGTCTGGCACAAACCCTTCTTGAATTCGAATCTCTGGATGGAGAACAAATCGATCAGGTCATTCGTGGCGAAAAGGTAGAGGCGTCTAGACGTCGTATGCCTCCCGTACCTCCGGCAGCCGCTTCGCCATCGACCACGACACCTCCTATCTTCCAACCCGTTCCCGAACCCGGTAAAGCTTAGTCGGTGATTATCGGCCCAAAAGACTTCGATTTTAAAAATGAAGTTTATCTGATGGGAATCCTCAACGTCACACCCGATTCTTTTTCGGACGGGGGACAATTTATGGATCCCGAAAGAGCCTTGGACAGGGCCCTGCAAATGCAAGAAGAGGGCGCCGATATCCTCGATATGGGAGCTGAGTCGACGCGTCCAGGCGCCGAGCCTGTTGACTCTCGGGAGGAATTAAAAAGGCTGTTGCCGGTCCTGAAAAAAGTAGCCCCAAAACTTAAAATTCCTGTCTCGATTGATACCTACAAAGCGAGTGTGGCCGAAGTTTGTCTGCAGGAGGGGGGGGGGCTGATTAATGATATTTCAGCCCTGCGCGGCTGTGGTGACCCGGAGCCCATCTCTATGATTGATGTCATAGCCAGGTTTGGGGTGCCCATTATACTGATGCATATGAAGGGAGAACCCAGGACGATGCAGAACGATGTCAATAATGATGATGTGATTTCGGTCCTCGGTACCTTTTTTCGCGAGCGAGTTCACGAGGCAACGCGAGGAGGTGTGACCGATATACTCCTGGATCCGGGAATAGGCTTTGGAAAGAGCGCTGAAGACAATATGAAAATCATGAGGAATCTGGAGGCCTTTCACCCGTTGGAATATCCGCTGGTTGTGGGCACTTCACGAAAATCGTTCCTTCGAAAAATCGTGGGAGAGGATCCAGGCCAGATACTCATCGGGAGTATTATGACGGCTCTTTTAGGGGCATGGCGCGGGGCTTCGCTCTTGAGGATCCATGATGTCAAAGAGACCAGGGCCGCGATTCGCCTTGCCAAGCTCTCAAACTTTTTATAATTTCCGGAACTCATGAAGAAACTATTTGGGACAGACGGAATTCGAGGAATGGCTAATCAATATCCCATGACGGCCGAAGTGGCCCTGGCGGTGGGACGTTCGCTTTCTCATGTTTTTAAGAAGGTGCAGAGGCCTCGTATCCTTATTGGAAAAGATACACGCCTTTCCTGTTACATGATCGAAACGGCCATGGCGGCCGGGATATGTTCAATGGGGGCCGATGTTTTTCTGATGGGACCTATGCCCACACCGGGCATTGCCTTCCTCATCCAAGCCATGCGGGCTGACGCCGGTGTTGTCATTTCCGCTTCCCATAATCCCTTTCAGGACAACGGCATCAAAATTTTTTGCAGGCATGGTTTTAAACTTCCTGATTATCTCGAAGAGAAGATAGAGAATCTGGTGACCTCGGGAGAAATCGACCATTTTCGTCCAACGGCCAGTGATGTGGGCAGAGTCGCTCGTATCGATGATGCGCGTGGACGTTATATTGAATTTTTAAAATCAACCTTTCCCAAAAATCTTTCTCTGGAAGGGTTAAAGATTGTTGTCGATTGTTCCCACGGGGCGACCTACAGGATTGCGCCGATTGTTCTTGAAGAGTTGGGTGCCGAGGTGATTGTTATGGGAGACAGACCCAATGGACGAAATATCAACGAAGGCGTGGGGGCCATGTATCCGCAACTCATGGCGAAGAGAGTGATCGAAGAGAAGGCCCATGTAGGCATTGCCCTCGATGGTGACGGGGATCGCGTCGTTTTTGCCGATGAAAGGGGCCATGTCGTTGATGGAGATGCCATTTTGGCTGTTTGTGCCGAAGAGCTGATTCGTAAAGGGGCCCTCAAGGAAAAAACAGTGATTGCAACCGTGATGAGCAATCAGGGTCTCGATGAGTATTTAGCTGCCAGTGGAGGCAGGGTGATTCGTTCCCAGGTGGGTGATCGATATGTGGTTGAGACCATGAGAGAAAAAGGATGTAATTTTGGTGGCGAAGCCTCAGGCCATCTCGTCTTTCTCGATCACTCCACGACAGGTGACGGTCTTATTGCTGCCTTGCAGGTCCTTAGTTTGATGGTGAGTCGTGCCTCGACACTGTCGGAGGTTGTTTCCAAATATGAGGCTTATCCGCAGATTCTGAAGAGCATCAAGGTTCGTGAAAGAAGAGACTTGGCCCTTTTCCCCGATCTGCAAGCGATGATCCGCTCCTTTGAAGAAAGTTTAGGAACACAAGGACGCCTCCTGATTCGGTATTCCGGTACAGAGCCTGTTGTCCGTATTATGGCAGAAGGAAAAGAAGAATTGACGATTAAAAAGATGGTGCAAGATCTTTGTTCCTGTATCGAAAGAAATCTCGCCTGAGGGAGTTTCACCTGACATGAGTAAATTAGGTGTGAATATAGACCACGTGGCCACTTTGAGGCAGGCGCGCGGGACGCGTTATCCGGATCCTGTTTCGGCAGCCGCCCTGGCCGAACAGGGAGGGGCCAATCAAATTACTGTTCATTTGAGGGAAGATCGACGGCATATTCAGGATTTTGATGTGCGTCTTTTGAAGCGCTCTGTTCAAACCGAACTGAATTTAGAAATGGCTGTTACCGAGGCCATGATCCATTTTGCCATCGATGTCCAACCGCACTCCGTGACTTTTGTCCCTGAAAAGAGGCAAGAACTTACGACCGAAGGCGGTCTGAATGTTCGTAAGAATTTAAACAAGCTCACTCAATGCGTTCCCCTTCTGCAAAAGAAGGGGGTTCGCGTCAGTCTCTTTGTAGATCCTGATGAAGAAAATATCGATTTGGCTTCTGAACTCAAAGTCGATGCGGTGGAGATCCATACGGGAAAATATGCGGAAGCCAAATCAGGAGAAGAAAGGCAAGGGGAGCTGGAACGAATCAGGACATCGGCAAAACGGGGAAGCCAAAAGGGCCTCTGGGTTGCCGCCGGTCATGGCCTTCATTATGTAAATATCAAGCCGGTGACGGAAATAAAAGAGATCGTCGAATATAATATTGGTCACTCCATCATGGCGCGCGCTCTTTTTGTCGGCATGGAAGCGGCTGTGAGAGAAATGAAGAAGTTGATTGACCCATAATGACAATGATTACAAAAAAGGAAATAAGGCCTCTTTTTGTCCCGCGGTCTCGGGACAGTCACAAAGGGACTTACGGCCATCTCCTCCTGATTGGGGGTTCTGCCGGCAAGGTTGGGGCTATTCTCATGTCAGGTCGGGCGGCACTCAGGTCGGGTGCGGGGCTTGTGACAGTCGCCTTGCCCGATAAAGCCTTTCGAAAATTATCCAAAAACTTTTTAGAACTGATGTATGAGTCCCAACCCTCCACCCCCGGAGGCACTTTAAGTCGCCGGGGAGGGAAGAAAATCATTCAACTCCTCAAGGGAAAATCGGCCGTGGGAATGGGCCCTGGGATGGGCAACAACGCCGATACAAAGGCCATCTTGGGTCAGGTATTGAAAAAATGCGAACAACCCATTGTTCTGGATGCCGATGCCCTCAATCTCCTGGCTGCCGATAAAAAGGAACTCGGGCCACTTTTAAAATTAAGGGCAAGATTAAGGTCCTCCACCATTGTGACACCCCATCCCGGAGAAATGGCAAGACTAGCTGGAACGACGATTGAAAAAGTTCAAGCCAATCGCCAAGGAGTCGCGAGGGAGTTTGCCACCCAACACCATATCTTTGTCGTCCTCAAAGGGTACCGTACGGTCGTTGCGGATCCAGAAGGTCATCTCTTTATTAATTCAACAGGGAATCCAGCGATGGCAACGGCAGGGATGGGGGACGTCCTCACCGGTCTCCTGGTCTCGCTTCTGGCCCAAGGTTTCTCTCCTCTGAACGCGACACTGGCAGCCGTCTATATTCATGGGAGGGCAGGGGATCGTGTGGCCCGGCGCCTCGGAGACCGTGGTCTCCTGGCCGGTGACGTGATTGAGGAGATCCCTTTGGCACTACGGGAAATCATGAATTGATGAAAATAATTTCAAGGACAACGCAACAGACGCGCGCCATTGCCGCCGATTTTGCCAAAAAAACAATTTTGGAGATGAAGAGCGATCGTCCTCTCCTGATTGGCCTCATGGGGGATCTGGGAGCCGGAAAAACGACGTTTGTGCAAGGGATGGCGCAAGGTTTAGGCATTGATCCTGATTATTATGTGAACTCTCCGACTTTTACCCTGGTGAATGAGTATCGACTCGATCGCCCTCTCTTAAAACACTTGATTCATATCGATCTCTATCGCATCGAAAATCCTCAAGCCGCTGAAAACCTCGCCCTCGAAGACTACTTAAGTCCTGGTCATCTTGTTGTGGTGGAGTGGCCTGAAAAATGGCCTCGTCTTCTTCAGCAAATACAAATAAAAATCGAGATCCATCTTCTTTCTCCAAAAGAGCGTGAGATTGTGATTGAAAAACAACCTCTTGAGACTTTTGATTAAATCACCTATAAAATTTCAACTTTCTTCAAACTTTGAAGGTTCGAAAGACCTATGTTGATTATTCAAAAATACGGAGGGACCTCCGTCGGTGATGTGGATCGTATTAAGAATGTCGCCCGGAGGGTCCTGGACACCCAGAAGAAAGGTCACCAAGTCGTGGTGGTCGTCTCAGCCATGTCCGGAGAAACCAATCGCCTCGTGGATCTGGCACATAAGATTTCCAAAGAACCGGATGGTCGCGAGTACGATCAACTCGTTTCCACCGGAGAACAAGTGACGGTGGCCCTCCTGGCATTGGCCCTTCGCGATTTAGGCGGACAGGCCCGTTCTTTCTTGGGACATCAGGTGAGGATTGTGACCGATAACGCCTATTCGAAGGCGCGCATCAAGAGTATCGATGCCGGTGTTATTCACGATGAACTCAAAAAAGACAGGGTAGTGGTCATTGCTGGATTTCAGGGAATCGATCCTGATGGGAACATCACGACGCTCGGGCGTGGGGGCTCTGATACCACAGCGGTTGCCATTGCCGCAGCCTTAAAGGCCGATGCGTGCGAGATTTATACAGATGTGGATGGTGTTTATACGACCGATCCGCGTATTGTCCCTGAAGCAAAAAAGCTTTCCAGGATTTCTTATGAAGAAATGCTTGAATTAGCCTCTCTGGGGGCTAAGGTATTGCAGATTAGATCGGTGGAGATGGCAGCGAAGTATCAAGTGCCGCTCTGGGTCAAGTCGAGCTTCAACCATTCGGAGGGTACCCTTGTGATGCAAGAAGATAAAGAAATGGAAAAAGTCCTGATTGCAGGAATTGCCTTTGACAAAAATGAAGCCAAGATCGCCGTTAGGCGTCTCCCGGATCATCCCGGTGTCGCTTCGCGACTCTTCCTGCCGCTTTCGGAGGCCCACATTAACGTGGATGTGATCATCCAAAATATTTCTGCCGACGGGTTTACGGATCTGACCTATACGATCCCAAGGGCCGATCTTGCCAAGGCCCTTCGCATCGTTGAAAAAACCGCAAAGGAGTTGGGTGCGGCCAAAGTGGAGTCCGATGAAAAAATCGCCAAAGTTTCTGTGGTCGGTGTGGGGATGCGCTCCCACTCCGGAGTGGCGGCACGTATGTTTGCCACACTGGCCCAAGAGAAGATTAATATTCAGATGATCTCGACCTCTGAAATTAAAATTTCCGTGGTGATTGATGAAAAAGAACTGGAGAAGGCCGTCAAGGCCCTGCATAAGGCCTTTGAATTGGAAAAATGAAACGTAACATTCAACTCTACGACACGACGCTTCGCGATGGGACCCAATCGGAAGATATTTCCTTTACAGTCGAAGACAAGGTGCGTGTGGCGGAAAGGCTGGATGCCCTGGGAATCCACTATATCGAGGGGGGCTGGCCGGGCTCCAATCCCAAGGACGATGAATTTTTTCAGCGCAGGTTGATTCTCAAAAATGCAAAACTCGTCGCTTTTGGAAGCACAAGGCGGCGTGGCGTTAAGGCCTCCCAGGACAAGATCCTCAATGCCTTACTCAAGGCAGAGACCCCGGTCATCACTATTTTTGGAAAATCCTGGGATTTCCATGTCCGCGATGCCTTGCATATCTCTCTCGATGAAAATTTAGAACTCATCTATGATTCGGTTCAATTTCTCAAAAAACATGTGGATGAGGTGATCTACGACGCCGAACATTTTTTTGACGGGTATAAAGAAAATCCCAAATATGCCCTCAAGACTCTCAAGGCAGCAGAGGAGGGTGGGGCCGATCGTTTGGTCCTTTGTGATACCAACGGCGGGAGTCTGCCTCACGAAATCGAAAAAATGATTTTGGGTCTTCGCAAGGGTTTTAAAAAACTTCCGGCCCTGGGTATTCATTGCCATAACGATGCCGAATTGGCCGTTGCCAACTCTTTGGCCGCCGTGCAGGCCGGTGCGGGCCAGATCCATGGGACTGTCAATGGTATCGGTGAGCGTTGCGGCAATGCAAACCTTGTTTCGATTATTCCCAATCTAAAACTCAAGCTTGGAATCGATTGTGTGACGCCGGAACAATTAAAAAGACTGCGGGAGATTTCACGATTTGTGGATGAACTCGCGAATCGAAAACCCTTCAGCCATCAGCCGTATGTTGGTGATTCGGCCTTTGCCCACAAAGGGGGAGTCCACGTGAGTGCGATTCTCAAAAATCAAAAGACCTATGAACATATAGATCCGGTGACCGTGGGAAATCGGCGACGTGTTCTTGTTTCCGATCTCGCGGGACAATCCAGTATTCTCTACAAGGCAAACGAGTTGGGAATCAAACTCGATTCGAAGGATCCTGTGGCCAAAAAAATTGTAGAAGAGATTAAAGACCTTGAAAATAAAGGCTACCAGTTTGAAGGTGCCGAGGCCTCTTTTGAAATCTTGATGCACAGGGCCCTTAAAAAATACCATTCCTTTTTTGAACTGGTTCGTTTTCGTGTGGTTGATGAAATAGAAAAGGGGAAGAAGTCTCTTTATTCAGAAGCCAGCGTTCACATCAAAGTGGGTGGCCAGGAGGAACACACCACGGCTCGGGGTGTGGGTCCCGTCAATGCGATGGATCATGCCTTGCGAAAGGCCCTCGAACGTTTCTACCCCGAGATCAAAGATGTCCAGTTGGTAGATTACAAGGTGCGTGTCCTTCCCGCTGGCCAGGGCACGGCCTCCCAGGTGCGCGTCCTGATTGAATCCAAAGATTCCCAGGATAAGTGGGGCACTGTCGGTGTCTCGGAAAACATCATTGAGGCCTCCTGGCAGGCCCTCGTCGATTCTCTCGAATACAAGCTGATGAAGAATTCATAGAAGTGATTATCATTCTCACTGTGAGAATATTCTCATTCTGATAATGGTGAACTTTTGTTTTCTTCCATTTTTATGGGGACAAATTCTAAAATTCAGTTATAATCAACACTTAGAAATTTAGAATTTAAGGGGATCCGACAAATTCTGGCATGTACTTTGCTCATTTAATCAAAAAGAGAAACTTGAGAACAATTTTAAAGCGATAACGAGATTATCAATAGAATTGAAAGGGGTCCCCTTATGAAGTTCAGAAGCTTGATGTCCTTTTGGCTGACACTCACGATCATGGTCTTCCTGGCAGGTAGGGTCGCTCTGGGTGCCGGGACATCAGCAGGCTCCGCTCCTTCCTCAAGTCCGCCGGCGTCCAGCACCCCGGGAGGCGGTCTCACGAATACATCAACCATTCAGAATCCCGGTACGGGGGGCGGTGGAAAGACCGGAAGTACTGGAGGCTCGGGAGGATCTGCATTGACAGGTGATCCTGGTTCTTTCCCCGTAACGACTTTTATACCAAGCGGTGGCGCGAAAGTGGGGACAGGGGGCCAGGGAGGCTCGGGAGGATCTGCATTGACAGGTGATCCTGGTTCTTTCCCCGTAACGACTTTTATACCACCGACCGGCACATCCTCAGGGGCGTGCAGTGGGGGGGCGAGTGTTTGTTACAATTATCACAATTTGATGCTTCAAAGATGTTGTCTGGAAGGGCGTACCTTTGAAGCTTGCACGGGGAGGTCAGGCACAGCCGCCTGTGAGCGTAATGCTTTCACACCGATTTTGGAAGGTGACGAGGCAACGCGAGTGGAAGCTTGCTGTTTTGATAGCGCCGGAACTCCTGTCAGGAGCTGTGTTCAGGTTCTGCCCTGCATGCCGGACCCCAATCGAGTCCCTCAAGTGCCCAATGTCAGTATTTCCAAGACGGTGGATCGTTCCTCCATCAATGCCGGAGAGCGTGCCATTTTTACCATTGATGTTACCAATATAGGTTACGCACCGGCCAGTAATGTTGTTGTGACTGATAATTTGCCGGTTGGTTTTACCCTGACCGAAAGGGCAAAAATCGATGTAGATCCTAATACGCGCAGCCCGGAGGGAGATTTATTTTGTACGGATCACGACAATGTGGTTACTTGCACGATTCCTTCTCTTGCCGCCAATGATGGCAATACAACCGGTCCGGAACCTGATGTGGCGAGAATCACGATCAGGGTGCAATCCAGCAGGGATAGTTGTGGAGCCCTGACCAATGAAGCGAGTGTGAGGGCCCCCGGAGATACCTTTCCTGATAACGACAGATCGTCAGCCACCGTCGCTGTTCATTGTCAGTGTGAAGATCAGTCTTTAGCCTACAATGCCCTCTATGAACGAGCCTCGCGAAGAGATCCTGCCGTAACAACGGCCCTGCTCAATGACGCCCTTTTGGCCCGCACCTGTTGTTTAGCCGAGGGTGCCGGTGCTCATCCGCCCGAATGCCGTTGTGCGCATACCCTTGTAGGGTCGCCCGATCGGATGTGTTGTCAGGTGGGTGTGGATATGGCGAATACGGAAGTCCTCAATTGCTGTAAAACCCATGTGGGTGAATTTGCCAGTCGCGGTATTTCCAATCCTCCAGCCGATGGATTAACGGCCAGTTGTATACGCCCGACCGGTTGCACAGGCCCCGGGTGTGGGCCTGCTCCTGATATGACTATTCGATGTGAGGATATTACCTCAGACCCCAGTGCACGGCAGTGTTGTATAGATCATCAGGAAGCTATCAGACGTGCCACCAGTGCTACGGAGCTCAATGCCGCCGTTCGTGAAATCTACAGACGTTGTGGGAGTACCCAGGAGCTTTGTACGGATGTTGTGAATGCCAGCAGTGCCAGTGCCTTTCAGACAACGCCACAGCAACTGATGGCGTGTTGTCTGGCTATCAGGAATACGGCTACCGGAGGCAATCCCGGTAACGCCTGTAACTTTCGTCCGCAAATCGTCGTTAATCCCAGTGTGGATACCAGTACAGTTCCAAGTTCGAATACAACAAACAATACAAATACAACGACTCCAAACACGGCGAATTCTGGTCAGCCCGATGTCAGCCCCGTATTAACAGGTTCTTGTGATACAACCCTTGATGACTCATTCTCTCCGGCTGTCTCACTGGCTGCGATGAAGATTACGGTCAAACCTCCCACAAGGAGTGATGGGACGCGTTCTTCCATGACGGCTGTTTCCAATATGGTTTTGAGCCAGACCTCCGGGGATCGTTATAGTGCAAATCCAAATCAGCAAAATACATCAGAGCCTGTCACAAGGGCCATGATTCTAGCTTCCGCAACACCGGATCCGTCGTTGAGTGAGCATAATTGGACGCTCTATGTTCCTCGGCCTAAAACCTTGTCCCAAAATAACGTGGATGCGAACTTTACGGCTGAAGCCAGGTCCCTGGATGGGGCTCTCTTGTGGAAGGCCGATTGTATCGGTCATGTTCCTCTCCAAGCCTCCGGCGGCAAATCGCCTGGCGGCTGCAGTCTATTGACTGCGGGTTCCTCCGAAACTGTTATTGCCAGAAATGTCCTACTTTCATTTGGATCTCTCCTATTTGTTTCGATGATACTCGTCGTCAGACGTCAGGTCATACAAAGAGCGAAGAAAAAGGGGCGCAAAATCACCAAAAGTCTGAATAAAAACGATCATTTTTATTGACACCTCTTCTCAGGTTAATTAAATTGTCGAGCTATTAAAGGTAGTTGTTGGTTCTCAACGAGTACTCTCTTGATGGGGTGACATGAAACGATTCGAAAAGGGTATCTTAGTTCTCTCAGTTTTTTTGTCCCTTTGTTACTCGTTGCCGTTGTTAGCTCGTTCTACCAGCGCGACCTCTAATATCTTTCTCCCTGCCATTGATCCAGCGGGTTACATTACTGTCGATGGATCTCAGACAATACAACCCTGGCGCTATCACGTTGGGCTTTTCCTTAACTATGGCCATCGTCCCCTGGAGGTTGGTATTGGAGGCGCGGCGAAGCAGGGGATCGTCAATCACCTCATTATGGGAGATGTCTTTGGCTCGCTGGGCATTACGGATTGGTTGCAACTCGGTGTCAATGCGCCCGTTGCCCTCTACGACAATTGGACTAATCCAACAACGGGTGTGACAGAAAGAACCCTGCGCCTGGGGGATGTCCGTTTAGAACCCAAATTTAGAATATTAGACATTGATCGTCATTCCGTTGGTATTGCCCTTATTCCTTACGTCCTTTTCCCAACAGGTTCCGGGAGTCGTTTTGTGGGAAACAACAGCTTTGCAGGCGGGGCCAAATTGGTCTTGGACACAAATATCAAAAGTCGTGTCAATCTTTCTGCCAATCTGGGTTACCTCATGAGAAACAGTTTTACTATTTTTAGTACTACCCAGGACGATGCCTTTACTTATGGTCTGGGTGTTAAGATCAAAACTGTTGATTGGCTGGATTTGGTGGCCGAGGGTTATGGTTCCACCAATGTAAACAATTTTTTTAAATCCCAGGTCGAGTCTCCGCTGGAAGTTGACGGGGGTTTGAGCTTTCATCTTCCGGTTCCAGAAGGTTTGACGGTAACGACGGGTGGAGGCGTGGGACTTACGAATGGTTATGGTACGCCCGGGTATAGGTTATTCGCCGGTATTACTTATCCAAATCCAAAACGTGTCGATTTGCCTCTACCACCACCTCCCCCTGTTCGGGAAGAAGTGGTTCATCTGGTCAAAGAAAAAATCGTCATTACCAAAAAGGTCCACTTTGAATTTGACAAGGCTATTATACGGCCGATATCGTTCCGCCTGCTGGATGCCGTTGCCGATGTCCTGAAGAAGAATCCTGAGATCCAAAAGGTACGAGTCGAAGGGCACTGCGATTACAAAGGATCTGAGAAGTACAACATGAAGCTCTCAGAGCGGAGAGCCAATGCGGTTAAAGAGTATTTGACCGCCCATGGTATTGCCGGAGGGCGTTTGATCGCTGTCGGATATGGTAAAACCCGCCCCATTGCGCCAAATAATACCCCCGAAGGAAGAGCCAAAAACCGTCGCGTCGAATTCATTATCGTCGATCAATCAGGCATTACCCCGGAAACATCCCCCTCCAAGTAATTATCCTCTCAGGTTTGTTAAGGGTGTTGGTCCTAAATTAGCGGAGCTTCTTGCCAATAAGGGGCTCCAGACTTGCGAAGATCTTCTCTATTATTTCCCCTATAAATATCTAGATCAAAGGTCTCTTGTCCGACTCTCAGAATTATCGGCCGGAAAGGAGAGAGTTGCAGCCGGAAAGATCCTCTCGTGTGGTCTTGCCTTCGCCGGGAGAGGAAGACGAAAAATTTTTGAGATTCTTTTGGGTGACGAAACGGCCGCTGTCTCTCTTAAATGGTTTCGATTTAATCCGAGACAGATGATGGGAAGCTTTAAAAAGGGAATGGGCTTGCTTGTGACCGGTGATGTCACGGAGTTTCGTGGGGATTTTCAGTTTATTCACCCCAATGTGCAGATCATTGATCCTGATATTGTGGATCAGGTCGAGGCGCCCGGGATTGTCCCTGTTTATTCCCAGATTCAGGGGCTGGGACAAAAATTTCTCCGTAAATCGGTGCGAAATATTCTCGATCTTTTTGAAGGGGAGATCAGCGACCCTCTTCCCGAAGAGTTCCTTCTCCGATACGCCCTGCCCAAGAAGGCACAGGCCTTCCGTCATATCCACTTTCCGGAAGATTCTGTCACTCTTGATGAGCTGATCAACCTTAAGACCAGGGCCTTTAAGAGAGAGATCTTTGAGGAGTTCTTTTTTATGGAACTGGGGCTGGCGATCAAGAGGCGCTCCGTCAAAAAGGAAGATGGCATTTCTTTTATCCTGGAGGAATCAAAGAAAGATGAGTGGAAGACGAAATTGCCATTTCAACTGACCCAGTCTCAAGAACGGGTATTTGGGGAAATCACAAGAGACTTGACCCTTCCTCATCCGATGAACCGCCTCTTGCAGGGAGACGTGGGGAGCGGAAAGACCGTGATTGCATTTTTATCCGCCCTGGCCGCCATCGAAAATGGTCACCAGGTGGCCCTCATGGCGCCAACCGAAATTTTAGCCGAGCAGCATTACCTTTCAGCCCAAAAAATATTGGCCCCTTTTAAGATCCCCGTGGCCCTCTTAACGAGCCGGTTATCAGAAGGGGAACGACGGCGCACTTATGGCCGTATCGGAAAGGGCATGTTTCCTCTTGTTGTGGGGACTCATGCGATTATTTCCGAAGGGGTTAATTTCAAGTCGCTTGCCTTGGCCATTATCGATGAACAGCACCGCTTCGGTGTTCTTCAAAGGGCCGCACTCAAAGGGAAGGGGAAAAATCCGCACGTGCTTGTCATGACGGCGACGCCGATACCAAGAACACTCGCAATGACTCTCTATGGGGACCTTGATCTGTCGGTCATTGATGAACTCCCACCGGGAAGGCAGAGAATTACGACGGAAGTCGTTGACGAAAAGAACAGACGTCTCCTCTACAATGTCATGAGAGAATACCTCTCTCGGGGAGAACAAGGCTATATTGTCTATCCCTTGATTGAGGAAAGTGAAAAGCTTGATCTCAAGGATGCCACCCAGATGTCTCTGGAACTAAAACGGGTCTTTCCCGAAATCGCCATTGCGCTTCTCCACGGGAGAACGCCCCCGGAAGAAAAAGAATCGATTATGAGATCCTTTAAATCAGGAGACATCCATCTTCTGGTGAGTACAACCGTGATTGAAGTTGGCATTGATGTTCCGAATGCAACCCTCATGGTCATTGAACATGCGGAGAGGTTTGGACTCTCTCAACTTCATCAGTTACGCGGCAGGGTAGGGCGCGGCAGCAAGTCATCCCTCTGTCTTCTGGTCACTCCATTGGCCAAGAATAACCCCTCTTTTCGCCGTCTCGATGTCATGTGTGAGACCGAGGATGGATTTAAAATTTCTGAAGAGGATCTCAAGATTCGTGGACCCGGAGATTTTTTGGGTACACGTCAATCCGGTCTGCCCGAATTAAGAATCGCCAACCTCATCCGTGATTACAAAATCCTCCAAGTCGCACGCGATGAGGCTTTTCGATGGATTGAAAAGGACCCTTATCTGACCCTTCATCCTCCCTTAAAGGAAACACTCCTCCGAAGATGGGGTGAGAAGCTGGCCTTGGCGGATATTGCCTAATTTGCAATGGTCGTTAGGACCACTCGATCCCCTACTTTTGTCAATTCAGAGGCCCCTTCGACGAACTTGTGGTTCAAGGAGGCCAGTACACACGTTTTTTTTTTTGAGGGGATGATAGATGGATGAAGTGACAATGCCGGCGACTTCTCCTGAGGAAGAAAAAATCTGAGTTTGGGGACTTATTTCTTCTTTGCCTTGAATACGGAGGGCACAGAGTGTTTTTGGTGTCCGGCCTTTGCCATAAGTGAGGATCCTTTCGACGACTTCTTGCCCCGGATAACATCCCTTTTGTCGTCGATAAGCCTCTGGTGTCTTTATTTCAAGCAGGAGATTGGATTCGTTGATATCAACACCGTACTCTGGAAAGCCAGCTGACAATCTAACAATCTTTATCGTCTCCCGACTGAGAGGAATAACAAAGGAGGGGAGTTGTTGGAGGAATCGAGTAATTGTCTCCCGTGGGGCCAAGAGATTCCAGACAGGAAATCCAAAAGTATCTTCTTTCCAAATCACGGATCCCTCTGGAGGTGCCTTAATCAGGTCTTGGGCCCCTGGTCCCATCAAAAAAAGAAGGCCGTATTTTGATGATTCCTCTTCAATCTCCAGTTTTTGGATAAACTTCATCTTGGTCAAAAGATCAAAAGTCTTCTTCGTCAGTAAAGGGGGTGTGATGAGTCGAAACTGATCGGGTGTCAGACGAATCATAGAAAAAAGTGAAAGGAGCATCCCTTTTCGGTCGAGAAGGGCGTTGTAGATGCCTTCGCCGAGGGCAAGCTTTAAAACTTCATTGGAGGTCATTTTATGAAGATAAGAGGCGGCATCGGGGCCTTGAACAAGAATCTGACCATATTCCGAGGCATCGTAGACTCCCACGGATTGTGTTGTGGCGGTGAGCTCTCGAATAAGGTTTTCTGTCATATCCATTGATTTTTCTCCTACACTCTTCTATGAGGACTATTCAACCAATTAAGGAAGATATGTCCTCCAGGAATCTAAAAGACGATCTGAAGAAGTTAAGACAAGAGGTGGATCTGATTGACCAGGAGATTCTTGAGCTTCTCAATCAACGTTCCAAAATTGTTGTCACCATTGGAGACCTGAAAAAAAAGAATCATGAGGAGGTCTATGCGCCCCTTCGTGAGAAGGCCTTGTTGGAGCATTTGACAAAAAGTAATGAGGGTCCTTTTCCCGCACATGCCCTCAGGGCCGTTTTTGGAGAAATCCTTTCAGCGTCACGATCACTCCAGTCTCCGATTCGAGCGGCCTATCTGGGGCCTGAGGCGACATTTACACACCTGGCGACACTCAAATATTTTGGAAAATCAACAGAGCTTGTTCCCGAGGGAACAATCGCTAAAGTTTTCGAAGCCGTGGAGCATCGGAGGACCGATTTTGGCGTTGTGCCTATTGAAAACTCCACTGAGGGCGTGGTGGGAGCCACACTGGACTGTTTTCAGGACTCTTCTCTAAAAATTAATGGGGAAGCGACGCTTCCCATTTCCCATCATTTGTTGGGAAGAGGAAGTCTCAAACTCATCCATAAAATTTATTCCCATCCGCAGGCACTAGCCCAGTGTAGAAACTGGCTGGAGCAAAATCTGCCGAATATCCCCGTGGCTGAGGTGGAGAGTACCGCGCGGGCGGCTGAACGTGCGGCTGAGGAGTCGCATGTGGCCGGTATTGCCAGTGAACATGCGGCGGAGATTTATGGGTTGAAGATTTTAAAGAGGAATATTGAAGATAATGCCCGTAATATGACCCGGTTTTTAATTTTGGGCGGTCAATCTCCGTCGCGTTCGGGCCATGACAAGACCTCCATCCTCTTTTCCGTAAAGGACCAGGTCGGAGTTCTTTATCGCATGCTGGAACCTTTTTATAAAAAGAAAATCAATCTGACGAAGATCGAATCCAGGCCACTCAAAAAGAAGGCCTGGCAGTATATTTTCTTTGTCGATATTGACGGGCATTATGAGGATAAAAAAGTAAAAGAGGCTGTTCAAGCACTCGAGAAGAGGTGTACCTTTTTAAAAGTTCTTGGATCGTACCCAAAGGCGACCGTGTAGAATTTATTCCCCAAAATTTTTTGATGACACGACTATTTAATAGAGTGGTTATTGTAGGCGTAGGGCTGATAGGTTCTTCCTTGGGGATGAATTTTATCAAAAAGAAATTGGCGCGAGAGGTAGTTGGTATTGGAAGAAATCAAAAAAACCTGCAGGAAGCCATCAGAAGACGGGCCATCGATCGCTCTCTGAGGACAGGCAGCGACCTCTCCATCTTGGGAGAGTTAACCGAAGATGATCTTGTGATCTTGGCAACTCCGGTCAAAGGTATTTCGAAATATTTCAATCGCCTCTCTCGCAGAACCCTCGTGGTAGATGTCGGAAGTACGAAGGCCTCTATTGTCAGGACTGCGGCCAAAAAAGGGATTCGATTTGTGGGATCTCATCCTATTGCCGGAACTGAGAAGAGTGGGGCCAAGGCGGGGGAGATGGATCTTTTTCAAAACAAACGATGCGTCCTAACGCCCACGCGTTTGACCCACAAGGCCGATATCAGAAAAGTGCAGAAGCTATGGGAGCAGGTAGGGGCGCGTGTGATCCTCATGACTCCCGAGAAACATGATCGGCTCTTTGCTGTGACGAGCCACTTGCCTCATGTGGTCGCGACTACCCTCATCGGAGTAGTGGCGAGCCTTGTTCCACTGTCTATCGGTGCAAAGCTGTCTTTGGGGGGGCTTAAAGGGACAACACGTATTGCTTCCAGTCCTCCCGAGATGTGGCGCGATATTTTTTTGGATAATCGAGGGTTCCTCCTAAAAGGAATCGACCAATACTTGAAAGATCTCAAAAAATTGAGATCGTGGATTGCCAGGAGGGAAGAAGTACCCCTTTTTAATTTTTTAAAGAAGTCCCAAAGAGCGCGGCTTCAACTGACAAAGCTGGATAATGTATGAGTTCGTTGACCGTTCGACCCTCAAAAAAAATTAAAGGAACACTTAAAGTAGATGGTGATAAGTCTATATCACATAGGGCTATTATTTTTGGATCTCTGGCGACAGGAGTGACAAAAGTTGAAGGTCTTCTTGAAGCGCAAGATGTGCTTTGTACGATCGGTGTGATGCACAATCTGGGGGTGAAGATAAACAAAAAAAATAAACTTTGGGTGATTCAAGGAAGTGGTAAAAAGTCTTTTAAGACACCTTCTCGTATTCTCTATTGTGGAAATTCCGGTACGACACTTCGCCTCATGACGGGTCTTCTTTCGGGTTACTCACCGGCCCCTATTACCGCCTCTCTGACGGGGGATTCCTCCCTCAACTCCCGCCCCATGGAGCGTGTGATGGAGCCTCTTTGTCACATGGGGGCTCACATCGAAGAGATTCGAAACGAAGAAGGACGGTTTATTTTTATCAAGAGTCGTTTCCTCAAGGGCGGTTATTTTAAAATCAAGGTCGCTTCCGCTCAACTCAAAAGTGCCATCCTGCTCGCAGGCCTTTTTGGGAAAAAAGCCGTCTCCGTCAGAGAGCCGATGAAGAGTCGCGATCACAGCGAAAGAATGCTCAAGGCTTTTGGGGCTCGTATTCGTGTGGAAGGTTTAAAAGTAACTTTAATTCCGGGCAAATCACTCAAAGGTCAAAATATTGTTGTCCCCGGAGATTTTTCGTCAGCGGCTTTTTTTATTGTCGCCGGTCTTATCAGTCGCCATCCCAAGACAAAGATTGTTATAAAAAATATAGGTATGAATCCAACTCGCATCGGTGCTCTTGAGATTCTTCAAAAAATGGGGGGAAGGATTCAAGTCAAATCTCGCCACGTCGTTTGTGGAGAACCGGTTGCAGACCTGGTGGTGCAACCCTCTCAGCTTAAGGGAGTTGCCATTTCAGAAAAAATTATTCCCCGTCTCATTGATGAGATCCCTATCTTGTGTATCGCGGCCTCTGTCGCTCAGGGCAAGACGGTGATTCGGGGTGCCGAGGAGCTTCGTATTAAGGAAACAGATCGGATACGGGCCCTGGCAACCGAGCTTCCTCGCTTTGGTGTTTCTGTAAAGGAATTAAAGGATGGTCTGGAAGTGGTAGGGACATCGAGTCCGGTGGGGGCCTTTGGAAGAAGCTACGGGGATCATCGCATTGCCATGTCGCTCACGGTATTGGCCACGGTTGCCATCGGAGAGACCCATATAGAGGATATCGATTGTATAAAAACCTCATTTCCTAATTTTACCGGCCTGATGAGGCAGATAGGGGTCCGTATTCAAGAGTTGTGATTTTAAAAAGACATTGAGAAAGCCTTTGACAATTCAAAGGAATTCATACTAATCCAACTCCCCTCATGATGACCAATCCACAAAAAAGTAGCGAACCTCTTGAGGGTGATGAGGATTTTGCTGCTCTGTTTGAAAAACAACAAACCCTCGTTCCTGGTTCCATCGCTCGAGAAGGAGAAATCGTTACCGGCAAGATCGTCTCTATCACGCATGATGCCGTGATTGTCGATTTTGGCCACAAATGTGAGGGTCAGGTTCCTCTCGTTGAGTTCAAGGCCCCGGGTGGTGAGATCACGGTCAAAGTGGGGGATCAGGTTGATGTCTATCTGGAAAATATGGAACTGGAAGATGGCCTGGCTATTCTTTCAAAAGAGAAGGCTGATGCCCTCCGCATCTGGGATCGTCTCCAGGAAGTTGTCGACAAAGACAGTGTTATTGACGGAACGGTGATCTGTAAAGTCAAAGGAGGTCTCTCCGTTGATATTGGTGTCAAGGCCTTTTTACCCGCTTCTCAAATTGATGTCCGTCTCCCCGGTAACCTTGACAAGCTCGTAGGGCGCCGATTCAAATTTAAAATTCTCAAACTCAACAAACGCAAAGGCAATATCATTGTTTCCCGAAGAGCCTTGCTCGAAAAAGATCGTGACTTTGCCCGTCAGGAAATTTTGAATAATCTTGCCGAAGGACAAACAATCACCGGGACGATTAAAAATATTACCGATTACGGTGCCTTTGTGGACCTTGGTGGTGTTGATGGTCTTCTTCATATTACCGACATGACGTGGGGTCGCATTGGCCATCCCTCCGAGATTCTCTCGGTCGGACAGGATACACCGATCAAGGTTCTTAAAATTGACCAGGACACGGGGAAGGTTTCATTAGGTTTGAAGCAATTAACCTCAGATCCCTGGGAAAAGGTAACTCAAAAGTATCTCCTCGGGACACGGATAAAGGGCAAGATTGTGAGCCTTGCCGACTATGGGGCCTTTGTTGAACTCGAGAGCGGTATTGAAGGTCTTGTCCATGTCTCTGAGATGTCCTGGAGCCGTAAGGTGAAACATCCCTCCAAGATCGTTAATGTCGGTGACGCTGTTGAAACCGTGATTCTGGATATCGACGTTTCTGCCCGGCGTATCTCGTTGGGGATGAAACAAATGAGTCAGAACCCTTGGGAGATGGTGGCTGAGAAGTATCCCATTGGGACTCACGTGGCAGGCCCCATCAAAAATGTGACTGATTTTGGTTTGTTTGTCGGATTGGCGGATGATGTGGACGGTTTGGTCCATGTCTCTGATGTTTCAGCGATTAAATTGGCTCGACCTCTGTCGGTAGCTTTTCCAAAGAAGGCCGAGGTCAAGGCGATTATTCTCAGTCTTGATGTTGAAAATGAACGTATCTCCCTCGGGATGAAACAGCTGCAGGACGATCCGTGGCCACGGGTCGAAAAAGAATACTCGATCGGAAGTCGGCGTAAGGGAAAAGTTGTTTGGATAGGTGATAAGGGGATTGCTGTAGAGTTTGAGCCCCAGATTGAAGGTTTTGTGGCTCGTACGGAGTTGCCCGAAGAATTACAAGAAGACCCGGTTCAAAAATTCCCTATCGGTGAGAGTTTTGATCTCGTCATTCACTCTCTTGATGAAAAAGAGAGGCGCATTATGGCTGGATTTGTTCTTGAATCGGAAGCAAAGGGGAAGGAGCAGAAAAGAGGCACTGCGTGACCGGCCGTCGTTGGATACTCCTTACCCTTGTGGCATTTGCCTTCCTGATTGGTTCTTTTTTCTTCTTTCTCGGCTCGGTTATCTCTCTCTTCTCCCATACGAAACCCTCGGGTAATGTCGCTGTCGTCGAGGTCCTTGGCGGTATTTACGATGCCAAACCTGTGATTGAGGAGCTTCGCGATCTAAAAAAGGATGACAAAGTCAAGTCGGTCATTCTTCGTGTTGACTCTCCCGGGGGGAGTGTTGGGGCCTCTCAGGAGATATTTGAGGCAGTAAGAGATTTAAAACAAAAAAAGCCCGTTGTCGTTTCGATGGGGTCGGTAGCGGCATCGGGAGGGTATTATATTGCCGCTCCGGCGACAAAAATTATTGCCAATCCCGGAACAGTGACAGGGAGTATCGGCGTTCGTATGGAACTCATGAATGTGCAGGATTTTTTGGATTGGGCCAAGATTAGGCCTGTGACATTGAAGAGCGGCAAATTTAAAGATGCGGGCTCTCCCTTTCGTCCCATGACGGATGAAGAAAAGGAATATTTACAGGGTGTCATCAACGGTATGCATGAGCAATTTAAAACGGCTGTTGCCGAAAATCGGAAGTTGAGCCGAGACGAAGTCAATCAAATTGCCGATGGACGGGTCTTTACCGGATCGGATGCTTTGAGCAAAAAGCTTGTTGATGAATTAGGCGGATTTGACCTTGCCGTCAAGATTGCCGGCGAATTGGGGGGGATCAAGGGTGAGCCGGATCTTTTTTATCCCATACAAAAAGACAAGGAGCTTTGGGAGCGTCTCGTTGAAGGATCCGTTGAAAAAATATTTGAAAAAGTCTTTCTCTCTCTACAAATGCCGGTAAAATTTTCGTACATCGTAAATTAGAGGTTACTATGACAAAAAGTCAGTTGATAGCAGAATTAGTCGAACGCGCTTCCCATATCTCTCAAAAAGATATGAGCCTCATCGTGGATACTGTTTTTGACAGTATGGTCAAGGCTCTCGAAACGGGGGATCGGATTGAGCTCAGAGGTTTTGGTACCTTTGAAGTGAGGGTTCGTGATCCTCGTCAGGGACGGAATCCCAAGTCCGGCTCCAAGGTGTCTCTTGGCATCAGAAAGGTGCCTTTCTTTAAGGCCGGGAAAGAATTGAAAGAGAAGCTCAACACCAAATAAGAGAAGGCTCCGCATTTAAAAATGGTGATTTATGGATAGAAATCTGGCCCTGGAGATGGTGCGCGTGACGGAGGCAGCCGCCCTGGATGCCGCGAGGCTCATGGGGCGTGGTGATAATATGGCTGCAGATCAAGCCGCCGTTGATGCCATGAGAAGGACCCTCAACTCTATTAATTTTAGTGGAACGATTGTGATCGGTGAAGGGGAGAGGGATGAAGCCCCTATGCTCTATATTGGAGAAAAGGTCGGGACGGGGGAAGGTCCCAAAGTAGATATTGCCCTGGATCCCCTGGAGGGGACAACCCTCACGGCCAAAGGCGAACCCAATGCCCTGGCTGTGATTGCCTTAACGGAGGCTGGTCATTTTCTACACGCCCCGGATACCTACATGGAAAAAATCGCGGTCGGGCCGATGGCCAAGGGGGCGATTGATATTACCCGATCAGCGACCTGGAACCTCCAGGAGGTAGCCAAGGCGAAGAAATGCGAAGTCAGGGATTTGGCGGTTATCATCTTAGAGAGAGATCGCCATGCCGATCTGATTAAAGAGTGTCGTATGGCCGGTGCTCGTATTCGTCTTATCCCCGATGGTGATGTTGCGGCGGCCATTGCGACTTGCAGAAAAGAAACGGGTATCGATATTCTGATGGGCATCGGTGGTGCCCCTGAAGGGGTTATTGCCGCAGCCGCGATTCGATGTGTAGGGGGTGACATGCAAGCAAGGCTCAAGCCCCGCAATCAGCAGGAAATCGATCGTGCCAAAAAAATGGGGATTGATGACATTCATAAAGTGTTTTCTCTCAGAGATCTGGCAAGTGGCGAGGATGTTATGTTTGCAGCCACTGGAGTGACCAATGGTGACTACTTGAGGGGTGTCCGTTTTTTTGGAGGAGGCGCTACAACACACTCGGTAGTGACGAGGGCCAAGACAGGGACCATTCGCATGATCGAAGCGGTTCATCATTTTGCAAAAAAGCCGGTTTACTAACATAGGCGAGAGACTTGATTATGCCAGGCGCTAAAACTTCCATTATCATGGATGTCCCCCCCAAAAAAATTTACGATGTTGTTATCGATTTTGAAAATTACCCTGATTTTTTGCCTGATGTAAAAAAAGCGGTTGTTAAAAAGACGGGCAAAGATCTCGTCGCCTCGTTTGAAATCTCGGTCATTAAAACAATTCATTACACCCTTCGTTTTCATGGGATCCCCGCTAAAAAGGTCGTTTGGAGCTTTGTGGAAGGGGATATCTTTAAGGATAATCGTGGCGAATGGCTCTTTGAACCAGAGGGCAAAAATAAAACACACGTTACTTATAAGATCGAAGTTGATTTTGGACTGTTTGTTCCCTCAATGATCACAAACAAACTTGTTGGCAAAAGCCTTCCGGCGATGATGGAAAAATTCAAGAAGCGGGCAGAGAGTCTCTAATCAATCGACAATATTTCCCCAGTGCGAGGAGTGGAAAGTACTGACAATAGCCATGATAACGGATGTAGAAGTGTCCGGGAAATCCTGTGCCCGTGAAGTAAGGTTCCTCCCATCCGCCTTCTTCGTTTTGGTTCTGGATGAGCCACTCAATGCCACTCTGGACAGAGGGGCTGTCTTTTTCTCCGGCGGCGATGAGGCCCATCGCGGCCCAGGCCGTCTGGGAGGCGGTTGAGGTGTTGAGGGGGACATAGGTTCCCCTGGCATCGGAAAGACAGGATTCACCCCATCCGCCATCCGGATTTTGGATGGATTTAAGCCACTGACTTGCCTTTTTGATCCTTGGTGATTCCCTGGAATAGCCCATCGCACGAAGTCCCTCGAGGACGCACCAGGTTCCGAAGACATAATTGACGGCCCAGCGTCCCTTCCAACCACCGAAGGTCTCCTGATGTTTGAGGAGAAAATCCAAGGCACGCTGGATCACAGGATGTTCAGAGGTGTAGCCAAAGTGGGAGAGAAGTTCGACCATCCTCCCCGTAAGATCGGGTGTGGGAGGGTCGAGACAGGCCCCGTGATCCGCAAAAGGGATTTTATTTACCCACTGCGCCAGATTATTTTTGTCGAAGGCTGCCCACCCCCCGTTTTTTGATTGCATAGAGAGGAGCCAATCCAGAGCTCGGGTTATGGTTATTTTTGCCTCTTGCGGAAAATCCAATTTCATCAAGAAGGCCAAGGCCTGCAAGGTATCATCGACATCGGGAAAATCATCGTTATGAAATTCAAAAGACCAGCCACTGGCGACGCCCCGTGGGTTTTTAAATCGCCAATCACCACAAAAATTCTTAATTTCTTTTTGTAAAAAATAGCGGCCAGCTTTGATCAGGCGCGGATCCTGCGGAGATGCCCCGGCCTCCAGGAGGGCAGAAGCCACCCAGGGTGTGTCCCAGTGAGGTGAAATACAGGCCTGTTGATGAATCAGGGGGGGGGAGCTTTTTGGGGAAATTTGTTGAAAACTCCGGAGTCCCCGGAGACATTTTTGAATGGTCCGATCTGTGATCGGGTAACCCATCGCCTTGATACCGATGGCCCCATAGGCCATGGCAGGATAAATGTCTTCGGTGCGGTCGATATGTCCTCTCACCCAGTCGTGGGCCTTGCGAATCGCCTGTTTTTTGCCTGGATGCCAGGGAATCAGTTCCGCCCATTTTAGAATTTTGTCGAAGAAGATAAAAAAATTATGCAGGGAAAAAAACGAAGAGGATTTTGGAAAACAAAATTTTCGTAATTCCTTGGGCTCACAAAAAAGCTCATCCAGATTAAACGTGATGGGGGTGACAGGTTTGAATGTGTAAGTCAGAAGGAGGGGAACAATGCAGGAGCGAGCCCAGCTTGAGAATTCGTAAATGGAAACCCTGCACCAGTGGGGCAGAAGGACAAACCAGATGGGCATGGACGGACAGACAGACCAGGGAAGAATACCAAAAAGGGCCAGGTGAATACGCGTGAAGACCCTGATCTTCAAAAGTCCCCCGCGGGACAGAATAAAGGCCCGGGCCCTTTGTAGAGGCTCTTCAGAAGGGGAGTGGCCAGCCAGCCGTAGGGAAAAATAACATTCAACCGTTGTTGAAAGGTCTCCTTCGCCTTTATAAAAGAGGGCCCACGATCCATCGGGACTTTGCTCCGAAAGAATACGATCCGCGAGACCTCTTTGGGTGGATTTATCGACAGCTCCCAAAAAATGCATGAGCTGAATAAAGCCGGCACCAATCGTTTCATTGGACTCGAGGGTGTACCACCAGTAGCCTTTTTCGGATTGTTGTGAAAAGAGAAAGGCCCTTGCCTTTTTAAGGGATTCTTCGGGAGAGGAGATGTGAAGCTTCAGATTCAGTTGGGTGGCCATAGAGTGGACCCTTATCGCACGAGGTCCGCAAGATAACGAAAAAGAAAACGAGGGTCAATGTCAAACAGCTCCTCGAAACCCACAGAAATTTTCTTTCCTAATGAGGAGTGGGCACTGATAAGTAACTACAATCAAGAATTCGATCAGACTGCGATAAGAGACGATTGGCCGTCTCCCATTCCACTTCATCCAGATAAACACCGGCTTCGAGCAGGAGATGGTTAAAACGATTTCCCCGTATTTCTCCCTTGGCTATCTCAATACAAAGATCCCTAAGAACTCTTTCATCTCTTTGCATAACCCCTCCCCCGGGATTGAAAGAAAATTAAGAGACAACAATAACAAATCCATAGGTAACAAAGGGTATTAATTAAGTCAATGATTAATATAATTATATATAATTGTATGTCATTGATAGGCTTCTATGGCCATATATGGTAGTCCAAAATCCATGAGGAGCGACCCTTGTCTTTTGGTCAGGCCTCTGGTAGGTCTGCACACTCAATGTTCCCAATGCCCGAAAAATTTGGGCGTTATTTTTTGACTCGCCGAATTGCGACAGGAGGCATGGCTGAGATTTATTTGGCCCGTCTTTATGGAGCTCAAGGTTTTGAGCGAGACGTTGTCATTAAAAAAATTCTTCCCCAGTGGTCATCGGATCACGATTTTATTTCCATGTTGATTGATGAAGCCAAGATTGCTGTCCAACTCTCACATCCCAATATTGTTCAGGTCTATGAATTGGGCCGCGAAGATAAAATTTATTATATCGCCATGGAATATCTGGATGGCGTAGATCTCCGGCGTTTCATGCAGAAGGTGGCCACTCTCAAACAGGAAATTCCTCTGGAAATTAGTCTCATGATTATGGCCGAGGTGCTTGATGGACTTGCTTATGCCCATGCCAAAAAAAACGTTCAGGGAAATTCCTTAAAAATTATTCACCGCGATATTTCACCACAAAATATTCTTCTTTCTTATGACGGAGTGATCAAGATCACCGACTTTGGTATTGCAAAGGCCGCCTCAAAAAATCATGAGACAGTAACCGGCGTCATTAAGGGAAAGTTTGCCTATATGTCACCCGAACAGGCAAATCAGGAACCTCTGGATCATCGAAGTGATCTTTTTTCTACGGCCGTTGTTTTTTATGAGCTCCTGACAGGAGAGAGGCTCTTCTATCGAGGTTCGGATCTTGAGACACTCGATCGAGTTCGTCGCGGTCAGGTGACGTTTTCGGAAGAAGCCGAAAAGAAGCTGCCAGCACGGTTAAAAGAAATTCTACTCAGGGCCCTGACCAAGGAACGAGGGGATCGATATCCCGATGCGATTGCATTTCGTGAGGAATTACTCGATTTTACGCGCAGTTTAAAGAAGAAATTGCGGAGGGAAAAGGTCGCTTCTTTTCTTAATTCCCTCTTTGAGGGAGAGGCCCAGGAGCAAAGGGAGGAAGTCACCAAGATTCTCTCACAGGCGACCGTCCTTTTGCAGGAAGAGACTCAAACGGCGGAAGAGATTTTTGTCAAACGCCCGGAAGATTTTTTACCCCCGGAAAATCCGTTCAGGAAACCTCCAGGAAGGGGGAGGATCTGGGGGGCTACTTCTGTTCTCTTGGGAATCACCTTATTCTTTTGGTTCTCCCATGGTAGAAATAAACCAAACCCCCCTGTTGAAAATTCTCCCCTCGTAGAATCCCGTCAGGTGCTTCCTTCGCATCCTCTTTTGCCGGCATCTCCTGTTGATTCTCCACAAGAAAAAGGGCAGAAGGAAGTGTCCGTGAATAATTCTATGAATCCTCAAGAGAATCCAGAAGACGAAAAGGGTTTTTTAAGTGTCCAGGCGATTCCCTGGGGGGCTGTTGTCGTCGATGGACGAGGCCAGCGTATGGAGACGCCGTTAAAATCTTTGCCTTTGCCCCTTGGACGGCATGCAATCCGGGTTTTTTATGAGCCTGATGGTTCGACGCTTTCTTCAACGATTCATCTCACGGCTGGCAAAGAGATTCTTTGTGTGGCAGATTTTCGCGGGGGGAGAAAGATTCGATGCGGTGGCTAATCGGGTTTTTTTTAGTGATGGTCCCTCTTTCTCTTCGTGGGGATTCCCATTCAGACTGGGCCAGTAAAATCCATGAGATTCATCTCTCCAATGGACTTAATTTTCTTTTTTATGAAAGGGGAGAAGCCCCCATTTTTTCCGCCTATATCCGTTTCAGGGCCGGAGGAATTGACGAACCTCCTGGCAAGACTGGATTGGCGCACTTCCTGGAGCATATGGCCTTTAAGGGAACCCAAACTTTAGGGACAACAGATTTTAAAAAAGAGAAACCTCTTTTGGATGAAATCGAAAAAGTTGGCGAGGAACTTTCTCGAGAATATACAAAAGCAAATGCGGCGAACACGGATCACATCAAAGAATTAAGAGAAAAATTAAGGGCTCTCCACAAGGAGGAAGAAAAATATATTGTCAAGGAGGCCATCGCTCGAAAGATGATGGAGAATGGGGGCGTCGATCTTAATGCCACGACCTCCAAGGATATGACCAGTTACTTTGTCAATCTTCCCTCAGATAAATTAAAATTCTGGGCGAGTGTTGAATCCGAAAGAATTTTTAAACCCGTCTTCCGCGAATTTTACGAGGAAAAAGACGTCGTCCTCGAGGAAAGACGGATGCGCGTCGACAATGATCCCGACGGGCGCCTCTACGAGGCTTTTTTATCAACGGCCTTTGAGAAGAGTCCTTATCGTTGGCCGACTATTGGGAGCGTTGATGATGTTTTGCGTCTGACACGCCATGATTTGGAAAACTTTTGGAAACGTTATTATCGGCCCTCACGGTTTGCTGGTGTGCTTGTTGGAAATCTGAATCAAAAAGAGGTCGAGAGCGTACTCAATCAGACATTTGGAAAAATTCGATTTGAGGATCCATCGGAGAAATCAAGTGACCTCGCTGATCATGATCAAGAACCGGTCCAAAAAGAAGAAAGGCGAGTTGTTTTAAAAATGGCGGCAAAACCGCGTTTTTTGATGGGTTATCATAAGCCCGCGGTTTCTTTTGCTGATGATTATGCCTTTGACTTGTTGGATCAGATCTTGGGTGACGGGCGTTCTTCAAGGCTTTATCGAGAGCTTGTTGTTGAAAAGAAGCTGGTTTCCGGGGTGGGGACATCAACCGATGTGCCAGGGCTCCGATTGCCCAATCTCTATCTTATTGAGGTGAATCCGCTTCCGGGACACTCATCCGAAGAAGTGGTGGCGTTGATTGATCAAGAAATCCAAAAAATTCAGGAAGGGGGAGTCACCTCTGCTGAATTTGAAAAGGCAAAAAATCGTCTGATGGCCGCTTTTCTCTTCAAGATGGAGACAAACGAAGAAATCGCCTCTCGGCTTTCCTATTTTCAAACGGCCATTGGGAACTGGCGTTATCTTGCCAATTATTTGGATGAGATCAATCGTTTAAAAATTGAAGATGTCCAGCGGGTGGTTAAAGAATATCTTCGGAAAAATAACCGAACGATCGCCGAGATCAAATCATCCGAGGAAGGAATGCCCTCACCGTGAAGAAGATCCTCTGTATTCTCTTGATGGTTGTTTTTGCCGGATGTGGGGCCAGGAATCCTCCCTTCTTCAAGCCGATACCGCCGGTTGTCCATATCTTGCCCAATCGGCTCACACTGATTCTTTTAGAGGATCATGAGGTGCCCACCGCCAAGTTTTATTTTTATATACAGGGTGGAAGTGTTTATGACCCCCCGGGAAAAGAAGGGCTGGCCTCGGTTGCCATGCAATCGATCCGTCTTGGTGGCACAACCACCAGGAGCCCGGAATCCATCGAGGAAGACTTGGAGTTTGTGGGGGCTTCTCTCGAAATGGGCATAAAACCCGAATATGCCGCGGCCTCGCTCAACGTACTTAAAAAAGATTTGAACTTGGGTCTTGATATTCTTTTTGACCTTTTGAAAAAACCGGCGATCCAAAAAAATCGATTTGAAATTGTCAAAGCACAGGCAATTGATACGCTTGAACGTGAACTCGAAGATCCTTTAACTCTCGCCAATCGTGAATTCCCGGAATTAATTTACGGACCACACAATCCCTGGGGACGAAAGGTGACTGTGGCCTCACTCAAAAATATTACTTATGAGGATGTGAGGTCATTTTATAAAAATTTTGTTCATCCGGATCGTATCCTTCTGGCGGCCGCGGGTGATTTTTCGGACGACGCAATTACGGCCCTCATTCATGAAAAAAATCAAGATTGGAATGTGTCTTCGTCCGGTCTTCCGGCTCTTCCTTCCGTCTCCGAAAGTTTTAAAAGGGAAGTGGTGGTCATCCCCCGGCGTGACTTGACCCAATCTACCATTATCATGGGTCATCTGGGCACCAAGAGAGACAACCCCGATAAATTTCCTTTGATTGTGATGAACTTTATTTTGGGAGGCGGGGGGGCTCTCTCATCACGGCTGGGTGAAGAGATACGGTCATCGGCTGGCAAGGCTTATGCTATTTGGAGCGATTATGGATTTGGAAAAGATCTGGGAACTTTTCGGGCCATCGCCCAGACGGCGCTTACCAATACGGATTGGGTCATTCACCGGATGGAGACCATGATTCGTGAAATGACGGATTCGCCGAACTTTACCCAGGAAGAGGTCTCCCGGGCCAAGCAGGCGGTGTTACGCTCCCTTGTTTTTGGGTTTGAGACACGATTTGCACAGGTTAAGGAGGAAGCCCGGTTCAAACTCTATGGTTATCCCGATAATTATCTGGAAATTTTTCAAAAGGAAATCGCCCGTGTTTCTGTAAAGGATTTGAACCGTGTTGCCAAAAAATACCTCCACCCGGAGGGTCTTAAGGTACTAATCATCACCAATGACGAGGAGACAAAACACGCGAAGGCCTTGTCAGATTTGACAACGAATGGTCTTGTGGAAGTGAGGAGGTTTGAGTGAAAGAAAGACTACGGCAGATTCTGGTCGCTTCAGTACAAGAAACGCTCCCGCCCTTTGAGATTGAGCGTCCCAAGGTCAAGGCCCATGGAGAATTATCCACCAATCTGGCGATGATTCTGGCCCGCCAAACAAAACAAAATCCTCAGGTTGTTGGGCAGCAAATCTTGAAATCCCTCAAGGATCCGGAGGGCCTTATTGAGAGCGCCTCGATGGCTGGTGGCGGTTTCCTAAATTTTACCTTTAAGAAAAAGGCATGGCACGAAATACTGCATCAGGTCCTGCAAGAGGGCGAATCTTTTGGAAAGACAAAACAAGGGCAGGGCCAGAGGGTTGTTGTGGAATATGTCAGTGCCAATCCGACGGGACCTCTCCATATTGGCAATGCTCGGGGTGGTCCCTTGGGGGATGTCATCTCTTCGCTGTTGCAGGCCGTGGGTTACGAGGTAACGCGTGAATATTATGTGAATGATGTGGGGGGACAAATTGATAAGTTAGGGGAAAGCATTCTTTTTTACATCCAAGGTAGTTGCGACCGCCCAATCGGAGAATTTGTCATCGGCAAGGATGTTGTGGGTTACCAGGGAGAGTATGTTAGAGATCTTGCTGAATTAGCTCAGAAAAAGCTTGGAGACAAGATACCTCGTGAAGAAAGGGAAGCGGTAAGGGTCTTAGGACGCTTCGCGATCGATCGGATGATCGAAGAAATCAAGAGAGATTGCGATGACATGGGGATACATTTTGATTCGTGGATTCATGAAAAAGACATTCTTGCCACAAAGACAGAAAAGATTATCCAAACTTTGAAAGAGAAAGGCGTCACCCTCAAAAAGGAAGGGGCACTGTGGTTTGCGATGGGGGTGGTCAGGGGGAGAGAGGATTTGCCCCCTGACTCCAGCGAAGCATCCGGCTTGGCCGGTGCTGAGCGAATCGATCGTGAATGTGTCCTGGAGAGATCCGATGGGAGACCGACCTATTTTGCGAACGACATTGCTTATCATGTTTCAAAATACAAAAAGGGCTATGATCGTTTGATTAATATCTGGGGCTCCAATCATCATGGTCACGTGCCCCGCGTGCAAGCTGCCGTAAAAAGTCTGGGTTATGATCCCAAAAAAATAGAAACCGTCCTTTACCAATATGTTCGCGTCAAGAGGGGGACAGAAGCCGTTAAGATGTCAAAGAGGGGAGGAAACTTTGTCACCGCCCGCGAGGTATTGGATGAAGTAGGTCGAGATGCCTTTCGTTTTTTTCTCCTGATGCGTGCGCCCGAGTCCCATCTTGATTTTGATCTCGCATTGGCAACGAAACATAGCAGTGAAAATCCGGTTTATTATGTTCAGTATGCCCATGCCCGTCTTGCTTCCATTATGAGAAAGGCCGCTGAGATGGGTATCCCGGAGCCTACAAAGGATACGGTACTTGTAGAGCGGCTGGAATTACCCGAAGAAATCGAAATGATCCGTTTGATTCATGAATATCCCGAAGAAGTATTACGAGCGGCGGAAAAATTGGAACCCCATCGCCTTACTTTTTATCTTCTCGAGTTGTCTAAACTTTTTCAGGCCTATTACACAAAGGCGAGAGAAGATCCCCGCTATCGGGTGTTGACCGCCGATATTGACACTTCGCGGGCAAAAATGTATCTTGGCCGGGCTTTGAAGCTAACTTTATTTCAGGGATTACAGTTACTGGGTATTTCTGCTCCTGAAGTCATGATACAAGAAGGTTAGAGAGGTCATGGAAGATTATAAAAGAGACCTTGAAGATTATTTTTGCCGATTTACATTCGGGCAGTTCGTAACTTTGATCCTCCTCGAAATCGTCACTCTCTTTTTTGTCTTTTATCTCGGTGCTCATTATGGACCTGATTTGATGGGGACAAGAGAGGCCCTGGCCAAAAAAGAAACAAATCTTCTCCCCAAGAATAATCCAAAAAATGTCGATGATATTGTTGGGTCACCCCCCATCGAGTATACCTATCCGGAAATTCTCACACAGCATGACGGGGCAAAGATTATAAAGGTTAAACCGGCGGGCCAGACGGCTGAAGAATTTGAAAAACAAGGCCATGAAGGACAGCCGGATGCCAAGCCGGAGGTAGCACGGGAGGCTCCTGTTGAGGTTCCGCCGATTCAGGAGATCAAGGAGCCTGTCAAAGATCCTCAGCCGCTCCCTGAAGAGGCTTCTGCAAAAAAGGAGGCGAAGACCTCAAAATTTGCCGTACAAGTAGGGTCTTTTCCTTCCTCTGACGAGGCCCTTGGTGTGCAGCAGAAGTGGAAGAAGAAGGGCTACTCCGCCTTTGTTGTCACGGGGGAGGTGCCTCAAAAGGGTACATGGTATCGAGTCAGGATTGGAAGGTATTCGAACCGAAAAGAGGCACAGGCCTTTTTGGAAAAACTCAAGGTCCGGGAAAAAACCTCGGGGATTGTTGTTAATTCTGAAGGCCATTAGAGAAAATTTTGTGCGGAAGAAAATAACAACAACGGTCTACATCACAGCCCGCCAGAGTGAACAGTTAAAAACGCTCCATAAAAGAACGAAGATCCCCGTTGCTGAATATATCCGTCAGGGGATTGATTTGATACTCAAAAAAAATCAGTCCGTCCTTCCCCGGCAACTTTCACTCTATGAAAATGTATTGACGGAATCTGATACCAACTCCTAGAGTCCTTCCGGTTCTCGACATCATGACGAAACACATTCGAAATTTTTGTATCATTGCCCATATTGATCATGGCAAATCGACCCTGGCTGATCGTATCCTCGAAGTTACAGGGGCCCTTTCGGAACGAGAAAGGAAGGCCCAATTTTTGGATAATATGGAACTGGAACGCGAGCGGGGGATTACCATCAAGGCCCAGACGGTCCGGCTCAAGTACAAGGCCAAGAATGGGCAAGAATACCTGTTAAATCTCATCGATACCCCAGGTCATGTGGATTTTAATTATGAAGTTTCCCGAAGCCTCGCTGCCTGTGAAGGGGCTGTTTTAGTCGTGGATGCGGTACAAGGCGTTGAGGCGCAGACAGTCGCCAATGCCTATCTGGCCATCGCAAATAACCTGACCCTTGTTCCCATCATCAATAAAATAGATCTGCCCGCCTCAGATCCGGAAAGGGTCAAATTGCAGATTGAAGAGATGATCGGGATTCCTGCGGATGATGCTGTTCTTTGCTCGGCGAAGACGGGTGTCGGTATTACGGATATTTTAGAAAAAGTTATTTTGGAAATTCCTCCCCCAAAAGGAAATGTTTCCGAACCTCTCAAGGCCCTGGTCTTTGATAGTTGGTTTGATAGCTATGCCGGCGTTGTTGTTCTCATTCGTACGATGGAAGGCAAGCTCAAAAAGGGGATGAAGATCCACTTTATGGCGACAGGTAAGGATTACGATGTATTGAAAATTGGCGTTTATTCCCCTTATCCTCAAGAGGTATTGTCCTTGGGGCCGGGCGAGGTTGGTTTTATCACCGCAGCGATCAAGAGTGTTCATGAAACCCGCATCGGAGATACGATCACCGAAACGGCGCGACCGACCGACCAGCCCTTGGAGGGATTTAAAGATGTCAAGCCGATGGTGTTTGCGGGCTTTTATCCTGTTGAGGCCTCACAGTATGAAAATCTGAAGGCTGCCCTCGAAAAGCTCCGTCTCAATGATGCTTCGTTTACTTATGAGCCGGAAACCTCTCAGGCCCTGGGTTTTGGTTTTCGTTGTGGATTTTTGGGACTTCTCCATACGGAAATTATCGGTGAGCGGTTAGAGAGAGAATTCAATCTCCAGCTGGTGACGACGGCCCCGACAGTTGCCTTTAAGGTCAAAACAACGAAGGGGGATTGGCTTTTTGTCGATAACCCCCAAAAAATGCCGCCGGAAATGCAGGTAGAGGAGATCCAAGAGCCTTATATCCGGGCAAATATCCATCTGCCGACAAAGTATGTCGGTAATGTTATCCAGCTCTGTGCCTCCCGCCGTGGCATCCAGACAAAGATGGAGTATCTCTCTCCGGATCGGGTCTTGCTTGTCTACGAAATCCCATTTAATGAAATTATGTTTGATTTTTTCGATCGATTAAAATCTCTTTCTCAGGGATTTGCTTCTTTTGATTATGAGTTTCTGGATTGGCGTTCCGCGGACCTGATCCGGTTGAACATACTTGTCAATGATGATCTCGTGGATGCCCTCTCCGTCATTATTCATCGGGATAAGGCCTACGAAAGAGGGCGCGAGATTACAGCTAAGCTGCGACAGGTGATTCCGCGCCAGCAGTACGAGGTGGCCATCCAGGCGGCGATCGGTGGGAGGATTATTGCTCGCGAATCGGTCAAAGCCCTTCGTAAAAATGTGACAGCCAAGTGCTATGGCGGCGACGTAACGCGCAAGAGAAAATTACTCGAAAAACAAAAAGAGGGTAAAAAGAGAATGAAACAGGTAGGCAATGTCGAGATTCCGCAAGAAGCCTTCTTGTCCATCCTGAAGGTAGATTAGGGAGGAGCATAAAATGGAAGAATACGGCGAAAAGAAGATTTTTTTCAAAAAGAAAAAAGGTACCCTTCGTGAATATGTCGAAGCTCTTTTGACGGCTTTGATCGTTGCCTTTTTTGTCCGCTCGTTTGTGATTGAGGCCTTCAAGATTCCATCAGGGTCGATGATTCCCACGCTGATGATCGGAGATCATATTTTTGTGAATAAATTTGCTTATGGGCTCCGAATTCCACTGACAAAAAAGAAGATAGTGAGCTTTGGAATTCCTCAAAGAGGCGAAGCCATTGTCTTTATGTACCCTTTGGATGAATCAAAAGACTTCATCAAAAGGGTGGTGGGGCTTCCAGGCGATAAACTGAGGATTTATGGAGATCAGGTTTCAATCAATGGGGTTTCCGTCCGGCGTGAACCTATTAAAATTGCTCCCGATCAAACGCAACAAGAGTCACTGATAAAAGTTATTCCCGATGCCACCGCTGATGAGATGGGTGTCCATTCGATACCTGCCTTTAAGGGATGGGAGGAGTATCAATATTATGTTGAACACATCGATGGCGTAAAACATCTTGTCCAATTTGACAGTCAGCCGTCTTACGATGATCTGAAAATCGAGGTGCCTCCCGAGCATCTTTTTGTCATGGGAGATAATCGTGACAATTCAGCGGACTCGCGCGAATGGGGCTTTGTTCCCATGGAGAATGTCAAAGGGCGGGCGATGTTCATTTGGCTCTCGATTGATTACGATCGCAAGACCCTTCGGTGGGATCGATTCGGTAAATCCATCCGGTAAATCAATATCTCTTTGATTTAACTCTAAAAATCAGTTAGAAAGCAGAAAAACTGGGGGAATTATTTCGAGACGGTTTCTTAAAACGTTGGCAGTGATTTTGTGTTTTGTTTTCTTGTCGCCTGTCCATGCGAGAGCCGCCACAAGTCAATTTCAGGCCTTTGATATTTGGCCAACGGTCGGCGATCCCTATTTTTTCTACATGTCCTCCAGCCAGGGATTGCATCAATGGCAATACGCCTTTCAAATCGACAACGCCTTTATGTATCGTCCACTTGAGGCGATCAACACGGATGGGAGTCGGGCACGATCGATCATTGACTATGCGATCGGTCATTTCCTATCTGCCGGGCTTGGTGTGACCGATTTTTGGCAATTAGGGGTTACAGTACCCGTTTTTAGTCAGGCACGTTTTCAGGACCCTAAGACAAGTTCTACCGTCGAAAATGTCTTTAAGATAGGGGATTTACGACTAACTTCTAAAATAAGACTGATCAACTCCAACCGTCATCGATGGGGTTTGGCGGTTGAGCCCTTTGGAACCATTCCGTTAGGAGCCCATAACAAGTACTTGGGTGAAACTCCCCTTACAGGAGGGCTCAATGTCTTGGGTGAAGTTCTCCTGACTTCAAAAATTCGCGCGGCCTTAAGTGCCGGAATTCAAATATTGGGCGAAAATGTACTCATTCGAAATATTGATTTTCAACATCGTTTCTTGAGTTCTTTGGGTCTCTCCGCCAATTTGGGACATGGTTTTATTGCGTCTGCCGAGTCGCATGCGGATACGGCCCTGAAGAAATTTTTTTCGCAAAAGGATGAGGAATCCATCGAGTTTGTGGGTGGCGTAAAATGGCATGTAGATCGATCAGGGCTATCGGTAGGTGTTGGTGGAGGAACCTGTGCGGTGTGCGGGGCGAGGGGTGCCAAGGCGCGAGGATTTTTGAATATCGACTACAAACGCATGAATCAAAATTACAGGCTAAAAGATACCAAAGAAGACAAGTGGGCTACGATTACTTTAGGAGAAAAATCTCAAGATCAGATTCTTGCCGAGGAGATTGTGACCTTGAAGGATCGTTGTCCCGCAGATGCTTCGGAGTACGATCCGGCGATTCATGACGCTGATTGCGCGAAATTTTTCAAATTTAGGGAATCCATTGTCTCTTTATCTGAGAACATGTCTCAACAAAAATTTGCCGAAGTCTTCCTCGATCTCAAGAAAAATTGTCCCGCAGATCCCAAGGCCTTTGATCCTTCGGTTCATGATGCCGGTTGTCCCAAGTATTTTGAGTTAAAGAGCCAGATTGTTGCCTTAACCGGAGAATCTGAAGAAGTGAAGTTTGCTGAAGTCTTCTTAGCCCTTAAAGACAATTGTCCCAAGGATCCGAGCCAGTTTGATCCTTCGGTTCATGATGCCGGTTGTCCTAAGTATTTTGAGTTAAAGAGGAAGGTGCTACCTTTCATGGCCAAGACAGATGAGGAAAGAAGGGCGGTGGAGTTTATTCTCTTAAGCGACGACCAGGATCATGATGGAATTCCTGATACCCTGGATGAATGTCCCAAGGATCCAGAGGATATCGATGGTATTGCCGATGAAGACGGATGTCCTGAAGGTGTGATTACCATTGCCAACGGTGAGGTAAGGACCATCGCTCCCGTCCACTTTGCTTTTGACAAAATAACCTTAAGTCGTCAATCCAAGGTGATTTTGTCACACTTGTCTGATGCCCTCTTTACCCATCCGGAGATACACTCATTGGAGATTATAGGCCATGCCGATCCTATTGGTACACGGACCCTGAATCAATATATCTCCAAGAGAAGGGCCGAGGTCGTTGTCAATTATTTGAGACTTAGAGGTATCCCGAATGAACTGGAATTGATACCTCTTGGTGTTGGTGATCGACAACCCGTGGCTCCCAACACAACACCTCAAGGACGCAAACTCAATAGACGCGTTGAATTCCTGATCAAAAAATAAAAGTTATAATTTAGGAAAACCCGCGATTTTTGCTGTTTCTTTTTTGATCAGATGTTCAATCTCCGCCGATGTTTTACAAGTTACGGCGCGATTAAAAATTTCATTGGCATGACGAAAATTAACGGCCCGGATAAGTTGTTTTACCTTGGGTATGGAGACGGGATTCATGGAGAGCTCCGCAAAACCAAGACCCAGAAGGATCATAAAATAGAGTGGATTGCCGGCCATCTCGCCGCAGACGGAGATCTCAACATTTTGGGATTTCCCCGCATCACAAATCATCCTGAGCAAACGTAAAACGGCCGGGTGGAGGGGCTCAAAAAGGTAAGAGACGTCTTCGTTGCCTCGATCGACAGCCAGGGTATATTGAATCAGGTCGTTGGTGCCTATGCTCAAAAAATCCGTCTCGCGGGCCAGTTCAACGGCTATGAGGGCAGCTGCAGGAGTTTCGACCATGGCCCCCAGTTTTATTTTTTGATTGTAGTGAATCTTTTTTGCCGTGAGTTCTTCCTCGATATCCGAGATTATTTTTTTGACGTGTCGTATCTCTTCGAGATTGGTAATCATGGGAATGAGTATCTTGAGAGAGCCGTAATGAGAGGCCCTGAGCATGGCTCGGAGCTGTGTCCTTAACAAATCTTTCTCCTTGAGGCAGTAGCGAATAGCGCGCAGTCCCAATGCCGGATTCGTCCCCTCGACGTAGTTACCATCACCCATAATCTTGTCCCCGCCGATATCAATCGTTCTTATCGTGACGGAGTGAGGGTGAATTTTTTGGAGTACTTCTTTGTAAGTTTCAAACTGTTCCTCCTCAGAAGGAAAGCGGTTTTGAACAATATAGAGCATTTCACTTCGATAGAGACCGATCCCCTCGGCGCCATGACTCTTAATCGTCCCAATTTCCTCTGGTAGCTCCATATTGGCGGCCAATCGAAGATGATAACCATCTTGGGTGACCGAAGGGAGGTGGGCCTCTTTCAGGAGTAACTGGTCAAAATGGGCATATTGCTTTTGTATTTCTCTATATTTTTTCAAATCCCTCTTTGAAGGATTTAAGAGGACAACACCCTCAGTGCCATCGATCAGGATTGAGTCCCCATCATTGACCATGCGAACAATTCCGCTAATTCCCACAACAGCCGGTATCTCAAGGGCCCTGGCGACAATAGCGGTATGGGAGTTGGTACCCCCGACCTCCGAAATAAAACCCTGGACCATTCCTTTGGTCATTTGAGCCGTATCGGTGGGGGATAACTCGTGGGCCACAATCACCGAATCCTTCCTGAATTGTCTCAGCTGAGATCCTTCGACCCCTGACATATTATGAAGAATACGATAGGCAATATGATTAAGTTCGTCTCGTCTCTCCGAGAAATAGGCGTTGTCGGTCTTCGGAAATGAATGTTTCAGTTTTTCAATCGCCTTGTTGAAGGCCCATTCCGCATTGATTTTTTCATGGCGGATGATTTCGATTGCCTCCTTGAGAAGAGTCTCATCGCTGGCGATCATTTGATAAGATTCAATAATGTCAATCTGTTCGCCGACCTGAAACTTGCAGAGCTTTTCCTTAATTCGTGTCAAGTCGTGTTTCGTCTTTTGGATGGCCTGTTGAAAACGTGAGATTTCACCCTTGATGGTCCTGTCGGGGATCCATAATTTGGGGAAGTTAAGAGTTTCTAACTCAAGAAGATGGACGCAACCAATGGCAATACCCGGAGAGACCGCCAATCCCTTAAAGTGACGCGTTGAACGGCCGGCTTTCTTCATTTTTCACCAAATTTGCTATTGATGAGCCCTTCAAGCTCTTTGAGAGCCTCCTGGCAGTCACTCCCGATGGCGGTGACCTCGATGTGTGATCCTTTGGCTGCGGCGAGCATTAGGATACCCATAATACTCTTGCCATTGACTTCACGAGAGTCCTTTTGAACAAGAATCTCTGAGGAATAGCGAGTGGCTATTTTGACAAACTGGGCGGCGGCACGGGCATGCAGTCCCAATTCATTAGTGATTTTAAAGACCTTAGATGCTTGATTTGGAGCCAGAGTGTGTTCCCCCTTTGAGTACTTCTCCCGCAAGCGTGATATTTCTTTGTCCATAATCTCTGATAAATGAAGCCACCTCTGAGAGGGGCCTTTTTTCGCGCAAGTTTAATAATTTAATCAACATCGGAAGGTTGACTCCGGTGATAACCTCCACCTTTTCTTCTGCCAGAAAGGAAAGACAAAGGTTCGAGGGGGTTCCTCCAAACATGTCGGATAGCAAGAGTATGCCATCACTTTGATCGACCTGCTGAATGGCCTCTTTTATCTTTTTGCATGTCCGCTCGGCGTTTTCATCATGCTCAATAGAAACACCCACCATCCTGCAGGGAGGTGGTTCTTTGACAATAGATTGGGCTACGCGTACCATTTCCGAGCCAATCAAACCATGTGAAACGACAACAATACCAACCATAGTTATTTACCTCGCGATAGATCACGATGGTAAACTTTAACCGGGTATCCCAAATGTTTCAAGTCCTTAGCTATTTTTTCTGATAGAACGACCGAACGATGCCGCCCCCCCGTACACCCAAAGGCAATCGTTACGTATGATTTTCCCTCAACCAAATATTGCCGCAGTAGCAGTGTCAGCATCCTTTTTAAGAGCTTGAGCCAGCGCTGGCTTTCCTTTTTTTGAAGAATAAAATGACTGACCCGGGGATCCTGTCCGGATAAAGCTCTCAAACGTTCAATAAAGTGGGGATTAGGCAGAAAACGAAGATCCATCACAATGTCGGCCTCCAAGGGGAGTCCGTAACGATATCCAAAAGAGATAACACTGACGGATAATTGAGACCGGCTGTCCGAAGTCTTTAGTATTTTTTTAATTTTTTCACGTAGCTCGTGAATATTCAGGTAAGACGTATCGATAATGTGCGTTGCGATCTCATGAAGGGGATTTAAGAGTTCCCTCTCTCTTTGAATACCGGTCGGGATACGCCCAAGCGGGGAGAGGGGATGCCGTCTTCGTGTTTCGGAAAATCTCCGGACGAGTATTTCATCCTGGGCATCAAAGAAGAGGATCTTGAACTGAATGCCTCGTGATCTAAGAATCTGGAGGTATTTTTTAAAATCCTTTAAAAAGCTCATTTCACGTGCATCCATCACAAGGGCCATTTTTTTGAGGTGGCTCAAGTGGGCCGGGGGTGTGAGGAGTTGTAATAATTGGGGCAGAAGGGGACCCGGCAGGTTGTCGATGGCGAAATAACCTGAATCTTCAAGTATATGGAGTCCTGATGATTTTCCGGAACCCGATAGGCCTGAGAGGATAATGACCTCCGTCGACGGTCTTTTTATTCTCTTTGGTGTTTTAATAAGCCACTCTTTTTCTTTTTTTCTCCCCAAAGGAGACGGCGGGTCAGTTTGGCCTGGAACTCCCGTGCGGAATAGAATCCCTTCAATTTTAAAAGATGGTTTCTTGCCGCAACCTCGATGACGGAGGTGAGGCTTCGTCCGGGTCGGACAGGAAGCCGTATAAAGGGCACTTTGACACCCATGATTTCATGAACCTGTTGATCGATTCCCAGACGTTCATATTCCTGTTTTGGATTCCATTCCACGAGTTCAATAATGAGCTCGACCAATTTTTGATCGCGGACCGAAGTGACGCCAAAAAGATCCTTGATATTGATGATGCCGAGTCCACGGATCTCCATATGATACTTGATCAACTCGGACCCGCTTCCATAGAGAGAGGCGGGGGGTTTTTTACTGATATTCACAACATCGTCGGCGACCAGGCGATGCCCCTTCATCACGAGTTCCAAAGCGCACTCACTCTTTCCTATGCCACTTTTACCCATCAGAAGAATACCCACACCAAAGATATCCAGCAGGACACCATGGATGGTCGTTGACTCTGTTAGCCTATCTTCTAAAAATTTTGTAATTCGAATAATAAAAACAGGGGTTGAGATAGGTGTCACCAAAATGGGAATCTTTTTTCGAGAGGCTTCTTTTTGAAGAATATTGGGAATTTTGTTTTGGTTGGTAATAACAAAACAGGCGATATCAACCTTGCAAATTTTTGCCACAATACTTTTTAATTGTCCCTTGGGGAGTCCATTCAAAAAATCAATTTCGGAATTACCCAACACCTGAACCCGACCCGGGTGGAGGTTGGAGGTATAACCCGTCAGGGCTAATCCGGGTTTTTGAATTTGGGGGATGAGTATTCTCTTCGAGAGACCTTCTCTGCCAGTCAAGAGCTCTAGCTGGAGATGATAATCCTTATCTTCAATCAGTTCGTTTACGGAGATAGATATCATTAAAATTTTTCATCTTCACTGATAATCTCGTGATAGATCTCGGCCGGGTCCCTGGCCTCCATCAGTTTATTTCTAAAATGCAGATCTTTTAAGAGTCGAGATAAACGGGCGAGGGCTTTTAAATGGAGGCTTGCCGCATTTTCAGGGGCCAACAAAACAAAGAAAAGATGGGCCGGCTTTGCATCTTGTGAGTCAAAGTCTACTCCTTCAAGGCTGCGTCCAAAAGCGGTGACGATCTGGTTTAAAGAGCGGAGCTTCCCATGGGGAATAGCGACTCCGTTACCAATGCCTGTACTCCCTAGCTTTTCTCTTTCCATGAGAATCCGGATAGTCTCCTCTTGGGAAATAGAAGAATGGTTTTGGGCCAAGAGGGCTGCCAGTTCCTCGATGATGCCCTCTTTAGTGGTTGACCTCAATTCGCCTAATATACAGCTTTTAGCCAGTATTTGTTTAATTTTCATACACGCCAGTCAAATGCCCTCATAAAAAACCTGTCACGTTCTGGGGGTCGTACTCATCGTACTCAAGTCTGTCTGATCTATATGGTGCCGTTTTAAATTGCAATCTTTTCTCACCCATTTTTAAAGCTTTTTTTCCTGTAAACGAGGGAAATAATTGCTAATTCAGAACAGTTGCTTTCTCCGAGAAGCGGGGAGTATGCCCAGGATCTCTCTATATTTGGCAACTGTCCTCCTGGCAATCTGAATATCGCCCTTTTGGAGCCTATCTGTGATTAATTGGTCCGATAATGGTTTGTGAGGGTCTTCTGAAGAGATCATCTTCTTGATTTGTTCTTTGACGGCCTCGGAGGTGACTCCGTCTCCCGTACCACAAGGGACCTTGGCGTTAAAAAAGAACTTTAACTCAAATAAACCACGAGGCGTTTGAACATATTTGCTGGTTGTAACTCGTGAGACTGTTGATTCGTGCATGTTGATTTCTTCGGCAATGTCTCTCAAGACCATGGGTTTCAAGTAGGAGACCCCGTTTTCAAGAAAATCCTTTTGGAATTTTACAATCGAAGAAGTCACTTTATAAAGCGTTCTCTGCCTTTGATGAATACTTTTAATGAGCCAGATGGCCGAACGCAGTTTATCCTGAATATATTCCTTTGCCGGCGAGGGCATGTCTTTTTTGAAGAGGGCGTTTCGATAAAAATTGCTGACCTGAAGCTTGGGAAGCCCGTCATCATTCAAAAAAACAACATACTCATTGCCAACCTTTTCAACAAAAACGTCAGGGCTGATATATTGAGGTCTTTCGGACCCAAAGGGACGACCGGGTTTGGGTTCGAGGGTAGAAATAATATGGGCCAATTCACGCAGCCGCTCCATTGATATTTTCAACTCTTTAGTAATATGGGTGTAATTTTTACGTTCCAGGTCTTCCAGATATTTGTCAATCAGAGGTTCTAGTAGATCCTTATCCTTAAAAGGGTAGGGACGAATTTGGATTTTAAGACATTCCTTCAGATCTCGAGCCCCAACCCCTGCAGGATCGAATTCCTGTATCTTTTGAAGTGCCTCTTCGACTTTATTGAACAAAACACTGTTATGGCTGGCGACTTCTTGAAGATCGGCCTGAAGGTATCCCTCTTCGTTGATATTACCGATCAATTCCTTGGCAATCTCAACCTCCTGTGGAGACATTTCTGTCATATGGAGTTGCCAGAGCAGGTGATCCTGCAGATTTGTCCCGCCTTGAGCCATGTTCTCATAGATCGGAGGCTCGTTCTCCATTTCAGAAGAGCCCGAATGAACACCACCTTCATGAGCGTTGTAGGTCTCCAGATAGTTCTCCCAATCAAAGTTATTGGGCTCCTTGAGCTCTCCATCTTTATTGCCCACCTCAGCGACCTTTTGTTCCTCCCGCGATTCATGGGTCAGGGCCAAGGGTTCTGTGACAGAGGCTTCTTCTTCCTCCTTGGAAGGTTCGTCTTCGGGGGTCTCTTCCAAGATGGGATTTTCCAAAAGTTCGTGCTGGATGAGATTTTGGAGTTCGAGACGGGAGAGTTGTAAGAGTTTTATTGCTTGTTGTAACTGTGGAGTAATGACGAGCTGTTGGGAAAGTCTGAGACTTTGTTTAATCTCTAGCGCCATAGGCCGTGGAAGTATTGAAAACGATTTGAACTGCAAGAGCTTTACAGAAATGATAAAACTCACGCCCCCGCCTTGTCAAGAAACAAGGGGGTTGGAGGTATTTTTAAATAGACTTTTTGCGCTTGACTTTTTCTGACCGTACTTCGGACGAGACTTCACCTTTTGCGGACCAGGCCCTTCGCGAGGCGTATTCACAAGAGGCCTTGATAAACTGAGAAAAGAGTGGGTGAGGTTGGTGGGGGCGGGATTTAAACTCCGGATGAAACTGACAACCTAGGAACCAGGGATGTTTCTTCAGCTCGACAATTTCGACGAGGGACCCTTGAGGACATATTCCGGAGATAACCAACCCCTTTGTCGTTAAACGCTCCAGATAGGCGTTATTAAATTCATAACGATGGCGATGCCTTTCCATGATCGATTTTTCGCCGTAGGCGGCAAAGGCATGGGTGCCTTTTTCGAGTTCACAAGGATAGGCTCCCAGTCTCATGCTGGCCCCCTTGATCATGACGGCCTTTTGTTCCTCCATCAGGTCAATGACAGGGTCGGGTGTTTGGGGATCAAATTCGGTGGAGGTGGCCTTTTTGAGACCGCACACGTTACGTGCAAATTCGATCACAGCCAGCTGCATCCCCAGACATATCCCAAAATAGGGAATCTGATTCTCGCGGGCATAGGTGATCGCTCGGATCTTACCCTCAATACCACGATTTCCAAAACCACCGGGGACCAAGATACCATCAATGCCAATCAGCACAGTAGAAACATCTGCCGCTGTCTCCAGCTCCTCCGAATCAAAAAACTTCAGTTTCACAGCGGCTTGATTGGCGATGCCCCCATGTTTCAAGGCTTCATTGAGACTTTTGTACGAATCCGTCAGATCGACATACTTTCCTACCACCCCGATCATGATTTCTTTTTGCGGACTTTTGATCCGTTGAGTCAGACTTTCCCACTGAACGAGATCGGGGGAGCGTGTCCAGATATTCAGAAGTTCCACAATCTTATCATCGAGCCCTTCTTGATGAAGGAGGAGAGGGACTTCATAGATGGACTCCACATCTCTTGCCGTGATGACACAATCCGCCGCAATATTGCAAAAGAGGGCGATCTTGCCCTTGATCTCCTTTGAGAGGTTACGATCGGTTCGGCAGAGGAGAACGTCCGGTTGCACTCCAATCTCGCGGAGCTTTCCTACCGAATGTTGTGTGGGCTTTGTCTTGAGCTCACCGGCTGTGGGGATAAAAGGAACGAGCGTCAGGTGGATATAAAGGACATTTTCGCGCCCAACATCAAACCGAAACTGACGGATGGCCTCTATAAAAGGGAGGCTCTCGATATCACCGACGGTTCCCCCGATTTCGGCAATGACGAGATCAACCCCCTGAGCCACTCGCAGGATGGCCGCTTTGATTTCATCAGTAATATGGGGAATGACCTGAACGGTCTTGCCCAGATAATCCCCGCGCCGTTCTTTTTGAATGACGGATTCATAAATCTTGCCCGTCGTGACGTTGCTGGAACGAGAGGTTTGTACCGTTGTAAAACGCTCATAATGACCCAAGTCCAGATCCGTTTCAGCCCCATCTTCGGTCACAAACACTTCTCCGTGCTGAAAGGGACTCATGGTTCCCGGGTCGACATTGATGTAAGGATCCAGTTTGAGGAAGGCCACTTTAAGACCGCGGCCTTCGAGAAGGGCACCGATAGAAGCGGAGGCCAAGCCCTTGCCTAGGGCCGAGACCACACCACCTGTGACGAAGATGAATTTGGTTTTCACGACGGAATTTATTTATAGCAGGGTCGTTCGAAATCTACAACTCTTTTGGTTAGTTTTTTGAAGAAATCTTCCTAAAATTTCCTGGTAAATTAATTGTGACTGAGGATGGTAAGATGGGCGGCACAGGACCCTTGAATATCCCAAGTACCTGTATCAGCCGGGTTGATGCCAGCGGAGATGCCACAACGGATCGTGGGAATAACAGCGGGGACAAGCAACTCAATAAAACCACGAGGGCTATCGAAGATGGATTCGACTCCCAGACGCCCATGGAAGGCCCGATCTTGAACTCCTAAAAAGACCCGGGCATCGGGAACCCTGTCACTTTGAAGATATTGTTCCCGGGTACGGAAAAAGACAGCGGCGCCAAATTCAAGGTGATTAGGATGATGGGCGGGGTTTCGTGAAAGAGGCAAGAGGAGTTCAAGTCCCAAATCAAACCCGTCATTCGGGCTTCGGAAGGAGGACCGATACCCCGTCGCTACATTAAGGCAAAACCGGTCGTTGCGACAAAGGAAGGGTAAAAAGGCAAGGATGTCATGAGGCCTCGAACCGGTATTTTGATCATGCATGGCCGTGGGTGCCGTCCTGGCGACGAAGGGGGGTATCCTGCGATCAGGATCAAAATCATGAACCTCCTGCCATAGATCTCTTCGATAGGCCTCCATTTCGGAGGCTGGTCGTATGATGGGATTGGCGTGGGGGCCCGTTCGTTGCAGCCAGGGCACAATGTCAATTTCTTCAGGAGAAAAACTCATGACGGCAAATCCCGTCTGATCCTCGGAAGGGATTCCTTCCGAAGTGATGTTGACAAAAAGGGTATCCCATCGTTTTTCGATCTCCTGCGGGTGTTGATTATTCTGAGTTACAATGGGACCTGGAAATCCATTGGACCCAGGCTCATCCACATAATGAATCTCCATATCCTCGTCGATGTGAAAGTCTTCGATGACTTCACGGATATCCTGATAGATGGTAGCCGGATTTCTTTGGGCGAAAATCAACTCCAATCGTCTGCGACAATTCCTCTCATCGTCCTGATTCCGGAAGTGAATACGGGAAACAAACTCTCCATAATGATGCAAGTGACTTGAAATCACAGTTCTCAGAATAGGTCTCCCCGAAGGAAATCGATAGAACCAGGCGGCCAATCTCAAGGCATCGGCGACAGGGCCTCTTAATGCGTCCGCATTGGCAGCCCGATCAGGACCATCGTTGCGAGAGTAAGCCGGATAGTGTTGAAAGAGGCTGATATCTTCGGCCTGATTTTCACCTTCGGCCGTGCCTCTTGCGATGTTTGATTGAGTTTCAAGTTCACTAATCAGGGCAACAAAGTTTTCAGGTTGAGGACCTTTGCCATTCACCTCCTGGTTGACAACATAGAGGAGGGTAGGTCGTATCAGATTCCAGATGGAGCCCGAAGGAAGCTCTCCGCGGACATACTGCAAGAAGTTAAAATTTTCATTTTCTGTGTTCCAGAAGAAGAGTCGATGGCCATTACCCAGACTGAAGCTGTGGGTATCAAAGGGCGAGATTCTCTCAAAATGATGGTTCATGAAATCATCATTGGGATAGAGAAAAGGATTACCCGATGTATTATTGATTTCTCTTGAGGCGTAGTAAATCCACTCATCAGGATTACAGGTGTTGGGTATGAGAGCCATGATTGAGGCAATTTCTAATGACCCTGGTGATATGGGACCAAACAGATAACGATCATGATGTTCGGCAACGAGAGAACGCAGATCTTCATTGTAAGGAACAAAATTTCGCTTATGCTTGGATTCCGCATGTTTTGCATTATGGAAGTCATGATTGCCGGGGACTAAACGGATAGGGCCATGAAATCGGTGGAGGATATGAACCAGATTCCTTACGTTTGTATCACGGTAACTCTGGATCTCCAAGGTAGGACCCTGTGCCACTTGATCGACGAGATCTCCCGCAAGAACCATGCCGTTAATCTGACCTTCATCATAGGCCTTGTTGCAAAACTCCACAAATTGTTCAAGGTGTTCATTGATGGAGGCGTAATACCGGTTAATGCGGTCTCTTTTTTCTCGGGCATTTGTTACCGTTGAGTGGGCCAAACTTTCGTCCATCGTCACCCTTATAAAATAATCGTCCACATGAAAATGGAGATCCGCAGCGACGGCCTCTCTGACGGTTCTATTCCTAAAATCCTGGATCACAAAACCCTTCTCAATCGTGCGTGTTCTTGGACCCCTCGAGAGCACAACATCAAATAATTTTTGTCTTTGATTGCCGAGGGCCCTTTCAAAATCGGGGATACGAAATCCAACGCGATAATAAGACATCTGGATTCCAGTATTGGGATCAAGCGGATTGCGCCTAAAAACAGTGCGATTCGATCTTTCGGGATCGACATAGTCGATTGTATCCGTTCTGGGTCCTCCTACGGATCGTCTTATCTCCTCAACACTGACGGGTAAAAGCTGATAGACCGCATTTGAAGTGGGGGCACCTCCTTCATGAATGGGAGAAGGATGAAGCTCAATACGGCTTCGGTCCCTGAAGTATTCAATAAGGGTATTGCGGATATTGCCCGGATGCTGCTGGATATAGGAAGGGGGAACCGCGACGATGAAATCAACGATACCATGGTTCCTTTGGAGTGAGGCCAGATTGGCCGTAACCGCATTTGTAAATCCATCCATGAGATAGGGGTATCTCATATCTTCTTGCCTCAGGGCCTCATCGGCTTGATCGAGGATGGGGTTGATGCGGCTGAGTTCAATGTCGATACGGCGCAATAAACTTTGACGATCAGGGCGTATCTCCGATGTCAAACGACGCGCGTCGAGGAGACATTTTTCGCCGACTCTCAAAAAATCCAGGTTATGGGTTCTTTGGTATTGGATACGCGCCATGGCACCAAGTTCACAGAGATGTCTTGGATTGGCAGTTGTATACAAGACCCTTCGTGCCTCTTCCCATCGAGAGACATCACTCAGGTTGCCCAGAATAGGGAAGGCCACACGACTAAAGACTTCATCTTGAAAGGCCCTTGCCAACCGGGTCCTTTGAGGTTCACTTCGATTATCTTCGGCGCGGCGATTTGAGGGAAAGGGCCACTGGTAACCCCAAAGGGATCGATAAAGGAGATTGGCACTCTCATTGTCATGACGCACCCCTATCTGATAATGATCGGGGGGTCCGTCGGCCAGAGGACTATAGGTAATCACATCGTCGTCTTGACCATCGAGTTGATCCTGGGCCTCAAGGGCCCGCTGAATGGGTGTTGGAATCGTGTCCCAATCTGGCAAGGCAATTTCTTCTGGTTGAGACAAATAGGGGTCAACGAACCTGAGGTGGGTAACGCGATCTGTCATAGGGTCCTTGATAGTAAGGTTCAAGACTGTTATCGGCAGATCTCAGAAAAGTTGTGGGTTTTTTTAAGTAAATTCTCTTGAGAATTCCATTCGATTTGTTACAAGCACCTCACGATGATTCCTCGCTACTCCCGTCCTGAAATGACTCGGATTTGGGATCCTGAAAACAAGTTTAAAATATGGCTCGAGATTGAACTAGCGGCGGCCGAGGGATGGGCTCAACTGGGGCGGATTCCACCCGGGGTGGTTCAAAAGATACGGCAAAAGGCAAAATTTGACCCCGAGCGTATTGATGAAATTGAAAGAGTCGTCAAACACGACGTGATTGCCTTTTTGACCAATGTGGCCGAGTCGGTGGGTCCCGATTCCAGATTTCTCCATCTCGGTCTAACCTCATCCGATGTGCTCGATACGTGTTTCTCGGTTCAGCTCAGAGAGGCCTCGGAAATCCTCCTGGAGGATCTTAAGGGGGTCTTGCAAGTTTTGGAGAAGAAAGCCCGTGACTATAAAATGACTCCGATGATCGGTCGAAGTCACGGGATCCATGCAGAGCCGATGACGTTTGGACTCAAGGTGGCCTCTTGGTATGCCGAGATGGAGAGAAATCTCCAAAGGCTGGAGGTGGCTCGTGAGGAGGTTTCGGTGGGGATGGTTTCAGGGGCCGTCGGGACGATGGCCCATCTGGATCCCAAGATAGAGGCTCATGTGTGCAAGCAACTCGGTCTCACACCGGATCCCATCTCGACACAAGTGATCTCACGGGATCGGTATGCCGCCTTTTTTAGTACCTTGGCCCTCCTGGCCTCTTCGCTTGAGAGGATTGCAACTGAGATTCGTCATCTCCAGAGGACGGAGGTTCTTGAGGTTGAAGAGTTTTTTTCAGCCGGCCAAAAAGGCTCATCAGCAATGCCCCATAAACGAAACCCCGTCCTGTCCGAAAATCTTTGCGGCCTGGCCCGACTGGTGCGTTCTACGGTTGTTCCGGCTTTTGAAAATGTTGCCCTCTGGCATGAGAGGGATATCAGTCATTCCTCAGTCGAACGCATGATCGCTCCCGAGGCAACGATCCTCATGGACTTCATGCTCGTCCGTCTCAAGGGGTTACTCGAAAATCTTATTATTTATCCTGAAAACATGAAGAAGAATCTGGAGCGCTGGGGCAAGCTTGTTTATTCCGAAGGCCTTCTTCTCAAATTGGTTGAGTCCGGTCTTACGCGAGAAGAAGGGTACAAGCTGGTTCAAAATCAGGCGATGCGCAGTTGGGAGAAGGGGAGTGATTTTGAGGTTGCGGTACGGAATGATCCCAAGATTGCTAGCAAGCTCTCCAAAAAGGATTTTGACGAAGTGTTTGATCTCAACCATGGGTTCCGGCATGTGAACACCATCTTTAAAAGGGTTTTTAAAAAATGATAAAGGCCAGGGTCTATACAACACTCAAGCAGGGTGTGCTCGATCCCCAGGGCAAGGCCGTTCAACACTCTTTGGTGGTTTTGGGTTTTAATCAGGTTCAGGATATTCGTATTGGAAAATATATCGAGGTAGTCCTGAACACCGACGATCGTCAGCTTGCTCAGAAACAATTAAAGGAAATGTGCGAAAAACTCCTCGCAAATACGGTCATCGAATCGTATCGGTTTGATTTGGAGTGATAAAAAAAAGAAAAACCCATGAATTTTGGAATTGTAACCTTCCCAGGATCTAATTGTGATTGGGATTGCTACCACGTCGTCACAAAAGTTCTAAAAAAGAAGGCCTATTTCCTCTGGCACAAGGACACCAAACTTCCAGCCCTCGACTGTGTGATCTTGCCTGGCGGTTTCTCCTATGGAGATTATCTGAGGACAGGGGCCATCGCGCGCTTTTCTCCCATCATGAATGAGGTCATTCGTTTTGCCAAATCCGGCGGGACGGTAATTGGGATTTGCAATGGATTTCAGATCTTGACCGAGGCGGGACTCTTGCCGGGTGTCTTGATGAGAAATACAAATCTGAAATTCATCTGTGAAAATGTCGCCCTTCATATCACAAATAACCAATCTCCCTTTACCAAATCGTATCCAAAAAATGCCGTCGTTCACATGCCCATTGCCCACGGTGAAGGAAATTATTTTGCAGATCAGGAGACTTTGAATCTCCTTGATGGAGAGGGAAGGGTCTTGTTTCGGTATGAGGGTATCAATCCCAATGGATCCCAGCGGAATATCGCTGGTATTGTGAATGAAAAGGGGAATGTGTTGGGCATGATGCCGCATCCGGAACGTTGTGCCGAATCGGCGTTGGGCAACGAGGATGGGTTGGTGTTGTTTCGATCATTGTTATAACCCGTTGTTATAACCCTCGCCCCTTGCGGGAGAGGGAAAAGATGGCCCCGGAATCCGTGAAGGGTGAGGGGTCAAAACTATGAACCTAGAAATTATCAAGCAACACGGTTTAACCCCCGACGAATACGAAAACATCCTCAAGATCCTGGGTCGTGAACCCAACATGGTGGAGTTGGGTATTTTTTCCGTTATGTGGAGTGAGCATTGTTCCTACAAAAGTTCTCGTGTTTATCTCAAAAAATTGCCCACACAAGGCAAGCAGGTCATTTGCGGACCGGGTGAGAATGCCGGTGTTGTCGATATTGGTGATGGTCTTGTGGTTGTTTTCAAGATGGAGAGCCATAACCATCCCTCGATGATTGAGCCTTATCAGGGGGCAGCGACCGGTGTCGGCGGAATCATGAGAGATGTTTTTACCATGGGGGCGCGTCCGGTGGCTCTTCTCAATTCTCTCAGGTTTGGAGCTCCCGATCATCCCAAGACGTCTTTCCTGGTCAACGGAGTCGTTGCTGGCATTGCCGGTTATGGCAACTGTATGGGAGTTCCGACGGTGGGTGGCGAGGTTTTTTTTGATGAATGCTACAACGGCAATATACTCGTCAATGCCATGTGTGTCGGTGTGGCCCGCAAGGATCGTATCTTTTATGCCAGGGCCTCCGGTGTTGGTAATCCCGTTATCTATGTGGGTGCCAAGACGGGACGAGACGGGATTCATGGGGCCACCATGGCCTCCGATGTTTTTACCGATGAGACGGAGGAGAAGCGACCCACCGTGCAGGTGGGAGATCCTTTTACTGAAAAACTTTTGATGGAGGCCTGTCTCGAATTGATGAAGGGCAACGAGATCGTTGGCATTCAGGATATGGGGGCTGCAGGTCTCACGTGTTCTTCACTGGAAATGGCGGGCAAGGGTGGCGTTGGCATCGAAATGGATCTGGCTCATGTCCCGCTTCGTGAAGAAAAGATGACGCCTTATGAGATCATGTTGTCCGAATCCCAGGAGAGGATGTTTCTCGTCGCAAGAAAGGGATGCGAAAAAAATATACTGAAATTATTCAATCGATGGGATCTCGATGCCGCCGTTGTGGGTCACGTCACCAAAGGAAATCAGGTTTTTATAAAAAATGGAGGCCGCCTCGAAGGCATCCTGCCGACACTTCCGATTACGGAGAAGGCCCCTGTTTATAAACGACCGGTTAAGAAGCCAGCGTATTTAAAGAAATTGCAGACCTCCCCCATCCCCCTCCTTACCAAGGAGGGGGGCAGGGGCGAGGTCTCTTACAATGACATCCTCAAAAAATTAATTTCCTCCCCCAATCTGGCGAGCAAGAAATGGGTCTACCAACAGTACGATTACATGGTGGGGACGAATACGGTTGTTCTGCCGGGTTCGGATGCCGCTGTGGTACGGCTCAAGGATCCCCATACGGAAGGCAAGATGACACGAAAAGGGTTGGCGATGACAGCGGATTGCAATAGCCGTTATGGGTATCTGAATCCCAAAAGAGGTGGGATGATTGCCGTTGCTGAGGCGGCTCGAAATATTACTTGCTCGGGAGGGCGCCCCCTGGCCGTTACCGATTGTCTTAATTTCGGCAGCCCCGAAAATCCTGAAGTGATGTGGCAGTTTCGGGAAGCCCTCAAGGGGATCGGTGAGGCCTGCCAAGCCTTGGGAACCCCGATTGTTTCTGGCAACGTGAGTTTCTACAATGAGTCCAAAGACGGAGCCATCTTTCCCACGCCAACCATCGGGATGGTGGGTCTCTTGGACGATGTTGATCAACACTGCACCCAATGGTTTAAAAAAGAAGGCGATCTTATTGTATTGATTGGTGAAACTAAATCAGCAGATCCAGTTGATCTCGGAGGCTCCGAATACCTGAAAGAGATCCACCACTTAGTACAGGGCCAAGCCCCTGTTTTGAATCTCAAAAAGGAAAAGGCCGTCCAATCTTTATGTCTTGAGGCGATTAAAAAGGGATGGATTTGCTCAGCCCATGATTGCTCAGAGGGTGGTCTGGCTGTCGCCTTGACCGAGAGTTGTATTACCGGTCCTCGAGTTCTAGGGGCCGAAGTGGCGGCGGACTCCAAGAAGGATGAGATTCTGAAGAACACAGCCTTCCTCTTCGCTGAGACGCAATCAAGAATACTTATTTCTTTGCAAGAAAAGGATTTGCAGTCTTTCCTCAAGCTGGCTAAGTTGAAAAAGTGTCCGGCCCAAGTGATTGGATACGTCGTCAGAGACCGGATCAAGATAGGTCAGCTCGTTGATTTGCCCCCTGAAGAGTTAAAGATACTGTGGGAGAGCTCGTTTAAGCAAAAGGTTATTGAAAGATTATGTGCGGAATAGTTGGCATCTATAACCATCCTGAGGCCTCTAATTTAGCTTACTTGGGCCTTTATGCTCTCCAGCATCGAGGTCAAGAGAGCGCCGGCATTGTTTCATCTGACGGAAAACAACTCCACTACCATCGCAGCATGGGACATGTGGCCGATATTTTTGACGAGACGGTTCTTCAAAAGCTTCCGGGTACGAGTGCCATCGGTCATGTGCGTTATTCCACAACAGGGGAGAGTGGTCTTAAAAATTGCCAGCCGATCTTTGTGGACTATTCGCGTGGTGGTTTGTCGGTGGCCCACAATGGCAATCTGGTGAATGCCCAAAAAATTCGGGCCGAACTCGAGGCCCACGGGGCGATCTTTCAATCGACGATGGATACCGAAATCATTATTCATCTGATTGCCCAATCAGAAAAAAATTCTTTGGTGGATCGTATCGTCGAGGCCCTCAAGCAGGTTCGTGGGGCGTATTCCCTCTTGTTTCTCACAGAGACCCGGCTGATTGCGGCGCGCGATCCCTTTGGCTGGCGTCCCTTGGTCTTGGGCAAAAAGGGAGACTCCTGGGTTGTTGCCAGTGAGACGTGTGCCCTTGATTTGATTGAGGCCGATTTTGTGAGAGAGATCGAGCCGGGCGAGGTGATTGTGATTCATCCCAAGGGGATGGACTCTTACAAACCCTTTGCGGCTCCCCACAAAAAAGCCATGTGTATTTTTGAATTCATTTATTTTGCGCGGCCTGACAGTCACATCTTTGGAAGAGATGTCTATGAGATGAGAAAGGGATTTGGAAAACAATTGGCCAAGGAGCATCCGGTTGAGGCTGATGTTGTGGTTCCCATCCCGGATAGCGGGATGCCGGCAGCTTTGGGTTATGCCGAAGAGTCGGGTATTCCCTTCCAGCTCGGTTTGATCCGCAATCACTATGTCGGCAGGACTTTTATTGAGCCGAAGGATTCGATTCGCCACTTTGGGGTCAAGATCAAATTGAATCCCGTGCGTGGGGTGCTGAAGGGTAAACGTGTGATTGTTGTGGATGATTCGATTGTGCGCGGGACAACTTCCAAAAAAATTGTCAAAATGATCCGCGATGCCGGTGCCAAAGAAGTGCATATGAGGATTTCATCCCCACCGACAACGGATCCTTGTTTTTACGGCATTGATACCCCCAACAAAGAAGAGTTGATTGCCTCCCACCAGAGCGTTGATGAAATCCGGAAATTTATCGGTGCTAATTCTTTAGGCTATCTTTCCCCCAAAGGTCTTTACTGGTTTGAAAAAAATCCGGGAGAGTGGTTTTGCGACGCCTGTTTTACCGGGAACTATCCAGTTCCCATGGAAGAGACAGCAAGCAAATTAAAACTCGCCTCTAAAAATTCTCGATAGGGGATTTTATGAAAATACATGAGGCCGTCCAAACGGCTTTGGAAGGCGACCACTCCGTAACCTCGGATGAGTTTCAGATGATCTATGATGCGGTGGTGGATACCCTTGTTGAAGAAACCCTCAAAACAGAATCTTCTTCCTTTCACGAGGAGTGGCTCTCTCTCATAAGACTGACGAATCATTTTCAAAATTCCATGGAGGAATTTTATTTTAGAAGGGGACTCGCCTGGAGAATGAGCGGGATGCCCACCCTCAACGTGGCGAACAATTTTTCCCAATTAACGACGGGAGAAATCCGGGCGGTTTTGGGAGAGACCTCCGGTCGGTTGGTGCACTATGGGAGAGGAGCTTCTTTTGACCTCCCTTTAAGTGAAAATGTCTTGGACACTCTGAACTCTCCCAGGATTCCCCCGTTTTGTGGTGCGGCCCAAGTGGTTGTCGAGGGCGTCACTCTGGGGACATTAGCCCTCTATCCCGGTCGCAGTTCTCTTTGTTCCTCACTTCAACAAGAAGAAAGGCACGTGAGTGGGCGGAATGGTTTGTTTCAGCGACCGATTCATTTGGGGGAGGACTATCGATTAGGACTTCGGACTCTTTGGCAGGATATTCCGAATGCCATTCGTGCGGTGTCGGGAAGGGCTTCTCGGTCTTCTTCTCCAGCGGTTGATTCAAGTCCTTCCTGGAGTCTTGGAATTCTCGGTTTGCGCTTCGGGCTTTATACATTTTAGTTCATAAACAGATCTTGCGACCGCCCCCAAAGGGGGATATATCTGGGCCCATGCCTCCTGAGTTCTTCCAGTTTTTTTGTCCCACTCAAGTTGTTTTTAATCCGGGCTTGGCCAAAGATTTTGCAGCCGAGCTCTCCGCCTTTTCGTTTTCGCGTCCGATTATTTTGACGGATCGTTTCTTGATGGAGAGCGGCATGGTGACTCCGATACTGGAGGGAATCAAGGCGGCAGGGCTGGATCCTGTGGCTGTTTTTTCCGAAATTCCTTCTAACTCCGAGCTCAAGGTCGTTAAGCGCTGTGCTGACCTCGCCAAGTCAAAAGGAGCGGATGGTTTGATAGCCATCGGCGGTGGCAGTGTCATGGACACAGCGAAGGTCGTGAATATCCTCCTCACCCACGGCGGCGACCTGGTGGCTGATTATTCGGGGGCGGAGACACTTCCTGGGCCTTTGAAACCCCTGGTGGCCATTCCCACGACGGCAGGGACAGGGAGTGAGGTGAGTCATGCCGCTGTCATCCTTGATGAGGAAACCCATGTAAAACTTTCTTTCGTCGATCGCCACCTGGCTCCCCACCTGGCTATTTTGGATCCAGAGCTTACAGTTGGGTTGCCACCCAAGCTGACAGCCGCAACGGCCATGGATGCCCTCACGCATGCCATCGAATCCTATACGAGTATTCAATCTAATCCCATCTCCCGCGCACTGGCCGCCGAGGCGATTCCCCTGATTCGAAAGAATATCATCAAAACCATCTTGCATGGGGATGATATCGAGGCCCGCGGCTCTCTTTTAACAGCCGCCACTCTCGCCGGGATTGCCTTTGATCATGCGATGGTCGGTGTTGTGCATGGGATGGCTCATGCCTTGGGAGGGTTGGCCGGTGTTCATCATGGGATGGCCAACAGCCTCTTTCTTCCGTGGGGGATGGAATACAATCTAAAAACCTGTTCCGAAAAATATTTGGAAATTGCTGGCTATCTCGGTGTCAAAACCGGGGGGATGAGTTTTGAAGAAGGGGGCAAGGCCGCCGTAGAAGCGATACGGCGTCTTCAGAGGGAGCTCCACGAAGTTTGTGGTCTGCCTTATCGTTTGCGAGATTTGAATCTCAAAGAAGATCTACTGGAGGCCATTGCCCAGGGAGCGGTGGACGACGGAACAAGTTTCTATAATCCTCGAGAAGTGGTGAAGGAAGAATTACTGGCTTTGATTCAAAAAGCCTATTAGCAAGAGGGATGATGCCCCTATTTTCCAATTCAGAAACTCTTAAAAAAGTCCTGGGGGGATTTTTTACCTATCTCCTTCAGCAACCGGAGATGAGGGAGAGACTCATGGCCTCAAAACTCGTTATTAAATTTAATTATCAAGAGCCTGATCTATCGATCACCGTTGATTTAAGTGGAGACGAGGGGAGGATCAGTTTTAATGATGTCGAAAAAACGCCTGAAGTCGAAATGAAGATGAAGGCCGATGTGGCTCATCGATTTTGGTTTGGCAAAGTCAATTTGGTTGTTGCCCTAGCCCGTCGTGAAATGGTCGCCAAGGGGCCGATACCCAAGATCTTAAAATTACTTCCGGTCATCAAGCCCGCCTATGAGCTTTATCCAAAATACTTGCGGGAAAAAGGATTCGATGGTTATCTTATTGCCTAAAATAGGGTAGTTAAAGAGAGGGAGAGATTATGAAAAAGCAGATGTTTCTTTTAGGTTTAGTGAGTCTGGGTGGGCTTTTCCTCGTTCAGTGTGGTGGCAGTGATGTGGGACCCGAGAGACAATTGATGGCCCAAGAAACGTCTCAAGTCGGAAGTAGCACGGATCTTTCACCCGTAACGAAAGCGGATTCTATTGGCGGGACAACGGTGGCTGTCGATGCAGGTTTTGCCAGCGACGGTTCCTCTATTGCTATTCCGACAGGTTTCACAGTCACTCAGTGCAAGTTTACGGCGGCGGCCGCCAATATTGATGGAAGTGCCCTTTCAACAACGGTTTCTATCAATTCAACGACAGGGCAGGTCGTTTGTAAAAAAGTAGTGCAGGAGCGTGAAGAGGTTCCTGCCACCTCAAAAAGTTGTGCGGCTTCCTATACCGTCATTTGTGTAAAATAAAGTATCTCCTATGACTCCTCGACCTGACATCCTTCTGGACTTTGGTAACATGACGGCCGAAGAGGTCGGGTCTTCCGGGGTTAAAAGAAGCGAGATAGAGGCTCTGAAGCCGGAGATTGAAGAAATCCACCGGGGTCTCGAAAATCTTCGCCGACTTGGACAATTACCTTTTCAAGAACTTCCCTATCATGATGAGATGGCCTCTCGTATCGTCACTCGAGCCAAGGATCTGAAAGAAAGGTTTGAAAGCATACTCCTTCTGGGCATTGGTGGTTCCTCCTTGGGGACCCGATTTCTCATACAAGCCTTGGCCCCGGTGAATTCTCGTCGGGTTATTATTTGTGATCATTTGGATTCTGAAGAATGGATGAGGATCGGTGAGACATTAGATTTTAAAAAGACACTTGTGGTTGTCATCAGCAAGTCGGGAAGGACTCTCGAAACGATGGCCGCCTTTCTTTTTTTCAAAAATTGCCTCAAGGCCCGCGTAGGGGAGGCCTATAAACACCACCTTTTTATTATTACGGATCCAACGGAAGGCCCTCTCCGCAAGATAGCACGGCAGGAATCCATCGAAAGTTTCGAAATTCCTCCGGGCGTCGGAGGACGATTCTCGGTCTTGACTCCCGTTGGTCTTTTTCCCGCCGCTCTGTGTGGTATCAACATTGGAGAACTTCTTGCGGGCGCACGACGCATGGATGAGAGATGCAAAAATAAAGATCCTTGGCATAATCCGGCGATCATGAGTGCTCTTTTGCATTTTATCCTCGATAAACAAAGGAACCATGCCGTGCGTGTTTTGATGACCTACCATCTTCGTTTAAAGGGATATTCGTCCTGGTATGCCCAACTTTGGGCGGAGAGTCTGGGGAAGAAGAATTCACTCAAAGGGCGTGAAATCTTTGCAGGGACAACACCGGTTTGTGCTTCAGGACCCGAAGATCAACATTCTCAACTGCAGCTTTATCTCGAGGGCCCCCGCGATAAGGCGATTACCTTCATCAGCGTAAAAAAGGAAAGTATTCCTATGATGCTCCCACCGGATGATTGGGTTGTGTCCGAGATGCCAATTTTAAAAAATAAATCGGTTCATGATCTCCTGAGGGCTGAAAAAAAGGCGACGGAACAAGCCTTGAAGGAGGCGGGGAGACCCAATCAAACCCTTCTCTTGGATGAGTTGACCCCTCATGCCGTAGGACAGCTACTCTACCTGGCTGAAATCGAAACAGTTTTTGCAGGCCAGCTTTATGATGTAAATCCCTTTGACCAACCCGCCGTTGAGAACATCAAGAGACACGTAAAGAATTACCTGAATCAACCCTGACCGCGGACAGGTCTAACCAAACCAAACGGATCTTCTGTTCCTTAAGGCCTCGACAATCATCTCCTGAATCTTTCCACGAACCGTTTCCGAAAGCCGATTCACCAGCAGCTGATCCTCGGCATCCTTGGGGCCATAAGTCGGGCCGAAATGGATAGGTTCCCCAAAGATGATTGTCCACTTGGAAGGAAGGGGAATAAATCCAAAAATTCCCAAAAGGGGGAGTGTGGGGGTGACGGGAATATAAGGAATGCCAAAAGGTCTTGCGAGCAGGGTAGATTTCAAAAGGATGGGGTGTATTTCCTCGGCGCCAATGACAGCTGTCGGAATAATCGGGGCATTTGTTTTTAATGCCAATTTCACAAAACCGCCACGACCGAAGCGTTGCAGACGATAACGATTCTTATAATGTTTTCCGATTCCCTTAACCCCTTCCGGAAAAACAGTGACGAGATGGTTTTTGGCCAAAAGTCTCTCGGCGTTTTCAGGACAGGCACGGACACCGCCGATGCGATACATTAAAGTCCCCAAAAATGGAAAGTGGTAGACAAAGTCCTCGACGAGGAAGCGAACGTCACGTCTCGAATGATGATCGTTGACAATCGCAGCTCCGATCATGGCCCCGTCGTAGGGGAGCGTTCCGGAGTGATTAGCAACAATCAATCCTCGGCCCTCACTGGGGATATGGGGAAGACCTTCTACCGAAACACGCCAATAATTATAGTAGAGAAAATCAAAGAAGGGCTTGACCCTCTTGATAAAGGCCGGATCCATCCCAAAGGGATCAATTTCACCATTCTCTTCTTTACGACCGAACCAGAGCGAGCTTAGGAAGGATTTGAATTCTGTTCCATTAATCAGCTGACGCATCTTTTGAAGACCGTCAAAGACAATCTTCATTTGTCCTTTATTTTTTTGAAAATTTTTAGAAACGATCTCATCGGTTACTTTTTGAATCCTCTCCTCCAGGAGCTGAACAAGGGATGAAATATCAAGAGGAGGGCTTGTTTTTTTAACTTTTTCCTGACTTTCCAGGCGCTTAAATTTGTCACGAAACTCTTTCTCAATTTGATCCAGTCGATTTTTTACTTGTCCGATCAATTCATCATAAGGGGAAGGGGTTGGAGGGGTGACAGGGGGCGTCTCCGTCTCTCCTTTATTCAGATAATGAAGGGTACCTGTTTCTTTTGTCACTTAAGCCTCCAGTAGATGGGCTTCTCGGAGCCTTTGGGCCCCGATGAAGGAGAGTAGTGCCTCTTTTGTTGAATAACGAGGGACAAAACCCATGATTTTTTTTGCCTTCTCTCCATCGGCGACCGATAAATATTTGAGAAAATCAAGCCTCGAAGAGGGGGCGGAAATAATGTTGAGATACCACAGTGTCTGAATCACAGGATAGAGAACAGGGGCCGGTACGGGAACGGAAATCTTGCCGGCCAGGTGTAATGCCTTTGAGAGGGGGAGGAGACCATCGCCCACAATATTAAAAATTCCAGGGTAGTCTTTTTCAATAGCCATCTTAAACGCACGAATGACGTCTTCTTCGTGAATAAACTGAAAGAGAGGATCGTATCCCATCGCTGTAAAGAGAATCGGTCTCTGTAAAAAATTTGTCTTATAGTTGCGGACATGAGGTCCTAGAATCGTACAAGGTCGGAGCAGGGTCACAACCGTATGAGGATGTTTTTTAGTAAAACGTAAAAATTGATTTTCGGCATCAATCTTGTCCCTTAAAAAACGACTCTTGAATCCTCCCCGCGTCGGGTGATCCTCCGATAAAAAATTGGGATTGGAGGCATGGGCCCCGTAGACCTCTGTTGTTGAGGCCATGATGAGCTTTCCTACCTTTTTCGCAGCACAGGCATCCAGGAGATACATAGTCCCAATGGAGACAATCTCATGGGCCCATCCCAGATCATGGGGAGGTGAGACGGGAAAGGCCGTATGCACGACGGTATCAACATTTTCCTTTTCAAAAATCTCAAGGAGTTTTGAGTCAGCCAAGGTCTCTGTCAGGTCAAATCGGTAAAATTTTGTCTTTCGAAGTTCAAAAGGGGGTTTTCGGTAGTCAAGGGCGATGACATTCTCGTATTGGGGGTCATTTTCGATCTCTCGGAGGAGGGAACTTCCCACAAAACCTGCTGTTCCGGTTAGGGCAATGGTCTTTTTTCGGGAGGTTTTCTTCTTCGGCATCGGGCGTACGTATCTCAGATGGGGTTAGAAATCAAGTAATGCAATCAAAAATAGATATTATGATTGACTCTTTTGCAGAGTTTCTCTACAACGACCCGCCAATGAACCAGAAGAAGAAACCCTCTTTGAAACCCAAAACCCTCTCCGCTACCGGCGGAGGGGGTTTTTTTTTACCTTTTGAACATCGAAAACATCGGCTGGCAAAACACCTGCTAGGCATCAAGGAACTTTCTCAAGACCAGATCGAAGAAATTTTAAAGACGGCCGCTCTCTATAAGAATCAAAGCGCCAAGCCACCAAAGACCCCTAAAAAGAGTGAAGAGTTGAAGGGAAAGACCGTCATCAACCTCTTCTTTGAGCCTTCGACACGCACGAGGACATCTTTTGAAATGGCCGCACGCCGGTTGTCTGCCGATTTGATCACGATGACCCCCCAGGCGACGAGTATCACAAAAGGAGAGAGTCTCAAGGATATGGTTGAAAATCTCGAGGCCATGGGGCCGGACCTCTTGATTGTCCGCCATGGGTCGAGCGGTGTTCCTGAACTCATGTCACGCCATACCCGGGCTTCCGTCATTAATGCCGGTGACGGCTCTCATGAGCATCCAAGCCAGGCCTTGGTGGATCTTTTTACGATTCAGGAAAAACTGGGGATGGTCCGCGATGTTCATCTCCTGATTGTCGGGGATTTGGCCTACAGTCGTGTGGCGCGTTCGAATATTTACGCTTTTACCAAGATGGGGGGACGTGTGACCTGTGTGGCACCGGCAACGCTGATTCCTCCGGGTCTCGAGAAGCTCGGTGTTCGCGTGGAGACGGATCTCGACAAAAATCTTCCGGATGCCGATGTTGTCATGCTCTTGAGAATTCAAAAAGAAAGACAAGAAAAACTTAATTTTCCTTCTCTCTCTGAATACACGCGATTTTATGGATTGACGCGGGACAGAATTCCTCTCATGAAAAAGGGATCACTCATCATGCATCCTGGACCTATCAATCGTGGTGTGGAGATTGATCCCGAGGTGGCGGATGGCCTGATTCTAGGAGCCCCCAAGACTATCATTCTCGATCAGGTCAACAACGGTATTGCCGTCAGGATGGCGATTCTCTCGATGTGGGGAAATCTATGACACGAATTTTAATTAAGAATGGTCGTCTGATTGATCCAGCCTCCAAGAAAGACGGGGTCTTTGACCTGATTTGCTCCGAGAGAAAGATCGAAAAAGTGGGCAAGGGACTCAAAGGGAACGGCTGTGATGAAGTCATCGACGCCAAGGATTTGATCGTCAGTCCTGGCTTTATCGATTTGCATACCCATCTTCGCGAGCCTGGATTTGAATACAAAGAAACCATCCAAACAGGAACTCAAGCCGCCGCCGCCGGAGGATTTACGACAATCCTGTGTATGGCGAATACCTTGCCCGTGAACGACAACGCTGTTGTGACGGAATTTATTATGAAGAAGGGCAGGGAAGAGGGGATCGTCAATGTCTTGCCTGTCGGTGCTATCTCAAAAGGGCTTGAGGGGAAGACGCTGGCCGATATTGGCCAGATGGCAAAGGCTGGGATTGTAGCGATCTCGGACGACGGACATTGCGTGATGGATAGCGCCTTGATGAGAAAGGGCATGCAGTATGCCCGCGGGTTTGGACTCTTGGTCATCTCGCATGCAGAGGACGAAAATCTGTCCGGTGCCGGATCGATTAATGAAGGGCTTGTGGCGACAGAGCTTGGTCTTCCGGGTTCTCCCAATGCCGCCGAGGAAATTATCATTGCCCGTGATATTGCCCTGGCAGAACTGACGCGGTCACGGCTTCATATCGCTCATCTCTCCACAAAGGTGGGCTTGGAGCTCGTAAAGGCCGCAAAGAAGAGGGGCGTCGAGGTGACCTGTGAGGTCACACCCCATCACTTAACGCTGACAGATGAAGAGGTGCGTGGTTACAATACCCACGCCTTGGTACGACCGCCACTCCGCACGGCAGAGGATGTAAGAGCCTTGAAGGTTGGTCTCAGGGAAGGGGTGATTGATACGATTGCTACGGATCATGCCCCTCATGCTTCCTTCGAAAAGGAAGTTGATTTCGTAAAAGCCTCTCCGGGTCTGGTGGGCTTGGAGACTGCTTTGCCTCTCTGTTTAAAATTTGTTGAGGATCGTATCCTCAAGATAGGGGATCTCATCCAGCTATTTTCTGCCAATCCGGCAAAGATTTTGGGGCTTTCCCAAAAGGGAAAACTCAAGGAGGGCTCCGATGCCGACATCACGATTTTTGATCCATCGGAAAAGATAAAAGTGGATGCTTCGAAATTTTATTCTAAGAGTCGGAATACACCATTTCATGGATGGGCCTTGCGGGGGAAGGTTAAGTACACCCTCGTCAATGGGAGGATTGTTTACCATGAAAAAAGATAAAAAGAGATGTGTCCTTGTTTTGGAAGATGGTGTCTCTTTTGAGGGGAAGTCCTTTGGGGCTTCGGGTGAGGCGATTGGGGAGATTGTCTTCAATACAAGTCTCTCCGGCTATCAGGAGATCCTTACCGATCCCTCTTATAAGGGTCAGATGGTCGTCATGACCTATCCCGAGATCGGCAATTATGGCATCAACCTGGAGGATGTTGAATCCTGGAAGCCTCAGGTGGAGGGCTTTATCGTCAAAAATTATAATGAGGCCCCTTCTAATTTTCGATCGACAGAACCCCTTCATGAATACCTTCAAAAAAACGAGATTGTTGCAATTGAGGGAATCGATACCAGGGCCCTGACACGGCATTTGCGGGATCATGGATCCAAAATGGGTATTATTTCGACTCTTGATTTTGATAAGAAGAGTCTCCTTAAAAAGGCGAAGGCAGCGCCTAGCCTGGTGGGTCGTGATCTTGTCAAAGAGGTGACTTGCCAAAAACCTTATCGCTGGACGGAAGGACCTTGGCGTCTTGGCCGTGGTTTTGGGCGAGGCCCCTCTTCGCGTCACAAACAACGATACCGTGTCATCGCCTACGATTTTGGAATTAAGCGAAATATCTTGCGTGGACTTGTTGAGGCCGGTTGTGAGGTCACTGTCGTTCCCGCTTCAACGCCTGCCGAAGATGTTCTGGCCCAAAAACCAGATGGCGTCTTTCTCTCCAATGGGCCTGGCGATCCTGAGCCTGTGACGTATGCGATAAAGAATATTCAAAAATTAATCGGGAAGATCCCCATTTTTGGAATTTGTTTAGGCCATCAGCTCCTTGGTTTGTCCTTGGGGGGGGAAACTTACAAATTAAAGTTTGGACATCACGGTAGCAATCAACCGGTGAAAGATTTGACGACGAATAAAGTAGAAATTACGGCCCAGAACCACGGCTTTGCCGTCGACACCGATTCTCTAAAGGGGAAGGCCGAGTTGACGCATGTCAATCTCAACGACAACACCGTCGAAGGCCTCCGCCTGACTCAGCACCCCGTCTTCTCGGTGCAGTATCATCCAGAGGCGTCACCGGGGCCGCACGATGCTCATTATCTTTTCGAGAGGTTTGTGGAGATGATGAGGGGTGTCGGGGAGAGAAGAATCTCTTCCTGACTTTAGCGAGGATCAGGCTTTGCCTGTCCGGAGCGAATGATGAGGGGTGTCGGGGAGAGAAGAATCTCTTCCTGACTTTAGCGAGGATCAGGCTTTGCCTGTCCGGAGCGAATGAATATGCCTAAGCGTACAGACATTCAAAAAATCATGATTATTGGGTCAGGTCCCATTGTGATCGGCCAGGCCTGTGAATTTGATTATTCGGGAACTCAAGCCTGTCGGGCGTTAAAAGAGGAAGGCTATACCGTTGTCCTGGTGAATTCCAACCCAGCAACCATCATGACCGATAGCGAGTTTGCCCATCGGACTTATATCGAACCGATGACGCCCGATCTTGTGGCCAAGATTGTAGAAAGAGAAAGGCCGGATGCCATCTTGCCCACACTCGGAGGGCAAACGGGGCTCAACACAGCCGTTGCCCTCGCCGAGTCAGGGGTGCTGGATCGGTTTGGCGTTGAACTCATCGGCGCCAAATTACCTGCGATCAAAAAGGCCGAGGATCGCGAGCTTTTCAAGGAGGCCATGCAAAATATCGGGCTGGAGCTTCCAAAGAGCGGATTTGCAACGACGATGAAGGAGGCGGTGCGGGTCCTTCGCAAGGTTGGTTTTCCTGCCATTATCCGTCCTTCCTTTACGATGGGAGGGACGGGGGGAGGCATTGCCAGAACCAAGAAGGAGTTTATGGACATTGTCTCCGGTGGCATTGACGCCAGTCCTGTTCACCAGGTTTTGATCGAGGAATCGATCCTTGGTTGGAAGGAATTCGAACTCGAAGTCATGCGAGATACCAAGGACAATGTCGTGATTATTTGTTCGATAGAAAATCTTGATCCTATGGGGATTCATACGGGAGATTCGATTACGGTAGCACCGGCTCAAACCCTCACGGACAAGGAGTATCAAATCATGAGAGATGCGGCGATTCGTGTTATTCGGGAGATTGGTGTGGATACGGGGGGATCCAATATCCAGTTTGGTGTCCATCCCAAGACCGGAAGAATGGTTGTGATTGAAATGAACCCGCGTGTCTCCAGAAGCTCGGCCCTGGCCTCGAAGGCGACAGGTTTTCCCATTGCAAAGATCGCTACAAAGCTTGCCGTAGGATACAGTCTGGATGAGATTTTAAACGATATCACCCGGTCGACACCCGCCTGTTTTGAGCCCAGCATTGATTATGTGGTCACCAAGATCCCACGATTTACTTTTGAAAAATTTCCCCAAGCAGCACAGACGCTGACGACCCAAATGAAGTCGGTCGGCGAGGCGATGGCCATTGGCAGAACTTTTAAAGAGTCCCTTCAAAAGGCCATTCGTTCTCTGGAGACGGGCACTTATTCTCTAAAAGTGGATGATAAAAAAGTTGATGCAAAAAAAATACGGGAAAAACTCAAAACACCCAACCCCGATAGACTCTGGTATATCGGCCACGCCTTTCGTCAAAAATTTTCGATCAAGCAGGTCTTTGATCTGACAAGGATTGACCCATGGTTCTTGAATCATATTCGCGACATTGTCCTCTTCGAAGATCAGTTGAAGCGGGCCTCAAAACAATCTGCAGAAAAAAAAGAACCGATTTTACGAGAGGCCAAGGAGATGGGTTTTGCTGACCGAAGAGTGGGCGATTTTTGGAGCATGGACGAGTCGGAAGTCAGATCTCTCCGGAAGAAGATGAAGATTCTTCCAACGTATAAGAGGGTGGATACCTGTGCGGCTGAGTTTGAGGCCCATACGCCGTATCTCTATTCGACGTACGAAAGTGAGGACGAATCCTACCCGACCCGGAAGAAAAAAGTGATGATCTTGGGTGGTGGTCCCAATCGCATAGGGCAGGGGATTGAGTTTGATTATTGTTGTGTCCATGCGAGTTTTGCCCTGCGTGAAGAAGGGTATGAATCCATTATGGTCAACTGCAATCCGGAGACCGTCAGCACCGACTATGATATTTCAGATCGTCTCTACTTCGAGCCTCTCACGTACGAAGATGTTCTTAATATTGTTGAAAATGAAAAACCGGACGGCGTGATTGTTCAGTTCGGAGGTCAGACTCCGCTCCGGCTTTCAAAATCGCTTCAAAAGGCCAAGGTGCCTGTGATTGGAACCTCTCCGGAGAGTATCGATCGCGCCGAAGACCGGGAGCTTTTTTCCAAGATGATCCGGAAATTAAAATTGCGGCAGACGGAGAACGGCACAGCCCAGTCAGTGGCCGAGGCCTTCAAGATCGCCGATAAGATGGGTTATCCGATTGTCGTCAGACCCTCTTACGTGCTCGGTGGGAGGGCCATGGAGATTGTTTACGATACCAAAGGTCTCAAGACCTATCTTGATCGAGAAAAATGGGTCTTGCCCATTTTAGTCGATCATTTTCTTGAGGCGGCCCTTGAGGTGGATGTGGATGCCTTATCAGACGGGACAGACGTCTTTGTAGCCGGGATTATGGAGCATATTGAAGAAGCGGGGATTCATTCGGGTGATAGTGCGATGAGCCTTCCGCCGCGTTCTTTGTCTCCCAAGATGATTACCCAGATTCAGGATTGGACGATTCGTATGGCCAAAGAGCTCAAGGTGGTGGGCCTTATGAATGTCCAGTATGCAATTAAAGACGGTAAGCTCTATGTGCTCGAGGTAAACCCCCGAGCCTCAAGAACAGTTCCTTTTGTCTCCAAGGCGACAGGCATGCCTCTGGCAAAGATTGCCGCAAAACTCATGATTGGCAAAAAGCTGCGTGAGTTTCGTTTGAGATCTCCGCTGGATTTAAAACATATCTCTATCAAGGAATCTGTCTTTCCTTTTAATAAATTTCCTGGTGTTGATACAATTCTGGGTCCCGAAATGAAGTCAACAGGGGAGGTGATGGGAATAGGGTATAGCTTCGGCGAGGCCTTCGCCAAGTCCCAGATCGCGGCAGGTACTTTTCTTCCCGTCAAAGGAACGGCCTTTTTTAGTATTCGGGATGGAGATAAGGAAGCCACCCTTCCTGTGGCACAAAAATTACTCTCCCTCGGTTTTAGAATTATTGCGACGTCGGGGACCGCTCATTTCTTAGAAAAGAGTGGACTCATGGTTTCGCAAATTAATAAAGTGGCCGAAGGGAGTCCCCATATTGTGGACTCTATTCAGAGAGGTGATATTGCCCTCGTTATCAATACACCCGAGGGAAGGACATCGGCACTGGATTCATTTTCGATCCGAAGAACGGCCCTGGTGAGAAATGTTCCTTATTTTACGACGACGGCAGCGGCCTTGGCGGCTGTCGAGGCCATAGAGACGCTACAAAAAAAGGGCTTGGAAGTTATGTCGTTGCAAGAGTACCATCAAGAAGATGAAAAAAACCTTGAGCTATCGGAGAAGGCTGTTTAATCATTAACCCCACAAGGAGACTGTTATGGAAAAACAGGAAGGCTACTGTGTGAAATGTAAGGCCAAAAGAGAGATGGCGAATGCCGAAAAGGTTACCATGAAAAACGGCCGGGAGGCGGTCAAAGGGAAGTGTATCGTCTGCGGAACGGGAATGTATAAAATTCTAGGCAAGAAGTAGTTTCTAAAAGAATTATATAACTACCTATAATATAATCATTTTTGTTTCTATTGTATAACATGTCGGAAATGCTTATAATCTCCCTATACAGACATTCCGAATCGGAATCAGCTTTCGCCAATCTTGGGGGAAAATTTGCGAGAGTCGGGACTTCATTTTTTAGGACAGATACCGAGCACGGCTCATTTCTGTCAATTTTACCATCAAAAGGATGACCTGTTTGAGTCTGTGGTCCCGTTTCTTAATGCGGGCCTTCAGAATGGCGAATACTGTCTTTGGGTACCAACGGATATGGTGAGCATCGAGGAGTCCGTTCGTGTGCTTTCGAATTACATCCATGATTTTGGGATCTATCAGAATACCGGTCAGATGGAAATTATCTCTCCAGACGAATGGTATCGACCGAACGGTTCCTTTCATGTTCCGCATGTCCTGAAACAAGTCCGAGATAAAACATCTGCGGCGCATGCCAAGAAGTTTAAGGGGGTACGAGGTGCCGGTGGAATTCACAAGATCTCTCGATCCGGATGGAAATCCATCCTGGATTATGAATCCCAGATACACCATTTGACAGCACGTCTCGATATTACGATTCTGTGTACTTATTCCTTGCCCAACTGTCCGCTGAAGCACATCCCGAAGATCATCGAAAACCACCACAAGACCTTCCTGAAGAAGGGCTGGAACTGGGAAGTCGTTGCTGGCAAGGGAGTTTGAAGGATAAAGCCTAGGATATATAACGTCGCATAATATATATTATGTCAAATTAAGACTATCCTTCCCAGTCAACGGGTATGGGGTTCCGGAGGTAGCGAAGAAAGGTATCTCGATAAGGAACCAGGATATCAAAAGGATCTCTGCCTTGGGTAGCTCGGATAGCGGCAACCAGCCGGTCAATACCCTCCTCACCTTCATTGATTCTCACATAACAGGATAAGGCACTCATAAGATGGGGATGATCCATAAAATCAAAAACACGAGTCGCATCTTCCAAGTCTGTCATTGGCAAGTCTGTCGCTGGGATGAGATGAGGAACCTCGGCCCTGCGATGGGCATGGCTGAGGGCGTGCTTCAAGGCGTGTAACATAGAAATAGAAAGTGCGCAGGGCCTCTCATGTCCACAAATATCCCGCATAAATCCTTTGAGTGACGGGCAAGGCTTGCCGGCAAATAAATCCCCTATTCCACCGGCTCGATAACCGGCTCCTAAGATCAGCCGTTCTCCGTTGGACCCCAAAATGGGTCTTTTAGCTAGGGCAACATGTTGGATGTGACGGATGTTAATCATAGGGAGATTATCGTCAAAAGGGTCAAAAAGTTGCGTCAAAATTGGCCATCGGAGAGGTAGGTATAATCGGTCAGGGCTTTGCGGTATTCGTCGAGGAGACGCATGCCCAAGGTAGGTTTGATGCGATCTTCCTTGATGGCCGTATCGACAAAACCCTTAAATCGGCGGATCAAATCGTTGGGATCATATTGGGTATTATGAAGGACCTGCTCGATGGTGGAACCAGGGATGACTTCTTCCACATAAAAACCGCTTTCCTCATCGGGATCCAGGAAGACATGGACTTCATTGGTACGACCAAAGAGATTGTGCTGGTCCCCCATGATGTCTTGATAGGCGCCGATCAGAAAAAAACCGAGATAGTAAGGCTCCTTGTTAATAATTTGATGCACGGGCAAAGATTTCTTCACGTCCTGCAAGTCAATAAATTCATCAATCTTGCCTTCTGAATCACACGTAATATCGACCAAGGTGGCTTGATCATCGGGCATTTCGTTGAGTCGATGGATGGGCACAATGGGGAAAAGCTGACCGATAGCCCAATTGTCCAGGAGTGATTGAAAGATAGAAAAATTGCACACATATTGATCACTCAAACTCGTGACGAGGTCCTGAATCTCTTCTGGAACACGACCGTTTTGCTGTACCTTGGACACGATCTGCTCGGCAATCTGCCAATAAAGATTTTCGAACTTTGCCTTGGTGACCAGATCCAGGAGTCCTACATCGAAGAGACGGACAGACTCTTCCTTGAGTTGTTGCAGGGCGTGGTAGATCTCCAAAATATTTTTCTTATGGGGAATTTTTTTCTTGAGTGAAAGAAGGTCTTTGATGATCTTGTGCTCTTTATCATCGGCGTTGAGCTTCATGAGCTTGGACTCGTGGGCTTTCTCCACGTTGGCGAAGGCCTGCACGACAAGAATCGTATGATGGGCTACCGTGGAGCGGCCGGACTCCGAGACGATGATAGGATGGGGAACCTTTTCCTCTTCACAAAGATCCCGGATATTATAAACGACAGTGTTCGCATATTCATCGAGTGAATAATTCATGGAAGAATGAAAGGTGGTCCCGCTGCCATCGTAATCAATGCCCAACCCACCTCCGACATCGATGTATTCAATCTTGGCCCCTATCTGGACAAATTTTGCGTAATATCGTGTCGCTTCACGAACGGCCTGCTTGATACTCATGATGTCAGGCACCTGAGACCCAATATGAAAATGGATCATCTTGAGGGCGTTTCCCATCCCATTCTCTTGCAAAAGCTCCCAGGCTTCGAGGGCCTCGGGAGAGCTCAAACCAAATTTGGCATTCTCCCCCCCCGAATCGGCCCACTTTCCCGAACTCTTGCTTGCGAGACGGACCCGGATCCCAATCATAGGCTCTACTTCCATCTGCTTGGCTACTTGGATCACCCGCTCCACCTCATCCACTTTTTCCATGACGAGAATGACCTTGCGACCGATCTTCTGGCCGAGAAGGGCAAGTCTGATAAAATGATTGTCTTTATAACCATTACAAACAATCAAACTGTCGGGATTGTCGTTGATCGCGAGACCCGCCATCAACTCGGGTTTACTTCCGACCTCAAGGCCATGGTTGAATTCACGGCCGGCATCAAGTATTTCCTCAACAACTTCTCTTAATTGATTAACTTTAATAGGAAAAACACCGCGATATAGGTTTTGATAATGCAATTCCTCGATGGCATTTTTAAAGGCAAGATTCAGAGAGCGAACTCGGTGTCGGAGGAGATCTTGAAAACGAATCTGGAGGGGAAAGCTTAAGTTCATCTCCTTGGCTTCGCGAATCACCGACATGATAGAGATGGCAGGTCCGTCTTGCTGAATTGGAGAACAGGCGATCTCCCCCGCTTCATTGACGGAAAAATATCCGGAACCCCAGTTTTCGATGTTGTAAAGTTTGGAAGAATCCTCGATGGACCAGCTCTTTGTTGTCTTGTTAGGATCGGAAGCTACAGGTACCGTCTGACCACTGCGCGGAAGTTCTTTGACGTTCGATTGGGTCATCTCTTTACTTTTCTGTTCTCGTTGGGAACTATAACAGTGACTCCGTGAAGGTATAAGGTAGCGGGGGCAGGATTTGAACCTGCGACCTCCGGGTTATGAGCCCGGCGAGCTACCGGGCTGCTCCACCCCGCGATCATGGTTATGTGTTATAAAAGGTAGGGATCGTTTGTCAACTTATCATTTTTTGAATTCATAAAAATCATAGGGTCTCATCTGTTTCTTCTTCAGACGGAGTGTTCTCTTGGGTACTCTCCAAAACTGTTTTTTCGACATCTTTCAGATTCTTGAGCTGTTGATCAAGATCCTCCAGGGCTTCGCGATCTCCCTCTTCTAATTCGGCCAATTCTTCTGATGTTGAAACCAAATCTTCCACCGAAATTCCAGTTGTCCCGGGGGCTGTTTCGGAAATCTGGTTCTTGATCATCTCCTCAAACTCTTGGAGCGGTGGCAGATCATCCAGATCTTTAAGACCGAAGATTTCGAGAAATTCCTTGGTTGTTGCATAAAGGAGTGGCCTTCCGGGTTCTTCTTTGCGACCGATAACACGTATCAGACGACGCTCCATCAATCCTTTTAAGACACCCCCCGAATCCACACCGCGTACATTTTCAATTTCTCCTCGTGTGATGGGCTGTCTATAGGCGACGAGTGCCATGGTCTCGACGGCTGACATCGAGAGGCGGTGGGGTTTGTTTTGTGTCAGCTGTCTGATCCAGGGAGCAATCTCGGGGAGCGTTCGAAACTCATAACCCTGGGCCACATGGTTGAGAGAGATCGCCCCTCCCCTCTCTTCCCATTCTCTCTGAAGGTTTTCTAAGGCTTCTTCGAGTTCTTTTTTTGTCGGTTGGGGACCTTCCGGTATGGCGTGCAAGGCCTCCATCATTTCACTGGTCCCGAGCGGTCTGCCGGCGACAAAAATGAGTGTTTCCAAAACTGTTTTAAGATCCATTTTTTTCTCCATGATCCCCATCCTCCATCACGGTTTTGGAATTCTCAGTGATCAGAGGGCAAATGTAGAGTTTATGTAAAATGCGTTCCTGAAGAATTTTGACCAAACCCTGCTTTACCATTTGAAGGATGGACAAAAACGTCACGACAAAATCACTTCGTGTGACATCTTTTTTAAAGAGGTCCTCAAAGGCTATTTGTTCCGTGCCTCGAAGAACCTCCATGAGTTCCAACATTTTTTCGGCAACACCCAGTCCCTTGTCACTTATTTCGTGTACTTTGTCTGAGGGGAGTCTTTTGAGAAGGTCCTGGAAGGCGTTCAAAAGAGAGGCAAGATCGGCCTGCATTAGGGTCTCGCCCTCACGATCATTCTCTTCTTCTGTCGCTGGACGCCGAAAGACGTCACGACCGAGCATCGGTCTCTGTACCAAAGATTGTCCCGCGGCCTTGAAACGTTGATATTCAAGCAGGCGGGCTACAAGGTCGACACGAGGATCGGGACCCTCTTCCTCCTCAACCTCTGGCTCGGGGAGGAGCATTTTGGACTTGATAAACGTAAGTTCCGAGGCGAGTTCGACAAATTCACCGGCCAAATCGATATTCAGTTCGCGTGCCAGACTCAAGTATTCCAGATATTCTCCCAGAAGGTTGGCCACCGGGATATCGTAGATGTCGATGTCTTCTTTCTTGATCAGATAGAGAAGAAGATCCATCGGACCTTCAAAGGCTTCGAGATGTACTTTATAATCTTCTGCGTCTTTGACGACTTCCATAAATTTAAAATTTCATGGCCTTCCTCACACGTGCCATGGTCTCTGCGGCGATCTGCGAGGCCCTCTCTCTTCCCTTCTGGATAATATCCTCCAGCTGTTCTGGCGCTTTTAAAAGATCCTTCCTTTTTTCGCGCATGGGCTGGAGAAAGGCATTGATGGTCTCAACCATCTTTTTTTTATCTTGAACACAGCCCAAGGTGGCATTGCGACATGTCTCGTTGACAGTCTCAATCTCTTCACGGGAGCTATGAAGTTTGTGATAATCAAAGACCAAACAAATGTCGGGATTGCCGGGATCCTCTCTTCGAATCCTTGCCGGATCGGTAATAGCCGCCATGATTTTTTTCTGAATCTCATCCGGAGAGTCGCTCAAATAAAGGGCGTTTCCGTAACTCTTGCTCATCTTTCTCCGATCCGGACCTAACAATTTGGGAAATTTGGTCAACAGGGGTTGTGGTTCTAGCAATGTTTCACCATACAAATGGTTAAAACGACGAATGATCTCCCGCGAGAGCTCGATGTGAGGTACCTGGTCTAGCCCTACCGGAACCTTGCTCCCATCATAGAGGGCGATGTCGGCAGTTTGTAAAAGAGGATATCCGAGAAAGCCATAAGTCGACAAATCTTTTGTGGAGAGTTCCTGCTGCATCTCCTTGTACGAAGGGACTCGTTCCAACCAACCGACCGGTGTGATCATTGAAAGGAGGAGGTGCAACTCGGCGTGTTCCTTGACATCGGATTGAACAAAGAGGGTCACCTTATGTGGGTCCAGCCCTGCCGAGAGCCAATCCACAAGGACATCGCGCGTCGAGGTGCGAATCATCTCGGGCGAGGCGTATTCGGTCGTCAGGGCGTGAAGATCAGCGATGAAAAAAATACATTCAAATTGATCCTGCAATGTAAGCCAGTTTTTTAAAACACCATGATAATGCCCCAGGTGCAATTTGCCCGTGGGACGCATGCCGGAGACAATACGTGTCTGTTTTTTTGAATTTTCCTTCACGGCAGTAACAACCTCGCAAAGAGCATCACCGGTATCGTCATATATCTCAAAACTCCCAAATAGAGGGCCGCTAACAGGATCCAAAATCCGTAGCGACTGACCCTGTCAAACGCATCCAGGTATTTATAAGGCAGAAGACCCCCCAATATTTGGCTCCCATCCAGGGGTGGAATAGGAATCAGATTGAAGAAGGCGAGCATCAAATTGAGATAGACCCCTGTTTCGAGGATCTGGGCGATAATCGACAGGGTTTCCAGGGGAACAGGCACAAAGACAAGCCCATGGAGGAGACCGGCAAAGACGAAGGCCAGAAATACATTTGAAATAGGACCCGCCGCCGCGACACGTAGATTTCCCCTCCTTCCCCCCTTTAAATTATTGGGATTCACCGGTACCGGCTTGGCCCAACCAAAGAGGAGGAGCCCCGGCATGAGAAACATCATGAGAGGAAAAAGAACTGTCCCAATCCAATCAATATGAGCCAGGGGGTTGAGTGTCAAACGCCCCAGGATCCTTGCGGTGGGATCCCCCAGCTTATTGGCTGTCCATGCGTGAGAGGCCTCATGAAAGGAAAGGGAAAAAAGAAACACGGGAAAAAAGACGAGAAACTGGGCAACTCTTTCGGACATTAAGGGTTTTTAGCAAAGGGGTTCGGTTAAGTCAATCGCCGAACCGCCTCGCGACTCTTGGGTGTGGCCAGATAGGGATAGGGTTGACCGACGGTCACAGTGATTTCGCTCACCTGAGTTGGTTGGGGTTCACCGTTGGCCTGCCACGGGACTGATCGAGGAAGGATGCCGTCTCGATCTATGGTAAAGCGAGCCAGAAGGGTGTCACCCGGTTTTAAAGATATCTGACGTGACGCGTCCATCGTCAAGAGACGGTTGCCCAAGAGGATCGAAGTTCCCCTGTCACCGACAGCTTTTTTGCCTGCGCCGCGGAGACCAGCCTCAAAGGCAATACCCAAAGTCCCCATGGTATTGGCTGGGAGGATATAGACCACCAGGCCATCGATAGGTGTTGCCGGACTATACAAGGCACCCCCTATGTAACGGAGTCCACTCATCAGGAAGTCAGAGGCTTGGACACATTGGAGAGGGCCCTGGTTAATCTGGTAATGGACATAAAACGGATCCAGATCCCGTGGATTTTCAAAAAGGTCGATGGACTCAAGAATACCCTCCACCCAGGCCCCCGCTTTATCCATGACAACTTTGGGTATGGCCAAAAAGTAAGGGGCGACGGTTCCCTTCCAGAATCCGTACTTATTTCGTTCGGCCTCTGCAAAGAGAACAGCCCCTGCGCCCGCACTCATGCTGTGTGAAACATCTAAAAATATTTCATCCTTGTTGGAGGTGGTGACTTTGGCAATGCCTGTTGGCATCCTAATCGCCTTGGCTTCTCGCAGTGCTTTGACAATATCATCCTTCGCCTCAAATCCCAAGGCGGTGGGAATATCACAGGCGGTTCCACCGCGGGAGGGTAAAATCAAGGGGGCTGTTTCCAACAGGGCTTGATACTTTGTCCTGCCAAGCTGATGATTCACCACCTGATCTAAAAAAATACCCAAACTCTCAGTACAGGCCGTTTTTACCTCGATTTGTGTCCCATCCCCCCCAATACAATCGACGACCAGTCGGCCCGTCTCAGACACCGACTGAATGGCGTCGATGAGCCTCGTTAGGGCTGCGATACGGCGCCCGGGATCTCCCCCGAGTGTCGTCGTTGTCAAAATATTATGCATGGGGTGTTTCCGTAAAAAATCCTTTACATGAATCTCATCCCCTTCTCTTGACTTTATGACGGGCATATTGGGATCCACCGCATGAACCCTCCAGCCCCCTAATTGCAGGAGACGGGCCAGTTGACGATCGAATACCTTCTCGCCACGACCTCCCCCAGAGCTCGGATTGCGGACTATCAGAAGGTTCCTCGGCGTGCGTGGAAGATTATTCAATAAAGGGGCCGAACCGAAGAACCGGCGAATCAAGGGGACCATATCAATTCCTTTGACCCTGTTTTCGTGGTTTTGCAGGATTAGTTGCTTCTTTTTTATTCTTTTTTAAGCCCGGGGATGTTTGGCCGTAATCGACTTGAGATGCCTCAGGTTGAGATGGGTATAGATCTGCGTCGTTGAGATATCCGAGTGTCCCAACATCGTCTGCACACTTCTTAAATCCGCTCCCCGCTGGATGAGGTGGGTGGCAAACGAGTGACGAAGGGTATGAGGACTCACTGCCTTTTTGATACCGGCCTTATGGGCCGAGGATTTGATAATGTTCCAAAACATCTGCCGCGTCATCCCCTTCCCTCTTCGTGTGAGAAAGAGGGCCTGCGTCGTCCTCCCCTTTCTCAAAGACTCACGCGATGAGACGAGGTAGTCTTGTAAAAACTTGGAGGCCGATTGGCCAATGGGCACAATTCTCTCTTTAGAACCCTTCCCATAAGTCTTGAGAAAACCCTTTTGCAGATTGAGATCATCCACCAAAAGCGAGACAAGCTCCGAGACACGCAAACCCGTGGCATAGAGGACTTCAAGCATGGCCCGGTTTCTGATACCTTCCAGTGTCTCCTCAGCAACCAAGCCGAGAATCTTATCGACTTCTTCAAGGGTCAAAAAATTCGGCAGTTTTCTCCCTCCCTTGGGGATATCCATCATGGCCGTAGGATCCTTTGAAATCATTTCTTCTTTGAGTAAAAAACGAAAAAATCCGCGCAGCGTAATCAAGTGCCGCGAGAGAGAGCGCGCCTTCATCGAGGCATCCGAGAGAGCCATGAGATAGTCGAGGATTTGGGGCGAAAGGACCTTTTCAAGAGAGGCAATCTTCTTTTTTGAGAGGAATTGGTAAAAATGCCCCAGGTCGGTCCCATAGGCCGCAAGGGTGTTGGGCGAAAGCCCCCTCTCCACCTTGAGATGGTCGAGGTATCGTTGCAGGTGTTCATCCATAACGGGCATAAGCGGGCATGAGTCGGTTCTTGAATTTAGGGGCAGTCTACTTTATGGAAGGAATTGTGTCTACCTTCCTGGAAATTGGTCCCGGCCGCGGCGACTTTCTTTTTTGGTTAGCCACCGAAAATCCGGCGGCCACCATCGCGGCTATTGAATATAAACACAAGCGCTATGAAAAACTGGTGAAGAGGATCGAGAAACGGGGCCTTCCGAATATCAAGCTCTACCTGGGCGATGCACGCCTTGTCCTGCCCCAGGAATTTGCCGAAGCGAGCCTCGACAAGATTTATGTCCTCTTCTCCGATCCCTGGCCCAAGCGGAAACATGCCAAACATCGTCTCTTTCAACAAAGCTTTTTAGAAGATGTCCTCAAGGTCCTCAAACCCGGCGGCGAGATCTTTATCGCCCACGATAATCCCAATTACAAAAACTGGATCCAGGACCTCTTCAAGAAGTACGTGGCCTCTTTTTCTTTTAATCCCGAAGAACTTCCGATTTTGACCTTCTACGCCGAAAAATGGAAAAACGAAGGCCGGCCACTCTATGCGTTTTCGTATCGGAAAATCGCGAGTTTTGAAGACAGCTCGCTAAGTCTTCCCTGCATCCTTCCGGTCGTGGATTAAATAATCTTTGAGAAAACGAATGAATCTCTCCGCCTTTTTTAACAATTCTTCGGCCATCTCTCCTGTAATTCCCGAATCAGCCCAATAATCCCCCTGATGTCTTAACTCAAGGGCCAGGTGCAGATCCTGATGAAGACTTTTTTCAAAAAGACCTGACTTGATAAAGTGCTCATGAAAGAGCGTCAAAAGTCCGCTGTGCTTGGAAGTCATTATATTTTTTGTTAGAAGAGCAGCCTCGGTCATGTGAAACATCGCATAATAGGCCCTTGATACACAAAAATCATAATCTTTTTCACGCAAGAGATTTTTTGCGGAGCGAAGCCCCCTTTCACTCTTCTCAATCAGGGGATCCAGTTTGTTATTTTTTGTTTTTTCTCTCACGCCGCTTTCTTCCCTTCACGGCGGACATTGAGAAGAAGGGGTTCCGGATCAGAGATGAAGGTTTTTTGGTCTGTCAGTGTAGTAGAAAAAACAACAGGGCGGTTTTTCCCAAAAGTGGATTCATAGGCGAGTGAGATGACAGTATCAAAATCCTTCGCAAAGTTTTTTATACTTGATAGAACAACCATCAAATCCACATCCGAATTTGATCTAGCCTCGCCCCGAGCCCAGGATCCATAGATCCAAAGAGAGGAAAAACGACTTTCAAATCTCTTTTGCAGAGCCTGAATAAAGCTTAGAAGACAATCAGACCATGGAAATTCAGACTCGATCAGGTTTTGGAGAGAGGGTTGGGATCTTCTCATCCAGATATCGATACTCTCTCGATCAAAGCGCCAACTCCGACCGACCTTGACCGCAGGTATTTGATGAGATTGGGCCATCTTGTAAAGAAACGCCCGGCTGATTTTAAGATAACGGCCCAGTTCTTCCAAAGTCATCCATTCGATCATAATGATTAATAATAAACAATAATAGATACTAATTCAAGAAATTATTGATTGTGTTGAATTTTCATCAAAGATTTTCTAAGGCTCTCTTATGTCAACCCAACCCTCGAAAAACCTGGAAACTTTTCCTAATCCCCAGCCCGATCGGGATTATCTGATCACGTCCGTTTGTCCGGAGTTTACCAGCCTGTGCCCCAAGACGGGCCAGCCTGATTTTGCGACGATTACAGTGTCTTATACCCCCGACAAGCTTTGTATCGAGCTCAAGTCTCTCAAGCTTTACTTCTGGTCCTATCGCAACGAGGGGGCCTTTTTTGAAAAAGTCACCAATCAAATCCTGAATGACCTGGTGGCAGCTTGCCAGCCACGCTGGATGGAAGTCATTGGAGACTTTAATGTGCGGGGGGGGATTACGACACGTGTTGTCGCCTCTTGCGGAAAAAAACCTTCCTGATCAACCCTTAATAATCTTCAAAAATTCCTCGCGTGTTGCCTGATGCGTGCGAAAGGCCCCGAGCATCGCCGAGGTGATCATCGTCGATCCCCTCTTCTGGACGCCCCGCATCTGCATGCAGAGATGCTCCGCCTCGATCACAACCGCCACCCCCTGGGGATCGAGGGCCTTTTGGAGGGTTTCGGCAATTTGTTTGGTCATCCGCTCCTGGACTTGGAGCCGCCGCGAAAACATATCGACCATGCGCGCGAGCTTGCTCAATCCGACAATTTTCCTCTTGGGAATATAAGCAATGTGACACCGCCCAAAAAACGGCAGCATGTGGTGCTCACACAAGCTGTAGAGGGCGATATCCTTGAGAGTGACCATCTCGTCATGGTCTTCGGTAAAAAGGGCTCCATTGAGCAACCTGCTCACGTCTTCCTGATAACCCGAAGTGAGGAAACGAAGCGCCTTGGCAATCCGTCGCGGAGTCTTGATCAACCCCTCCCGTCGTGGATCCTCCCCAATCTCGGAGAGGACACCCTCAAACAAGCTCACCAAATTGTCTTCAGTCTCGCCGGAGTCGAGGGAGAGTACCTTGTTTTTGCTTTTTGATTTCATAGGTAGGGTCTAGCTGGAGGGCGGGATGATCGTCAAGTGAGGGTTATTAAAAAATGAAATTGACCATGACCCCTGAGACGAGCCAATAACTGGTTGCACCTTGGCCGTTCACCCGCCCCGAGATTGTATTCAATCCAAGATAGGGAGTTAATCCAAGCCAGGGATTGATTTTGTAGATGACGCCGCCATCCATTCCCAAGGCAAGACCCCCATGACTGTGTGTGGATATCGACGAAGTTGAGAAAGAAAACCGGCCATACCCCGCCATCAAGTTAAGTACACCTGCCCAGTGCTTGCTAAAAGGTTGAATCAGTTTCATACCCGGACCAATGCTCAGATAAGTGGCATTGGATGATCCTGATGTTCTGATGCTTGAAGGAAAGAAACTGCCACCCAAATGAATACCTACGTTTTTATTGACTTGGTACCCTACCCTCCCATCAATCCATAAACTATCCTTGATCACAGAACGATCATCGGGGTGCAGCAAAATGCCGAAGGCATAGCCATTGTCTATGTAGAAGCCCTTGACCGGAAAAATTGGTGTTTCAAATTTTGATTCAACATCAGGAAGATTCCCTGCTGGCGTAGTCTCTTGAGCCAACGCAAGCGGACATAAAAGAAGATTAAAACAGAGTGCTAAAAGTATTTTTCTCATGGTATAAACCTCCCGGCTTCATTGATTCAGGGGCTGTGTCTCAGGTTCATGCGCAATTTTTTCCGGAATCATCCATGAAGAGGAAAGAGGATAATACTGTTGGACGTACTTTTGAAATTCATCGGGATTAAAGGCTGTAGTTACAAAACAATCTTTTGCACCTCCGATAAGATTTTTTCTAAAAAACGTCACAGCGTCTCCGATATACTTAATTTTTTTACCTTCGATGCTTACTTTACCAAAAATTCTTTCTGATGAGGTGCCAGTACCGGAAGTACACATAAACCGGCTGATTGTATACTCCCCAGGAGGAGCCATAAAAATAAAAAGCGAATTCTCGTTGGGCTCTATGCTCTTTTCCTCATCTTTTCCAGGAATAATAATATTGAGTGTGAGACGTTTGAATCGAGCTGGTGCCGCCTCGTGTCTTGCCCAATCTGCAAAATCCTTATACTGGTTAAAATTATCTCCCCTGTTGTAAGAATAAGCTCGATTAAAAACGACAATTCCCCCGTAACCTCCGTCAAGAAGTGTTTTTAAGTTTTTATCGGTTAAAATTCTGTCAGTGTATATTTTCTTCTCAAGCCCTTGGTCTGTTTGTGCTGACGACACGGCTTGCCCACCACAATCCGGTGTTTCAATACCGAACCACAGATTAGAATGCCATTCCCATCCTATAATCTGATTCTCGTCCCGATCATAGGTGGCCCAACCAGTGACTTCTCCATTGGGTTTTCGTTTTCTGACAGACCAAAAATATTTGGAGCGAGGTATCAATGAAGGAGACACTTGGAGACTATTCGTTTGGAGGCCTTCCGTATAAAGAACCTGTTCACCACGTTCGGGAAGATTGACAGCTCGATTCGAAACGGCCTTAAAGACAGAAACATCATAAGAAGTATCGGTATCGGGAGATTTTTCCCACTGAAGAATTGGTGTACAAGAAGCTACTTTAACAAAGAGGCCTCCCTTCGTTAGTCCCTCACTGGGCTTGACACCATGAAATTGGCGTTTAACGCAGCTAGTCAATGAAAAGGTAAAGAAGATAAAAAGAAGAAAAGTCAGGCGTCGATAACGAGGGTTCATGGGGTGAGCCTTTTTCTATAATGAAATCGGCCAGCAATCAAGCCAGTTCTTACGTCTCTCCCGCGGAGACGGAGCCAACGATGAAATGAATCGACCCCTAATCTTGATCAGTGACATTATCATCTCCTACAATCAAAGCGGCACTGTTTACCATCAATCCAGCCAATGGACAAAATGATTTTTTGTCCGAATCTTCACAGTTTTTGACCTGATTCCCGTCTTTATCACAACGGCAATTACCTACGCTTTCATCCGTCGTTGCCAAACAACCCGTTCCATCACAGACGAAGAGGTCTTTTCCTCCCCCACAGGCGGAGAAGGCCGATATCAGGCCCACGCCGACTAGTACGGCTTTAATACCTTTCATAATTACCTCCCTTTTGATTTTTCTTCTCAGTTTTACAAATCCGGGACTGTCGTTGTCTCGCATTGAGATTTAAATTTTAGCGATCAGGGACGCAATCGTCATGACACACAAGCCCGGCCTCGTGACAGAAGGCGAGATAGTTGTTGCACATATCAAATGGGGTCAGACCTCGATTGTAGATAATGACATCATCCATCAGGCCAAAAAAATGGCGTGGAAATCCGCCAGAGGACCCTATTCCCAATTTTACGGAATCACCATTGGCGCCCAGCGTACGAGAGTTGATTGTATTACTGGTGGCATCCAGGAAACAAGAGGCGGTGTAACCAGAGGGACTCGTGCCTCCGAGGTGACGACTCCCGCCGACAAAGTGCCACTCATTGAAACCCACAGGCCCTGTGACGCCGCAGGCGGAGGATTCGGAGCCTGTGTAACCAGAATAAAAGTAGGATGTTGCATCGGCGGGAGCTGATCTGACATTGAGGACCAGGCCATAGCCTGTGGTGTAGGTAGGGCCGGACTTGGTAACGATGACATCCTCATCATTGTCGACGGCCATGGGATTGACCCAGGCGGTGATGGCCAGGGCCCCGGTGCGATCAAAATCGGAGCCAGCAATTTCCGAGTCACTCACCTCAACATAGTTACCCGTGCCATTAAAACAGTAAGAACGTCCAAGAAGTTCTGTGACTCTTACACTCCCACATAAATCGCCCAATCCGACAAAATCAGGCCCGCCGCCAGCGAAAGTCCTACCGGCGTGGCTTCTGCCACTCCAATCACTTAGATTATCTTCAAACTTCCACCATCCAAGGACGGAATTGTCGGTGGAGAAAAAACGGGTCGTTTCTGAAGAAACGAGAGGTGTGCCACTTTCCACAGGTTGAATATGAATAGTATAATTTCGATTTTGACCAACAATCGCCCCTCGATCTTCTACATAATGCCAATCGCCACTACTCTCTCGAACCATCAAGGTATTGAGAATAGATTGACCGGCAATGTCGTAAATACCATCGTTATCCGTATCGACATCCAGCAATAACCGATAGGCAAGATCGGGATAAATTTCACGTCCATCCTCCCCTCTCTCCCCTCTCCAACTCCAATAGGCCATCGTCGGTGGCAGAATTTCACTCGGCATCGGACTGAGGAGGATAGGCTCCTTGGTATCCGGACAAGGGATACCGGTGAGATCGTTTCGCCGGCATTCCCGCCTCATTTCGTCCACATCCATGGCCCGATTATAGAGGGCTACCTCATCGAGGGAGCCCTGAAAGGGGCTTCCGCTCCCTCCCCGGCATGTTCCATTGGCGCATCCTATGCGCAGTGGAGCCGTCGTAGTCAGATTGGCGTCGAAGCATGTCCCCGCAGCGGCGAGGCGGCCGTCCAAGTAGAGGAAAAATTTCTCACCCTTTCGCGTCACCCCCACATGGACCCATCCGCCACGTGCGTATCGGGCCGAGAGAAACGTCCCACATTGGGGAATACTAAAACCGAAATGATTTGCAGAAAAAATAGTCAACGCCCACCCGTTGGACCCATCCTCCTTGGAGAGAGGGACGGCGTTCGTCACATCCCGATTGACCCAAAGACTCAAGGTCAAATCGCCAGTACCAAAATTCAGGATTGGATCATTGGGAACCTCAACGTAGTCATCAATCCCATCGAAGGAGAGTGCCCCTCCGCTTGCTCCGCTGACCCAAGGGGAAGAAGCAAAATTAGATAGGGTTCCCGGATGGGCATTTCCACTACTATCAAAAGCCATCTCGGACGCCTCATTGAATCGCCACCAGCCGACAAGTCCTCTGTCGGTAGTTGTAAAATTAAAATAAGAACTCGTCCTGCTTCCCCCACAGCTATCTCTTGCGGTGACCTTCCAAAGGTAGTTTGTCCTGGAAAGGAGTTTTTCTGACCCTGTCAATTGGCTCACATCGAATAAATTGGTGGGGAGCTCGGCCCGTCTAAAAACGACGGTATGGTCCGACTTTTCAACCTGGAGATCATAGGAGCTAGCCCCCAGGCAACCAGCATCGTCCCGGCTATCATTAGTGACATTCCATTGAAAGGTAACACTTCCGGGGGAGACGTTTGTATTACAGGGAATACCGCACGAAACCTCCGGCGGAAAATTGACACGGAGAGTGGTTGAGGCGGCGTTCGAAAAAATATTGGGCGAACTATTTAAGTGGTTATCCCGGATGGCCGTGAGTGTGTACGTTGTCGTCCGAGAGGGTGAGACAGGAGTAGAACCAGAAGGAGCAATGGTTCCAATACCATTATCGATGGAGAGACTCGTGGAATTGGTAACTGCCCAAATCAATCTTCCGGGGGATCCTGATTGGATAATCTCTTGTTCCCGGGTAAAAGAATTGATGTTGGGCGCATTATCCACAGTGACCGTACGATTCAAAACGGTTGTATGATTCAGGGTGTCTTCGGCCTCAAATCGAAGTGTAAAGTCCTGATCCTCGGTCATCCGTCGCGTGTCTAAGACGGATTGAAAATTTTGGGTTGAGGCATCGGTATCGACGAGACCTGAGGGCATAATGGTGCCGAAACGCGAGAGGCTGATACCGCTTCGACCGGTGGCCGTCGCCTGAATAGTGACAATATCGCGGACACTCGCGCCCTCGGCAGGGCTGGCAACGGTGATGGTAGCCGGTTCAATATGGCAGCTGTCAGAACACCCATCGTTGGAGATCAGATTCCCATCATCACACTCTTCCGCCGTGGTCTTGATCCCATCGCCACAGCGGGCGGACCGGCAGGTGTTGGTGCAGGCGTCGTTGTCGATTGTGTTGCCATCGTCACATTGTTCACTGGAGCTGACAATACCGTCACCACAACGGGCCGTGCGACATGCGTTGGTGCAGGAATCCGCATTGTTGGTATTGCCATCGTCACATTCTTCGCTAGCTTCAATGACCTGATTCCCGCAAAATCCGATAGCCGTTGTGTTGGCCACCTGGAAATGGAGGGTTTCGGCATAGGCATTGCCGAGAGTGTCGCGGGCGGAGAAGGTGGCGGTGTAAGTCCCATTGGGGTACCGAAGGGTGCTCAGGATCACGTTTCCATGAAATCGATTGGGCGTTGTATCGTCATTGGTGACACGAATCGCCTCATCCACCCGGACCTGGCTGCGAGTTACATGGAAGTCTATCGAATCGGGATCAATGCCTGAAGGGTCGTCGAGTTCCCAGACGAAGTTCGTCGCATCTCTCACCACCTGGCCTTCTTGCAACCCCAGTTGGAGACGAATGGGTGGAAGCGAATCGGTACTGTTAAAGATGGCGAATGCGAGAGGGCTATCCCTGACGATGCCGAATTCGTCGGTGGTCCTGACGACGATCTCCATCTGTCTTGGAGGGCCAAATCGGGCGGTATGGACACGAAGGCGAAGGGACTTGCCCTGCCGGACCTCATCGCTCGTCGAAAGGATATCAACACCGTACGTGGGTGAGACAATCTCTATCTTCTGAATGTGAAAGGGAGTGATCGCCTGGATCTTGATTTCCTGATCGCCTCTGAGGGCCGAGGTAACATCGGCTCCCGGGGGTGGAAGGCTGACATCGGTTTGCCCAAACAAGGGGTCCGCATGTGTGGCATTGACGCTGGCCCCCAGCGGGAGGCTATCAGAAGCCATGGGATTACTGCCGTAGCCGATCTCGATAAAATTATTGTAGGCATCCCCGTCCGAATTCAGATCATTGGCCTGTCCCGGAGAAAGGTCAAAGGTGGTTTCCCAATTCTGTTGATCGCCTTCATAAGAAACGCTGGTTGTTGTTTCCGTGGCAATCAGATTGCGGCGGATATAACGGGCAATCTGCAGGGTCTGGCCTGAAACAGGATCGTCGGCGGTGTAAACAACCGTCAGATCGAACTTAGACCCGGTGGGCACCGACACATCACCCTTAAAATTATTAGTGGCTGGGTCCAGGACAAGCGGAAATTTTTTGTCCGGAGTGATGGAAACGCTGACATAGGCGTTGATCGTAATGCCCTGGGCCTGAAGGGCCTGAAGTGTTGCCGGAGGAACAGAGCTCACGCGGGAGGGTTGATGCGATTCAGGGCTGCTGCAAGCCGCACACAAAAAGAGACTTAAGAATAAAAAAGGCCTTGATCTCATGGCTTCCTCAATCCCGGCACGGGAGTTTGGACGGAAATAACCGAATCAGATCCTCCCCCGCTTTTTTGACCACTCATCGCCACACCAAGACCTGCACTAATTCCGGCAACAATCAGCCCACTGATAACCCAGAAGACGGGTTTTTTCCAAGGAGGTTTTCTCTTCGCATTTTCTTCCAATCCTTCAAAACCAATAACAGGGGCTTCTTCCAGAGAGGCCATCAGTTTTTTTACCGCCTTTCGGTCATGGATTGAATTAAAAGGTACCGTCTGACCGGAGAGCAACTGAGGTTGTGCCCTGTCCATCCTCTCGACAGTGGCCCTTTTGCCTTCCTGACCCTCCTCCACACGCACTAAAATAATGCGATCGACGCCCAAGAGCTCGCTGGCATCGATGGTCCCCTGGAGGAGTTTTTTCTGTCCACCCGCCTCCGTAAGGGAGAGGACGGCTGGGATACCGCGGGGGTCTGTTTTTTTAAGGTGAGCTTCGATAGCCAATCCTTTATTTTTACCGATTGTGGCGATTTCTAATACGCTGTCATACCTCTCTTTGAGGAGGGCTATGTAGTGACGACCTGGGGGGACGTCGTTGATGATGAGTGGGGTTTTTCCCTTCAAAATTCCATTGAGGTAGACCTTTGACCCCGAAGGTGAGGAAGTTACTGAAAGAGACAGCCAATTTTCTTTGTCGGCAAGGACCTTGTCGCGAGCCTGTTGGAAGAGTTTACGGACTCCCGGAGAATATTCTCTTTCATTGAGGACCAGAGAGGGTGAGAGTCGAACCGCCTCTCTCAAACTAAAAAGCGCCTCTTGAGGCTCTGCGTGATGAAGCTTTCCAAGAAGAATATAGGCATCCACAAGACAAAAACTTTCTTCGGGAAGCATCCCTTGCATCGCGGATAGTTTATTATCCAGAAGCTGGATGGCTGGGGCAAATTCTAAACGATCATTCATCTCCTGGGCACGTTGGAGAATGGCCATCAGAGTCGTTTCGTGGGGGGCCGCGTGGAGAGACCGCCCCGTGTCTGTCTTGGAAAGGACCCACCAGCTTCCCTGACTCGCGAGCTCTCTACGGATCTGATCGGAGAGGGAGGTTGTTTCCTGAGACAAAATACCCTGCCCCTGGAGTTCAACAACGGCTATTTTGGGATTCCCTGACTGCGCTCGGTTTCCCTGGCTTGATACACTCACCTCCCCCGCCTCCAATGGAGTTTGCGTCACGAGGAGGGTAAGAAGGACAAGACGGCAAAAGAACCTTTGTTTAGAATGATTCAGCATTTTATGGGCCCGGGTTGTACGCCTACATCTTCGATGAATCACTAAAAAAGTTGTGTCAATGTTAGAAAAATTGAAAAACTTCATTTGGGGTAGTGGTAGCAAACTGCATGCCAGAGCGATATCACAGCCGATATTTGTCGATATAATCCGCCGTTCGTGTGGCGAAGGCCATGATGGTTTCCTGCGGATTGACACCCAGGGGAGACGGGAAGACGGAGCCATCCGCGATAAAGAGATTTTTGAGGGTGTGGATCTCTCCCACACTGTTGACGACCGATTGGGAGGCATCGCTCCCCATACGACAGGTACCCAAGGGGTGAAAGGCAGCGAGTTGGAGGTCGGTGCGACAGAAAGAAAAGCTATCGAAAGAATCAAACGTTTCAGAAGTAATCACCGGGAGACGGTGAAGTCCTGTAAAGACCTTACGGGCGCCGGCCTTCAGAAAAACTTTACTGAGAAAACGAATCCCCTTGATAAACTTCGCCACCTCTTTTCGTTGAATGCTGTAATAGATGATGGGCTCTCCCTTGGGAAGCCAACGAATCCATCCCCTCCCCTCATCGGTCACCATAAATCCAAAAGAGGCTAGCTGACCGTAATGGTTCATGGCCTCCTGATGAAGTCGTGGAGGAAGATCCAGATTGGCAGATCCAAAAGACGGAGGTGTGAAAATGCCTTCAAAACAAAGGCCTTCATCCGACAAACCCTCATAGCAGAATCCCTGCGGCACGCCTTCCCAACCTCTCACTTCCTCGTCAAAGAGACCGACCACCTTGACAGCCGGATGAATCGAGAGATGACGGCCGACGTGTCGATTAAAGAGGATCAGGCCATTTTTTCGAAGCAATCGTGGTGTATTCAAGGTGCCTGCCGCCAGGACGATCACCTTGGCATCGACTCGAATCGTTGCTTGAGATTTTCCCGTTTGAGGATGGAGAAAATGTCCGATGACCTCACCGCCATGTTCTTGACGCGGGATCAGTGAGGTGACCTGGCAACGTGCAAAAAGTTTGGCTCCGTGGTGGATGGCTTGTGGAATATAAGACAGGTGAACACTCTGTTTGGCGTCGTTAGGGCAGCCAAAACAGCACATGCCCGCCCCCCGGCAATTTTCCACATTTCGTCGAAGAGGCGAGCCTTGCAGACCCATTTTTTCCAGACCACGCCGAAAGATCCTGGCGTTGTTTCCAAGAACAGATTCTTCGACAAGACTGACATGGAGATTTTTTTCGACCCGGTCAAAGTAGGGAGACAAGATTTCGGGAGAGAGATCCGGGAGGCCAAATTGTTTTTGCCAGTGATGAAGGATATTATCCGGAAGTCGAAAACAGGTGCCTGAGTTGATAAGAGTCGTACCGCCGACGGCTTTACCGGTGGGTAAGAGAATGCTCGGCAAGCCGAGTGTTGTTTGCAGCCCAGCCCCGCGATATATTTTTTGGACAATCTCGAGCGGTTCTTTCCCAAAATCTTGTGACGTATAATAAGCGCCCTCTTCCAGGATCACAACGGAGCGGCCCTTTTCGGCCAGCTCTTTGGCAACCACGGCCCCACCGGCGCCAGAGCCGATAATGCAGACATCAGCGGTGAGAAAGAGGTCTTTATCCGAGGTGTCGGTAAAAGGAGATGGCGCTTTGGGTCGAGGGACGGGAGGGGGTCTAAAGCCAAGCCTCTGATTCACCTCCGGCCGGGAGTAGTAGGCCGCGTAACTGATCGACTCGATCAATTGGAACAAGAGTCGGAGGGGGTAAACGCGAGAGGTTCTCCATTTTTCAAGATAGGTCTCCTTTTGATTGGCGTTGAGGAAGGTGAATGGCCTTGCTGAAGAGAGGATACCTCCTAATTCAAACAAGAACAACGTGAGACGAAACAGGAGGCGGTAATGATTCGCAAAAAACCGAAGATGATTTTGGATACATTCAACGGTCTGAACCTCTTCTGGTCTCTCTGAGGGAGTTTCGGAGACTGGAATAAGGGTTTGTGTGAAGTGATGGAGAATCTTGATTTCGTATCGCAAAAGAAAACCCACTGTGGGGTCCTTATCATAAGGTCCTTCCCATCGTGAAGGGTTTTATTCTTGAACGGAGGTGTCCTATTTTCGAACCATTTTTTCCCCGAGAGACAGGCCCTTGAGCACAAAGCCCTTTTGGCACACCTCCTGCAATTTTGTCCCTCATATGGAGGTACTATGATCCTGCAAACGATTACCCAAGTATGGAATGACCTGACGGTGACGAGATATGACTCGAGTGCTCAAGAGCTTCCTCGTCAAGCCATGGAAGGGACGGTCTTGTTATTGGACCGGAATTGGCAAGGATTGATGGAGGGTCATCTTGTCCTTCCCGCGCAATCCTCAATGATCCCTCCCCCCACGATGGCTGCCCCCATTGCTGCCAATGAAGAGGCAACGGTGACTGGAGATCCTCATGTCAAGGAAGCGGATGGCGGACATTTCGATTTTCAGGGAGTCGCCGGGAAGACCTACAACTTGGTCAATGACACGGGTTTCGTCCTCAACGCCAAATTTCAACGCTACGCGGGTAACGGCAATGCCACGACCATGGGTGCCATCGGTGGCATGATCTCAGGACCCCTGGGCACCTCCATGATACAGATCGATGCCCATTCGCAAACACCGGTCACTGTCAATGGAGCTTCTGTAAATCACGGTAAAAGTGTTCAGCTAGCCGACGGGGGGTTGCTCTCGGTCTCTCAGGATGGCAGGACGATCTCTATGACGACCAGAGAAGGTTATCAAAATACCGTCACCCTTCAGGGAGGGGGCGAGGGAGCCTATCTGGATTATGCGATCAAGAGCGGTACGTGGGGTGTAAATCATGATGGAAGAATGCCCGGGGGTTTGGTGGGTCATACTTTTGACGGAGATGGGAAGGCCCGTGACGGCCGCACAGGAGGCGGGGCTCAGGGCGAGGGGGCCATTGATGGGGTCTATACGGACTATGAAGTCCCAGGTGGACTCATGGGGCTTCCCCAATTGCAGATTATGAAACCGGGGGCCTTTCCAGAAATTTTTCTCCAAGACCCCCTATACGCGCAGTATTTTGGATTGCCGATGGGAACGAGCTCCCAGTTGGTTTCGCCCGATCACATCCAGGAATTATGGAATCAAGTGGCCAATGACACATTAACGCAACAGATGAAGGACACCGCTCAGAATCAGTATACAAAGGGAAAAGAACAGACTCAAAAACTGGAAATGTTACTGATGTTGGCCCTTAATTCCGGAAATCTTGACCTGGCCATGATGCTCATCTCCGGTCTCGAAAGTCAGAAGGCCAATGAGTTGGCCAGCCACATGGTAAGCCAGATCAAGAAAAAGCAGGACGAAAGAAAGTCCATCGTCGATCAAATTGGAGACCCTAAAAATAAAAATGACGGGGCGACAATCCAAAAACTCAATCTTGATGCCGGAGATAAAAATACAGAGATCAACATGCTCCAGACCTTTATCCAGGAGCTGATGGCCCAAAAGCACGAGACCCAACAACTCACGAGCAACTATCTCAAGTCCAAGCATGATGTGTCGCAGGCTATTTTGAGAAATATCGGGTAGATTGGAGTTCCCGGACAAGCTCTTTGGCCGAAAAACCTCGGCCGATGTATCTTTCCACGACTTCCCCTTTTGGATTGAGGATCAAAAAGGTGGGCCAGCCCACGATGCCATACTGATCCACCATTTCTTTGCATGTGGCTGTTTCTTCCGTGCAATCGACCTTGATAGGCACAAAGTGAGTCGTGAGATAGTCCTGTAACACTTTTTGCGAAAAAGTTGTTTTTTCCATCTCAAGACAAGGCAGGCACCAGGTGGCAAAAAAGTCGACGAAGACCGGTTTGTTTTCGGCCTTGGCCTGGGCCATTCCCACCTTGGCATCGGAGATCCAGAATGAAGACACGGCCTCAGGAGTCGTCTTTTTGAAATGTCCGTAAATAATGGAAGAGTAGTAAAAAGCCGGAATGAGAAGAAGAACGGCCAGGATACGTTTGATCCAGACAGTCGCCGGTCCCCCATGAACTTTTGTCGCCAGACGATGGTAATAGGTCCCAACAACGAGAAAAATACTTCCCATCCCTAATCCGTAAGAGAAGAGAAGTGAAAAACCCTTCACAATATTTCGTCGTTCGGCCACGTAAAGGAGGAGGGACCCAATCAGGGGGCCAACGCAGGGGGCAGCGAGAAACCCGATGGTAAATCCGGCAACGATAGCCCCGGCTATCCCCTTTCCTCCCATCTTGGCTAATCTGTTTCTCAAAACCAAGGGCAGCTGGAGTTCAAACAGACCGAAGAGTGAAAGGGCAAAAGTAATGTAGAGGATCACTCCAAAGAGGAGGAAGTAAATATTCTGATAAAGAAATCCCAAACTTTTTCCGAGCATGGCCGCGGCGACTCCCAACAAGGCGTAGGTGAAGGCCATCGAGAGGACAAGGAAGAGACTTAAAATAAAGTTATGCCAGAGCCCCTGACTCTCCTTTCGCACCCCGATGAAAGCGAGTGTGATGGGAATAATCGGAAGGACGCAAGGGGTGAAGGCACTGCCAAGACCTCCCAGAAAGGCCAGGATAAGAGAGAGGAAGAGCCAGTGGTTATCAAAAGAAGTGGGTGTGGCTCCCTCTACCGTCAGGGTCAGTGGAATTTCCTTCTTCATGAGCCGATAGCAGAGGGTGCTGGAACAACCTTGATAGGAAAGCTCGAGGGTTAAAACGTGCTTGCCCGGGGAGATTTCCGGTTTTGCCTTCAGAAAGGCCTGAAGAAGGGCCCCATCCTCATAGATATCCAATTCCTTTCCTGAGAAGGGATCCAATTGTCTGACAGAGGGGGATAATTTTAAGGGTGTTAGCTCAATGTTCTTTTCCTTTTCATCGTTTTTTAAGGTAAGATTTATTTTATCGCGGAACAAATGATGACCCGGTGGGATTGAAAACAAAATTTCGAGGGGAATCTCCTGACCTGGCTTGAGGACATGGGCCCCGAGATCAACGCTCCAGAGAAAGGGATCTTTGGAGAATTTGGAAGTCTCCGAAGAGAGGGTCAGCGGAATGAGCAGGGCCCATAATAAAAAAACGGATGGTTTCATCGAAATGCTATATCATATTGACAAGACTTGGAAAAGTGAAGATTAAAAGCTAAAAATGAAACGGATCAATCGCGCTATTCTTCAATCGGCCTTTCGTGTTGCTAAATCGGCCAAGGTAAAATCCATTTTTGTCTCTCTGGATTCTCTCAAGGAGCTACCGGATCACGATCCTCCCAAAGGATGTTCGATAATTCTCGTCACTCGGCTGCGCCAGGATGAATTAGAAAATCTCTTTCCCAACGGGGCCCCCGCTTCGAGGCCGATTATACACCTCCCCCGTGTCGACATGACACGGATGAGCCAAATTAAAATGGCCGTGGTGTTGGCTATCTCGCTGAATTTGATCGAATTGGGAGACAAGATTGTTTTTGTGACGGGAGTGCCGGATCGAGACACCCTTGATGCCGTTCTTTTTTTGGATACGGCCAAGGAATCCGAGGTCCTCACCTCTCAGGGGGTTAATGGAATCTCGGATAATGTAAAACCGGAGGTCTTTCAGGTCACACTCGGTATTGCCCTTGAACTATCCACACGGGGACGAGAGGGTAAACCCGTTGGGACTATTTTTGTCATGGGTGATGAAGAAAAGGTTTTACAACTCTCCAAACAGATGATCATTAATCCTTTCAAAGGATATACGGATGATGAACGCAATATCCTCAATCCGGGTTTAAGAGAAACAATGAGAGAGTTCTCCGCCCTGGATGGGGCCTTTGTGATCAGTGATGAGGGCTTGGTGCTCACGGCGGGCCGTTATCTTGGGGCTGCCAGTGACGAGGCGACTCTGCCCCGTGGGCTTGGTTCCCGTCACATCGCCGCGGCGGGTATTACGGCACTGACGAAGGCGATAGCCATTGTTATCTCCGAATCCACGGGCGATGTACGTATTTTTAAAAATGGTAAAATATTGATGGAAATCGAGAAGCCAGTTAGGGTATCAAGAGGACCCCTAGAAGAACAAGGAGGAATCAAGTGACAAAGTTTGACTTTATCGAGACCGATAAAAGAATCATGGAACAAAAAATCAGGAAGCATGAACTTTTGCCTCAAGAACTTCAAAAACTCTTGAAGACCCTTCCGGACGATGAATCGCTCGCCGTTGAGCTAGATGTCTATAAAGAATCTGAATTAGAAACCGTTTGATTCTATTCAGCAAGAATGGGGACGTTTCCCCCGACAATTACGTTTGTGCGGAAGACGTGTGAGATTTTTTCAAGGAGATAGTGTTTTACTTCCTTCATAGAGGGGCTCCATCCAACTTCGGCCTCCAGAGAAGTGACTCCCCTATCCTTGATACCGCAGGGATGAATATACCGAAACGGCTTCAAGTCGCAGTTGACGTTGAGAGAAAAGCCGTGCCGGGTAATCCCCCTTTCGATATGGAGGCCTAGGGAAGCGATCTTGCGACGCTCGATCCAGATGCCCGGGTGTTTTGGGTCTCTTTCCCCTTCGATGTGGTAGTGATAGAGAATTTGAATCAACATCTCTTCAATCTTGTTGACGAGGCTGGGGATCGATTCTTTTAACTCAAAGATCAAGTATCCAACGAGTTGGCCTGGGCCATGATAAGTGACCCCCCCTCCCCGATCTGTCTTAAAAACCTCCATTCCCTTTTGACGAAGCCATTTCTTAGTGACCAGGAGGTCAGAAGAAGAATCACGTTTTCCAAAAGTGTAGACCGGGGGGTGTTCGAGGAGGAGAAGAGTATCGGGGATTTCTTTTTCCCTTCTCCTTTCAGAAAGACGTTTTTGCCATTGCAGGGCTTGTTTGTAGGAGATATTTCCCGCGTCAATACATTCAATCATAAATTAAAAGATATCCTCTATTATTTGGTGGGTCCCCTTCCACTCTTTTAAAGAAGGCTTGATATTTCCCTCTTCTCCATAATCCAACTGAGCATAGGTGAGCCTCACTATCTTTCCCGGATTTGAAATTTCGAGAGAGATTTGTTCATTCCAGAGACCTGTATTGATATAGGTCTTATTCGGAGTAAATTGGCGTAGAAGGGCGAAGTGCGTATGACTGAAAACGACCGTGTGTATATTTTTTTGACTGAGAAGAATCTTCTTGGCCTCCCGATCCAGTTTAGGGCTTAAAGGAACCTCTTTGGCAATCTTGAGAGTTCTCGTCAGTGGTGATCGCCGGTAAGGATCCTTCCTGAAGCGGAGCCAAAAAAAGTAAAAGAGAATCTTGGCAATCGATCGAATGGCAAAGCCAGTATCATGGATAAAGGCCCAGCGCAGATAATATTTGAAGGGATAAATCTTATCAAAATAATGTCTCTCTTTCTTAATGGGATTTAAAAAGTGAATTACAAAATAGCTCCCCCAAGGGATATTCACAACCGGTTTTGGAAGACCCTTACTCAAAAAATACAGCCTTGTATTGTAGGCATTGTCGGCAAAGTATTGATTGCCATGCTCTACGTGAACTCCATCAAAAATATAGGGGCCTGTCTTGACCTCGGTTTTTTGACCCAGTGTTTGTTGGAGCAAATGATGAACGGCCGTAAAAAGAAGTCCTGGGTCATGGTTTCCTAAAGTAAAAGTAATGAAGTGATGAGGTGTATCGGCAAACTCTTTCATGGCGGAAAACATCTCCGGATGCCCCTTGAGAATCGCCTTTGTTCTCAAAATAGCTTCCTCTTCATCAATAATTTCGGGTGAGGGATCGTCCACATTTACCTGGAGGTGGTTGAAGAAATCACCATTCACAATCAATTCAATATCGGCCTCGGCAAATGGGCCTGTCCTGTGATAACGAAGAAATTCAATAAACTTATCGTCGTAATAAAAATCCTCCAGATAATTAAATCTTCCGTCGGGGAGGTATTTGCCAACACCGAGATGAAAATCACTAACAATAATTTTGAGTTTTTGCATGAAGCATTCTCCATCCAATAAAACTATATTGGATTGCTGTTGTCACAGTGAGTATGGCCGTCATGATCATCAGGGACGGCAAGGCCTCCAGAAAAAAGTGGCCTGAGGCCGTCTTCTCAAGATAGGGAACACCTCGTGTGAGAAAAAGTGCCGAAAAGACAGTAAGAATTTGGAAGAGAGTGGTGCACTTGGACAAATAAGTGGGTTTATAGACAAGGGGCACTTTTTTTAATTTTAAAAACAAGAGTCCCAGCACAATCATCAAATCGCGACCAATGATTAAAATCGTCAAAAAAAGAGGTACATAGTGACTGAGGGTCAGGGTTAAAAATCCGAAAAGCATGAGAAGTTTGTCGGCCATGGGATCCAAAAAGGCACCCAATCTTGTTCTCTGACTGAGGAGGCGGGCAATACTTCCATCGACCAAGTCCGTGAAGGCAGCGGCGCAAAAAATGGGAAAGGCAACGGCCCAATCTCCACAAAGAGCGTAATAAAGAAAGACAAATGCGGCAAGGATTCTAAAAAGAGTGAGGACATTAGGCAGATTCATCGAGCGTATTTTTTAAATTTATTAAAAGTGACTTCGTCCCCTTCTACTTCAAGAAGGATGCCTTTTGAAAGATCTTTTCGTAAAAGTATTTTACTTGTCTTATAGAGATATGAAAGCTCGGCCCCAGCCTGGTAAGGTAGAAGAAGGGACATTGGATGAAACCTGACTGATAACATCTTGTCAATCACCTGAAGCAAACCATCCACGCCCTGACCTGTTTTGGCCGATATCAGACAGGTATTTTTCTCGTCCACCTGCACCTGATCCGCTTTATTAAAGACTCGAAGGGTGGGTTTATGATGCAGGTTAAGTTCGTGAAGGACTTCGTCAACAGTCTTGATTTGATGTTTGAAATGGGGATGACTGATATCAATAAGATGGATCAGAAGATCGGCCGCCCCTACTTCTTCAAAGGTTGCTCGAAAGGCATCAATGAGTTCGTGGGGAAGCTTGTGAATAAAACCGACGGTGTCTGAGAGAAGGATCTCACGCCCCGATGGAAGCTTGAGCCGTCGCACGGTCGGATCCAGCGTTGCAAAGAGCTTGTCCTCTACGAGCACATGGGCCTCTGTGAGGCGATTCATGAGCGTTGATTTGCCGGCATTGGTATAGCCTACTAGGGCCGCCAGAGAGATCGATTGGTGCTTCCGCTGTTTACGATGGAGTTCTCGATTCACTCTTACCTTTTTCAATTCATGTTTGAGGAAGGTCAGTCTTTCCTTGGCCTTTCGGCGATCGAGTTCCAATCGCGTCTCTCCGGGTCCTCGTGTTCCAATACCGCCGCCTAATTGAGAGAGTTCGCCCCCCCGTCCGATGAGTTTCGGAAGGAGATATTCCAGTTGGGCGAGTTCAACCTGTATTTTTCCTTCTTGTGTTTGAGCCCTTTGGGCAAAGATATCCAGGATGATGCCTGTGCGATCAATGACCTTGGCGCCGAACTCTTTTTCGAGGTTTCTAGTTTGGGAGGGCGAGAGATCTTCATCAAAGATTACCACATCGATCTTTTGTGATTTGATTTCAGAGGCCAGCATTTCGACCTTTCCCTTACCTAAATAAGTAGGTGGGTGAATCGATCTCAGTTCATGAAGACCGGCGGAAACGACACTCACCCCGGCCGTTGTTGCGAGTCGTTGTAATTCTTGGAGGGAAAACTCCTGTTCGGCTCTATCGCGCTTGGAGGCATAGACCCCTACCAGGAGTGCCCTTTCGTGTGTGGAGGATGTCATCAAAGTGTCATTGAAAAATAGTGACGGGAATCCCGAACAGCTGATCCACTTCTTTCATCAGGGCATCCGTTGGATTCACCTTCAATTCTTCAGGTAGTTTAAGGATAGTCTCTCCCTTGCCTTCTTGCAAGCCAATCAAATGGACAAAGGCCATTGAATCACCGCCATGGCCCCTCAACAGTGTCTTTAAATCTTCGAGCTGACGGCGTGTCACATGGCCTGCCGGGATATGAAAATGAACTTCTCGTTGTAAAAAAAGAGAACCGGTATCTCTCACATAACGTATGGGAGCGATCTCGCGGGCGATGACTTTGACCCCATCTTCGCCCGTATCTGTACTGCCTCTGATGAAGAGAGGTTCATCCCCCTTTAAGAGGGCATGGACCCGCCGATAGAGATCGGAAAAAACAATGACCGGCACAGTGCCTTTGAGATCTTCGATCGTTACAAAGGCCATGCGGTCCCCTTTTTTAGTGATTGTCTCTTTGAGCGAGCTCACAACACCACCAAAGGAGACTTCCTTACCGTCTTCTGCGGAACGAATCGTCGTGGTGTCCACACTAGCACGGGCCTTGAGGTCGTTTATATAATCGGTCAGAGGGTGGCCGGTAATATAAAAACCCAGCGACTCCTTTTCGAAAATCAATTTTTCTTTCGAGCTCCATTCTGGAATCATGGATGAAGGATCGTTCTGCGGATTTTTTTGGGTCATGATGGGAGCCTCCCCAAAGAGGCTGGATTGCCCCATTTCTTTTTCCTTTTGGATACGGCTGGCTGTCTCCATCACCTTCTCGAGAAGGTAAAGGGCCTGCGAACGCGTCACCCCCAAAGAGTCAAAGGCCCCGCACTTGATCAGGCTCTCGAGGACGCGCTTGTTGACCTTCCTTAAATCGATCTCTTGGCAAAAATGCTGAAAGTCTTTAAAATTCCCAATTCTCTTACGTGCTTCAATGACGGATTCAATGGCCGCAACGCCGACGTTCTTCACGGCGGCAAGACCAAAACGTATGGCCTTGGTATCGACGACAGAAAAATTACTAAAACTTTCGTTAATGTCGGGGGGAAGAACGGCGATACCATGTTCACGACAATCCTGGATAAAGGTGATGACTTTATCCGTATTCCCCATTTCATGGGTAAGCAAAGAGGCCATGTATTCGACGGGATAATGGGTTTTTAAATAGGCCGTCTGGTAGGAAATAAAAGCATAGGCTGCCGAGTGGGATTTGTTAAATCCATATTCTGCAAATTTTGCCATGAGATCAAAGATTTTTTCTGCTTTCTTGAGAGGAATATCGTTGCTTTGAGCCCCCTTTAGAAATTTTTCTTTTTGCTCGGCCATCTCCTCCGGTTTTTTCTTCCCCATGGCACGACGCAAAAGGTCGGCATCACCCAAAGAAAAATTCGCCAGCGCCGAGGCGATCTGCATGACCTGCTCCTGATAGACAATAACCCCATAGGTTTCCTGCAGGGTTTCTTTTAATTGGGATAGTTCGTATTTGACCGAGACTCTTCCATGCTTACGGTTGATAAAATCATCAACCATGCCACTCCCCAGGGGGCCAGGACGATAGAGGGCGACCAAGGCAATCAGATCCGGAAAGACCGAGGGCTTCATCTTGATGATCAGCTCACGCATCCCCGCACTTTCTAGCTGGAAGATGCCCATCGTATCTCCCGTTGACAAGGACTCATAAACTTTTGGGTCATCAAACGGAATCTCATTAATATGTATTTCCTTACCATGTGTCCTTTTGATAATCTTCACGGCGTCATCAATGACGGTCAATGTCCGGAGGCCCAAAAAGTCAAATTTAATGAGGCCGATCTTTTCGATAGACTTCATGTCGTATTGGGAGACGATTTCGTCATTCTGGCCTTTGTAGAGAGGCATGAAGTTGGTCAGGGGTTGATCCGAGATCACAATGCCGGCGGCATGCGTCGAGGCATGACGATTGAGGCCCTCGAGGGAGCGTGCCGTCGTCATTAGTTTTTGGATGCGTGGGTCCGTATCTTGAAGATCTTTGAGCCGTGGCTCAATCCGTAGGGCCTCTTCAAGTGTCATGTTGAGGGAGTTCGGGACAAGCTTGGCAATTTTATCCACTTCTCCGTAAGACATATTCATAACCCGGCCGACATCACGGATAACGGCCTTGGCCTTCATCTTTCCAAAGGTAATAATTTGACCGACATTGCCGTATTTTTGCTGGACATAACGAATGACCTCTTCGCGTCGATTCATACAAAAATCGATATCCATATCCGGCATGCTGATACGTTCAGGGTTCAAAAAACGCTCAAAAAGTAAATTATAGGGAATAGGATCTAAGTCCGTAATTTTTAAACAATAAGCGACAAGGCTACCCGCGGCCGACCCTCTGCCCGGCCCCACGGGAATCGACTGACTCTTGGCATAGTTAATAAAGTCGGCCACAATCAAAAAATATCCGGAGAAACCCATCTTACGAATCATGGTGAGTTCATAACGAATTCTCTCTTCGTAGAGCTTCCTGAGATCTTTTGAGTTTTCTGGTGAGTCTTCCGGAGATTTCTTCTTGGAGATAAGAACCCAGCGCTCCTCAAAAAATTTCCAGACCTCTTCTTCCAGATAATCGTCCAGCGAGAGGTTCTTCCCCGGAGGCAGCTCGTATTTTGGAAAATAATAAGTCTTAAAGTCGAGCTCCAGATGACAGCGTGAGGCGATTTCCACTGTTTGTTTCAAAGCTTCCGGATGATCTTGAAAAAGTTCTTTCATCTCCTCAGGGCTTCGAAAATAGTATTCCTCACCCGAAAATTTCATCCGGTCTTCATCCTGCAGTGTCTTTCCCGTCTGGATACAGAGCATCGCCTCATGGGCCTGGGCATCTTCTCTATGGAGATAGTGGCAGTCATTGGTTGCAACAGTAGGTATGGAGAGCTCTTTTGATAAACCAAAGAGAATTTCATTTAACTTTTTTTGTTCGGCGATCCCATTGCCCTGTACTTCGAGGTAAAAGCGGTCTCCAAAAATCCGTAGAAAGTCTTCAGCAACTCGTTTGGCAGCCCCCACCCCTTCATGGATGGCGGCGTCGGCTAATTCCCCTGACAGACAACCGGATAAGGCTATAATCCCTTTGGAATGCACCTGAAGAAGTTCCTTATCTATTCGGGGTTTAAAGTAGAAACCTTCAAGGTATCCTGCCGTGATGAGTTTACAAAGATTACGGTAGCCTTCCAGGTTGGAGGCCAGGAGGGTCAGGTGATGGTAAGGCTCATGTCCCCTTCGGAGTCTCTTTTCAAATCGACTCCCCTGGGACTGGATATAGACTTCACAGCCGAGGATCGGTTTTATCCCTTTTTTGAGGGCCTGTTGATAGAACTCAATCCCCCCAAAAAGATTACCATGGTCGGTAATGGCAACGGCCGGCATGTGGTACTGTTTGGCGGCATTACAAAGGGCATCAATGGTAATGGCCCCATCGAGTAAGGAGTATTGTGTGTGAAGATGAAGATGTACAAAATCGCTCACTCTATAAACCTAGGATTGTTGAATATACTGCTTCAGGTGGTTGTTTTCGTCTTCGATCTCCCTCCAGAGCCATTCCAGAAGGTTGCGCATCGTGACGATACCGATCACACGTCCTCCATCGACAATAGGAACATGGCGAGCGCGGGTTTCCTGCATCTTCTCATAGCAGGCCTCGAGGGTGTCATTGACATCCACAGTGACAACATGGGGTGTCATGACTTGGGAAAGAGGAACCTTTTTGGGGTCCAAGCCCTTGGACACAACGCGGTTGAGAAGGTCGCGCTCTGTGAAGATCCCTTTTAAACTTTCTCCGTCCATGATGAGAATCGAACCGATCGATCTTTCACTCATCAATTGGCTCGCCTCAAAGACGGTGTTGGACACCAACATAGTGACCAAATCCTGGCTTTGGCTATGTTTATGAAAGAGCTTCATAAGATCACCCCGATTTTTTACTCCCACTCAATCGTCGCGGGAGGCTTTGAGGAAATATCATAGACAACCCGATTGACACCTCTCACCTCATTGATAACACGGGTTGAGAGACGGGCCAAGATATCATAGGGGACCTTGACCCAATCGGCCGTCATCCCATCTTGGCTCTCAACGGCCCGGATGGCAATAACGTTTTCATAAGTTCTGGAATCGCCCATCACACCCACCGTCTTGACGGGAAGGAGGACGGAGAAGGACTGCCAGATTTTGGTATAGAGACCGGCCTTCTTAAATTCGCCAACAACGATCTCGTCGGCCTCGCGAAGGATCTCCAAACGCTCTCGTGTAATCTCACCCAGAATGCGTACGGCAAGACCCGGGCCCGGGAAAGGTTGACGGTCGATGATCTCATCGGAGATCTTCATGAGACGACCGATGGTACGCACTTCATCTTTAAAGAGTTCGCGGAAGGGCTCAATCAATTTGAGGCGCATCCTCTCCGGCAATCCCCCCACATTGTGATGGCTCTTAATCGTCACCGAAGGCCCCCGAAACGAGACACTTTCGATCACATCGGGATAAAGGGTCCCTTGAGCCAGGAAGGAAACATCGGCTAATTTTTTGGATTCTTCTTCGAAGACGCTGATAAATTCTTTACCGATGATCTTCCGTTTTTCTTCGGGATCGATAACACCCTCCAGCTTTTTGAGAAAACGGTCCGCGGCATCAATCTTCTTGAGAGGGATGTGAAGATTTTTTTGAAGAAGCTCTACCACCCGGGCGCCTTCATTTTTTCTAAGAAGCCCGTTGTCAATAAAGAAGGCGGCCAGTTGATCGCCTACGGCACGATGCAGAAGGGTCACCATCACTGAGGAATCTACCCCACCGGAAACAGCACAGAGGACCCTTTGATTGCCGACCGTCTCGCGGATTTCATCGATCTTCTGATCGATAAAAGACTCCATCGACCAGTCAGCCGTGAGGCCCGCAACGACAAAGAGAAAGTTTTTGAGAATATCAGAACCCTTGGGGGTATGAACAACTTCGGGATGAAATTGAAGACCGAAGAGGCGTCGTTGAGGATTTCCGATAGCGGCCAACAGGTTGTTTCCACTTTGGGCATAGGTCTCAAAACCCTTGGGCAACTGAGAGACATGGTCTCCATGGCTCATCCAGACTGAAATGTCGCTTTCTGAAAAATGTTCAAAGAGCTCCTGCCGTTTTTGAAGATGGATACGGGCCGGTCCATATTCCCTCACGGTGCCTGGTTCCACCTTGCCGCCGAGTTGCTGGCTCAACCATTGCATGCCATAACAAATACCCAGCATGGGAATATTGAGATCGAGAATCGCGGCATCCGCCAGGGGCGCGTCTTTATCGTAAACACTGGAGGGGCCACCGGATAAAATGAGTGCCGTTGGATGAAATTCAAGAATTTTGGAAATAGGCGCCGTGCAGGGAAGAATTTCGCAAAAAACTTTAAACTCACGGATCCGGCGTGCAATGAGTTGGGTGTATTGGGATCCAAAATCAAGGATAAGGACCTTGTTCATTTTTTACTCAAAACGATAATTGGGTGCTTCTTTTGTAATCACAACATCGTGGACGTGGCTTTCTTTGAGCCCTGAAGCAGTAATACGAATAAAGCGGGCCTTCTTTTTTAATTCAGCAAGACTGGCCGCACCAATATACCCCATGCCTGACTTGAGCCCTCCCACCAATTGGTGGAGCTGAACAGCCAAGGGACCACGGGCTGGAACCATACCTTCGATTCCCTCAGGAACGAGTTTGCTGGCATCATCCACCGATTGTTGAAAATACCGATCTCGGGAGCCTTTGCTCATGGCCCCCAGAGATCCCATACCGCGATATGTTTTGTACGATCGCCCTTGGTAGAGAATCGTCTCCCCGGGGGCCTCATCAGTCCCGGCAAACAAGCCACCCACCATCACGACAGAGGCGCCGGCCGCCAAGGCCTTTGTGATATCCCCCGAAAATTTGACTCCGCCGTCAGCGATAATGGGAGTCCCATATTTGGAAGCTATCGAGGCACATTCCATAATGGCCGTGAGTTGCGGGACTCCAACACCGGAAACCACACGTGTCGTACAAATCGATCCCGGACCTACACCGACCTTCACCGCCTGTACACCGGCCTTGATCAGGGCCTCTGTCCCATCGGCTGTTGCAACGTTGCCCGCTACCAGAGAAATCTTTGGAAATTTCTTTTTGAAAGATCGGATGGTATCGAGAACACTCTTGGAATGACCATGAGCCGTGTCGATGATAATAAGATCCACGCCCTCTTTAATGAGAAGGCCCGCTCGTTCGAGGGCTTCCTCTCCTACCCCAATGGCCGCCCCAACCCTGAGTCTTCCCAATTCATCTTTACAGGAGTTAGGAAATCGAATCGCCTGTTCGATGTCTTTGATGGTGATAAGCCCCTTAAGATTTCCTTTGTTATCAACGACGGGAAGCTTTTCAATACGATTGAGCTGCAAGATTTCTTTGGCCTTTTCTGCCGAAATCCCTACCTTGCCGGTGATGACCTTCTTGGTCATGGCGTGTTCGATCTTCAAATTCTGATTTTTTTCAAAACGAAGATCCCGATGTGTCAGGATGCCAACGAGCTTTCTTCCCTGGGTGATGGGAACTCCGGAAATATTGTGTTCATGCATCACGTGAAGGGCCTCCCCGATATTCTGGTTTGGATTCATGGTGATCGGCTCGAGGATCATCCCCGATTCGGCACGTTTGACCTTTTCAACCTCGAGAGCTTGTTCGGACGGTGTCAAATTTCGCTGAAGGACTCCGAGTCCCCCCATCCGTGCCATCGTGATGGCCGTCTTGGACTCGGTTACCGAATCCATGGCTGCCGACATCAAGGGAGTTGAGAGGATGATTTTATCGGTAAGACGGGTTGAGACATCGACATCCTTGGGGAGTACAGTACTTTCACCAGGAAGCAAAAGGACATCATCAAAAGTTAAGGCTAATGGGATCTTCGGGGGCTCCATGGGGAGGAGTTAGCAGAGCCCTGTTTGATTTGTCAACTGGTACTCGCTCGGACTCATGGGTGCCCTTTCGAGAGTTCACAATAGCTTCGAATCCTCTCCATGGAATACATTTGCGAAATAGCAACTCGATTTTGGGTTATTCGATTCAACTGTTTGATGAATTCCCGTCGGTACCAACCTTCATGTCCCCAAAACGCATCGATGTGGCGACCGCCGACAACACGGATAAACTCCTTGGGAGGTTTCGCCAATTCATAAACTTTTTTTCCCAGTTTGAAATCGACCGTCTGATCCTGATCGCCGTGCAAAACGAGGAGGGGAATGGGAGAAATTTCGGCAATATGACCCTTGGGGGCATACCGATCACTGATGACGGCATAAACTATCGGTTGGAGAATCCAGGTCAGCCAATGATGTGCCAAAACACCCCGCGCCGCGGCTCTGTAGGAAGAAAATGTAGAATCCACCGCCAAATAGGCGATTGGGATCCGATCTTTCACCTCACTCACCGTCCGCAGGGCAACAGCGCCGCCCAAACTTTGGCCGAAGACGATCAACGGAACAGAAGGATGATGAAGGGCCGCCCAACAGAGAGCTGCCTTACCATCATTGATGGTGGCTCGAGGAGAAGGTTTGCCCTGACTTTTGCCGTAACCCTCGTAATCAAAAATAAAATAGTCATATCCTTGATTCAAGATCCAATAGAGGGCGGGAAAGTGACCGCTGATGTTCGAGGCATTGCCGTGAAAAAAAACAATCAGCCCCCTGGGAATCTTCCGTGTCTTGTTTTTGAAATACCACCCGTACAAAGGGGTGCTGTCCCAACTGGAAAACAAAACCTCTTCAGGGGGTTGAAGTTTTGCCTTCTTGAAATCAGCAGGATGGAGATACTGATCCGAGGGATAATAGAGGAGTCGAGAGCACCCCCCCAGCATCACGACACACATAAGCAACACCCGTTTTTTCAATTTCCTCCACCCTCCTTAATAGTAATAATAAAGCCCGAGCGATCCCTCCCACGAGTCCGGTTTCCAAAACCTCTTCCCCTGAAAATTGAGCGCCAGATTTCGCATGAGGCCCCATCGAATTTCAACCTGAGATTTCAGATTGCTGGAATAAGCGGTAAAAAGGGGCCGCCGGTATTGCACTTGCGACAAAAACTGGAGAGAGGGAAAAAGACTTGCCCGAATTTGCGCCATCGGTCCGTAACGAAAGCGAAAATCAGGCCCCTTAAATTGAGGGGATCCGGAAGCCTCCCCTTCTACAGCCAAGGTCATCCATAAAGGGACGATCCACCGCACATTTTTTGTGATGCCAATTCCCCCCTCCAGCAAGCCGCCGAAACAGTTGGAACAGACCTCATCACGAAAGGTGGTCCCTCCCACCCGAAAACTCCAAGAGGGAGAGTGATTGAATTGGCTAAAATCGGTGAGAGAAACAACGTGAAAAAGAGAGAGATCGGAGAGCCAGGTCGATTGGTCGCGCCAATTCTGTCGAAGCTGAAAATCCAAAAATTCAATTTCGATCTCCGGTGGGTAACCGGTTAAAGGGTCCAGTAGGTCATGCAAAGCAAAACGATGGGATACCTCAAGATACGGTCCGGTCTGGATCGAGATCCCCGATCCCACTCCCACACGCGCTGAGTCGTGCCCACGATTAGGTTCCTCTTCCTCCGGTAGTGGCAGGTTGAGATCGGGACTCGAAATTCCAAGACGACTTCGAGCCACCAGCAAGTTTTGCCTGAAACCCATGAAGGAGGGATCTTCTTTGAGAATCTTCCTGGCATACTTAAAGTCGTAATAATCGATGGCGGTGTCAAGAATTTCAGCCTTTCGCGACGTCTCCAAAGAGTTTGGGAGCAGGGAGAGATCACGGTGGGTAACAATACCGTGGACCAGCGAGCGGTCTCGAGACGAGAATTTTTTGATACGAAACTGAAATTGAGAACGGATTGCGGGTCGATAATGGACTTCTGAAATCAAACCCGGTGAGTTCGAAACCACCTTTATGGTATCCGCCGGGATTACATAAAACCGGAGGCGATCAACCAAGAAGTATTGAGGTGCCGCGGCATCCAGGATTGAGAGCATATGGTAAGAACAATTTTCACTTAAATAGTAGTAATCAAAATAGGTAGAACCCAACTCCCAAATATGGGCGACCAGCATCTCGATTTCCTTCGAAGTGAGATTGAGGTCGTATTCCCACAAATCCCTCGCCTCATAATCGTTATACTCCCGAACCTTATAGTAATAAGGAACACTGGTAAAACTTCCCTTAAAAAATCCGGAAATTCCCTTCACCGCATAAGAAACAGGATTCTTGGTGGTTGCCTCCGCCGAATAATTAACCCCGTGATCCAGCAACTCATAACGTTGCGTGGTGGAGAAAGATCCACTCTTGTTAAGCCGGAGCAAGGTATGACCAAAGGCTGAAGCCGGGTTGTTCAGGTAGTAGGAAGAGAAGACGAGCGTTGCCGATCGGGCCTGGACTGTTTTCCGAAAACGATCATAGCCCTGACATCTGACCGTGGGGAGGCGTGAAGGGATCCACTGAAGTTTGTCTTTGAGCCAGAGGAGGCGAGCCGGAAACTGACATTGAAGATGTTGTCCCCTCCCGGAAACGGGGGCTTTGGAAAAAAACCCAAGCAAGGTCGCTTCAAGTTCCGCCTGGGGATCCTTTTGCCCCTTTTTACCGGCAAGAAAAAAATCGAGACCGTCTGCCTGGCTTTGGTAACCCCCCCAAAACTTCTTGCGATAATGGACCAGATTTAGCCATTGTCTCTCCTTCCAGAGTTGCCTGGCTCGCGCTTGGACTATGAGTTCTTCAACGTAAACTTCTTGGGAACGATCCCTGAAATCTTTTTTGTCTGAGGAAAACAGATTTCCGGGAAGGAGAAAAAATACCCATAAAAAAATTGCCCAACGCCCTAACGGGCCTTGGGCAATATATCTGGCATTCATTTTTCTTTCGTCAAACTAGCCCTGGCAGGTTGTCGCCAGTGAGTGATCCTGACGGACCGTCTTCAAAATAGATTGACTCACCGTCTTGGAGTCAACGCTCGCGTTCGGAAAGATTTCGGTATAGTTCTTTTGCAATACGCCGCCCAGTTTGGAAGAATCCTGACAGCCAATCACCTTGGAGAGTCCCGCCAAGGTTTCTCCGTTTCCACGCGCCATATCATGAGCAAGAGCAATTCGGTTAGCCTCGACGTAGACACCAAGACTGGCCGATTTTTTACCCTCGCTGGTGTCACAGTTGGAGGTTCCGGAACTGATACCAAAGGTTTGATTGTATGCCGTCGCGTTGGTTGTTGCCGCAATCACCTGGACAATCCCATGTTTATCCCCAAAGATGACAGAGCCAAGACCACAGCCGGCGGCTCCATAACTTTGCCCACTCAACTGCTTCTCAAGTGACTCCCTTTTTCCTTCACCTGCATGAAGACTTGTGGCTCCAAGCGCAATGCACAACGCACAGACAACAAATAACACCGCTACGTTTTTACTTAACATGGACTCCTCCTTTTTGTAGGTTCAGTGAATATCGTTTGGACTGTTGTACCCCATACCAAGCGGGAAGAACCTGTCAAGTTTTAACTCGCTTGAAGCAAACTGGAGTACACTTACGGAATAAACTTTAAAGAATACAACCGTCCGCCATTGGAGAGGTAGTAAATCCGGTTCTCATCAACCATTGGATTGGAGGAAATTCCTTTGATGGCAAAACGGTGGGCAATGAGTTTTCCAGTGTCAGCATGGAGGAAATTTATCGTGGTCTCAGAGAGACCAACGACAATAATATTTTTATAAATGACGGGGGCTGTGAGGGTGCCCTTCCCCAGTTTTTTATCCCAGATCTTTTTGCCATCCTTCTTTTGGAAGGCATAAAGACGGCCACCTTCTCCAGAGACATAGAGCACATCCTCCCGAGCCGCAAAACGGACACCGCTGCCTATCTCCTGACTCCAGAGAATCTCACCTGACTTTGTCGAGAGGGCATAAAACCCGCCATCAAAGGTGGCGATATAAAGACGGTCACCTTCGATGAGTGGCGTCGCATCGATATCGCTAAATCCCTTTTTCTTTCCGAAATCTTTTTTCCAAATCAACTTTCCATCTGAGGTCGAAAGGGCCCAGAGCTTTCCATCGGCAAAACCGACAAAGAGTGTCTTCCCTGATTCGGTGAGAACAGGCGGGGAATTACCACGGATGGTCATCGTAAATCCGGGGACAGGATTTTCCTTATCCCAAAGAGGGTGACCATCTGAGGCGTTTAGGGCAACAACGCGGCCTTCGACCGTAGCTACATAGATCTTATCCTCAAAAACAGCCGGAGCCGTAAGGATCTCGGAACCCAGATCGGATCTCCACACCTCTTTGCCCTTCTTGGTGTCCAAGGCATAAAAAATGCCCTTATCATCTCCAAAGAGGACCCAGGTACCTTCCGTATTTTTTAAAAAACCTGGGGTTGAATTAATCGATCCCGTTGCCTTGAATCGCCAAATCTTGTTCCCGTTTTTTTTCCTCATCGCATAAAAGACACCGGCATCTGATCCTGTAAAGATAGTGTCTTCGTAGATGCGCGGTGATGAAAACTCCTTGCGCTTGTAGAGGAAGAGTTTTCTCTTTTTGACTCGAGAGACCCATTGGGCCTTATAAGGGATTTTTTCAGTTCTTTGTGAAAGTGAAGAGACCTCGGCCAAAAGAGGCGTGCAAACCAGAAGCATCATGAGGCTCAAAATCAATCTCATTTCGACTTGCCTTCCAGTAGACTGAGCCGGGCCTTCGCCTCTTCCCGAAGCGAGGGGGCCGTGGTTCCCTCGGAGAGGGAACTATAAATTCCACGTGCCTTTTCCTTTTGATCATTCATTTCGTACACTTTTGCCAAAAGGAGTCTTGAATAATCGGCGGTTACATTTTTCGGATCCGTTGAAGCCTGTTCAAGAAGACTGACAGCCTTTGGAAAATCACCCTTTTTAACAGAGACAAAGGCCAGATTATGCAAGGCCTCGATTCTAAAAAGGGCTGGACTCTTTGCGTTTTGGGAGACTGAAGTATACCACTGGACGGCCTCGTCATATTTTTGACTTTGGAGAAACCGAGTTCCAAGCGTCATCCGTGCTAAAAAAGCGGAAGGAGAGCGAGGATACTCCGTTGTGACTTTGATCCATTCATCCTTTGTCAGGAGTTCGGCCGCCCGATCGTTGTAATGATCGCGATAGGCCTGAAAAAGAATAAATCCTACAAAAAGAGCCATTAACACACCAAAATAGGGCATTAAGATTTTTCTGGAAGCCCAGAGCCCCGAGAAAAATTTATCAACAGGCACCTCAAAGGGCAATTCTAAATCCTTCTTTTTATTGTGCGGAAGCTGCTTATAGGCAGGCATGCTCAATGACTACAATGTCCCTCCCGACTTTGTCAATTGACTAGGCGGCTGATTTCCTTTATTTTTTTATTATAAGTGAGTCTTGAGTAGGCTGCCTTGCAGCACCTCGTGGTGAAGACGATTAGATATTGACCCGTCTCTTATTTGGGAGCCATTTCTATGTCTGTCCAAAAATTGTCGAAGTATGTTCGTCAGGCGAGAAAAGATATCAACGCAACTGTCACCTACCTCAAACTTGCGCTTGAGGGGAACAAGATTGAGAGACTGACCGATTTTAACTCCTGCAAACACCCCGTCCTTTTGATCTATGGATTTGGAGCCACTCGTCGCGTCTTTAGAATCCTCGAACGTCGATTGCGACGGGATGGCTTTTGTGTTTTTTCCCTCAATCTTGGGGGTATTTTTGGTACCTTCAACACCCGCTGCATTGAGGAATTAGCAGAACACGTTCACAGCAAGGTTGAGCGTCTCTGTGAACGCTATCATCTCAACAAAATAAGTATTATTGGCCACTCCAAGGGTGGCCTGATTGGCCGCTATTACATCAAACGCCTGGGGGGATCCCATCGCGTGCGGGCCTTGATTACCCTTGGCACCCCTCATCATGGAAACCCTTGGGCCCTTCTGGGTCTGATTTCTCCTCTTAGTCTTTTTTCCAAAAGCATCTGGCAGATGATGCCTATGTCTCCTTTTGTCCGAAAACTCAAAAAAGGGGCATGGCCGCGGAACGTCCGGTTTGTTTCCCTCTATTCTAAAGACGATCGAATCTGTTTTTACAAGAGTGCCATGCTCGATATCCCCGAGGGATGTTCTTATATAAAGAATGTGGAAATGTTTGGGATGAGTCATTCGGATTACATTATTCGCAAGACGGCTTACAATACGATCAAAAGAGAATTACTGGCCAGTGAGAAGAAGTAGTTTATCTCCTCTTCCGCCTAAAAAGAACCTCGACCGGTGCTCCGCTAAATCGAAAGGCGTCGCGCAAGCCATTCATGAGATAACGTTGAAATGAAAAATGGACTCCCTTGGGCTCACTCACAAAGACGACAAAGGTGGGAGGACGTGTTTTTGTTTGTGTGGCATAATAAAATTTGATGGGTTTTCCCCGAAAGACAGGTGGATTATGGGATTCTATCAATTTTTCGAAGACCTGATTGACTTGGGAGGTTGGGACCCTTCGGTTGTAGGCTTGGTAGAGTTGATCGATAGCTTCCCAGGCACTCTCACAACCCTTCCCCGTCTTGGCAGATAAAGAAAGGACGGGCGCATAGGTCAGAAACTTTAACTTATACTCAACCTCTTCCTGTTTCTTCTTTTTAGTTTCTTTTGAATTCTCCAGGAGATCCCATTTATTCCATACAAGAATCAGCCCCTTTTTGGCGTCTTTGATATAGCCGGCCACGTGGGCATCTTGTTTATGAATTCCCTCTTTGGCATCCATCACCAGGAGGCCAATATCGGCCCTTTCGATCGCCTTTAACGCCGTCAAAACGGAGTATCGCTCCAGTTTTGAAGACCAGGTTCCGTGCCTTCGAATACCTGCCGTGTCGATGAGGCGATAATTTTTTTTACCAATACTGATTTGCGTATCGATTGCATCAATCGTTGTGCCCGGTTTATCATGGACGACGACACGCTCCTCGCCCAACAAACGATTGAGGAGTGATGATTTTCCAACATTGGGACGACCAATCAGGGCAACCCGGATTGATGGATCATCGACCGGCTCCTCTTCAGGGGGTGGAAGTTCTTTGACGACAAGATCCAGAAGGTCGTTGACGCGGTAGCCATGCTCCGAAGAAACAGGGTTGACCTCATGACCTAATTCATAAAAATCCACCAATTTCTCTTCTTGAGAGAGGTCATCAATCTTATTGACGACGAGAAACATTTTCTTTTTTGAGCGACGCAGATATTGGGCAATTTCCTTTTCCTCAGGGAGGAGACCGGCGCGACCATCCAGAACAAAGAGAATCACTTGAGCTTCTTGAATGGCCAGATCAATCTGATCTCTTACCTTTTTCTCAAGACTGTCCTTCTCCTCAAAAGAAAGCCCACCCGTATCAATGACAATAAAATCCCTTCCCTCCCAAAAGGCATGGCCGTAGTGACGATCCCGGGTAACACCCGCAATATCGAGTGTAATGGCATTTCGCCCACCCACGATGCGATTGAAAAGAGTAGATTTTCCGACATTGGGCCGGCCGACGATGGCGATGATGGGAAACATAAATATTGTGGCAGAGGAGGGATTTGAACCCCCGACACGGCGGGTATGAACCGCCTGCTCTACCCCTGAGCTACTCTGCCGTTCCGTCTAAAAACACCTTTTTAAAGGGGCCTGCTTATACTCGCGGGAATTCGGTTTAGTCTATCATAATTTAAATATTTTTGAGGGTCAGCACCCGCCATAAAAAACGAAGTCCCGATTTAATTTTTGTCAAAATTCCCCGGGAAAAAAGAACGTTGGATAGATTGAGCATCATCGAAAATTTGGCCTTATCATAGCCATACCACCAAAAATCCTTAATGCGGGCGACCCTGTTTATATGAACATGTTTGGCCTCAACCATTTCCAGGAAACCGAGTTTGCCATGGGTTCTCCCGATGCCACTTTCTTTGGGTCCGCCCCACGGTGTTTGGGGTAGGGCGAAAGAATAAACATTCTCGTTAATCATAATGGTACCGGCTTCGATCTTTTGGGCAAGATTGGTTCCTCTCTGGATATCTTTTGTCCAAATGGAGGCCGTGAGTCCGTAGTGACAGTCATTTGCCAATCGAATAGCCTCATCATCCTCTTTAAACGTCATGGCCCCAAAGACGGGACCGAAAGTCTCCTCCCTCATCACCTCCATCTGATGGTTGACCTGCGTCAGGATCGTGGGTTGATAAAAAAAACCTCTTTGACCTGTCCTGCCTCCACCTACCAAGACCCTGGCCCCTTCCCTTTTGGCAGCTTCAACCTGTTTTTCCACTTTGGAGAGCTGCATCTCGGAGGACATCGAACCGATCTCGACTTCCCCCGATTGGGGTTCTCCCTGCCTCAATTTTTTTGTTTTTTCGACACACAGTTTCAAAAAGGCCTCGGCAATATTTTCTTGCACATACACCCTCTCTACAGAAGAACATGTCTGACCCGAATTAGAAAAAGCCCCCCAGACGGCCGCACTGGAGGCGACATCGAGATCGGCATCTTCGAGAATAATCATGGGATCTTTTCCACCGAGCTCCAGAACAACAGGGGTCAGGGTCTTTGCGGCGGCTTCCATGATGCGCTTGCCCGTGGCCACACTTCCCGTAAAGACAATCTTGTTAACACCGGAGTGGACAAGAGCGGCCCCCGTCGAACCGTCACCTGGGATGACTTGAAGCACATTTTTTGGCAAACCAACGGCCTCAAAAACTTCCTGAATCTTGAGACCAATCAGGGGGGTGAATTCCGAAGGTTTGAGAATAACGGTATTTCCCGCCATCAACGCCATCATGACCTGACCGCAGGGAATCGAAAAAGGATAATTCCAGGGAGAGATGATACCGACGACACCTACGGGTAAATATTCGAGATAGCTGCTTCTCCCGATCAACGACCATTTTCCTAACCAGATTTTTTCCCGCCGCAGAATTTTTTCTGCATTTTTGGCAAAATAGGTCGCCAGGTCCATCACAGGAAACATATCCGCCGAGAGAGACTCCACCATCGGCTTGCCACCTTCTTTGGTAATGAGGGCCCCAATCTCGTCCACATGGTCTTTGATGTAGTCACGAGCCCGCAGCAAAAACTGGCCGCGGGCCTTGAAGGAAAGCTCACTCCAGGAAGGAAAGGCTTCACGGGCGCGTGCTACCGCTTTTTTGATTTCTTCTTCCGTGCCGATTTCGACTTCAGCAATGACTTCGGCCGTCGCCGGATTGAAGGATTTGATTGTGGCCATAAATTTTTCTCCATCTTTCCGAGCAGTTTTTGGGCAAAAAGATAGGGATTTTGAATCTCGGATCCATTGGACTTCATAAAATTTGAGAACTTCGAGCGCATTTCATCCAAGAGAATTTCTTTTACTTCTTCGAGGGCTACTTTTTTCTTTTTTTCCAAAACCTCTTTCTTGTCCTTTTCTTTCAAAAATAACTGGTGGGCCTGAATGGAAGAGACCAACTCAGAGACACCCTCATCTTTATCCGCACGCACGAGGAGAACGGGAACCTTCCAGGCCGAATTTTTTCCTCCAAATTCAAGCATGGCCTTAAGCTCGGCTTGCATCAAATGAGATCCGTCACGATCGGCCTTGTTCACAACAAAGATATCAGCGATTTCAAGTATTCCCGCCTTCATGGTTTGAATGGCATCACCGGATTCGGGAGTCAAAATCACAACCGTCGTGTCGGCAATCTCCATAATATCGAGTTCCGTTTGACCCACGCCGACCGTTTCGACAAGAATCGTATCCATCCCAAAGGCATCATAGAGTTTGACCACCTCACGCGTCGCTCGTGAGAGACCACCATGGCTGCCCCGACTTCCAAGACTTCGGATGAAGACACCTTCGTCACCCGCGTGTTCCTGCATGCGAATACGATCTCCCAGGACAGCACCTCCCGAAAACGGACTGGAGGGGTCAATGGCCACAACACCGACCATATGATTGATTTTTCGAAAACGGGAAATCAGACGATCCACAAGGGTTGATTTGCCGGCACCGGGAGGGCCTGTAATCCCAATACAACGCGCCTGTCCCGCCTTTTTATAAATCCGGGACATCAAAGAGACAAGATCCGTTGATCGGCTCTCGACACGAGAGATAAGCCTGGAGAGGGCAAGACGATCCCCCTTGAACATTTGATCAATGAGATCCGACATGGACTCTATTAAATACATGATTTTTTTTGGTAAAGACAACAGAAAAGGGGTAGAGTGCGCCTATGTATCTTGGACTCTCTGATGAAACCTCGACACATGATGATTTCTGGTATTCGACCTATACCAATCTGGGTCTTTCTTCTTCCGATCATTTAAAAAAAGTTCTTGCGTACTCTCCCGCCCATCGAGGTGCAATAGCTCAACTTCCCTCCCATGGAAGAATTCTGGATGCTGGTTGTGGCTTGGGAGTTCTTTCTCTTTTGAATCCTTACCTGACCAATGAAATTGTGGGAATAGATGCCTCTCCGGGCATGATTCAACGGGCCAAGGAACTTTCTCCACAGGGTCAATTTCAAATGTCATCACTTACCTCTCTGCCCTTTCCGGAGGAATCTTTTGATAATTACGTGGCCATTGCCTCTCTCGAACTTGTGCGGGAGGGTTTGAGTCTTCCACTCAAAGAGGCCTTTCGTGTCTTAAAAAAAGGGGGACGATTTTTTGCTATTACGATGAGGCTCCAACCGGATTATTTTTTTACAGAACCCATGGAGGTCGTCTCGACACTGGGCAGGTTTCACCTGCAAAAAGTCGATGAAGCTCCCCATCCCTTTCCGCCCAACGGGCATGCCTATTGGTATACGCCCTGTGAACTGAAGACGGCGTTAAAAGATGTCGGATTTTCAAATATCCATCTCTCCTGCTCTGATCTCTTGGGTGGACTTTGTTATTCTCACCTCACTGGCAAACATTTAAAGGGCCCCCTATCAAAGGTGATAGGCAACCTGATGAGAGAAGGCGAAGAGAGTACGCCACCTCTTTGGAAAAAGGTTTTTGTAAAAACTCTTTTGCAAGAAGAGGGTATCCTCTCTTCTCTTCTTTCCCCTATCCGTCTCTGTTGGTCCTACTGGAATGTCATCGCGGCACTGAAAAATTGACCCGCGCTCTTCCTTGCGATAGGATGGCCTCATGACGGATGATCTTTTTGATCCAATGAAGTTCATCTGGGACGGGGTCTCGGAGCCCTCCACTTCGTCTCCCGCCAGCCCTCGTGTTATTAAATACAGAGATCGCAATGATTTGGAGTATCTGTACAAAACAGGTTTTGTAGACACGGACAAGTTTACGTTAAAAGAATGGGTGGAATCTTTTAAAGACTCTCTTCAACCCAATGGAGACTATATTTTGACCGAGTCCCAATGGATGAAGAAGGGTCGATACCGCTATGATGGACCTATCGATGCCCCTTTTGATCCTATGGAAATGCGTGAGGGAAGTTGGAATACCCAAGATCTCCAAAAACTCGTTCAAGAGAAGCTGCTCCCCTCCCTTGAGGTGGAGGAGGAATTTTTGACCAAGTCCATTTTTGGTGAGAAACCACCCCCTGTCGACAGGGGTCTCGTGATGATTACGCACCCATTTAAAATCAACCTTCAGCATCTTTTGACGCAACGTCCCACACCGCGACGCCTGAGAGAGCTGTCCTTGGCCCAGGTTAAGTCAAAATCCGACGCTTCGCCCTCTCAAGCCAAGACGCCCCTTCCCCAAGGCTCCTCCTTCTCACAGGGCCCCTCAAGTTCACAGACGACCATGGATCGGCTCAGTAAGCTTCTTTCAAAAAAATAAGATTCGAAGCAACTGGAAGGGGGTCCTGAGACGAAAATACCCTAGAGAGGTGAAATTTATGTGTCCCCCTTTAATAATCGCCTTAGTCCCCGCAGTCATGGGTCTTCTGCAGGGAGAGAATCAAAAAAAGGCCAGTGCTCAGGCCCAAAATACACAGATGCTGTCAGCCATGGCTCAGGGAATTGGCCAGCAGGGGGGACAAGCCCCCGCCTCCCCAACAACCCAAACCCCGCCCAATACACGGGGTTAATGAGAGGAAATTTATGAGTGTTTGGTCGATCATTGGAGGAGCAGCGGGATTTATACTGGGTGGCCCTGTTGGGGCCATAACCGGTGCGTCGATAGCTAATGCTATTGATTCCACCGATAATACCTCTCAGGCCAATGAGACCTCAGAGACTCTCGCGCGTGAAACAAGGGCACATGACGATGCCAATCGGGATGCCCTGATTCAGGCCCAGAGAGAGGCCCTCAGATCACAAGAATCCCAGTTTCATACCCTTGATGTCAGACAAGAAGCGGCCTCTGCCCTCCAGAGAGGCGAGCGCGAAGTCGGGAACGCGGTCGAGGAAGAACTTCGCTACATGGGCGAATGGGCCAGGATGGTCAATCATCTGGACGAGAATCAAGCGGCCCAGACCGCCGGCCTCGATGCCCCTTATGTCCATACAGATATTCCCGGTATCCTTTTTGAACATCCGAATCCTACGACAAACCAACCCTCCTCTTCTGAGGATCTACTTCAACGTTCTGATAATCTGCTCAACCGTAGTTCCTAAACCCTCCCAAAGACCCCTTGGAGACAAGACCTGAAATCTTGGGTATGGATACCTCAGAAAATGGAGTTTTTATATTTCTGACTGAGATGACCTATAAATAGTATAATAATATTAATAAGTTACATACATATCCCCTTGAATGAAATTGGCACCACTCTTGCTTTATATTAGCTTGAGCCGAAGCAACTCCAAAGAGACTTCGAGCCGATAACTGAATCAAGAGAAAGGATATTTTATGTCAATTATATCAGATTTGTTCGGACCGACTCCCGTGGATCATATGCCGGATGCGATGGTTCGGATGGCACAGATCTCCTCGGATACAGCGAGGAATGAATCAGATAATAGGTTTCAATTGGGTACCCAGCAAATAAGCGCTGGTATCCTTCAAGGAAATCACGACTTCCTTTTGGGCAAGATGCAGATCCAATCTCAACTTGAATTGGGTAGAGAAGCGCTTGATAACAGACTGGAGATTGCACGACTCAATTTCCAGCAATCCATGTCCGCCGAAGAAGACCGCCATGCCGAAAAAATGGGTGATATTGATGTGCGCAGACACGAGATCGATCTGGAAGCGAAACAAAATAGTCAGGTCAGCACAAACTCATTCCTCGGCTAAAATCGAATAGACCAAAAAGTCTGGTTGCTATTGACGACAAATTCGATTAAATTCTAGTTAAATCAACGTCCTAGGTACTCTCTCATTTATGGATCCTCTTGAGTCCATTTGGAATAAAGTCGCGAAGCCCTCCAAGGATGGCAAAAAGTACATTGTCTTCAAGGATCTTCAAGACCTCATGTATCTCTATGCCTCTGGCTTCGTGGATGCCCAGAAATATAGCTTTAAGCAGTGGTCAGAGGCTTTTGCTTCGTCTCTTCAGTCGGATGGATCCTATCGTGTGAGTGCCGAGCAATGGGCGGAAAAAAAGAAATTTCACTATCGGGGCCCCATCAATCCTCCCTTTGATCCCCTGTCTCTCGAAGAGAGAGTTTATGCCGAAAAGGAAATCACCCGTGTACTCACCGATCAATTTATCCCCTCAACGATCTACAGCACATCCTATGTTCCTTCTATTTTGAACCATTTAAAAACCCAGGGAAAGATGATCCAGGGGGAATTCCATATTGATCTTGAGTTTAAAAAAAGATTGCTGGCAATCATCGATCAACAGCCTTCTCCCCTGCGTGTTCTCCAGGTCATTGTCCATCAGCTCAAGAGTCAAAAAAAGGGAAACGTCAAATTAACTCAAGAGGATCTCCAGAAGAGTGGATTTGAAGCCGGGGCGACGGCCCAACAGATCGCCTCCGCCAGACTCTCCGACTTAATGGGTACAAAAGAAGCAAACCCGCAAACAACCTCAAGAGAAAACATCTCTCTCAAGGAACTGCAACGCAAACGAAAAACATCTGACAAAGTTTAATACACGAATGGCTATTTCCACAATTTCTTTAAAAGATCGTAGGTAGCCATCAAATGCTGGGGCATGGATTTGATTTCGGAGAGTACGGGCCAAAAATTGGTATCGGCAAACCAGCGAGGCACGATATGAAAATGAAGATGGTCATCAATGCCCGCTCCCGCGGCCTTTCCAAGATTAAGACCCACATTAAATCCCTGTGGCCTGATAGCTTTTTTGATGACTCTCTCCGCCTTGGTCAAGAGAGTGAGCATTTCTTCCATCTCGTCTTTGGTTAAATGCTGGAGTGAATCCAGATGTCGGTAAGGAACAATCATGAGGTGGCCATTATTGTAGGGAAATTTATTGAGGATGACAAAGCTCCGGCGCCCCCGATAGAGAATAAGATTCTCCCGATCTTTTTTGGTCTTTCGGATGCGATTGCAAAAAATACAGCCTTTTTCTTTTTTCCCCATGATGTAGTGCATGCGCCATGGGGCGAAATTGACTTTCATCTTAAAATCTCCTTAGTGGTCGAGTCGCAGGGCCTTGAGCACTTTGTCAAAAACAGGCTTTACCGTGATAGAGGGGCGACTTAACCGGATGGCCGTGTCGGGATCTTTTAAACCATGACCGGTGAGTGTGCAAACAATGACATCACCACTTTTGAAAAGCCCCTTTTTTGCCTGCTTGAAAACGCCCGCTACCCCTGCCGCTGAAGCCGGTTCACAAAAATAACCTTCCAAACTTGCCAGGAGTTGATAGGCCTTCAAGATCTCCCGATCAGTGACCTTGTCAATCATCCCCCCTGACTCATCGCGTGCTTGCAAAGAGGCTTTCCAGGAGGCCGGATTTCCAATACGGATGGCCGTCGCGACGGTTTCGGGTTTTTTAACAATCCGGCCCATGACGATAGGTGCCGCACCCGCGGCTTGAAAACCCAGCATCCTGGGTTTTGTTTCAATGATTCCTTCGGCATGGTATTCGCAATAGCCTCTCCAATAGGCCGTGATATTACCCGCATTGCCGACGGGGAGTGCATGATAGGTAGGCGCCCTTCCCAGGGCCTCACATACTTCAAAGGCGGCCGTCCTCTGACCCTCCAGTCGATGAGGATTGACGGAGTTGACGAGTGTGGCCAGGCCCCTTTGGGCAATCTGACGAACGATTGTCAAGGCCTCGTCAAAATTTCCATCCACGGCGATCACGCGTGAACCGTGGACGAGGGCCTGGGAGAGTTTTCCCAAGGCGATTTTCCCCTTGGGGATGACGACAAAGGATTTGATCCCCGCGCGTGCGGCATAGGCGGCGGCGGCGGCCGATGTGTTTCCGGTCGAGGCACAGATAATGGCCTTGGAGCCGGACTCGATGGCCTTGGAAACGGCATAGGTCATGCCACGGTCCTTAAAAGAACCCGTTGGATTGAGACCTTCAAATTTTAAATAGACTTGAATACCCCTTCCAACCAACTGCGCCAGTCTGGGTGCGGGTAGAAGCGGTGTGTTGCCTTCATTGAGGGAGACGATAAACTTCTCCTGGATGGGAAGATACTTTGAATATTTGAGAATAATTCCGCTATAAACCATTTTTATCCTTAGACCTCAATCAAGCCTCTGCACGCGGATCAAGACTGTCTTATCCAGCACCGTTTCCAGATTATCTATTTTAGAGATCGCCTGCTGTACGTTTTTTTCCTTCGCCTCATGGGTCATGACGACGATGGGGACCTTGGATCCCGCATCCCTTTCCTCCTGGTAGACATTAGAAATGCTAATATCCTCGTCACCCAGATGTTTGGCAATTTGTGCCAAAACACCGGGCTTGTCGACAACAGAGAACCGAAGATAATATTCGGATTTCAATTCTTCCATGGATTCGATCCTCGCCGACTGAAGAGTGGGTGTCGCAAACCACCTGCCATTCATGTCATTGGCCACCATGGCGATATCACTCACAACGGCAGAGGCTGTGGGCATCATGCCGGCCCCTCTTCCAAGAAACATGGTTTCCCCCACGGCGTCCCCTTTGAGAAAAATAGCGTTGAAAACACTTTTGACATCAGCGAGCGGATGACGGGAGGGGATCATCGTGGGATGAACCCTGGCTTCAATGCCAGCGGGTCTTTCCTTGGCGATGGCCAATAGTTTGATGGTATACCCCAATTTTTTTGCAAAAAGAATATCGAGAGGAGTGATACGATCGATACCTTCGATGAAAATACCCGTTCGGGGAGGTTCGACGCCATAGCAGAGCGAGAGGAGAATAGACAGTTTTTGGGCGGCATCGATACCCTTGATATCAAAACTTGGATCTTGCTCGGCGTAGCCTTCTTTTTGGGCCCGTTGGAGGATTTTTTGAAAGTCCCCTCCTTCATCGGTCATCTGGGAAAGGATAAAATTGGCCGTGCCATTGATAATGCCGTAAATTTCCTGGATGCGATTACCAATAAAACCTTCACGAATGGCCTTCAAGATAGGAATACCTCCGGCGACCGAGGCCTCAAATCCAACGGAGACTCCTTGACTGCGGGCCGCTGAAAAAATTTGCCCTCCCCTTTCGGCCAGCAAGGCTTTATTGGCGGTGACAATATGCTTCTTGGCCTGAATCGCCTCGAGGATGTAGCGGGCCGCTGCTTCCGTACCCCCCATTAGTTCCACAACAACGTCGATTTCAGGGTCTTTGATGACCTCATCGGCCCGTGTTGTCAGGAGAGAAGCGGGGACAGAAACTTTTCTTTTTTTTGCAAGATCCTTCACGACTATCTTTTTGATACGGATAGGCCTCGAGACCCTCTCTTCCAGGAGCTTTTGATTTTCGGTCAAAATTTTCCAGACCCCCGATCCGACGGTTCCAAAACCCAGAAGACCAATGACGAGTTCTTTTTTCATAGAGTCAGCACCTGTTTTATTCCGTTGACGGCCTGTCGAATTCGTTTTTCATTTTCAACAAGGGCAAATCTCACATACCCTTCTCCGTATTCCCCAAAACCCACTCCCGGCGAGACAGTGACCTGGCCTTTGGTCAAAAGCAATTTTGAAAATTCGAGGGAGCCCATTTTGCGAAAGGGTTCTGGAATCTTTGCCCAGACAAACATGGTCGCCTTGGGTTTTTCGATGGACCACCCGATCCGATCCAATCCATCACACAAGATGTCCCGGCGTTTTTGATAGATGCCGACGATTTCTTTGACGTAGTGCTGAGGGCCGTCGAGGGCGACGGTTGCCGCGATCTGGATAGGGGCAAATTGACCATAATCGAGATAACTTTTGAGTCGCGTAAGGGCGTAAACCAGATCTTTATTGCCTACCAAAAATCCGACGCGCCAGCCGGGCATGCTGTAACCCTTGGAGAGCGAGTAAATTTCAACCGCAACGTCCTTGGCTCCTTTGACTTGAAGAATCGAAGGCGCCTTGTAGCCGTCAAAAACAAGGTCGGCGTAAGCCAGGTCATGGATGACCCTCATTTTATGTTCTCGCGCAAAATCCACGATGCGTTCAAAAAACGCCAGATCCACCACCTGAGTGGTGGGATTGGATGGAAAAGAAAGAATAAGAAATTTGGCTTTCGGCCCAACTGTCTTGATTGCCCGCTGCAAATTTTCAAAAAAGTCCGTTTCATGATCAAGCCGAATGCCACACACATCAGCACCGGCAATCACAACAGAATAAGTATGAATCGGATAGGTCGGATTGGGGACAAAAACAACATCACCCGGTGAGGTGGCTGCCAGCATGAGGTGAGAAAGACCTTCTTTGGCCCCAATCGTCATGATGGCTTCGCTATCCGGATCCAGTTCGACACCGTAGTTTCGTTTGTACCAATGACAGATGGCTAATCGTAGTTTGGGGATTCCTCGCGAAACAGAATAACGATGGTTTTTATTTTTTTGAACGGCATCTCTCAGCTTGGCAACAATATGAGGGGGTGTGGGAATATCCGGATTACCCATGCCCAGATTGACAATATCCTCTCCCCTCTTTCGTGCCTCAGCCATCATGGCCACCACAACACCCAAGGTATACGGGGGCAATCTTTTGATGCGCTCAAATTCCATTCAATTTTACCATTTCACCGGCATGATAAGAACTTCTCACAAAAGGTCCCGAGGCAACGGTCGTGTAACCCAATTGGTATCCCACCTCCTCTAGCTCCTTGAAGACTTGAGGTTCGATGAATGCGACAACCGGCAGGTTGCTCGTGGTAGGCTGCAAATATTGCCCGATGGTGAGGATCTCACAACCGACAGAACGGAGATCCTGCATCGCCCGAAGCACTTCGTCTACCGTTTCACCCAGACCCAGCATGATACCTGATTTGGTCGTCATTTTGGGGTCAAAGGATTTGATACGTTTTAGAAACTCTAACGAGTTTTTATAGGTCGCCCGGTGCCGCACCCGCGGCGAAAGCCTCTCCACCGTCTCCAGATTATGGTTAAAGACATCTGGCTTGGCACGACAGACGGTTTTCATGGAAGGGATTTTCATTTGAAAATCGGTTGTAAGTAACTCAACAGTGCAACCCGGATTCGTCTTTCGAATCTCTTCCACCACGCGAACGAAGTGAGCCGCTCCACAATCCTCAAGGTCATCACGGGCGACACAGGTGATCACGACATGACTTAAGCCAAGACTCGTGACAATTTCAGCCACCTTGAGAGGCTCTTCGGGATCAACAGCCTCCGGTTTGCCTGCGGTAATAGAACAAAAACCACAGTGTCGCGTACAGGTGCCTCCCAAAATCATGAGAGTCGCCGTGCCTTGGGACCAACATTCCCCCAGGTTGGGACAACGCGCCTCTTCGCAAACGGTGTGAAGGTTTCTTTCGCGAAGATCTTTTTTAAGGGCGTGTATTTTGTCCGAGAAGCTCAAAGGCTTGACGAGCCACGGCGGCAATCGCGAACGCCTTTCTTTTTGTGACCCTTTCAAATGAATGACGGGGAGATCCATAAAAGTTGAAATACTGTATTAATTTTTACTGGTAAGGTGCGAGCTTGTCAAAATCTTTAATAGATTTTTGTCATTTCTCAAAGTAGAGGACTCTTTCCACAAGGAGGTGATCTATGTACGTTTTCATCGGATTTGATGGCCCCAAGGGCCAGGAATTGAGAAAAATTCACCGACAGGCCCATCTGGATAAATTAAGAAATCTTTCAAAGGCCGGAAAGATCGCCTTGGCCGGCCCCCTGACAGACGGGACGGGAAGCTTGATTGTCTTTAATGCCGCGACACGAACCGAGGTGGATTTGATCGTCAAGACGGATCCCTATGTTATGGAAAACGTCTTTGAGCGGTATGAGATCTGGCCTTTTCAAAAAGTGCTTCCTGAAGGCGAGTAGATTAAGACTTGTCTTTAGGCTTTGAATCTTCTGGATCCCGGGACGAGTTTTCGGAAATTTGATCGGAATCTTCATCAGGACCTGCGGGGATTCTATAATCCTCGCTCAACCAGCGCCCCAGATCAATCGTACGACATCTCTCGGAACAAAAAGGTCTGTGGGGATTATTCTCCCAGTTTGTTTTCTGATGACAACGAGGGCATAGGACCGGGTTCTTCATCTCAAAAATAATGCCATAGGAATCCTGCAAATCCAAATATTTTTACTTTTTCAAAGATCTTCCTTGTTTTTACCCAATAATTCATTAGAAATACGATTATGAAACTCTATATCCGAGGGTACCACTGGCCGCATCTTGTTTTCTTTTCTTTGACACCGCTCGTAGCCGTTGTCGGGGTTACCTGGATTTTACATCAAGGGGGCCCCCACTGGGCTACCTGGATATTGACAGTGGTGATGCTTTTTGCCGCCAGCATGTCTATTACGGCGGGCTATCATCGTCTTTTTTCCCACAAAAGTTACCAGGCAGCCTGGCCTGTGAGACTCTTCTATGTACTCTTCGGGGCGGCAGCCTTCGAGGGTTCGGCGCGTTGGTGGTCCTGTGAGCATCGCTATCATCATCGTTATGTGGATACGGAACTTGACCCTTATGGAATCAACAAAGGTTTTTGGTATGCCCACATCGGTTGGCTTTTAAGAGATGGGCATACGCCTCCCAGTTTTGAAAACATAAGAGACCTGGAGCAGGATCCCTTGATCCGTTTTCAGGACCGTTTCTTTATGCCCATTGCGGTGATTATTGGCTTTCTCCTGCCGACGGTCATTGCTTCATTTTGGGGAGATCCTTGGGGAGGTTTTATCTTTGCGGGTGTTGCCAGAATGGTTTTTAACCATCATGCCACCTTTTGTATCAATTCTTTTTGTCACTATATTGGCAAACAAACCTACTCCGACAAGCATACGGCCCGTGATAGCTGGGTGGCAGCCTTAATTACCTACGGGGAGGGCTATCACAATTTTCACCATGAGTTTCAGTATGATTATCGAAACGGTATCCGTGCCTATCATTGGGATCCTACCAAGTGGCTTATTCAGTTGTTTGCAGCGACGGGGCTTGTGAGCCACCTTAAGACAGCACGGCAGGAAAGGATTCTCCTGGCAAAACTGGAAATGGATCAAAAGAGATGTGCAAATCGCTTCTCACACTATTCCGATACGGCCAGGGCAAAATTTCATGAGTTGCTCACCTCAGCTCAAGAACAAATAGAAAATGCCCACGCACGCTTTCAATCTCTCAAACAAGAATACAAAAAACTCAAACGAGGCAAAATAGCCTCGATGACGGCCTCACTTGAGGATCTCCGTCTGGAAATGAATAAGGCCAAGAGAGATTTTAGGGAAGCCATGACTCAATGGAGAAATCTCATCAAGGGCCCCCTCCCTTCAGCGTCTGCCTCTTAAGCGACCAAAAGGTTTCACCTTAAGCTCAATGTAGGGTTTGACGCCCTCGACAATACAGCGTTCCAGGGGATGTCCTAGCGTGTCCTCGACTTCTTTGAGTAGGGGCTTATCCTGCCAAGTAGCGATCGTGGACACAATGCCACTGGCCTTTGCCCGGGCCGTTCGTCCGGCTCGATGGATATAGTCTTCAACGGTCTCGGGCACATCAAAATTCACGATATGTTCTATGCCGGGTACATCGATCCCTCGTGAAGCGATATCGGTGGCAATCAGGATCCGATGCTCTCCCTCGCGAAACCCTTTAAGGGCCTCCGTCCTCTGTCCTTGTGAGCGATCTGAATGAATTCTTTCGACAGGATGACCTTCTTTTTCCAAAGCACGACAGAGCCACTCGGCATCAACCTTCGTTCGTGTAAAGACAAGCGTCACTCCCTTATCCTGATGGAGGAGAGACAGGAGACAGGCCTTCTTATTTTCCAAATCGACGAGATAAAGGCGATGGGTGATATTCTCCGCGGCCTTTCCTTCAGGAAGGATATTAATGAGGGTGGGCTCAAAAAGATATTTCCGGGCCAATCTTTCAATGGTGACAGGCATCGTTGCCGAAAACATCATGGTATGCCTCTCTCTCGGGACGGCTCTCAGAATGGATTCTATTTGAGGCAAAAAACCCAAATCCAGCATGTGATCGGCCTCATCCAGCACCAACTCTTCAACCTTGGCCAGACTGACGTGTCTATGCTCCAGATGGTCAATGAGTCTTCCGGGTGTGGCGACAATAATGTCCGGATGCTTTTTTAAGTCCTGAACCTGCGGAAGCATCTTGACACCACCAATCAGACAAACTGTCGTAAGTCGGTGATTTTGACCAAACAGATCGAGGAAGGATTTCGTTTGCAGGGCAATCTCACGAGTTGGGCAAAGAATCAGACCCCTTACCCCCTGGCCATGCGTGAGCCTCTCAGCCATAGGAATCACAAATGCCGCCGTCTTGCCCGATCCGGTCTGGGCCAACCCAATAATATCCTTACCCTTCAAGGCCAGAGGAATCACAACACATTGAATCGGTGTCGGGACTTCAAAACCGATTTTTTGGATACATTGGAGAATAGCCTCGCTGATTTCTAGAGAATCAAAACTTTGATGTGTAGAGTCTGTCATGAAATAGGTTAGTTCTTCGAATAAGCCGGTAAAGTCATCTGAAGCTTTGTCAAAGTCTGTCCCAAGGGTGGATCCCCCGCAAAGGAGTTATGAATATAGCGGATGGTCTTGCTAATATTCATGATTGTTTTCACATCCTCGTCAGAATCAAAGACAATAAGGGTGCTGTCCAGGTGAGATGAGATGATCCGGTTTAGTTTATGGATCAATTTTTCGAACTCAAGCTCAGAAGCCCTTTCACGGGATAAGATGCGGCGCGGCAAAAAATCATGGACGGTATGTCCGGCATGATACGCCGTCGAGAGCGAGAGCTTATACTCCCAAATCTCATTGACAACCGACTTGAGTCGGGATTGGAGATCCCTTAATTCTCTTAAAATATTTGTAAATCGACTCATGCGAAATGGTGTCCTTGTCTTACTTATTTTCCTGAGCTCGTTTTTCCTGATACTTTTTGACAAGCTCGTCTTGCACGTTGCGCGGCACAGGGGCATATTTTAGAAATTCCATTTGAAATTCTCCTTTGCCTTGCGTGCTGCTTCTCAGATCGGTTGAATATCCAAACATCTCCGAGAGGGGTACTTCAGCATCCACCTGCACATATTTGTTGACGGTGCCCGTGCTCAAGATGACGCCGCGTCTCTGGTTAATCTGTCCCACCACATTACCCTGAAACTCTTCAGGGGCCTGAGTTTGCAGTCTCATGATAGGCTCTAAAATAATCGGCTTACACTGGGCATAAAATTCACGAACGGCCGTCTGGGCACAAATTTTAAAAGCCATATCGGAGGAGTCGACGTCATGGTAGGCTCCGTCATTGATAACGGCACGTACCCCAACGACAGGGAAGCCGATCAAAAGGCCCTTTTTGAGTTGTTCCTGAAATCCCTTGTCGCAGGAGGGAATATATTCTCGTGGAATCTTGCCACCGACGACCTCATCGACGAATTCATAAGTTTGAACGGCATCGGCCGGGAGTGGCTCAAAATAACCGCAAATTTTTGCGTATTGTCCCGCACCACCGGTCTGTTTCTTGTGTTGGTAAGAGAAATCGGTTTTTTGGGTAATCGTTTCACGGAAAGCCACCTGCGGCTTCCCGGCGATCACTTCGCAACCATACTCGCGCTTCATACGTTCGATATAGATTTCCAGGTGGAGCTCTCCCATTCCCGAGATAATCGTCTGGGCGCTTTCCTCATCACGATGGACACGAAACGTCGGATCTTCTTTTGAAAAACGATTGAGAGCCTTTGAAAAATTGGCCTGCCCTGCCTTGTCTTTGGGGGCAACAGCCAGAGAGATAACGGCATTGGGCACATGCATCGAGGTCATGGTGTATTTGATGGAACCGTCCGTAAATGTATCCCCCGTGCCACATTCCACACCAAACATGGCCACAATGTCGCCAGCGCTTGCGGACTCGATGTCATTCATTTCATCCGCGTGCATACGGACAAGTCTGGGAATCTTGACTTTCCGCTCATTGACCGAATTGATGATAAAATCACCTTTGGAAACCTTGCCCTGATAGATACGCATGTACGTCAGCTGTCCAAAACGCCCGTCTTCCAGCTTAAAGGCGAGGCCGACAAAGGGTTTGTCCACAACCGACTGGAGGATCACTTTTTCTTCGTTATTTCTTTGATCATGGGCCTCATTGGTGACTTCAGAAGGATCGGGGAGGTAATCACCGACCGCATCCAGAAGGAGCTGCACCCCTTTATTTTTGTAGGCCGAGCCCATCATGACGGGGATAAATTTAAGGCTCAACGTGGCTTTACGAATCGCCTTGCGCAGCCCGTCTGCCGGGACTTCCTTATCCTCCAGATAGAGGACGGCCACATCGTCATCAAAATCTCCCATGGCGGCAATGAGTTCATGACGCAACTCTTTTGCTTGGGCCACGAGATCCGCCGGGATCTCCTCTGTACGAATTTTTTCTCCATTATCCCCATCGAAATAGTGGGCCTTCATCTCAACCAGATCGATAATCCCTTGAAAGCGATCCTCCGCCCCGATCGGCATCGCAATGAGATGGGCATTGTGTCCTAACTTATCTCGAAGCTGGTGCATGACACGGATAGGATCGGCTCCAGCCCTGTCCATCTTGTTCACAAAAGCAATACGGGGGACATGATAACGCGTCATTTGACGATCGACAGTAATGGATTGGCTCTGAACCCCGGAGACGGCACACAAGACAAGGACGGCACCATCCAAGACGCGAAGGGCTCTTTCGACCTCAATCGTAAAATCGACGTGGCCTGGTGTATCAATAATATTGATGACGTTATTCTTCCACTCACAATAAGTGGCGGCCGACTGGATGGTAATCCCTTTCTCACGCTCCAGATCCATAAAATCCATCGTGGCGCCCACGCCGGACTTCCCACGGACCTCTTCAATTTTGTGAATTTTCTTTGTGTAAAAAAGAATACGCTCGGTGAGTGTGGTCTTTCCAGAGTCAATGTGAGCCGAAATTCCAATATTTCTTACTTTTCCAATCTCTGCCATATAAAGCCCTCTTGCCTTTTAAAGTAGCCATTTGTTCATGATTCTTATGGGAGGCGTACTGACCCAAAAAGGAGCGGATTTCTAACCTATAAAAGATGAGAAAGTCGAGTATTTTTTTGATTTCTTGCAACTCTTCTCCATACCTGCTACTCGCACCAGACTTATGAATAAAATGGAACCGCTGTCCGGTGACGAATCGATCACCTTTGAGTCGCTCAATCTTCACCCCAGCCTTCTTAAAGGGATACATAACATGGGGTTTTTGAGGCCGACACCCATCCAGGCCCGTGCTATCCCCGTTATCCTGGAAGGGCGCGATCTGATCGGATGTGCTCAGACAGGGACGGGAAAGACGGCCGCCTTTGTCCTGCCCATCCTTCACAAACTACTCCAAGCCAAATCGATCCGAAAGGCCCGGGCCTTGATTATCGCCCCTACGCGTGAGCTAGCCCTCCAGTCCATGGATCACCTAAAAGGACTTTCGCGGTTTGTCCCTCTCAAGGGCACAGCAATTTTTGGCGGTGTTGCCATGCAACCTCAGATACGAACCCTTCAGCAGGGCGTGGACATCATCTCAGCCACACCGGGACGCTTGCTTGATCACATTTCCTCAAGACGTATCGATCTTAAGGGGGTCGAGGTCTTCTGTCTGGATGAAGTGGACCAGATGCTGGATATGGGATTTTTGCCGGATATTAAGAGAATTATCTCTCTCTTGCCCCCCAAGAGACAGAATCTCTTCTTTTCGGCGACAATGCCCCACGAAATTTCAGAACTCGCCCATCAGATTCTTAAAGACCCCGTCAAAATTCAGATCGGAAGACGTTCTACCCCGGCCGTCGGCATTCGCCATGCAATCTATCCTGTTCCAAAACACTTAAAGGCCAATCTCTTGCTTGAAATCTTGAGAGGTCCGGACATGAATTCCGTTCTTATTTTTACACGGACAAAACATTATGCGGATCGTCTTGCCACACGCTTGCAAAGAAAGGGTTTTAATGTCTCCATTCTCCATGGGGATCGGAGCCAAAATCAGCGATTGCACGCCCTGGAACTCTTCCGGCAGGGAAGAAATCAAATCCTGGTGGCGACCGACATTGCGGCACGCGGAATCGATGTGAATGATATCAGCCATGTCATCAATTTTGACATTCCGAGCACACCGGATGTTTATATTCACCGCATTGGCCGAACCGCCCGAGGCGAGGCCACGGGGGACGCCTTCACCCTCGTTGACCGCTCCGAAGAAAGTATGGTTCGTGAGATTGAGAGGGCATTGAAACAATCCATCCCCCGAGTGACTCTCCCAGATTTTGATTATAAAGCCGCCCCAGAGGCTGGAAGTTCAGAGCCACAAGCACCCCGAAGACATCAAGGACCTCCTCCAAAAAGACATTATCAAAATCAGAGGAATCGAGGACACCAGGCGAGGCGTCATTATTAGGCTAGGATTCTTCGTGTGGTTTAGCCCTTAATAACTTCTTTTGTTTCTGGTGTTTCTTGTTAGAGAGCATCTTTTCTTTGGCCCTTCGGGAACGACGGCGTTTTTGGCGCCGAATTTTTTCTCTCTCTTTTTCTGCGGCGGCCTTTTTCCCCAAAATCATGGATTCCAGCTTCTCGACCAAGAGGCGCCTGGCCAAAAAACGATTGAGGGCCTGGCTCCGGCTCTCCTGACAACGCACCATGAGTCCTGTGGGAAGATGTCGCAAAGTGACGGTCGCCGAAGTTTTATTGATCTTCTGCCCTCCTGCTCCTGAGCCTTTGATGAAATTCTCGACCACATCAGCCTCGCGAAGGTCCAAGCGTTGCATGCGCTCTTCGAGTTGTTTTTGTTTTTCAAATGTGACAGGAAAAAGATGTTTCATTAAAATTTATCAATACACCCTTTAAACCATTATACCCTAATATCCTGTCAACTTTTTTGAAAAGATGCCGATAATAGACCCATGAGCTTTTTTCCCCCCACCATTCGTACTGGGCCCTTGAGACCTCCGTCTGTCGGGCAGGCTGAGAAATATAACCCCGCTGCTATGTTACGGCTTGAAATTGATGCTTTATTTATTGCAAATGTGGCTGATCTGAGGGGCTTGATAGAAGAAATTAACAACGATACGCTTTCTTTATCTTTTCGAATACTTGAACGGATGGTCACCGAAGTTCTGCCTGTAAAAAAAGACCTGCCTACCTTGGAAAAGGTCCATACGGATGTCAGGAGATTTTACGAAGACTTGTTTAGAGTGACTATCAGCAATAAACTGGAGAGGCCCCCTCATCCCCATCCAGGGGATATCGTAAACAACTTTTTTACAGTCCCTTTCTCTGATCGTCGGATTCCAGTGCCAGTCCTCAGACAATGGATCAAGGCGATGGTTGCCTTTCATCGTCGTTTTCCGCGCCCTGCCAATTCTTATGATCGCTTTCCTCTCATGACGGAGCATTTTCTTCTCGGCACGCACCCTTCCCTGGGGGACTATCTTCAAACCATCACCTGGAATCTAGAAGGCTTTGAAAGACTTTTTGGAGAGAAGGCCGGTCTTTTCTTTAATCGAGAAGTCAAGAGCGCCGCCCGCTTAAGAGACGGAGAGGAAACAGCCTTGCCCTTTTATCTCGTCTTGGAAAAAGGTTATTTTGAATACGAGAAAGGACTTCAGCTCGCTATTTTTGGCGAGGAGAATGCCACCGGATTCGAACAAAAACCTTTTGCCAAGATAGGATTTAACTTCGGACCCAACCAGACGTTGAGGATTGTGGCTCTTCAAGGCCCTTCTCCCCGTCAGTCTCCCGAGTCCCGGCAAATAGCTCAACTCTCCCAGGTACTCGAAGGCAGTCGTCTGACAGATATGCTTCTGGCATCAGCCATCTTGATGGCTCGTAATGCAGGCTGCCCGCGTGTTGAGGGAATCAGGGACTCTGCCCAAAAGGCACGGGAAGATGCCATCACTTATCAGGGAGGTAAAAAGGGTTTGTACGATCTTGCTTTTAAGGGGTTTGGATTTACACCGCCTTCCTCAGACAGCGATTACTGGAGTCTCCCCTTGGAGACGGAGGAGATGTTTCGAGGCCGTTATTTTACACTTCTGGGACAACAAGGAGAAAAAAGAAGAAATTCCGTCACCGCTTTTTGGAAGATCCTGGGAACGGCCCTCCAAAACAGGAGAGTCGTGGAAGTCCATCACCGGAAGCTGATTTAGAAGATAGTCATTGCAAATTTGGCCATTCTGAGCGAGGGTCGCCCGCTCTTAAAACAAAGATTCAAAAAAATGAAACATTTATTACATAACGAAAAGATTCGGAATATTGCCATCATCGCCCACGTCGATCATGGGAAGACGACCCTGGTGGATTTTATGCTCCGTCAGAGCGGGACGTTTCGCGAAAATCAGTCGGTCGATGACCGTGTGATGGATAGCATGGACCTGGAGCGCGAGCGGGGGATTACGATTGCCTCCAAAAATTGCTCCATCCATTGGAAGGATATCAAAATCAATGTCATCGATACGCCGGGTCACGCCGATTTTGGGGGTGAGGTAGAGCGTGGTCTCAAAATGGTCGATGGGGCCATCCTTCTCGTGGATGCCTCCGAAGGTCCCCTGCCCCAAACCCGTTTTGTTTTGAAAAAAGCCCTCGAATCTCATCTCAAGATTATTGTTCTTATCAATAAGATTGATCGAAAAGACGCACGCCCTCAAGAAGTGCTCAATGAAGTCTATGATCTCTTTATCGACCTCGGGGCTGATGATAAACAGATTGATTTTCCTGTCATCTATTCCATTGGACGCGAGGGGATCGCCCAACCCACGTCGGATATGAATGCCAAGGGTGAAGACTTAAGTCTCCTCTTTGATACGATTTTAGAAACTATTCCCGGTCCGTCCCATGATCCAGCTGAGCCCTTCCAGCTGCTGGTCTCGAATCTTTCTTATTCGGATTATGTGGGTCGACTGGCCATTGGACGCGTTTTCCATGGCAATGTTAAAAAAAATGAGGGTCTTGTTTGTATTGACAAAGATGGAAAGCAAAATTTGCTCAAGGTCACCAGTCTGCAAGTCTATGAAGGCCTTAAATTTAAGGATGCCGACGAGATTGAGCCCGGCGATATCATCATTGTTTCGGGTATTGAAGATGTCGAGATCGGTGACACGATTACCACGCGTGAAAATCCCAAGGCCCTTAAAAGAATCACCGTCGATGAACCCACTGTCTTCATGCGGTTTATGATCAACTCCTCGCCTTTTGCCGGACGCGAGGGGGAATACGTCCAATCTCGAAAAATTCTAGAGAGACTCCAAAAAGAAACCATGCATAACGTGGCCCTCAAGCTCGAAGTCTCACAAGACAGCGATACGTTTATTGTCAAAGGCCGCGGCGAATTCCAGATGGCCATTCTTCTAGAAACCATGCGGCGCGAGGGTTACGAGGTGTGTGTGGGACGTCCTCAAATTATCTTCAAAGAAAAAGATGGCAAGAGACTGGAGCCAATCGAGCATCTCTTTATTGATTGTCAGGAAGATTTTACCGGTATTGTCACCGAAAAGCTCTCTATCCGCAAGGGGCGCATGACCAATATGGTTAATCACGGGACAGGCCGCGTTCGTCTTGAATTTTCGATCCCTTCACGTGGCTTAATCGGGTACCGGACGGAATTTCTCACCGACACGAAGGGCACCGGCATCATGAATTCCTATCTCCAAGGTTATGAAGAATATCGGGGTGATATCATCAGTCGGGTGACCGGATCTCTTGTCGCCGATCGTCTGGGCGAGAGTGTCACCTATGGACTCTTTCATCTTGAGCCTCGCGGAAGTTTGTTTATTGGGGCTGGAATCCCCGTCTATGAGGGAATGATCGTTGGTGAGCATAATCGGGATAACGACCTAGACGTCAATCCCTGCAAACCCAAAAAACTCTCCAATATGCGTGCATCGGGCAAGGATGAGGCCCTGACCCTGACACCAGTTCTCCAAATGACCCTCGAAAGGGCCCTTGAATTCATTAGAGATGATGAATTGGTTGAAGTAACCCCCAAGAATATACGCCTTCGGAAGGCCATTCTCGCCGCTATTCAAAGAAAATAGCAAAGAAACAAAAAAACTATGTCCCTTTTTGAAAGAGATGTATTATAAGGGGTGGTCAAACGTACCGTAAGGAGGACTGTTATGCAGGAACCCTTGCATATTACCTTCCGTAATATGTCACCCTCAGAGGCCGTCGAGGCTGATATCCGTGAGAAGGTGGCAAAACTCGAACATCTCTTTGACCGCATTACGACTTGTCGTGTCGTGGTCGAGGCGCCCCATAGAAATCATCAACAAGGCAAGCAGCTGAATAAGCTCTTCCACATCCGGGTCGATATCCTGGTTCCGGGGGCTGAGCTCGTCGTGAACCGTGATCCCAGTAAACACGCTTCACACGCCGATGCCTATGTGGCCATTCGAGATGCCTTTATTGCGGCAAAAAAGCAGTTGAAGGACTACGTGGATAGCCACTTCCGGGACCACAAAGGTCCCGCCCTGGCGGCCATGACTCAAACGGAATAGTTTTTATTTTTTTAGCAACTCGTTCAAAACAAGATCGATAATGCGGGCAGAAAGGATTCATCGATGAGACTTAATTTTATGAGCGCTTTTATTGGCCATACCCCCTCCCCTTCTCCCACGACTACACAACAACTTCCAAAAACCTGGCGACGCCAGGTACCCCTAGACCAGTACGTACCGCCACCCCGAGGGTCATCCAATGGCAAGTATTTCGTTGCAGAAACGCCCCCTCCGCGTCGGGGTTCTCGCTAATCTCTTATGGCTTAATGAGGGCCATGGCCTCTCTTCTGGCCCTGATGTGGCTTTCAAATTTTGAAGAGAGAAGAGGGGTTATGAGGTCTTCCTCACCTGTCTTATCGTTTTCATCCAAGGCTTTCAGGATCCTTGCCCTATAAATAAGAAATTCCCGCATCGTTAAGGCCCAATCCAGGCTGCGATTACTGGCCTCGACCACCTGGTCCACAGAGATGGAAATATTTTTAAAAATATTTCCTAAGGGGGAAAGATATTCCCTCTCATGGCATGTTTTCCAGGCAAAGCAGATTCCTTTTACTTGTTCGAGTTCCATTTCTCCAGACAAGGCCTTTTGGGTGGCTTCGCGAAAAAAATTATAAATGATACCCCCCTGATTAAGGCTCTTGAGCACGGCTTCTAGAAAAGTTTTGCATCTCGTGTTGTCAACCCATGGAAATCGGAATGATGGGTCAGGAAAATTCTTGACGCCAACCAATGAACGGAGATTCTTCTCGACAATTTTCAGGGCCTCGGCGGACTCCCATTCGGCAAAATTCTGAAGGAGGAGAAAATCCGCCCCACGATTTCTTGTTGCCGGCTGTTCGTAAGATCTTAAAAATTCTATCTCAAAACGGTCCAAGGCCTCTTTTGCTTCCAATTTTCCTTCTAAGGACCACCGTCTGAGAGTCAAGATTTCATTATTTATAAAGTCGGATGTCTCGTACAGAGATTTTACAACGGCTTGAAATATTTTTGGGGAATAGGGGCAATGTGAATGGATAATGGCCGATTTAAATGCCTTCCTGGCTGCACGAGGATCAGGAATATCATCACGCAAGGCCAGCTCTGCCAAGAGTTCGAAACTCCAAGATTCCTCATAGCCAGAACAAATATCTCCGATAAGGCTGATAACATCAGGGGTAAAAAATGTGGGCTGAGAGAGCATGTCTCTCACACCAGAAATGCGCTCTTTTACGGATGATGTGTGTCGCCTGTAATCTAAGAAATTCGTAATCCATGCGGATTCCGGCGTATTTTTAAACCAGGCCGCAAAAATTTTATTGTAAAGGTTATCATCAACTTTCTCATACCAACGCCATAATTTAGCTTGAGATTTTTGCCTCTTGGAAGGACTCAGTTTTGGGTCCATAGCCCTCTCAAAGTACTCTTCCATCATGGGTGGTTTTGGTGGTTTATTGCGGTAAGATTCTACAAGGGATGCCATCAAGAAAACAAAAATACCGGCACACATCAGAGAGCAAAGATTGTTTGCCTCAGGGCTATTCGCATTCCCCTGAGCCATAGCCTCTCTGGGTGTCAGGAGACCAACCGCCACAGTGGCTCCCGCAACGCATGCTGATAAAGCTAATTTATTACCTGGAGTTTCAGGACTCATCCTACCAGAAGGTCTGAAGATACCCGTAGAAAAAAAACTTCCCACCTCGAGAGATATTCCCAGCCTTGTTTGAATGGATGGAACAGGATATCCGGGAAGATGGATAGCAAACCCATTCTCAACACTGGGTGTACAGGGACGATTCTGGATTGTGGAAATGGTCAATGACATGGGCTGTTTCTCCTATTCTTGGAGATTTTGTCGGTTGAGCCCCCCAAGAGTTGCTAGTTTTTTTATTTTTTTTGTGTTTTTTTTGTGTTTTTTGTGAGACGAAGGTCCAAATAAAGGACAGTTGAGTCCATTTTTGAGACTCCATTTACCTTTTTGATTCTCTTTTTTCCCTTTATTCTCCTAATTCTCCTATCCAAATCCTTGGCATCCTTCTTGCCTTAATAGGGTTACAATGCCCTCGCTTCCCCGACAGGCCCTATTGGAAGATAACTCTACCTTTCATGTCACCTGGCAATGCCATAACCAGGATTGGCTCTTGGAGTCTTCCTGGGCAAAACAGATCTATTATAACCTTCTCTTAAAATATAAAGATCGCTATGTGACCTGCCTTGACGGACCTCTCTTTAGCTGAGTCTTCGGCGAGATTCTGATTGGGTTGCTAATTTTTTAGAAGATTTTTTAGGTGGATATCACTTCTCGCAAGGTCTGGAGATAACCCTCTTTTTTGGCAAAATCGCTAAGATAATCAAGGTCAATCTGTTTCTTATTTTTGATCCAGAGGAGTTTGGCTTGACCTAGGGAAGGCTCATCCCTCCATTCCACAGCGGCAATAATCCTGTCCACGATAATGTCTTCCAATTTAATAACCCGTACAAGACCTTCTTCAGTGTTAATATTGTTCACTTGATTGATAACTCGGCTACCAACGCAAACAGGAGAAGGTGGAAATTCTACAGTAAATCCAAAAGAAGCATGCTCAAAGTGTCGATAGTTTGTCGTACGATTGAAACCCAAACGTGTCATAATCGATTCTATGATTTCCTTTGTGTCTCCTTGAAGAATACTGTCGAGATCATAAGTCACATAATCACCTTGGGTATAAAACTGAACCGCGGCTCCACCGACAACTGTCAGAGCGACGTCTTTCTGACCGAAGAGTCGGGAAAGAAAGGCGGCAAGAACAATGGGTTGGATAGATGGGGAAAGAGAGGCGATTTTCTTTAGTTCTTTTTGAGATTCTGGATGAGTCATCATTTGGCAGATCGGTTGAGTATTTTTTCTTCGGTCCACGATCTTGGCTTTTTTCTTTTTGCGGTCAGTCCGGGAATAAGTTCTTTAGGCACAGGAGTTTTCCTAAGGCGTTTTACCATGGCCTTTAAATCATATGTTTTATCAATTGTATAATTTCTTGATTGCTCTTCTTTAAAGGCTTTGATCATTTCTCTTATAGAAAGGTAAAGAGGGAATTTATTATTGAGCCTGAATAACCTCTGAGAGCCTCTCTTCGATGAAAAAAGAAAACCCCAATTTTCTAAATTTACCAATTCTCTGTAGACAAGTTGGGGAGCAAGTTTGAGGATAGACGCAATCTCCCGGATGCCACCCTGGGCATCAGGATTTTCGACAAAGTATTCCAGGAGCTGTCGCCGGGTCTTGGAGGGAATCAAAAAGCTGAGATCCATAACCCTATTATCATAATTAATAGGACAGTTGTCAATAAAATTATGACACTAAATACTGGCGCGGGGAAACAAGCCTTTTAAGAGCTTTATGAGCTTGAAATAAACTCGTGATGTGCGGCTTTCCTGGATTTCGTCCATGGGCCCATCTTCCGATTGTGACATATGGATCGAAACTCCCGGTATAAAGGGCACACGGGGAGAATCCAAAAAGTATTTGACTTGACCCCTCATAAGGCCCCCCTGAAAACTCCAGGTCTGATGGTGGCCTACCAAGGTAGGAGCAATGGAAGTCATAAGTCCCTCGCAGGGCATGGATGGAAAAACGTAAGGATGCCTGAATTCTCCCCTTTCATCGACCTCCTCAACTAAATTTCTAAAGTGATTTACCAATTGTTCAGGTTTTTCCTTGATAGGAAGACCGGCTGCCAGGAGCCATCCCAAGGCATTAAAATCAACGACAAAGGTATCTCCAATCGGATTGAGACGAGTATATATCCTTGCACTGACAAGACCTGTTCTCGCCCCTTCTCCTTCACAGACTTGTCTAAAAAGAGGTAAATTTACTCTTGAAGTGATTATCCTCATCTCATATCCGCTGTCGGATCGACTGATGGATAACGGAACACAAGCATATCTAGAAGAATCCTCTAAACCCGAGTCTTTTAAATCAAAAGAGGACCTCTCTTGCTTCTTTAGGGTTTGAGCCGCTGACGTTATTTCTTCAACCATGCGACGGGCCTTGCCCTCTCCAAGATGAATACCTTCCCCCCAAAGGGTCTGGCCTGCAGTAAGGGATGTGACCGCCTTCTCGACGGCATGGCAGGTGGGCAAACCCTGGGCGACATAGGTCTTGGAAATAATGATCTTCGTAACATACATCTGCAGAGGAGATGCTGTTTCTAAACGTGGTTGATACATGAGGAGAGTCCCCCTTTTAAATGAATAAACAACCTATATTCATATTTCGGCAATTAAAGGATTAAGTTGCGAAAATTCATCTAATTTTTTACTTCTGCCCTATGAGCTCCGTCTTCCCTGGATTTTGGTCAGATATTCCCAAACCTGTCATCGCCATGGCCCCCATGGATGGAGTGACTGACTTTGCCTGCCGTGCCGTGACCGCTCGTTATGGAAAGCCGGATGTCATGTTTACCGAATTTACGACCGCAACGGGTCTTTTTTATGCTCCCGAGAGAATTTTGAGGGATTTTGAATACAGTGAGATCGAAAGACCCATCGTCGCCCAGATCTATGGCAATAATCCGGATGATTTTTATCGTGCCACCCATGTTGTCTGTGAACTCGGTTTTGACGGGATCGATATCAACATGGGGTGTCCTTCCAAGAGCGTTACGCAAAATAATTGCGGGGGAAAACTGATCACCGTCCCTGAGCTGGCACTCCAGATCATCCGTGCAACCCGGCAGGCCATTGAGGATTGGCAGGGTGGTAAAACCTTGGAGTCCAGTGGCGTACCCAACAAGGTGATTGATGTCATTGGCCGGATGAATCAACGACGCACAGGGCAAGAAAGGCCAGCCCAGCGTCGGGTCATCCCCTACTCCGTAAAAACACGTTTGGGGTACGATGCTATTATTATCGAAAAATGGGTGGAAATTCTTTTGCAAGAATACCCCGCCGTCATCTCGATTCATGGGCGCACCTTAAAACAGATGTATCGGGGAGAGGCCCATTGGGACGCGATTGGACGAGCCGTGCAAGTGGCCAAAGGCAGCGGGACTCTCCTTTTTGGTAATGGGGATGTCTCTTCTCTTGAACATGCCGCCAAGGTGATTCGGGAAAGCGGTGTCGATGGAGTTTTAATTGGAAGAGGCAGTATGGGAAATCCCTGGATCTTTAGAGGCAAGGAAAAGCTCAAACAGGCCCTAAGAGAAGGACTTCCTCTCGCAGAGACCCCCCCCATCAACCAGGCACAACGCTTTGAAGTCGCCCTTGAACACGCCCGCGTTTATCAAGAAGTGAGGGGCACCGATCATTTTCATAGTCTTCGAAAACATCTCATGGGCTATTTGAGCCACTTTCCCGATGCTGCCGTCTATCGTTCAAAGGCCCTGCAAACCAACAATCTCAGTGAACTTGTCCAAGTCCTAAAATGAATTGAGCTTTTTATCGAGCCCATAAATATCATCCCGGAAATGGACCAATCCCTCCTCATCCATCCACGCCGTCCGGTAAAGGATAGAGAGATCAATCGGCGTCTTGAGGGCCACCCATTCGGTATCTTCTTTACTCTCCAATTCATTCACCAGTTTTTCAAAAGACCAGGAAGAATTATTTTGGAGAAGAAATTTCGCCAGATCCATCGGTTTTTCGACACGAATACATCCATGACTCAAGGTACGCACCTGTTTTTTGAATCCGTCTTGTTGTGGGGTATCATGAAGATAGATGGCAAAGGGATTGGGAAACATAAACTTAATCTTTCCCAGGGCATTTCCCGCACCGGGCCTTTGGACAATCAGAATTTTACCGTCCCCCGTATCGGCCTTTGACCAATCAACCGTTGTTGGGTCGACGACTGTCGTTTGACCCTTATCCACTTGCATCACCATCATGTCATTTTGGGCAAAATAGGTGGGTTCTTTCTGAAGTTTATCAATCATCTCCTTCTTGATAATCCCGGGAGGAACATGCCATTTGGGATTTAAGACCAGATGAGTGATATGGCTGCTCAAGACAGGTGTCTGCCAATCTTTTTTCTGACCGACGACGACCTTCATGTCGCCCGTAGGTCTTCCCTGCCGAAAAGTTTTGAGGCGAAAATCGGGTATATTGACCACGACACGATCGGGATTTAGCTCGGCTGGAAGCCAACGACGTGATTCCATGTTGACTTCGAGCTGTCGAATACGATCTTTCACAGGAACATTGAGGGCGGAGAGTGTTTGATTCCCCATTTTGCCATCTTCTTCAAGCCCATGACGTTTTTGAAAATGTTTCAGACCTTCCTCAAGAGAAGAATCAAAATGACTTCCTGTGGTTGGGCCACCCAAATCCCCCGTCACTTGCAGTCTTTTGCGCAAGGCCACCACACGTGGGCCGCTATCCTCCTTCTTAAGGGTAGCACCGGCGGGAACTGGCCGCCATCCACCCTTTGCGGCTATCTTCTGATAAAGAATCAGGGCCTTACGAAGCCCACGATAACCGGGATAAAGTTCCCCTTCAATGACGGGCCCTTCACTTAACTTTTGCTCCAAATTTAAATCAGCCGCCTGCGAAATCGGCCTAAAAATAAAAAGAAAAGCGATGACCCAGGATCCAAGAATGAGAATGCGTCTGTTTGTCTTCACCGTCATCTCTTATAAATATCTCTTTTGATCTCTTCGTAACGTTCTTGAAGCTCCGCACGAAAGTCAGGATGGGCGATTTGAATCAATTTTTCGGGACGCTTTTCGTCACTCACACCATAGAGATCGGCAATTCCGTACTCCGTTACAACAAACTGTACATAGTGTCGAGGAGTACTCACCATACTTCCCTGGGGTAAAGTCGGAAGTATATTTGAGACCTTCTTGCCCTGTACCATCGCTGTTGATTTGATGCAGAGAATACTTTTTCCTTCCGGAGCTGCATAGGCCCCTTGAACAAAAGAGAGCTGTCCTCCAACACCACTATATTGACGAAGGCCAATAGCCTCCGAAGAAACTTGGCCGGCAAAATCAATCATAAAACCGGAATTAATACTGATTATATTTTTATTTTTGGCAATCTGATGAGGATCATTCACTACCGTGACCGGCAAACAAACGGCCTGGCGCTTGTTGCGCCCCTTTCTCTCATCAAGAAAATCATAAAGTTTCTGACTTCCAAAGGCGAAGGTAAAGACCGATTGGCCTTCAAAAATACCTTTTTGACGATTTGAAATCTTGCCAGCCTCCCAAAGTTTGAGAAAACCATCAGAGACAAGCTCGCTATGAATCCCAAAATCGGAAAATTTCCCCTGGGCCAATCTTTCGGCAACAACATTGGGAACCGCACCAATCCCAAATTGCAACGTAGCACCCTCGGTCATGAGACTTAAGACATGATCGGCGATTTTTTCTTCGACGGCATTGGCCACAATCTCGGGGACTTCAACCTGGGTTTGATCGGATTCAAAATAGTAATTCAGCTCGCTGATGTGGATCTTGTTGTCCCCATAGTTAGGATGACCATAAACAACGGGCATTGTCGTATTGACTTCGGCAATGGCGATTCGATGGGGATCACGACAGGCCTCAATAAAAGGATTATAAATTGCGGCTCCATGGGTCCCAAAGGTCAAATAGCCATCGGCATCGGGGGGTGAGAGAGTGGTCGCAACGACACGAAACGGTTTTTTTTTCGCAAAAAATTCAAACCCGCTGAAATCGGCTGGTAAATAATCGATAACACCTTCCTGATCATTGAGGGTACGTTCAATGGGTCCATAGTAACCACTGGTCACAGAGACATGAGGGGCCATCAGGATGGGATAAGGGAATATCAATAAGCCCGTAAAAATGTGCAGATCTTCCCAATCGGTTCTCTGACTCAAGGCATTGAGCAATGTCATCGGTTGGCCCGTAGCCAGAGGTACCGCCAATTGATCCGTAGGACGAAAGAGTTTTAGGATTTCAGAAATATCTTTTTTTGCATGGGTCATAGAAATCTAAAAATTAAACTGGAAAATGGCACGACGCTATGTAAAAGACAAGAAACTCTCACCGTAGAGAGTCCGTGGTTCGTTGATAACAACATATTAAACAATGCCTAGAGAACGTTTACTACCCAAACTCTTTACCACACTGGAGACTTACTCTTTTCAACAGTTTTACTCTGACTTGACCGCTGGAGTCATCGTTGGAATCGTTGCGCTTCCCTTGGCCATCGCCTTTGCCATTGCTTCCGGTGTTTCACCCGACAAAGGACTTATCACGGCCATTGTGGCCGGATTTTTAATCTCCACTTTTGGGGGAAGCCGGGTTCAGATCGGCGGACCAACAGGCGCCTTCGTTGTCATTGTCTATGGGATTGTTCATCAGTACGGTGAACAAGGTCTCATCATGGCAACCTTCCTGGCAGGCATTCTCCTGATTCTCATGGGCTTTGCCCGTTTTGGATCCATGATCAAGTTCATTCCCCATCCGGTGATTGTTGGTTTTACCAGCGGAATTGCCCTTATTATTTTTAGCTCCCAAATCCGCGATTTTTTTGGGCTTGAGATTTCCTCTCTTCCGGCCGATTTTTTAGAAAAATGGGTCGTTTATGGTCATCATTATTCAAGCTTTAACCCTTACGCCCTCATGATTGGATCTCTTTGTCTCCTCATCATGATTTTCTGGCCACGTTTTTCGGATAAGGTCCCGGGCTCCCTGATAGCCCTTTTATTGGCAACAGTCATCATTCAAATCTTCCACTGGCCCGTTGAAACTATCGGGAGCCGCTTTGGTCAGATTCCCTCCCAACTTCCTCCACCTGTATTACCCTTTCTTGATTTTTCAACCCTGAAGCTCCTTGTAAAACCAGCCACAACGATTGCGTTTTTGGCCGCCGTCGAATCCCTACTCTCGGCTGTTGTTGCCGATGGGATGATTGGTGGGAGACATCGTTCCAATATGGAACTCATTGCCCAAGGAGTGGCCAATGTCGGGTCTTCTCTCTTTGGTGGAATGCCCGCTACAGGAGCCATTGCCCGGACAGCGACCAATATAAAAAATGGGGGGCGTACTCCTGTGGCTGGTATCATTCATGCCCTCGTCCTTTTACTCATCATGATCTTTTTTGGAAAGTGGGCTAAGCTGATTCCACTCTCCGCCCTTGCCGCTATTCTTATCATGGTCTCTTACAACATGAGTGAATGGCGCTCCTTCGCAACTGTCCTCAAAAGCCCGAGGAGCGATATTTTAGTTCTCCTGACAACATTTACCCTGACGGTCGTTCTCGACCTCACGTTGGCAATTGAGGTGGGCATGGTCCTCGCCGCTTTTCTCTTTATGAGACGCATGGCCTTGGTGACTAATATTGAGGTAATAACAAGAGAATTTGAAGAAGAAGATATCGAGCATGGCATCCCTCATGAAATCAAAGTTCCGGAGGGGGTACAACTTTACGAAATCAAGGGCCCTTTTTTCTTTGGAGCGGCAGAAAAATTTAGTGAGGCCATGAATATTGTATCAAAACCACCAAAAGTTCGTATTATCAGCATGGAACACGTACCCGCCATTGACTCAACGGGTCTTCACGTCCTCGAAAAAGCCTGGCACCAGGCAATAAAAAAAGGATGCCTCCTGCTTTTGGTCGGCGTGCAAAAACAACCGCGGATGGCCATGATACAATCCGACCTGATGCAAAAAATAGGTCCACAAAATATATGCGACACCGTCGATCAGGCCCTTCAGAGGGCCCAGGAAAAAATCAGAGGTTTTGTCTCTCTTTGAAGAACTGATCTCTCAATTCGTCATAGGTATGCGTCACGGGAAATTGAGGAAATTCTTTAACCACCTGGGCTGGAGGGCAAAATAAAATACCGGCATTTGCCTCTTGAAGCATGGAGATGTCGTTGTAGGAATCGCCTGCCGCAATGGTCTTGAAATTGATCTTGGCCAAGGCCTGGATGGACCGCTTTTTTTGATCGGCAATCCTCAGTTGGTAGTTTTCGATTTTTCCCTTCGTGTCCACCTTTAAGGAATGACAAAAAAGAGTCGGCCATCCCAATTGCTTCATAAGAGGGTACGCAAATTCGTAGAAGGTATCTGACAAAATCACCACTTGAAACTCGGACCTCAACCAATCCAAAAATTCCTTGGCTCCTTCCAGCGGACCCAAGGTACGGATCACATCCTGAATATCGGGAAGTCTAAGACCGTGTTGATCAAGAATCGCAAGTCTCCGCTTCATTAGGGCATCATAGTCGGGAATATCACGTGTTGTCAGACTCAATTCTTTAATTCCTGTCTTTTTGGAAAAATGAATCCAAATTTCAGGAACAAGAACCCCTTCTAGATCGAGGCAAGCAATCATCATAGAGTACCGTATACTTAGATGATTCTGTACCACCGTGCCACAAAAAAATACCCGTCGATTTTACTTCCATCCGTCAAAGCAGATCTTTTAAAATTTTTACGAGCTCGCCATGCCTTGTGCCGTTGGTAGCGAGTGTTAAGGAGGGATAGGAATAATCATTCGAAAAATTGTAATCGAGCCCTGCCCCATCAATTTGGGTAAAACACCCACCCGCCTCTTCGAGAATAATTTGGGGAGCACAGATATCCCAATAATGAACAAAATGATGATTCACGTAAATATCAGCCACCTGCCTGACCAACAGACCCGCTTTGATCCCTACACTGTTGATGGGATGACACAGGGGAGAGTTGAGTTGTTTTTTTATTTTATCAAGTTTTTCACTTGGAAAATCGGTTGAAGTGACGAGGGGCATTTCTTCATAGTGATGACGAGGAGAGACCTGAAGACGAGATCGTCTTCCCTGGCAAGTCACATAGGCCCCACGCCCTTTGATAGCCTCATACACAAACCCCTGCAAGGGATCCACAACAACACCCAGGTGAGGTTCCCGTGATTTAAGAAGGCCGATCATGACGGAAAAGCCCGGAATACCCTTGGCATAGGCCTTCGTTCCATCCAAAGGATCGACCAACCATGTCCATTGAGAATCTGCCCTTCCCAAAAAACCGCCCTCTTCCGTCACAATCCCATGATCCGGGAATGCCTTCAAAAGCCCTTCGCGGATAATTTTATCGGCCCCGAGATCGGCTCGAGTCACAGGGGAAGAATCCGGTTTTTGAGAAACGGGTGAGGAGTCACCTCGGAGCGACATGATAAAACGCGCCGCTTCTTGAGCCAGGGGCAACGCGATCGAAAGATAATCGTCCTCTTTATACTTCATCAGGATGGCTCACATGAAGACCACATTCTTTGGAATCGTCCGAATTAAACCACCGCCAACGGCCTGCACGGCGGGGTTCGTTGGGACCGATCGGCGTCGTGCAAATGACACATCCGAGAGATTCGTAATACCAGCCGTCTTTTTGCCAGAGGAGCAACTTGTGCACGGGCACATGATGCTTCTGGATATAATCCCGGAGCATGACCTCTGTCCAATCAACCAGGGGAGAGACTTTAAGAATCGGTCTTTGATTTTGCAAAATAATTTCAAACCGGGAAGTCGTGGCGCGCGACTTGGATTGATCCGCTCGCAGCCCACTCATCCACACATCCAGAGTCTCGAGAACCTTCGCATTGGGTTCAACCTTTCTTAGCCGGCAGCACAACTCCTGTTTCTCTTTGCTGTCAAAAAAGAGATGCTCTCCATGCTCTTGCACCATTTTCTGAATTTTAACCGGATCCGGTCGAATACGCTCCACCTTGAGATCATAACGTTTCTCGATTTCGTCAAAGAGCTCATAGGTTTCTTTAAAAAGCCGCTGGGTATCAATCGTAAAAATACGAGGCTTAATTCCTGAACGAACGGCCTGATCGATCATGACCACACCGGTAAGCTGGCCACTGGTACCAATCGCCGCCCGGTCTCCAAAACGATCCAAGAGATGATGAATCAATTCCTGTGAGTCAGAAATTTTATTCAATTCATCAATAAGATTTTGGTCGATCTCCATGAATTAGATAATACCTTTTTTTATCAGGAGATTCAAAACATGTCGTGTACTTTCTTCGAGGGACTCAGAGCCCGTCTTCAGAACAAGCTCCGGTTTTTCGGGAGATTCATAGGGGGCTGAAATACCTGTAAAATCAGGGATCTGCCCGGCCCGTGCCTTTTTATAAAGACCTTTCGGATCCCTTTTTTCACACGCATCCAGAGAGGCATCACAAAAAATCTCAAAAAAACGCCCCTCAGGAAGAAGTTTACGCGCCAGGTCACGATCCGCCCGGTAGGGAGAAATAAAGGCGGTTAATGTGATGATATTAGCCTCTGCAAAAAGTTTTGCCGTCTCGCCGA
>OBEQ011097339.1_pt1 | contig 190239 bp, 155 predicted proteins | sample 1670901 | NCBI WGS metagenome assembly OBEQ01 (sample SAMEA104232315, study PRJEB22302) | groundwater metagenome | biome: forest; feature: aquifer; material: groundwater | place: USA | collected 2011-08-07 | depth 5.4 m
TGCTTTGTGGCATTCCTCTAGGAATGAGAGAGATGGCCCGTGTTACCATAGAAGCTTCCCCCCGAGGCTGGCCTCATACAATTGTGGCCCTGGGTTCTTTTGTAATTCATGGAATGCTGGAGGGAGTAGAGTCTATTGCGAGTAGTGTTTCAAATTGGGGAAATGGGAGTTTAAATAATGAGAGTTCTTTTCAAATCTCCAGACAAGTGACTCTGACGACGGGTGCCGCAGGCATGATGCTGATGGGGGCGAAAAACATGGCCCGTGGGGGTGGTAACTTTTTAACGATGGCGCAGAATGTAGCGAGTAACGCGAGTGAGATGAGCATGAGCCCTGCTACAGGCGCAGCAGCCGTTTCATCGATGCAGCTACTATTTCCGCCTCTGGTTTACCGGAAATAGGCCTGGGAGTTTTCATGTCTTCTGCAAACAGGCCAGCTTTATCTCCGGTTCCCGAAGAAGTGGCGAGTATTCCAGGTCAAAGATACGTGAGAGGTTCTCAAATTCCGAATGTAAGCGATTCGGATGAGACTCCTCATGTGGTAGATGTTTCCCCCTTTAGGATTTTACGCACGCCTTTTACGAATGCAATGCTACTGCGATATTGGGGAGAATATTTTGCAACTCCCTTTGCCATCATCGGAAGAGATGAAGCAGGCATTGCTCGAGTGGTCCAGCGAGGGAGAAGTGAAGCAGAGCTTCGAGATTGGGAAGTTAATCGATTTTCTCAACCTGGCTGGCAAGTTAACTCTACGATCAGCAGAGGCCAAATTTTTAGGCAAGATTCTTTGTCCATCGAGCGTGTGGTTCCGGAACGACTTCCTCAATTTGATCAAAATTTTGCAGGCTTTGAACAGCCTGCTGTAAATCTCAATTGGGCAGAATCAGTGTCGATTGCCGATGCGATGGGCGGTCATTTGCCCACAGAAGCCCAATGGGAATTGGCAGCCAGAGGTCCGATGGTGAATGTGACGGAACAAATGAGAGCCGAAGGAGTTTCTGTTAATAGGTTTGCAGAATTTGTAGCAGGTCCTGAGATCAATGGAAGATTTGAAAGTGGCCGTTTCGGTCGCTATGATAATTTTGTGACCTTGAATCCCACGACAATGGAAATGGGAACGGAGATATTTACAAATCCAAACGATCCAAGACTTCAAGGCCTGTTAAGAGAAGGTCAAGCAATTGGAGCACGACGTGTATTTTCAACAGAAAGTGGAGCTTTTGAAGAACCTGCAATTTGGAGTTCAGTGACAAGAGAAAGATCCGCGACTCGCTCTGTGATAGAAGGCAGACCTGGCCCTTTTGGAACTCGAGATATGAACGGCAATGTTTGGGAGTGGGGAAATGATAATTATGGTCCTTATACGCCCGCAAACGCAGGGGAGGTTTTAGTAGATCCTACAGGCCCTGCGACTGGCCCTACTCGAGTGCTTCGCGGTGCTTCCTGGGACGGCATTGTTCCGAGGATTCTGCGTGCCGCGTTCCGGAGCTTCAATCACCCTGGCTTCAGCGACTTTTATGTTGGCGGTCGTGCTGTCTTCCCTGTCCAGGACTAAAAATTACAAGCGGAACAGGGTGAGTTCGGTGGCTGGATCAAGCAGCCATCGAAATAAAGGGAGAGGTGGGGATTTTTTACATCCCTTTTTTTAATACCAATCTTCCAATATGAGATGAGGTACTTTTTGGAAATGACGAGTGTTATGCGTGACGAGGGTATAGTGGTGTCGGATGGCAATGGAAGCAATAGCAAGATCCATATCGGTAATAGGAGTACCTTTTCTTTTTAATTCTGCTTTGAGTTGTCCAAAGATTTGGGCACTCTGTTTGTTGAAATCGAGAATTTGAAGTTTATCCAAATTTTTACGAAGTCGTTCCAAGTTTTCAGCCTGTTTCCTAGAATTAAAAACACCAAAATAAAGCTCAGCAATAGTAATGGAAGAGAAATAGATATTTTCATCCCCTACTTCGTGAATTTTTTTCAAAATAGGAAGATGGGCTTTGGTGAGATAGATGTAGATGTCAGTATCGATTAAAAAGGGCATGATGGTTTTTAGGCAAACCGCTTGGAGTTTTTTCGGGATTTTTGAATTGATTTGAGAAGTCGAGTGCTCTCTGAAGGCGTGAATAGGCCGAAAACTTCATCAAATATACTTTTTCCTTTGCCTGAAAACTCCTTTTCAAGAACAGACTGAATAAGCTGAGAACGCGACTGGCTTTTCTTTTTAGCCTTTTGATCCAGTATGTGAACAAGTTGATCATTTAAATAAATAGAAACTTGCATAGGATAGAAGTTTGGATGAAGCTGATATGTTTGTCAATGGTATTTTATGTTTGGATCTTAGGCTTTGAACAGAAAATAAAACAAGAAAAATATCCCAACCAAAATAGCCCCATAAGTTAGAATCGTATAAATTTGTACTTTGCCCGGAACATCACGATATTGTTTGTCGAAGAGGTTGTAGGCATTGCCATCAAACAGAGGACCTGTATTTTGGGGAGGGCTTGATTCAGTGCCGGCTCCCATCATGCCAGGTCGCCTTTTTGATTTCGAAAAAATATGATGTTCCAGTTTGGCTTGGTCGTAGAGGTTTACATTAGAAGTAGGGTCGAACTTTACATTTCTTAAAAGTTCGGAGGCTAAAACAGGATCGGTTTGTTCGATCACATGAATGAGTTGGGTGAATGAAATTTCTTCTCCCATGAATTGTTTGAGAATTTCTTTAGAAATCGCCTGACCCGGCTTTAAATTTTTAAGCAATTCTAAAAGTTGCTCATTGGTGACGCCGATTTGAGCAAACTTATCTTCCTTTAGTTTGCCGGAAAGTTGGTATTTAATATCGGATACGAGTGTTTGCCCGCTTTCCCCTTGTTTTTTGTAGAGGCCTCTAAAAATGAATCCCATGATTTGATCGAAGGTTTTTTTGGCCTGCTTTTCTGCGCTGCCCAGGCCCAACATTCGGCCAAAAAAAGCCCCCCAATCATTTTTGGAAGCAAAATGGGGGTTTTCCCCTTCTTCCAGTTCTTGGCCTACGTGACGCCCTTCTTCTAACACCTCTCGAAGGAGGTAGGCGAATCGAGAGTCTTCACGGCCCAAACTTCTGAGTTCCCCACGCGCAGAGAGAGATCGATCTTGCGAACTGCCTTTTTCAAGGGCCGCTTTTCCTTCTTCTACGAGGGCTTCTTTTTCGCCTGACAATCGAGCGTGAACCCCCTTTTGCTTCAGCACGCGAACCATTTCAGCGCGGGCTTGGGCAGAAAGAGGCGCTCCTTCATGCTCATGGCTTGTTTCATACAAGGTTCCGTCTTCCATTAAACGAAAACTTCGGAGACGATCTCCTTCTTTTAAAAAGAGGGTATTGCCTTGTAAAAAAGCAGCAAGGGGCAACTGCGAATTATTTAAAATGGGATGCTGATCTGGCAAATGAGAAGCGGCTTGTTGAATCAATTGGCCAAAGCTTTGTGGATTCCAAGCTCGCGCAAAAGCTTGAGCAGTAAGCTTGGCAAAAGGCGTTTCCGGATTAAAAGCTTGAGAACGGCCCAAAGAGCCACGATTCATCATTTGCGCCATGTTGGGAGGATTTCCTTGCGGTGGCAAGGCGGCATGCTCTTGGATTCCGGCAAAGCGAGACAAATCGGCAATACGCACATTGGCTTGGGTTTGCGGAGGATTCGGATGATGAGGGAGAGGGGGGTTTCCTTCCCCTTGCAGATGTTGCTCAGCTCGGGGATTTTGGCCCGTGAGATTTCGAATATTTTGCAAGTAACTGGGCGTGCTGCTCGAGGACGCATGAAGTTCAGATTGAAATTGATGAGGGTGCGATTGAGCAAATTCGTCTCGGTAAGCTTCTTTTAAATCTTGCCCGCTGGCGTTTCGGAGCGCTTGTTGGTTTTGAGCTTGCTGGTTGTTACTTTCGCGAGCTTCGTGGTGCTCACGGTCTTCATGAACCGCTTCGTTCAAGCTCTGCATTTTGGGCTGATTTAAAGGGGGGGGCTGGTTTTGTTGGGATTGCTGGGCAAGTTTAGCTTGTTCCTTCGTGCGGGCTTCGTTTTGTTGTTTTTGTTCTTCCGTGCGATGCTGCTCTTCGGGGCTAGGAGTGAGTGCGGAGAAAATGCCGTCGATGCGGTTATCACGAAAATAACGGATCGCTCCCCGCTCTCGGCGCCAGGGTTTAGTAAAATATTTGTACTCTCTATTTTTCATTGAAGTGCCCCTCACCCTACCCCTCTCGGGGAGTTATGATTGTCTCAGTTTAAGTACCTTTTTGACAATTCTTAATTGAGTTGTAAGCCTTGAATATGATCGGTGAAAAGAATGCTTAAAGTTGTCAAATGCTTATGGTTTATATAGGACGACTCCACAAAGTCGTCCCTATAAATTATGAATCCTTTTCATCAAATTTTAGAGAAAATTCAGGGAAAAAGTTCTTCTCTCTCTCTTTCGGGCCTTATTCCAGCGGCAAGTGCTTATTGCATCTCCCAAATATTTCCTCTGTTACATCGAAGCATTCTGGTGATTAGCCCGAACATGAAAGAAGCCGAAAGCTTTGCTTCTGATCTTAAATTCTTTAGTCGGGATGATGGCCTTGTTCTATTTCCTAATCTGGATGTGCTTCCCTATTTTCAGTTATCGCCCCACCCCGATATTTTAACGCAACGCTTGGCGCTGTTGTTCGAACTGCTTCAATCTCATGGGCCGAAAATTATTGTGAGCTCCTTGGCGGGCGCTTTGCGTCGCTTGCCTCCTAAATCGATATTCAATGATTACGCCGATTTTTTAATGGTGAAAGAGGAGGTCGATCGGCAAGCTTTGCTCCTCAAGCTTTTAGAGGCAGGCTATTTGCCTGTTTCTATGGTGGAAGAGCCCGGCACTTATGCGGCGCGAGGAGAAATTATTGATATTTTTCCACCCCAATCAGCCCACCCTTTTCGTATCCAACTTTTCGGCGATTTGGTGGAATCGATTCGGCTCTTCGAGCCTGCCACTCAGAAAAGCTTACGTGAAGTAGCTGAGCTCATTATATTGCCCGCGCGGGAAGTGGTGCTCAATGAAAAGAATATTCAAGGGGCGAGCGCTAGATTACGAGCGCGCTTTGATGAAGTGGGCCTTTCCAAAGCACAGAGAGATCAAATTTTAGGGCCTTTAAAAAACAGGCTTCCCTTTGCGGGGCTCGAAACTTTTCTTTCCTTCTTCTATGAATCGACGGCCACCTTGTTTGATTATTTAAAGCCCGACTCGCTTTTATTTTTACAAGACTTTGAGGCCTTGGCCGAACATCGGCAAAAAATGATCGTTGATTTGGAGCAATCTCAAAAAGATGCGACAAGTCCGGAGCGCATCGTAAACCCACGAGAACTGTTTTTGAGCGAAGAAGAATGGAAAGAGAAAACAAAGAAGTTTTTTTGTATTGAGACATACCAAATTGATAGTACGGGTCCTGTCCCTTCTCACCCCCCATTTCGGCCTATCCACCTCCAAACCAATGAAATCCTCCGCACTAAAATTCTACCCCCTTCCGCGGGGCTCAAAATGCTCGATCCTTTGGTGGAGGTTTTTAAGCAATGGCTCTCGGAAGGAAAACAACTCCTGCTCGTGGCGAGCAGTGAGTCTCAAAAATTACGTTTGATGGATTTATTAACGCGACATGCCTTGGCGCCTCAGGAAATCCCTGATTTTCAGAGCCGGGCCGATTTGAAAAACATCCCTCATGGAAATCTTTATGTAACGGAATCGCATCTTTCGAAGGGATTTCATTTAGAGGAAGACCGCTTTGTTTTTATTACAGATGAAGAACTTTTTGGCTCTAAAACTCGCCGCTTGAGCAAAGCCAAAATTCCCTCTCAAGCCTTCAGCGCCTTCGAAGAGTTGCAAGAAGGAGATTACGTGGTCCACATGGAACATGGGCTTTCTATCTATAAGGGTTTGAAGACGCTGAACTGGGAAAAGATGGGAGGCGAATTCCTGCAACTCGAGTTTCTAGGCAGCGACAAGCTTTATCTTCCCGTTTATCGCCTCAACCTGATTTCGCGTTATACAGGTGATGAAGGCCAGGTGCCTAGCCTCGATAAATTAGGGGGAAGCCAATGGCTCAAAACCCAAGAGAAAGTCAAAAAAAGCATTCGAGCCATTGCCGGGGAACTTCTCAAAATCTATGCGGCGCGGGCGAGCCAAATTCGCAAGCCCTTTGGGGTGGACACAGAAATTTACGAAGAATTCGAAGCCTCCTTTCCTTATGAAGAAACCCCCGATCAGGAAAAGGCCATCCAAGAAGTATTGCAGGATATGGAAAATGAAAAGGTGATGGATCGCCTTATTTGTGGGGACGTGGGTTATGGTAAAACCGAAGTGGCCTTGCGAGCGGCTTTTAAAGCGGTGATGGATGGCAGGCAAGTGGCGGTGCTCGTGCCCACGACCATCCTCGCTTTTCAGCATTATGAAACCTTTGGGAAAAGGTTTAAAAATTACGGCGTCGAGGTAGAAATGCTTTCTCGCTTCAGAAGCCCTGCGGAGCAGAAGCAAATTATTGAAAGGGCCAATCAGGGCCAGGTGGATGTGCTCATTGGCACGCATCGTCTGCTTCAAAATGACTTGAAGTTTAAAAACTTGGGCTTGCTCGTGATTGATGAGGAACAGCGCTTTGGGGTTTCTCACAAAGAAAAAATCAAAAAAATGCGAAATTTAGTGGATGTGCTCACCCTTTCGGCAACGCCGATTCCTCGCACCTTAAATATGTCTCTCTTCGGAATTCGCGATTTATCGGTGATTAGCACCCCTCCGGCTGACCGCGAAGCGATTCGAACTTATGTGGCCCAATTCGATGAAGCGCTCATTCGCGATGCAGTGATGCGCGAGCTCCGGCGCGGCGGGCAGGTTTTTTTCGTGCATAATCGGGTTCAAACTATTCATGCGATGGTCGATCGCTTAAGAAAGCTTGTTCCAGAAGCAAGTATTGGGGTGGGGCATGGCCAAATGGAAGATGAAGCGCTTGAAGAAGCCATGATTCATTTTCTAGAAAAAAAATCAAATCTCTTTTTGTGTACTTCTATTATCGAATCGGGCCTTGATTTTCCTTCTGCCAATACGATTCTCATCAATCGGGCGGATCATTTCGGGTTGGCGCAACTCTACCAATTGCGAGGCCGAGTGGGCCGCTCGAATGTGCAGGCCTATTGTTATTTGCTCATTCCGGCTGAATCGGGGATTACAGCCGATGCCAGATCGCGCTTATCGGTGCTGCAACGCTTTACTGAATTGGGCAGTGGTTTCAAAATTGCGGCCCACGATTTAGAGATTCGGGGCGCGGGAAACATTTTAGGAATCGAACAGCATGGTCAAATTGCCGCGGTGGGATATGAAATGTATATGCGCTTACTTGAAGAAGCGATTGCCGAAATAAAGGGTGAGGAAAAAGCGATTGAAGTGGAACCCGAGCTGAATTTTATGATTCCCGCCCGATTGACAGAAGAATATGTCTCAGAACCTTCTTTGCGTTTGGGTTTGTATAAACGCATTTCCCAGGCAGACAACGAAGAGGTCTTGGATGCTTTGAAATTAGAAATCGAAGATCGCTTTGGAAAAGCCCCTTCTGAAACCTTGAATTTAGTGGCTTTGATGCGCATTCGCTTGGTGGCCAAAAGACTTCTCATCGAATCGATTCATCAGGAAAAAACACGGATGATCTACAAGTTTCATCCTAAAACGCCGCTTCCCCCCGATTCTTTGATTGAGCGAATGAAAAAAAGCCCAAAAAAATATCAACTCACCACAGATTTCAAGTGGGTGACTCCGCAGACAGAATTGAGCGACGAGAAAATTTTAGAAAGCGTTTATCAATTTCTCATCGGCTTGGAGGAGGAGATTCCAAGCTCGGCGAGTATAGATTAAAGCTTATTTTTTACTCTTTTTAATCCCATCATTCCCATGATTCCTAAGCCTATAATAAAATTGAGAATATGAAAGGATTCGGAAGAAGTGGTTTGCAAAGCACAACTCGAAGAAGAAGATTCTCCATTATTATTCGTGGCCGTTGTTGTTGAAGCACCATTTCCTGCATGATCATTACTTTCTCCGCTACTTCCTGAAGTATGAGAACCCGTGCTTACGGGCTCTTCTATTTTAAAAGGAGGATTAGCTTGCTTTTCAGAGGGCTCAAGGGGGGGAGTTAGTTTCGTAGGGTCTTCTTCAGGCAGAATAGAAGCGGGGGGATCCTTTATCTCAGGGGGTACTTCGGGTTTCGGGGGAGGTGTCGCTTCGGGTGCTTTCATTACATAAACATTATTAAAGAGGGTGCTATGCTCTTGATTTTTATCATTCGTATAAGTGATCGAAGCCGAGAGAGCAGGCGCTGAAACCCCAGAGAGCATTTTTAATAGCTCACTCTTAAAAATACATTCGCTGAATTTCCCACTGCTAGAAGGATTACATTGCATTTTATTGTAAGGAATTGGTTCTACTTTTCCTTGTAGATTGGGGTCAATTTTGAAAATTTCGATGAGCTTAGGAAACACTCCCATTTTTTTGTTCACTAATACATTGACGTGAGTTTCTTGCCCAAAATCTGAGGCTGCCATAATAGAGGGCGCAGGATATTTTTGGATTAAAGCTTCTTCCATGGAGAAGAGATTGCCATTATTTTTGTAATAATTTCCTAAAAGACTCAGATCGAGCGTGTGAGAGAGAAGTGAGTTTATATTTTCTTCAAAAAAACAATCCTTCACGAAGACGTTTTTGGGTGAATCTGGGTTACTCTGAGCTTCAAAGGCCACATTATTTTTCTTAAACCAAAGGTAGCTAAGATAAATATCTCCTCCATTTGTGATGATGGCCTTGGGAAAATTTTGCAGAAGGAAATTCTCGAGCCGTATTCCGCCACTGTGTAAATGCAAGCCTGGAGAATTATCTGGAAATCCGGCTTCAGGCACGAAAACGGCAGTAGGAATAGCTCCTGCCTGGTTGCCATTCGCAGGGCCTCTCAATTCAATGGGGATATCAAAGTTATTATTAGTGATATTGAGAGTGGATGAAAAATGAAAAGTATCAGAAGGAAAATAAATCACTTTTTTGACAGCCTTATTACCGTTGGAATCATATTCCACGCGGCATTTCATATCTGTTGAAGCTGTTTCCTCAATAAGTTTTTTAATCTCCGTGAAAGAAGTTCCCGCACTGATATGACAAGCACCCTCTTTGTTTTCATTATTGGCAGGAAGAGAACTCTTTTCTTCCACGGTGCCTATGTTACTAAAAGGAGTGGTATGTTTTCCACCACCCAAGGCTTCATAAGTTGCAGCAATTGTCACCAGATTATAGGGAGCAGAAAAGCCTTCCTGCATGCGTGAAGCGGGAAAACTACATTCCACATTTCCGCTTTCTATTTTTTTGCAGGAAATATCATAACCTGGAATAGGATCATAATCGACAATACCATTGCCCGAAACCTTCACTCGCGAGATTTCATTTCCCAAATTTTTGAGTTGGATATTTCCTGGTTTGTATTTGATGATAATTTTATCTTTGTCCTTTTTTACATTTAAGATTTCTGGAACAGGATAACTAATGAGACCTTGTTCATAAACCAATGGTATGTTTTGCTTGAAAATATTTTCACTTGCTTCGACATAAATGGTTTTTGAATAGATTGCTTGATCAGAATTTTTTTGGAAGAAAGAATTATAGACGCCCCCCTTTTTTTCTGGGGAAATGAGGTCTTGGGCCATTATGTAAACACCCGTTTTTTCATTTATCGCCCAGACATGAATGAGAGTTACCCCATCTGTATTGCAGATTCCTTTCTCTGGAAAACCTTCTATCATTACATTTTCAAAAACAATATTGTTTTGCAATTTGAAGGCACAAGTGTCTTTGAAGTTGTCTTTGGGTCGAAAGACAGAAAGGGGGAAATCAAGCGCTCCCACCTTGGGGCCTTCTATGAATAAATCAAGCGTGGGTGTTTTATTGATAATGGAAAGGGTGTTATCTAAAAGATAAATTTCATTGGGTAGAAAAACTTTTTTCCTAAAAGTTGTTTTATTGGGGTTTCCTTGCTGAGGAGTCTTCACTTCAATTTTACAAAGTGAATCCGATTCTCCCACTTTTTTGAAAAAGTTTGCCAAGCCTTCAGGGCTCGCTTTTGCCTCCACTTCGCAACCTTTTTCAGTGATTGTATAAGGCAAAGGTTTCTCTTCGGGAGGTGGATGGGGTGCAAAAACAATTTCGGAATGAGCTGAAGGTTCCAGTAAGAACAACAAAAAAGCCATAAAAATAAAAGATCGTAGAATCATTTTCATAAAAAAGCCCCCTCATTTTTATCCATGAGATTGTGGAAGCAAAAACTTTACCAGGTAAAATAAGAGCGAAGCTGTTATTTTTTGTTAAAAGTTGATAGATCTTGTTTTAAAAAAAAGGTTTTTCATAAAACTAAAAGTGTCAAAAAAGCGATTTGCCGTGGGTAATTAATTGCAGTTTTATTTACTTGGAAGAAGCCGGCAGATTTTTCAAAAACGGATGCTCGAAGGAAAGATAGAAGAAAAGCCCGGTTTGATAGTTTCCCTTTAACCAAGTGAGAGGAAATGAAAGCCCAGGAACAATCTCTAAAGGGCCCAGGGGGATAGAGGCGCGAATGCCCGGATTCAAGACGTATTGCGTAAAACGATTTGTATTTCGGTCGTCATCAATTTCACTTCCAAAGGTGGTAGTAAACTCTAGCAAAAAATTGAAACGCCGCTGGGCGAGCCAAATCACACTGAAGCCTGTATTGTAAGAATCGAGGGTCTTACTCACTCTTTGCCCCGAAATCACTTGCTCTGCTGCCGGCAAAACCGTGGCGCCGAGGTTTAAATGGGTGGCCAAATAATTGTTCCAGCGTTTGCTAAAGGGAAGGTTCACCTGGAAACCTAGCGTGCCATAGCCTAAATTTTTATTCACATCTCCACTTGGTAAAATCAGGGATAGCCGAGGCGCAAAGGCCAGCCAATTTTCTTCTTTGAGAATTTGGCGTCGATAATTGAGGAAAAGATCGCCTATGCCAGATTCTTGCCCTTGAGGAAAAGTAAAGGGCAGCGTGTAGCTGAATTGATTCAGCTGATCGGGCAGGGGCCATTCTTGGGTGAAGCTAAAAAAAAGATCTCGGGGCTTCGTGGGAAAATAAAGAAGGCCAAAAATGTGTTGAACGACGCCTTTATCTTGATTGTAGGCTTCTTCAATCAAAAAGGAGTTGTCTTCGATCGCCTCCGAAAATTTTGGCTCGCTTGCATAAAGAGAGGCGCCCCAGCCGATCAAAACAAGCAGAAGAAGTGCTTTTTTCATGCGAAATTTATAACCCAGAATAGGGCTACCCCCAAGCGATTAAAAGCATTCTTGCCAGGTGAAAACTAACTTGTTAAGCCTGACTTGTGTCGTTTTATGCGGAACCACAAAAGCCTCATTTTTTTTTCTTTCTTGTTTTTGTTTACCTCTTGTGCAGCCCCGAAATCTACAGATGAGGTAGCAAAAGTAGGCGGTGATATTATTGATGTGCGTGATCTCGAACAAGCGCTCTATCGCGAGGGCTTTAAGTTCGGGGACGACTTCCAAAAGAATAAAAAACGCTTCCTCAATATCAAAAGGCAACTTTTGGAAGATCTCATTCAAAAAAAGATTTTAGAAAAAGAAGCGCAGCGAGAAGGGGTAGAACTCAACGAAAAAGAGTTAGAGCAAGAACTCAAGAAATACAAATCCCATTACAATGAGCTCGAGTTCCAAAAAATTCTGGAGGCTAAAAAAATCGATTATGGGGCTTGGAGAGAAGTAAAAAGAGTGAATTTGCTTACCGATAAATTGATTCGCGAGAAGCTTTTCCCCAGCGTAGAAATTTCTGAAGAAAAAATAAAACAATACTACGATGAACACTTAGAAGAGTTTACCCGGTCAGAATCCGTGCGGGTCCGGCAAATCTTAACAGACACCCAGGAAAAAGCCCAAACCTTGTACGAAAGGCTTCAAAAAGGAGAAAATTTTGCAAAGCTCGCCCATGATTACTCTCAATCCCCCGATCGAAACCAAGGGGGAGATGTTGGTTTTATGGCGAAAGGGCATTTTCCCAAAGAGTTTGATATTTGCTTTGATTTGAAGGTAGGAGAACTTTCTCCGATCACTTCTGGTTTATATGGCTTCCATATTTTTAAGGTGATCGAAAAAAAGCCGGAAGAACGAATGGCTTATGAACAGGTGAAGTCTCAAATTCAAACCTGGCTCACCGAGCAAATACGAGAACAAGCCTTTGAAAAATATTACCAAGAACTTCGAAAAAAATATCCGGTGGAGGTGAAAGAATGGGTGCTCAAAAGAATCAAAATTTAAAATGGGGTTTTGTCTTCATAAGCTTGTTTTTGAGTTCGTTTGCTCAGGCGGAAATCGTCGACCGTATTATTGCAACGGTGAATCAAGACCCCGTGACCTTATACGATCTCAACAAGGCCATGGATAATATCAATAAAGAACTGAGCAAAGCCCCCACGCCTAAGTTGAGTAATGAAGAGTATCAGAGCCTTCGCAAAAGGGCCTTCGATCATTTGCTCGATGAAACCCTGCTCAATCAAGAGGTGAGCAAGAAGGCAGTAGAAACCACCGATCAGGAAGTGAATCATGCGATCCAAACGATTTTAGAAAGGAACCAATTTAGCTTGGATCAGCTCAAAAAAGAGCTGGCTTCGAAGGGGAGTTCTTTCGATGCTTATCGGGAAGAAATCAAGGGCCAACTCAAACGCCTCAAGTTCATTAATCAGATTGTGGGTAATAAGATTCATGTGAGCGACGAAGATGTGAAGGCCTTTTACGCCCAAAACGCCGCTCAATTAGGGGGGAACCAAGAAGTTCATATTGCACAAATCGTTTTCCCTTTTTCAGAAAATCCTAGCGAAGGAGACTTAAAAAAAGCCCAAGCGAATGCATCTCAAGCCTATCAAAAAATAAAGGGAGGTGCCAAGTTTGACCAAGTGATGAAAGAATATGGGGGAGAAGGAAGTGGCGATTTAGGCAAGGTCAATTTCATGGGAATTAATCCTGAGCTTTCCAAGGCCATTCAAGGTTTGCAGGAAGGTGGGGTGACCGAACCCGTTCGCAGTTCCACCGGCTTTATTATTGTGAAGCTTTTAGATAAACCCGAAGCTCCTCTTTCGGGAAGCGAGCAAATGAAAGAAAATATCCGAGACAAGATTTATGAAATAAAGGTGCAACAAGAGATTAAAAAATATGTGGATCAACTTCGGAGCAAAGCCTTTATTGATGTAAAGGCAACTTTATGAAAATTGGCATTACCATGGGGGACCCAAAAGGGATAGGCCCCGAAGTCATATCGAAAGCCTTGCGAGATCCCCGAGTAAAAAGTTGGGCGGATTATGTGGTTTATGGGGAGGATGTTGCCGCCAAAGAATGGAATGCAGAAACTTGCGGCCATGCCTCCATTTCTTACCTTGAAAAAGCCCTTCAAGATGCCATCGATGGAAAAATAGATGCCATGGTGACTGCCCCTATCTCGAAAGCTCATCTTCAAAAAGCGGCTTACCCCTGGCCGGGCCACACAGAATTTTTAGCAGAGAGAACGGGCAGCCAAAAGGTAGTGATGATGATGGCTGCTCCTCAGTTGAAAGTGAGCTTAGTCACCATCCATATGCCCTTGAAAGAGGTTCCTAAACAAATTTCGGAAGAAAAAATCATCGATACGGTTCGCATCACTTTTGATTCCTTGCAACAATATTGGAGGATTTTAAATCCTCGGGTGGCGGTTTGTGCTTTGAATCCTCATGCGGGAGAAGAAGGATTGCTAGGAGATGAGGAAATTCGCGTGATTCAACCTGCTTTAGAAAAATTGAGAAGGCAAGGTTATCAACTGGAGGGTCCTTGTGTGCCCGATGCGGTCTTTCATCAAGCTTATGAAGGAGAGTTTGATGCGGTCGTTTGTATGTATCATGATCAGGGGCTGATTCCTTTTAAAATGCTTTATTTCCAAGAAGGAGTGAATGTAACCTTGGGTCTTCCAATTATTCGAACTTCCCCCGATCATGGCACCGCTTTTGACATTGTGGGCAAAGGGGTCGCAAATCCTTCCAGCATGATTGCAGCGATTGAACTTGCGGTTGAAATGGCAAAAAAAAGAGATTCATTGCGAGGAGTGAAACCCTTTGGCCCTCGCGATGACGAGGAGATTGAATGAAATTACCCATTCAATTTGGCACAGACGGTTGGCGCGCCGTCATGGGGCGCGATTATACTTACGAAAATGTTCGAAAAGTGATTCAGGCTTGGGCAGATGTTTTTAAAAAGGCGGGCGAGGGAGGATTTGTGGTTTTAGGCTACGATCGCCGTTTTTCTTCGGATTTATTTGCACAAGAAGCCGCGGGTGTTTTGGCTGCGAATGGAATTAAAGTTCAAATTTCAGAAACTTATTGCCCCACTCCTTGTGTTTCTTGGATGACTAAAGAAACAAAAGCGCTTGCAGGTGTTGTGATCACCGCTTCTCATAATCCTTATCAATGGAATGGAATAAAATTTAAGGAAAGTTATGGGGGCTCCGCTTCTCCGGATTATTGCCAAAAAATCGAAAAACAAATTTTAAAAAACGATGCCGAAAAAAAAGAGGCCCTTTTTATTCCCTTTGAGGAGGCCCAAGGGCAGGGATTTATTTCTAGCTTCAGCCCTCAACGCTACATCGAGCATTTAAGGACTTTGATTGATTTAGAGGCGCTGCGAAAAATTCATTTGAAGATTGCGGTGGATTCTCTCTACGGGGCAGGAAGTGGCTTTATTGCCGAAGTATTAGGACAAGAAGTAGTGGAGATTCGATCAGAGGCTAACCCTGGTTTTGGAGGCGTGAATCCTGAGCCCATTGAAAAGAATTTAAAAGCGCTCTTTAAAACGCTTCGTACGGCAAAATGTGACATTGGCCTTGCGACCGATGGCGATGCGGATAGAATCGGAGCCATGGATGAAAAAGGAAATTTCATCGATTCGCATAAAATCTTCTCCCTTATTTTAAGGCATCTTGTGACTCAGAAAAGTAAGAGAGGCGATGTTGTCACCACTGTTTCTACCACCCAAATGGTCCGCCGCCTTTGCAAAAAGTTTGGGTTGCCTGTTCACGAAACCCCCATTGGCTTTAAGTATATTTGTCAAAAATTTTTAGAATGCCAAAACCCTCTCATGGGTGGAGAAGAATCAGGAGGCTTGGGCATTTGCCATCATGTATACGAGCGAGATGGGATTCTCTCAGGTTTGATGTTGCTCGATATTATGGCCTTTCATCAAAAACCCATTTCAAAAATCATCGAAGATTTGCAAAAAGAAGTGGGCCCGATGGAATTTATTCGTGAGGATTTGCATCTCTCCCCGGAAAAAATGGCTGAAGTGAAAGAAAAATTTTCTAAAACCCTTCCGCAAACTTTAATGGGCAAAAAAATTGCCAGAAGCAATTTGTTAGATGGTTTTAAATTTTTTCTGGAGGATGATTCCTGGCTTTTGATTCGCCCCTCGGGCACCGAACCCTTACTTCGTCTTTATGCGGAAGCCCCCTCTTTGCAAATAGCCCGTCAGATGATCGACGAGGCCAAACGCATCCTCTCTTGATCTTGCGCTAGGCTCGGTGCTAAGCCCCTTGTTATGGAGCCGCAACAAATCATCATCAAAGGGGCGAGGCAGCACAATCTCAAGAATATCGATGTTCATATTCCACGCAACAAACTTGTAGTGATTACGGGCTTATCGGGTTCAGGAAAATCTTCTTTGGCTTTTGATACGATCTATGCGGAAGGCCAGCGCCGCTATGTAGAATCGCTCTCTGCCTATGCCCGCCAGTTTTTAGAGCAGATGGGAAAGCCCGATGTAGATACCATTGAGGGCTTATCTCCCGCGATTTCCATCGAGCAAAAAACCACGTCTAAAAATCCTCGATCCACCGTCGGCACCGTCACCGAAATTTATGATTATCTTCGTTTGCTTTTCGCCCGCATTGGCAAGGCCACTTGTTATCAGTGCGGAAAAGAAATTTCAGCCCAAACGGTTTCTCAGATGGTGGATCAAGTCATGAAACTTCCAGAAGGAACCAAGATTCATGTGCTTGCTCCGATTGTGAGAGGACGAAAAGGAGAATATTCCAAAGAGTTGCAAAAATTTAAAACAGAGGGATTTGTTCGTGTGAAAGTAGATGGCACTTCCTACGTGCTGGGTGATGAAATCAAGATCGATAAAAACAAGAAACACAACATTGATTTGTTCATCGATCGATTGGTCGTGAAAGGGGGCTTACAAACCCGCCTGGCCGACTCGCTAGAAACTGCACTTAAATACGGAGAGGGCTTAGCGAAAGTGGAGGTCGTGGAAAATGAGAGTGGAAGTAGCCCCGCAGAAATCCTTTTTTCCCAAAAATTTTCCTGCATTGAATGTGGAGTCAGTTATCCAGAAATTGAACCCCGTCTTTTTTCCTTCAATAATCCTTTCGGAGCTTGCCCCGAATGCGGGGGTTTAGGCCATAAAACTTATTTTGATCCGAACCTCATTGTTCCCAACCCCGATCTTTCGATTACGGCGGGTGCTATTGCCCCCTGGGCGAGCAAAACAGGTAGTTATTACAGCAGCGTTTTAAAATCCCTTTCGCGTTATTATAAGTTCAGTCTGGAGGCTCCATTTAAAAAACTCTCTAAAAAAATTCAGAACCTTCTTTTCCAAGGCTCCACCGAGGTGATTGCTTGGGGTTATTACAAAGCGCCTTTTGAAGGTATTATTTCCCATTTGAACCGCCGTTACAAAGAAACAGAATCAGATTGGATGCGAGAAGAGCTTGAAAAATACATGAACATCCAGCCTTGCCCGCTTTGCGGAGGAGCCCGCCTTAAAAAAGAAGCGCTTGCCATCAAAATCAACGGCTTGAATATTTATGAAGTCACTCAGTTTTCAGTACGCAAGAGCCTCCATTTTTTTGAAACCTTGAAGCTCGGTAGTCGCGATACTCAAATTGCCTCACGCATTATCAAAGAAATACGAGAGCGACTTTCTTTTCTTTCTAATGTGGGGCTCGATTATCTAACCCTCGATCGCCGAAGCGGCACTTTATCGGGCGGCGAAGGGCAACGCATTCGTCTTGCCACTCAAATTGGCTCTAGCTTGGTGGGAGTACTCTACATTCTTGATGAACCTTCGATTGGCCTTCACCAACGCGATAACAACAAGTTGATTAGTACCCTCAAGCGCCTCAGAGATTTGGGAAACACGGTGCTCGTCGTGGAGCACGATGAAGAAACCATGCTAGAGGCCGATCACATTATTGATTTAGGCCCCGGGGCAGGCGTTCATGGGGGTTATATTGTTGCAGAAGGCACTCCTTCTCAAATCATGGCGAGCCCGGAATCTCTTACGGGGCGTTTTCTCTCGGGCAAAGACCCTATTCCCATTCCCCTCGAGCGCCGTCGAGCGAAAGGGAAAATTGTCCTCAAAGGTTGCGAAGAAAATAATCTTAAAAAAATGGATGCCGAAATTCCTTTGGGCGTTTTTGTGTGTGTCACAGGTGTTTCGGGTTCAGGAAAATCTACTCTCATCAACGACACCCTCTATAAAGTATTGGCCCAAAAACTTGGCGATTCGAGAATGCCTCATGGTAAATTGAAGGAAGTTTTGGGCCTCGAGCAACTCGATAAAGTCATTAATATTGATCAATCTCCTATCGGAAGGACGCCGCGGTCGAATCCAGCGACCTACACGGGCTTATTTACCCCTTTAAGAGAAATTTTTGCGGAACTTCCTGAGGCCAAAATTCGAGGCTACAAGCCGGGGCGTTTTTCTTTTAACGTGAAGGGAGGGCGTTGCGAAGCCTGCGAAGGCGATGGCATTATCAAGATAGAAATGCATTTTTTGCCAGATGTTTATGTCGAGTGCGAAGAGTGTCGAGGCAAACGCTATAATCGAGAGACTTTAGAAATCAAATATAAAGGCCATTCCATTGCCGATCTCCTCAAAATGACCATTGAACAGGCCGTGAACGTATTGGGAAATATTCCTTCGGTGCGTCAAAAGTTAAAAACGCTTTTAGAAGTGGGGCTGGGTTATATTGAGCTGGGTCAATCTGCAACCACCTTATCAGGCGGAGAAGCCCAGCGCATTAAACTCGCCCGTGAACTTTCCAAGCGCTCCACTGGAAAAACGATTTATATTTTAGACGAACCCACCACCGGTTTGCATTTTGCCGATGTGCAAAAACTTCTCGATGTGTTGCATCGCTTTGTAGACATGGGCAATACCGTGGTAGTGATCGAACATAATCTCGAGGTCATCAAAACGGCGGATGCTCTCTTAGATTTAGGTCCGGAGGGTGGAGAAGGAGGGGGCCAAATCATAGCTCAAGGAAGCCCCGAAGAAGTGGCCGCTCACAAACATTCTTATACCGGCCAGTATCTCAAAAAATATCTTCAAAAAGAAAACTCTCCTCGTCGGATTCGTGCCTAGACAAATTTAAAAAAGCAGAAACAATCCCTTCCATGGCTCAACAAACTTTGACGAGCTGAGTCTCCACTTTTGTTTCAAGCTTAGGCTTCTAGTCGCCAAAGTTAAGTCTTTCTAAGAATTGTTCTTTGCATCGAATTTCAAAAAAATAACTAATTTCAGTTAGTTAAAATTAGCCCCTCCTCCTCATTTTGGCCCTGCTTTTGCTTCATTACTAGAGTTCGACTTTTTTTTAAAGCAAAGGGCACAAAAAATGGGACCCCCCAACAATCGCACATCTATTCCAGCTAACTTAAGTTTTCCTTTTAACTTGGATGTTCCCGCGGCAAGTCCAGCTTCAAAGACTTCCTGTCCCACGGGCCTTTGCCATGAATCACCCAAAGATCCTTTTGCGCGGCCTTTTTTTTCTGACTTGGCCTTGCACCCTCACTTGATCGCGCCCAGTGCTTTTGGGGCACACAAATCTATCATTGTGCAAGTGAATCCTTTTTTAAGAGCTGAAGAAAGTAATCCCCTATCTGTCACTCAGAATGTTCAAGCTCCGACCATCAATAAAAAACAAATTCCTCCTGAAGAGGCAAAAATTTTTACCGAGAAAGGCAACGAATTTTTGAATCGGGCCCATCAAAAAGGTTTGAGCTTTGTAGCGCAAATGAACCATTTTCATACCGCTCTTTTTAATTTTCAGATGTTGGGAGACGTGGGGAAATGCAAAACGATTTTACAGGAAATACAAGGGCTTTACGAGCAAGATAAAAATGAATTTGGAAAATCTTACATTCAAGCTCAGCTTTCTTTTTTACAAGGAGATGAGAAAGGTTTTTCGGAAGCCATTTCTAGTTACGAGCAATTGGATGCAGCTTTGGGTGATGGACTTTCAGGACTTTCCCCAGAAAAGGTAGATGCCATTCGGGGAGATTTGAAAAACAAACTATTTATTGCTTATGTAAGTCGAGGGCAGCTTTATTCTTCGGAAGGTCATTTTCAAAAAGCCACGTTAGATTTTGAACAAGCCTTCATTTTAAATCCGAGTAAGGCCGCCTTCCAGCTCTATGCCCAAGCAGCTTATCAAGCGGGGCTTTTTGATTTTAAAGATCATGATCGCCAGATTGAAGCTTTGCGCTTCCAAAGAAATTTTTTACCTCAGGAATACGGAACTCATTCATGCATTTCGCATCATCAGGCTCCACCCAGCGATTTCCAAGTGTGGCAACAACAGGAAAAATTGCACGCCCATCAAGTAGAAGTAGATGCGAAAATTTCAGCTATCCAAATACAGAGTGATAAAAACCTAGAGAAGTTCCATCAAATGATGGCTCTTGTTTATCCTGATTCAAACTCGGCAGAGCGTTATGAAAAAGATTTGGCGACGGCCCAATTCCTGGAGCAATTTGGGCGCCCAGAAGAAGCCAGAATGGCTTATGGGCGTATCATGACAGAAAGGGAAGCGAGCAAGGATTCTACAGAAATATTGAGATATGCGACAGCGGCCAACCGTTTGGCAGGCTACGCCTTGCAAGAGTCAAACTCTTCTTTGGCTCGGGATTATAGCGATAAAAGCTTGGGAGCACTTCAAAACATCCCGAGCAGTGCCGAAACACAATTTTTGATGGCTCAAGCTCAATTCATTCAAGCGGAAAGCTATTTGAAAGAAGCGAACCTTGATGCAGGAAGAAGAATTCTCGAGAACTTAAAAGAGAGTGCTTCCCTTGGAGAAAAAGGTTCGCTTCAGTATCAACTTTCAGGACGGGTTTTTGTTCGTTTGGCCCAAGTTTATTATTCTAAAAAAGAGACATTTTATTTGGGCGATCGGCTTGCGGAAGAAATCAAAACAAAGTTCAAGGGTGAAGCGGAAGTGGTAGGAGATACTTTTTTTGCGAAGGCTCTCTCCAAAGTGGGAGTGGGTAGGGCGATGGAAGCAGTAGATATTTTAAGAGAGGAAATTCAAAAACCTTATCCTCAATCGAGTGCCGCTCGAGCGATTGCAATGGATTCGCGTTTTAAGAATTTTTTAACTTCCTACCCAGATGAGAAGGGGCAAATTCAATATTTGCTCAAAGCCTCTTCAGAAATTAATGAAAAAGATTGGAGTGAAGCCTTTAAGGTAGCTGTAGCGAAATCGGGTGAAGGCTCTACAGAAAGAAAAGCAGCTTATGCAGCAGCAGGAGGAGGCAGCGTTCTTGCCGCTCTTGCTCTTGCCCCTGAACCTGTTGCCACTAAAGTAGCGGCAGGGCTTGTCGCGATTGGAATGGGAGTTGGGTTGCTTTGGGAGCGTTTTGTTTCGGCCTCTGAACATGGTGATGAAATTTATGACGCTTACCGCATGGGAATTTCTACGGTGAGCGATTCTCAAAATACAATGAACATGTTTTTGCTGGGCGCGGATGTTGCCATGCTTCTTACTGCGGGCATGGCGGGTTCTGTGGCCAAGGCTTTTGTGCGTGAAAGTTTGGCAGTGGCAGCCGAAGAAGCTACCTCTACTTTAGTGCTAAGAATGGGAGTGGAAGTGGGCGGTGAAGATGTAATGATTTGGGCGGGAAGAGGCTTGCTCTTTGCCTCTGAGAATGTGGGGGCTGGGATAAGCAGTTATAGTGTTTATCAAATGGAAAAATCTCTTTTCTTTCGGCAAGAATTCCATTGGGATTCTGCCGAAGCGCTTCAATGGATTGCAATGGGCAGCGTTATTGAAGGCGCCTCGCGCCTGCCCTTCTTAGGAACAGCGGCGGCTGAATTTCCTCTGTTTCAGCGAGGTCCCCTCAAAGATATCATTGTAAATGGAAAAATAGTGGGTCAAACAAGCGCCGAAGGCTTAGCGGCTAAGTGGCTCGTAGATGCCGGATTTGGTTTATCTGCCTATTATAGCTTTGCGCATTCTGAGCAAAATTACGCCGATTTCATGAGCCATAATTTATTCATGATGGGAGTGCTGCACGGCGGAGGAGCTTTTGCTCGGAGGATCACCCGCGGTGTTCCGGAAGCCTTTATTGCCAAGATCGATAAAAGTGCGAACGAATCTTTTGCGCGCGCGAAGAAAAATTTTTCACAAGACCCACCCCCGGGCGGTTTTGGGCTTCAACCCGCCTATGCTTTAGCGGGGGGAGGCGTTTCTGCAGGCGGGGAATTGGATCCTTCAAAAGCTAGTGCGGTTGCTTCTTCTCGACCTCCTTTGCTTCCTTCTTCTTTCATGATGGGTCGCCACAACAAAGAAAAAGGAAATGCGGGGGTGAAAGGGTTAGGAAGGCGAGTTTCTGAAAAAGGAGAAGTAAAAAAATCTAGCAAAGTGATTGAGTCTCTTTTGGGCTTACATTGGAGACAAGCCATACGAAAAGCCTGGCAATTGGGAATCCCAATGCGAGAGGGAGATAACATTGCCGTTTACCGGGGCCCTCGCGAAAATCCAAGGGGAAGAATCCCCAGAGAGATGGGCCACGTTTTTGATTCTTTAAGCGAGAGCTTTAAGGGGTTTAGAATGGGGCGTCGTTTGAATCGGCGCCTTGCCGAAGTGAGAAATATTTATCTATCGGCAGATGCTGCCACGCGGGCTAAAATTGAATCAAGCCTGGGAATTATTTCATACGAAATCGAAAAAATGCCGCCTCAAATGGGCAGCAAGGTGTATGGGCTTTTTAAAGATTTTTTAGACAGCATTATTTCTAGCTATGGGGAAAAAGTGGGGGAAGTGCCCATCCAACTCGATTCAGTGGGCTTAGGCGCGCGAGTTCCTCAAAGAGAGATCCCAGGAAGCTATGCCCACTATACGGATGCGCAGGGGCTCAAACAAATTTTAGCGAAGGGACAAATCACCTTGCATGCGCCCATGGCAGGAAGACAAAGCCGCATTTACGTGGCGGATGTGGATTTAGCGCCTTCGCAGGTTGTTGAAAAAATATTTATTGGTAATAGAGATTATAAAAACCGTGGAAAGTACGTGATTGGCTTTGATCTTGCCCCGCATGTGCAATTGCAAAGAGGGGTTCAGCTTGCCATGGGTGGGCCGGTGCCTATTTATGAGCTATTTGTGAGCCAATCTTTAGAGATCGGAAAAGATATTTTTATTCGCTATGCCGGTGAAAATCCTTTGGTGGAAGTCGAATACTAGAAAATGAGTCACTGGCCAGTTATAGAAATTAGGGATGAACCAGGCTAAAAAGTTGATCGGCCTTTTCTTGAATTTCTTTAGATCTTTCTACGGCCTCAACCCAAGGAGGGGGAATTGCCTCCAAACCATTATAAGCCCCTAAAAAGCTGCCTGCAATAGAAGCCATGGTGTCTGTATCTCCTCCCGTTTGAATAAGGGTAGTCAAGGTTCTTTCAAAATTTTTGGGAGAAGCAAGAAAGGCATAAATGGCCGAAGGAACTGATTCCCAAACGGCGCCGCTTGTGCCGAGATTGGCAATAACTTCGGAAGAAGAAAAGCTGGGTTCGCTAAGCCATTGGTCGACCTCGAGTAATTGAGAAGAAAATCGGCCGGGGCCCACAAAAACACGTGTTTCATGAAGAAGGGTAGAGGGGTCGAATTCTCCTCGAAGAATTTTTGCAAGAATAAAACCCACTCCCAAGGCACCTGCAATGGCTTCATAATTAGAATGGGTGATTTGGCTCGAGAGGACAATGGCTTGCCTTAAGGAGTTTAAATCTCGGTAATTCAAAATGGCGATAGAGCTCACTCTCATGGCAGCCCCATTTCCACTACTTTCATGATCCCCTGAATTTTGCCATCCTCGGCCCCTTTCGATTCTTTTGATAGATCCTTTCGTTGCGAGGCCAAAACCCCGTGAAGTAATCTGAGGGGCTAATCTTTCGAGATGAGAGGAAATGACTCGTGGAACGACGGCGCGGCTTTCTAGAACAGCGTCCAAAACAGCGAGGTTCGTCAAGGTATCATCTGTGATCCTTTTTGGGAGAACTTGTCTTTCATTTTTTTCACGGATTTTTGCAGCGCTCATTCCTTCAAAAGGGGCGCCAAAGGCATCTCCGATGGCTCCTCCTAGTAAGGCTCCAATCACTTGAGAACGTTTGGCCTTTGCCGAAGTGAGAGGAAGAGCGCTCGGTGGGGCGGCTTGAATCGCAAGAGAATCTAATAAGGTGTTTCCCAAAGGCCCCAGTGCGGCGGCCGCAGCCAATATTTTTTCGTGCAATTCTTCGGCAAGGCGTGGTGTCATACCATGTTTTCTCGCCTCTGTTTCAAATCGATCCGGAATTTTTGCAAGGATTTCCAAAGCCCGCTCATAATTTCTGAGAGCGAGGGGAAACACATTGGAATTTTTCATCAGCGTGAGGTGGCGTTGGAGGGTTCCTATCATCGCACGAGCTTCCCCTATTTTTGCGACAAACTCAGGGTCGAATCCAATCAGGGGGCGATGAAAGCCCTCTGCGTACAAATACGCAAAAGTGCAAACAAGCTCGGGAACCGACTTTTTCATAAAGGTGTGATAGGCTTGAAAGGCCCCTGCTTCTTCTATCACTACCTCCGTAGTTCTTGGCCCTCTTTTGGCTCCTTTCAGATCTTTGGCCGACATGAAGACAGTCGACGGATGCATAGAATTGAGCGGCGAGAAGTCTAAAGGATAAGGAGAGGCTAAAGCAGGAGAAAGGAACATTTCCGAGCGAGAAGGCTGTGCTCGCAGTGCTTGATCAGAATATAAATCGCTCAAAGAAAGTGTTCCGAGCCCCATTTGCAGCAAAGCACCACTTCCCATCATTTGAATATTTAAACTTTCTGCTTGGGCAAATTGTTCAGGAAAAGATTCAAAAGGCCGTGGAATAATTGCCAAGAGTCCCGCTACTTGATTTCCCAGCACCATCGCAGTGCTCTGTAGAGTGTGTTGTAAGACAATATTTTCCCCGGGGGCAATTTTTCCGAATCCCTGCAGGGTAGCGAAGTTGATGCCGGCATGCAGCAAACCCTTTTGAAGTCCTTGAAGGCCTTGCCATTCGAGCAACTCAAGGCTGGAGCCTCCCCATTTCACTCTTAAACTTCTTTGCGTAAGCTCATAAGCACTTACTTCGGCCGCAAATTTTAAGGCGCTCGCTGCCATCCAAGCACTTCTCATTCCTAACGCTGATCCTCTCAGAGAGTTAAGAAAAGGGAAACAAAGTGATTGAACACTTCGGGCAACAAGATTGCCCGCAAGAAGCCCCGCAAGGGTGTAAGGGTCGGACAGGCCCGACACAAAAGAGGATAAGCTCTGATTTATTCGACCTTGTTCCGAAGAGGGAGGAACTTCGGCAGAATAAACAGAACGACGCCCTAAAATATTGCTATCTATCGTATGCCCCATGAATCTTCATTCCTTATGGATTGGATAGGCTCCTATCGGCCTTTTTCTAGAATAGTTGTGAGGTATAAAAAACCCCCTCAAATCACTTTACAAGGCAATCCGGAGCATGCTTCTATTTAGTTTATGTCCACCGAAAAGACCATGCTACTCGAACAGCTAGAAACCATGAGTGCGCTTATTCCTGAAATCGATGCCACCTATGCAGAACTCACCCGCAGTTTGAAATTCATAAGTCCTACCTTGAAAAAGAGAATGTTTAATACGGATGATCAAGGCCTGCTCAAAGATGCCCTGCATGGAGTGCACCAAACCCTCGATCACTTTAGCCAACTGATTCGTCGGGGCCAGGGAGAGCGTGATTTGCTTCGAAGCGAAATTGTTCGGGTGAAATCCAATAAACAAAGTAAGGCGGAAGATTTTGCCATTATTGAAGCGGAGTTGTGGGGAGTAGAACAAAACTTGAATTTAAGAGAAAAGGCCCTGTCTCATTTAAATGAACTCGTCCAACTGCTAGACAGCGTTTTACGAGTGGGAGAAATGACCGAGTTTGATGAAAGGCTCCTCACCGAAATAGTGAGCGATTTAAAAAATCTGGGAAATACTTAGGAGTTTGATTGGAGACCATTAGCAAACAGGGCTTGTTTCTCCTCATTCAAGAAATCCAAATGAGTTTGGAAAAACTGGATCAAAGCCAAAAAGAGATTGTGAATGCCTTCCAAAAACTGAGTCCCCACCTTAACTTAAAATTACCAAGCCTTTTTGAAAATTCAGCCAGTCAAATGGCTTGGAAAGAATTAAAACAAGCGATTCAACTTTACTTCAGTTTCATTCAAAGAGGGGTGGCCGCCTATCAAGATTTGTCTACGCAGATGCAATCAGTCTTAACGGGAAGATCCAGCCAAGATCCTCTATTTCAAGAAATTGCCAGGCAAGGGAATTCTCTTTCCCAAGATTTACAAAAAAGACAAACTTTTGCGCATTATGTGTTAGAGCTTCAAGGCGTGCTCGATCGACTAGCTCAATACAAAAAAGTAAGCCCTGGGCAAAAACAGCAGATCGAAGACTGCGTCTTTCGCCTACAACTTTTAGGCTAAATTTATGTATCCCGTTTTATTTACCATTCCCATTTTTACAGGACTCAAACTTCACACTTATGGCCTGATGGTGGCATTGGGCTTCTTAGTGGGTATTTTTTGGGTGGGCCGCGAATCTAAACGGGTGGGCATGCCCCCTGAAAAACTGATGGATTTAGCCTTTTATGTGATTGTAGCGGCCATTGTGGGTTCTCGTTTGCTCTATATGTGGGTGGAAGAACCTGATTTTTGGAGACATCCCCTCAATTTTTTCAAGGTTTGGGAAGGGGGCCTTGTTTTTTACGGAGGTCTGATCGGAGCCGTGTTGGTGTCCATTTGGTTTATGCATAAACACCGGCTCAACTTCTGGAAGGTAGCCGATATTTTTATGCCAGGAGTCTCCCTTGGGCACGCTTTGGGCCGCCTGGGCTGTTTTGCGGCGGGTTGCTGCTATGGAAAATCAGCGCCTTCTGGGGCTTGGTGGGCGATTACTTTCCCTGAAGGGGGAGAAGGTTTGGCTCCGGGGGGAATTCCCTTGTATCCCACCCAGCTCATGGAATCGGCCGCTGAATTTTGCATCTTTTTGATTTTAGTTTATTTTACTCGAAAGAAAAAATTTGACGGTCAGATTTTGCTCATGTATCTCATTTTATATTCCATTGTTCGAATGATTCTAGAATTTTTCCGGGGCGATCTTGCCCGAGGTTTTGTGTTTGGAGAGGTGAGCACCTCTCAATTTGTAAGTGTTCTACTCATTTTTTCGGCGATTATTTGTTGGGTGATTCGATCTCGCAAAGCAAGAATTTAAACTATTTTAGAGGGAGAGGTGTCATGAAGCCAAGCAAAATAGCGATCGTAGCTTTAAGTTTAGTTGCATTAGGAATGGTCAGTTGTGGTAAACCGCGTTTGTTCGGCAAAGATCAAGCCGTGGTCCCCATTATTAAAAATTATCCGGTCGATGTGAAAGGGGCTTTGAAGGCCACTAAAGAAGCTTTGGCCTATAATGGCTATGCCATTCAAAGTGAAGATGATGCCCAAGGCATCCTTGAAACCCATTGGCAAGCTTCCACGAGCGATTCTCATTATGTCGATTTTTTCAACCGACGCGATATGGGAACCGTCGGCTCTTATTACAAATTAGTAGTGAAAGTGAGCCCTAAGGGACAAGCCGATTCCCAAGTAGAAATTTCTTCTGTAGCTAAAAGCATTGTTTCCAATTTGAAATCTACCGGTGTCGAGGAAAATAAGGTCTTCAGCAAAATTGGGGATTTTACTCGCAAATCTAATATTGAAGTGACCAACGTAGGCTTACAATAAATTCAAACTGAAATAAAAAAGCCCCGTCGGCTTTAAGCAGACGGGGCTTTTTTGCTTTTATTTCGAAAGTTTATTCCGCCATTTTATAAAAAATGTGCAAATCGGTTCCAATCAATTCGATGAAACTCATGTGCAATCTTCCGGCATCATCATGGGCGAGCCCCAGAGGAATAACTGGCTTGAAGGCAGGGTCACTTTCTACTGCCACATTGGTACTAAAGGTGTTTCCTCCATCGATGCTGCGAGCATAGAAAATGGCATCAGGAATATTAGAAGCATCGCCGTCTCTATCAGAGGCCCATATCACATCGATTCTACCGAGAGGATCCACGCTCATGAAAGGAAAAGCTTGGAGATGAGCAGTATCGCTGTTCACCTGAACGGGAGCATTAAAGCTAGTGCCATCCGAGGTTTTGGTCACGAAGATTTCCATGTTTTCGAAGACGAACAGCACATGAATTCCTGCGTAGAGAACATAAGTATCGGACCCATTTTTAGCGATTTGGCATTGTCCTTCTTTGAGCGCAGCCGAGCTAGTGAGCGGAATGGCAGGCTGAAAGCTGGCACCTCCATTAATGCTGCGGCCAAAATAAATGTCTGTTTGGGCTCCGCTTGCCTCGATCCAGCATAGGTCCACGGTTGTTCCATCGGCACTTACGGAGAGGTTGGGTTGAAACTTAGGATTGGCAGAAGCGGCATTAATTTCAACAGGGGTGGACCAAGTAGCGCCTCCATTGCTGCTTTTTGTATAATAGAGAGTTTGAGGGGCACCGAGGGGAGATCCACTCGTCTTTGTGAAAACCAAATGAAGCCCACCGCTCTTATCGATGCTGAGCGAGGGCATAAAAAGGTTATTGGCGGCGTCGGCAAAAATGGCGTGCGATGCGTAAGTAGCACCCCCATTGGAGGTGGAATAATGGTTTAAGGCGTATTTGAGGCCGCTCTTTTCCATGAGAATAATATGCAAGGTTCCATCGGGCGCATAAGCAATAGATCCTGAAAAAGGTTTATTCGTAGAAGCTACTGGGTTTTTATCGGTTCCAAAGCTCCCTAGATTAGTACTGACGTCGAAGGCGCCATTGGAGTTCACTCCATCAAAGCTGGTCCAGAGGCTGGCCACCTGAAGGTTTGCTCCTACGCTGGAAACAGCCAAGCGATGGCGTTCTGCATTGAGTTGAAAATCGGCAAACGTAGTTGCAGAAGCTAAAGGAGAATCGGTAATTTGCTTTTTGCTGGCATCGTCGAAACTCGCTGTATCTCCCGTGCTGAGATTTACAAGAGCGCTCACCGTTTGTGAACCTTGGGTGGCTTTCACCGTAATTTGAGGATTGAGGGGCAACTTTGCCGGAGGGCTGTAGACGCCATCGGCATTGATGGTTCCATTGCTGTCTCCTCCCTCCACGCTGAAGGTGCTTCCGGAAAGGTTGGTATCGAAATCGAGGCTTTGACCTTTTTTGAGGTTTGCCGGACCCGCGGGAGAAAGCGTGAGAACTCCGCCTCCCCCTAAGCTGGGATCGATGGGAGCTCCTCCACCCGAAACTTCGCCATCCCCACAGGCCATCATGCCCGAAAACAGAGAAGCGCAGAGCACTAAAGCTAAAATTGTTTTTTGCGTTTTCATTTTTTTCCTTCCTTCCATTCGTAAGGTTTCGCAGGTTCTTGACCTACTTGGGCGCTATCATCGGGAAGGAGAATTGAAAGAGTTGTGAGGGATTGTACTAAATTTGTAGGGGATGTAATTTAGTGTTAAAAGGAGCAACTCTCTAGAAGGGCCATGCGACTAGAAGAAGTTGAAGAGAAATTGCGGAGAAAAAAGGGATGGTAAAATTATCGTCGAGTCGGAAGGTCCAGCGTTCGGAGAAAGCACCAATGAGCCCACCGAAAATGGCAAAAAGCCAAAGAGGGCCATGGAAAGTGGGATCCAAAAGAGGGTAGAGAAAGCTTAAGGCAAAACAGGTGAAGAAAAAAGCAAGAGACCCTTCAAGGCTAAGTCTTCCCATGCGGTGCTTGCCAAATTTGATTCCAATAATGGAAGCCATAGGATCTCCAAGACCTAGAAATAGAATAGAGAGAAGGGCGACACCTTTTGGGAAAAAAGCGCAAACTAAAAAGGCAGAGATCGAATAAAAAGTCATCGAATTCAATCGGCGTGCCTCTTCTTTTCTCATGTATTTTTTAAGATCGCGCATGGTCCAAGCATTAAATTTTGGCCATACCAAGCGCATAATGTCGCAGCTAAGAGCATAAAAAGTGAAGATTCCAAAAACAGCCATTTTAGCGCTGAAAGTGCCTCGAGAAAAAAGATAAATTCCCACAATCCAGAAAGAGGCGAGTACGTGAAGCATTTTTCGAGGCCATTGAATTTTTCGGGCTTCTCCAAGATTCTCATAATGATCGACCAGCACGGCTTCAGAAATATGATCAAAGGCCGCTTTTAAATTGATGCTTTTGAGTTCTTGACGGAGGTTTGTGGCTTTTTCGGAAAGAGAACTTAAGCTGGGGAGCCATTCTTCTCGCGTCATTTCTTGATAGCGAATAGACAAATTTTGTGAAATTTGCTGGGCTTGCAATAAGAATTTTTCAAGGTGAGAACGTATCTCAATTTGAGCCAAGGGACTTTGAGAAAGCAGGTTTGAGAATTGATCTACTTGCACTTGGAGTTTTTGCTGAAGCACGGCAAACTTTTCCTGAAATTTTTCCCAACGCAAAGACTGTGCTTCTTTCACTTGAGTGAGAGTTTCATGAAAGCTTTCTAAGGTTTGCAAAATATGATTTTGCCCCATACACATTTGGAGCAAGAGTTGGGCTTCGGCCATAAGAAGCCCATAGAGGAAGTCGCTACTTTTGTCTAGGAGTTTTCAAGCTTATTGAGAAAGCTTTGGGCCTGTTTAACGGCATAAGCGGCTTGGGCTTCCCCAAAATAAATATAATGAGACTGAAGAGGGTTTTCTTCTTTTAATTTATGAAGAAAATCGTTTTCCCATTCAGGAAGAGCAGACCCTTCTTCTCGCAAAATTCGAAAATAACTTCTTTCACTCAAAAGAGAATCTTGGGGAGGATAAGAAATTTGTTGGAATTTATTTTCCGCAAGCAAATGAAGGCTAGTTTGTTCGAGCGTTATGTCTTTATGAAAGTCGAAAAAATGCTCATATTGCGAATATTTTTTGAGATGTTTAAAAAATCCTTCCAGAAGTTTAACTTGATCTTTCCCTAAAGTGGGAATTTCCCAGACGATGCAGGCGAGTTTTTCTTGGAGCTTTGAGAGGGGATCCATGAAAAGCTTGAGAGGTTCTCCTACGCCTTTTAATTTTTTAGCATGGGTAATATATTGGTTTCCCCGAAGAGAGAATTTAAATTCAGGGCCCGTTTGCTGATGCCAACTGATGCAAGTTTCTTTTTCGATCAATTTTGAAAAAGAGTGTGAAATTTCCACTGAATTAAAATGTTGGGCATAAAAGGGAAGCCAATCAGAGCGAGGGAGATTCGAAGGATAGAAAACCCCGTTTCCCCAAGCTTCATAGGAAAACCCAATGCTCCCAATATATAAGTTAGGCCTCAAAGATGAATTTGTCATGAAGAGGAGTCGAGAATACTAAAAGATTCCACGCGTTCAAGCTCTAAAATAGCAAAATCTTCGCCGTCGACGATTTTTAAAGTGCCGGTTTCGAAATTAATATCCTCTAAAATTCCCATGTAAGAAATGTTAAACGCAATTATTTCAACCTTTTTACCAATAAAATCCTGCAAACGGGTAATGGAATAGTCTTCAAACATCCTTTTATTATCCAGGTCTTTTCCTCTTTTTGTCAAGGAAGCACATGGATTTGCGAGGGCTTAAAAGCAGGAAGGCAAATACAAAATAATGAGTGAAATTAATAAGATAGCTAACGCATAGCGTTATAATATATTGTTGACAACGATAAAGATTGTACGTACTTACTAAAAATAAGTTTGGGGGTGTGTGTGGTTTTAGATCGAGAAATAATGTTGTTAATGGATCAAAGCGAGAAGCGCCTTTTTAAAAGGCTAGAAGTAGGCCTTGAAGTGGAACTCATGATTGATGGTTCTCCTATCAAGGCCACCACCGCCAATATTAGTTGCGGCGGGCTTTTTTTAATGCTGGATCCTCAGAAAATTGAAAATGGAGAAGGTCTTGCCATGATCATCCATTTGCCCAATCGTCAAAAACCGGTGGAAGTAGTAGCCGAAATTTTACGGAAAGAAAATTCAGATCGCCAGGGAGTGGCGTGTAAGTTTCAAGGGCTCTATAACGATAATATTCTTGCCATCGAACAATTTATCAAATCCAACCTACATTGATACTTCGCCTATCGAACTTTCTTAAGGCTTGATTTTTGGGTTTGAATCTCTCTTGCCTCTTTAGAGAGAATAGTCTACTAGCCATCTTTAAAATGGATAATCCTTACATTCCCATCCTCATTTTACTAGTCATTGCCCTTATTTTTTCGGGCACTTTTATACTCCTTTCTTGGTTTTTTGGGCCGAAAAAACCGAATGCTTCTAAGTTAGATCCTTATGAATGTGGAATGCCTCCCATTGGGGATCCTCGCCAGAGGTTTTCTGTGAAATTTTTTATGGTGGCGATTGTATTTATTTTATTTGATGTAGAAGCGGTTTTTCTTTATCCCTGGGCTGTTTTATTTAAAGATTTTAAAGGAGCGGGCCTGGGATATTTTATATTTTGGGAAATGCTGGCTTTCTTGCTAATTCTCTTTTTAGGCCTTATTTATATTTGGAAGAGGAAAGTGTTAGAGTGGGAGAAATGAGAGAGTAGGCAGTTGTCAGATATCAGGGGTCAGTAAGAAATTTACTGGTAACTGGTCACTGGCTGCTGAAAACTAAATAATGGCTTCAGTAGCAGAAAATAATTTTTTGACAACCAAGCTCGATGAGCTAGTGGCATGGGGCCGTAAATATTCCATGTGGCCTATGCCTTTTGGCACGGCTTGTTGCGCCATCGAGTTCATGGGCGCGGTGGATTCTGTATTTGATATTTCACGTTTTGGGGCGGAGCTGGTGCGTTTTTCTCCTCGGCAGGCCGATCTTTTGCTCGTATTGGGGACCATTAATTACAAACAAGGCCCGGTCTTAAAAAAAGTATATGAGCAAATGTGTGATCCTAAATGGGTAGTGGCGGTAGGTGCTTGCGCTTCGAGCGGTGGTTTTTACAACAATTATAGTGTGATGCAGGGAATCGATGAAATTATTCCGGTGGATGTCTATGTGCCGGGCTGTCCTCCGCGCCCCGAATCGATTTTACTTGCGGTGGTGAGATTGCAAGAAAAACTTTCAAAAGATGCAAAAGAAGGAAAAAGAATATAAAAAATAAAAAAACTTAAGGCCGAATTTTTCAAAACCGGCCTTAAGTTTAAGACCTCAAAATAGATATGGGAAAGATTATTGAAAAATTTAAGTCGAAGTTCGGAAAACTCATTCTCGATTCCCATGAAAATTTTGGCGACGAGACGATCATTGTGGACCCTCAAGGCCTCAAAGAAGTTTTGATCTACGCCAAAGAAAATAAAGACTTGGACTTTGATTTAATGCTCGATATCTGCGGGGTGGATTATTTAGGCAGAAAGCCACGTTTCGAAGTGGTTTATCATTTATATTCTATTCCTCAAAATCATCGAATTCGGATTAAAGCTCCGCTCCCGGAAGAAAATTGTAAAGTTCCTACTTGCATTGATTTGTGGAAATCGGCCGATTGGTTTGAGCGTGAAACCTACGACATGGTGGGAATTGTATTTGAAGGCCACCCCCATTTGAAGCGCTTGCTTTTATTTGAGGGTTTTGAAGGCCATCCTCTTCGGAAAGATTACCCCATCACTCGGCGCCAAAAAATTCCAGAGCCCTTGGAGAATCCTTAAATTTATTTTTATAAAGGCAAACCTTGCGTTTGCCTGGATGACCCTAAGATGCAAACCGCAAGTGATCTAAAAACCAAAAAGATGTATCTCAATCTCGGGCCTTCCCATCCTGCGATGCATGGGACCTTGCGCGTGCTGGTCGAAATCGATGGGGAAAACCTCGTCGATTGTGTGGCCGAAATGGGATACCTCCATCGGGGCTTTGAGAAACATTGCGAGATTGGCACCTACACGCAGGTCATTCCTTATACGGATCGTTTAAATTACATCAGCCCCCTCATGAATAATGTGGGCTATTGCATGGCAGTAGAAAAGCTCATCGGCTGCGAAATTCCAGAGCGGGTACAAGTGATTCGCATTATTATTTCGGAGCTTTCCCGCATCACAGATCACATGGTGTGCATGGGCACCAATGTGGTGGATCTCGGTGCCCTCACCAATTTTTGGTATTACTTTAATGTCCGTGAAAAAATTTATGATTTCATCGAGAAAATTTGTGGGGCCCGTTTAACGACTAACTATACTCGCATTGGTGGCCTCATGCGAGATTTTCCAGCCGATGCGCCCGAAGAGATCCGACGCATTTTAAAAGAAGTAACTCGTGCCACCCAAGATGTAAGGGGCTTACTCGAAAAAAATAAAATTTTTATAGATCGAACTGCAGGAGTGGGAGCCATCAGCGCCGAAGAAGCAGTGAATTATGGTTTTACAGGCCCTTGCTTAAGGGCGGCAGGAGTTGCTTATGATATCCGCAAAGCCCAAGCCTATATGGGTTATGAAAATTATGATTTCGATATTCCGGTGGGAGAAAGCGGCGATACCTACGATCGCTTTTTAGTGCGTTTCGAAGAAATTATTCAATCAGCGCGTATCATTGAACAAGCCCTCGAAAAATTGAAGCCAGGTTCAATCATGACCAACGATCGCCGGGTGGCTCTGCCTCCCAAGGCCGAGGTTTATACGAACATCGAAGCCTTGATGAATCATTTTAAATTGATTTATGAAGGAGTGAAGCCCCCTCCGGGAGAAGTTTACTCGGCGACCGAAGCGGCCAATGGGGAGTTGGGTTTTTATATTATCAGCGATGGAGGAACCCATCCTTATCGGGTCAAGTGCCGCCCTCCTTGTTTTCCACTCTATGCGGCTTATCCCCGATTGATTCGTGGGAGAATGATTGCCGATGCCATCGCCATTTTGGGGAGCATTAATATTGTTGCAGGAGAACTGGATCGCTAATGAATATCGAATTTACACCAGAAAATAAGAAAGAATTCGAGGAGCTGCTGACGCATTATCCCAATAAGCGTGCGGCGATGCTTCCCGTCCTCTGGCTTGCCCAGAAGCAATTTGGTTGGATTTCCCAAAAAGTGATGGAGTATGTGGCGGGCCTTTTAGAAATCCCCGCGGTGAAGGTCTATGAAGTGGTGACTTTCTACACGATGTTCCATCGAAAGCCGATGGGTCAATACCATATTCAACTTTGTCGAACCCTTTCTTGCGAGTTGTGCGGCAAAGGAGAAATTTTAAATCATTTGAAAAAGAAATTGGGTATTGGAATCGGCGAAACCACTTCGGATGGGAAGTTTAGCTTAACAGAAGTGGAATGTTTAGGCTCGTGCGGCACGGCTCCCATGATGCAGCTTAATGAAGATTATTTTGAAAATCTTAATCCTAAGAAAGTGGATGAGATTTTGGATGGCTTAAAATAGCGGGAGCTGTCATTGCGAGCCCCCTTCGACTTTTAGGAAGTTTGAAATAATGGAAAAAATCTTAACCGAAAATTGGAGTTTAAAAAATTCTCATACACTGAAGGTGTATGAATCGACCGGGGGTTATCAGAGTTTGGAAAAACTCTTCAAAATGAAACCCGGCGAAGTGATCGAAGAAGTGAAAAAGTCGGGCCTGCGAGGCCGCGGTGGCGCTGGTTTTTCGGCGGGAATGAAATGGGGCTTCATTCCTAAAGACTCTTCAAAACCCCATTATCTTTGCATTAACGCAGATGAATCTGAACCCGGAACCTTTAAAGATCGATATATTTTAGAGCTGAACCCCCATCAGATGATCGAGGGATCCATCGCCTGTGCCTATGCTATCGGGGCTAAAACTATTTATTGCTACATTCGGGGTGAATTTGTTTTTCCCTGTCAACGCGTTGAAGCGGCGGTGGAAGAAGCCTATAAGGCGGGCTATCTCGGAAAAAATATTCGGGGCTCTGGAGTAGATATTGATTTCTACATTCATCGGGGGGCAGGGGCCTACATCTGCGGGGAAGAGACGGCTTTACTAGAATCGCTCGAAGGAAAGCGCGGCTATCCTCGAATCAAGCCTCCTTTTCCGGCGATCGTAGGATTATTTGCTTGCCCCACGGTCATTAATAATGTCGAAACGCTCGCCGCCGTTCCTTATATTCTTCAGAAGGGTGCCGAAGCTTATCGAAAATACGGTACGGAAAAAAGCCCTGGCACCAAACTTTTTTCTGTTTCGGGCCATGTGAAAAAACCAGGCAATTATGAGCTCCCCTTGGGCTATCCCCTTCAGAAATTGATTTATGAAGATTGCGGAGGAATGAGCCATGGCATGGCTTTAAAGGCCGTTATCCCGGGAGGCTCTTCTGTTGCCGTTCTTACGGCGAAAGAGGCCGAAGAGGTAGATCTCGATTATGAATCTCTCGCGGCAAAAGGGACTATGCTCGGATCGGGCGGCGTGATTGTGATGGATGAATCGGTTTGCATGGTCAAGAGTTTGCTCAATCTTGCCCATTTTTATGCGCATGAGTCTTGCGGGCAATGTTCTCCTTGTCGCGAAGGAACCGGTTGGTCGCATAAGATTTTAAAACGCTTCGAAAAAGGGGAAGGAACTCTCAAAGACTTAGATATTCTCTTGGAGATTGCTGACAACATGATGGGCAAAACGGTTTGTGTTTTATCGGATGCCTTGGCCGTGCCCATTCAAAGCCACATCCATAAATTTAGGAAAGAGTTTGAAGAACATGTGAAGTTGAAAAAGTGTCCGCTGGAAAATTAACAATAAGTTGGGAAGAAATAATGCCAACGATCAAAATAGATGGAAAAGAAATTACGGTCGAGCCGGGCACCACGGTGATTGAGGCCGCTCGCCGTTTGGGCACAGAAGTTCCCCATTTTTGTTATCATCCTAAACTTTCCATTTCTGGCAATTGCCGCATGTGTTTGGTGGAAGTAGAAAAAATGCCCAAGCCCCAAATTTCCTGCAACTTGGTGGCAACGGATGGCATGGTGGTTTACACCGAATCCGAAAACGCCAAGAAATGGCGAAAAAATGTGTTGGAGTTTATCTTGGTGAATCACCCCATTGATTGCCCCGTGTGCGATCAAGCCGGAGAATGTAAGCTACAAAATTATTATCTCTCAGAATCGGTGAAGAAATCTCAATTCGATGAAGAGAAAGTGCACAAACCCAAGCGGGTGCCCTTAGGCCCGGAAGTGGTGCTCGATGATGAACGCTGCATTATGTGCTCGCGCTGTGTTCGCTTCTGCGATGAAATCACTCATACTTCCGAATTGGGCTTTATCGAGCGGGGCGATCAGGTCGAGCTTCGTCCTTTTCCTGGCAAGCAGCTGGATAACCCTTATTCCATGAACACCGTCGATATTTGCCCTGTGGGGGCACTTACGAGCGAAGACTTTCGTTTTAAAAAGCGCGTGTGGCTTTTGAAAACCGCTTCTTCCCTTTGCACAGGCTGTGCGCGGGGCTGCAATATTAAACTTCAATCAGATCATGGGATAGTTTATCGCTATCTTCCCCGCGAGAATGAAGCCGTAAACCAATGTTGGCTCTGCGATGCAGGCCGATTGAGTTACAAGGAAATCAATTCAGAAAATCGAATTTTGGCGGCCCTTCGTAAAAAAGAGGGCCTATTTGAAAATATTACTTCGCCCCAAGCGGCCTCTGAGATTGCGAGTGCCCTCCAAAAAATAGGCGTGGATCATGTGCTCGTGGTGGGGCATGCCCAAGGCTCAAATGAAAACAATTTTGCCTTGAAAAAATTCGCGGAAAAATTTGCCCCCAAAGCCCAACTTGTTTACACCAAGCGTGAAGTTCAAAATCCGTATGAAGATGATTTTTTGATTAAGGCAGATAAAAACCCTAATACCCGTGGAGTGCTTTATTTGGGTTTTTCAAAAATCGAGCTCATCCAGGCGCCTGAAGTGGTGATTGTGTTGGGAGATCTTTCCGAAAAAGATTTCCAAAAAGTATTCGCCGAAAAACCAGAACTCGTGATTGCACTGGCGAGTCATCGGACTAAAACCACCGAACAAGCCGATTACGTGCTTCCCATCACCCTTTTTGCCGAAGAAGTGGGGAGTTTCACTAATTTTGAAGGGCGTGTGCAGAAGTTTGAAAAAGCGATTGAACCGCGAAGCCAAATGCAGGCCGCTTGGCAGTGGTTGAAAGAGATTGCTCAAAAGCTGGGCCAGGATCTGCCGATTTCGGCACCGGAAGAACTTTTGAAAGAAGGATTTGGATTGAGTTATTCCGAATTGAAAGATTTAGGAAAAGTGATTTAAGAAATGGATGTCTTTGCGAAACATTGATTTATGATTCTTATCTTAGTAAAAATTTTAGTTCCTTTTCTCATTATCTTTAACATCATTCCCGTTCTTATTTGGTTGGAGAGAAAAGGCTCCGCTTATATTCAAGATCGCCGAGGGCCCAACCGCGCTTCTTTGTTTGGCGTCATTCGCTTAGGGGGAATGATTCATTCTTTGGCAGATGTGGTCAAACTTCTCATGAAGGAAGATATTATCCCCAGTAAGGCCAATAAATTTTTCTATATTTTGGCGCCTTTTACCGCCATGACCGTTGCCTGCATGACTTTTGCCGTGATTCCCTTCGCAGCGCCCATCGTGTGGGACGGCATCACCCTTAGTTTTCAATCCGCAGATCTAAATGCGGGCATCCTTTATATACTCGCTATATCCTCTTTAGGGGTTTTTGGCATTATGCTCGCGGGTTGGAGCTCGAATAATAAATATACCTTGCTAGGGGGGCTTCGTGCTTCTGCCCAAATGATCAGTTACGAAATCGTGATGTCGCTTGCCTTAATCAGTGTGCTCATGATGGGAGGGTCTTTAGAGCTTTCCAAAATTGTGGAAGATCAAAGCCCCCATTTGCTTCACTGGAATTTTATTCGCCAACCCTTGGCCTGCCTTTTTTTCATCGTAGCGATGTTTGCGGAAACCAATCGCTTGCCTTTTGATTTGCCAGAAGGGGAGTCTGAAATTGTTGCGGGTTACCATCTCGAATATAGCTCAATGAAGTTTGCCCTCTTTTTCATGGCGGAGTACGCCAATATGATTATCGCGTCTGCGGTGATTTCTTCCCTTTTTTTTGGCGGGTGGCAAATTCCTTTCTTAAGCACCGATTTTTTAAGAGCCCATGCGAGAGAGGTCTTGCGCATTGTTTTAGCCATTTTGATAGCAGCGCACTTTTTGGCGGGCTTGGCTTTACTAAAAAAAGGCCGAACTAATCTGAAAGTAAGAAAATGGGGGAATAGGGGCGATTATGAAGTCCTGATTTTGGGGATGGGGGCTTTAGCCATGAGCTTTGCGCTGGTGGGAGCGCTCTTTTATGTTTGGCCGATGGCTTTGAATGATAAAGCTTCGATGATTTTAACGGCGCTGTTGCAAACGGGCTGTTTTCTCACCAAGGTATTATTTTTCTGCTGGGTGTTTATTTGGGTGCGTTGGACCCTGCCGCGTTTTCGCTACGACCAACTCATGAAACTGGGTTGGAAATACATGATGCCCGCTTCTTTGCTCAACATTTTAGCGACGGGTGTTGTGATGTTGGTGAGATAAGTTTGAAATAAGTGATTAAAAATTTATGGAACAAATTTTATTTTACATTTTCGGCGGTCTCACCGTGGCCACCGCTTTAGGGGTGATTGTTTTTAAAAATCCCATTACTTCTGCCTTTTCACTTATCGTGTCTTTTTTTGGAGTAGCTGCCCTCTATGCTATGCTGCAAGCCCATTTCCTGGCAGCCATTCAAGTGCTGGTGTATGCGGGCGCCATTATGGTCCTTTTTATTTTTGTGATTATGCTTCTCAACTTACAGCCAGATGAATTGCACGAAAAAGCCTTTCCCAAATTTTATTTACCCTTTACGCTCTTAGTGCTCGCTGGGTTTGGAGCGGCCTTTGCGAGCCTATTAAAACCTCTCTCTATGGTTTTTCCTGGGGTGAGTGAAACGTTTGGAACGGTGAAGGAAGTCGGCAAGCTAATGTTTACCGATTATTTGATTCCGTTTGAATACAGTTCCATTTTGTTGTTGGTGGCTATTATTGCGGGCGTCGTTTTAGCGAAGAGGGAATTATGATTGGGTTGCAACATTATCTCCTTTTATCGGCAATGCTTTTTGTGATTGGAATGGCGGGGCTTATTTTGCGCCGCAATATTCTTATTATTTTTATGTCGATCGAGCTTTTGCTCAATGCCACTAATCTTAGCTTCATCGCTTTTTCGAGGTATCGCGGAAACTTAGAGGGGCAAATCGCCTCTTTTTTTGTGATTGCCGTCGCAGCAGCAGAAGCAGCGGTGGGGCTGGCCATTGTCATTGCCATTTTTAGAAATCGTGGAACGGTGAAGATCAACGAGCTGGATTTGATGAAGCATTAGCATGAGTATTTATCCTTTGTATTATATTCCTTTGTTTGCCCTACTAGGCGCGATTTTAAATGGAATGATCGCGTTGGTAGTCGCTCGCCAGGGAAACAAGGTCCCTGAAAAATGGGTAAGTTTTTTGGGGGTTTTCTTCCCCCTCGCGTCGTTCGCCGTGGTGCTTACGGCCGTTTGGCCTTTTATTTTTCAAGATGCGTCAGCGCCCCGCATTGAAACCCTTTTCCCCTGGATCAGCTCAGGCCATTTTAAATTAGATTTCGCATTGAGGATGGATAGGCTCTCTGCCTTGATGGCCTTGGTGGTGACGGGAGTCGGTTCTCTCATCCATCTTTATTCGACGGGCTACATGCACGGAGATAAAGGCTTTGCCAAATATTTTGCTTACCTGAATCTTTTTTTGTTTGCGATGATTCTTCTCATTTTAGGAGATAATCTTTTAGTTCTTTTTATCGGATGGGAAGGGGTGGGGCTTTGTAGTTATCTTCTGATCGGTTTTTGGTTTGAAGATCCGGCCAAGGCTGCGGTGGGCAAGAAAGCCTTTGTGGTGAACCGTATTGGAGATTTTGGGTTTTTGCTGGCGCTGTTTGTGATTGCCTCGATCCTCCTAAAAAATCCCGACGCTGCTTCTGCAGGCATCTTTAGTTTTTCTACCTTAGAGCAATACAAAGATTTATTAGCCCCCTTGGCAACGCTTATTTGTTTGTTGTTGTTTTTGGGTGCTGCCGGAAAATCCGCTCAAATTCCTTTGTATGTTTGGTTGCCCGATGCGATGGCGGGGCCTACTCCTGTTTCGGCTCTCATCCATGCAGCCACCATGGTGACCGCAGGTGTTTATATGGTGGCTCGCTTGAGTTTTCTTTATGATCTGGCCCCTTTTGCACGAGACGTCGTGGCAAGTGTGGGCGCCGCCACGGCCTTTTTTGCCGCCACGATTGGCCTCGCTCAAAGAGATATTAAAAAAGTGCTCGCTTATTCTACTGTGTCACAATTGGGCTATATGTTTCTTGGCGTGGGCATTGGGGCGAATGCGGCGGGAATTTTCCATTTGATGACGCATGCTTTTTTTAAAGCCTGTTTGTTTTTAGGCTCTGGTTCGGTGATTCATGCCCTTCATGGAGAACAAGATATTTTCAAAATGGGAGGCTTGCGCAAACATTTGCCCGTTACTTTTTGGACTTTCTTAATTTGCACCCTTACGATTGCGGGCCTTCCGCCCTTCTCGGGTTTTTTCAGTAAAGATGAGATTTTGTGGCAGGCTTTTGCTCGGGGTTATACTCTCCCCTGGGCGCTTGCTTTTTTGGCGGCAGGGCTCACTGCTTTTTATATGTTTCGCTTGGTTTGCCTCACTTTCTTTGGAAAAAGCCGCGTAGAACCCTCGACGCTCAAACACCTCCACTTACCCTCTTTTTCGATGGATTTCCCTTTGGTGATTTTAGCGCTACTGGCCATGCTGGCAGGGGTGTGGGGGATTCCCCATGCGCTCGGGGGGAGTAACTTGATCCATCATTGGCTGGCCTCCGACGGAGGCCGAATATCAGAGCAAATGGAAAATGAAACACTCGAAATGAAAATGGCAGCACTCAGTGCGGCTTGGGCGGCTTTTTGGGCCCTTCTTTCCATTTATCTCTTCACTCAAAAATGGGAGGCGGTGGGCCGCTTTATTTTAAAAGTGAAAGGCCTCTACACGCTGATTTATGAAAAATATTATATCGATGAAATTTACGAGGCCCTCTTTGTAAAACCTCTTTATTGGATTTCTCGCTCTTTTCTTTGGAAGGGAGTTGATTCTGGAGTGATTGACGGAATGGCAGTGAATGGCTCGGCCAAGGCAAGCGAGTTTATGGGCCGAATGCTGGGGCTTTTGCAAAATGGAATGGCCAATAGTTATGCGCTTTATTTTGTGACGGGTCTGGTGGGCTTGATTTGGTGGGTGTTGAAATAGCGATAAGCCGTCATTCATTCATTTATTTATGTTTAATTTATTATCACAAGTTATTTTTCTTCCGCTACTAGGTTTGTTCTTGCTGCTGTGGGTGCCCGCACGTTTTGTGCGCGCGATTCGTGGAATCACGCTCTTTGTAGCCATCGCAGACTTTATTTTTTCTTTAGCGCTTTACCGTGGCTATGCCTCTCATATTGCCCTACCGAGCACGGTAGAGGCCGGTTTTGCCTTTGTGCAGAACATTCCTTGGATTGAATTCTTAAATGTCTATTACAAAGTAGGGATTGATGGGATTAGCCTCCTTCTTATTTTGCTGACCACCTTCACTTTGCCGTGGGTGGTTATTTTTTCGATGGGCTCTATCCATCGAAAAGAAAAAAGCTATTATGTTTGTCTGTTGCTTTTGCAAACGGCCATGATTGGAACTTTCGCGGCCCTCGATCTTTTTCTTTTTTATGTTTTTTGGGAAGCCATGCTCATTCCCATGTATTTTCTCATTGGGGTTTGGGGAGGCGCGCGACGCATTTATGCTGCCTTGAAATTTTTTATTTATACCATGGTGGGTTCGGTGCTCATGTTAGCCGCCATTCTTTATCTTTATTACCAATCGCAAGGTTCTTTCGATTATGAAGTTTGGTTACAGAACTTAAAACTAGCGCCTTCCCTTCAACTCATTTTATTTTCTGCCTTTGCCCTTTCTTTTGCCATTAAGGTGCCGATGTTTCCTCTCCATACCTGGCTGCCCGATGCGCATGTAGAAGCGCCCACCGCGGGCTCTGTTATTTTGGCGGGAATTCTTCTGAAAATGGGAAGCTACGGCTTTATTCGCTTCGCGATGCCGCTCTTTCCCCAAGCGGTGATGCAGGCCAAACCTCTTATTGCCACCTTAGCTGTGATTGGCATTGTATACGGAGCCTTAGTGAGCATGGTGCAGCAGGATGTTAAAAAGCTGGTGGCTTATTCCTCCGTCTCGCACTTGGGATTTGTGATGTTGGGATTGATCGCCCTGAGCCCTCAATCGGTGGAGGGCGCCGTGTATCAGATGCTCAATCATGGAATTTCGACGGGATCTCTCTTCTTGCTCGTGGGGATGCTTTACGATCGCCGGCATACCCGTCAAATCTCAGATTTTGGCGGCATCGCCCACAAAATGCCCTGGTATACGGTTTTCTTTTTGGTGGTGACTTTTTCTTCGATTGCGCTGCCTGGCACCAACGGCTTTGTGGGCGAGTTTTTAATTTTGATGGGTTCTTATTCCACTTATCCCGTATTGGTTGCCGTTTCCACGACAGCCGTCATTTTTGCGGCGGTGTACATGTTGTGGATGGTGCAACGTGTTTTCTTTGGGCCAATCCGCCATCCTGAAAATGAAAAGTTAAAAGATTTAGATAAAAGAGAAATCGCGGTGCTCGTGCCCATGGTGGTGATGATTTTTTGGATGGGCCTTTATCCCAAACCTTTCTTTCATTTAATGGAGGGCTCGGTGGGCTTATTTATCCAACGGGTGACGCAGCAAATTCCGGCGGGAGTCCAGTTATTGGGAATGAAATAAATTTTAAGTTTTGTCACTAGTGCTAAGATAATTTTTCGAATCAAAGTGTTTTATGATGCAAATGGATTGGCACAATTTATATTTAGCTTCCCTTCCGGTGAATATCATCTTGGGGGCGGGTGTTTTGGTGTTGTTTCTCGGTTTATTTTGCCGGGGCAAAGGCGGGCTTACTTTTCTTTTAATTCTGAGCTTGCTAGGCATTGGCGCCTCGTTTGCTTCGATTCTCTATTTATGGAAGTTGAATTTTTCAAGTTCGATTGCCATGCTCACCATCGATCGTTTTGCGTATGGGATTGAAGCCCTCCTTTTATTTTTAGGGTTTTTCACCTGCCTTTCGTATTCCGAATATTTTTCGAAGCAAAATGTCCTTTACCCCGAAGTTTATTCTCTTACTTTATTTTCTCTTTCGGGAATGATGTTGATGGTTTCCACTACGAATCTTCTTTTGTTTTTTCTAGCCTTAGAAGTGATGAGTTTAGCCCTTTATGCCTTAGTGGGAATAAAGCGAAGAGATCCACGGTCGAATGAAGCTGCCCTGAAGTATTTCATTTTAGGAGCCATGATCGCCGGTTTTCTTCTTTATGGCACTTCTCTCATTTATGGCACTACGGGCCAATTTGATGTGAAGGCCCTTTCTGGCATTTCTATCCTTTCTTCTCAGCTTCCTTTATTCAAGATGGGTCTTTTGCTTGTGTTGGTGGCTTTTGCTTTTAAGGTGGCTGCCGTGCCTTTTCATTTTTGGGCCCCCGATGTTTATGAAGGAGCGCCTCTTCCGGTAACAGGTTTTATGGCAACGGCCGTTAAAACCGCTGCCTTTGGAGCCTTAATTCGGGTGTTGGTGGCATTGCTGCCTCTCCATGGGATGGACCTCACTCTTCTCGTGGTGGGCTTGAGTTTGGCCACCATGGTGGTGGCTAATCTCGTTGCCTTGTATCAAACCAATATTAAACGAATGCTTGCCTATTCTTCGATTGCCCATGCGGGATACGTGCTCGTAGGAGTGAGCGCCGTCTTTGCCGGGGGAATTTTTCATCCGGAGCTTTTAGCGGCCCCCCTCTTTTATTTATTTGCGTATAGCGTGGTGACCTTGGGGGCCTTTGCAGTATCGGCTGCAGTGGCGGGTACGCATGAGGATGCTGCCGAGCTGAGTGGCTACATAGGGCTTGGCTCGAGATCTCCTTTTTTAGCTTTTTCGATGTCTGTTTTTATGCTGGCCCTTACCGGAATTCCACCCACGCTGGGCTTTGCAGGGAAATTTTATATTTTTCGAGAAGCGTTGCAGCAAGGCCTTTATTTGCTGGTGATCGTGGGCGTTTTGATGAGCGCGGTATCGGCCTATTATTACCTTCGGGTAATTGTTTCGATGTATTTCATTCAAGAAAAAGAAAATATCAGTCTTTCTCCGCCCGGGCTTATTTTAACTTTGATTGCTCTTCTTTGCGTCCTTTGCACTTTTTATTTCGGTTTATTTCCTTCTCAGGGCCTTCAAATAGCTCAATCCATGGGTTTTTTCCCTTAAATTCTTCAAAGCCTCTTGCCTTGACCTGAGTCCTTGGCATGGGTAAGAATGAAATTCATGCTCAAAAACCTGGATGATTTTTTAACGAATAGTTTGCAGCAAAACCAAGTGGTGGGAGCTTGGGGTTTTAATTCGAATATGAATTTTACCGCCATGACTCCGGAAGAAACCAATGTGTGGTTTTTCGAGCAGGTATTTAATTTTCTTCGCGCCTTCTTTGGCTTGGTGGTGCCTGATCACCTGGAAGTGATTACTTACGATGCCACCCAGCACATTCAAAAACAAAAGATGGATCAGCAAACTTTCTTAGATGAGCTCATGCTCATTATGAAAAATCTCACGGAGCCCATCTGGTGCATTCGAGTGAATTTGAATTTAGTAGGTTTTTTGAGGACTAAAAATGATCCTGATAATCCTATCCGCCTGCAAATTCAAGAGCCTTGCACCTTTATTGTGTGGGGCGGGCCTGATGAGACGGGCTTTGAATCGATTTCGGTGAGTTACTCACTTTTTTCAAATACCGTTCTCGAAGGAGAAGACCAGCAATTGTGGTCTATCAATCAGCCGATTTTAGAAAAGGCCCTCCGAAAATGGGAAGATCAAACGGGTCATATGATTGACATCGTAGAATCGAATGCCGATTTACCTGTTTACCGCCATGGTTTTTCCAAACCTGCCCAAACTCCTGCAGGGAGATATTAAAAATAAGATCATGCTGGCCCTTTCTTTCGAAACCCGAAGGGGGCTTTTTCTATATAATACATAAGATATTGATATTAATTAATAAAATTAGTTATTAGTATAATAATAAGTTGTAATTTAAATTTTTATATGTATAATCAATATGTTATGATTTTTAAGTTTAAAAAATTCTTTTCAAAAATGGCACGATATGCGGTGCTTCATCGGGAAGAAGTGAAAAATGATCGCGATGCTTTAAATCGATTTCTTCATTTGGGATATGCCACAAAAGTTCATAAGAAGGGCCAGGTTTTTTATGAACTGACAGAAAAATCATTAGAGCTTTTGGAAAGCTATCGAAAATCATTACTCGAGGAAGTTCGCATGAGAGCCCTTCTTTCTCCTTGGTCTAAAGTTTATGCCGCTCTTTTGGGTGACTTGCGTTTTCTCAATTCAGCCCATCCCGAGGTGAAAGAATTTCTTTTTTTGAGCGATTGGCAACTCCAGCGTCATGTGGTGCCCAGCCAATTGGAACTTTCTAAATATCGTTATTACGAAATAAGAGGGCTTCTTGAAAAAACAAAAGTTGCCTAGAGAGTTTAGCAAAAAAGATTTTTTAGATTTTTTTGAAATAATAGATAAAGATCTCATTTTAAAAAAGAAACACTTGTCGATTACTATCTTAGGAGGAGCCTCTATTGTTTTGCTCGATTTTAAAGATCGGGCCACCCATGATATTGATGTGCCCTACCCTTAAGACGTGGTGGAAGTATCAATTCTCGGAAAAAGAGGAGAGGCATCGCCTAAGGGGTGAGTAGGTGGCATTACATCCCAGCTTTCACCTTCTGAAAATGTTTTATAGGGGTTTATTTTGAGTTGAGCAAAAATGCGTTCACTCGTTTTAGGCATGAAGGGGCTTAGCCAGAGGGCAATCATGCGAAGGCAATTGACCAGATTATGGAGCACCTGATTTAATCTGGCATTTTGATTATTTTTTTTCAGGGTCCAGGGGGCGCTGGAATCGATATATTTATCACAGGCGGCAATGAGCTCCCAAATGGCAGAGAGGGCCTGGTGAAATTCCAGATCTCCTTTTTTGTAATTAAAAGCTTCCCGAACTCTTGTGGCAAGCTCGGAAGCCTTTTGCTTGAGAAGCTTATCGCTGGGGTCTGTTTCTCCCAATTCTACTTTTCCTTCGAAATATTTTTTAGCCATTCCTAAAGTTCTGCTGAGCAAGTTACCGATATCGTTTGCAAGATCACTATTGTAACGAGTGATGAATTCATCCCATGTAAAGTTTCCATCGGATCCGAAACTAGAACCACGAAGAAGATAATAGCGCAGCACGTCTGAATCAAAGCGGTGAATAATATCGAGAGGCGTGATCACATTGCCCAAAGTTTTGCTCATTTTTTCGCCTTTCAAATAAACAAAACCATGGCCAAAGATTGTTTCTGGCAGCTCAAGCCCGGCACTTAAGAGCATGGCGGGCCAGATCACGCAGTGAAAGCGGGTGATGTCTTTTCCTACTACATGAATTTGAGCGGGCCACCATTTTTTGAATTTTTCTTCGTTCAATCCATAGCCTACCGCGGTGAGGTAGTTGATGAGGGCATCAAACCAAACATAAATAACATGTTTAGGATTGGCAGGAACCGGAATTCCCCAAGTGAAGGTTGAGCGTGAAATAGAAATGTCTTGAAGGCCTTGTTGTTTGAGCAAACTTAATATTTCATTTTTCCGAATTTCAGGCAGAATAAAACTAGGATGAGTTTCAATATGTTTAATGAGGGCTGGGCCATATTTTGAAAGCTTGAAAAAATAATTTTTTTCCTTCAACCATTTTGGTTTTTGTTTGTGGTGAGGGCACAAGCCATCCATTAAATCTTTTTCAGTTTGATAAGCTTCGCACGATTCACAATACCAGCCTTCATATTCCCCTTCGTAAATGTCGCCGCTTTTGTAAACGACATCAAAAAATTTTTTCGCGGATTGATGATGGCGGCCTTCGCTAGTTTGAATGAAATCATCATTGCTAATGTGGAGTTTTTTCCAGATCTCTGTGAATTTTTCCCTCATTTGATCGCAATATTTTTTGGGTTCCAAGCCTTCTGCCAAGGCTGATTTTTGTACGTTGGCCGAGTGCTCGTCGTTTCCCATTTGAAAATGAACTTCATAACCTTCGAGGCGCATGAAACGCGCCAGGGCATCGGCGCCAATTTTTTCGTAGGCAGTTCCGATATGGGGGAGAGAATTAACGTAATCGATGGCGGTGGTAATGTAGAACTTTTTCATAGTTTTTAACCCCCTTAAGTCTCCCTGATAAAGGCGGGGTCCGAAGGGGGTTTTTTGTCAAAGGCACAACTTAAGAAAGAGATTCTCAAAGGTCAACTGAGGATTTACATGGGTATTTTTAATCTTTTGAAGGGCCTGATGAATCGCATCGAATTTTTGGATTTGTTGGGAAGAGCTTTCTTGAAGCACTTTCTCTCTCCATTTTATTAAGAGCAAGTGAAGGATAGATTTGGCTAGAAAATCTTCTTTAGCTATTTCTTCCGCAATCGAGAGGAGTTTTAAAAGGTCTTTGGGCTGTGATTCGAGGGCAGGGAGTATTTCTTGATTCATTTTTTGAAAAGCTTCTTCGGAAAGCTTGAGAGCGAGGCCAGGAGAGCCATCTGCAAGCTGAAGCAAGAAGGGGTCTTCCCATTTTTCGAACCCAACTATTTGAAGAGCTTTTTTTATTTCTTGTTCACTGAGAGGGGAAAAGCAAATGCGTTGGCAACGCGACAAAATGGTTTTGAGGAGCTTATAAGGCGAAGCACTGATCAAAATAAGTAAGCTTTGAGAGGGTGGTTCTTCGAGGGTTTTAAGCAAGGCATTTGCTGCGTGGGGATGCATTTCATGGGCATCATCGAGGATGGCCACTTTCAAGGGAGCTTCCAGCGCTTTGAAGGAGAGCTTTTGCTTGAGCTCTCGAATGAGTTCGGTTTTGATATTTCCTTCTTCTGCTTCGATGAAAAGAAGATCAGGATGTTTGAGATTTTCAACTCGTTCACAAGAAGAGCAATTTTCGCAAGGCTGAAAATCTTTTTTGTGTTCGCAAAAAAGTATTTGCGTGAGATGCAAGGCTAATTTTTTTTTCCCGATTCCATCGGGCCCTGTAAAAAGAAGGGCATGAGGGAGGCTAGCCCTTTGGAGGAGCTTTTGAAGAGATTGGGCCACGGGGGCATGTCCAATGAATTTCATGATAACCTTGGAATTAATTTTTGAATAATTTCTTGGTGAATAGCATGAATAGCCTGAGTAGCATCCACAACCACAAAGCGCTGAGGCTCCGATTTCGCAATTTCATGATATTTTTTTCTCACCCGCTCATGAAAGGCAAGTGCCTCTTTTTCAAAGCGATCTTGAGTATCTTTTTCTTGTGCGGCTCTTTGGAGTGCCCGCTTCAATCCTATTTCAACGGGAAGATCGAGTAAAAAAGTAAGGTCTGGCTTCAAAGCCCCTGTGGCTATTTCATTGATTTGTGCCACTAAAGAAGAGGAAAGCCCTCGTCCCCCTTCTTGATAAGCCGTGGTGGAATCATAAAAACGATCACAAAGCACTATTTTACCACTTTGAAGCTTGGGTTGGATTAGTTCCTTGCAATGTTGAGCGCGGTCAGCTGCATAAAGCAGAAGTTCTGCCACGGGGACAATGCCGCTGCTTTCTCGATCGAGTAGAAGAGAGCGAATTTGGGCCCCGATGGGGGTGGCTCCAGGCTCTCGAGTGAGAAGAAAAGGGCGCTCTTGCTTTTCTAGCCATTGAGCCAAGAGTTTAATCTGAGTGGATTTTCCACAACCTTCTGTGCCTTCTAAAGTAATCAATAAACTCATACGAGGCAAGCTGACAAAGCAAGGGGGGGAAGTCAAGCCATCATGCGATGAAAACAAAAAAGCCACCCACTCGAAAGTGGATGGCTTTTTATCATCTGATGAGGAGAGGAGATTCTTTTAGAAATTATAAGCGAACTCAAGCGCAAAGCCATGAGACCAAGAAGTTCCCAGGCCTGCAGCCTTTCGGGGAACAAAAATGGTTGGGCTGTATTCTGCTTTTAATTTTGCCCCTTCGCTAATTTGATAGCCTAATCCAACGGCTCCATCATAAATATTTTGGCTTAAAAGAGCTCCTGCGGGAGTAACAGCCCCTGTGTAGAAACCGGTTTGATCTTGCATCCATCCAAAGCGCCCAAAAACTCTCCAGGTATCGTTGATATCGTAATTGAAAAGACCAAAAGCGGCAAAGGCCCTATCGTTTTTCTTGCCCGCAAGGTTATTGTCTTGTCGGAAGGTTCCTTCACCCGCAAAAAGAAACTTGGGAGTAAATTTCACTGCCCAATCTAAATCGACAATATGGGTGAGATGGCGATTGCAACCGGTGGTTCCAGCATTGCAGCCAAAGCGCTCCGGGCCGCCATCGTAAGAAATGCCCACCGTACTTTTGGTATCATCACTTCCCCAGTTGAAGCCCAAGCGGCTTCCATAAGAAGGAATGGCACTGTAAGCCCCGTTGGTGAGCCCTCCCGGATTAGCTCCTGTGCCGAAACCAAAGGCAATGGAGTCTGCAAGGTTATTGATCACATAAACATGCAAATCGATGAGGTTATTGAAAGAGTAGTAAATTTTAGCACCCGTGACATTCGTGGGAGTCAGATAATTGAAGTTATTAGAAAAAGAAATAGTGGGGTTATCGGCACGGTCTACCACATAATAACCAATGGGGGCATTGAAGCGTCCGATCATGAATTCTGCCCCTAAAAGATTAGCAGTCACATAGCCTTGTTCTAACTCGAAGTTAGAAAGGGCAGGCCCAAAAGGAGCATTGCTGTTGGTGACGCGGCCTGAACCTGAAAGTTGGCGGCCAAAGTCAAGGTCGGCTCGAATACGAATGTTTTCACCAAAAGATTTATTGAGATCAAGTTCGACTTGGTCGATGTAGAAATCAAAAGTATCTTTGAAAGGTACGGTAATTCCTCTAAACCAACCGAGTTGACCCCCAGCGAAATCGCCTGCGGCACTTTTGCCGTCATGTTGCCAACCGGTAACAACATCGATATTTCCCGACAACTCAAGCCCGCCTGCTTTAGAATCTGCTGCCTGCGCAACAGAGAGACCTAAAAAGCTTGTGATTAGAATGGCAAATAGAATTTTCTTCATCTCATCTCCTTTCGTTTCTCCCACGAAGTTAGTAAAAATATATAGGTCTTTTATAAGCAATCAATATGCCAGTAAAGGAAAATCTTTTCTTTTTTTAATTCAAAGGCTTATTTTTAGAATGAAAAATTTTTAGGGCAAGAAGCGCTCAATTTTTATGCAATTGCCTTCCGAAGGTTCATCAAAAAACAAAGCTGAAAGCGGGTAGGTTTTTGAAAATAAAAAACCCTCTCTGTTTTAACAGAGAGGGTTTTTTGGAAAACTAAACCACTTCAATTAGAAGTTGTAAGCGAATTCAAGAGCGAAGGAGTTGTTGTAACCCTTCTGACTGGTTGCTGCAATCACACCAGCCGGATAAAGCTGCATGTCAAGACGATATTCCATTTTCATCTTGGCACCTTCGGTGATTTGATAACTGGCTCCCAAGGCGAAATCGTGGATTTGTTGTTTGAAGCCGGTATAGTTACCATTGTCGTCTTTCAAATAATCATAGCGGAGATACATTCCCCAGGTTTCGCTGAAATTGTAAGCCAACACAAGGTTGCCGCCGTAAGCACGACAATTCTTGGCAGAACCTACGAAGCAAGCGCCGCCTTTGTTATCCTGACGGAAAATTCCTTCACCTGCGATGATGAAGTTATCGGTTGCATGGATGGAGAAATCGAGGTCCGCAATGTTGGTGAAATGTCTCATGCGATTCACAGGAGCAGCAACCCCTGCGGCGGTGGTTCGAGCGACTCCTTCAGGGCCTCCAGCATAAGAAAGGCCTACAACGCTTTCTTTACCTTTTTCACCCCATGTGAAACCGAAACGGGTTCCCCAAGAAGGAATGGGAGTATCAGTGGAAACACCTGCCACATACCCAATGGTATCGAACAAGTTGTTGACGGCATAAAAATGCCAATCAAACCAGTCGTTGAAAGCATAATAGAGCTTGGCACCTGTAACGTTATAAGGACGCACATAACGATAAAGATTGCTGTAGGAAAGGGCTACATTGTTTCCGCGATCTACAGATTCACTTCCCAAAGGAATGTTGAAACGACCCACTAAGAATTCAAGACCATTTCCAATGGGGATATTGGCGGTGACATAACCTTGCTCAAGGCTAAAGTTTTGACCACCGGTGGTTCGGATGGAACCCGACAAGTTACGGCCGAAATCAAGATCGGCACGGATTCGGATATTCTCTCCGAAGGTTTTATTGATATCGAGTTCTACTTGATCGATGTAGAAATCGAAGGTGTCTTTGAAAGCAGCTCCGATTCCTCTCAAGTCTCCCAATTGGCCTTCGCCCATCAAACCTGCTGTCTGAGCATCGTTGACGAAATTGGTGAGAGCACCTGCATTTTTACTATCGTGTTGCCAACCCGTGACAACATCGACGTTACCGCTGAGCTCAAGGCCGCCCGCGGCACTTCCTTTATCGGCAGCTTTCAGTGAAGTCGCTCCCACGAGGGCTGCGGCAATCACTAAAGCAGATAAGCCTAGTTTTTTCATGATTTCCTCTCCTTTTCTTATTAGGTTAACACCTGTTAAAATTTCAAATTCATTCATTAAAATAAAAATTAAACACAAAAAGACTTCTTTATTCATTTATAAAGAGAAGTTAATTTTGTGTATAACTAAAGCTATTTTAATAAAATTATAGATAATTTCAAGATATTTATGCATTCATTATCAAATAACTAAGGTACTATAAAATAATAACAATCTTTTTACTTTTTTATTCACGTTTCAAAGAGCACAATAACATTAAAGAAAGTCGGCTTGTTAACCTCGACGCTCGGAGGTGTCAAGCAGATAATGCGACGCGTTAGCCGCAATTTTAATATAATAACTTTTTTGTAAGAGACCCCTAATTCGATAAAGTTTTCCTTCTATATAATGACAAAAATGAAATATAAAGTAAAAAATTGAAAAGATATGATAATTGTTAAATTCCAATCACTTAAAGAAGGGTAAAAGGATGGAGAAGCGAAAAGTGTTAGTGGTGGATGACGATCCTCAAGTTTACCGCATTGTCAGCCGCCTCTTAAACGAAGATATTTACGAGGTTTACGCGGCTTCGCAAGGTAAAGAGGCCCTTGAAAAGATTCCCCAACTGAAGCCAGATATGGTTTTACTCGATTTAATGATGCCCGAAATGAGCGGAGTGGAAGTTTGTGCCAAAATTAAGGAAAACCCCCAAACCCAAAATATTATCGTGTTTATCCTATCAGCCAAAGATGGGCAAATCGACCGGCGAAAGTGCTTTGAAGTGGGCGCCGATGACTATATTTCCAAGCCTTTCCATATCGATTCTTTGGCGCGAAAAATAGAATTCACCTTTGGAAAACGGAATTTTTCTTAAAAACTCCCCCTTTTTTCCCCCTTAAATCAAGGGAGAAAAGAGGGCTTATTTTACTTCTAAAATAAGGTCGATTTCGATGGTTGCCAGCAAGGGAAGATCTGTCACACCAATCGTTACCCGGCTATGTTTGCCGATTTCTCCGAATATTTGCACCAGCATGTCGCTAGCCGCATCCATCACTTTGGCTTGATCGGTAAAGCCGGGGTAACTATTCACATAGCCCGTGAGGCGAACCATTTTTTTGATTTTATCGAGTGAACCCAATTCCCACTTGGCGATAGCCAGGGCATTTGCCAGAGCTTGTTTGGCAGCTCTTTGCCCGTTATCGAGAGAAACTTCCTTGCCGAGCCTTCCTTTAAAAGCAAGCTGAGGGCCAATTTTAGGGAGTTGGCCACTGATAAAGAGTAAATTTCCGGTTCTCACACAGGGAATATAATTTCCCTCGGCAGGAAGGGGATCTGTGAGTTGAATTTTTAATTCTTTGAGCTTTGTATCGGGAGAAACTTTTATTTCCATGCTCATCTCCTCTTGAGGCGAATGCCTTTGAAGATTAGAAGAAGTGGAAAATCTTTCAGCTGCGCAAAATTTTTATCGTTCTTGGCGGCTCCTATAGCAGATTTCAAAGCGTCGTCGGCGAGGCATTCTTTCATGTCTTCCACATAAATTTCTGCTTTCTTGAGGGCCATGAAATATTGATCGACTCGGTGAGTGAATCCTGATCCGGGATGAAATTGGTATTCCAAAAAAGGATGGATGAAACTGAGAATCATGCGGGAGTTGTCTTTTAAAATTCGAGCGATTTCTTTCATCCAGAGGGAAGGATTCTCCCGCCGGATTCCGGCTCCCAAAAGGAGCAGGTAATCCATGCTTTGATCGGGAAAAGGAGACTTTGCCAAACTTCCTTTGATCCTTTGAAGCTTAGGAGGTTTGGTGCTGCTTAAGTTTCCTTCGAAATTTCCCATGTCTAAATCGATAATGAAGTCCGCGCCTTTTTGTTGAAGGCCCTCCCAGAGCCGGTTCGTGCTGGTAGTGGCTTGGATCACTTTTTTTCCCGCAAGATTGGGCAGAAGGGCGGCGAGCTCTTTTTGTTCGAGAATTTCTACGAGTTTTCTCACCTGATTTTCAGCAGGGAAAGAAGATGCCAGGGCTTCTGATTTTGCGTCTAAACTCCTTGCCTTTTTCTGAGGCCCCAAGCCCCCCACTTTATCGACCACTTTGCCGGCAGACTGCATCATTTTCCTCAAAATATTTTCCATGAGTGGGAGTTCCCCTTAAAAAACCTTATTTCCTTGAAATTGAAATTGTAACTAAACTCCCTTCGGGAGTCTACTCTAAGCTTAAAAGAAGTAACCAAAGGTAAAATGAAGTCTTGTATGATTTTCTCCGGGGCGGGGGTCTAGAATAATACCATAGTCTAGCCGAATAGGGCCTACGGGCGTTACATAGCGAAGGCCGGGGCCCGCCGAATGCCTGAAAGTAGAGGTACTTATTTCTCCCAAGTCGTTGGTGAGGCTCGCCGTATCTAAAAATCCCACCAATTCGAAACCTTTAAACAACCGGAATTGCAGCTCCACATTGTGGATGAAAGCCACTTTTCCACCGGCAGGGTTGAGGGCATCATTTTGAAAACCTCGGATGGTGTCGTCTCCGCCAAGGAAAATCAATTCTTGAGTGGGAACAGAACGATTATTTAAGGGAACCACGAAAATTCCTCTTAGCGCATTCGCGATGGTGAAGCGATGGAAAGGAGACCACCAGTGCCCAAAGCGGGAAGTGAGCTTGAAGAATTGAGATCCCCCCCCCTGAAATTCAGTTCCGAAATCGGTTCGGCCATAAGTGTAAATCCCGGAGCGAGGATCCCCAAAATTGTCGCGGGTATCGTAGGTAATCGAAAACTGGAATTTTCCGGTGGTATTATCGTGGGTGCCCGGCCGCAAGAGGCGAAAATCCGTTTTTTCCTCGACAAAATCCGTTCGAGCCAATTCATATTTTAAAAGCACTGAAAGGCGCCGGGTGATGTTTCGAATCACCCCTACCGCACCGCCTGCCTGAAGATCTTGAAAAAAAGGCTTTCGCTCAAATTGGGCAAAAATATTATCCACCATTTGCCAATCGGAGCCGAATAAACGTGGGTCGTTAAAAACGATTTCAGCCCGATTGATGCGTTGGCCGCCAGTGATCTTAAAGTCTATGCCTTTTCCAGTGCCGCCAATATTGAGAAGAGAATAAGTGGCGCGGGCCTTAAAGCGGGTTTCCGTATCGAATCCGATCCCGAAATCAAAAACCTTGTTTTTCTTTTCTTCCACGCGAATCACCACATGAACGACTTTTTCCTTTCCCTTTAAGCCCAAGGTTTCCAAAATAATGGCATCGAAAATTCCCAGGCGTCGCAGCCAGGTTTGGCTTTCAAGAATTTTTTGAGGGAGAAAAGGCCCTCCTGCCTTGAAGCGCAAGGCCTGAAGAATCGTTTTTTTGTGGGTCAACACGTTTCCCACAAAAAGAATTTCTCCAATACTGACTTCGGGCCCTTCCTTGACCCTGTATTTTATATTCACTTTTTGGGGCGCCACTTCTTCGATATCGGTTTTTATTTCAGCGTAAGGATGAGCGTGATTAGAATAATAAACGAGCAAGGCCCGCATATCTTGCTCGAGGCGGGCAGGAGAGTAAGGGCGAGCTTCCTTTACTAAGAGGAGCTTTTTTAATTCGTCGGGGCCAAAGAGTTGAAGGCCTTCGAAGCTCAATTTTTCGACTAAGCTTTGCTTTCCTTCATCCAGCTCAATATCGATGATGTATTTATCGCCTGTAGGAATGAGAGAACGCTTCCATTCTTTGATTTTTGCATCGATGAAGCCATTGTCTTCAAAAAAAGTTTCTATTTTTTCTAGATCTTGTTTGAAAACCTCTTCGATAAATACTCCCCGATTGCCGAGAGATTCTTCTTTGGTGAGCATGATGCTTCTTATTTTTTTGGCAGGGATATGCTCGTTTCCTTCGAAATCGATGCTCTTGATGATGCGATGCGGGCCTTCTTCGATTTTAAAAGTGACAAGCACCTTGTCTTTACTTATTTCATTTTTTATCACGTCGACTTTTGTATTTTCATAGCCCTTCGAGCGATAATGAGTGATGAGTTGGTTTTTTGAATGTTCTAGCTCGAATTCGTCGTAATCTCCGTTTTGCACGATATCGACCACTTTCCTTAAACTTCGATCGAATTGATGCTCATTGCCCTCGAAAACGACCTCCACTTCTTTGCCCTCACGGATTTGAATCGTGAGATCCACCGTATGTTTTTTTTCGTTGTAATCTACTTTAACGAGTTTCACGCGAACGCGCGGATGATCATGGTTTCGAAAAAGTTTTTGAATGTCTTCTAAATCTTTTTTCACGCGGCTAGGCTTGTAATCAAAGAATTGCCCGATCTTGTTTTTGATGCGGTTATCTTTGAAAATCGTGTTCCCCACGATATGGATTTGATCGATCCGGTAGCTGTGCCCTTTATGAATATTGATTTTGAGAACAACCGTGCGGGTGCTGGGGTTTAGCCTTTCCTCGATAAACACCACGGTGTTTCGATAACCCTCTTTTTCGTAAAATTCGATGAGCCGATCGATCTGTTCGGTGATTTTTTCATGCTCATAGATGTCGCCGGTGGCAAAAAAGATGGCCCGCTTCACTTTGGTTTCTAGCAGGGGATAGTTGCCATTAATAATGATATCGCGCACCAGATAAGCATCTTCTAAATCAAAAGTAAGAGAGACTTTTTTCCCTTCGTGCTTCACCAACACTTCCACTTTTTTAAAGACTCCCCATTTTCGGAGATCGTTAATGGCGTTTTCGAGCTTATCGAGGCTGAATTCATCTCCCGCTTTCATCCGGATAATCGCAAAAATATCGGGCCTTCTTTCGGGAAGCTGGTTTTCGATTTCAATCGATTGAATGATTTCGGGCGAGTTCGTTCCCGCATGAGCAGATAGAATCCCTGCGTGCAGGAAAATAAGAACCCCCAGCGTTTTTAAAATTTTTTTCTTCATGCACGCCTTAGACGATACGACTTAATAACCTTTGAAGCGAAAAGTTAATTCAAGCCTGTAATTCCCAATGGAACTTCGAGAGGCTTTGAGCAGTAAATTATCGAGAATAAGATATTCCGCCTGAACGTTGGTGATGGTGTCTTCAATGGATAGGTCTGTTTTAAATTCGAGAGAGAGCCTATCCGTAATTTTTTTGCCCACCACTAGCGAGGTGAGGCTCTTTGCCTCGGGGTCGGAGGCTTCTAGTTTAAAAATATCAAGATGCGTAAAACCCGTAACGGGTTTTTCAATCACGTTCGTGATTTGGCTGGCCAAAATCGAGCTCGCCAAACTTCCACTCGAAATGCCTTGCTCTTGAGGAAGAGACCCCGTGAAAATAAGGGCCAAAATTTCTCGTTTTTCGAGAGGAGGGTCCGAAACAAAAGAAAGGTTGAGGTTATCGGTAAAGCCTTCCACATGAGCATTCACCACAATATCTTCGGTAGATCTCTCGAAAAGCTTCTTGCCGATAATATCGACATAAGGCACCCCTTTTTCGGGATTGCGAAAATCAACGAAACCCTTGGCTTCTTCGAAATTAATTTTGAAGTAATTGATTTTTCCATCGAGAACCGCCAGGGCCCCTTCGTAGACGGGTTTGGCCTTGGTTCCTGTAATTCTCAAATCACTTTTAAGATAAATTTCCGCGATGTTATTTTTTACCATCAGCTCACCGGGGCTTTTAATGCGCAAATCAAGCTCAAGATTTTCAAAGCCGCTGCCTCTACTCTCAAGTTGGGGGGCTTCGGAAGGTTTTAAAATGAAATCGCGAATATCGAAATTTTTAATGTAGCGGCCTTCGGTGATATCGAGATTTCCCGCGAGGCGGAGTTTGGGATCTGTGCCCGTTAAGGAAAGTTTGCCTGAAAGGATGAGCTTGTAGTTGCCAGGGTCGGTATAAGCGATTTCTCGCGCCTCGATTTTTACATCGGATTTGGTGATTTTGAAATGATCTTGCCAAAGAGTTCCTGAAATTTTTAAGTCGCCCTCTAAAATAGAGCCTTGAAAATTATCAAAAACAATTTTGTCGCCTTCGAGGGTGATTTTTCCCTTGAGGTCTTCTACGGTGTTGCCCAGAGTTCGGGAGGAAACACTTCCCCCTTCGAATTCAATCCAGCCGGAGAGCTTTGGGTCTTTTAAGGTGCCCAGCGCCTTCAAGTTTACTTTAGCGGGGCCCGAACCCTCGCGAAAATATTCTCGGAAATTTTTAAGCAGACCCAAATCTACTTCGCCATTGAGACTTAAATTTAAAGGACCCTCCGGAACAAAAGAACCCCGAAGCTGGGCAGTTCGATCATTAAAATTAAAATCGACGCGATCCATATAAAAAGCGCCGCTGTGGTAGCTCATTTTCAAGGGGGCAGCCTCCGCAAGAACCGATTCACCCATGGGGAGATTGAGTTTGCTGACTTCCACTTGGATGTTGGAGCTTTGAAAATTGCCAATGTGCATTTCAAAATTACCGCGGGCATCGAAAGTGCCTTCTAGCGGAGCATAGCCCATGGCTGCAATCAAGGGGGCCAGTGCGCAACGGTTGCACTGGGTCTTTGCATTGACGATATCTTTGCGCGCATAAGCAAGATTTCCTTCGATGCTCATGCCCGGCAGAAGCGGGCCTTTAAAGGTAAATCCAGCATCGGTGAAATTAAAGACAATCTCAGAAGGGATGCTCATTTTTTCTACTTTGGGTGGCTGAAAGCTCACTTTGGGGAGCTTGAAGACATTTTTGGCGACGATACCTTCGGCTTCAACATCGCCCAAGTTAAAGTAGTAGAAATGAAAATCCTTTACGTTGGCCGTCAATTTGCCACTGACTTGATCGCCGCCCACTTGCATTTCGTAGATGCCGCTGAGTTTACCGGTCATATCAGGATTTTCAAGGAGCTTGGCCACCTCCATCTGCTCGAAATTTGTTTTTAAAACGGTGCGGCGGCTCGATTTAAAAATATCATAAGTCGTGAGATCGATGCCTCCTGAATAGCCCGCGCCGGCAGCCGGCTTTCCCCCGTAATGTAAATTTCCATTGAGAATGCTAAAGTCCCCTTCGTTTTCAGCAAAGCGCATGAATTTATAACCCGTTTCTTTTGCCTTCCCTTTGAATCGAAAGTCGGGGCTTTTTAAATTGCCTTGAATCGTTCCATTAAAATCAACATAGCCTAAGAGCTCCAAGTCGGAAAAAAAAGCCACCAAGGTTTTTAAATCGAGGTCTGTTCCTGTGACGGTGGTGTTTAACTGCATTTGGTTTAAGTCGACGAAGCCCTTGGCGTCTATTTTGCTGCGTTCCGTTTGAATGTTGAAATGAGTAAGATCGAATCGGCCTTGCTTAATGCGGGTGGCACATTGCAAGCTAGCCGTGGGCACCTTGGGGTTGATGAGGTTTCCTTGGGCTTTTACGTTTGCCGAGATCTTTCCTTCTATTTCTTTGAAAACAAAACCGGTGAGGTCAAAATCAACAGAGAGGTTCATTTTGTCGAAAATTTTTGCCACTCTTTGCTTAAAGAGGGGGAATTCTTCCCATTCAACAAAGCCCACGCTTGAAAAATTTCCCTCGGCGTGTTGATGAAAAGGTGCGATCTTTAACTTCAAAAGGTAGCGCGCTTGGTCGAGTGAAATATCAACTCCCTTAAAATCAATCACATCGCCATTGAAGTTGGCTTGGGTGCTAATGTCAGAAATATTCCAGTCTGCCGAACTAATTCCCGAAAGATTGAGGGTTCCGGCGGCTTCCCTAAAGAGAAACACTTCCTTCACAATATCTGGCACGGAAAAAGTTCCGTTGTATTGGATTTTCTGGACGAGAAAATTCTGGGAAGCGATTTGGCCGTGCGAATTTTCAAAGCCGAATTGAAGGGTGTTTTTGCCGAGGAGACTCGGATGATACATCAGATAGCCTTGTGGAAGCGTTAAGAAGGCATTTTTCAAAATGAATTCCATGTTCTCAAAATTAGATCTTTCAATCGCGAGTCTTCGAGACAAAAATTGCAAGGTAGGCGAAATGTTTGTTTTTTTATTGCTGGGGGGAAGGCCTGAAACATCGACGCTGAGATTTTGAACTTGAAGATCGCTGAAAATGGCGCGGGCTCTTAAAAGCGAGCTCCATCGAAGCTTTCCATAGAGGCGGCCAAGTCTCACTATTTTTTGCCCGGTAGCCGTGGTGTATTCTAAATTTTTCACCTCCAAGGTGCGACCCAAAAAATGAAGATCGAGCCTTTCCCACTCCAGTTTTCCGGGCATCAACTTCAAAAACTTCGCCCAAGTAAGCTGAAGGCCCTTTTGCGAATGAGTGCTCCAGTCGAGCACTGATATGAAAAGCCCAATCACCGCAAAAAGAAGGAAGAAGGTATAAAGTTTTCTTCGGTTGGGGCTCTGCAAAAAAAATCTCCTGGCTAATGAGAAAGATAAGAGCAAACTATTGGATTTTTCGCAAAACTTCCAACAACTTCTGATGAATGCCCCCGAAGCCCCCATTGCTCATGACGAGCAACACATCACCCGGCTTGGCCTTCTGTTGAAGGAGTAAGACTATTTCATCCACTTCTAAGTTCGCTTGGGTAGGAATTCCGAGTAGGGTGAGGTCTTTGGCTACCTGTGAAACATCAAGGAGAGCGGAGTCTTTTACTTTTTCGGGCATGAAAACCTTGGCGAGCAGCACTTCATCGGCATGGGCGAGGGCGCGGGGAAAATCATGCTGGAAAATGGCCCGCTTGCTTGTGTTCGAACGGGGTTCAAAAATCGCCCATACTTTTTGGCCCGGGTATTTTCCTTTAATGGCATCGATGGTTTCGGCAATGGCAGTGGGGTGATGTGCAAAATCATCGATGAGGGTAATGTTATTCACCCTTCCACGAACTTCTTGGCGGCGTTTCACGCTTTTAAATTGGGAGATGGCTTCTTGGAGTTTTTGTAGACTGGGGTGGCAAGGGAGTCCTTGCGTCACCCGCTTGTGGTTACTTTCGTATAAATTTAAGCAAAGCGCCAACACCCCCAACAAGTTTTGTAAATTATGCTTTCCCGGAAGGGGGCATTGAAAGCGTGTCAGCATATTTGCATTTTGGTAGAAATCGAATTCCACGCCTTCGGAATTAAACTGAATATTTTCGGCGCGAAATTCGCAAGCCGAATCGAAACCATAAGAAACCTTGCGGCCTTTACAAAAGGCAGAAAGTTCCACGGCAATCGGGTTATCTCCGCAATAATAAAGAGCTCCGTTGGCGGGAATGAGTTCGATAAATTTTTGGAAGGCAGATTTCACATGTTCGAGGTCGCGGTAAATGTCGGCATGATCGAATTCCACGCCGGTGAGAATGGCTTGATAAGGGTGGTAGTGCCAAAACTTGGGCCCCTTATCGAAGAAGGCCGTGTCGTATTCATCCCCTTCGATCACAAAATAATCGCCTTTTCCAAGCCGAAAAGAAGAATTAAAATTTTGCGGAATTCCTCCCACTAAAAAACTAGGATCGAGGCCGCTTTCATGGAGCATCCAGGCTAAAAGAGAAGTGCTAGTGGTTTTGCCATGAGTACCGGCCACCACGAGAGATTTTTTTTCTTCAAGAAAAAATCGCCCCAAGGCTTGAGGAAGAGAAAGGTATTCGATTCTTGAATCTAAGAGGGCCGCCACTTCTGGGTTTGTTTTAGAAACGGCATTTCCCACAATGACTAAATCGGGTTTTGGATCTAGATTTTCAGCTTTGAATCCTTTTTGGAGGGGGATTTGCCATTTTTCAAGTTGTGTGCTCATGGGGGGGTAAACATTTTCATCGCTGCCTGAAACTTTGAATCCCTTGGCTTTGAGCATTCCCGCCAAGGTGCCCATGGCCGTGCCGCAAATAGCAATAAGGTGAATGTGTGGAGACATGCATTCCTTAGATAATAAGGATGGATTTAGATAGCAACCAATTTTGGTGCGGCTACAGTGACAATTTAGTTGGTGGGCGTGCCGGCGATGTTGTTATGCCGCTACTTTAATTTTTACTTCAGCGATTAAACCTACTGTTTCTACTAAGCGCAAAATACGATCTAGAGTAACACGTTGAAGACTCCCTGAAAGAATTCCTGTGACAGCACTCCGAGGAAGACCTGATTTTTCTGCAAGTTCTGCATGGGTCCAGTTGTCTTTTTTGATTTTTCCAAGAACCGCGCTAATTAATTCTGCTTTCATAACAGCCTGCGTGCCTTTTGCAGCTGAAATTCCAAGCGATTTTGCTAGTTTTTTTCCGGATGTTTTTTTCATAAAATCTCCTTTAATCGTTTTTTGGAAATTTCAATATTCCTTTGAGGGGTTTGTTGACTGCCAAATCCTCACGTATAACCAAAGGGAATTCTTCTAATTCGCGCTGACATTGCTTGAGAATCGTTAGCATGGACTATAGTCTCATATATAAGACATTTTGGTCAACAGTAAATATGAAAATTAATTTTGATAGCAATAAGGTGAATGTGTTGGGTCATGAGGCTACTCTAGTCAGGTTCAGGATTTTTTTTCAATCAAGCTTCTTAATTTGCTTTTAATTTTCTCCACGTGCGTGGCGTTCCAATAAACATGCTCGCAGTGGGGGCAAATCTTAAAACTATGTTGGGTATAATAAACATAATTAAAAATTTTACCCTTCAATTTTTCTTTGGGAAGAGTTTCTAAGATTGCATTGCATTCCGCGCAACGCGAAAAGGCCTGATGTTTTTCAAAAATGCCCGGAAAATGTTGATGGAATTGCGAAAATTGGTCTTTCAAATGATCGTGCTTGATGAATAAATATTCTACGGGTTTTAGTTTTTGAATCAAATGCGTATCGCGGGTGAGTAAAATTCTTTGCTCATCTTTTGCCCTTTGAACTAAAACGCCGTCCTCAATACCGCGCTCGTAAGCCACATCGAGGCCCGCCAAGCGCAACCAATGGGCTAGTTTACCCAGCATTTCGTCGGCAAAAAATTTCATGGCCCTATCTTATCAGTTTAAAGCTTTGGAAGATAAGGTCCTGAATCATGGGGCGGAATTTTTTAATCCCCTCGTTATAGCGGTAAGGGTGCACGCGATTGGTGAGGATGATGATGTAAATTTTGCGAGGTAAATCGAGCCAAATCGAGCAGCCAGTAAACCCCAGGTGGCCAATGCCGCTTTTAGGAAAGAAATCACCCGCTTGAGAGTTATCTTCGGCAGGCTTATCCCAGCCGAGGGGAGGTTTTGCGTCGGCAAACTGGTGCAAGGTTTCTTTTTTTAAAAATTTGCTTTTCCCCTCTTGAATCGCAAAAAGCTCTTCTGCCCATTTCATGAGATCGGGCAGCGTAGAAAAAAGCCCCGCATGGCCCGCCACTCCATTGAGCAACCAGGCGTGTTCGTCTTCAACTTCGCCCGCGAGTATTTTTCGGCGCAAAGAGGATTTAGAAGTAGAAACGAAATCGGTTCTTGAAAATTTACTCTTCACATTGAGGGGCATAAAAAAAGTTTCGGTCAGCCGAAGAGGTTTGGCGACGAGTTCGTTGAAAAGTTTATCCAAAGGTTTTTGGGTGATTTGCTCAAAAATATCGCCGAGAAGAATATAGCCTAAATCGCTGTAAAGGCGGGTAGAACCTATTCTTACTTCTTCTTCCAAAGATTCGTTTAAAATATATTTTAAAAGTTCCTTTTTAATTTCTTCCACGGGTTTCCCACTAAATACCCTGTCAGAAAGCTTTTCATAATAAGGCTTGTAGGCGGGTAGACCCGACGTGTGCTGGAGAAGGTGTTTGATGAGGATAACATTATAAGGCGCCTTGCGGAAGCGCTTGTAATAAGTGCCCACCGGCTCATCTAATTTAAGCTTTCCTTGTTCCACAAGCACCATGGCAATCATTGCCGTGCAAAGCGGTTTGGTGAGCGAGGCAATATCAAAATAGTGCTTCAAGCTGAGTTTGCGCTCCACCGGAATTTTTTCAGCGTAACCGTAATTTTTTTTGACTAACACTTTTCCGTTTTTAGCCACCGCCACAGCAGCCCCCGGAAAAATTCCTTCGGAAATGGCTTGCTCAAAGGTTTCATCAATTTTTTTCGTGCTCATGCGCTGAAAGCTCCTTCTGTAAATTCGATCGAAGGCTTCGAAGAGTCTAGCTCCACATTCACTCCCAAGGGGATGGTGAGCATATTATCGAGATGGCCTGAGGGAAAACCGAATAAGAGGGGAACCTCGATGTCTTTTAAGACATCAAGAATAACGGCGATGATTTCTTTTTCATTTTCTACACTATTTTGAAAAGGGCCAAAGACAAAACCCTTCACTTTGTCAAATTTGCCGAGCAGCTTTAGCTGCGTGAGCATCCGATCGATGGCGTAAGGTTTTTCGTTGGTGTCTTCCAAAAATAAAATTTTCCCATCGGTGTTTAATTCGTAATCGCTTTTTAAATTGCTAATTAAAATAGAAAGACATCCCCCCAACATCGGAGCTTGGGCTTTGCCTTCCCGAAGGAAACGCATTTTTTCGTCGCTTATTTTGCCCAGGGGTTTCGAATCGCTTAAGGTTTTGATTAAAGAGTTTTTTCCTCTTTCTTGAAAAGATTCTCCCATGGCTTTGGCAAGCACGGGTCCGTGGAATACCACCCAAGAGAATTTTTGATAAAGATAAATCAACAGGGTGGTGATATCGGAATATCCCATCACAATTTTCGGATGCTTTTTTATTTCTTCCTCTTTTAAAAGAGGGATGAGGCGTTGACATCCGTAACCCCCCCGAGCAAAGAAAATAGCCTTCACGTGAGGGTTGCAAAAATGCTCCATGAGTTCAGCCGCCCGTCTTTCATCGGAACCTGCCAAATAACGCTCTTTTGAAAAGATATCGTCCCTAAAAACAACATTAAAACCAAGTGATTTCAATAGCTTAATTCCTTTTTCGAATTCAGTTCGATCAAAGGGGCTGGCCGGGGCCGCAATGGCAATGGTGTCGCCTTTTTGAAGAGAAAGGGGCTTTTTCATGACGGAGCGGGTCCTTATCTATATATAAAGGGAAAGAAATAGACGATTAGAGTGCCGGTGGCAAATTTTTTATATTTTTCAATTTAACGCGATGCGTGAAACAAATTTGAATGATTTCAAGAATTTTTATCTGCTTCTCTTCCAAAATTTGTTAAAATTTTCTCGTGGAAAATGCTCATCAATATCAAAATGCGAGCTTGGGGGAGCGGGGGAGCGGCGAGCTGCCCCCCGAAGATAAATGTTAGCCTCTCTCATGATCGAGATGTATCGAAGCCTCCAGCGCACACGCGTGTTGGAAGAACAGATCTATTATCTTTATCACAGCCAAAATCCTGAAAAACCTCTCATCATAGGAAAGGGCTATCTCTCCACGGGGCAAGAAGCGATTTCGGTGGGCTGTACCTATGCTCTCGAAGAAAAAGATTGGGTGGCGCCTTCTCATCGCGATATGGCTTTGCATCTTATTCGAGGCATTAGTCCTAAAGAAATTTTTGCCCAATATTTTAATCGAGCAAGCGGCATGACTCGGGGCCGTGATTCTAATATCCATTTTAGTTATGAAAAGAAAAACATTATCGGATTTGTGAGTCATATGGGGGCAAACCTTCCGGTGGCCAATGGGCTGGCTTGGGCCGCACGATATAAAAATGAAAAAAGTATTGTGATGACCCTGTTTGGTGATGGAGCCTCCAGCCAAGGTTGCGTGCATGAAGCCATGAATTACGCGGCCGTGTTTAAATTACCCATCGTTTTTGTGCTCAATAATAATGGTTGGGCTATTTCAACGCCGCTGCGTGAGCAAACAATACTGCAAAATTTGGCGGAGCGAGCCAAGGCCTATGGCTTCGAAGGGTTTGTTTGCGATGGAAACGATGCGATAGCCGTTTACGAAACGGTGAAACCGGCTGTCGATAAAGCTCGGGAGGGCGGTGGCCCCACGCTCATTGAATGCAAAAGTTTTCGCGCGGCTGGCCATGGTACGCATGATCCTTCTAACTACATCCCCCAAAAAGAAAAAGACGAATGGAAAAAACGGGATCCTCTGCTTGTGATGCGTAAGCATTTAGAAGAAAGAAAATTGTGGGATGAAGGTAAAGAGAAAATTTTGATCGAAGAGTTGAAAAAAGAAATGAATGAAGCAACAAGCTGGGCAGCTTCACAAGCTCTGCCGAAGGCAGAGGATTTATTGGATGGAGTGTATAGTGAAAGTTGAAAAGTCTTCTTCAAAAACTTTAAGAACTCGCCTGGTATCCAAAAACGATCTCACTCTGGTCCAAGGCTTCCCGACGCTCGATCGTTTTAGTTTAATGTTAGGCTCAAACACGCTTAAAGCTTTTTCAAAAGACCTTTTCACCTTTCTGGGGGAGTGATTGAGATGCTGATGACTTACGGAGAAGCCATTCGAGATGCCTTGGCGACTGAAATGCGCCGAGATGATCGCGTGTATATTTTTGGTGAAGATGTGGCGGCTTACGGTGGCGTATTCGGTATTACCAAAGGATTGCTCGAAGAGTTTGGCGCCAAGCGCGTTCGCAATACCCCTCTTTCCGAAGCGGCTATTTTGGGGGAAGCCATTGGAGCCTCCCTTCGAGATTTAAGGCCTGTGCCTGAAATTCAATTTTCAGATTTTATGACCACCGGCTTTAGTCAGATTGTCGATTTTGCGGCGAATTATAAATATCGTTTTGATGTTTCTTTGCCCTTTACGATTCGCGCTCCTCATGGGGGAGGCATGCGCATCGGAAATTTCCATTCAAAATGCGAGGAGGCTTGGTATTTTCATGTGCCGGGGCTCAAAATAGTGTGTCCTTCTACCCCTGCAGAGGCGAAGGGATTACTCATCGCCGCTATTCGCGATTTGGATCCGGTCATTTTTTTTGAGGAGAAAAAACTTTATTGGGAAGTGAAGGGCGAGGTGCCCGCGGGAGATTACGTGCTGCCACTCGGGAAAGCAGACATTAAATTGGAAGGGCACGATATTACTCTGGTCACCTACGGCAGCATGGTTCATCTTGCCCTGGCCGCGGCGCAGGAGCTGGAAAAGGAAAATATTTCTTTAGAAGTGCTCGATTTAAGATCGCTGACTCCTTTGGATGAAGAGGCGCTGCTTGCTTCTTTTCGAAAAACAAACCGCGCCATCGTGCTTCATGAAGCCGTGAAGCGTGGGGGAATTGGGGGAGAGTTAGTGAGTATTATTTGCGAAAAAGCCTTTGATTGTTTGGCGGCGCCTCCTCTCCGAATTGGCGCACAGTTTTGTCCGGTACCCACTTCTCCTATTTTAGAAGATGCCTACCTTCCCCGCCTGAAAGATATTGTGGACTCTGCAAGAAAGTTGATGGAATACTGATTGCATCCTTAAAGTTTTTCGAAATTATCCCGAGGCCTTTAGGAAAGCTCTAATGAGTGAGGTGTTATGAAGCTTTATTTGACCATGCCCAAACCAGGGGAAACAATTCGTGAGGGGGTTGTCGTTCAATGGCTCAAGAAGCAAGGTGAAAGCGTTGAAGAAAAAGAGCCTTTAGTAGAGCTTGAAACTGAAAAGGCGGTTTTTACTTATGAGTCTCCTTTTAAAGGGCTGATTGAAAAGATTTTGGTGGAAGATAATTCTTCCGTAGCGGTGGGTTCGCCCATTGCTCTTTATGAGGTTTCGGAAGAAGATGGCCAACGCTATCTTATGTTGGGAGTAGGAATGCCTGTGGGAAAAAATGCTCCTCCGCCTCAAAAAATTGAAATTGTAAAGGTGAAGGAGCCCCATCCTCTTCTAAAATCAGCGCCCCCTTCATTTAACTATTCTCCCCTCATTCGTAATCTGGCCAAGGAACATGGCTTGTCACCAGAAGAGCTCGATAAAATTCCTCGTTCAGATCCTCGAGGAAGATTAAGTAAGGAAGATGTGTTGAATTTTTTGAAAAATAAATCTTCCTTGCCCCCTCCTTTATCAAAGGAGGGTGGGGGGGATTTTGAGCGCTTTCCTCTTTCCCCCATCCGAAATCGTATTGCGCAGCATATGACTAAAAGTGCTGCCCAAATTCCCAAGGCCGGAAGTGGAGTGGATGTAGATGTGAGTGAGGTTTGGGAATATTGTAAAACCCATCAGGTGGAGTTTCAAAATAAACATCAGCTGGGCCTCAAGCCCTTTCATTTCTTTTTATATGCCGTGAGAGAAGCGCTGAAAAAATTTCCGAATTTCAATGCGAGTTATGCCACCGAAGGGGGTGGGGTGGAAAAAGCTTATCTTGTAAAACACAAAGATATTCATTTGGGTTTTGCGGTAGCGACTCTGCAAGGTTTGTTTACGCCTGTGATCAAAAATGCCGAGACCCAGAAGTTTTCTGAATTAGTTAAGGCGCTTGTCGATTTAGAAAAAAAAGCTAAAGAAGGAAAGTTATCGGTAGATGAACTCACCGGGGCCACTTTTGTGGTAAATAATCCGGGTGCTGTAGGGGGTTCGCGTTGTGACCAAATTATCCCGTTGCCGACTGTGGCAATTATTGCCTTGAATCGAATTCAAAAAAGACCTTGGGTGATGGAAGATGAAATAAAGATTCGCCATATAGTAGCTGTAGATCTTGCTTTTGACCATCGGCCTTTAGATGGTGCAGATGGAATTCAATTCGTAGAAGAGGTAAAAAAGATTTTGGAACGTTTTCCATTTGAAATTGTAGAGAAATAAACTTTGCGAATCCTATTTTCTTTCGCTTTATGTTTTTCGACGAATCCACCATCGAAAAACAAGCCAGAGCCGGCATGAATTTATCTAATGTGGATAGGGTTTATGCCGGCTCTGAAGCCGCTTCAAAAAATAGGATTCGCAAAAAAAATAAACTTATGAAACCTCTTTGGCTCAAAGCTAAAATTCCTTCTGGAAAAAATTACCACGAATTGAAAGCACTTTTGCGTGCTTCTGGGCTGCACACGGTTTGCGAGGAGGCTCAATGTCCTAATTTGGGAGAATGTTGGAACAAACGCTCCGCAACCATTATGATTTTGGGAGATACGTGCACGCGTTCTTGCGGATTTTGCGCGGTGAAAACGGGAAAGCCACCCATTACCGATTGGCAAGAGCCCGCGCGAGTGGCGAGCGCAGTGCAAAAATTAGGATTAAAGCATATTGTGATTACCTCTGTAGATCGCGATGATCTTCCGGATGGAGGCTCTGAAATTTTTGCTCGCACCATTGAGCAGGTCAAAAAAAAAGATCCTACTTTAGTGCTCGAAGTTCTTATTCCCGATTTCAAAGGCGATTTAAAAGCGCTTCGTCGCATATTTGAAGCCGGCCCTGATATTTTAAATCATAATTTAGAAACCGTTCCACGCTTGCAAAAAACCGTTCGACCCCAAGCCGACTACGAACGATCTTTATTTGTGCTTCGTGAGGCGAAAAAAATGGGCCTTCAAAATAAATCGGGAATCATGGTGGGGTTAGGGGAAGAGTGGGGCGAAATTATTCAAACCTTAAGAGATCTACGTGAAAAGACCGATTGCGATGTTCTCACGGTAGGACAATATTTATCTCCAAGCTCCGAGCATTTACCGGTAAAGCAATTCTACACCCCTCAGGAATTTGAAGAGATCGGAAGATTTGCAAAATCCATTGGCTTTCCTCACGTGGCGAGTGGGCCTTTTGTGAGGTCTTCGTATTTTGCAGAAGAGCAAGTCAAACAAGATTTGTTTGCCTCGGAAGTTTCATTTCAGATTTCCCATTAAAAGGGTCCATAAGTTATTTCCAAAATGAGCGAAAACAGGTAGCCAGAGGCAATTTCTTTTTTGAAAAAGCCATCCTAAATAAATTCCCAAAATAAAATAGAAGTGAAAATAAAGAAGGTTTCCATGAGCGATGGCAAAAGCGAGGCTTGTGAACACATTGCCCCATCCTCTTCCGAATTTTTCAGACCCACTGGGGAGTAAAACCCCACGAAAAAGAATTTCTTCACAAAAAGCAGGCGTGAGGGCGAGCACGAAAATTTTGGCGATTCCTTCGGGCCAAGAATGAAAGGAGCTGAGCTGTTCATAAAAGGCTTCAAGAGAGGAAGGCGGTGGAAAGTATTTGTCTTGCAAGGAAATGAGCAGGTCTATCCCCAAAGATAAGATAAAAATTCCAATAAAGGTGAAAACTGTTTCTTTTCCAGTCGGTTTTTTCCAACTCGGCCAATTCAATAAATCTATTCCCTGCCCATAAGAAACAAGGGCTACGGGAGTTCCTACGAGCAAAATTTGGTTGAGAAAAATTCCTAAAAGACCCAGACTATTTTGAAGGAAGGCTCCCGCCAAAAAATAAACGAGCATGAGGGCCGCAAAGAACAAGAAGGCGCTTTTGGCTGAGAGAAGCGGGGTGAGTTCGAGATTTTGTTTCATGGAGGATAGTCTATAAAAAGCTCTTACAATTTATCAATGCATATGACTTTCAAAAGTTTATTTTTGACTTTCCGTCCTCTTAAGTTAAGAGGGGTTAGAGGGCGTTAAAAGGCCTTCTCTCCTCTTAGAAGAGGAGGAAATAATGAAGAAAGTTTATCTTATGGCAAATATATTAAAATTGGGCCTACCCAAGGGCTCTCTCCAAGAATCTACCTTCCGTCTTTTTAAGAAGGCGGGTTGGACGATCAATATTGGCTCGCGGGCCTATGTGCCATCTATCGACGATACAGAACTTTCCGGCTTGCTCATTCGCTCTCAAGAGATGAGCCGTTATGTGGAAAAGGGAGTGCTCGATGTGGGCTTGTGTGGCCGCGATTGGGTGATGGAAAATAATTCCGATGTGCATGAGGTTTGCGAGCTCAAGTATTCGAAGGCTACCCTAAACCCCATCCGTTGGGTAATTGCAGTGCCCACTGATTCTAAGATTGCCTCTTCAAAAGATTTAGATGGCAAGAGGGTTTCAACGGAACTGGTTCAATATACCCAGCGTTATTTGCAACAAAAAGGGGTGAAGGCTGAAGTGGAGTTTTCTTGGGGAGCGACTGAAGTGAAACCTCCTTTACTGGCCGATGCCATTGTAGAGCTTACAGAAACCGGCTCCTCGCTTCGTGCGAATAATTTAAAAATTATCGAATCGATTTTAGAATCGGTTACTGTGCTCATCGCGAACAAAAAAGCTTGGCAAGATTCTTGGAAGCGGCAAAAAATTGAGAATATTGCGATGATGCTCAATGGTGCTCTCATTGCCGAAACCAAAGTGGGTTTGAAAATGAATGTGCCCAAAAACAAACTCGAAGAAATTTTAAAAACTCTTCCCGCCCTTCATACTCCCACCATTTCTGAGCAAGGGGATTCCACCTGGGTTTCGGTAGAAATTATTCTTGAAGAAAAGAAAGTGCGAGAAATTATTCCTTCCCTTAAACGTGCCGGCGCCGAAGGCATTGTGGAATATCCTTTGAATAAGGTCATTTATTAACCGTTCGAAAGGAAAATCTCTTGAAGAAAGTGATTTATTAAAATACTTTTTCGCCATGAAAAAAGTGTTTGTATTTCTTTTCATCATCCTTTCCCCTTTTTCTCTTTTTGCTTCGACAACAGATCTTAAATTAGGCTACGAAACTTTTGTCAAAAAAGATTATCCGAATGCAGCCACTTTTTTAAAACAGGCCTCGCTTTCCAAAAACTCTCCCCTTCGAGATTACTATTTGTGGTCGCTTGGCAGCTCTTTTTTTGAGACAGGCAAACTCGATGAAGCGATTTCACTGCTCGAAGAGCTTCAAAAAAATGAACCCCAAAGTATTTTTGCGGCTGCTTCTTATGGCCCGCTTGCTTTGGCGATGCAGCAGAAGGGCGACAATGAAAAAGTAAAAAAGTGGGTGCCGGAAAATCTTTCGAAAATGAATAATGCGGCGAAAGGCCAAGCCACCTATGCGCTAGCTCTTGCGGAACAAGCGACGGGAGATAATGCCTCCGCCCAAAAACATTTCAAAGAAGTGGTGGTTCAATATCCGATTGTCGACGAAGCGAAGCTCGCCCAAATGCAACTTCAAAACGCGGGGATGATGATTACGCCAGCAGAATATGCCACACGAGGTGATCGTTTTTTGGCGAACAAAAATTATTCTTCAGCGTTAGACGCTTATCAAGAAGCGGGTGCACAAGCAGATTCTCTTTCTAAAGGGAAGGTACTTTATTTTTTGAAACGCTATAGTGAGGCGGCTTCCATTTTGATGTCTGATTCCCAAAAAGAAAGTCTTTATTATCGGGGGATGAGTTACGATAAAGCAGGTCAGAATGGATCTGCCAAATCTACTTTCCTCGAATTACACCAAAAATTTCCCGGTTCCCCGGAAGCCGCCGAAGCTTTGCAACTCGTGGTGAAAATGGAGCTCGGAGCCGGATCTATTTCAGAAGCGCAAAATACTGCGAGAATGATCATTCAAAATTATCCTGGCGGCAATTATCGAGACCGTGCTCTATGGCCCGTTGCCTGGAATGCTTATGAAAGAAAAGATTGGGAGAATGCAAAATTCTTTTTTGAAGAACTCAGCAAAGGCAAAACCGATCTTCCCACTCAGGCGCGGGGCTTATATTGGTTGGGGCGCGTTTATCAAAATGAAGGCAATGCCCAAAAAGCCCAAGAATATTTCAATCAAGCCGCCGAGCGTGCCCCTTTGAGTTATTATTCTTTCATGGCCTTAAAGAAATTAAAAAATTCGGCAGATATTTCTGAAGTGCCTGCCGTGCCCGCAAGTTGGAAAAACTTTTCTACTCCTGCTTTCAAGTCGGCGATTTCCCCCTCCCCCCAGCCCTCTCCCTCAAGGGAAGAGGGTGAATGGAACTATCATTGGCTCAAGGCCGAAGCGCTTTATCGGGCGGGTCTTGGGAGATATTCTCAAACAGAATTGATAGCGGCTCTCGATCAGAATGCGAATCATCCGGCAAATCTTTTTAAAATTTTAGAAGCCTCCAAAAGAACCGAGGCTTATTTTTTGCCAGTTCTTTTGGCGCAAAGATATTGGGATAAAGTAAAAGATATTTTTGCAGATCAAAACAGTGCAGAAAACTATCGCAACTCTTTTCAATTTGCTTATGCCTTTCGCACTCCAGTGCAACAGGCGGCGCGTGAAACGTCACTTTCGCCTTTTTTAATTGTGGGGCTCATGCGTCAGGAGTCTGCGTTTGAGCCTTGGATTGTTTCTTCGGCAAACGCACAAGGCCTCATGCAATTACTTCCCTCAACCGCGCGAGCGCGTGCAAGAACAGCGGGGATTGCGATGGGAGATTTATTTGATCCTGAAAAAAATATTGAGTTGGGTTCTGCGGAGCTGGCGGCTTTGCTTTCTCGATTTGGCGGAAACTGGGTGGATATGATTGCGGGATACAATGCCGGGCCGGGTCGTCCGCCTCAGTGGAGAGCTCAGTTTGGATCTTTGCCCGTCGATGAATATATTGAAGAAATCCCTTTCTCCGAAACGACCCTATATGTACGCCTCGTGCTCCGAAATTATTGGAGCTATGCTACGCTTTATCGTTAGAAACATAACTTAAACTAAATCTCCCCAATCTTCTTCATCTAAGGGTTTCAGAGAGTCTTCATGAGAAATTACTTTTAATTTTGGATCCTCTTCAAAAATATTTCTTTTCTTTTTCAGAAGAGAGGTTTTGTCTTGGTTTGTGGGTGAATGAGTTTGTTTCCGCTCCAGGGTGGCAGGACGATTTAGCTCAGCTACTAATTTTCCATTTCTGCAAATCTGGATCGTCTCACCCTTTTCTTCCACCGCTGCAATCAGCTTCGAGAGATTAGTTTTTGCCTCATGAATGTTCACCCTAATCATAGAGCCTCCTTAGCTAAGTCTAGTTTAGCTAAACTAAGCTAAGTGTCAAGACTCAAAATCTTTATTTTTTGACCATTTCCAACCTTGACACTCCTATGCAAGTGGTTTAATCTACCCAATAAGTGGTAAAAAGTGGTAAGTTTTAAGTTCTTTATGAGTTCAGGAAGGATGAGGCGATTGGGGAATCCACTCATTCAAAAAGGAAAAGTTAGTAAAAGAGTCATGAGCGAAGCGTCAGACTTGTTCTGCGCTGAGCGAAAAGAAAGGGGGGTTCGGGGCGGCGCGGTTTACTGCGACCCCCGATCCATATGTTCAGGGGTAGGTTCGAAAATACTATCGATCCCAAAGGGCGAATTTCGGTTCCATCGAAATTTCGCGAGGTGCTTTCGGCCAACTACGACGACCGCTTGATTATCACTAATTTCGACGGCTGTTTGTGGGCTTATCCCTACAAAGAGTGGCAGCTCATTGAAGAAAAAGTTTCAGCACTTCCGCAGTTCAAAGCGGAAGTGAGGGCGTTTCAGAGAGCATTCGTTTCAGCAGCAAGCGAATGTCCTATTGATAAACAAGGAAGAACCCTCATTCCGCCTTCGCTTCGAGAATATGCAGGCATTGAGCGGGAAGTGGTTTTTGTGGGCATGGTGAAGCGAATTGAAATTTGGGCGAAGAATCGTTGGTTGAAAGAATTTGAAAAATCGCAAGAAAAAATTGCTTCCTCCATAGAGGAGCTTGCAAATCTAGGAATATAAACATGTTGAATCTGCAAAACTATGAAGATGTCGCTGTGATTCATCTCGAGGGAGAATTAGGGCCTTCTGAAATGGATCAAGTGGGGAAAACCCTTTTTTCACTTTTACATAAACGGCAAACCAAAATGGTATTGAATTTTCAAGCGGTGGATCATGTCCATTATCCTAGCATTCATCCTTTGCTAGATGCCATTTTAAAACTCAAGCGCTTTCAAGGAGACTTAAAGTTTGCGGGCATGAACGATTACACCAAACGGATTTTCCGTTTCATGGGGATGAACGATTTTGTGGAAAATTTTGAAACGGTTCCAGAGGCGGTACTCGCTTTTAGATCCGATTGGAGAACTTGGCATTGAAAAGCAGTAGCCAGTGATTAGTTGCCAGTGCTTATGACAACTGTGATTCACAAGCCTGTTCTTTTAAAAGAAGTTGTGGAGTGGATGAACATACAGCCTAAGGCTTGTTATGTAGATGGGACCGTCGGCGGGGGAGGTCATGCAGAAGCTCTCTTGAATGCGATGGGCCCCGAGGGAATCTATGTTGCCATTGATCGAGATTTGGAAGCCTTGGCGCGCGCGAAGCAAAGACTTGAGAAGTTTGAAGGACAAATCCATTTTGTTCATGGAGTTTTTTCGGAGCTTCCCTCGATTCTTCGAAGCTTAAAGATTGAACAAGTGAATGGTGTTTTGGTGGATTTAGGGGTTTCGAGTTTTCAAGTCGAAGAAGCTCTGCGTGGATTTAGTTTCATGAAGGAAGGGCCCTTGGATATGCGGATGGACCCTTCGACTCCCCCTCGACAAGCGGGGGGTCGCTCAGGACAGGCCCTTCCAATGGAAGGATGGACAGCCGCTGACATCGTGAATGAGTTTTCAGAAGAAGATTTAGTCGAGATCTTTCATAAATTTGGGGAGGAACGGTTTTCACGGCGAATCGCTCGAGCCATTGTTGCTTTTCGCCGTGATCAACCGTTCTTATTCACGCAAGATCTGGCTCAGTTGGTAGACCGAGCGGTGCCGCCTCCCTTCAAACGGAAGGCGTCCCGAGTGCATCCCGCGACGCGCGTCTTTCAAGCCCTACGGATTGTTGTCAACCAGGAGCTGGATCATTTAGAGAAGTTCTTGAACCTAGATTTTGATTTTTTAATCCAGGGGGGGCGGCTCGAGATCATCAGTTTTCATTCTTTGGAAGATAGAAAAGTGAAATGGCGTTTCCGGGAGAGAGAGGATTTGAAGGTGCTCACTAAAAAGCCCATTTCTCCGTCAGAATTAGAGTTGGAAGATAATCCAAGATCCCGAAGCGCGAAATTGCGGGTGGCAGAAAAAATTTGAATTGAACGAAAATGAGGGGAGAGGGTTTATGCAAGTAGCCAATTCGGTTTGGGTGAATACCTCGGGCATGAAGAGACAACATCCCTTTACGAAGGTTGACCGTATGAAGGGAGCGGTGTTTAAATATATCTTTACTCTCATTGTTTTGGCTTTCTTTTGTTCTCTTTTCTACATTTGGTCTAGAATTCAGGTGGTCAATATTGGTTATGAAATTAACCGAGGCCTTGCTCTGAAGGAAAAACTCATCGAAGAAAACAAAAGACTCAGCCTGGAAGTTGCCACTTTGAAATCGCCGGTTCGCTTAGAATCTCTCGCTAAAAATCAATTTCAAATGGATCTTCCGCAAAAATCACAAATACTGAACCATTATGAAGCAAGGCCGGCAGAAGTTATCGTGGCAAGGCCCGAAAAAATGGTTCCCACAAAATCCATTCTCCCTAAAGTTGACAAAAAGCTCACTGTCACTTCTGCATTAAAATCTAAGAAAGAAAGCCAAGAGAAGGGGATCAAAAAATCTGAAGATAAAAAAAGCATGAAGGTGGCAAGTTTAACAACAGCGGCAACCAAGAGATAATTTTTTTAGCCTTCTTAGTGTTTACATTCCGGGCAAAGAGTCTTTTAAATGTGGAGTCCCCCCAAGAGAGTTCCTCCCCGTTATTTTTCTGAACGCCGAGTTAAATTTCGGATTCTGTTTATCGCTCTTTTTTGTTTTTTGTTTTATGTGGTAATCGTGGGGCGCACTTTCTCGCTGCATCTCACCGATAATCTAAAACTTTCAAGGCTTGCCCAGGCTCAATACCAAAAGAAGATTACCTTGGCCCCTAAGCGTGGGAATATTTACGATTCGAATGGGGAAGAACTCGCCATCGATGTGAAGGTAGATTCCATCTACGCTAATCCTAAAGCCCTCAATGCCAATCAAGATTTATCTAAGCAACTAGCTTCTATCCTCAGCCTCGATTTTGAAAAGGTAGAAAAGCTTCTGGCGAAAGAAAAAAAGTTTGTTTGGCTCAAGCGTTGGGTGAGTGCAGAAGAATCCACGAAGGTGCAGGCCTTGCGTCAAGAAGGCCTGGGAATTGTGAAAGAATATAGGAGGTTCTATCCCAACAGAAGACTTGCCGCGACCATTTTAGGCGCGGTGGGCTTAGATTCGATGGCCTTGGGGGGCTTGGAGATTTTTTACGATAAATACCTCAAGTCAAGCTCTGAGCCCGTCGTCATTGATCAAGATGCCCGAGGTCAGAGCTATATTCCGAATACTTTTTATGATTTAGAAAATACGCACCATCTGACTCTCACCCTCGATAAAACCATTCAGTTCATTACCGAAAAAGAACTTTCGGAAGCCGTTGAAAAAACCCAAGCCAGAAGTGGCATCGCCGTGGTGATGAATAGCCGCACGGGTGAGATTTTGGCGATGGCTTCTTACCCTGATTTTGATCCAAACCAATATGGCGACGCGGATACGGGCCATTGGAAAAATAAGGTGGTGACGGATAGTTTTGAGCCCGGCAGTATTTTTAAGGCAGTAACGGCAGGGGCGGCTTTAGAAAGCGGCAAAGTTGATTTGAGCCGTAAGTTCAATTGCGAGGGAGGAGCTTATAAGATCGATAAGTTCACCATCAGCGACCATGGCGGGGGTTACGGCATGATGACCTTGCCAGAGATTATCCGCGTTTCGAGCAATATTGGTTCGCTGAAGGTGGCTCAATACATTGGGCGCGATGCTTTTTCGAAAGCGGTGCTCGATTTTGGCTTTGGCTCTAAAACCGGCATCGATTTGCCGGGAGAAGTGAGCGGCATCATGTCTTCGCCAAAAAATTGGTCGATCTTGCAGCTCAGCACCATTGCCTTTGGGCAAGGAATTTCGGTAACTCCTATTCAAGTTGTAACAGCTTATTCGGCGATTGCCAATGGAGGGTATTTGATGAAACCTTTCATTGTACAGAAAATTGTAGATAGCAAAGGAGAAGCGGTAAAAGAAAATCACCCTCAAATTGTGAGAAAGGTTTTAAGCGAAACGAACGCGCGCAAGCTAGTAGAAATGCTAAAACTCGTGGTGGGGCCTGGAGGAACAGGAACGGCAGCCCAGGTGGAAGAATATGGAACCGCTGGAAAAACAGGAACGGCGCAAAAAGTGATGGAGGGAAAGGCAGGATATGCCGATGGAAAATTCATCGGCAGTTTCGTGGGGATTGCACCTGCGGACGATCCGCGCATTACCGTGCTTGTTTCCCTTAATGAACCGAAGGGAAACCACTTTGGTGGGGTGGTGGCGGCTCCCGTCTTCAGAGAGATTGTAAGAAAGGTGCTTCCGTATTTGCGAGTACCGCCCATTGGAAATAAAGGCCCCATCATTCTCACCAAAGAAGATAAAAAAGCCGAAAGCCAAGTGGCTCAAGGGTCAAAGGAAGAAAAACCAAAAAAGGTGCTCTCTCAAAAAGAAAATGACAAAAATTCGTTCAAGCTCCGTTTGGCAGAAACACCGTTAGCTAAAAAAGCAAAAACGGCCGATCCTCCTAAAACGGAAGATAAATTAAAGGCGGAAGTTCCCGTTGAAATGACCGAAGTCAGCCCAGGTTTATATAAGGTGCCCAACTGGGCCGGAAAGCCTTTGCGAGAAATCATGAAATCGTGGGATCGTCAGGATATAAAATTAATCGTGGAGGGTTCGGGCCTTTGCAGTGAGCAAAAACCGGCGCCAGGAGAAGTAATTAAAGCGGGTTCAGAAGTAAAATTATTATTTAAACCTCCTTCTTCAACTTAACGCATGAACTTGAAAACACTCCTTAGCGGAATTGAGCTCCTTCAAACTTCCAACATTCCTGCGCTGGAAATTAGCCAGCTTGCCTACGACTCCCGTAAGGTGATTCCAGGAACTTTGTTTGTCGCGATCCGCGGAACCGAGCGGGATGGGCATCAGTATATCTCTCAAGCCATTTCTCAAGGAGCCACCGCTATTGTATGCGAAGCAGATTTCAACTCCGCTCCTCTGACCGAAAAAGCGATTTCATTTTTTAAAGTAAAAAACGCGCGCGTGGCGCTCTCTCGGCTATCGCGCAATTTTTTTGAATCTCCCAGCCGCTGCATGAAAGTAGTGGGAATCACCGGCACGAATGGGAAAACCACCATTTCTTATTTGGTCGAGGCCATTTTAGAGCGAGCCCATTTTTCTCCCATCGTGATTGGCACCGTTAATTTCCGCCATGCAGGAAAAGTTTTTCCCTCTAGCCACACGACTCCGGAATCGCTCGATCTGGGAGCATTTTTGAAAGAAAGGAGCCAGGAAGGGGGAGATGCCTTGGTGATGGAAGTTTCTTCCCATGCCCTCGATCAGCATCGGGTTGATGAAATTGATTTCGATGTGTGCGTCTTTTCAAATCTCACCACGGATCATTTAGATTATCATTCTAGTTTGGAAGATTACTTTGCCGCCAAGGCCAAACTTTTTCGTGAGCTTTTGCCCTCTAGCTCGAAGAAAGATAAAGGGGCCGTTTTAAACTTGGATGATCCCTGGGTACTGAGGCTTAAAAAAGAAATTCAAATTCCGGTTTGGGGGGTTTCTCTTCATTTGCAAGAAGCCGCTGTGTTTCCTTTGTCTAAAAAAATCACCGTGGAGGGAATAGAGGCCCAAATCAAAACGCCGAAGGGGAATTTTATGCTTCAGAGTTCTTTGCTGGGCGAATTCAATTTATTTAATTTAATGGCTGCCACTGCGGTGGGCATTGCTCTGAAGATTCCCCTCTCCGCCATCCAAGAAGCCCTCCAAGGAATTCAAGGGGTGCCTGGGAGACTAGAGAGAGTGAAAAATTCGCGGGGAATTCATGTGTTCGTAGATTATGCCCATACCCCCGATGCCTTGAAAAATGTGTTACAGACCCTTCGACAATTCATGGGGCCCAAACCCGTTCAGGAGAATGCCCCCCGTTTGATTACTGTTTTTGGCTGTGGGGGGGATCGCGATAAAAGCAAAAGGCCCCTCATGGGGGAGGAAGTAGCAAAATATTCTGACGAAGCCATCGTTACCAGCGATAATCCTCGTACGGAAGAGGCGCAGTCGATTTTAGAAGATATTTTGGTGGGTTTGAAATCAGAGGGCTGGAAAGAAAACGAAAATTTTTGGGTGGAACCCGATCGAAAAAAAGCGATAAGCCTCGCCCTTTCGAATGCAAAACCCGGGGATATGGTTCTCATCGCAGGAAAAGGCCATGAAGATTACCAGATTTTGGGTCGGCAAAAAATTCATTTTGATGATCGTGAAGTGGCTAAGGAGTGTTTGAATTGAAATGGAGTCTGCAAGAAATTCTAAAAGCAAGCGGCGGCACTCTTCTTCAAGGAGATGCAAAGACACTCGTGAGTGCTATTTCTACCGATAGCCGAACCCTTCAAAAAGGGGATTTTTTCCTTTGTTTGGTGGGTGAAAAATTCGATGGGCATCATTTTATCGAAGAAGTGCTTTCAAAGGGAGCAGCGGGCATTATTCTTCAAAAAGATCGATGGAAAGCATTTGCTTCGCCCATCCCCTTTTTGGGGGTTGCAGATACCCTTCATGCCTATGGAAATATCGCCCGGGCCTGGCGTCGAAAATTTACGATTCCTCTCGTCGCCATTGGGGGAAGCAATGGGAAAACCACCACCAAAGATATGAGCGCAGCCGTTCTTTCTGCTCAATTTAACACGCTGGCAACCGAAGGAAATTTAAACAATCTTATTGGCGTTCCCAAAATGCTCCTTAAGTTGAACGAAAAACACGAAGCGGCCGTGATAGAAATGGGCATGAACGATTTTGGCGAAATGGCTCGCCTGACTGAAATTGCAGAACCCACCATAGGGCTTCTCACCAACACGGGTTTCGAGCATGTGGAGAAGATGAAAGATTTAGCCGGAGTGGCCCGCTCGAATGGAGAAATGTTCGAAGGCCTCCCTTCAGGAGCTTTGGCTTTAATCAATGAGGATGATGCCTATATTCCGCAAATGCCCACTCGGGCATACAAAATCACCTTTGGGCTCGAGAAACCCGCCACGATTTTTTGCGCGCGCTATGATTTAAGTGAAAAGGGCATTCAACTTGAAATTCGATATTTGGGGAAAACTTATTCCTTTGAAGTGCGGGCCTACGGAAAAGCGAATGTAAAAAACGCGCTGGCCGCTTTGAGTATAGGTTTTGCCCTGGGCATCGACCCTCTCAAAATGCGCAAAACGCTGGCTGCATACCAGGGGCGCGCAATGCGGTTGGAAATTTTAAAGCTTAAAAAAGGCCTTACCCTTTTGAATGATTGCTATAACGCAAATCCTTCTTCGATGGTGGCCGCTTTGGAAACGCTGGTGTCCTTAAAAAAAGGGGAAAGCACCCTTGCGATTTTAGGGGAGATGCGAGAGCTCGGAAATTTTTCTGAAGAAGGCCACCGCCAGGTGGGAGAGGCCGTGGCTCGGCACCATATTTCGCATTTGATTTCAGTGGGGCCTCATTCGAAGGTAATGCTAAAAGGAGCAATCCAAGGGGGGATGAAGCGCGATCAATGTTTGGCGGTGAGTGTTCAAGAGGAAGCCCACGAAAGAATCTTTTCTTGGGTTTTAGAATCAAAGGCAGTGCTGGTGAAAGGATCGCGCGGTGCCCAGATGGAAAAAATTTCGGAGTTTATCAAAGGAAAATTTTCTTAAAAAAGTGGGCATTGGCAAGGTGCCACATCAAAAATTGAGGGATCATGTTTTATCAATATCTTTACCCGCTTCACGAATATTTTCAGCTTTTCAATGTGTTTAAATATATTACCTTCCGGAGTTTTGCGGCCTTAATGACAGGCATGCTGATTTATTTTCTTTTTGGTCAGCGCCTCATTGAATTTTTGGGGCAAAAGCAGTGGGGGCAATATATTCGAGGGGAAGGGCCCGAACACCACCAAGTGAAAAGGGGAACCCCTACGATGGGAGGTGTCCTCATCATTATCGCGGCGCTGATCTCTACTTTATTGTGGGGAAATTTAACGAATGGATACACCTGGCTTTGCATTTCGGTATTTGCGGCTTTCGGTGCGGTGGGGTTTTGGGACGACTATAAAAAACAAATTAAAAAACACAACGAAGGTTTGAAGGGGCGCTATAAGCTTTTATTCCAATTCACTTTTGCGGGCCTGGCCGCTTATTTCATGATTACGGAGTTAGGTTTTAACACCCAACTTTATGTTCCTTTCCTCAAGCATTTTCATCCTGATTTGGGTTGGTATTATATTCCGGTCATGATGCTCGTCATGGTGGGAGCTTCCAATGCCGTGAATCTTACGGATGGGCTCGATGGCCTCGTTTCTGTGCCCAGCATTACGGCCTTTGCGACCTACGGTTTTTTGGCCTACATCGCGGGTAACTTTAAAATTGCGGAGTATCTCCAAGTGGCTTCTGTTCCGGGAGCGGGAGAAGTTTCTGTCTTTTGCGCGGCAGTGATGGGTGCTGTGATTGGCTTTCTTTGGTATAATGCCCACCCGGCCGAAATTTTTATGGGAGACGTAGGCTCGCTTTCCCTCGGAGGGGCGCTGGGCCTTGTATCGCTTATCACCAAAAATGAGTTATTGTTGGTGGTAGTGGGCGGGATTTTTGTGCTTGAAACTTTATCGGTCATTACGCAGGTGATTTCTTTTCAGCTCACGGGAAAAAGAATTTTTCGCATGGCGCCTATCCACCACCATTTTGAACTCAAGGGTTGGGCGGAGCCCAAAGTGATCGTGCGTTTCTGGATTATTAGTTTGATATTGGCAATTTTATCGTTAGCAACACTCAAAATTCGTTAACCTAATATAAATGGAACTTTCTAACAAAACCATTCTCGTTTTAGGCCTTGGCACCACCGGCCTTGCCGTCTGTGAATTTTTGCTCAAGCGCGCAGCGACGGTGGTGGGGGTAGATGACCTCCCCTTGGCGCTTTTAAGCCCCAAAGTGGAGAAGCTCACTCTCCAAGGAGTGAAAATTTTTTCGCACAGCGAAGAATTTCAAATAGAATGGGATAAAATTTCTTTAATGATTGTGAGCCCCGGAGTACCCTTGAACCATTTGCTTGTTTTGGAGGCTTTAAGAAGAAAAATTCCGGTGCAAGGAGAACTCGAATTTGCCTCTCAATTTTTCACTTCGCCCGTAATCGCTATTACCGGGACCAACGGTAAATCAACAACCACCGAACTCACAGGCGCCTTATTTGAAAATGCGGGCTTTAATGTGGCGCTGGGCGGAAATTTAGGCACCCCCTGGCTAAAGTTAATCGATGAGAATCCGAAGCCCGATTGGGCCATTTTAGAAGTGAGCAGTTTTCAATTAGAAAGCATTGAATGTTTTCATCCGAAAATTTCCATGATCTTGAATATTACAGATGACCATTTCGAACGTCACCAAAACATGCAAGGCTATCGATCTGCCAAAGGACGCATTTGGCTCAATCAAACTCCCGCCGATTTTCTCATTTACAATGTAAACGATGTGCAGGTGCTCAAGGCCACCGAAGGGGCCGTCTGCAAAAAAATACCTTTTAGCTCCACCGAGCATGTCAAAGGAATTTATTGGGATAGCGAAGAAACTTTGTTCTCACAAGTGAGTGGAGCAGAAAGAATCTATTCTCTTAAGAAAAGTTCTTTAAACGGTTTGCACAATATTGAAAATATGATGGCCGCCATTGCAGCGGCGGAACTCGCTGGCATTTCACAGGAAGTGATCGAAAAAACGCTTCAAAATTTTAAAGCCCTTCCTCATCGTTTGGAATTCGTGCGGGAGCAAGACGGGATAAGATATTACGACGATTCGAAAGGAACCAACGTAGGCGCTGTTGCGATGTCACTTGCGAGCTTCGAAGACCCTGTCATTCTCATTTTAGGGGGTAAAGACAAGGGCGGGGATTATAGAATCCTCAGGGCTTTGGTGAAAAACAAGGTTCGCGCCCTGGTGCTTTTAGGAGAGGCGAAGGAAAATATACGGCTTGCGTTGGAAGGAACCGCTCCCATGCTTGAAGCTGGTTCGATGCAAGAAGCTGTTTTGCGTTGCCGAGAACTTGCCAAGACTGGAGATGTGGTTTTGCTCTCGCCGGCTTGTTCGAGCTTTGATATGTTTAGGGATTATAAACATCGGGGAGATGAATTTCAAAAATGGGTCAAACAGCTATAGATAAGCTTTCTTGGCCTTGTGTTACCCATTTTAGTTTTTTGTTTAATATTTTTGGAGCGGAAAGAATGGAACAACGTCGAGTGGATTATTGGATTTTAATTTCTGTTTTGCTTCTTGTTTTTACGGGAGTGATGATGGTTTATTCGGCTTCCGCCATTAACGCGAACGAAAAATACCACGATGCCTATTATTTTTTGAAACGAGAAATCGTTTTTGCCCTCATTTCGATTGGCATGCTCTTCACGATGATGAAGATTAATTATCATAAATATTGGAAAATGGTTTATCCCTTTATGGCAGTTACCATTCTTCTTTGTGTTTTGGTGGCGATTCCCGGCATTGGCATTAAAGCCGGAGGAGCGCGACGGTGGTTGGGTTTGGGCCCCTTCACTTTTCAGCCTTCTGAAATGGTAAAGCTCTCATTCATTTTATTCATGGCCTACTCTCTCGCAAAAAAACGAGACAAGATGGAAAAGTTTACCATTGGGGTTCTGCCGCATCTGGCAGTGGCGGGAGTGATGATGGGGCTCATTCTGGTTCAAAAAGATTTAGGAACGACTTTTACCTTGGGCGTGGTTCTTATGATCCTTCTTTTTGTAGGAGGAACGCGCCTTTCTTACCTGGCGGGTGCAATTTTGTTTTCTATCCCGGCCTTATACCTACTGGTATTTTCGGTCGATTATCGTCGTCAGAGAATTTTAGCCTTTCTCGATCCTTGGACCCACATCAGCAGCTCAGGTTTTCAAATTATACAATCTTATGTGGGCTTCAACGTGGGGGGGCTTTGGGGAGCGGGTTTGGGACAAGGAAAGCAAAAGCTCTTTTTTCTTCCCGCCGCCCACACCGATTTTATTTTATCGGTGCTCGGAGAAGAGTTGGGCCTTTTTGGAGTTCTCACGGTGATCATGCTTTTTTTAATTATTCTTGTTCGGGGTTTTCGTGCCGCTTTGAAAGCGCCCGATTTGTTTGGGATGTACTTGGCTTTGGGAATTACTTCGCTCATTGGAGTACAATCGCTCATTAATTTTGGAGTGGTGATGGGATTACTTCCCACCAAGGGCTTGCCCCTTCCCTTTATTAGTTATGGGGGCACTTCTCTCATTGTGATGTCGGCCTGCATGGGAATGGTGCTCAACATCGCCTCCCAAGCGGGAACAAGAACCGATGTAGCCACACCTCCTGAAAAAAATTATTTGGCCAACCGATCGAAGGCCGTTCCTTCTTAGTTTTAAGAACTTGTTTAGAAAATTAAAAGTCGTTAAAAGAAAATTATGAAAATTATTTTTGCCGGCGGAGGCACCGGCGGACATTTGTATTCGGGAATTGCGCTGGCGGAGGAGTTTTTGGCAATTTCCGAGCACAGTGCTTCGCCAACAGAAGGAGAAAAGAAAGAAGTGCTTTTTGTTGGTACTCCATATGGCCTCGAAAAAGAAATTGTTCCAAAAAATGGATATCGCTTGGAGTTTATTCCTGTAAAGCCCTTAAAGGGGAAAGGAGTTTTATTTCGCCTCAACACCTTGGCTCAAATTCCTTATGCTTTTTGGAAATCTTTTTTGCTTTTGAAAAAAGAAAAACCTGATTTAGTTTTTGGGATTGGAGGCTATGCCTCGGGCCCGGTGACCCTCATGGCTCATTTCATGGGAATTAAAACGGCCATTATTGAGCAGAATTCTATGCCGGGCATCACCAACCGAATTTTAGGGAAGTTCGTGAATCGAGTTTTTATTTGTTTTGAGAATGCCAGAAAATTTTTCAATCTGAAAAAAACAGTTTTAACAGGAAATCCGGTGAGGAGAGGTTTTTTTAACTCTCCCCAAGCCCCTCTTCTAAGAAGGGAAGAAAAAGCATTTACACTTCTTATTCTCGGCGGTTCACAAGGAGCGAGGTCGATCAATCAAGCGATCGTCAGAGCAGCCCCTCAGTTAGCGAACATCAAAATTATTCATCAAACTGGCAAAACTGATTTTGAAGAGGTGAAAAAATCTTATGAAGAGAAAAATATTTCTGCGAAAGTTTACGACTTCGTCCAAAATATTCAGGAGCTTTATGCCCAGGCAGATTTAATAATTGCTCGGTCAGGCGCTGGCACTGTGACTGAAATTCAGAATATGGGGAAAGCTGCCATTTTTATCCCTTATCCTTATGCCGCCGATGACCATCAGCGAGTGAATGCCTTAGAGATGCTTCAGGCAGGGGCCGCTCGAGTGATTTTAGATCAGGCCTTGAGCCCTGAGAAATTGGAAAATGAAATTAGATACTTAATAGATCGCCCCGAAGAGCTTGCACGCATGGCCGAAGCCTCTAAAAGGCTCTCTCACCCTCAGGCAGCGGAAGAAATCTTAAGAATTTGTAGAGAAATGGTTTTGAAGGGTTGAAAAATTTCTTCGAGTCTGGGTAGTGCTTTGGATAGACTCGATGATAGAGAATCTCGATTTATTCAAGATGAGCGAATAAATGTTTAAAAAAATCCAACATATTCATTTCATAGGCATTGGTGGAATAGGCATGAGCGGCATTGCGGAGGTTCTTTTAACCTTGGGGTATAAAATTTCGGGTTCGGACCAAAAACGTTCTCCCATTACCATTCGCCTGGCCAAAAAAGGGGCCAAGATTTTTTATGGCCATAAAGCCGCTCATGTGGAGAACTCGCATGTAGTAGTGATTTCCTCGGCCGTGCGACCCACGAATCCAGAATGGGTGGCTGCAAGTGAAAAGGGAATTCCGGTGATTCGACGGGCGGAAATGCTGGCCGAACTCATGCGTTTAAAATATGGCATCGCAGTCGCGGGAAGCCATGGAAAAACAACCACCACCTCGCTCATTGCGCACATTCTTTATAAAGCGAAGCTAGACCCCACTCTCGTCATCGGTGGACGGGTAAAAAGCTTTCGTTCCAATGCCAAGCTTGGGAAAGGAGAATTCCTCGTGGCGGAGGCCGACGAATCCGATGGTTCTTTCATGAAGCTTTCTCCTACCATCGCGGTGATCACCAATATCGATCCCGAGCACATGGACCATTACCAAGATTTTAACGAACTCAAGCAAACCTTCATCCACTTTGCGAATAAAGTTCCATTTTACGGGGCGGTGGTAGCCTGTTTGAATCATCCAACCGTTTTAGAAATCATCCCCCAAATCAAGAAACGAGTGATCACCTATGGCTTAGAAGACAACGCAGATTTTTATGCTCGTTCGATTTCGCAACAAGGCATGCAGGTTCATTTTGAAGTGTATCGAAAAGGGCTTTTGCTCGGCACGGTGAAGCTGAAGCTCGCGGGCTTGCACAATGTTTATAATGCCCTTGCCTCGATTGCGGTGGGAATGGAGCTCGATATTCCGTTTTCTAAAATCGTGCAAGGCCTAGAGACTTTTCAAGGCATCGAACGGCGCATGGAAACCGTTTATCGCGGGAGAAACGTGCTAGTCATCGATGATTATGGGCATCATCCAGAAGAAATTAAGGCGACCCTCTCCGCCCTTCGTTTGGCTTTTCCTAATAATCGCATTGTCACTCTCTTTCAGCCCCATCGTTATACGCGTACCCGAGATTTGTTTGAAGAATTTACCTTCGCTTTTGGTAATACCGATCTTCTCTTGCTCACTGAAGTTTACGCCGCTGGCGAAGACCCTATTGCTGGTATTAACGGCGAAAAGTTGGCCCAAGCGATGCTGGCAAAATCAAACCTGGGGGGCGTTTTATTCAAGGCCGATAAAGAAAGCCTGGCAGCAGAAGTGGCTAAGCTTTTACAGCCCAACGATATCGTGGTGACTCTAGGGGCCGGCGATATCTTCAAGGTGGGCCGTAAACTTGCCCAGTATCTTCGTAAAATGGAAAAAAATTCCCTGCTTTTGAAGCTCAACGCTTTACACCGCCATTAAAATCCCTTAAAACTTTTGTTACTATGCAAACTATTCTTTTCGAAAAAGGCTTTGAAACTTCTTCTTTTGCGCGCTCCTCGAATGTTTGGAAATCGGAGCTTCGCTCCTTGGTGAAGGGCGAATGGATGGAAAATGAGTCCTTGGCCCGTTATACCACCATAAAAGTAGGGGGAGCCGCTGATGTCCTTTTCTTTCCGGCAAGTGTTGAAGAGCTCTCCACGGCCGTAAAATTTTGCAGGAAAAATAATATCCCCTCCTTTGTATTGGGCCATGGCAGCAATCTTTTGGTTCGCGATGGTGGAATTCGCGGCTTGGTGATTCGTCTGCATCGTTGCTTGAATCATTTTAAAGTGGAAAAAGAAGAAGGAAATGAAGTGTGGCTTCGTGCCGAAGCAGGCTTAGCCACCCCTAAACTTGTCGAATTTTGCCGCCAGCAAGGCTACACGGGAATTGAAAGTTTATATGGAATTCCGGGAAGTGTGGGCGGTGCCATCATTATGAATGCAGGCACCCGCGAAGGAGAAGTGGGAGAAGTGGTAGGCGAAATACAAGTTTTAGATTCGATGGGGGAGATGAAAACTTATTCCAAAAAGAAACTTCATTTTGAATATCGTGATTTAGATATTCCTCGTTCTGAAATCGTTTTGAATGTTTTGCTCCAACTTAAAAAATCAAACTCGGAAGAAGTTTCGAGCAAACTTTCCTTTTTTCAAAAACGCCGCTATGAAACACAACCGCTTGATCAACCCAACATGGGATCCGTTTTTAAGAATCCTCCTAAGAAATTTGCGGCACAAATCATCGAAGAGCTGGGGCTTAAGGGCGTAAGGGTAGGGGGGGCTCGGCTTTCCGAGATGCATTCTAATTGGATTGTAAACGAGGGCAAAGCGACGGCAAAAGATGTATGGGCCTTAATCGGCCTCATTAAAGATAAAGTAAGAGAAGCCAGTGGCATTAAACTCGAAGTGGAAGTGAAAGTGGTGGGGGAGAAGTAAATTTTCCATGTCCAAATTCAAAAACAAAAAAGTGGGCGTTTTGTTGGGCGGGATGTCGAGCGAGCGGGAGGTTTCCCTGCGTTCGGGCAAAGCGATTGCCGAGGGCTTACGTAAAAAAGCTTATGAGGTGATCGAAATCGATGTCGATTCAAACCTTCCCGAAAAATTGAAAAAAGAAGGCGTTGAAGTGGCCTTTATTGCCCTCCATGGAAAGTACGGAGAAGATGGTGCCATTCAAGGCTTGCTCGAAATCATGAAAATTCCCTATACGGGTTCGGGCATCCTCGCTTCGTCGGTGGCCATGGATAAAATCCTCACCAAAAAAATCCTTCAGGAACGGGGTTTTCTAACGCCTTTATTCGCTTTTTTTGATTCTACAAAAGATTCCCCCGATGAGTTTGCCAAGCATTTTGTCCTTTCTTATCCTGTTATCGTCAAACCTTCCCGCGAGGGTTCTACCATTGGAATTACGCGTGTGGAGCAAGCAAGTGAGTTGAAAGCAGCCCTCTTGGAAGCCGCCCGTTACGATGCTCGTGTTCTCGTAGAAGAGTTTGTGAGCGGCCAAGAAGTAACGGCCGGGGTGGTGAATGGCCAAGCCCTTCCCTTAATTGAGGTTGTGCCCAAAAGCGGCTTTTACGACTTCCAGTCGAAATACACCCAAGGGGCCACGGAGTATATCCTCCCGGCTCGCTTATCTGAGAAATTGACGCGAGAAATTCAAGAGAGCACCCTTGAAATTTATCAAGAGTTGGGCTGCGAAGGCTGCGCACGGGCCGATTTTATTGTAGACGATTTGGGGCGATTCTTTTTCTTGGAGATCAATACCATTCCGGGCATGACCGAGACTTCTCTCATTCCTAAGGCCGCCGCCAAGGCAGGCTTCAATTTCGAAAATTTAGTGGAAAAATTGTTAGATTCTTCTCGACTCAAACTCCAATGAGGTGTAAATATGAGGAGTGTTTTTTTGCTCGAGTTCGGGGTCATTCAATTCAATTTAAAGAAGACTTAATCTTAAGTGAATCTTTCCTCTCAACACAGTGCCACAAGAGATGTTGAAGGGGAAGCTTCAATCCGCTTGAGGCGGAATCGATGGGAAAGATTAAAGTTTTTAGAAGAAACAATGTGAAAGTTGCCAATCGAAAGCGACGTTTAAAGATCGCTTTTCGTTCTTTTTGGCTCACATTGATTCTCATGCTCGTGTTTTTGGGTCTTCGCCAATTAGGGATGCACCTGGATTCGCTTCGAGTGAATCAAATCCAGGTGACGGGGGTAGTTTCTCCTCTCAATTCTGAAAAGGTGATTTCGATGGCGGGTGTTCAAGTGGGAATGCCCATTTTTGGAATCAATTTGAACGAGGTAATTCGCCGCCTTCAAGAAAATCCTTGGATCGATAAAGTAAAGCTGAGTCGGCGTCTTCCCCATACTTTTCTCATTGAAGTGACCCCCCATCAAGCCAAAATGATCTTAAGTTTAGGTCAGTTTTACTATTTGGGAGCGCGTGGGGAAATTTTCAAGGAATTAAAAGACAAGAGCGACTCTTGGGACTTGCCTTATTTTACAGGTTTTAGCCGAGCGGAAATTGAGCAAGATCCGCCTCGGGCCCGTGAAATGTTTGATCAGGCTTTAAAACTTCTGGCAGAGTATGAATCGCTTCCTCTTTCTAAAGACTTGGGCTTATCGGAGATTCATTATGATCGAGTTTTGGGCTTTAGTCTCTATCCAGAAAAAACGAAAATGCGGGTTTTGATAGGTTTTGATGACTTTCAAAATAAATTCAAACGCCTCAGCTTGGCGTACGAAAAATTGAAGGAAACCAACAAATCTTTTGCCTCCATCGATCTCAATTATGAAGGCAAAGTGATTTTCACGATGTAGAAATAAAAATTTAACCTTGATACTTTTAAGAGGGGATTTCAGGGATGTCAAAAAAAGGAGAATTGATCGTAGGGCTCGATATCGGAACCACAAAAGTGGCGGCTATTGTGGGAGAAATCACCGATGATGGAATCGATATCATTGGAATTGGCTCTCATCCTTCCCGAGGTTTGAGAAAAGGGGTGGTCATTAACATCGAATCCACGGTGGAATCGATTAAAAAAGCTATTTCGGAGGCCGAGCTCATGGCCGGCTGCGATATTACTTCCGTTTATGCGGGCATCGCCGGCGGGCACATCAAAGGAATTAACAGCCACGGAATTGTGGCGATTAAAGATCGAGAAGTTCGTGAAACGGATGTCCACCGCGTGATTGATGCCGCTCAAGCGGTGGCGATTCCCCTCGATCGCGAAGTGATTCATGTGATCCCTCAAGAATATATTGTAGATGGCCAAGATGGCATTAAAGAGCCTATTGGAATGTCGGGCGTGAGGTTGGAGGCTAAGGTTCATATCGTGACGGCGGCCGTCACGAGTGCCCAAAACATTGTGAAATGTGCGAATCGCTGTGGCTTGAATGTAAACGATATTATTTTGCAGCCTCTGGCCTCGGGAGAATCTATCCTCACCAATGAGGAAAAAGAATTGGGAGTGGCTTTGGTAGATATTGGGGGGGGTACCACCGATATTGTGATTTATTCAGAGGGTTCTGTGATGCACACTTCCGTTCTCACTTTGGGAGGTAATCATATCACCAACGATGTGGCAGTAGGCTTGCGCACGCCAGCAGCCGAAGCCGAAAGAATCAAACAAAAATACGGTTGTGCCTTGGCTTCGATGGTGCAAAAAGATGAAACTATCGAAGTGCCGAGTGTGGGGGGAAGAAAGCATCGAGTTTTATCCCGGCAAATTTTATCAGAAATCATTGAACCGAGAGCCGAAGAAATCTTTAACCTCGTTCAACAAGAAATTCTTAAATCGGGTTTGGAAGATCGAATTTCCTCCGGCATTGTTCTCACCGGTGGCAGCGTGATTCTCGAAGGGATGCCAGAGCTTGCCGAGCAAGTTTTTAACATGCCCGTACGCCGTGGGGCTCCTCGGGGGATTGGCGGGCTGGTAGATGTGGTTAAAAGCCCCATGTATGCCACAGGGGTGGGCTTGGTCATTTGGGGTTCCAAGAGCCAGGCCAATAGCCGCTTTAAAGTTCGCGAGGCGAATATTTACGCAAAAGTAAAAGATAGGATGAAAGAATGGTTCGGAGAAATATTTTAGAGGCAGTGGCCAGTGATCAGTGGCCAGTTATCAGTAAAAATACTGACAACTGACATCTGACAACTAGCAACTGATTTCAAATGTTTGAATTCGAAGAAAACTTGGATCAAAACGCAAAAATTAAAGTGATCGGCGTTGGAGGCGGCGGGAGTAATGCCGTCAATACCATGATCCGGTCTAAATTAGATGGCGTGGAATTCATTGCGGCCAATACCGATATCCAAGCCTTGCGTTCGAGTAATGCTCAAGTGAAAGTTCAAATTGGCCGCGAACTGACCCGAGGCTTAGGAGCGGGGGCGAATCCTGAAGTGGGTAAAAATGCGGCGATGGAAGACCAAGCTTTTTTAGCCGAAGTGCTCGATGGATCAGACATGGTTTTTATCACGGGGGGAATGGGCGGGGGCACTGGCACGGGGGCGGCTCCTGTTATTGCAAAAGTGGCCAAAGAAATGGGCGCCCTCACCGTAGGAGTGGTGACCAAGCCTTTTGCCTTCGAAGGAAAAAAAAGGTCTCGCCAAGCGGAGCTTGGCATCGAAGCCTTGAAGGAAAATGTAGACACTCTCATTGTGATTCCTAACGAAAAACTTTTGCAAGTAGCCGGCAAAGACACGCCGATGATCGATACTTTTAAAATGGCCGATGAAATCTTGCTTCAAGCAGTGAAAGGGATTTCTGATCTCATTACGATTCCGGGGCTCATCAATCTCGATTTTGCCGATGTAAAAACCATTATGGGTGAAATGGGAATGGCGTTGATGGGAACCGGAATGGCCCGCGGTGAGAATCGCGCCATTGAATCGGCCCAGAAGGCAATTTCATCTCCCTTGCTCGAAAATGTTTCTATCAATGGGGCTACCGGCATCATCATTAATATTACGGGGCCTTCCAACATGACTCTCTTTGAAGTGAATGAATCTTCTAAGTTGATTCAACAAGAAGCCCATGAAGATGCCAACATCATCTTTGGGGCAGTGATTGATGATAAGTTGAAAGAAGATATTCGGGTAACAGTGATTGCGACGGGTTTTGCAAAAAGCGCGAAAAAAGGAGTTTTTGCTCCGGCAACTACTTTGCCCAAATACAAAAACCCAAGCCCTGTTTATTCAATTTCTTCTTCGAAGCCCACTCCGGTAACAGTGAGCCACAGCTCTTCTCAAGGAATGATGGAAGCTAGCTCCCCTCCTTCTCAAAATATGCGGGCGCTTGGAGCGAGCATGCTTTCTTCACCGGGGCCTGCACAAGAAGCCTTGTTTGAACCCTCACGCCGCGAAGAAGTGGAGCTGAGCGATATCAAAAAATTGGTCGCAGAAATTGGGATGATTGATGCCGATCAAGATGAGTATGATATCCCTACCTTCTTAAGAAAACAGGCGGATTAGTTTTTCGCAATGCGATCTGCAAAATTAAAAGGTAAAAAAGATAAGCAAGCTCGAAGTGCTTGGCCCAATGCCCGCCGGGCAGAGGTGTTGGGGATTTTATTTTTAGCTTTGGCCATGTTTACGGGCCTTGCCCTCTTTTCTTTTTCTCCGACGGATCCCTCTCTCAATTCAAGCACCACGGTTCATTCTGTTCAAAATTTAGGCGGACTCATCGGGGCCTATAGCGCCGATTTTTTAATTAGCACGCTGGGCATTGCTTCTTATCTGGTGGTATTTGTTTTTTTTGTATTGGGGATTTTCTTTTTTCGAGAAAGCCCTCCTTCTCTCAAAATTACTAAAGTCTTTCTCTTCATTTTCTTTTTAGTGATGGCCGCCATCTTGTGCCAACTGCAATGGAAAACCATTCCCCTCTCTGGCGAGGAGATCATGGCGGGAGGGCTCGTTGGAGCACTCATTGCGGAGCCTCTGCGGAGCTATTTGAACCCGGTCGGGGCTTATTTAGTGGTTTTGGCGCTGAGCCTCCTCACCTTCGTGTGGGGCACCGGCATTTCGGTGGCCAAGTTTTTTATATTTTGCAAACGATTTTTAACGGCCTGTTTGCTGAAATTGAAATCTTTGGCCGTTATTTACGGAGCGCGTTTTAAGAAGAGTTTAGAAAAATATCGCGAAGCCCAAAAGCTGGCGCAAGAAAGAAGCCAAACAGAAAAAGAAGAGAAAGCCAGAGCCAAGGCCTTGCAGCCGGTTAAAATCAGTATTCCGAAACCCTTAGCGCCTCCTCCGGTTCCAGAGCGGGCTTTGAAATTGTTGCCCAAAGAGAAAATGGAAGAGGAAAATAAACCTTTGCTTCCCAAAGAAGAAAGTGGAGAGCCCAAAGTGTTTGCAAGGGCGGATATGGGCCGCGACAGCAAGAAGATGGAAAATCAACTTTCTTTTGCCCAGATGATGAAAGGTTTTTTGCTACCCCCCCTCAATTTGCTCGATACGCCTGAGTTGAATCAAGTAACCATCGATGAGAGTTCTCTCAAACACAATTCCAAGCTCTTGGAAAAAAAGCTCCTCGATTTTGGAGTCGAGGGCCGCGTAACTGAAATTCATCCAGGCCCGGTGATCACGATGTATGAATTTGAGCCGGCCGCCGGCATCAAGGTTTCAAAAATCGTGAACTTAGAAGATGATCTTACTTTGGCCATGGGCGGTCGCTCCGTTCGCATTGTCTCCCATCTTCAAGGAAAGCCAGCAGTAGGGATAGAAATTCCCAACCACCAACGTGAAACGGTTTACTTAAAAGAAATTCTAGCCGATGAAAAATTTCAAAAAGCGGAATCCAGGCTTACCTTGTGCTTGGGCAAAGATATCGAGGGGCTTCCCTTCATCAGTGATCTTCAAAAAATGCCCCATCTTTTAGTGGCCGGGGCGACCGGAGCCGGGAAATCGGTGTGCCTCAATGCCTTGATCCTTTCGATGGTGTATAAGGGCACCCCCGAAGAGGTGAGATTTATTTTTGTAGATCCCAAAATGCTCGAACTTTCAATTTACCAAGGCATTCCTCATTTGCTCTTACCGGTCGTGACCGAACCAAAGAAAGCGGCGGTTTCTTTACGTTGGGCGGTGGCGGAAATGGAAAGGCGCTATAAGCTCATGTCTGATGCCCAAGTGAGAAACTTGGCGGGCTACAATAAGAAAATCGAGAAGGGGCTCCTCAAAGATCAAACCGTGCCTGCTCCCCCTGGGAGTGAATTAGAGCCTTTAAAGCACGATCAAAAATTGCCTTTCATCGTGATTGTGATCGACGAGCTTGCCGATTTAATGATGGTGGCGGGCCGCGAGGTGGAAGAATACATTACCCGCCTTGCCCAAATGGCCCGCGCCGCGGGCATTCACCTGATTTTGGCAACCCAGCGCCCTTCGGTAGATGTTATCACCGGCATTATTAAGGCCAACTTTCCCGCCCGCCTTTCTTTTAAGGTTTCTTCTGCTCACGATTCGAGAACTATCTTAGATTGCATTGGGGCGGAGCATCTTTTAGGGATGGGAGATATGCTGTTTTTGCCTCCTGGCATTGCGAGGATTTTAAGAGTTCATGGGGCTTTTGTCTCGGATGCAGAAGTGATGCGGGTGGTGGAGCATCTCAAAAAGCAAGGCAAGCCCGTTTACGATGAGAGCATTCTCAATTTTAAAGACCCCAAAGAAGAAATGATGATAGATGATATCCCCGACGAGCTTTACGACCAAGCGGTGGCGATTGTTACTGAAACCCGCCAAGCCTCTATTTCCATGGTTCAACGCCGGCTTCGTATTGGTTATAATCGCGCGGCGCGTTTGATTGAAAAAATGGAAGCGGAAGGTATTGTGGGGCCCGCCGATGGGGCCCGAGGTAGAGAAGTGTTGGCGTCGAATTTTTCCGAAGGTTAATCCATGTCATGTAAAATAAATAAAAACACGGACATGGTGAGCTTTGTCGAACCATCACTCGAGTGCACTCACTTCATGGTTCGAGAACCTCACCATGCCCCGTTTGTTAAGTTGATTTGCTACAAAATTTTTCTAATTTTGGTTTTTTTATTTCCATTTTTGTCTGCCGCGGCTCCTTCCACTGAAGAAGTTATCAAACAAGTGCAGGGCACCTACGATAATGCCATCGATGTAAGCAGTGATTTTCTCCAGAAGGTGAAATTGAAGGCTCTCGAACGAGAAGTCGAAAAAACGGGAAAGGCCCTTTTTAAGAAGCCTGGGAAGCTTCGGGTGGAATATGAAGGCGAAGAAGGAAAATGGTATATCTCAGATGGAAAAAAACTTTGGATATACGATCAAGGTGATACCCAAGTAAATGTGTATGCCGTCACTTCACAAACACTTCCCGAAGAGGCGCTTACTTTTTTGGGAGGGCTTGGAAATTTGCGGGCCCAGTTTCGAGTGAGCGGCTTGAGTGAAAATGAGAAAAAAAGCATTGCGGCGAATCCCCAGCTCGATTGGCTCTTGCTCATTCCTAAAAATCAGCAGAGTCAAATGGAGGAGCTTCTTTTAGGTTTCGATAAAAAGGCTCATACGGTGATAGAAGCTTATTTAAAGAATGAATCTGGAAATGTGAGCCATTATTTCTTTAAGAATGTTCAACTCAATGCCAGCCTGCCAGACTCTCAATTCACCTTTGAAAAGCCTAAAGGGGTAAAAGAGATAAAAAACTAGTTGATTTTATTCATTTATTTCATAATATCTATTAAGTATGATATATTCATACTGGGTTAGTATTATGAAAAAAGAACCTTCTCAAAGAAATCTCAAATATTTTGATGAAAAAATTCAAAGCTTTGGTCGACAAATGGGAGGTGTTTTCACATTCTCTGATTTGTGGAATTTAACCGGGGCAAAAACTTCTGTGCGTACCTCCGAAATTATTCGGCGCTTTTTACGGGAAGGCTTGCTTACCAAAATTCAACAGAACTTTTATACAACTAGTAATCCTGATTTGTGGGTTTTGGGTTGTCGCTTGAGGCCCACCGCTTATGTGTCGATGGATTCGGTTTTATCCAGAAATGCTTTGATTGGAACTGTACCAGAATATTCGGTTTCTCTTGTCTACCCTGGTAACCCTAAAACTGTGAAGACACCTTTCGGAACTCTACGATTTTTTAAATGTAAGAAAGATCTTTTTTTTGGAATTCAAACTGAAAAAAATGGAGTTAAAGTGGCTGACAATGAAAAGGCTTTTTTGGATATTCTTTATTATTACATGAAAGGAAACCGTTTTGTGATTGATCCGAAAGTAGATATTAGTGTTTGGAAACTAAATCAGAAAAAAGTGAAAAATTATCTTACAAAATATAAAAATCTAAAATTCAGAAAGTTTGTGGAAGGAGTCATGCGTGAATAATACCGAAGAATTTTTGGCTCGTCTCATGAATTTTTTGAATGAAAAATTCAAAAACAAGCTTGTGTTGAAAGGTGGAATGCTTCTGAGGCTTTTGAATAGCCCTCGTCAAACGCAGGATCTGGATTATGTTTGGCTTCGTGAGAAAAGGAGAAACCTTTTTGCAGATGATATTAAGAATGCACTTATCCGTATGCCGAACTTGAACATGGTAGATACAGCGGTTAATTCTCGAGGGATCTTTTTTACAGTGCAAGATACCCAAACAAAAGCTTCCGCAAAAATAGAAATTAGTGTGGTAAAAAATTTAAAATCTCCTCAATCTTTAATGAATGATCGCTTGGTAGATGCATTTTCACTTCCTGTTCATGTGATTGCTGTGATGGACTTATCGGAGGCTTTGTCACACAAGATTGCAGCATCTCTCGAAAGAGATCTCATGAGAGATCTTTATGATCTAAGTATTTTAGAACCCATGACTACTTTTGATGTGAAAGTTCTTGAAGAAAGATTTTCCGAACTCGAAATCGATCGTAATAAACCCAAAAAAATAAGTTTCCAAGAAGCAAGCCGAATGTTGAGAAAGCGGTTGGAGAATATGAGTGAGAAAAGAATCAAAGAGGAATTGGGTGCTTCGCTTCCGAAAGAAAATTTGGTGGGTCTTGATTTAATCATCCGCGCTTCTGCGGGAAGGTTGATTCAGAGGTTGGAAGTCACTACTTGATCATTTTCTCCAACGCTGGGCTGGATTTAATTTTAATTTCCATCGTCATTTTATTTTTCATCAAATAACCCAAAGATGTTTTCCATCGTAGGTTGTTGCCGAATTGCTGTTGGGCATTTGAAGAGATAATTTCGGTGGGAGAGAAAAACTCGAAACTTACATAGATCATGTTTACAAAGAGGTCGCCCATGTCACCCATTTCATTTGAAAAATCGTTAGGATCTTTTTTGTTTTGTTTTTTGGAAGCTTTTTTCAGCAAATCGGGGGTGGGTTTGAATTCGCGGCTAATGGTGATAGTTCCGGATTTATCTTTTTTTATTTCATAACGGCTTTGGGAGAAAATTTTGTCGAAAGCAGCCTTATTTTTATCGCTTTCTTTCTTCTCCGGATTGGCTTTTTCGGCTTCTTCTATCTTTTGATAGAGTTTGACGGAGTCTTTGAGGGAGGAAAGTTCGAAATTGAGAGAAACTTGGTTGAGCCCATTCATCTTTTTTTCTTGTTCGCCCAAGAATTTAATATTGTCGATATCTCCCTCGGCCAAGCTTTTGGCGATATCGGCCGGATTTTTACTTTTAACATTCGTAGAGCCCTTTTTATCTTCAATATCTGGTACAAAAATAGAAAGGTTGAGCAGGGCAGAACCATTTTCCTTCATTTGAACCACCTCATTAATTTCGATACACGCTCCCTGGATGAAGAGGAGAAGGAAAGAAAACAAAGACACAAAGAATAATTTTGTCATTTTCATAGGAGCATCCTTTTTGATAGAACTGTCATGTTAAAAGAAATTCAATCTGTGGCCAAGGAGTATTTATGCCTAGTTTTGATGTGGTTTCTCAATTAGATCTTCAAGAAGTGGACAATGCAGTTAATAATGCCATGAAAGAAATCAGCACCCGTTATGATTTTAAAAATTCAAAAAGCGAAGTTCGTCTCGATAAAGACAAGCTCATTTTAATTGCCGAAGATGATTACAAACAAAAAGCCGTCATCGACATTTTACAAACCAAATTGGTGAAACGGGGGGTGGCTCTCAATGCGCTCGAAATGGGCAAGTGGGAAGCGGCAGGGGGAAATACTCAGCGTTGCGAGGTTAAACTTGTTCAGGGAATTACGACGGAAAAAGCAAAAGAGATCAATCAATTCATCAAAGAGAGTAAATTCAAGGTGAATGCGCAGATTCAGAATGAACAGCTCCGAGTGGCCGGAAAAAGCCGAGACGAATTGCAAACCGTCATTGCGGCTCTTCAATCGAAGGATTTTGGGCTTCCTTTGCAATTTACAAATTTTAGGGATTAGGTCGCCAAAATAGGCTACACTTCCCTCATGTTTTTGTTCCCACAAAATTCTCTTTCGGTAGCCTCTCTTATTTTAGTCCTCTTTTTTATTCAGAGCGCTTTCTTTTTCCTTTTTTTCTACATCAAAGTAAATCGACTCCTTCAATATTCCAGCAAAGAGCATCTTTATTTTTCGGCGATGTCGGCGGCTCAAGCGTTGTATTCGATAGGGGCTTGGCAGCTCTATTCTAATAAGCTTGAGGAAGCTTGCGCCTATTGGCAACGCTTGCAATGGGTGGCGGGCATTTTACTTTTCATATTTTTTGTTTTGTTTACGATCGACTATCTCCACCTGAAACTGGGCAAACTCAAATGGGCCTTCGTTTTTCCTACGCTGCTTTTAGCCATGGCCGCCTTATTTGATCGTGCTTTTCTGAAGGCCCCCTCCTATTTAAAGGCCTTTTCGATTTTTGGGCAATCCTACCAGATTTACGAAATGGAAATGGGGCCCCTTGGGAAAATAGCCGGCCTTTGGATGGGGTTTTTTATTTTGGTTCTGCTTTTTATCTGGTTTTTTTACCTCACGCAAAAAAGAACTCAATTAAGAGCGGCTGCCTTGGGGATTTTATTTTTGTTGATGGCCGCCTGCAATGAGTTGTTAGTGGCCTTGGGCTATTATCGAAGCCCTTATGTGCTGGAGTATGGCTTTTTCTTTTTTTCGGTTTCCTTTTATATTCAGCTTTTCTCCGATTTTTTCGATTTATACCGGGAGAATGTTTTAAGTGAAAAAGAGCTCGAGAAACTCAACGAAGAATCCAGGTTTTTTATCAATACCATGGCCCATGATTTAAAGGCCCCCTTGCTTTCTATTGAGGGCTTTGCAGAAATGTTCGAAGCGGAAAGCCGGAATTTATCTCCTCCCCAAAAAAATTATTTAAGTCGAATTCAGCGAAATGCCTCCCATATGATGAAGCTAGTGGTGGATCTGCAGTCGTTGATTCAAATCGGCTTCCTCCGCGAAGATAAAGAAGTTTTTGAATTTAGAAAAGTTTTGGAAGAAGTGCTAGCCAGCTTTGAAATTCGCCTCCAAAAATTTGAAATTAAAATACAAATTCCAGAAAACCTCCCGCCCATCATTTTCACCAAACGTCGTTTAGTGGATGTGTTGAGCAATTTATTCGATAATGCGGCGAAATATGCCTCGAAAGCCAAAAATCCAACATTGAAAATTTCAGCCGAATGCCTGTCAGATAAAATTTGGGTTTTCATTCAAGACAATGGGCCGGGAATTCCTTTCGAACATCAAGAGAAAATTTTTGAAACCTTTTATCGTGCCAATCAAGAGGTGGAAGGAAGCGGGGTGGGTTTGGCTGCGGTTCAAAAAATTTTAGAGAATGCCGGGGAGAAAATTTGGCTCAAAAATCAAGTTCAAGAAGGAGCCTGCTTTGTGTTTACCCTTTCTTGGAAGAAATAGCCGCTGCAAAGGGGCGTTTACGAGTGATTGACTCCATGCCTCATAAATCGGTAGAGCTCCCCCGAGCCCTCTTCTTTGCTTTCTAAAGGCGAATAAGCCTCTGGCTGACAAGGAGAGGGAGGCTTGTATGCAAATTCCTCAACAAAAAATTTTTGAGATCTTAAAAAGGGTTGAAAAACCTGCCCGTTATTTGGGTAATGAAGTGAATGCCATTGTAAAAGATCTTTCCAAGGTTGATCTTAAACTTGCCCTCCTCATGCCTGAAACTTACGAAATTGCCCAATCGAATCTGGGGATTCAAATTCTCTACGAAGTGGCCAATCAAATTCCGAATGTGGCAGCCGAGCGGGTGTATGCGCCCTGGGTCGATTTGGAGAAAGTTTTACGGGAAGAAAAAGTTCCTCTCTTTTCTCTTGAAAATAAAATTCCCCTCTCTGAGTTTGATATCATTGGGATCAGCCTTCCTTACGAGCTTTCTTATACCAACATTTTAACCATTCTAGATTTGGCGGGGATTCCTCGTTGGTCTGAAAATCGAAAAGATATTTTTCCTCTCGTTATTGGCGGTGGAAATCAATCTTTCAATCCAGAACCCGTGGCCGATTTTTTCGATGCGTTTGTGGTGGGAGACGGCGAAGAAGCTTTGGTGAAAATTATTGGGAAGGTGATGGAGTTTAAGCTTCGGGCTCGTGATCACACAAGTGGAAAAGAAAATTTATTGAAATCGCTCACTTCCATCCGTGGTTTTTATGTCCCTTCTTTTTTTGAAATAGAATATAAAGAAGACCAAAGCCTTGCCGCCATTAAGCCAAAATATGCAGATTATAGGGGCGTGAAAAAAGCCACCGTGCAGAATTTAGATCAAGCCCCCTTTCCCGTAAAGCCCGTGGTGCCCTCGATTAAAACTGTGCACGATCGGCTTGCGGTGGAGGTGCAGAGGGGCTGTGTGAGGGCCTGTCGTTTTTGTCAGGCGGGCTATATTTATCGGCCGGAGCGGCAACGCTCGCCGGAAAAGGTTTTAGAACTTGTAGATGAAGCCATGGAGGAAACGGGCTCTCAGGAAATTTCTCTCCTTTCTTTGTCGGTAGGAGATTATGGTTGTTTGCTTCCCTTGGTGCGAGAGTTGTTTGACCGCTATGAGAAAAGAAAAGTCTCGATTTCACTTCCGGCGACTCGAACCGACACCTTTTCACCGGAGCTCATTCGAGAGGTGAAGCGCGTTCGCAAAACGGGCTTTACCATTGCGCCCGAAGCGGGCACTCCCCGCATGCGCCGGGTGATCAATAAGGGAAACTCCCGCGATGATTTGTATGAAACCGTGGAGAATATTTTTAAGGAAGATTGGCATCTCATTAAATTTTACTATATGTGTGGGCTGCCTTTTGAAACGGATGAAGATTTAGCGGGCATTGTAGAAGAAGGCTATGGAGCGCTACAGATTGGTAGAAAATATTCGGGCAAGGTTCAGATTAACCTCAATGTTTCGCCCCATGTGCCAAAACCTCATACGCCTTTTCAATGGGAAGCCCAAGATTCTATCGCCGAAACCAAGCGCAAAATTTATTTCCTCAAAAATAAAATTCGAGACCGCGCCCTTCATTTTAAATACCACGATCCGGAGCAAAGCTACCTCGAAGGGGTATTTGCCCGGGGAGACCGGCGCCTGGCCAAAGCGATCGAAAAGGCCTGGGAGCTGGGATGCCGTTTTGATGGCTGGGATGAATTCTTTAAGCTAGAAAAATGGCAAGAAGCCTTCCGGGAAGTAGGGATTGACCCCGATTTTTACGTGACACGGGTGCGCAGCCAAGATGAAATATTCCCCTGGGACCATCTTTTTATTGATTTGAAAAAAGAATTTTTATGGTATGAGCGGGAAAACTCGAGGAAAGAGGCCTACATCCCAGATTGTTCTACCGACAAATGCACGGTGTGTGGCGTGTGCGATTTTAAAGAGATTAAAGATATTAATTATAAGATTCATCCTGAAACAGGAGCGACCCTGTGCTTTAGCACGCGGGGTCGCAAACTCTCCCTGGAAGATGAGAAGGCTCGTCAACCCTGGAGAAAAACTAAACAAGATTCGTCATGGCGAGCGACTTCTCGCGATGACTCTCCGTTAGGAGAGAAAGGTTTTAACATTTTAACAGAGGAGAGTCGGGAGAATTTACCGGCTTCTCTTTTGAAGGTTTTTTCAATATACCGCTGCCGCTTCACCAAAACCGGTGAGGCTGCTTTCTTATCTCATCTTGAGATCATGGGGGTTCTCAAGCGGGCTTTGTCCCGCTCGAGGGTGAAAATTCGTTTTTCCGAAGGTTATCACCCTCAGCCCAAGTTGGCTCTCGGCCAGCCTACACCCACGGGGGTGGAAAGCTTGTCTGAGTATTTTGATATCGAAATCGAAGGAAATATTCATCCTGAATTCGTCTGTCAAATGAATGCCACCTTGCCGCGAGGCCTCCAGGTTTTGAGTTTTGAAAAACTTGATCCTGGCAGCCTCTCCATCTCTGCGAGTATGGTGGGGGTGGTATGGAAAGTCGAGTTGGGTCAAAAATATCCAGGCGGAAAAAAGGCGCTCGAAGAGCGCATTGCTTGGATGAAGGCTCAAACGGAGCTTTTCGTAACCCGGCGTCGAGAAAAGGGAGATAAGAAAGTAGATATTCGGCCTTACATTGAATCGGTCGAATCGCTTTCGGACGAGACCTTGTCTATTGTGACAAAAGTTTTGCCCCAAGGCTCTACGCGCCCCCAAGAAGTGCTGCAGCATTTATTGGAAAATCCTCAAGAGAAGCTCTCAAGCATCCGCGTGATGAAGGTGAATTCTCTCCATCAAAAGTGAAAATCGATAAAAATAAGCCGTTTGCTGCCTTGCCGCTCATTTCCTGGCGCTTTGCCTCTGGGCATTTTTATCAATTTTCGAAAGGAAATTATGGCAAATGAATTAATTGTGAATGTGACCGGAGACGAAACCCGCGTCGCTTATTTAGAAAATGGTGTGCTTTCTGAAATTTTCGTAGAGCGCTCCAAAGAGATTGGCATTGTGGGTAACATCTATAAGGGAAAAGTTCAGCGGGTGCTGCCCGGCATGAATGCTTCCTTTGTAGAAATTGGCCACGATAAAGCCGCATTCTTATATGTGACAGATTTTAGTGAAGAGATTCGCGATGTGGAGGAAGATGATGAGAGCGAGGAAATTTCGCTTTCCGAGCCTTTGGAAGATTTGAGCGAGCAAGAGCTTGCGGTGGCCGAGAATGCAGAAGGAGAAGAAGCTGACAAGCCCCTGCTCAAGCGAAGTTATCGTTGGGGAGGGCGCGCTCCCATCCAACATCTGCTCAAACCTGGCCAAGAAATTTTGGTTCAAGTGACGCGAGCCCCTTTAGGAACCAAGGGAGCTCGTATTACTTCGCATATTTCCCTTCCCGGCCGCTATCTCGTGTATATGCCCACTTGGGGAAAACTGGGAGTTTCCAAAAAGATCGAATCCTTCGATGAACGCAGAAGGCTTCGCCAAATTTTGCGGAGCATTAAGCCGGAGCAAGGTGGATTTATTGTAAGAACGGCTGCGGAAGGTGCAACACAAGAACAGCTCGAGCAAGATGTTCAATTTCTAGCGAAGCTTTGGCAGGATATTCTCCGCAAAAAAGACGAAGAAAAGGCCCCCGCCTTGGTGCAAGCAGAACTCGACACAGTTTTGCGTACCCTTCGTGATTTATATGGGGTCGGCATCGATAAAGTGGTGGTCGATGATGCGCGCGCCTTCGAAAAAATACGCAATTTCACCAACCACCTCATGCCAGAGCTCGGCGAACAGGTGAGCCTTTATTCAGAAGCCATCCCGATTTTTGATCGTTTTGGGATAGAATCCGAGTTGAATCGTGCCCTCGGCAAAAAGGTATGGCTCAAAAGCGGTGGCTACCTCATCATCGAACAAACCGAAGCCCTTTCGACCATCGATGTCAATACCGGCCGTTTTGTCGGGAAAAAAAGCCTTGAAGAAACCATCTTAAAAAATAATTTGGAAGCAGTGGCCGAAATTGCCTATCAGTTGCGCATTCGAAATATGGGGGGGATTATCATTCTTGATTTCATCGATATGGAGCGGCGCTCCAATCGCAATGCTGTTTATAATGCCTTAGTGGAAGCCCTTAAATCCGACCGCTCTAAAACCACCATCACCAAAATTAGTGATTTGGGTTTAATTGAAATGACCCGTAAAAGGGCCCGCGATAGCCTCGCTCGGGTGTTGTGCGATGCCTGCCCTTATTGCGAGGGAAAAGGCTACATCAAGTCGCCCATGACCATTGTATATGAAATTTTCCGGCAAATTTGGCGTGAATCGACCTATTTTGGAGATAAAAAAGTGGTGTTAAACGTCCATCCCAAAGTATTTGCCTTGTTGCTCAATGGGGAGCGTGTGGAGTTGGAGGCCATTGAAACTAAAATCAACAAGAGAATCGAAGTGCAGGCCAAGGAAAACTATCATTTAGAACAATTTGACTTGCAGGTAGGCTAAGACTAAAACAATAGATAAAGCCCTTGACTGATTATAAAATTTTAGGCTAAAAACTCCGACTTCTCAAAAGGATAGGTAATTTTATGTACGCAATTATTCAAAGTGGTGGAAAACAATATAAAGTGCAAGAAGGCGATTTACTTCGGCTCGAGAAAATTCCGGGAGAAGAAGGCCAAGCGATCAATTTCAAGAGGGTTTTATTTTTAAACCATAACGATGATGTAAAAGTGGGAACGCCCGTTTTAGAAAGTGCATCCGTGGAAGCGGAAATTGTAAAAAATGGCAGAGCCAAGAAAATTTTAGTCTTTAAGAAGAAGAAGCGAAAAGGCTATTCTAAAAAACAGGGGCATCGTCAAGAATTTACCGAAGTAAAGATTTTGAAAATTCAAGCATGAGGGCAGTGCTCAGTGCTGAGTGCCCAGTCGCCAGTAAAAAAAACTGACAACTGATCACCGACAACTGATTGCTGCATTCGTATGGCAACAAAAAAAGCGGGTGGTTCGTCTAGAAACGGAAGAGATTCCAATGGGCAGCGTCGGGGCGTAAAAAGCTATGGCGGCCAGTTGATTAATGCAGGCACCATTATTGTTCGCCAAGTGGGCACTAAGATTCATGCCGGCCAAAATGTGGGGGTGGGCAAAGATTGGACCTTATTTGCTAAAATCAATGGCGTGGTGAAATTCGAGCGCTTTGGCCGCGATCGAAAAAAGGTGAGTGTGTTGCCTTTGGGAAGTCCGGCTTAATCCTATTCATGTGATTTGCTTAATCAAGCGGCCCTGGTGGCCGCTTTTTTATTAAGGGCTATTTTAAGAGAAAGGCATCTTCCCCAAAGATTTTCTAAAACTTTAAAATTAATTCAAATGCGTTTTATTGACGAGGCCAAAATTTATTTAAAGGCGGGAGATGGAGGGAAGGGTTGCGCCTCTTTTCGCCGTGAGGCCCATGAACCCCGGGGAGGGCCCGACGGAGGGGATGGCGGGCGTGGCGGAAGCATTCTTTTTCGCTCGGATCCTCAACTTTCAACCTTGGCAGATTTTCGTTACCGGCGTGAATTTAAAGCCGAGCGAGGCGAAAACGGGAAAGGAAAAGATCGTTATGGAAAATCGGGGCAAGACCTCATCATTCGTGTGCCTTTGGGCACCTTAGTAAAAGATGAAGAGGGCGCGCTATTGGCCGATCTTTCAAGCCCTGGCCAAGAATATTTGGCAGTTCAGGGCGGCCGCGGCGGTCGCGGCAATATTCATTTCAAAAGCTCGGTGAATCGAGCTCCGCGGCGTGCAGATCCTGGGGAGGCCGGTAAAGAACTCCACGTGCTATTGGAGTTAAAACTCCTTGCCGATGTGAGCCTCATCGGAAAGCCCAATGCGGGCAAATCCACTTTACTTTCCGTAATTACGCATGCACGTCCAAAAATCGCGGATTATCCTTTTACGACTTTAACTCCTGTTTTGGGCGTCGTCGAATTTTTGCCAGGTAGGGGCGCACGGCCCTGCGCCCCTCCATTTACAATAGCAGATATTCCGGGTTTGATTGAAGGCGCTCATTTGGGGGTAGGTTTGGGCCATCAGTTTTTAAAGCACATTGAGCGAACGAGAGTATTCTTGCATTTGATTGATGTTTCGGAGGAAAGTGAGGGCGCTTGGCAAGCGTACCAAGAAATTCGAAAAGAGCTTCAGGCTTATAATCCTGCTTTCATGAAACGCACAGAATGGATTGTGTTTAGCAAGATCGAACTTGTGCCAGATAAAAAACGCTTGGAAAAAATGAAGAAGACCTTCGAAAAGAAAAAAAAGAAGGTATTTTTGATTTCTTCTGCGACGGGCGAAGGTTTAAAAGAATTGGTACAAAAGTTGGCAGAATTTTTACAGAAGAAAAAATGAAAACATCTCATCGTCACATCCTCAAAAAAACAAAACTCTGGGTCATTAAGATTGGCTCTTCCATTCTCACAAAAAAAAATGGAGCCCCTGATTTAAAGGTGTTTTCTCGTTTAGCTCAGGATATGGCGGCTTTGCGTAGATCGGGCAAGAAAGTAATTTTAGTTTCATCGGGCGCCATTGCTTGCGGCATGCACAAGCTGGGTTTGAAGAAAAAACCAACCCATATTTCTCGAAAACAAGCGGTGGCTGCGGCAGGGCAAATTACTTTGATGGATTATTATGACAATGCCTTTTCAAAATATCGGATCCATATCGCCCAAATTCTCTTAACTCGGGAAGATGTACATAGCTCCCTTCGTAGCTTGAATGCCCGCCATGCCATTTACGAACTTCTTCGCATGGGCGTGGTTCCCATTATTAATGAAAACGATACAGTGGCCGTAGAGGAAATCAAGGTGGGGGATAACGACAATTTATCGGCCCACGTGGCACGGATGGTGGGCGCCGATTTACTCGTGATTTTGACAGACCAGGGGGGGCTCTACACTTCGGATCCACGAGTGGATAAAAAAGCCCAAAAAATTTCACTCGTGGAAAAAATGGATAAAAAAATTCACTTGTTTGCGCAAGATACGAAAGGGCATCGCACTACGGGAGGCATGATCACCAAGCTTCAGGCAGCGGAATATGCCACCCGACATCAAATTTCTACCGTGATTAGTTCAGGTTTGAAAGAAAAAGCCTTGCTTGCCCTTGCCCAAGGCAAAGAAGAAGGGACCTTGTTTTTATCAGCAAACAAATTATAAAATCTATCTATGGCCTACCCCCTCATCATCGAAATTTCAAAAAAAGCAAAAGAAGCCGCCCGGTATGGCTCGAGACTCGCTCGGCCGCAGAAAGATAAAATTTTGCTTCATATGGCAGAGGCATTGCTGAGCCAAACGGATAGAATTATCGCTGAAAATCAAAAAGATTTAGCGAATGGAAAAGAAAAAAAACTTTCAGCCGCGATGATGGATCGGCTTACTTTGAATGCAAAACGCATTCAAGAGATGGCCAGTGGCTTAAAAGAAGTGGTGGCCTTGAATGATCCAGTGGGAGAAGTGGTGAAGGGTTGGGTGAGGCCCAACGGACTACGCGTGGAAAAGGTGAGGATTCCTCTGGGGGTTATTGGAATCATTTATGAATCTCGACCCAATGTAACAGTAGATGCCGCCGCACTTTGCTTAAAATCTGGAAATGCCGTGGTGCTGCGTGGGGGATCGGAAGCGATACATTCGAATCGGGTTCTCGGAGAAATTTTACGAGAAGTGTTGAAAGAGGAGGGCGCGCATCAAGATTTGATTCAAGTGATTCCACTCACCGATCGCGAGGCCTTGAAAGAACTTTTGCTGCAGGATGATTCCATCGATCTCATTATTCCTCGAGGTGGCGAGTCTCTCATGCAATTTATTCGCAGCCATTCGAAAATTCCCGTCGTGAGGCACGACAAAGGAGTTTGCCATTTGTTTATCGATTACAATGCCGATCTCGATATGGCCGAAAAGATCGCGATCAATGCGAAGGTGCAGAGGCCCGGAGTTTGCAATGCCCTCGAAACAATGTTGGTAGATGAACGCATCGCCCATGCCTTCTTGCCTCGGATGATCGCCGAATATCAAAAATGGGGAGTGAAAATTAGAGGATGCCCTCTCACTCAAAAAATGGTTCCAGGCATCGAAGCCGCGAGTGAGAAGGATTGGTCAACCGAATACCTCGATTTAATTTTATCGGTGAAAGTCGTAAAAAATATCGAGGAGGCAATGGAGCATATTCGCACATACGGTTCCCTCCACACGGAGTCTATTATCACTCAAGACGAGTTGAACGCAGAACGTTTCTTGCGTGAAATAAATTCTTCGGTGGTGCTCGTGAATGCTTCCACTCGTTTCAATGATGGAAACCAATTGGGCCTTGGGGCCGAAATTGGAATTTCTACCACTAAACTCCACGCCTTTGGCCCCATGGGTCTCGAAGAATTAACTGCTTTGAAGTATGTGGTGAGGGGAGAAGGGCAGGTGAGGCTATAATGGAATCTATCTTTCTCGCCAAAAAAATTTCAAGGCTTGCCAGCGAAGTGAAAGCCCTTGATATCAAAATTTTAGACTTAAGAAAGTTCTCAAGTTTCACCGATTTTTTTGTCATTTGTGGAGGAAGTTCCAATCGCCAACTCCGTGCGGTGGCCGACAAAGTAATGGAAGAGCTCAAAAAAGAGGGCTTAAGGCCGGTTTCGAAAGAAGGCTATGAACAAGGAGAATGGGTATTGGTAGATTATGCCGATGTAGTATTGCATATCATGAGTGAATCGGCTCGCCAGCATTACGATCTAGAAGGTTTCTGGAATCGAGCGCCTTCTCTCGATTTACAAGGAAAGAAAGCTCAGCAAAAAAGAAAGCGAAAGAAAAGCCCTCCGAAATTAAAAAAACCTTTTCGGAAGAAAATTTCTTCTAAAATCACGTCAACGAGTTCCAAGAAAAAGAAAAAATGAAAATTAAAATCCTCGCCGTGGGAAAATTAAAAAATCCCCTCTATTTTGAGGCGATTCAGGGCTATCTTGGCCGCCTTCAACCGATGGTTCCTATAAGAATCGAGGAAGTACGCGATTTTCCTGTTCGAAAGGGAATGGCTCCCAAGATTGCGGTCGATCAAGAAGCCCAATATTTACTCGAGAGGCTCCCCGAAGAATCATTTTATGTTGTGCTTGATGTGAGAGGGAAGCAAAAAAGCACAGAAGAATTCTCTGAACTTATCGCGAAGTGGGAAAACGCAGGGCTTAAAGAGCTTACTTTCATTATCGGGGGGGCTTATGGAGTTTCCGACGAAATTTTGCGCAACGCGCGAGAAAGGCTCTCGCTTTCTAAAATGACCTTACCGCACGAACTTGCTAGGCTTGTGTTTGCAGAACAACTCTACCGGGCTTATACGATTCTTCGAAATATACCTTATCATCATGGATGAGAGTAAGTTTGCGGCATCCAAGAAGCCCTATTTGCCATTACCTAATAAATCTCTTTTCACCTGAATCTAAACCGATTAGAAAAGCTCTATGAGCAAAAAGCCATTAGTCCTTATTATTCTCGATGGTTTTGGAGAGAGAGCTGAAAAAGCTGCTAACGCCATCAAGCTTGCCAAAACTCCGAATCTCGATTCTTTCTACAAAAATTATCCTCATACCTTGATAGATGCTTCGGGAAGCGCTGTGGGTTTGCCTCCAGGGCTCATGGGAAATTCGGAAGTGGGTCATCTTACGATGGGGGCCGGCCGAATTGTGCTTTTAGGGCTTACCCGAATTTATTCGGCAATTGCGGATAAAAGTTTTTTTAAAAATGAAGTTTTAGTAAAAGCGATAGAAGAGGCAAAAAAAAATAAATCCGCTCTTCATTTAATGGGCCTTGTTTCTGATGGAGCTGTGCATTCACACCAAGACCATCTCTATGCCCTTCTCGAAATGGCCAAACAAAAGGGGCTCCAGAAAGTTTACATTCATTGTTTCATGGATGGGCGCGATACGGCCCCTAAACTCGCGGATGTTTATTTGAACGCCTTGGTGAAAAAAATAAAAGAAATAGGAATAGGCAAAATTGCCACGGTTTCGGGGCGTTTCTATGCGATGGATCGAGATAAACGTTGGGAGCGTATTCAACTTGCCTATGAAGCGATGGTTGAAGGAAAGGGGCCTGTGGCGAGCTCGGCCCAAGAAGCGGTGGAGATGGCTTTTGAAAAGGGAGAGACAGACGAATTCATCACACCGACGGTGATCGCTCCCCTCAGCAGGAAGGGTGAGGGGAGAGTGCAAGAGGGCGACGCAGTCATCTTTTTTAATTTTCGGGGGGATCGTGCTCGAGAGATGAGCCGAGCCCTTACTCAAAGTAATTTTGATGGATTCAAACGAAATATTTTTCCAAAGCTTTCTTACTTCGCCTGCTTTTCAGAATATGATGCTTCCTTGAATTTGCCGGTGGCCTTCCCTCAAAAGGATATCCATGAAACCTTTCCAGAAATTCTGAGTCAAAAGGGCTTCAAGCAACTTCGCATCGCTGAAACAGAAAAATATGCCCATGTCACTTTCTTTTTCAGTGGGGGAATCGAACAAGCTTACCGGGGCGAAGACCGGGTTCTTATTCCTTCTCCACGGGAAGTTTCGACTTATGATCAAAAGCCCGAAATGAGCGCTCGTGGCATTACGGAAGAACTTTTGAAGCGCCTTCGAACCCATGCTTATGATTTTGTGATTTGCAATTTTGCCAATCCCGATATGGTGGGTCATACGGGCAATTTGCAAGCGGCCATTCAAGCGGTAGAAGCAGTCGATGAGTGTTTGGGCAAAATCGCAAGAGAAGTTCTCTCTCAAAAAGGGGTGGTGATCATTAGCTCTGACCATGGAAATTGTGAGAGGATGTCAGATGAAGCGGGCCATCCTCACACCGCTCATACGATTGAACCGGTTCCTTTTATTTTGATTGGCGAAAATTTCAAAAATGTTTCACTTCGTTTAGGAGGAGGCTTACCCGACATGGCTCCCACATTGCTCAAAATTTTGGGGATTTCTCAGCCTGCGGCGATGAGCGGAAAAAGCCTCATCAAATAACCTTTAAAAATTTTCTCATGAAAGCCTTTTCTCAAATCCTTTCTTATTTTTTTCCTTCCCAATGCTTATCGTGTGAAAGCATGTTCGAATTTGGGGAAGAAAATTCTTTCTGCGAAACTTGTTCGCAAGAAATTTGTGAAATGGGACTCAACCTTTGCAGGGTGTGCGGAGATTCTTTCGGCAATTCTGAAATTCCCGCTCATGTTTGCGGAAAATGCTTGCAAAACCCTCCTTCTTTTGAATGGGCTCGCTCTGTATTTGATCTCTCTCTTCCGCTTTCCAAGATGCTGCATGCCTTTAAATATTCGGGAAACGAAACGGCCCTATCCTGGATGGTGATTGAAATGAAAAAACTCCTGGGGCGTCACTTTTCGGGATGGAAGGCAGATTTCATAGTTCCTGTGCCGCTTCACCCTTTGAGGCTTGTTTGGAGAGGCTACAATCAATCTCTTCTCTTGGCTCGAGTCCTTTCAAAGTCTATGAAAATTCCACTCGATTTTGAAAATCTGGTGAAGATAAAATCCACGCGGGCTCAATCGACTCTTTCTCGACAAGATCGTTGCAAACAATTGAAAGATGCTTTTATTGTGCGAAAGCCAGCGCTCTTTGAAGGGAAAAAAATATTATTGGTGGACGATGTTTATACCACAGGTGCCACCTTGCTCGAATGTGCGAAAGTGTTGAAGAATAAGGGAAGTCAAGTTTACGCCCTTACTTTGGCGCGAACACCACTCCTCGGCATGGGGATGAGGGGGAAGATATCATGAAAAATTTTTTGGAAGTTGCCAAAAAAGCAGCGCTCGCTTCGGGAGAAATTCAGATGCAATACCTCCATCAGGAAAAAAAAGTGGAGTTCAAGGGAGAAATTAACTTAGTGACTCAGGTAGATAAACTTTGTGAAAAGGAAATCGTGGCCATGATTGACTCGGCTTTTCCCACCCATGATATTTTAGCGGAAGAAGGCAGCGGTGTTCGAAAAAATTCGGAGTATAAGTGGATTATTGATCCGCTCGATGGCACCACGAATTATGCGCATTCCTACCCCTTGTTTTGCACCTCCATCGCGCTCGAGTATAAGGGGGAAATCGTCGTGGGAGTGGTTTATGAGCCCCATTTGAAAGAATTGTTTATTGCCGAAAAAGGGGCAGGGGCTCGCTTGAACGGCGGGCCGATTCATGTTTCAAAAACAGAAAAACTGAGGCAATCGCTCGTCTCTACGGGCTTTGCCTATAACGTGAAAGAGCAAAAGGAAAATAATATCAATCACTTTGAGAATTTTGTCATGAGTTCGCAAGCCGTAAGACGTGATGGGGTGGCCGCGGTGGACTTATGCTATACGGCGATGGGGCGCTTCGATGGCTTTTGGGAATTGGATTTGTATCCTTGGGATGTAGCCGCGGGTTTTCTCATGATTCAGGAAGCGGGGGGAGAAGTAAGCGATTTTAAATGGAAACCTTTTAATGTATATATGAAACAAATTTTGGCTTCCAACCACAAAATCCACAAGGAAATGGTTAAAATTTTAAAAATGGATTAGCATGAAGCCCCCTACCCCAAATATTCCCACTAAAACTCTACGTTTGCAAAAGGCTATCGAGCTTATTTCTCATAAAAATTATGAGGCTGCCGAGAAAGAAATCCAATGCGCCATTCAAGAGGCAGAGCAAGCCAAAGATCTTCTCTCCCAGGCTTTACTTTATTCTACTTTAGGGCTTTTGTTTAAGTTGAAAAAAGATTTTAAGACGGCATGGCGTCACTATGAAAAGGCCGAAAAACTTTTGCCCGCAGATCCTGCCTTAAAGCTTATTTCGGCACGTCTGTTGGTGGATGTTTTTGGCCAGTACGATACCGCCATCCGAAAAGCTGAGAAAGTTTTGCAAATCGCCTCTCACGATGGAGCTTATGCCCATCAGGCACATATTACCAAAGGGCTCGCCTATTTGAAAAAAGGAGATAAAAAAAAGACCCAACAAGAATTTGTAAAGGCGATGTCCCACGATTTTGAGAATGTGGGAAGTGCAGCAAATATTGATTTTAAATTGTTAGAAGGCCTTTTAAAAAGACAACTTGCCGTGGAAGATTGCTATGCCTACCTAAAAAAAGCCCTCGCCTATGCCCAGAAAAAGGAAGAAGAAAAATATGTAAAGCTCATTCAAAAGATGATCGAGAGTTTTCCCCAAACAAAACGATAGTCGGTTACTCTTTTGGTATTTCAAGCTCGGCAGGCTCCTTTGCATATTCGGCCTCTTTTTTTTTAAAGAATCTAAAAACCCATACTAAGAAAATACCGATTGCAATCCCAACTACCAGGGCAATCCAGTGCTCTAGCCTTTTTAGCCAATAGAGAACTTGATCGATGCGGTTTCCAAAGTAATAGCCTAGAAAACAGACGAATGAAACCGATACGCTTGCGGCGATTCCATTGAATAAAACCACTCTTCGAAAAGGAATTTTGAAGGCCCCCGAACTCAAAAAAATGGTGGAGCGGAGCCCCACCATGAAGCGCGCGAAAAAGAGGGTGCGTTTTCCATAACGGTGAAAATAGTAATTGATGGCCTTGATTCGATTGGGAGAAAAAAACCAGGTAAGCCTTTTGTGAGAGAGAATTTCCCTTCCAAAACGCCTTCCCACCCAATAAAGGACAAAATCTCCGCTGATTGCCCCTAAATAAAGTATCCCCAGCGCCGGGAAAAATTCAATTTCTCCGATGTGGGCGAGGTAACCTCCCAAAATAATGACGAGGTCTTCCGGAATGGGAAGGCCCACCCCACAAAGAAGAAGCAAAATATAAAAAGCGAGGTAATGATATTGGCTTAAATAATGTAAGTAAAAATCCATGCAAACCTTCTGGGTCTTATGCCATAGAAGGTAGAAGGCCACAAACACGTTTTTTAACTTTAATATGCTTCTTTCAGAATTTTCATTTGAATATCCTCCTGAACTCATCGCTCAAGAAGCCCTCGAGCCGCGTGATGCTTCTCGGATGATGCTGCTTCATCGTTCTCGCCAAAGCGTTTCCCATGGTCTTTTTAAAGACTTGCCTTCTCATTTTAAAAAGGGAGAGCTGTTGGTTTTAAACAATACAAAAGTTTTACCTGCACGCTTGTTTGCGAGAAAAAAAACAGGCGGAAGGGTAGAAGTGCTCATGATAGCTCAGAGAGACGGAGGATGGCATTGTCTTATCTCTCCGGCCAAGAGCCTAGAAGTAGGGTCTTCGCTTTTTTTTTCGTATCAAAGTGAAGAGGTCGAAGCGAAGCTCATTGAAGATTTTGGGAGAATAAAAGTATTGCAATTTCCAGAAAAAATTTCCGTGAGGGAGCTTATGCGAGCAGAAGGAGCCGCGCCGCTTCCCCCTTATATTCGGCGCGAATCTTCTCGAGTGAGCGATTTAGAACGTTATCAAAGTATTTATGCCCAAAAAGAAGGTGCCATTGCCGCCCCTACGGCGGGCCTTCATTTTACAGAACAAATATTTAAGGAGTTACGAGAAAAGGGAGTGGAGATCCACTTTATAACGCTGCATGTGGGAATAGGAACCTTTGAGCCCATCCGCGTTGATCATATTGAAGATCATGTGATGCAGACAGAATATCATGAAATACCTGACCGCGTGCTTGAAGCGCTTCTAAAGGCAAAACAGGAAGGGCGACCCATTACCGCTGTAGGGACTACGGGGGTGAGAAGTTTGGAATCTTATTATAGATCCGTTTCAAAATTACCCTCTCCCCTGGAGGGAGAGGGTGCCCGTAGGGTGGGTGAGGGGGAAATGCAAAATACAAATCTCTTCATTACCCCTGGATACAAATTTAAAATCGTCGATCGTTTTCTCACTAACTTTCATCAACCTTGCTCCACGCCTCTTTTACTCACTAGCGCTTTTGCGGGAAAAGAATTCTTGTTTCGGGCTTATGAGGAAGCGATTATAAAGAAATATCGATTGTTTAGTTATGGCGATTGCATGTTGATTTTATAAAATATAATTTCCTTTAGGTAAACCGCCGGCTTTGCCGGCAAGTGTTTACTTGCTTGTTTTTTTCAATCCTGTCATTTTTTGACAGTTGCGTGCAGATTTTGGGTGGCATTGAGGAAAATTTCTTTTTCAAAGAGATGCAGAGTATCGGAATTTTCTACAAAAGGTGCCACATCTTTTTTGGCTTTTTCGAAATCTGTTTCTTCAAATCTTTTTTTGAGCATTTCACGAAGGAGTGTTTCATTCAGTTGGATAGGTTTTTTCTGGCTTTGGGCGATGGCATTTTCTAGAAGAGTGAGGTTTACCTCTGTTTTTTTTCCGGTATACCACAGAAAATCATAAAGATCTCGCCCTTTGCTATACATCCTAAAGAGCAGCGCATGTAATTTCCCGGCAAAGAGCGAAGCAGGTTCATAATGTCTTACTTTATAGAGTTGTTTGCCTGTGATGGGACTGAGTGTTTCCGTTGCTCCCGCCGGTGGGTTTGTATCTACATCAAACTTGATGGCGAGCTTTTGGCCTTTTCGAAAAGTTTTGTCGAGATCATGAAGTAGATTTGGAAAAGCGAAGAAACATTTGTGAACTGAGTGTTCGACATTTAATTTTTCTACTGCACATTCGAAGCCAAAAGCCTCCAAAGATTTCTGAATGCCTTTGGTCAGGGGTCCTAAATCAAATTTTTTTTGAGATTTTGCGGAGCTTGAAAAATCCAAATCTTCCGAATAACGATCTAAGCCATATACAATTCTCAGAGCAGTTCCCCCAAGAAAAGAAATTTGTTCAAAGGCTCCTTTTCGATCTGCTTCTTGCAAAATAAGGTGGTGGAGGGCTTCACGCAATTTATTCAATTTTTGCTCCGAAGCTTTTTCTTTTTTAATTTCTTCAAGCAAGTTTTCTTTTACATTCATTTTTTCATCTCCTGTAAAATCAGGGTCAAGGCATTTGAAATTTTTTTGGAATGGAATTTTTCTGCAAATTCTTTGAGAAGCTTTGCTTTTAATTGATCAAGTTGTTGCAAACGAATATTTTTATTCAGAAATTCTGGGGTATTTTTCCAGTAGGGATAAAGATAGATAAAGTCGAGTAATGCCTTTTCAGGGCTCGCGATCAAAATTTTTCGATTCCATTCATCCCGGCTTTCTTCAAATCCAAAGAAGTGTTCTTTTTGAAGCGTTTTATAAGAAAATTTTCCGAGTAAATTTTCAAAGCAAGCTGTTTTGAGAAGAGTTACCGAGGTGATTTTACTTACGCGTTCGGGGATTAAGTCATAGAAGGAAAGCATATATTCTAAGGAAAGATAGGAAGGAGAATATAAGCTATTGGCCAGCCATCGTAATGAAAAGGATACCTTGCGCTTCTCTTCGGGCAAGGTATAAAGCCCCCGTTTCAAGCGAATCAGTTTTCCTGCTTTGATCCAACGGTTCAATTGTACTTTTTCAGGCGTGTTCGAGAAGACAGGAAAATTTTGATATTTTTTAATAAAATTTTCATAATTCATTTATTTCCATAAGTTATCATAAATGATAACTTATGGAAATAAAATTTTATGTCATTTTCCTTCAAGCTTACAAAAAACTCCCCTCACTCTAAAGCCCGGCTCGGCGAAATACGAACGCCTCGGGGGCTTATTCCCACGCCCGTTTTTATGCCGGTGGGCACTCAGGGCAGCATAAAAGCCATTCGGCCCGATCAGCTCTTAAACGAGCTCAATGCTCCCCTTATTTTGGCCAATACCTATCATTTATATTTGCGTCCGGGTCATCAGCTCGTCGAAAAGCTAGGAGGACTCCACAAATTTATGAATTGGCCACGCCCCCTTCTTACGGATAGCGGAGGTTTCCAAATTTTTTCCTTGGCCAAGCTGAGGAAGGTGAGGGCAGAGGGAGTGGAGTTTCAATCGCATTTAGATGGCTCCATACATTTTTTAACGCCCAAACTCGCTATCGAAATTCAAGAAGCCTTGGGTTCTGATATCATGATGGTGCTCGATGAATGCTTGGCTCATCCTGCCACTGAAGAACAAGCTCGGGAATCACTCGAGCTCACCTTGAAGTGGGCCGCTCAAAGCTTAGCCGCTCGGAAATCTTCCCAGGCTCTTTTTGCCATTATTCAAGGAGGAATGTTTAAAGATTTACGTAAAGAAGGGATAGAAAGGCTCTTAGAATATCCTTTTGAGGGCTACGCCGTAGGAGGGGTTTCGGTGGGGGAGCCGATGGAGCTCGCTTATGAAATCGCCGAGTTTTGTACGAATTTGCTTCCCGAAGATAAGCCCCGGTATTTGATGGGAGTAGGATTACCCGAAGATATTGTTGAATGCGTAGACCGTGGCGTCGATATGTTTGATTGCGTGATTCCTACCCGCAATGCCAGGAATGGCATGCTCTTCACTTCGCAGGGGAGCCTTGATATCCGGAATACGGAGCATAAAGAATCGAGCTTACCGATTGATTCCGATTGCAATTGCTACACTTGCTCCCATTTTACCCGTTCTTATTTACGGCATTTGTATCTTTCGAAGGAAATTTTATCTTCTATCCTCAATACAATTCACAATTTACATTATTATTTGAATTTGTTAGCCCAGATCCGCCTTTCCATTTCGGAAGGGAGATTTAAGCAGTTTAAACAAGAATTTTTTGATCGGAGAAAGAGCTAAGCTTACTCTTTTTATCTGTCTGCAAGTTTATTTTAGAACTCTCCTAAGAAAGGTTATTATTCTATGTTTTTTTCCAACTTATTTATTTCTTCTGCCTGGGCTCAAAGCTCAGGAGGGGCTTCGCAGGGGCCGGGTTTTGGAATGTTTGTTCCCATGGTTCTTATCTTCGTCATTTTTTATTTTCTAATGATTCGCCCCCAACAAAAACAACAAAAAGAGCGAAAAAAAATGATTGAGGAAGTTCAAAAGGGAGATCAAGTCATTATGACCTCTGGCATTCATGCCAAGGTGGTAGGTGTGGCCGATAAAGTTCTCACTTTGGAAATTGCCGATAACGTGAGAGTGAAAGCAGAACGAGATGGCCTTGCAACTGTTATAAAGGGGCAAGATAACTCTTCTAGTAAGTAGAAAATATGTCTCAAAGCTGGCGATACAAAATATATTCGGTGCTTTTTACGGTCGTTCTTTCTCTTTATGTTTTAATTCCTACTTTTTTTCATTTTCAAGCTTTAAGAGAAATCGCCGAAAAGCAAGGCAAGCCGCTTTCCTGGTGGGTGAATCTTTTCCCTGAAAAATCTATTAATTTAGGCCTCGATTTACAGGGTGGCATTTACGTGGAGTTGGAGGTTTCGGTCGAGCAAGCCATTGGAAATCGATTAGATGTGATTGCCAGCGATATTTCACGTTACTTAAGGGATGAAAAAGTGGAAGGGGCCTTGGTGATCCATGTGCCCAAAACTTATGTTCTGCGTGCCGTGCTTCCCAGCCAAGAAGCCCTTCGTCAATTTAACAACTATTTAGATCAATATTACCGCGGTGCCTTGAGTGCCAAGCATGAATTTTCAGAAAAGGTTTTTGCGAGTGAGGAAAAAGATGACAATAAGCTTCAGGCTATTTATGGAGAACTCGTTTCATCTTTCACGGGTAATTCAGAGGTGTTGGGTATTGAATGGTCGCGGGGTTCTTCTCTTTTTCGCATTGTGCTAAAAGAGGGGGCACCCGAGGCAACGGTAAGCTCTGTATTAGCATCGAAGTTCCCCTCACTCAAGGAAATCCAAGAAACCAATAAGGCCTTTGTCCAGCTCACCCAAAACTACTTAGATAAACTCCGTGCAGATACGGTGAAACAAGCGGTGGAAACTATCCGAAACCGCATCGATCGCTACGGTGTTTCCGAGCCTTCTATCCGTCAACTGGGAGCAAATCGTGTTGCGGTGGAGCTGCCCGGTGTGACCAACCCCGATCGCGCCATCAGTATTGTGAAGAAATCTGGGAAATTGGAATTCAAATTGGTAGATGAATCCAAACGCGACGAAGAAGTAAAAAGCTTAGTGGCGCAAATCCGTAAAGAAGCGAGTATCCCTGAAGGGTTCACCGAAGACATCGTTAATAAAATCAACGAAGCCGCCAAAGGTAAAATTCCTTCCGAAGACGAAATTCTCTTCGAAGTACAATATGATCCCATCACTAAGAAAATCGTAGGAGGAATTCCTTATCTACTTAACCGAAAGGCCGAGGTGACGGGCGATATGCTGCGTTCTGCCCAAGTGAGTGTCCAACATAACGAGCCTTATGTAAGCCTTTCATTTAACAATATTGGAACCAAGGCCTTTGGAGATTTAACAGCCGCCAATATTGGAAAACGCTTGGCGATTGTGCTGGATGGAAATGTAACGAAGGCCCCGAATATTAAGAGTGCCATTCCTTCGGGGGAAGCTCAGATTACGCTTGGCTACGGAAATTATCAGATTGTCTTAAAAGAAGCAGAAGATTTGGTGCTTGTGCTGCGCGAAGGAGCTTTGCCGGCTTCTTTGAAGGAAATCACTAAAACGGTCATCGGGCCCTCGCTCGGGAAAACCGCTATTCATCAAGGCCTCATGGCGGCCCTCGTGGCGGGTATCACGGTAGTGCTCTTCATGGTTTTTTATTACAAATTTTCTGGCGTGGTTGCCGATTTTGCCTTGGGCATTAATGTTTTGCTCATTATGGGGTGCTTAGCCCTTTTCCAGGCCACTCTCACGCTTCCGGGTATTGCCGGCATTGTGCTCACGATGGGCATGGGTTTGGATGCGAGTGTGATCATCTTTGAGAGAATTCGGGAAGAAATCAAATCGGGCAAACCGGTGAAAACGGCGGTGGATGCTGGATTTTCAAATGCCTTTACGGCGGTGGTAGATACCCATCTCACCACTTTCTTGTCGGGCATTGTTCTCTATCAATTTGGAACGGGCCCCATTCGAGGTTTTGCCGTGACGCTCATGATTGGGGTGGTTACCACTCTTTTTACGGCTTATTTTTTCTCCCATTTGATATTCGATTATCTCACTTCGAAGCTCAAAATTAGTAAAGTGAGTATCTGAGTCAATTATGAAACTTTTTCAAAAAGAAATTCCCTTCATTCAAAACCAAGTTTATCTCATTATTCTTTCGCTCATACTTACTTTAGGTTCGCTCGTGCTCGTAGCCAAGCACGGGCTGCGTTTTGGCATTGATTTTACAGGTGGCATCAAACTTCAATACAAGTTTTCTAAAGCGGTGGACCCCGCCGAAATTCATTCGGCCCTCTCAAAAGGCTTAGAAGAGAAATTTGTGATTCAGCAGTTAGGAAATGCTACAGATAATTCTTTCGCGGTGGATATTGAAAAACCCAAAAGCGCCATCGAAGGATTTTCGCAACAAGTGACTCAGGCCCTGAATGCGGGTTTGAAAGATAATACCGCCTCACTGCTCAAAGAAGAGGCTGTAGGGCCTAAGGCAGGCCAGGAACTGCGCAAGAAAGGGGAGCTCGCGGTGGTGGTCACCTGGATTTTAATTTTGATTTATCTAGGTTACCGCTTTGATTTTTATTTTTCCCCCGGCGCCATCATTGCGTTGGTGCACGATCTTATTATCACCTTGGGTGCCTTTGCGATCACCGGACGTGAAATCAGCCTCACCGTGCTCGCCGCTTTTCTAACCATTTTGGGTTATTCGGTTAACGATACGATTATTGTTTACGATCGAATACGCGAGAATATCCGCAAAAGTAGATCGATGCCTATTCCAGAGCTGGTCAATAAAAGTATTAATGAAACCTTATCGCGAACCATCGTCACTTCGCTGGTGGTGTTCTTCGTCGTTTTCGTTCTTTTCATTATGGGCCAAGGAGATATTAAAGACTTTGCCTTTGCCATGATTGTGGGAGTGGTGACTGGAACTTACTCTTCTATTTTTATCGCATCGCCGATCTATATTTATCTTAAGAAAAAATTTCCGAAACAAGGGAAATAGTCGCCAAGCAACCTGGGCAGCTCCCCCTGCCCGTTTTATGGAAAGTGTTTTTCCAAGTACTTTTCAAAATTTGGTAAATCCAAGCCTTGCTGTCGGTAAGCGATGTAGCGGTCGGGACGAATGAGATAAATGCCTGTTTGGCTGATACCATAAAGACTGCGTAATGAATTTTCTAAAATAACCACACATTCTAACTCTTGTGGCAGTTTCTCTTTGAGAGCCCCCAATGTTTTTAAGGCTTTCTCTTGATCTCGCTTTTCCCCAAAGATGAAAGCGACATATTTTGTACTTTGAAAAAGCTCAAAGAGCTTTCTGTTTTTTTGTTCGAGAAGATCGAAAAAGATCCCATCGGGAGCTCTTTCGCCGGGGCGAGGGGCCTCCGATTTCCAGTGCTGAGAAGGAGCTTCTGAGACGATCGAACTTTTTCGATAATTCACCTGAAGCTGGCTTACAAAGAAAGCGATTTTTTCCACCAGACGCGGAAGAATGAATTTGGCCACCAGCGGAAGTGCGTGGTTTCGGAGGAAGCGAGAAAACAGAGTTTGAGAGGCAATGGTGTTAAAAAAACGATCGGTGCTGTGCAATACCCGATTTCCCACGGGTTGGCGCTCGGGAGAATAAGTTTCAAGAAGGGAAAGAGGCGCTTTATTTTGGATTACTGAGGCGAGTTTCCAAGCCAGATTAAAGGCATCTTGAATGCCGGTGTTCATGCCTTGACCCCCCGCGGGGCTATGGATGTGCGCGGCATCTCCTGCAATAAACACTCGATCTCTTTGATAGCGAGAGGCTCCTCGATGGTGGAGGTGAAAATGTGCGAGCCAATGGGTTTTGATGATTTTTCCTTTCCCAGGAATAAATTGATTCACCCCTCTTTGAAAATCTTCGATCGTGGGTTCTGGGGCGGGAGCTTTGGAAGGATCTATTGTGATGAGTCGGGTCCAGCCTTTGCGCATGGGGAGCAGCGCAAAAAATCCTTTCTGTTCAAAAAATAAATATATTTCGTTGGATTGAAGCTCACTTTGAAGTTCCACGTCTGCAAGAGAAAAAAGTTGGGCATAGGCCGCTCCTTCAAAAGGCAAGTTCAAGCCATGCCTCACAACGCTATGGGCTCCATCGCAACCGATGAGCCAAGCCGTTCTTAGTTTTTCTTCCCGTTCCTTTTTGCGTAGAACCACGCAAACACCTTCTGCATCTTGACTAAATTCTAGCAATTCGGTTTGGCGCTCGATGCAAATGCCTTTTTTTTCGAGCGCTGAAAGAAGGATTTGCTCTGTATCATTTTGGGGCAACACAAGAGGAAAGGGAAAAGGGCTTTTTAAGGCTTGGAAGCGCGCTTGAAAAGCTAAGCGATGGTGAATGAAAAGATTGATTTGCCCGATTTCCTGGCCACTTTGAAGCATTTCTTGGAGTAGGCCCATGAAATGAAAAACTTCTAAGCTTCGCACTTGAAGAAGAAGGGCGCGAGATTGCTCGGCGGGGCCTTCGTTTCGATCGATCAAGCGTAAACGAACTCCTCGGCGTGCCAGCTCATAAGCCATCACGAGGCCCGTGGGCCCCGCGCCGACGATTAAAACCTCAGGCTGAGAAACAAAATTCGAATCCATGCGAGAATTGTAACTTTTCATGGGATAGAGTCTAGAATTTACTCACTTGGGGGCTTTTTTATGTTACTCAAATAGGGCTATACTAAAAAAAAAGGGGAGGTTTCTTTTGAAAATCAAACGCTGGATTCCTCGCTCGACAGAAAATGCTCAATCAAAAGTTTTGTCCGAAGCCTTGAAGCTCCACCCTATTACCGCTCAAGTGCTTTTCAACCGAGGAATCGAAAGCCCCGAGCTTGCCCAGCAGTTTTTAAATCCTCATTTTGATCAATTGCCCAGCCCCTTTTTAATGAAGGATATGGAAAAAGCCGTTTTGTGTTTAGAAGAGGCCATTCGCTTGAAACGAAAAATGGTGATCTATGGGGATTATGATGTCGATGGAACCACGGGCTCTTCGCTACTTTATCTTTTCTTGCGGGAATTAGGCAGCCAAGCCGATGTTTATATTCCGCATCGGGTTCAAGAAGGTTATGGCCTGAATCTAAAAGCACTCGAATATTTAAAGAGCCAGAATTATGAGCTCGTTATTACCGTAGATAATGGCATCAGTTCGGTGGCAGAAGCCCAGCGTGCCCGCGAGATTGGCCTCGACTTAGTGATCATCGATCATCATCAAGTGCCTCCCGAAGTGCCCTTTGCAAGGGCCATTTTAAATCCCAAGCAAATAGGCTGTGAATATCCCTTTAAAGAATTGGCTGCCGTAGGGGTGGTTTTTCAATTTGCCTTGGCTTTAAGGAATCATCTCCGAAAACAAGGTTTTTTCTTGAACTCCGAACCCAATCTCAAAAAATATTTGGATCTCGTGGCTCTGGGCACCATTGCGGATATGGTGCCGCTGATAGGGCAAAACCGAGTGTTGGTAAAAAAAGGTCTTGAAGTTTTAAGCGATTCTAAAAATATTGGCGTTCAGGCCCTCAAAGAAATTTCAGGTATCAAAGGAGAAGTGAATCCCGGGCAAGTGGGTTTTCGACTAGGGCCCCGCATTAATGCGGCAGGGAGGCTTGAATCGGCAAAACTGGGCTTCGATCTTCTCACCACTCAAAATCCAGCGGAAGCAAAGAAACTCGCTCAAAAACTCGATGAGGCCAATCGAGAAAGGCAAGCGCTCCAAGAGCAAATTGCAGAGGAAGCGATTTTGAGAGTGGAAAAAGAAAATTATTTAAGCCACAAACGCTCCCTTTTGCTCTTTGATTCCGCTTGGCATGTGGGAGTGATTGGAATTGTGGCGAGCCGATTGGTAGAACGTTTTCATGTGCCCACTTTGATAGGAACCCAGGAAGGAGATCATGTGCGCTGTTCAGGAAGGTCTGTTTCCGGATTGAATTTATACGAAGCTCTTTGTGCAAGCTCTGGCCATCTTGAAAAGTTTGGTGGGCACAAACAAGCTGCCGGCCTTCATTTTGAATTAAAAAATAGCGCTCCGTTTTGGGAGTCTTTTGATCAAGCCGTTAGAAAGCAATTGCCTTCGGAAGAGAATTTCCAGCCTCAAATTCGCTTTGATGCAGAACTTAATCCGCTGGATGTTCAAGATTTTTTGGTGGAAGAATTTAAGCATCTAGAGCCTTTTGGTCAGGGAAACCCCGAACCCATTTTTTGGAGCAATCGCTATCAAGTCACAGGGCAAAGAATCGTGGGAGAAAACCATTTAAAATTAGTTTTATCGGCGGATCAGCGAACTTTTGATGCGATTGGTTTTGGCATGGCTGGGGTCAAAATTCCTGCTTTTTCCAATATTGAATGCCTATTTAGCTGCGGTTTTAACGAATGGCAGGGGCAAAAAAAGATTCAATTTCGATTGCTCGACCTTCCTCGCCCCCTCCCTTAAAAAAAATATAACGCATTGCATAAAAAAATATTGACAGCGATGACGCGTCGTGTTACCTGCAAATCATAAACTGATTTTTAAGGAGGATTTTTCCGTGGCTCTCAAAAAAAGCAAAAAAAATAAAAAAGTCGCACAGGTCGAACACAAAGATTTTCTCAAGCTTCGCCTGGATAATATCAACAACATTCTTTCCCGTTTAGAAAAAGAAGCGGAGGGTTTGTTCAAAAGACTGGTGAGGCAAGGAGAAAAGTCGAGCCGCGATATTCGCAAGAATTTCGACGATATCTTCAAAAAAGTTCGCAAAACTGATCTTTACGCCAAGGCGCAAGAAAAAACCGAAGACATTGAAAAAGAAGTACGTCGTCTGGCCGATGATATCGTCAGTCGAGTCAAAAGTTTAGAGTTGGGCCATGGATTTTTTAACACCAAGAAGATTTTCAGGGATATTCGAAAGAATTTTGAAGCCTTAGTTGCAAGATTTGAAAAAGGGAATTTTTTCAGCCAAGCGCGTGAAAAAGCAGAAAATACTCGCAATGAAATTCTTTCTTTCTTAAGCATTCCTTCCCAAGATGAAGTGGAAAGACTTGAAAAGAAGATTGTGAGTTTAGAAAAAAGAATTCAAAGCCTTGCCCATAAAGCGGCTTAACAACAAGCTTACCTCCCTCGAAAAGGGCTTGCTCCGAAAGGGGCGGCCCTTTTTAGTTTTTCATGCTAAAAGCCTCTCTAAAACTACAGGGTTGACCTAAGTTTTACTGCTAGGCTAATCCTTTTAGATGATTCGAGAAAAAGCCATTGTCATACTTTCCGGAGGCTTAGATTCAGCCATGAGCACCCGACTTGCGATGGAAGAGTATGAGCTCGTGCTTTGTCTTTTTTTCGATTATGGGCAGAGAGCCGCTTTCAAAGAGCAACAAGCGGCTCAAGCACTGAGTGAGTATTTAAAAATTCCATTCAAAAAAATTGAAATTCCCTGGCTCAAAGAATGGACAAAAACGGCTTTAGTGAATCGAAGCGAAAAATTGCCGGAGCTTTCCACGCAAGAGCTCAATCAAAAAGGGCCGACGAAAAAATCGGCGGCTCAAGTTTGGGTGCCCAATCGCAATGGCCTTTTTATTAACATTACTGCCTCTTTGGCAGAATCCATGAATGCCAAAGTAATTTTAACGGGTTTTAATCAAGAAGAAGCCCAAAGCTTCCCCGACAATTCCAGCGCATTTGTGGAGGCCATTTCAAAGAGTTTAGCTTATTCTACACAAGTACAATGCCGGGTGGAGTCTTTCACGCTTGGCATGAATAAAGATGAAATTGTTAAACAAGGCTTGAAACGAGAGTTTCCTTTTCACTTGCTTTGGAGTTGTTATGAAGGGGGAGAGAAAATGTGTGGAAGCTGTGAGTCGTGTTTACGTTCGAAAAGGGCCTATTTAAAAAACGGTTTGGAAGATTTGGTGAAGAGAATTTTCTTATGAAAAACTTAAGAGTTCAATTCATCGAAAAAGTAGTTCCTTATACGGGTGCCGAACTTCGGCCTCACTTTATTTATGAGGAGTTTGATCTTTTAGGAGATGCTCTTGTTTCTTTTCAAGGCCCCTGCGATGTGAAGTTAGGCCACATGGTAGATTTAGAGGACGTGAAAGCAGAAAGCCCCATTTATTCTGAAAACATGCTCCATTTCTTAGGTGAATTTTACGAGTTGGGCCTTTTTGCCACGGTATTTCTGCAAAGGCTATTGATGGGTTTGATGTTGGAGGACTTACATGCGCGGGGGTCAGGAGGGGGAGAGAGGATTTTTAGAAAGGGAGATGATTTATATGAAGGCGACGCCAAACTTTCGGTTTCGATCGCTACTTTGTCTTCTAGCTCCACCTTGATTCATGCAGGAATCAATATTTCTTCTAAAAATACCCCCGTAAAAACAAAAGGTCTTCGAGATTATGGAATAGATCCCACTGAATTTTCAAAAAATATTTTAAATGCTTTTAAAGAAGAATTTGAAACTGCTTATCAGGCAATTTGCAAAGTTCGGTCGGTGAAATGACAAGTTCCACAGCCAAACTTGTAGAAATTTTTTCTTCTATCCAGGGAGAAGGGCTCCGTGTGGGAGAAAAGCAAACCTTTGTTCGCTTTCAAGGGTGTTCTTTGAAATGTCGCTGGTGCGACACTCCTGAGAACTTTACTTATAAAAAAGAGTATCGTGTGGAGGAGAAGGCTTTTTCGGGTATTTGGAAATCTTATCCTAACAAGGTTTCTTCAGAAGAGCTCACGAGATGGTTAAAGCATTTTTCAAATCCAGTGGTCAGCCTGACGGGAGGAGAACCTCTTGAACAAGTCGATTTTTTAAAGGTCTGGTTACCCAAAGTGAGCAAGAATTTTCAATTTTTTCTGGAAACGGGAGGGGTGGAAGTAGAGGCCTTAAAAGAAATTCTGCCTTGGATTTACACGGTGAGCATGGATATGAAGTTGCCTAGTTCGGCAAGAACCGGAATTTTTTGGGAGGAACACGAAGCATTTTTAAACTTAGCAAAAAAAGCACCGGAATCTTACGTGAAAATTGTAGTCACAGAAGACAGCTTGTTTGAAGATATGGAAAAAGCTTTAGAAATTGTCCTCCGGGTGGCACCTGAAAGTTCTGTGATTGTTCAGCCTGCTTCTGCGACGCGAGGATTTCAGAAAATTCCCTCTTTCAATAAGGTGGGAGAATTTGCCACAATGGCAAAGAAATGGGTTTCTTCTGTAAGAGTGATTCCTCAGGTGCATAAAGTTTTGGAGATTCATTAATGAGATCGCGCAAAGATTACGAAAAAATTGAAAGTAGCATTCTTGCTCCCTACGCGTCCCTTTCTGGAAAATCTCTGGGGCGCGAGTATAATGAAGAAGAGCATCCTTATCGCAGCCGCTTTCAACGCGATCGAGATCGAATTATTCATTCCAAGGCCTTTCGTCGGCTTGAATATAAAACTCAAGTGTTTGTGAATCATGAAGGCGATCATTATCGCACTCGGCTCACCCATTCTCTCGAGGTAGCGCAGATCTCCCGCTCCATTGCTCGTATGCTTTGCTTGAATGAAGACCTGGCCGAAGCCATTGCTCTGGCGCACGACTTAGGCCATCCGCCTTTTGGTCATTCGGGGCAAGATGTTATGAATGAACTCATGCAAGGGCATGGGGGCTTCGAGCATAATCGTCAATCTTTGAGGATTGTCACTTTGCTTGAAAAACCTTACGCTCCTTTTTCAGGACTCAATTTGACTTATGAAGTTCTTGAAGGGATTTCGAAACATTTTACGGAGTATGATTTGCCTCAAGGACGGGGTTTTGTGCGAGAAGGCGAACCTAGCTTGGAGGCCCAGTTGGTGAATTTGGCCGATGAAATTGCCTATAATAACCATGATCTCGATGATGGCCTTCGCTCCCAAATGATTAACCTTGCTCAACTCAGAGAAGTGGAAATTTGGCAGGAAAATTTTGAACGTGTGGGCAAGGCCATGCCCCAAGAAAGCGATGAGCTTAAATCACGAGCCACCGTGAAAGAATTGATTAATCTATTGGTAACGGATCTTATCACGCAAAGCGGAAAAAATATTGAGGAACGAAAAATTAAAAGTTTAGAAGAAGTTCGGTCGAAGGGGGCCCAACTGATGGAGTTTAGTGAGAAGATTAAAAAGCAAACGACTTCTCTCAAGCGTTTTTTATTTTCGCATTTATACAGGCATTATCGGGTAGAAAGAATGGCCGTGAAAGGAGAAAAAATTTTAAGAGATTTGTTTGGAACTTACTTGGGTAATCCAAAAATTTTACCCCCTGAAGTCTTTGAGAAATCGAAAGAAGAAGATTCCTATCGCTCTATTTGCGATTATGTCGCTGGCATGACCGATCGTTTTGCTCTAGAAGAGCACGACAAACTTTTTAACCCCCATTCGAAAGTTTAATGAGGCTTGTATGAGAGATAAAAATGTAGAAATTTTACTTCAAACGCCTTTACTCGTCATTACCACCCGAGATCAGATTCGCGAGAAACCCGTTCTCGAAAATATTCTGCGCGTTCAAGGCAAAATCATCGAAGAAACAAATGCGGGGATAAGGCTTTCGGTAAAATCGGTAGGATCGGAGCGCTTACTCGAGAAAGCCCCCCATTTTTCAGAAGTTTTCATCCCTTTTCATAAAATTGATCATATTATCATTTTATAAGCATAAGCTTCTCCCCCTTTATTATTCATTAATAGGTAAAATTCTTCTCATTTTGAGAAGAGGTGTCAAAATACTCATCACTTTGTTAGTCAGGATTAAGCTTTAAATACTAAAATAGCTTTATTTTTCAGTTTGTTAATAATTTTTAAGTCTTGGCATAGGCCTTGCTCTCTTTTAAGTATGTGCGTCATCTATAGAAAGAGAAGAAAGAGAGGGTATGCAAATGGCTTTTTATAAAGCATCTAAACCGCATTCCAGTTTTTTGGGCAAAAAAGAATTTGTGCCGGGCACCTATCAAATCAAAATTACCCGAATGGAAATGAATGGTCGGCAAAAGTCTCTTACCGCCTATGTTCCCATTGATAAAGAAGGAAAAAATGAACTCCAACGCCGGCATTTTGAAGGGCTCCCGCATCGCAAGCCCGAATATTTTGTGAAATAATTTACTTTATTAAGGGGTGTGTAAAAAGCGTCGCCTGCAAAGTGGGCTGGCGCTTTTTTATATTTCTTCTTTCGACGAAGCGTTTTTATTTCCGTTTTGATAATTCCAAAAACTTTGCATCACTTTCATGACATAATTATAGGTTTCTCGGTAAGGAATTTCCTCGATGAATTCGTCGCAGGCTTGATGGGAGTGTTGCTCCGACCAGCGTTCTACCGCAAGCGGCCCGGCATTATAAGCAGCAATGGTGTGGACAATGTTTCCTGAAAATTGGCGTAAAAGTTTAGAGAGATAATAAGAACCGAAACGCAAATTAATGAGGGGCTTGAGTAAATCGCTCGAAGAATAGGAACTCAAATTTAAATCTTGTGCAATTTCATAACCCGTTTGGGGAATAATTTGCATGAGTCCCATGGCTCCGGCGGGAGACAAAGCCTTGGCATTAAAACGGCTTTCTTCTTTCATGACCGCCCAAATAAGTTCTGGGGGAACTTGCTCTGTATAAGCGAAAAAATTAATCCAATCAGAAAGATTTTGTTGAAAGTTTTCCGGGCTGGCATCTTTTTTCCCTTGTGAGTAAAAATCGAGGAAATCTTCCCACATCCCTAAAATAAGAAGTTCTTTTAAGGTCTCATCTTCTGGAGAAGAATGGGAAGAGAAAAGGGAACTGAGAGGGGGATTTTCTTTTTTGGCAAAAAGCTTTACTTGATCTACTTCGGGGCATTGATGTTTGGAGTTGCCGCGAACAAAACTCTCCCAATGAGGGTAAAAACTTCCAGGGGCTTTGGCAAAAAGTTCTTCTTTTGCTTCTTTCATTTCCCCTTTTTTGCCCGCTTCTTCATACCATCGCATTTTCCAATAAGCGGTCCGCTTTGGATAAGTTTTATTTAAAATTTCTAACTCGTGAATGGAATCTTCGAATTTCCCTGTTTGTGCTAAGCACCAAGCCTTGCGCCAATGGGCCTCTTCCACTTTACTGGAGTTTGGATAATTTTGAATGAAATCTTCAAAAGCTTTTATTGCCTTCTCACATTGACCTGAATCGGCGATTAAAAATGCGATTTTATAGTCTATTTTTGCAGAATCTTTATCTTGAGCGGAGGCAATTTCTTTTTGAGTAGCGATTGCCTTTTCAAATTGGTTCGAGCGGGCGTAGGCGGAAGCCAATTTCTCGAGGTAACTGGCATGTTGGCTAGGTTCTGCTGCATTCTTCACCAGTTGTTCGTAGAGCGGTGCAGAATCTCTGTAATATCTTGCCTTGAAATAAACTTCTGCAGCGTCTTCTAAACGGGCCGATTGATCTGCTGCAGAAAGTTGAGGCCAAAGAAATTTGTATTCGCTGGCAGCATCTACATAACGTTCTTGAGACTTCAGGGAATCAATCCGAGCCATTCTGTCTTCGATGGCGAATTGCTCTGGGATTTCAGATTTTTTTTGATGGATGCTGTGTAATATTTTGAGGAGGTAATCTTTTGAAATTCCACCTTGGGCGTGGTTAAAGGTGGTGCGAAGCTCCTGATAAGCCTCTTCTAATTTTCCGTGTTGAAACTCGCATTCAATGAGATCGAGCCTGGCATATTCGCGATCTAATTCGCCTTTCGTTTGCGAAATGAGCTCGTTGAAAAGTGCGTAGGCGGGGTCGGTTTTATCTCCTGCGCAAAGCGAGGAAGCATATTCCCGTTGTATGCGCGAGGAAGAGGGGTGAGCCGAATCACAAGCGCCTTTGCAAAATTTTTCCAGGGTGGCAATCGCTTTTTGGGCTTCTCCGGAAAGCCTTTGGGCACGCGCTAACCAATAAGGAAGAATGGGATTTAACTCCGCGTATTTTCCGCTGAGTGTTTCAAAAAGCATGGCTGCTTCTTGAGGTTTGCCTTGCAGCAGGGAAAGATAAGCTTGAATAAATTGAAGGCGATTTTTGAGTTTGTCATCCATTTTTAGTTTGTTGTTTGCGAGTAATAATTGGATGGCTTCTTGGCTTCGCCCGGAGAGAAGCAAGCTGCCCAGATAAAAAACTTTTTGGGAAGGATGAAGGTCTTTGTAAGAGAGAGGAGATTTTTTTTTCTCTTCTTTTTTTTTGGCCTGGGCCAAAGGGCAAGTAAAAAGCAAAAAAACGCTTATAAAAATTAGAATTTTTTTCATCCTTCGACTCCTAAAAACTCGGCCCCTGGGGGTCGAAATAAATAATGAAGGATGACCCTCAAGCGAGCAAAGAGAATCGAATGGGTCGCTCAGGATCAAACTCGGGAGTAAACTCCCGAGTTTTTGATACTGCTAAAAAGAAGTACCTAATTGCAAGATAATCACCCCATTTTTAATGCTCGTTTTTGTAAGGGGATCGGTGAGACCACCCAGAAATTCGCGGCCTTTTACAATAATTCCATATCCTAACCTGCCGGTAATGGGCAGGCCGTAACCGATGACAAAATCACCTCGGAGTTCAGCCCCCACTCCCAAAAGAAATTCGCTTAACTTGGGAGAATTATCAAACACGGTTCCATAATCGGCAAAAAGAGCCATGTTGAGATCTTTGAGGAAAAGGGGGCCCGTTCCTAAGCCTCTTTGCGGATACACGAGGGGAAAGCGATATTCTCCCGAGAAGAGCATGGCTCCTTCACCCGCAAAAGTAATTTGGGGCAGACCTCGTAAGGGGTAGAGGCGTGGAGTGTATTCGGTAAGCACGCCTTCTCCAACAGAAGATCCCAAGCGAAACACTCCTTGAAAAATTTTATCTCCGAAATTGTAGCCTCCGGCTGCGCGGAGGGCAAAGACGTGGTGCTTTGCCCAGGGAATAGGGATATATTCCCGCAGATCGGCTTCAATCACTTTGGTTTGATTACGGTGGCTGGCGCCTAAGGCAGTATCGCTCATATCTAAAGTGACACGAAAGCGAGGGCCTCCTTCGGGGCTGATCGAAGCGGGAAATTTTGAAGATCGGTTCAAAGTGTAGGTGAGGTTGAATCCTGCGAATTTTCCGAGATTGAGAAAAGACGTGAAAGGCCCTGCCACATGCTTATCATCAGAGCGATCTTCAAAATAATAGTAGGCATCTAATTTTTGCCATCCGAGGGGAAGCCTCACTCCGCCAAATACTCGTTTGTGTTCTTCAAAAAATTGATGATTGGTGCGAAAAACATCGCCATAGTTCACGACGAAATCATTGTAGCCCACATAAAGTGGGGTGTACCAACGGTTGTAAGTGTAAATAAAATCCCCTCCCACAAACTGGGCATCGCTGCGGTAGTTGATATCTCCCACCCAAATATGGCGGCCGAGGGGGTCTGAGTTGGCGATGGAAGCGGAGGCTACTAAAATGCCATCGTTAAAGTAAATACCCGGCATAAGGTAGCGCGGGATGAAAAGTTTTTTGAAAGGATTATATTTTTCGATTTTGTAATTTGAAGTAGTGGGTAGGCTTTCGGCTTGGGATTCAGAATGGTTAGTAAGAAATTGTTTATTGACGAACTGCCCAGCATTTGTTTCCTCAAATTCCATTATATCGTAGCCCCGCCCAAAATAATTTTGAACGATGACTTTATTCGTGCCCGCGATAGGTTGGGGGTAGAAAACGCCGGTGAGGACATTGGAGAGTTGGGTGGGTTCTGGTTTCGTCGTCCGCTTCCGGCGGGCTGCGATCCGGTGGGGGGCCTCCTCCGGTTGCGTCACCCCTTTATCAGAATCTATGAATATTTTATAAATATTCGAAATGCCGCTGCGATCGGAGGTGAAATAAATCCATTTTCCATCGGCGCTAAAACGGGGTTGGTTGTCGATGGCAGCATCGTGGGTCACTTGCTGTAAAATTTTGCCCTGTAAATCGAAGATATAAATATCTCGGTTACCGTTCATCCAAGCCGAAACAACAAGCTTTTGGCCATCGGGTGAAAAACGCGGATTGGAAAATTGGGTGAAGGAGGGGGCTTGAGTGATTTGCTTTTCGTTTTTGGTTTCGCGGTCGTAGAGATAAAGCTGGGTGCTGCCACTTTTGTTTTTCACAAAAACGATTGATTTTCCATCGGGAGAATAATCAGGGTCTGAAGCGCGCTGGCCTTTGGTAATCACGCTGAGCTTTTTGGTTTCGAGGTCGAGCTCATACACATCGTTGAATACGTAGAAATACTTGTATTTTCCTGTTGATGAGAAAACGATCTTCTTCCCATCCGGTGAAAAACTTATTTGCTCGGTGGCGCGGCCCTTTAAGAGGAGCTCGTCTTTTTTGCTCTCTAAATCGAGGAGTCGTATTTGGGGAGAAACATCTTTATCGGTTTTGCAATAAACCAGTTTTTTGCCGTCGGGAGAAACGGTGGGGGCCAGAAGCGTGCCGTTGACATGGGCAATTTTATCAAGAGAAGTAAGACCCTTGGCTTTTAAGCCTTCTTCCACCTTTTCATATTTAACTTGAAGACTTTCCTTCCATTCTCTCCAGAGTTTAAGAAAATTTTTGTTGTTGTAGGTGTTTCGGGCCTTGTTGTTGAGGGAAAAAAGCCACAGAGAATCTCCGTAGCGGGTGATGAATTCGGTGATTTTTTCAGGCCCGTAGGTATCTGCTAAGTATTGCCAAAAGGCCCCTCCATAAATGTAGGGAGCATGAGAAGAAGGCCAGTCGATCTTAAATCCGACGGCTTCATCAATGGCAAGAAATTGCTTATTAAGAATATCTGTGCGCAACATCATGTCGGAAAAGGAGTTGTTGTTTCTTCCTCGACCCTTTTCGCTTTCGTCGTAAACAGCAATTCCTTCGCGTACCCAGCCAGGAGTGAGCCCATTCGGAGTGACAATTTTGCCGAAAATCCAACGCAAAGGCTTTACGATGCTGCCGTATTTATCGATATGCAAAATGTGAGTGAATTCATGAGTGAATAAATCTTCCAACCAATTCTCATAGTAGTTCAAACTCGAAGTTCCATTGGGAGAGGTAACAAAGAGCAAAACATAATTGTAGGGAAGCGTTGTGGCCAGGGCATTGGCGGCATCGGTGTTATCTACCATGACGACTTCTGTTCTTCCCCAAGGCTTCCATTGAAGTTGGGCAGAGAGCTTAACATACACTTTTTCGCTGATACCGCCCATGCGATAGGCAAGCTCTTCTTCGCCATTATGAAAATGGATATTGAAGTGTTCTGTTTGGAGAGTTTGCCATTTTAGCTTGGGGTCGAAAAAGGCCGCAGAGAGTGTGCGGGACAATGCAAAACAAGAAAGAAAAAAAGAAAGAAAAAAAAGCCCTCGAAGCAGATATTTTTTTTTCATAGGCCGTGGAAGGAGAATACTTATGGTTAATCAACCCTGCTGATTGAAATGTTATAATGAGCGGGAAGAATAAAAATTTAAGCGCTCTAAAGCAAGAGAAATGGGTTTGTTTTTTAGAAAAACTGTGTGCATAAGTGTTTTTCATGTCAGTTTCCCGAAAACGAAGATGGCCTCTTTATTTTGCGGGGAGCCTTATTTTCGTTTTTTTTGGGCTCTTTTTAGTTATTTTCTATCGCCTCGAAGCATTCAAAGAGCCTCTCCTTTCTTTTCTGAAAGGCCAGGTTCAAGGCGATATTCAAATTTCTCAGGTTCACCTCTCTTTTTTGCCTCCGGGGCTTCTTTTGAAGGAAGTGAAGCTCTTTGCCCCGGGGGATTCAGAAGCTTCAGCTTCCATTGAAAAACTGAAACTAAACTTCAAACTTGTTCCACTCCTTCAAGGAAATAGAGAGGCCCGTGTTTATATTCGAAAACCTTTGCTACGCATGGTGTTGGGCACTGATGGCAGGAATAATTTTGAAAAGATTTTTGAAGCTCTTTTTGCCAATTCGGCTTTGGATGAGCCCGAAAGCTGGAAGAATTTTAAGGTAACTCAATTAGAGGTTCAAGATGCCCATTTTGTTTCGAGTGAAGCAAGAAACGCGAGCCCCACTGAAATTCAAAACTTAGGCGTAGAGGCCGATGAAATCCATTTTAGTTCCCCAGAAGGGCCCGCTCATCTGAGAATTCATTTTGAACTTCCCCGAATCAGTCGAAAAAGAGTGAATATTTCTAGCGATCTCGTCTTAGATTCTGCCCAATCGCTTTTGCGCCTCCAAAATGGAAAGGCAGAGTGGGCATCGGCCGAAATGGAAGTGGGTGGAAATATTTTACTACCGAACCCTCAAAGAAAGAATATGGAATGGGCTTTAGAATTTTCGGTAAAAAATTTGAATTTGGAAAAATTTTCAAAAGCTTTGAAAAAAAACTTGAACTTAAACGGTGATCTTACTTGGGAAGGAAAAATCACAGGAACGGCCTTTAACCCACTTTTGAGGCTTAATTTTGAGGCGAATCATTTTCGAGTATTAGGAAAAGAAATCTCCAAGCTGGAAGGTGAAGTGATTAAAAAAGACAAGGTAGTCGAAATTTCGAAGGCCCATTTCAATATTTTCGGTGGCGCAGTGGATCTGACGGGTACTTTACTTCCGGAAGGAAGGGTTTCTGGGAATTTCAACCTTTACTTTCAAGGCTTGAATTTAAGTGAAATGATCGAGAAGGCCTCTTGGGCTAAAATATCCGGAGAACTCATACTCAAGGAGAGCGACTTGGAAGATCCTCGCTCCTTATTAGGAGAAGGAAATATAGTGGGAGGGCCTTTTCCTCTCCCTATCCTCGATCTCAAAGACAAAATGAAAATTGCATCTCTCATGAGCGAGGGAACCCTTTCCCCTAAAATTATGAATCTTGATTTTCTTTCTATGAGTTCGAACGTGATCGGCAGGCAGATAGATCAATTGAGCGCGCATCTCACGATTTCGGGAGACGATACGTCGCTCAGCCCCTTTCGCCTATCCAATTCTTATTTTAGCGCGGTGGGATCCGGAGTTTTGCAAAAACGAAGAAACATTAAAGCCTCGGGCCTTGCTATTTTAAGTGGCGCGGTGACCACTCTCTTGTTTCCGGATCAAAACTTCCGTTCTGCCTTAACCGCCGGGAAAGGTCTTTTGGAACTTCCTTTTCATGTGAACGGAACCTTAGAGAACCCAGAAATTTCTATCGATGCGGCTTATTTGAAAGAGCTTTTAGCTAAAATAGCGGCCGCCAATTTAAAGCTTCTTCTCCTTGGAAACGAAAAGCCAGCGGAGCTTTTCAATGCTTTGAAGGGAATTTCCTTGGGAAATGCAGAGTCCGCAAAGCCTTCTCCCAAAAAATATCCTCTGAAACCCAAAAATTTTGAGCAATTTTTGTTTGGAAAATAGGAGCAAATCATTCGCCCGCAGTAAAAATTATTTTAGGTGAGTGAGAATTTCAGAAATTTGAGAATGTAAGATTCCATTGCTTGCCAAGCTGGCTTCCGAGAAGCAGTAAGGGGCCTTCATCTCATAATTTAATTCTTTACCATTCCATAAGGTGAAGATTCCACCCGCCTCCTCGCAAATCACTTGGGGGGCACAAGTATCCCAATAGCTGGAGGGATGGTGATTAACATAGATATCTCCCTTCTCTCGCACGAGAAGCCCCACTTTAATACCCACGCTATTGATGGGAGCAAGAAGGGGGCCCGTTAATTCGAGCCGAATTTTACCGAGCATTTCTTTTGGAAAATCGATGGAAAGAATCAAAGGCATTTCAGAGAATTGATTTCGCTGGCTCACTTGGAGCTTCTGTTTTTTTCCGTGTAGGCTGTGGAAAGCCCCTTGGCCGCGGATGGCTTGATAGACATGGCCTTCTAGAGGATCTACCACTACCCCGAGATAGGGGAGCCCTTCTTTCAGCAAGCCGATCATCACGCAAAAACCCGGGATGCCCTTGGCGTAGGCTTTCGTGCCGTCTAAAGGATCTACGATCCAAGTCCATTCGGGAGAAGGGTTTCCTGAAAGGCCCGTTTCCTCGCTTAAAATAGCATGATCGGGAAAATGCCGGGCGAGCCCATTCACGATGAGGTCATTGGCACGGAGATCGGCCGTGGTTACCAGGGTGTTATCTGCTTTTTTTCTCTGGATGGATGGATTTTTAACGAGCGCAAGAATTTCTTGGGAAGCTTGCTTGGCAAGTTCGGTGGCGACATTTAAGAATTGGGCAGAATCATTCATCTTTTTTTATCGTATGCAAGCCGCATTCCTTATCGGCTTCGGGATTAAGTGCGTTAAACCAGCGCCAGCGTCCGGCCCGACGGGCTTCGTGAGGGCCAATGGGCGTGGTGCAAATGATACATCCAAGAGATTCGTAATACCAACCGTTCTGATTCCAATTCAAGAGTTTGTGCACGGGCACTTGACGCGCGTGGGCATATTCGCGCAATTGTTTTTCCGTCCAATGCACGAGGGGAGCCACTTTCAGAAGGGGGCGTTTGTTTTTGCCTTGTAAAATAATTTCGAATCTTGAGGTATGGGCACGAGCCTCAGATTGATCGGCACGCAGGCCGGTGAGCCAGACATCGAGGGTATCAAGAATTTTTTCATTGGGCTCCACTTTTCTTAAAAAACAGCAGCGCTCTTGTTTTTCTTTGCTGTCGAAGAAAAGATATTCGCCATGCTCGGAAATCATTTGCTCAAGTTTTTTTGGATCGGGCTTCCCCCGCTCTATCTTCACTTGATATTTTTTTTCAATTTCATTGAAGAGTTCGTAGGTTTCTTTAAATAAACGCAAGGTGTCGAGGGTGAAAATGCGAGGCTTCACCCCCGTGCTACAAGCGAGATCAATCATGACTGAGCCAGTCAATTGGCCGCTAGTGCCAATGGCAGCACGGTTTCCAAAACGCACAAAAATTTCCTTCATCAGATCTTGAGGGTCCGAAATTTTTTCTAGTTCGGTAATGAGTGCGGGGGTAACATTTGGCATAATTTGTTTTGACAAAACATTAAACGGATTTTTCAAAACTTCCCTTAAAGTTTTTCAAAATCATTGAATGTTTCGTCTGAATTAAATAATTCCCTTTTCCTGCAACAATTGTAGCACTTTTTGAGTGCTTTCTTCCAAACTCTCTTTGCCAGTGTGAAGCACGAGTTCAGGTTGATCGGGGGCTTCATAAGGAGCGGAGATGCCGGTGAATTCAGGAATTTCTCCGGCACGGGCTTTTTTATATAAACCTTTTGGATCTCGCTTTTCGCATTCTTCTACGCTCGCCGCGCAATAAATTTCGAAGAATTGGCCCGCGGGCACCAGCTTGCGTGCGAGTTCTCGGTCGGCCTTGTAAGGCGAAATGAAGGCCGTCAAACTCACCACATTGGCTTCGCAAAAAAGCTTGGCCACTTCGCCAATGCGGCGGATATTTTCTTTGCGATCGTCTGGAGAAAAACCAAGATTCGAATTGAGGCCATGGCGAATATTGTCGCCATCGAGCACATAGGCATTGATTCCGTTTTCCACTAAGGCGAGTTCCACTTCTCGCGCTACCGTAGATTTACCGGAAGCAGAAAGGCCCGTGAGCCAAATAACAGCTCCTTTTTGTCCGAGGGCCTCTTGGCGTTTGGCAATCGTTAATTTTCCAGGGTGCCAGGTAAGGTTTTTAGATTTAGCTTGGCTAGACATTCTGAGAGCTCCTGTATATTAGTAAGGTTAAACGATGAATAAACACCTTTAAACGCGGGAGAAGCCTTGAGTCAAGATAGTTCGACAGGTAAAACCGAGGGGGTCGGAAGAAACACTCAAGCCCTTTTGATCTACGATGGAAATTGTGGCATATGTAATCATGGAGTTCATCGTGCTCGAAAAATAGATCAAGACCAAAAATTTAAAATGAAGCCCTTCCAAGACTTCTCATGCGAAGAGTTAAGTGCCTGGAATTTAAATGCTGCAGAATGCCTTCATGAAATGAAAGTGGTTAGTTTTTCCGGAAAAGTTTATGGAGGCGCGTTTGGCTTAAACTATTTTCTCTGGCAATTTTGGCCTTGGAAAATAGGGGTGTTTTTTATTTATGCGATTCCAGTTTTGTTGCTTTTAGAAATCTTTGGCTATAAGCTCTTTGCCAAAAATCGTCATCTGATTTCAAGATGGATGGGTTTTAAGTCTTGTGATCTACCTTCAAAGCCTTCTGAATGAAATGGAGCTCTTCTTTTGAAAAAGGCAATTGGAGCGCAAATTCTTTTGCTGTCTCACTCATCTTCGCCCAAGTTTTTTGGATAATCCCTGGCATCTTTTCAGGAGAAGTTTTTTTCACGAAATCGGAAAATTGATATTCGAGAAAAACAAGACAAAGGGCGTCCTCCATCGTTTGGGTATCGGGGTCTTTTAGATTTTTTTTAAGATTAATCGATTTCACTTTTTCGATAGTTTCAAGATCGTAGCCCAATTCTTTTAAAATTTTTTGGGCTTCGTCTGCATGGTATTGATAAAGTTTCTTGCGCCATTGGAGGTATCCGATGCGGCCCTTGTCAAAATCTGTTCGTGGAATTTCCCATCGTTTCAAATGTTGGCAACGGGAGGCAAGCAGCAAAGCCTCACTGGCTTGGGGCTTTAATTTCTTCACCCATTGAGTTAATCGCTTCGCATAAAGAAGTTCGCGAGGATGTTTAAAACCCTCTACGATTTCTAGATGGGGGTCTTTGGCATTGGCGGCATCGAAGGCTTGAAAGGCCTTTTTTAATGGGTTGAGGCTCATTTCTAAAACCTTCATAAACGGAAAGTCCAGCCTTGACAAGCCTTAGGCCATTCTATATTTCTAAAGCCTATAATTTGATTGTCTTATCCAGAGCAGGGGAGGGAATGGCCCCATGATCCTGCAGCAACCATCCTTAAAAAAAAGAGGAGAAGGTGCTAACTCCATCTTTGCTGAAGGCAGAGAAAAGATAAGGAGAGATAAAAACCTCTTCTTGCTCGGTGATGTTGGATAAGGCATCCCCCACTAAGAAGGGGTTTTTTTTTGAGGAGTTGATATGACGTTTGTCAAAGGTTTGAAATGTAGAGAATGTGGCCATGCTTATCCTGTTACCCCCACCCATGTGTGCGAATTTTGCTTCGGCCCCTTGGAGGTGGATTACAATTATGATGAAATCAAAAAATCCATTTCTCGCGAGAAAATTGAAAGCCGCCCTCAAACCATGTGGCGGTATAAAGAACTCCTCCCCATTGATGGCGAACCTACGGTGGGAAAGCAGGCGGGCTTTACTCCTTTGGTGAGAGCTCATCGCTTGGCTAAAATCTTAGGGGTAAAAGAGCTTTATATTAAAAACGATGCCGTGTGTTACCCCACCCTTTCTTTTAAAGATCGAGTAGTTTCGGTAGCGCTTTCAAAGGCAAAAGAATTTGATTTTAAAGTGGTGGCTTGCGCCTCTACCGGCAATCTTGCGAATTCAGTGGCAGCCAATGCGGCGGAAGCCGGGCTCGAAAGTTATGTTTTCATTCCGCACGATTTAGAAAGTGGAAAAGTATTGGGAACTCTCGTCTTTGGGAGCCATGTGGTAGGAATTCGCGGCACCTATGATGAAGTAAATCGTCTTTGCAGCGAAATTGCTGCCAAATACAAATGGGCCTTTGTAAATATTAATATTCGCCCCTTTTATGCAGAAGGCTCGAAGAGTCTTTTTTATGAAGTGATGGAACAACTGGGGTGGAAGGTTCCCCAGCATGTGGTGGTGCCCATGGCCAGTGGATCCTTGCTCACCAAGGTTCATAAAGCCATTAAAGAGTTTCAAAAAGTGGGTTTGATTGATTCTCAGGGCTGTAAAGTGTATGGAGCTCAAGCAACAGGTTGTGCTCCGATTGCGACTGCTTTGAAAAGTGGATGGGAATTGTTTAAGCCAGTGCGACCCCATACGATCGCAAAATCCCTTGCGATTGGAAACCCTGCCGATGGCTTTTACGCCATGCTTTCGATGAAAGAGACCGGAGGCTGGAGCGAAGACATCAGCGACGATGAAGTGGTGGAGGCGATCAAGCTACTCGCTTCAAGCGAAGGAATTTTTACCGAGACGGCTGGCGGAGTCACTTTGGGTGTTGCCAAGAAACTGATTGAACAAGGCAGAATCCCTAAAGATGAGTCGATAGTGATTTGCATCACGGGCAATGGATTAAAAACTCAGGAAGCCGTGGCAGATAAAATTGGCGCTGCCACAATTATCAATGCCAAACTCGCCGATTTTGATGCGGTGGTAGAAAAAATGTAAAGCCCTCCCAAGTCTCCCCTTAGAGGAGGAGAAAGCTTCCTCCTGTTAAGGGGGATTAAGGGGCTTAAAAGGAGAAAATTATGTCGAACCTCGTAAAGAAAAAAGTATATCTTACTTTTCCGGCTCAAAAAACTAAAGAGGCCATTATTTGCGATATGTACGATCAATTCAAAGTTCGCTTTAATATCCGCAATTCTTCCGTGACCCAGGAAGTGGGAATCATTGCTTTGGAGCTAGAAGGGCCCGAAGACAAAATGAATGCAGCGCTTAAATTTTTTGAGAGCCGGGGAGTGCTGGTGGAACCCGTTGAAATGGATGTGATCGCTGGTTAAATTTATATGGCATCAATTTTGGATCATATTGGCAATACTCCCCTTTATCGGGTGCGCATCTTCGAGAAGCAGTTTCCTAAGGTGAAGATATTTGCCAAGTTGGAATTCAACAATCCGGGAGGCTCTGTGAAAGATCGTCCTGCAGCCCGGATGGTTCTCGAAGGCCTCAAACATGGAGAATTGAAGCCGGGTAAAACTATTATGGATCCAACGAGCGGCAATACAGGGATTGCGCTTGCAATGATAGGAGCGGCGCTAGGCTACGAAGTAGAATTGGTCGCTCCCGGAAATTTGAGCCCCCGCCGCAAGGCAGTTGCTTTGGGTTTTGGTGCTAAAATTACCTATTCTTCCGAAATGGAAGGCTCCGATGGCGCCATTCGCTTGGCCCAAAAATTAAAGGCCCAAAACCCTGAAAAATATTTTTGCCCGAATCAGTATAATAATCCCCTCAATCCTCAGGCGCATTACGATACCACTGCGGTAGAAATTTGGAATCAAACAGAGGGTCAAGTGACTCATTTTGTAACGGGCATCGGAACCAGCGGTACCCTCATGGGCACCAGCCGAAGGTTAAAAGAGCTCAATCCCAAGATTAAAACTTTTGCGGTAGAGCCTGATAACGCCTTGCATGGCTTAGAAGGGCTCAAACACATGCCCACTTCGATTGTTCCCGGCATTTATCAGCGGCAGGCTTTGGATGGTTTGTTTTCGATTGCCACGGAGCCTGCTTGGGAAATTTGCGAAGTGCTTGCCCGCCAAGAAGGTGTGCTGGTTGGGCATTCTTCGGGTGCAAATTTGCTGGGGGCTTTTGAAGTGGCCAAGCAAATTCAAGAAGGGGTGGTGGTGACGATTTTCTGCGATTCGGGGGAACGCTATTTATGACTATCATTTCTGAATATGTGCTGAAGCAAATTTGTTTGCATGCGGAGAGGGAATATCCCTTTGAAGCCTGTGGAATGATTATCGGCCCCGAAGCTAAAGAAAATGCCATTGGGGTTTTTCCCATCAAGAATATCCAAAACGAGTTGCATGCTCAAGACCCCCAAAAATATGCGCGGGATGCCAAAATAGCTTATTATATGGATGCTCGCCAGGTGAAGATTGTCGAGAAAGAAGCGGCCGAGAATCACTTTGATACTAAAATTATTTACCACTCCCATCCTGATCACGATGTTTATTTTTCGGAGGAAGACCGTCTGATGGCAGCCCCATGGGGCGAACCCAATTTTCCGAATGTGAGCTGGGTAGTGATCTCGGTACGAGAAGGCAAGGCGGTGGCCGCAAGCGAATTTTTTTGGGAAGCAGAAAAAAAAGATTACCTCGAAAAAAAGTTAAAACTTTAAGAAGGAGAAACCTATGTCGATCAAAGTCAGAATTCCCACCCCTTTACAGAAGCTCACCCAAAATTTGGGAGAAGTGGAAGCCGCGGGTAGTAGTGTGAAAGAAGTGCTCGCCGATTTAGAGAAGAAATACCCTGGCATGAAAGAGCGCTTATACGATGATAAGGGAAGTCTGCGTCGTTTTATTAATTTTTATGTGAATGACGAAGACATCCGTTTTTTACAAGGCGATGCCACGGCCTTAAAAGAGGGAGATGAGCTTTCTATTGTTCCAGCCATTGCGGGCGGAAAATAAACCACCTCGAATCCCATGATGATCAATATCGGCCTTCTCAAATTAGATTTGTTTTTAAAAGGGATCAAACCTCTTGCGGGTTGGGAGGATGATATTATCCTCATTCTTCCTGAAAATACGTGGGTGACTGTTTCTCAGAAGGAAAATTCCCCTTATGAAGTCATTGAAGAAGGAAATCAATTCGAGCTTCGATTTCGAGACCAATCCTTAAAAATAAAACTTCTTTTACGCTCTCCGATCTTTGATGAACGCGTCCACTCGAGTTATTTAATACGCGATATTCTCCATTCTCATGGGGGCTATCTTGCGGCGGCCCCCCGAGGCCCTTGCCGTTTTGCAAAATCGGGTTTTGATTGTAAATATTGCGGCAGCAAAGCCATTCCGGAAGGCACTCCTTATACGGATGAAGATTTCTTAGAAGCCCTCGAGAAGGTATTAGAACAGGCATCCCCCGAATTGATTCATCTTTCTTCAGGCTTTTCTTCCTCGGAAGATGGGGGGATGAAGTTACTAGAGCCTCTCGTTAAAAAAATCAGGGAGCGCTTTAATCTGCTGATTTCCGTCGATGTGATGCCTCCGGCCAAAGATCAATGGATCGATAGAACCTACGCGGCGGGTGCCGATATGGTGTATTACGACTTAGACGTTTTTGATCCCACCCTTTTTGCCAAAACTTATCCAGAAAAAGAGAAAAGAATTCGCCAAGCGCGCTATCTCGAAGCGCTGGAATATGCGGTGAAAGTTTTTCCCAGTGGCGCGGTGACTTCCCATTTGGTGCTTGGGCTGGAGCCTTATGATTCCACCCAAAAAGGGATAGATGTATTAACCGATTTGGGCGTGGTTCCCCTGCTTACATTCTTTCCCCCTCAAGAAGGAAGCGATTTGGCCAAGCATTGGGACCCCGATTTGAGGGAAATTGTGCCCCTCTATGCCTACCTCTACGAGAAAATTTCGAATAAAAAACTTTCGAGCAATTGGATTCGGCAAATCGATGTAGTTCTCACACCACTGGAGGGTCGGCATTTTGTGGGTGGAAAATCGCGCCTCCAAGTGGCCGTCAAAAATTTTTATCATACAACGGTTGGCCGCAAGGCCGCCTATGGCTTTTCCTCTCTCAGGAGAAAACTAAAAATGAAGGGCTAGAGATGAAGAACTCGCAAGTAAACGCGAGTTTGATCTTAAGCGACCCACCCAAGGGAGCGAGCTTTTAGGAGTCGAAGGATGAAAAGCGCTGAGTTTTCTATCAAAACAAATTGGATTTATGCCTTTTGTCTTTTGTGGCTGGCCTTAAAAATCCCTTTTATTTTATTTCCAGATAAACCCTTGAATGGCGACGTCGCCGTGCATCTTTTAATGGCCCTCGAGTGGTTTAAGGGGGGAGCTTCAAAATTCATGTGGGGCCAGGAATATTTAGGGACCCTCGAAACTCTTTGGAATGCCCTTTGGTTCAAAATTCTTTCTCCTTCCATGCCTTATCTGTGGCTTTCTAATCTTTGCTTAAGCCTCCTTTGTGACCTTCTTTTTTTAAGATGTGCGCTTCCTTTTTTGAAGCGAGAGGCGAGCTTTTTTATTTTCTTTCTTCTACTCTTTTCTCCTTTTCTTCTCATTGAGTTTCAGATTTATCCTTCTTACAGTTATACGGTCGTAGGAATTTTGGTTTTTTCCTCTTTTTTAGTCCCTTATAATTTTTTGAGAGGATTTTTGCTGGGGATGGCGTTTTATGTTCAACCCATTTCCCTTTATTTTATTTTTCCCATTTTTCTCTATTTTATAGTTTTCAGAAAAGGATGGGATTTCCTTAAAATTTCCCTCGGCTTTTTGATTCCCTTTCTTTTTACCGTTCTTCCTTGGCTGGGCCCGGGGCTTGATTGGGAGATTATTAGGGGGGGAGATGGCAAACGGCAGGTCAAGCGAGCGCTCGAATTTATTTCCTCCTATTTTTTAAATCTTTTGGGGCTTTCTTCGAGGAGCGTGTTGTTAGACCCTCCGCTGCCCCTCTTTTTAAGCGCTCTAGGAGTGGAAGGGCTCTTGTTGTTTTTCTTGGCGAAAAACGAGATTTTTTCTTGGAAAAAATTTAAATCTCTTCGAGATTCCAATCCGCTTTTCTACTGGACGATGCTACTGGGCCTTTTTTTAATTCCTACTTTGTTTATTTTAAGAAGATCGATTCTGGATGATCCCGCCAAGCGTTATCTTTGGCTTTGGCATTATCCCGTTTATTTTTTTGCTTCTTATTTATTGGGTCATTTTTTTTCAAAACCCCTAAAAATTTATAAAATCTCGGTAGGAGTGTTTTTAGCTCTTTTTTTATACCATTATTTAACGCCTCTTTATTTTTTAAGGAAAAAGAATGACCCTAACGAGGGTTTTTCCCAAGCCTTAAAATATCTCCAAGACAAAGATATTCAAGGGATCGTAGGCGATTATTGGGCCGTTTATCCTGTTTCATTTTTAAGCTATGCCTCCGATCATGCCATCAAAGCCTATCCTCTTTATGATGCCTTGGTTCGAAAATCCTCTTGGGCCCTCCCCATTAGCATGATGCCACGCATCGCTTATTTATGCACGAGTGGCGATCATTGGTGTGAACTCAAGCCCCCCTCCCGAATTAAAATAGCTTTAAATAATTTTGCGAAAGATAAAACAGAGCCGGAATGGAAGTTTAGTAAAGAGGAAAATGAAATCGTCATCCAAATTTACGAACTCGATTTCTAAGCTGGCTAAACTTAAATCTTGCTCTTTACCCTTGAAATGCTTTCCAAAGCATGTTTAAGGGCATCGTCTCATGTTTTTTCCAATTCTCCCCTCTGATCTTAAAAGAGGGGAATTTATAAGGAGTATCGAATGTCTGTAATTCCCGCCCATGGTGGAAAATTAATCAACCGTCTTGTTGAGGGGGCGGAGCGCGAGAAGCTTTTAACGAAAGCGGCCTCTTTTCCAAAAATTACCCTCAATTCCCGCGAGATGAGTGATCTCGATATGATTGCCTGTGGGGCTTTGTCTCCTCTTGAAGGCTTCATGAGCCAGAAAGACTATCAATCTGTTGTCGAAAATATGCGGCTGGCCAGTGGCCTCCCCTGGACGATTCCGGTCAATCTCAGCATTAAAAAGCAGGAATCAGAGGTTTATAAAGTAGGCATAGAAGTGGCTTTGCTAGATCCCGCGGGAAGCTTACTAGCGATCATGCAAATCGAAGAAAAGTATGAACCCAATAAGAAGAACGAAGCTCTCAAAGTTTATAAGACCGAAGAAGATAAGCATCCTGGAGTGGCCGCTGTTTATGCCCAAGGAGAAATTTATTTGGCCGGTAAAGTAAGCGTGTTGAATCGTGTAAAATACGATCATTTTTTGGATTATAGAAAAGATCCGGCAGCGCTTCGCCTCCTTTTTGAAGAGAAAAAATGGAAGCGAATCGTTGCCTTCCAAACGCGCAATCCCATTCATCGCGCTCATGAATATCTCACCAAATGTGCTTTAGAAATTTGCGATGGCTTGCTGATTCATCCCATCGTGGGCGATACCAAAGGAGATGATATTCCCGCCGATGTGCGCATGAAGTGCTACCAAGTTTTGCTGCAAAATTATTATCCACAAGAAAGAGCCGTGTTGGCGGTGAATCCTGCTGCAATGCGCTATGCAGGACCTCGCGAAGCCATTTTTCATGCCCTCATCCGCAAAAATTATGGTTGCACCCATTTCATTGTGGGCCGAGATCATGCGGGCGTGGGAAATTATTATGGCACCTTTGATGCCCACCTTATTTTTGATCATTTCAAGGCCGATGAGATAGGAATTACCCCCCTTTTCTTTGACCATAGCTTTTTCTGCCGGAAATGCGGCGAAATGGCCTCGAATAAGACTTGCCCTCATACGCCCGAAGACCGCGTGAGCTTATCTGGCACCAAGGTGCGCGAACTTCTTCAGGCTGGCCAACTCCCCCCTCCTGAATTTAGCCGCCCCGAAGTGGCCAAGATTCTCATTGATTCTATGAGAAAATAAACTAAGTTTTGTAACGGGTCAGCGAGTTTTTTTTACAAATTTTTAAGACTCGCTGACCCGTTACCTATTTAATAAAAGGTATTGTCTTTTCCTGTATTATCAGCTCTTCTCTCTCTTAAGAAGGCTAGGAGCGGTTTTCTGGTCATTTCTTTAAGATCTCATTTTTTTATGAAAAGATTATTTCCTCATGTGAGTTTGATAGGCATTTTTTTCCTGGGGCTTGTTTATCCCGTTTCATCCCTTTTTGCCCTCAGCCGTTCTCCGGCCACGATTAATTTTCCGAACACCCCGGTAGGAAATACCTCGGCTCCGATCGAGGGCCGATTATTAAGAGGTAGCACGGTGCTTGCGGTGGTGACTAGCGTGAGTATCACGGGTTCGAGCAGTTTTACGATTGCACCCGGAGGGGATCAATGCACGGGTAAAACCCTGGCTTCCCCCGTGAATAATTGTTCGGTGTTCGTTGTTTTTACGCCTTCAAACACGGTGGCGCAAAGTGGGGTTCTTCAATTCAACACCACGGCGGGAAATCAAACGATCAACCTCACGGGAACAGGCACTTCCCCCACCATTACCTTTAGTGCCCCCTCTTTTAGCACCACGAACGTAGGCTCTACAGACACGAAGAGCATTACCATCACGAATGTGGGTGCTTCGAATTATGATGTAGCGAATGTCACCTTGTCGGGAACGAATTCTTCTTTGTTCCAAATATCCCAGAATAATTGCAATGCGCACGTGTTGGCACCCGGAGGGGGTTTTTGTACGGTGAGTGTCACTTTTAGCCCTTCATCGGGAGGGAGTTTTTCGGCAAACTTGAACGTTCTCAGCCAAACTCTCTCGAGTGCCAGCCTTGCGTTTTCGGCTCTCGCTACCAATCCGAATTTATCTATTTCAACTCCCTCCTTCAATTCGACGGATATCGGGGGAGCCGACACCCAAACCTTTACTCTCACCAATAACGGCAACGGAGTTCTTCAGGTGGCATCCCTTCTTTTATCGGGGGTGGATGTGGGGGTGTTTGGCATTTCAGAAGATAACTGTTCGGGTTTAAGCCTTGCCGCTTCGGGGGGAACTTGCACGGTGAATATAACCTTTCGACCGGCATGGGTGGGAACTGTAGATGGCACACTGAATGTGCAGAGCTCGAATGCCGCGGGAAATTCAGCGGCTTTTTCTGCGGAGGGCTTTGATGCCTTGCTTACTTTTAGCCCGGTTATTTTTGGCGTCATCGATGTGGGAAGTAGCGAGTTGCAAACAATAACGGTCACTAATTTTGGAAATTCAACTTATGCAGTGAACGGCGTCAGCCTCTCGGGAACGAATCCTTCCCAGTTTTTTATTTCTCAAGACCATTGTACCGGACAAAATTTGATCGCGGGCGGTTTAGGTTCTTGCACCCTCGAGTTGGGCTTTCATCCTTTGGCGGCAGGTAGCTTTACTACGAACTTGAATGTAGTGAGTGCGACGGCGTTGGCCTCCAATGCCCTGAATGCTACGGCCACGAATATGGATATTGGCTTTGCCTCTACGGCTTACACTTCTGTGGAAGTGGGGCAAAGCCAAACACGTACTTTTACCCTCACTAATCAAGGTAACTCGAATTATTTCATTCAATCTTTGAGCCTCTCTGGGCTAAACCCCGAACAATTTAGTGTGAGTAACGATCTTTGCACTTTGCAGACTTTAAGTTCAGGCGGAACTTGTACGGTCAATGTGATTTTTCATCCCGAGGCTCCGGCTGTTTTTAATGCGATTTTAAATGTGCATAATCCCGTGGCGGGTTCTGCGGCCACCGCCCTGAGTGCCACGGGAATCCAAGCGGGAGCGAGCCCCGATCAATCGGCCTTGAATTTTGGCCCCCAAGCGAGCGGTAGCCAAAGCCCTCTCAGAAGCATTACTCTCACCAATACCGGGAGCGGCACGCTGCATGTCCAATTAATTTATATTACAGGAGCCAATGTAAATGAATATCAAATCACTTCAGATCTATGCACTGGCCTTTCAGTTTCATCGGGCGGAACTTGCACCTTTAGTGTAAGATTTTTGCCCAATGCCCTGGGCATTGCGAGTGCCACAGCAAGAATTTTGAGTGATGCGGGCTCTGGTTCCAATTTTGTGAACCTCCTTGGATTAGGCGTTGTTCCGGGCACGGCGGTGGTGAATTTGAGCGCGACGAGTTTAAGCTTTGCTCCGCAAACGACGGGCAGCCCAGCAGGGGCTCAAACAGTGACTCTCACCAATACGGGAACGGAGGCCTTGAATGTGAGCGCCGTATTCCTCAGTGGAATTAATGCGGGCGATTTTTCCATTACGCAAGATAGCTGTTCGGGCAAAGTGATTGCGGCGGGAGCCAGTTGCGTGTTCAGCGTTGATTTTACGGCTTCCAATACTTCTACGGAGAACGCGGTGGTGAATATTGTGAGTAATTCGCCCACGGCTTTAAAAGAGGTGAGTTTAAGTGGAGTGGTTACGCCTCCAAATCCTTCGGTCACCCCTATCATTCCTGGCGATAGTAGTAGAAATATCCAAGGAGCTGTGGGAGGATCTTGTGCTCTTGGAGAAGGAAGACAGCCAGAAACCTTCGCCTGCTGCTTGGAGATAGCGCTGCTTATCTTTGCAGCGGGTATTGTAAGAAAAAGAATTCTTACTCACAGAAAGATTGCCACGTCGTGGGCCTTTAGGCGGAACTTCTCGCAATGACAATTATCTACTCGAGGTAGCTTTGAAGGGTTAAAATATTTGAATGCAGCTTTTTTTTAAGAAATCTTTCCCCTTTTGCTTCTTGCTTTTATTTTCCTGCCATTCACCCAGCAATACTCAAAAATCCTTGCCTGCTTCGGATATAATGTTTGGAGAATCTCTCCCTTTCTCTCAGCGAATCAATGAGGCAAGCCTTATTGTGATTGGGAGGGTGGATAAAATTGAGCATTGGAAGAAGCGCAATGATTGGCTGCTGGTGAATCTTATTCCCGATCAGTTTTTAAAGGGAAGTGCATCTTCTCCTCTTAAAATTTTGGATACCAAACTTTTTTCCCAAGATGCGGGTTTGTTTTTGCCGGGAGACCAAGTTTTAGTTTTTTTGAGGGAGCTTCCTCCTTATACGGCTTGGCAAGAATTGATCGGCCAAGGTATTCAATACGGGGTGCTGGGAGCTAGAGAAAGTGTGATTAAAAAGGCGCCCGATATTTCTTTGTTCTCGGGGTTTATTTCTCAGGTGCTTCGCCTCCCCAAAAATCAAGAAGGCGTCCAAAAAATGAAGCTCAAAGAGCTCTATTCGGAAATCTTAAAGAAAAATCCGCCCGGCGAACTCTCAGCCGAAATCACCCGAGATTTTTTAGGGCAATTCCCCGCGGCTTCCCAAAATGCTTCTGAGAGGGCTTTTTGGTTAGAAAGGGTGAAAGATCCTTTTTTCCCCAAAGCCGCAACCCTCGAAGTTGCAAAGGCCTTCAGCGAAGTTTCGGGGCCAGAATCCAGCCAAGTGTTGCAAGAAATGTTTTGCTTGCCCCCCCCTGAGATTTGCTTGCGGGTGGCAGAGGCCTTGGAATCTCGCGGCTTGAAGCAATCGCTTTCTTCCTACGAGAAGGAGCTTGCCGAAGACTCCATCGATATGCGTTTGGGGCTTTTGGCCATTCTCGCCCGCCACCAACGCAAAGATGCCTTTTCTCTTTTCGCAAAATACCTCTCTCAAGAGAAGAATGAAAAAAACGCCTCTGGCTTGGTAGAAGCTTTAGGAGATTTTGGAAGCTCCCAGGCTGAAAAACTGGTTTTGGCTTATGCGAAAGACCCCCGTTATTATGTGCGAATTGCAGTGGCCACGAGTTTAGGAAAATTAAAAAGCACGAAGGGAATTCCCGTTCTCGAAACCTATTTGAAAACCCAAGACCCCTCGATGGTCACCGTGGCGGCCCAAGCCCTTCAGCAGATTGGAACCCCTCAGGCTTTAAACACCCTCGGCAAATATTACGAAAAAGGCCATCATGGCCATTGGGAGCCCGTGGAGCCCCAACATTTTAACCTGCCTCCGGCCAACCCTTAAAAATTTTTTTCCTAAAATTCGCACCCATAAAATAATTTCCCCACACAACCTTTCTGAAGGCTTGCCGAAAAGCTTTTGGCATTCTTCATTTTAAGGGGACACACGAGAATCATTCAAATGACCCGTGTGTGCCATTTATCTTCTTTGGCGGGGGCTTCCCGTTTTAATTTTGAAAATTCTCTCGATTTTTCCCCTGCCCAAATTCAAATAGATTCCTTCGTGGGGAGCTTCAGTAGAGAAGCTTCAAATTCTTTTTCTATCGCCTCCATGACTTTTGCGGGGCTGGCTGGAAGATTTGCACGCATGGGTTTGCTCGCAGCGGGCTCTCGTTTGCCTCTCCGAAATCTACTTTCCCATCTTGGCTCTATTGGCGTCGAAGCGGCAAGTTTTGAGGGAATGATTCGAATGGGAGAGGGTGGCCGAAGAGCGGGAGATAGCTTCTGGCACAATGGGGCCCATCACTTCATCAATTTTTCTACTTTCAGATTCGTGGGAATTCTGGCTCACACTCCCCATTTTTTTATTCAACATCTTTCGCAATCCATCGCCATGGTGGCAGGGCATCAAATGGCTTCTGCCCTGGGGCTCGAAGAAAGATCTCCCGATTCTTTTGCTCAACAACTTTTGGAGGCTTCTCTTTCAACTCTGCAAATCCAAGCAGGATCCGAACTCGGCAATAAGCTCAGCGGAGGCCGAATTCAAATGTTGGAGAATCATTTGGAGCTTGAGGGGCGAGCGATAGAAGCCCGCAGGCCACGAGATTTTTATACCCCGAGAGGTCTGTCTTTCTCGCAAGCAAGCGTTGCGATGGAAGGGAGAGGGTTTGAACGGGGTGAGATTGCGCCTAGCAGAATGGTGGCTGAGAGCGAAGTGGTGGGAAGAAGCCACCCAAAATCAAAGAAGGGGCCTTCGGGCTTTTATCTTTATAGGAGCCTGGAGCATTTTGAAGCCCAGCTCCGGCAATTTTTAGCCAGCGTGCCCGCCGAACAAGAAAAGGTAGAAATTCAGGTGGAAGCGCTAAAACTTGGAAGTGTAAATCGTTTCACAGCACTTATCAGGAAGGCTTTGAAAGATGCAGCTCATTTAGAACGAGTGATTGTGAGATATCGAAATGGGGCGATAGAAGATTTTATGAAGGATGAAAGAGGAGTAGTTCACGATTATTTTGAGGAGGAGTGTGAAGAAGATGCAAGATTGCTTTCTTTGGAAGAGGCAAGTGTCTTGTTTGTGCCGCCTTGGAGGGCGAGTGAAAAAAATTACCTTCCAACACTGCTCAAGCAAGCAAGGAAGAAAAAGGGCTGGAGCCAAAGGCAGGTGGCGGAGGCCTTAAGAGAATTAACGGGTGCCCATCATACGCCAGAAGTTATTTCCACCTATGAAACACACACAGATTCCGCCATTACTTTTGAGGCTCTTAGGAGCCTGGCTTTCCTCTATGGGGAAGATATACGTCGTTTGATAGTGGCTTCTAATAAAAGCCGTTTTCCTCAAGTGAATGCTGATGAATGGAGCACGGATTTTTATCCTCTTTATATCGAATCGGCTGCAGATTTACGAAGGCTTTCTTATTATCGTGAAAAAGATCCCCAGCATCGAGGTTTGGGTTGGAGGATTTATGCCACTCGAAAAAACCCCTATGCTTATTGCAATACAGTGCAATTAGCAGAAAGATTGGGGATGGCTCCTAGAATCTTTACTTCTTTAGAGCTCGATGAGCATTATCCAGAATATTCTACCCTTCAAGCCCTTACGAGAAGTTTGGGCCTTCCACTGGCAGAAGCCATCGGCCGAGCCAATGCCATTCACCATCCCGATTTAGCCTTAAAAGACCTCTTTCCAGGCTTGCCTATTTATATCAGTCCCTATGGAGATGATCGTGAAAAGATATTGGGCTATCAAAGGCATCCCCGGGCACCTGGCAAAATATTATTTGCCTATCGAAAAGCCCAAGAAGGAAACGTAGATGCAGCCACCTTGAGCAAGCAATTCGAAAGATATCAGGACTACTGGGCAGATTGCGAACACAGGATGGAGTTCATTCAAAGTCACGAGATGAAAAAATGGATGTGGCTTTTTAATGAGATAGGAGAAGATACGGCGATTTTGGAAAGGGGATTGGAAGAGCAAGAAAAGGGGGCAGATAACCCTGCACTTTTGCTCGCGAGTGCTTTGGGTGAGGAAAACCTCCTTCAGTGCGAAAGAAGAACGGGGATCAGCCGAAAGGTCCTTGGAAAAATATTGAATTCCACTCCCCAAAATCCTCCTCCTCCGACTCAAGATGCAACCATTGCGCGTATTCAACAGCATGTTTTGGGCTTTGAAGCAGATCTTTTTTACCGGGCGATTCATCCGGAATTATCTCAGATATTTCCAGAAACAAGCGGGGAAGATCCCTTTTTAAGTTTGACGCCGGCCTTAATCGAAGAGGCCGCTCAACTTCGTCTAGGAGATCGGCTCCATGCTTACCGAATGAAACAGGGAGTTTCTCTGGCCCAAATGGCGAAAAAGCTGGGAGTAGGAGATCGAACGATCTATCAATATGAAAATACTGTGGGTCAGATTGAAAATGTTCAGGTGATGATTCGCTTGGCCCAAACTTTTGGTCTTTCTCCCCGGCTTCTCTATCTTCATTTTCACCCCCGATTGTTAATGTTTTTTAGGATTGTGAACCCTGAAACCTCACGCACTTTTTCTGTGAGCGAAGCCGATTATGAGCGTTTAGCTTCCATTCAAAGGCCCGATTCTAGCCCTTGACCCGCCTTGAAAGGCTAGGTAATTGAATCCTTCCATGAAAGAAATAAACGCGCCTAAAAAAATTTGCCTTATTTCGCTCGGTTGCCCCAAGAATCTCGTGGATGCTGAGATGATGCTGGGAATTCTAGCCAAGGATGGTTTTGCTTTTTCAACGAATCCTGCCGAGAGTGATGTAATTGTGGTAAACACCTGCGGCTTTGTGGAGGATTCTAAAAAAGAGTCGATCGAGCATCTTTTGCAGATGGCCCAATATAAGGAAAAGGGACGCTGCAAAGTGCTGGTGGCCACAGGTTGTTTATCTCAGCGTTACAGCGAAACTCTTTCAAAAGAATTACCCGAAGTGGATGCCTTCGTGGGCTTAGGAGAGTTTGATAGGTTGGCAGAAATTTTGAAAGAGAAATTAGCGAATGTAGGGGTAAACGGCCGTTTGCTCCGCGACTTTGTAAAACATAAATCAAACACAGATTTTATGACCGCCCGTCAAATCCTTCCGGATCCTGATCTTCCGAGAATTTTGGCAACGCCCAAACATTATACCTATGTAAAAATTTCCGAAGGGTGTTCGCATCGCTGTTCCTTTTGCATTATTCCCCACATTCGCGGAGATCTCAAAAGCCGGCCTATTTCTTCGATTGTAAGAGAAGTAAAAGAATTCGTGGAAAAAGGGGTAAAGGAATTTAATCTCATTGCGCAAGATCTCAATGAATACGGAAAAGATTTACGCGATGGAACTCATCTCGCCCAACTTTTGAGGGAGCTAGATCAAATTCCCGGAGATTTTTGGCTTCGCCCTCTTTATATGTATCCGCTCGAGTTTACAGACCGGCTCATTGCCGTGATGCGTGATTCGGAGCATTTAGTGAACTATGTAGATATGCCCCTGCAGCATATTAATGATCGCGTGATGCGCTCGATGAAGCGAGGCTCTCCCGCACGTTATGTAAGACAAGTGCTAGAAAAACTTAAAAAAGAAATTCCTACCATGGCCATTCGAACTACTTTCATCGTGGGCTACCCCGGGGAGAGTGAAGAAGAGTTTCAGGAGCTTTATGAATTTGTAGAAGCGGTGCAATTTAACCATGTGGGGGTCTTTAAATATTCTGTAGAAGAAGGCACTTTTGCCTCCCAACTGCCAAATCAAGTTTCTCCTGAAGTGAAACAAGAGCGCTTTCATCGCCTCATGAGCCTGCAGCAAAAAATCTCTCGCCAAAAAAATGAAGAGTTAGTGGGGAAAACTCTCGAAGTTTTGTGCGAAGGCCCGGCGCAGGATCGCCCTGGCCACTTGCAAGGGCGCCTTTCGATTCAGGCGCCCGAAATTGATGGCATCACTTATCTAAAAGTGACGCAACAAATTCCTTCTTCGGGCGAGTTTCATCAAGTCAAGATTACGCGAGCACAAGATTACGACGTGAATGGTTTTTTGATTTGAAAGGGCAATAAAAATGGGCACGCCCTATCTTAAGTATAGGCCTCAAGTAGATCGGTGCTGTCCGAAAGATGACCCCACTCTTTTGGAGGAAACTCAGGCCGGGAAATTAGAAACTGATTTTTTGGCCCTTCTCGATCAAGTGAACCCTCAAGCGCTGAGCGATCTTGATTCCGATGGAAAGCTCGAAATAAAATCAGAAGATTTTGAGCAGGTTTATTCCATTTTAACGGAGCAAGAAGCTGCGCAAAATTATTTCAAGAGAATCTGCAATCCTCCCCTGCAAAGGGTTTTTCCCTTGGCCACTTATTTCGATGACCGGCAAAACATCGATCCCTTGCCGCGTTTTAGAGATTTAGGTCCGGAGATGATTTCCTTTACGCAGTCCCACGATTTTGAAGCTGCCCAAGAATATTTTTTGGCACTCTACTTAAGAACGAGTTCTTTAGAATTTGTCGCGGAAGATTTAGCCAGGCACTTGAGTGCGAGCGCCATCCACACGGGCGAGCCTTTTGACGGCACTGTTTTGCTTGAAGGCCTTCCTGGTTTTTCTACGACGCGCGAAGGTTATTTGCGTTTCAATTGCAGCATTTTCGTGCAACTTGCGCATTCTGATTTGGCGAAAATTCCCGATTTAAAATTCACTTTTGTGTTTCATGACCAAAAGATTTGGTGTGCTTGGGGGAGAGGATGCCTTGCAGAAACGATCGGAGAATCGCAACCAGAAGAGCCTGCTAGTTTTCTCCAAGCGGTGAAAGAATATTGGTTTAGCCATGTGCCGATTTCTTTCAAATCGGATAATGTGGTGGCCTCCGATCATCAAAGAAGCACCCATATTACCTTAATAGTTTCCGATGAAGGAGGCCATTTGGTGGTGGATAACGATCGAGTAAATTACTTGCCGGATTTTTTAGATCCTATCCATTTTATCCAAAAGAGATGGGAAAGCAGCGGTTATAATAGGATATATACCGATTCTACCTTTTTGGGCGTCATGGCCAAGGCGGGTGTGAGGCCCTAACACCCCGCGTCAACAACCATTTTTCATCATAAAAAAACGCGCATTGATTCTCATATTTAAGTGTGAGATAAATTCTTTATGCGTTATCGTGTTTTAATCAATCAGGATGAAGATGGTATTTATGTGGCAGAATGTCCGACCTTGCCTGGCTGTGTTTCTCAGGGTGCGACGAGAGAAGCAGCTCTACAAAATATTCATGATGCCATGAAGGGTTATTTGGAAAGTCTTAAGAAACATAACGAACCCATTCCTCCTTCTATTCAGGAAGAAATTGTTGACCTTGCCATATGAGTAAATTGCCTGTTGTTTCCGGAAAAGAAGCCTTCAAGGCTTTTCAAAAGTTGGGCTATGAGCTCGACCATCAAACCGGTAGTCATATGATTCTTCGTCAATCCAATTATCCTTTTCGCAGGTTGACGGTCCCCAATCATAGAGAAGTGTCAAAAGGGACTTTGCGTAGTCTTATCCGGGATTCAGGTTTGTCAGTAGATGAATTTGTGGAACTTCTTTAAGATCTACGTCTTCTTGCCTTTCATAGGCGTTGGAAAGGTCAATGCGGCAAAACGCATTCCGGCAATAGCATAATGGTTCATTTTCTCCCTTGTCATTCTTTACCCGATCTTGCTAGGCAATCAATATCATCTGAAAAATAAATTGGGGCACGCCACATTGGAGGTGCCCCATGACTGATTTAGTTTGTCGTGTCCCAAACCGTTTCATCCTGGCTTCTTTTCAGCCCAATCCTCATCCCTCGGTAGTTTGCGAGGCAACTCCTCAAAATTCAGTTCCTGTTTTTTCTGTGCCGCAAAGAATTACAAATCCTCTTCAAGTGCCTTTGAATCGTTCCTTAACTGCGCGCAATGTAGTGCACGAAGCCAATTCGTTTTCACAAGATATAAGTAATTTTTGGAGTTTTAATTGGTGGTACGATGCTTCGGGTGGGGAGAGGGCTCTCGGTTTAGGGGTGGCGGCTCTTGCTGCGGTGCCTACTGTTGTGGCTTTGGGACTTGCGGGAGTTTCTTCGGTGTTGGGGGTGGGGTGTGCGGCAAGCAGTGAACCTTACGGCGGTATAAGTCCTTATCTTCCAGATACTGGAAATGTAATCTCGCCTACTGCCCCTGCAGACAGAGACCAAGATGGGTTTCAGTCAGATATGGATTGTAATGATTCAGATGGAAGTGCGAGGCCGTTGGATAATAGGGTGGTGAATAGTCACCTAAGTATTTGTCCAGGAACCTATGGACAACTTAACGTCAGTGGAAGTGAATTTACTATTGTGCCTTATTATCCGGTTAATCCAGGTGTGACCGTGGCTTCTATTGCATTTAATAATGCCCATAATGTTTTAATAAGCGGTTTGAGAGTTGCAGGAGAACCGATTAACCGACCAGATTTATTCGTACAAACAATGGTTAATCTAAGAAGTTCTAGCAGGATTTATTTCGATAGCATGAATGTAGCATGCCCTGCTGGTGAAGCAGGGGGGCTTTGTATTGAAATGTTATTAAATGGTTCTAGTCAAAATATAATATATAGGAGCACATTTGTGTATGGTCTTATAGGCTTATCAATGGATGGCAGCTCGAATGATAATAGGGTGGAAAATTGTACCTTTATGGATCAAATAATCACAAATCGTAATCCTTATGTTGATGATGGTAGAAACAATACTTTTATTAATAATACCTATAGAAGGTAATAGCCAACTAGAAGGCTCATGAATTTTTCCCTAACACCCCGCGTCAACAACCATTTTCTCCTTGTGCCGATAAATCTAATAGGAGTAGGGGGCTATCGCCCTCTAGATTTAATGGTTGGGAGGCGTGAGTGTTGTTCTTGAAAATTCTTCAAAAATCAAAAACTTGCCTGGCTTTATTTTCTCTTTTTTCTTTGCTGCTTTTAAATTCTTGTGGGGGAAACGGAGGCGGAGCAAATAGTGCCACCGATTTCACCGAAGGCGTTTCGGGCCCCATGGTCAGCGGGGATCCGTGGGCGTTTAGAGGAGCGGGCATTATTGGAGAAGAGCGGTATTTAATAGGAGGCGCCATTGCCCAGGGCCGCACGGGCGATGTGCTTTTGCAAAACGATAAAATCCGCCTTATTGTCCAAAAGCCCCGCCGAAATGCGGGCGTGGCCCTTTATGGCGGAAATATTATCGATGCAGATATAACCCGAGGGCCCAACGAAAAAGGGCACGATCACTTTGGCATTACCTTCCCCCTTGTTAATATTTCTTGGACGCCTTTTTACAAAAAGCTTGAAATTTTAAACGCCAATTTTGACAATGGCCCCGTGATTGTGCGCGCGAGCGGAGTGCTCGATGTTTACGATTATATTCAAACATCCATTATTGTGCCCTTTGCGAAAAAGGTAGCCGGCGTAGGACTTTTCTTTCCAGAACAATTTAACGACACACTCAATCCTTTTCAAAACATGCCTAAAATGAGAGGCGTTTCTACAACGGTAGTGACGGATTATATTTTAAAATCCGACCGCAGCTATTTAATCATACAAACTCATTTATTTAACCAAGGGTCCACCCCCGTGAGCATGCCTGTGGGAGATTGGTTGAATGGTATTGGAACCGGTGAAACTTTTGTGCCGGGTACGGGTTATACAGGACAGGGAAGATATGCGGGGGATATAGGGGCACCTTCAGTGATTTATCCTGCCATGGAAACAGATGTAGGAGTTTCTTATGGTTACTTTTACGACCCAACATTATTTACCAAGCAAGATGGTACAATTCGCCCCACTGAAATGCTCACGGTATCGGGAGTAACCATTCTTGGATTAGGAGAAACTATTTTTGGAAATGTGATTCCTGTATCCGATAAACGAGCAGAACCCACCATCAATTTTTCTTTAGCTCCCGGGGAAACAACTCTTGTCCGCTACTTTGCTGTAGGAAATGGAGATGTAGGTTCTGTGCTGAGTGGTGGATTAAAGGCTTTAGGAGTTCCTACCTATCGTTTAGCGGGAAGAGTCCAAAATGTGGCTGGGCAAGCCGTTGCGAATGCCAAAGTAATTGTTTTAGAGAGCACGACTAAGCGAAGCGTCGCGGTATTCTATTCAAAATCGGATGGCAGTTTTTCGGGAGAGGTTAGTAATGGCGTCGATGCCAAGGCAAAAATGTTTGGTTCAGGGCGTTATGAAGTAGAAGTCTATAAAGAAGGTTACCTGTCTTCTGCCCTTTGGCCAGATGATGCCAAATACGGGGGAATTAGCAAACAGCATAAATCGGGTTCTTGCACCCTCAGTGGTGGAGCAGAGAATATTCAATGTCTCCTCGGTGAGTCTGGCGTCGTTCAAGTCAATGCAAAGGATGAGAACGGAAGAAATATTCCGGCTCGTATTGCAATCGTAGGTTTTGATGCGAGTCCTTATGGTCGCCTACCTCATGGAGATGGCGCCAATAGAGATGAACAAGCCGGAGAAGATAAAAGTATTCTTGCCGACGTAGAATTTCAAGCCCAACAATATGCTTATATAGATACGTTGTTTTTAGCTCTTAATGGGCAAATTACCAATGGGGGCAATCCTCGAGTGCTGGGGGGCAACTCCTTCCGTCTAGAACCGGGGCAGTACGAAATTTTTGTGATGCGAGGGCCGGAGTATTCTCAATATGCTCAAAGAATTACGGTGACGAACGGTGGAACCGTTCAAGTGAATGCCACTGTGAGAAAGGTGGTGAACACCGCAGGGTATCTCAGCGGTGATTTTCATATTCACGGTATCAATTCTCCAGATTCCCCCTTTGGGCAAAATGCCCGCGTCAATTTTGCCTTAGCGGAGGGCCTAGATCTGATGGTTTCGGCGGACCACGATGCCATTACCGATTACAGCATTGCCATTCATGATTTAGGAGTGGGTGACTATGTAAGTTCGATGCCAGGGGTAGAAATTACTCCCATGGCCTTTGGGCATTTCAATGTATTTCCCCTTTTATATAAGCCAGAAGATCCCACCGGCGGTGCCTTCGATTACACGAAAAAGCAAGGTTATACGCCGGGGCCAGACCATCACGAACTCTTAGCACCCGGTGAATTTTTGCAAATGATGGATGAGCAAAATCCGGGGGAACAAGTCTTGCAAGTAAACCATATTATGGATAATACTTTGGGCAACTTTGCCTTATCTCGCTTAATCACCACGACTAAATTTCCGGGAGTGCCTCCTCTTTCTACATTCTCAGACCCTGTAGAATTCCGCCTATCTCCTAATACCAATACTACCGGAAACAACCAAGCCCCCTTTCCTTATGGAACCAGCAATCTTTTCACCGACAAATTCACCTCAATGGAAATTTGCATTGGAGAATCGGCTGTCGTCCCATTTCCTCATGTGAGAGATACTGCTTTACCCACTTGGTTTAATTTACTTAACCTTGGAAAAGTGGCCACCGCCACTTGTTCTTCGGATACGCATCGGCAAATCCGCGAACCTATCGGGATCTTACGAAACTATATCGTTTCTTCGGTGGATCCCCGCGATGGCCAGGGTTCTTATTCACAGGTGGATTCTCAAGAAATTGCCCATAATGTAAATAATCATCACGTGATTGTTTCGGCAGGGCCTTTCTTAACTGCTTCCATCAGTGCTGAAGGAAAATCGGCCCAGGTGGGCGATACCCTCACTCTGAGCGGTGGGGGAGCTAAAACAGTGAATTTACAAATGAACATTCAAAGCCCCGATTGGATGGATTGGGACACCGTCGAAGTTTATGTAAACACAGATCCAAGTCCTGGTAACGATAATACTCCGCCTGATGCAACCTGGGCAGGTACGGCAGAGCAATTTATGGATGTGAAACCTACGGGCTTTGATAGCCATCTTGAACCCAAATACACTTACTCCCCCAACCTCATCTTCAAACGAGGCGGCGGGGGCGGTGCTGAAATTTTAACTCAAACTATTGCCAATGGGGCTCGAAATGCGCTAATCAGCCATAGCATCACCTTAAATGAAGATAGTTGGATTGTCATTTTAGTGAAGGGTTCGGAGGCGGCGCATACGATTTTCCCCTATGCTCCTAAGGCCGTGAATACGAAAACCGATGATCTGGCCCCGGCCCATTTCCTCGATACTTTAGATGCTCAACGTGCCACTACCGCCACTTTAAGCCCGGCTCCTGATAAAATCGGGGGGTCAAAAGCCTTTGCCTTTACTAATCCCATTTTCGTAGATATCGATGGCAATGGTTGGCAGGCAAAATATGTGAGGAACGGCCAGTCTCCCTTAGCCCATTAAGCCCGTAATTTTTTTTTAAAAAACGATTCATCATTCATCTCTCGGGGCACACCGAAAGATTTCAATGATATTCGGTACTATTCTTCGAATTTTCTTTTTTGCTTTTTGCTTCCTTCTTTTGCATCCGCTTTTTTCCTGCTCTTCGGGGGATCTTTCTACAGCGCTGCTTGATAAGGGAGAGAGCGCAACTCAGCCCGTCAATCCGGAGAACCCCGATAATGATTCTCCCCCTGAGGATACTCCTCCGGGGGGAAGCCCTTCTCCTTCGCTTGAAGTAGCCCCTTCTTCCCTCACGAGTTGTGCTTCGGGTGGCCTCGCGGCTTTTCCAGGGGCCGAAGGCTTTGGCGCCTGTGCCACAGGAGGCCGTGGTGGGCGTGTGATCTATGTAAATACCTTAGCGGCGGACCCCACTGGAAGTATTCCGGGTTCTTTTCAATGGGCACTCAATCAAAGGGGCCCCCGCACCATCCTTTTTAAGGTGAGCGGTGTCATTTCCGGCGCTATGCAATTGACCCAGAGCGATGTAACCATTGCGGGGCAAAGCTCGCCGCATGGAATCATTGTGCGCGGTTTTCACACGACGGAAAATCCTTATATCGACCATGCCCGTGGACGCATTTCTTCGGTGGCCCATGCGGATAACTGGGTCTTGCGTCATCTGCGAACACGGCCCGCCGGCCTAGGCTTAGATGATGGCTTAAGGCTGAGATACACGCGCAATGCCATTGTTGACCATGTTTCGGTGGCCAATGCGACCGATGAGGCGATTGAAATCTCTTACTCCAATAATATCACGATCCAGAACACGATGCTTTCTGAAACTCTGGGGGATCATGCCGACCGCGGCGGCATTTTAATTAATTACTCCAATCCTGATGATGGCTTTGCCCTGGATAGATTATCTCTGCATCACAACACCTGGAACCGAATCGAGGGACGCATGCCAGAGCTCGCGAGCGAAACGATCGAATCAAACGGCCGCACGATCAATATAGAGATCTCGAACAATCTCTACTGGGATCCGGGTTATTTCATGGATGTAACCAACACCACTCATGCGGGGGGTGGAGATGGTTTTCCCATCTATTATGCGCTCAATTATGTGGGAAACTATTATTATGCGCGTTCGGGCTTTCAGTTTGGTATGGCATGGATTCCCTTAAATACGCCCAATCACACCACGACCTATCTCGCAGATAATCAATTCAATCTTTACCCAGGCCTAAGAGATTACCAGTTTGTTTATTGCTGTAACAATTATCCCGAGATCTCCTCTCTCCCTCCCCCCGACTCGCTGCCTTTTTTTGGGCGCAGCTCACGGCATGATTTTCCAGAAATTAGTTACGTCTCTAGTGCGATGCTTCGGGGCTTTATGAGGGCGAATGTGGGTGCCTTTCCGCGCGATCCGATGGATCGCCGCTTGATCGCCCCCTTCTCTACAGGGCTCATCGATCCAAGTTCTCCCAGAACCAATCCTTACAATGATGCCCTCGCTCTGGATTTTTCTTCCTCCAATCCGGCGATCGATGCCCCCCTCGATTCAGATAACGATGGCATGCCCGATGCTTGGGAAAGGGCCCATGGCTTAAATCCTAGCGCGGCGAATTCTAATGGACTGGAACTTTCCTCCCATTCGCCCAATGGCATTGAAGGCTGTGTGCCGGGCTACACCAATTTAGAATGCTATCTTAACGAATTAGCTGCACAGCGCCTGAGATGAAGCAAAAACTACCACAAGCTTTAACAAGGCTGTATTTCTTTAAGTAGCGGGGAAATAAATTTTGTTTTACCTCGATTCACTCTTTTTAAAAACGCTATAATCTTATGGTTTACACTCAACTTTTCATGGGTTTATCCCCGATAACTTCTTGTCTCGTCCAAAATAATTCGGGGGCCACGGGGATGATGCTTTTATGTTTTTATTCCATGTGGATGCCACCGGTGGTGGAGGACGTTCTCGCTTAGGCCGAAACTCTCCTTCTCTTCACCCTCAAAACGGATCTTTTTCCGTAGAGAATATTTCTGCGCCCTCGAGCGCTCTTCACAATCCAGCGGCATCGGGAGTGGTGCAGAATGCGGGAGAAGAGCTTCGTAATATTAGGGCGCCCGGAGGAAATAGAGAAGGGGATTTTAGCTTTCAAAGCTTGGCCTTACGCGTATCGGCCTATCTGCAATCTCCTTTGCGGGCTTTAGGGCCCAGTCTTCAATCTGCCCATCGGGTGGAAGATTTAATGCAAAAACTACGGGCTGCAAGCACTGCCGAACAACGATTAGGCATTCTTCAGCAAATCAGGCTACGGCTGGAAGCTCAAAGCCCAAGACCCAACGCTCGTTTAGAAATTTTAAGAGAGGCCCAACAACAAAATGCGCAAGGCCAAAATTTTAGCCCAGAAAATTTTTCTTTGATTGAACGTCAACTTCACTGGGTCGAGGCACGGGAGCAAGAAAGCCGGGTAGAAACCCGTGGCCGCGAGCGTGTGGAGAATTTGTGGCAGGCTTATGAGAGCTATGAACTCGCTCATGAACCCCATCACGCGAATCGTATTTTAGATCAACTCGCCCAAGAATTGCGAGGCCACGGCACGGGAGGGCAACTTTCGCCCGCAGACCGAAACGCTCTGCTGATTCGCCTTCTGCGTGCAAAAATTGAATTAAGAAATTTTGAGAATATTCCATTTTACATGGGAGATTTGCAAAGAGCGATCGAGCAAGAATCGAATTTGGGGAGCGTGGAGGGCCGTTGGGAGGCCCATGGCTTGCTCGTGGAATATAGCCGGCTTTACCAAGAAATCCAAAGCGCCTTGCCGGGCCTTGAGTTTAGAACTTTGATGCTGACCAACCCGCATCCTTCGGAAGAAAGCCCTCGGGCTTCTTTGCCTGCCTTCATGAATTTGTCGGAGCTCAGCCATCGGCTCCAAGCAGAAAATATTCAAACAGCCGATGTTTCGAGCCGAGTGGCCCATCTTCTTCAACTCTCGAGAGCGCACTCAGCCATGGAAAATCCGGTCGATTCACTCGCCGCAGTGGGAGAGGCGGAAGATCTTCTACGCCACGCCCATCAAGGCGATGCCCTCATTCGCGCGGTGGTATTGCAGGCTTATTCGGAGGCAGGGTTACAAGGCTATCTTGCAGGCCGCGTGCAGGCGTGGTTGGAGCTCGATGAACGGCGAGTGAGCCGTTTAAATGCAGGGGCGCGCTACGAGCTCTTTCAAGATTGGGCCACCCTTGCTTCAGGGCTTCAAGAAGTGGGCGCCTCTTCTCAAGAAGTGCTCGCGCATCTTCAGCGGCAGGTGGGGCATCTCAACCTTTCCGCCCAGGCCCATTTATATCAGCGCTTGTTTGAAGATTTATCTCGTAGCCGCGGAGGCCGAGAACTCAATGATTCGATTAAAAATCCACTTCTCTCTTCTTTGCGAGATCAACTTTCGAATTCCAGAGCTCATTTTAGAGATCATGTGGCCGTGCGGGAACTTCTCATCGCTCAAAGCAATCATGCGGCGTGTATCCATGAGAGCGTGCAAGATTTGCAATCGATTGCTCGCAATCTTTCAGAAGATCGTGAATTACTGCCTCTGCAGGCAAGCATGCTTCGCGGCCTGCTACGCGAAAGAGAAATTTTAGAACAAGAACACAATGAAGGCCGGGTGGCTATCCTCACCACTCAAATCAGACATCTCATGGCCCAATATCGCTCTGACTTAATTTCTGCACGAGAAGGTTTATCTGATTCTCATAGTAGTTTGAATCGGGAGGGGCAGGGCGCCGAAATACTGAATCAACATTATCAACAACTCATTGCCTTCAGCGCCCAAGCCGATGCCAGCTTTGTGAACGATGATTTGCAGGAGCAACTTGCATCAAGTCGTGGAGAAAGGCTTCCAGAGCGGGCGCCCTATTTCAGCGCGCAGACCATTTATACAGAATATCAGGGTTTCTTGAATGCGTTAGCCCCCGCTCAACGCGTGAATGGATTGGTGCAAATGATGCGGGGTTTGGCGGAGAGGGCAGATACAGGGCGTTTGCGAGATGTGTTTGCGCCGATGCTGCGGCAAAGCCTTTTTGATTTGCCAGAGCCTTTGAGGGTGAGAGCTCTCATGCAACTTTCGCCCTCTTTGGGCGAGTTAAGGCAGCGGCTCGAAACTCAAGCAGAAAGCTCTCGCTCTGCTTATGGAGATTCTGCAGCGAATGAAATTTTGCAGAGTCGCGACGAAGTGGCTCATTGGGAAGAAGGCTTATGGCAAGCATTAGCCGATCATAATTCTACTCCGGCCCTCGGTGCCTTTGCCCGCAGTATGGTAGAAGTAAGCCGAGGCCATACAGAAACTTCCCGAAGGATGCTCCAAGAATTATTGGGTGATCCTGCTTTTCAAAATGTTTCAGACCCCGTCACCTTAATGATATTGGAAGTGGCGCATCGTACAATCGGCGGCGATGTGCAGGCACGCAGCGAAAGAATTTTAAGACTCGTGAATGCCTTGGCAAATGCGAGAGAGGCTGCTTGGACGGCAGAAGGGCACACGGGCGAAAGTGCCGCCATTCATCATATTCACCAAGATCTCCCCCGGTTTTTATCCACTCTTCCCTATCCTCGGTTGCCTCAAACTTTTGAAGCCGCGCTGCAGCTCTATTCTGCCGCTCATCCTGAAAATGCTCGTTGGGTGGGCCAGTTCGAAGGAGCGCTCAGTCGCATTCCGCTTCGCCATATCGGCCGTGATGGGCATCGTGAAGGTTCTATTTGGAATTTGATTCGAGCCATGGATCATTTGGAGTCGCCCGAAAATATAAGGCAGGCTCTCTTACGGCTTCGCGAAGTCGTTGAAAACGATATTTCTTGGAATGCGATGGGCACAGAGGGTCGCGGCGATTTGGGCCTGCCTCTTCAAGAGGTGGCGGCGATGTTGTTAGAAGCTTCTCCCCGATCTGAAACAGCGCTAAGAAATGAAATTGCACAACTCCGCCATGAAATTCCGGGGCTTGAAGAGTATGGCCATTGGCAACGAGAAACCTTTAGTTATACCACCGCCCTCGAATGCGCCATGATGGCGGTAGCAGGTTATGGCGCGGGGCAGGCCGCGGGTTTGGTGCTAGAATCACTCTTTGGGCAAGAGCTGGCCACGGTGGGTGCGAGAACCGCGCAATATTTCACCCGAACGCTGACTCACTCCCTTGCCTTCAATACTTTTAATTCGATCACTCCCTTCATGCTGGGTCAAGGAGGCGAAGGAAATTTAGCCCGCTCTTCTCTCGATATGGCTGCTGATATGGCGATAAACGATTTAATCACTTCGCCGCTCTCGGGCCTCTTGCCTGTGCCTCGCTCCATGCTGGGGCGAGTGATGCTTTCCACCACCCATCATGCGCAAGCGGCCGCCACTTTCCGCATTGCCCAAAATATTCGTTATCAAACGCAGAGAGCAACGCTGGGCGAAGAAATCGCAGGCCGTGCGCCCGATAATTCTTTGCATTCTCTCTTAGGAGATTTCTTCCGAAATTTTGGGTCGGGCCTCGCCGAGCAGGGAATGGGAATGCCACCTCGCGGAGAAGCAGGCTCTGAAGAGAGAAGCCCCGAAGCAACCCAGCACGCGCACGAGGCAGCCGTGAGGGCTTCACCCGAGTTGAGAGTGGAAGTGCTGAGGGGAGAGGAGCCTGCCCTGAGCTTGTCGAAGGGTTGGGGGGAGGCTGAACCTCTCATAACCGCTCCCGGCACTCATTTGGGTTCAGATGCAAGATATCAAGCTCGCGCCCAAGGCTGGGGCGAGATTACTGGGCTTGTGGTTTCCCCTCTTCACGAAAGACAGGGCTCTGGCTTTCAACAGCACCCTGTTTCTCTTGAGCATTCATCCGCAAGCCTGCCGCGAGAAGAAACAGGAGTAGAAAGACTCGAAGCGGCCCTTGGCCGAGAAAAACCTGCAGACCCGCATCTTACGCTTCCGGCCCCTCCGGCCAGTGTTTTACCTTCTTTCATCGTGCTTCCTCAGGGCTGGGGTTCTTCTTTGAGCAGTTACCATCTTTGCGAAGAAGGGGATTTACTCCCCGAAAATGTTCGGAGCAGCCATGCAGTCGAAGTGGTTTCGGTATCAGCCGATGGAGTGATTTCACTGATTGGAAGAAGTCGAAGGCTGCTTCAAATAAGATTGATAGAAGGAAGCGAAAATATTCGGGTAGGGCAATATTTCAATTTAGTGGAAGTGCCAAGGGTGGGAGGCGGAGCATCCAGGCGGGGAAAAATTGCCCAACTGCGTGGGGAGCTAGCAGCTTTGTCTGATATTCTTCCTCCCTCTCTTGGAAATGGGCCCGAAAATTATCAAACGCGCATTCGCCAACTCGAAGAGCAAATCAATGCTCTACGAGGCAATCGAAATATGAATGCCGTGAGTGAAGTGGAAGAACAACTTTCGAGTTTGCTCAGAGATATTTATGCCAAAAGCGGAGGGCCCAGCCCCGAACAACAAAGAAATGCCAGAGTTCGCTTGAGAGCCCTTCAAAACATTTTCATGAATGCCCCCTATGCTGCAGGGCTGCGGACAGACTTAAGAAACCTAGAAAAACGAATCACCCTTTTGGAGAATGGGGGAAGTTTCCAAGAACTTTTAGAAATTTTCAGAAATTTAAGGGCCATTGAAAGGCGGGCATTGGCAAGAACGACGAGCCCTTTGCGCCGCAACAACGAAGGTTTTATTAGCCCCGAACTCATGGCCACGGCGGCCTTGGGAGTGCTGGGCTTGGGAAGCAGCCCTTTACTCGCGCAGATTTTTCCAGGGCACACGGGTTTTGTTCGTATCGCTTTAGGTGTGAGTGCTTTAGCCTTGGGTGCTTTGGCCCAAGGAGCCCTCCATGTTTGGAGGCACTTTTCTCATCTTACGCAAGCTCTTCGTCATCGTTCTGTGTCGAGAGAAGAAGTGCATCAAGATGTGGAGACAGGCCATGGGGTGCCTGATTTGAGAATCGTTCATGAAGTGCCTTCCGCTCCCTTTGTTTTGAATCATGAAAGGCCAGCCAATGATAATGCGATTCCGTTAAACGAAGCCCTCCCTCCTTCTTTGAGCTCCGATCAACAGTTCAATGCGCGTGTGCTTGCAGGAGAGAGGGAAGCCTTACTCGAAGGAGCAGGGGTTTATTATGCCCATAATCTTATGGCAGAATCGATCGGTGGAAATGCAGGCCCCGGGCACTTCGGATTAAATGTTTTGGTCAATTCTCAAACAGGCAGAATTGTGTCGGTAGGAAATGCCCAGAACATTCCTTCGCATTTTTTTACCGGAGCAAGCCACGTGGTTTTTAGGGTGATGAATCCTGTTTTGCATCCTAGCTTGCTGTCGATGGCAATGGAAATAGAAGTGCGAAGGCAACAAGGAAGGGCGCTTGAGTTAAGCCCCGAACAAATTGAGATTCTCATTAGAGGCATTGAAAGGGTGTGCGATGAATGGCGAGTATCTTCTGCCTTAAGAGGGTATTATGAAAGGCTCATTTTTGGGCTGAGGCAAGAGCCTTCCCGTGCCTTAGATCTTTTAGAAAGTCGGGTAGAGAGTGTGTATTACGACGATGTATCTCTTCAGCCCCTGATAGAACCCTTAATTGGTTGCCCCATTGCTTCGCCAGTCTCCTCCCGAGAGCATCTTGTGAATGGACGGCATTCTCCTCACAACAGCGAAGGTTTTGTGACTCCCGAACTCATGGCCACGACGGCGCTCGGTATTTTAGGAGCCGCCGCCACTCCGCGTTTGCTCACGCTTGTGGGAACTGAGTTGCCCAGCACGGCCTTACTCGCCTTAGGGGGGATGGCATTGCTCTGGGGAGTGGGAAGACACCTTTGGAGGCTAGTGGCAGAGAGGCGGCAAAGAGCGATTTCTCAAAGGGAAATAAATTGGCAGGCGAGTTTACTAGCGGGCTCTGCCTCCGCAAGAAGGGTAAGTGCTAGGCAAGAAGCGAGTTCCACGCCCGGTCGCAGGATTGTGCTCGGCCGTTACCAAGGCTCTGAAGAAATCAATGAGACCTTTACAATCTACAGGGGCTTGCCGAAGCGCCATCAAGTGGCTTGGAGAGTGGCCTCCCAAGAAGGAAATAGAATTGCAATGGAGCTCGGAGAAATTTTTCGCACAGGAGCATTCTATCCCTATGAAGAAAACCATCGCACCCGAAGAAGCTACCAAGTATCCGCTGAAACAGAATTAAAGGTGGGGGATTATCTTATTCCTGCGCGTAGTTCCAACGGAAACCCGCAAAATGGCTCTCAGGAAGGCTTTGCCAGCCCTGAAATGATGGCCACAGCAGCTTTGGGCCTTCTGGGTTTTGGTTTTGGAGGGCGCTTGATTCCGCTTTTAGCCAGCCAAAGCCCCGCCTCCACTTTACTTGCGCTGGGAGGCGCCACCTTGGTGATGAGCGCTTTGGGCCACCAGATCAGACGAGGAGGGGCAAATTCTTCGGCTCTGCCTTTCCCTTCTCTCCGAAGAAGGACTACGGGTGTGAGTATAGCCGATGCGAGTACTGTTCTTTCCACCCAGACGATCCGCTTTGAAAGGGGAGTGGCGGGTTTAGCCCTGGATGAAAACGGAAACGCCCTGCATGAAAATATCAATTCGACCAATGCTTGCTGGGTGGAACGCCTGCCCCAGGGGCATTTGAGAATAGAAAATCGTGGCCTTCACCCTCTTGTAATTCAAGGCCCTTGGGGCAGCGTGGCTTTGGCTCGAGGAGCTGCGCGAAATATCAAGCCCCGAGAAGATTTGCTGCGCATGGGGCAAAACCGCGTGATTTTTGAATTGCCGCCCGAAGTTCCTGAAATCATCACGAATTCCACCCCTGATGTTTTGGAAAGCCCTTTGCCCCGCTTTGAAGTGCGAGGCACCGCTCACTATGATAGCAGAAGTGATTCTGTCGCTTATCATTCGGAAGACCCCTTTGCGCACATTCATTATCGGGTCGAGAAAGACGCGCGAGGGCGCTGGATGCTGAGAGACTTTGCCCTTCGCTTAGATGAACTGGCGAGAGATGGCAGGGGAAGGTGGTTTCCTAAACATTGCGCTGTTCCACTCGCCCAAGTGATTCCTAGTTCAAGTTCCGAAAACTCAGGTTATCTTTTGGAAGGCAGTGCCCGAATTCCTGTAAGCCGTGCGAGCGATGGGCATTGGTATCGCTTGAGCGACGAAATGGTGCCAGGAGAAATCGTGGAATATAGGGGAGGAAATTTTACTTGGAGAGATCAGCCTCTTTCTTCTTCGCAAACCAGCCGCTCGCAAACCCTTTATTTGAGGAATTCCCAAGGGGAGATGCAGCCCCTTCAAGGCCGTGAAATTCAATTGCGTTCTGGCGATGAATTTTACGTTCTTCAAAGCCGCTACGATGTTTCGGATGGATCTCCCGGCGGAAGAGCCTACATTCCCCATCGATTCAGGCCTTAAAAAAGGTGCGAGTGGGAAAGCTTGATCCTATTGTGCCCTTTAAGGAATCAATTTTCGTCGAATTTCAGTTTCATGCAGGATAAAAAAAGTAACCGCGGCGTGGGTCCATGCCTCTATCGATCGAGGGCGCACGGCTTTCAAAAGTTCTAGGAAGTCGATTTGGAGTTTTCGAGGTATATTGGGGTGGCCTATGCAATCACAGATGTTGAATAAAAATTCATTTTCGGGAGTTCTTTCACCCAAAAAGTTAAGTCGGAGAATTTTTTGGCCCTGTTTTTCTGCCTGTTCAGGCTTAAGCAAAAGGGGGTCTTTTTTAAGCCTTTCTATGTCTGAAAGGGTGGCGGAGGGCCAGGGCCGAAGAAATTTTTGAATGGCCGGGCGATGCTCTAAATAATATCGGGCGGCCGCTTCTGTCACTTGGGCCACCGTATGGGTTTCGACGAGGCTTCCAATTTCAACGGAAAATCGGCTGGTGATGTGTGCGGGAACCTCACCTTGAAAAATCAATGCAAAAATTCTGACAAACAGGGGATTGTGGTGAGTTAAAAGGCGTACAAAAATAGGATTTCGAGGGGCCCGGTAGATTCGGTCCTCCACTTCATACTCAGGAATTCTTCGGAGGTCTTCTAATTGCCCTACGTAGCCTGCAAAGCTGATGGTGCTGTGGATGTCGTCCCGGTATTGACGGTAATGGGAGAGCATCCTATCTTTCAGTGTACGGAGCACCCATTTGGGTTCTATTCCGCTAGCGAGCAGTGCGGCAGCCCGGTGGTAATCTTGTTCGATAAGAGTGTTTGTTTCTGGTTTTTCGCGTTTGGCCGCAATGCTCGCGAAATTTTCAATTTTTCGGTATTCATTCGGAAGGGCCACTGCGAGCCACATCCTCATTCTTTGAAAAGCCGTGAGGTTGATGCGTTCTATGGGGCCCGTGGGGTTAAAACGAGCGAGAGCCTGATCGGTGATCGTTGCATGCACAATCACTTCACGGCTTTCTTCGTTCGCAATGGGAACCCTGGCTATTTGAACCGCATAGTCTGGGATTTCTAGGTCAAAATATTTCTGTAATAAAGCGCGGCGTTCATCGAGGGTTTGATCCTGCAAGGCACCCATTTCCCAATAGCTGCTCCAATTGTCTTTCACGGGGGTTTCGTGGGCTAAAAAATCGAGTCTTAGTTTTCCATCACCCCGGTGGGCTAGATACAGAGAATAAATTTTGGCTTGAACAGGTTTTAGACTTGCCTGCATTTCTTCATCTCTGGCTCCTTCGGCAGGGGGGCTAAAATCCCAGAGGGCCGCTTCAAGCTCGCGTTTTGTTTTGGAACCCAGCGATTGTAACATTTGAGTAGCGCGAGCAAATAAATTTTGGGGTTCAATGAGCAGAGGACGAATCCCCGGAATTCCTTCCCACAATTTTCGTGCATCAAAGGGGGGGTCTTTCATTTCAGGCAAATGAAGCATGAGAGAATCTACTCCCACTTCTCTGGCAATGTGAGCGAGGATGGCAGAGTGATTTTTCCGGTAAATTTTGAAAATATTCTCATGAGTTTTATTGAGAAGATGGGGAAGGCTTCCTCCGCTCGCGGCGAGGGCATAAAGGCGAGAATATTCAGCCAGCATTTCTATCGCGGCCTTTTGAAGCGGGCCCTGAGCAGGAATGGTGGCAAAGTATTGAAACATCACCGCGTGGATGTAGAGCAGATCGTAACTTTTTTCATTATGCCCAAATATATCGGCGATAGCGGGATTGAGCTGTTCAAATTCCCTCTGATGTTGTTCTACGTCGACTAAGCTTAGCTCAGGAAATTCTTTTTCTAAGCGAAGTTTAGCATTTTGAATGATTACTCCCGGAAGAGTTCCTTGAACGTCTCGGCCAAGAATTTTTATTTCAGCCGCTGTGATTATTTTTTCACGATGCCTTAAATAAAAAGAAGTGAGCCATGCATCATAGGCTTCATCGAATTTCAGGGGTCTTTGAAGAGCCGCTTCTACCTGTTTATCGAAGGCTTCTTTCAAATCGTTCGGAAGCGTTCTTCGGGTGAGTTGGTTATGAATGGCAAAACATATGGCTTTGCCGGTGATGGGTTTCTCACCGTTTCGGATTTCAGGAAGGGTGCCCACATAATCTGCCCCAGGAATTTTAGAAACCAGTTCTGCTTGAATGCTTGCGTATTCTTCAAAAATTCGACGGGTGCTTTCTTTTAAGTCAGAAGTAGAAATCGTTTCGATGTCTAGTAAAATTTCGTCGGCCTTTTCAGCGGATGCTGCCGAAAGCTGAGGGCGATAGCGACGGAGCAGAATAATCAGATGAATAAGGCAACGAGCTCCGCTAATAGCCAAGCTCCTTCGTTCTTCCTTTCCATCTAGCTCTGCGCGAACTTCCGCATCGCTTACTAAAAGAATTTCCGAATATGGATTGCCGATGCCCTTGGGAATGTTTTCTTGAAGAAGCTCTGTGGCGTCGACGGGGGGAAGTTTTTGTTTGGCTTCGGCTTCGAGCCCCTCCACTTCCTTTTCGGCTTCTGCAAGGCGCTCCGATAAACGTTGAGCGGGAAGCATCGAAGAGAGTTCCAGCAAGGCCTCCAGATCTTCGGCCTGTTGTTTAAAGGCTACAAGCTGATCGGGAGGCGAATCGAGCTTGGCGCTAAAATCTCGCAAAGAAGCGATGAAACGATTTTTATTTTTGTGATCGCGGGCATCCATGAGGCTGAGCTCGAGAGATTCTTCTAATTGGGCGTAGCGTTGCTGCATGGATTTGAGCATTTCATGGTAAAGGGCTTGTATGCCGCGAATGACGTCGGCCTCGATTTCGCTGTAAGCCCCAAAACGCGGGGAGACTTCTTGGGCAATGGCCTGGTGAAGAGAAAGGGCTTCTGAATCTAGAAGCGCAGACCGGCTATGTCTTCGATAAATTCTCAAGACTTCCTCGCCGAGTGCGGGAGAAGGAGCGAGCCCACTTTGGAAACGCTCGCGAGCCACGAAGGCAGGAATGAGCGCGCCTAAGCGTTGAAGGCTCCCAAGACGAGTGCTTAAAGTTTCGCAAAGCTCCCGCAAGAACAAAGCATCTTTCTCGCCAACCGTTTCAAACACAATTCCCACCCGCGATAAATTTTCAAGCGCATGGGCCAGTGCCCCTGAAATTTCTGGCAAGGCGGGAATTTCACTTTCTGATAAACGAATGCGAAGTTCTGATAGAGCCATGAACATCAATCGGGAGGAGGGAGCGCTTTCCGGATGCGCCCTTCTGAATCTCTCTAAAGTGCTTTCATAAAGCTTGGAGAGCTGGGAGCCGAAAGGCTCCGGCAAATCGCCCGTACGGGCGATTTCATACACCTTGAGTAAGGGTTGCCTGGCATTATAATTTAAAATAAGAGTTTTTAAACGAGCGGCGAGCACAGTTTTTTGGGAAGCCAAATGCGCAAAATCGACCAGGCGGTCTTCGAGCACTCGATCGATGAGTGTTTCATCGGCAATGAGAGCGCCTTTGCTCCGAAGAGAATGAATTTCCTGAAAACGTTGAATGTAAGTGGCAAAAGCAGCATTGGCAAAGCCTTCAGCGCTAATGGGAATGGCAGAAGCACCGGTATTCTCGGTCGCCAAGCCTAAGAGCTTCATGAATTGGAGGAGAGAGGGCTTGAGACGTGAGGCAAGGGCCGCGGGATCTACCTCTCCTTCGGTAGATTGGCGAATCAAATCATCTAAGCTTGCTTCGTCAAATTGTCGATAGGGTTGAGAGACGCGTTCTAAGTAGCGTTCGAAGACCCAGTTCAGATGCACAGATATTTCTCCCAGCGCATGCCGAGCGGTGAAGGTTTCTAGATCTCCCTGCCAAGCGATTTTTCTTCTTTCGCTTCCGGGTTGAGAGAGTTTTCCTTGGGTGATGCGATGGAGGATGGCGTTTTCAGAAGGATCGATGATGCTGCCCTTCCAATCGCTGCAAGCTTCTTCTAATCTTTCGTATTCTGCGAGAAAGGCCTCCGCCGCTTCTCCTTCTAAGCCTTGCTGGGCAAGATAGGCATTGAGAATGCCTTGGTTGCTTTCTGCGTGCTCGGCGCCAGGGAGCAGAACTCCCGTTTGCTCAAGGTGGCGCCGGGCGATGCGGTAGTGCAAGGCTTGTGAAAGAAAAGCCGATTCCAGCCCTCCTCCTTTTTCAAGAAGGTCGGCGGCAACGACGTAAGCTTTAAGGGTGGTGGCGTGCGCGTCGGTGATGAAACGCAGCCCTTGCACATGCTCATGGGTGGAGGGAACGATTTCATAAGGAATGCTTGTTTCTCCCACTTGTACGACGCCCGAAGCTCTTGCATGGAGGTAGATGGCTTCAAAGAAACGGAAAAAATTCCGGTAGAATTCCTGCATCTCCTTCAATTCGCCCGGGCGTATCACGCCAGGGAAGCGTTCGTGCTGCGAGAGCAACTGGAAATAAGTGATGTGTTGATCTCGCAAAGTTTTTATTTTTTGAACGAGATTTGCCCGGCTGAGGGTTTCCGATGCTGAAATCTCCTCTTGCCCCGTAAGCTCGAACTCTCTTGTCTTCCTCTCTAAGAACTCCAAGGCCCAGTCGACCGATCCGTTGATTGCAGAAGCGAAGGGTTCTCGCTCAAAGCGAATCCTTTGGGTAATATCAGGAAGGCGCAACTCTTCCTCATGCGCCGTTAAAATAATTTTAACTCGCGATCGATAAGGAGCTTGGTGGTTTAAGGCCACGCCGTCTTGGTCATGAATCATAAAGCTTGCATCGAAATAGGGCCGGTAGCGCAAGAACATCAGAAATTTAAACATTTCGATGCGCTGGGCCTCTGAGTTCGTTAAATTGGCAGCCAATTTTTCCAGGGTTTCTAGGCGCATTTTTCTCACCACGCCTCGGCGATATTCCGCCACGGTTCCTTCGCTCACTCCCCATTGTGCAGCGAGATCCATATCGCGGGCATCAGGAATGCTTCTTAAATGGGCTCTTAAAAAAGCGCCCAGACCAAAGTGCGCGTAATCAAGGCCTTCCATGCTTTTAGGATACCAGATGACAACTTCGCTTCTCGCGTTGGGTGTAAAATTTTTAAGCTGCTCGGGCAAAGTAAGGCGCAGGGCGTCGAAAGGGTCGATCCCCCCTCTCTCGCGGGAGCTGTTGATGTAAGTGACGAGGCCCAGCAAATCAAGAATATCTCCGGGAGGAGCCACTCGTTTTGCGCAATCTTCGCTACTTCCCCAGGCAAAAATGGTGCTTCCCGCAATTCCTAATTCCGCTGCCTGAAGTTTGCCTCGGGTGAATCCGAGCGAGCTTAAGTATTCGGCCCATGTTTCTCCTGGAGGGGGGTTCACGAATCGAAGGGCTGGGGTTTCCAGAGCTTCTCGGGGTAAGGCTTCTTCACTTCGCGGGCTCAAAGAGGGCATTTCAATTTCTTCTCTTAAGACTTCACGAAAAAAGTCGGCAAAGAGAGCGAGGCTTTTTTCTGGATAAGCTTGTGCGCTTGCATGGCGAAGCACCTGTTCTAAGACTTCTTTTTTAAAAGGGAGTTTTTCAAAAGCAGCGGGCCTTTGCGGCAGATCTTGGCGGATTAGCTCCGCTGTATAAAAATGCAGGAGGGCTAAGCCCCGTTGATAAATTCTGGCTCTTTCGAGGGGGCTTGTACTCACTCTTTCAGCGCCTTCTCTCAAGAATGTTTCATAAACCGCATAGGTTTTACCCAAAGCCGCTTGAGTATCCTCCACTTTCACTTGAGAGGCCGCAGGAGGGGGAGCACTTTCTTCGAATTTTTCTCCTGCGCTTCTTCGCCCGCTTTGAGTGCTGAGAAAGCGGATGAGCAAAGTTCTGTGGGCTTCTGTGATTTCAATTTCATGTTCGCTGCGTGCTTGTGCGGCACTCATTTCATACACTTCTTGGATGAAAGGGAGTTGTGGAGGTGTTTGCTTGCCCAAGTGAGCAAGGCAATAGCGGGCGTAATGAGGAAGCATTTGTTCGAGAAGAGTGGCTGTCGCTGCCTCTGGCTTCGAACTTTTTTTCCACTCTTCCCATTCTCTTTGCAAACGGCTCTGAGTTTCGGAAACTTCTGCGTTGGGAAGGGCCGCCAGGCGTGAGCTGATCGCCTCGCGGTAATCGGTAATAAGGCTCGAAGGGCGCGGGCTCGCAGCACTTCCACTCCTCGTTCCCTCTATATTCACCATTGCTGCCATCAAAGAGGAGGGGAGTGAAGGTCGAGAAGAAAAGGGGCCTTCGCCTGCCATGGCACTTGAGCTGGCTAAATTTTGAACGAGGGGTTTGGCCGGAAAATCGGGCTTTACTTTTCCCCACGCTTCTTGGGTAAGTTCTAAGTGTTTTTCGAAGGCCTGAAGTTTTCCTTGGCTGAGTTGATGAACGAGAGCCATTCCAAAACCCATCTGGAGATTGGTGATTTCTGCATGGAGATATTGATCGATGAGATTTCCTTGAGGCTTCGTGCTGAGTCCTAAAGAGTAAGCGAGCTGATGCCCGGCTACCATGCCGGTATCTTGAAAGAGATGAGAGAAAAGAGGGTTTTGATTTTGAGAAAATCTTCCAAAGATCTTTAAGGTTCCAAAGTTAATGAAATCACTCATCCACTCTTGAGAGGCAAGAATGGAGCTTGAATGGGAAGGGGAGAGAAGAGATTGGGCACTTCGAAAGGCGGTCACTTCGCTTGCGAGTCCGAAGAGAGGAGCCAGGAGGAGGCGCACGTTGCAAGGCGCCCCTACGTTTAGAAAAGCAATGTTTCCGAGTCGATAAGCAAGGCTTCCTGCGGTCATCGCGGCAAGGCTCTTCCAATCGGAGCTTTGAGCCAGCGCAGAGCTTAAAGTTTGATCGAGTCTCGCTTGAAAAGAGCTTAAATTGTGGGAAAGATCCGAGGAAAGAGACAAATGCCCCCGCCTCTCTAGTATATTAGCCATGTGTGCCCCGTGTGCCCTCTGTTTTTTAGAACAGAGGCTTTTCGGCCATTTAAGGAAAAAGTTGCTAGCACCAAGGGCATTTAAAAAGAGTGTCTTTTCAAAGAATTACTAAAAGAAACATGGCTGCATTAAGGGGGAGTTTGAGCCAAAAGGGATAAGAGCCCTAAAAAAATGGGTTGATGAAGAAGATAAATGAGGAGGGAATATTTGCCCATGAAGGAGATGCCGCGCACGCTTAAATGTTGGCCATTGAGTTTAAGCAAAAAGTAATCTTCATTTTTTTGCTTCAAGAAATAACGGCCGAGATAAATACCTATTAAAAAATAACCGAAAAAGGGAATGAGTGAAAAAATTTCAAAAGTGGCTAGCCGCATGGTTCCAAACCCCAGCCAAGTCAGCCCCGGGGAAATAAAATGGGGAGCTTCATTCACATTTCCAATAAAGCCAAGAGCAATAATTAAAACACCTATGATTAAATTCAAACGATCAAAGCGTAAAAAGAAAAGGCCGAGTAAACTTGCCAGAGCAAAAAATTGAAGGATGCCCAGCCAAATGGTTCTGGAAGGGTCATAAGAGTGGGTGGCAACGGTGATGAGGGCTCCCGCCAAGCTCAGTTTGAAAAATCTTAGCCAAAAACGCTTCCAGCGAATTTGTTCGCGGTGCTCTAAGTATAAACAAAAACCGCTCACAGATAAAAAAATGAAAACGGCCGTTTCACGATAGACAAGCCAAAAAGGGTTGCTAAAAAGGGGGAGCTCAGCCAGCTTAAACAAGCTTAAGTCGAAGAGGCCATGAAAGAGAAGCATCATCGCAATCGCGATACCGCGGAAAAAGTCGATTTCAAGATAACGTGCCTGTGGCCTGATTTCGCGGGGAGAAGAAGACTGTTTTTGCATGCTGTTTCATAGTATAGTTTAAAAAGGGAAAAGAACGGAGAGAAATTTTATGATCCAAAAAATCATTTTTACGGTGTTTTTTGTGCTTTTGATGAGCCCGAATTTGAGGGCCCGCGAATGGGATTCGCGCTTAATAGAGGCCTCTCAACTCGCTTACCAGGGGAATGCTTCGCAGGCAGAGGCCCTGATCAATCAATATATCGCCGAAAATCCCATCGATCCCAATGGATTTTACGTCAAAGTAGTCGTGGAAGAGTGGAAAGCGGCAGTGAGTGGCAAAAATCCGTCTTCAGTGCAAAGAGAAGTGTTGAAGCTTTATGAAAAGGCAAGCGACATCGCTTTTCAGGTTTGGAACCAAGATCAGGAAAATATAGATAAGATGATCGATGCCGGGAATGGTTTTTTATTTTTGGGGAGAAAATATGCAGACGTGGGAGATAATTTAAAGGCGGTGCTTACTGCTAAAAAGTGCCAAAAATATTTGGAAGGGGCACTTAAAAAAGACCCCCATCGCACGGAGGCTTTGCTCGCTCTCGGAGGCTTTCATTATGTGGCGGGTTCTACTTCCTCTGCCATTGCGCCCTTCAAGGCTTTGCTGGGCATTAAGGGCACTAAGGAGCAGGGTTTGGCTGAATTGAAAAAATCTTTAACGGGCAAACACCCTTTTGTGAATGATACTTTATATGCGCTCCTATTCATTAACATGGACCACGAAAGAAATTACGAAGAGGCTTTGCGTTACCAAGGGGAATTGGAAAAGAAATTTCCGAATAACCCGGAAATGAAATACAAGCGCGGCATTATCTTTGAGAAGCAAGAGAAGCTCAAAGGGGCCAATGCTTATCTCGATCTTGCCAGGTGGTGCGAGGCGAGTCTGAGTAAATGCCATAAAACTTATTTGTTTTTGGCTTATTTTCATGCGGGGCGTTTGTTTAAGGAGCTGGGCGATAAAAGCAAGGCCAAAGAAAATTTTGCCAAGGCGGTATTAAACAATACAAATGCCTATCCTGTGCAGGCCGCGGAAGCTCTCTATTGGCCTGCTTTGATCGAGGAATCGGAGGGGCAAGTTCAGCTCGCCGTAGATAAATTTAAAAAAGCCAAAGAGATGCCCGGCATCTCTAGAAATTTCAAGAAAGAAATCGAAGATAAATTGAGTGGAATTTGCAAGCCGGAAAATACGCAGGTGAAGTGTTAAGTTTTAAAAAAATTGGCGAGTGATGTTTAGAGTTTGAGTTTAGTTTGAATTCTTTGAATCGCTTCTTCAATTTTTTCTCGGATTCCAAAGGCGCTCAAGCGAAAATAGCCTTCTCCCGCAGGGCCAAAGCCTGCTCCCGGGGTTCCCACTACCTGGCATTCAGCCAAGAGCTTGTCGAAAAATGACCAAGAAGCCATCCCTCCTGGAGTTTTTAGCCAAAGATAAGGGGCATTCATTCCCCCATAAACGGCAAGGCCCATTTTTTTTAAGCCTTCGCGGATTTTTTTTGCATTTTGCATGTAATAATGAATTTGCTCCCGGATTTGTTTTTTTCCTTCTGGGCTGTAGCAAGCGGCCGCAGCCCTTTGCACGGGGTAAGACACCCCATTGAATTTGGTCGTATGCCGCCGATTCCAAAGTGGATTCACGGCTACGTTGTTGCCTTGAGAGTCTTGCGCTTTGAGTTTTTCAGGCACCACCGTGTAGGCGCAGCGAGTTCCGGTGAAGCCCGCGCTTTTAGAAAAGCTTCTGAATTCGATGGCGACTTCTTCGGCGCCGGGGATTTCATAAATCGAGTGCGGAAGATCTGCCTCTGAAATAAAAGCTTCGTAAGCGGCATCAAATAAAATAATGGCTTGATGATCATGAGCCCAATCCACCCATTTTTTGAGTTCTGCTTTCGAAAGAGCGGCGCCCGTGGGGTTATTGGGAGAGCAAAGATAAACGAGTTCGCATTTTTCTTTGGGTAAGGCCGGACAAAAATTATTTTCGGCCGTCGTGGGCAAATAAATAATGTCGGCATAATGGCCACTTTCTTGCAGAGGGCCGCTGCGGCCAGCCATCACGTTCGTATCGACATATACCGGGTAGACAGGGTCGGTGACGGCGATTTTATTTTGAATAGAAAAAATTTCCTGAATATTTCCCGTATCACATTTGGAGCCATCCGACACAAAGACTTCATTGCTTTTAATTGAAACACCCCGTGCCTTAAAATCATTTTCGATAATCGCTTGGATCAAAAAATCATAGCCTTGCTCAGGGCCATAACCACGAAAGCCTTCGGGGGTGGCCATTTCCTCCACTGCTTTTTTCATGGCGTCTATAAGGGCCGGGGCAAGGGGCAGCACAACATCCCCAATACCCAGCCGAATAATTTTGGCGGCAGGGTTTTTTTCTTGGAAAGCTTTGACACGCCGGCCAATTTCCGGGAAAAGATAGCCCGATTTAAGTTTAAGAAAATTTTCGTTCAAGAACGCCATAAGCTTCCTCTACGATATTGGCAAAGCTCTCTACAACCCGAAAATATATCCTATTCTATTTTATAGACAGCTTGAGGAGGGAGGGAGTAGACAGGCGCCATGAAAGCGCATGAAATTCCCGTCCGAGAATTCAGCCAGCCGCCTATCCGCAAAGCCCATTTTTATGATGCATGGGCTCTCGAACTTATTCGCGATTCTCGTGATTTGCCCTTCATTGATTTAATGCTCAAAACCACCTTCTTGGTTTTGCCTTTTGCCATTTTTCTTTTCATGAACCGGGCTGCCTCCGCATGGTGGCTGGCTCCTTACTATGCATTGGTGGGCTTCTTTTTGGGGCCTTATATTTTGATGCTTCATAACACGAGTCATCGCCCTCTGTTCAAAGCGAGGTATCGTTTCTTGAATCATTATATTCCTTGGGTGCTGGGGCCCTTTTTTGGAGAAACCCCCGAAACTTATTTTGGGCATCATGTGGGAATGCATCATCCTGAAAATAACTTGAAAGATGATTTAAGTTCTACGCTCGCTTATCGAAGAGATAATTTTTTTGATTTTGTAAAATACTTTTCGAAATTTCTTTTTTTGAGCCATTACGATCTTACAAAATATTTCCTTCATCGCAAACGCTACAAGCTTTTTTTGCAACTCACCTTGGGCGAGCTCGGGTTTTATTTGATGGTTTTTCTGTTGTGTTTTTGGAATTGGCAAGCGGCGCTGCTTCTTTTTGTGGCCCCTATGGTGTTTACCCGCTTTATGATGTTGAATGGCAATTGGGCCCAGCATGCCTTTGTCGATGCCTTTGATCCGGGCAATTCTTATAAAAATAGCATCACGTGTGTTAATTCGCTCTACAACCGGCGCTGCTTTAACGATGGCTACCACATTGCGCATCATTTAAAACCGACCAGCCATTGGTTGGAAATGCCCCATCATTTTGAACAAAACAGGGCTGAATATGCCGCGCAAGATGCCGTGGTATTCGAGAAAATCGATTATTTCCAGATCTGGGTTTTTCTCATGCTTAAAAAATACGACTCCCTTGCGAATTACTTCGTCGATTTGCGCCCAGAGAAGCGCAGCCATTCTGAAATTGTCGATTTTTTAAAATCCCGCAGCCAAATTCCCATCTCTATTTGATGGGCCCATTTAAGGACGCTAAAAAAAATTATTGGGAATAAAAAGCGGTGAGAATTTGAAATAAAAAGGAGATGTCTTCCACTCCCGCTATTTCCCGAATGGAATGCATGGCAAGAGTGGGAATGCCCACATCCACTGTTTTTACGCCGAGATTCGCGGCCGTGAGCGGCCCAATGGTTGAACCACAAGCGATGTCGGCTCTCACCGCGAATTTTTGGCAAGGGACTTTCTCTTTCTCGCAAAGAGAGGCGAAGAGCGCCGCCGTTTCTGAATTGGTGGCATAGCGTTGATTGGCGTTTATCTTAACAACAGGCCCCGCATTGAGAAGGGGCCCATGTTGTGCATCGTGTTTGTCGGGGTAGTTAGGGTGAATGCCATGTGCGTTATCGCAGGAAAGGAAAATAGATTGATGCATGCTACGGGCAAAATCTTCGGCGTGAGGCATCATTCTTTGGAGGATAGATTTCAAGAAAGGACCTTGTGCTCCGCTCGTTGAAACCGAGCCCACTTCTTCGTGATCGTTGCAAACCAGCAAACAAGAAGCGTTTCCTTTAGATTCGCAGAGCGATTGGAGCGCCACCCAGCAACTCAGCAGGTTATCGAGCCTTGCACTGGCGAGGAATTGCCCATGAATGCCCACCAGGGCTGGGCCTTGAGTATCGTAGAGGCAAAGTTCGTGCGCGAGAATTTTCTTAAAATCTTTCGCTGATTTTTTAATTTCTTCGGCGAGAATGGCTTCGAGGGAGCTGTTTTTTTCTTCGCTTTGAAGAAAAAGCGGCGGCAGGTCTTTTTGCGCGTTCACTGCAAAATTTTCGTTCACGTTTCGGTTCAGATGAATGGCCAGGCTAGGAATAATGGCAATGGGTTTTTTGAAATTGAGCAACATCGATTCTACTTTATTTTTGCTCGTGAGATAGCTGATTCGCCCTGCCAAGGAAAGATCGCGGTCGAACCAAGTGTGCAGAAGGGCGCTTCCATAAAGCTCCAGGCCGGCTTGGAGGTAATTTTTGAATTTTTGGGTGGGATTGGGCTTGAGCTTCAAACAAGGGCTATCGCTATGAGTGCCCGTCATTTTCCATCCTTCTTCTTCCGGAGCTTTATTTCCTATCTTGAAAGCAATGAGGGAGCTTTCATTTCGGATAATGTAATATTTTGCCCTCGCACGTACTGCCCACATTTTACCTTCATCGAGCTTTTCAAAGCCGGCTTCTTCCAAGGCCCGGCTCATCTCTCGCACGGCATGAAAGGGAGTGGGGGATAGTGCGAGGAAATCGAGTAATTTTTCAATCTCGGTCATCTTCTGATTTTTCATCTTTTTAGTAATTATTGAAAGGAAATTTTAACAGAGCAAAGGGCCAGAAAGATTTTAGAAGTGTTTTTTTCTGTTTAAATTGCTTGGTTTTGCTGAATGACCCTCTTTAATGATCGGAGAAGGAGCCGGAAGAATTTTAAGTGATTCGATTTTTTTGAAATATTCGTAAGGCCCTTCGCGATATTGCACTGCGGGCCCTGGAGGAATTTCTATCTTCGGGGCTGTTTCTACATAGCCTTTTACTTCAATTGTTTTTCCTACGATTTGATCTATCTTTATTTCAGGGGGCAATACGCCATCTTCGATGAGCACTCCTCCCACGTAAATTCCCCCCTTGGTTTCTTGGACAATGCCGCGAATGATTCTGGGTTTATCTTGAGAAAAGGCCAAGGCAGAAAAGAGAGTGAGAAAGGTAACAAGCATAAATCCAATTTTCACAGGTGGATGCATAAGTCTACCGCCTCAGTGGGGCGCCTTGAGCGCATTCGAACGAAGCAAAAACCCTCTGCGCACCCAGCATGATTCGAACATGCGACCTACGGTTTCGTAGACCGTCGCTCTATCCAACTGAGCTATGGGTGCGTACAAAGTTTTTGCGTTTCATCATTTTTGGCGGAGGAGGGGGGATTCGAACCCCCGGTAGGGATTTGGTCCCTACGACGGTTTAGCAAACCGCTACCTTAAGCCACTCGGTCACTCCTCCTAAATTTTCAGCGGCAAATTCCCCTCTATTTTTCTATCTTCCAATCTCAAAATGGGGAGAATAGAAAACAGGGGATTGAATAGTCGAAAACATAAAGCAAATTCAAGAAAACATTTTACAGGGGAATAATTCGTATCCTAGAACTATTTTTCCTTGTACCCTAACCAAAAGACCATCTAAAACATAGATAAATTAACAAGGGAAGGATGGCCGAGTGGTTGATGGCACCGGTCTTGAAAACCGGCATACCTTTACGGGTATCGTGGGTTCGAATCCCACTCCTTCCGCCATTTTATCAAAAATCACCTGGGGTTTTTCCTTTTTTCTGGCATAATTCTGCCATGCCGATTGTCCTTCTCAGCGATTTTGGAAACGCCGATGGCTATGCAGGAACCATGAAGGGCGTCATTTCTCAAATGGCGCCCAAGCTTTCTGTGGTTGACTTAAGCCATGAAATTCCCCCCTTTGGAATCGTGCAAGCCGCTTTAGTTCTTTATCAGAGTTATCGGTATTTTCCGGAGGGTTCCATCTTTGTGGCGGTGGTAGATCCTGGGGTGGGAAGCCAACGAAAAGCCATTTTAGTGAAAAGCCCAGCGTATTATTTCATTGCACCCGATAATGGTCTGCTTACTTTAGTGTTAGAAAAAGAAACGCCCCAAAAGATCATCCATCTTACGAACGAGGCTTACTTTCTTAATCCAGCTTCCCCTACTTTTCAGGGGCGGGATATTTTTGCGCCCGTGGCAGCGCAGCTGGCCGAAGGCATTGCGCCCGAATTGTTTGGGCAAAAGATTCTAGATTACCAAAGATTGCCTGATTTTTTTCCAGAAGTTTCGAAAAAAAAAGTTCAGGGGAAAATTATTTCTGTCGATCGTTTTGGAAATGGGGTTACTAATTTATCAAAAGAGTTTCTTCAAAAACATTTTCCGGGTTTAAAGTTTTTTATCCAAGTGAGAAATAAAAAAATCCAAACGCTCAAAAATCATTATGCGGAAGTAAAAGGAAAAAGCCCTTTTCTTTTATTCGGCAGCTCTGGGTTTTTAGAAATCAGTATGAATCAGGGCTCGGCTGCGAAGCAGTTGCGATTAAAAGTAGGAGCCAAGCTTCAGGTTAAGAGAGCCTGAGTTTCATCGCCAAACCATGAGCCTGCAAGCCTTCCAACTCGGCTAAGTGCAAGACGCTAGGCCCCAGTTTCTTCATCGCTTCTTTGTTGCATTCGATGATGCTCGAGAACTTCACGAAATCGAGCGTGGAAAGGGGCGAGGCAAAACGGGCGGTGCCGCTGGTGGGAAGCACATGGTTGGGCCCGGCCAAATAATCCCCGAAAGATTCCGTCGTATAAGATCCTAAAAATATGGCTCCCGCGTTTCGAATTTTGGGGAGCAATTTGCGAGGCTCTTTCACCGAAAGCTCCAAGTGTTCGGGGGCAATGAGGTTGACAAGCTCTGCCGCTTCGTTTTCGCTGCGTGTGAGAATGAGAGCGCCATGAGCCTTGAGCGATTTTTTGGCGATGTGAGCGCGTAAAAGGGTTTTTAAAATTTTATGGAGCGATTCTTCCACTTGCGCAATGAATTTGGCATTCCACGAAAGTAGAATGGCGGAGGCTTTTTCGTCGTGCTCTGCTTGGCTCAAAAGATCGGCTGCCACCCAATCGGGATTTGTTTTTCCGTCGCAGATCACGGCTACTTCAGAGGGCCCTGCGATCATATCGATGGCCACTTTCCCAAATACCTGACGTTTAGCCGTGGCCACAAAAATATTTCCGGGCCCTACGATTTTATCCACCGCTGGAATGGTTTTGGTGCCGTAGGCTAAAGCCCCTATCGCTTGGGCGCCCCCTACTTTGAAAATGCGATTCACTCCCGCTAAATCTGCGGCGACGAGCACGTAAGGATTGACAATGCCTTTAGGAAAAGGTGTGGCCATGATGATTTCTTCAACACCCGCCACACTGGCCGGGATAGCATTCATTAACACCGAAGAAGGATAGGCGGCTTTTCCACCCGGAACATAAATCCCTACGCGCTGGAGAGGCGTGGCCCGTTGGCCAAGGCTCACCCCTTCTTTTTTGTATTCCCACGAATTAAATTGGATTTGCTCATGAAATTCCCGAATACGGGCGGCCGCCAACTCTAAGCTTCCTAAATCTTTATGGGAGATCGCGTTGTAGGCCTTTTTGATCTCTTCATTGGTCACTTCCACATTTTTTGCATTCAAGGGCGAAGCATCGAAGCGGCGTGCATAATGAAAAAGGGCCGCATCCCCTTTTTTTCTTATATTTTTAAGGATGAGGCAAACCGCTTCTTCCACCCCCTTGGCTAAACTATCGGAGCGATGAATGATTTTGTGAAAGAGCTTCGAAAAATTTTTATCTGTGGTTTGGAGTAGTCGCATATTGTTTGAGTGTAGCCTTTAATATTTTAGTTTCACCCTTTTTACTTTGGCTCCTAGCTTGCGAAATTTCTTCTCGATTCTTTCATAGCCGCGATCAATGTGGTACACGCGAGAAATTTCGGTGATGTCTTGCGCCGCGAGGCCTGCGAGCACTAAGCAGGCAGAGGCGCGTAAATCTGTGGCCATGATGGGAGCCCCTGAAAGCTGGGACACTCCTTTGATAACGGCGCGCTTGCCTTCTGTTTTGATATCGGCCCCCATGCGGATGAGCTCGCCCACATGCATGTAACGATTTTCAAAAATAGTTTCCGTAATCGTAGAAACGCCATCTGCTTTTGCCATCAGGGCCATGAATTGGGCTTGGAAATCGGTGGCAAATCCTGGGTAAGGGGCCGTCGTCACATCAACGCTGCGAATTCTTTTGGGCCCCCACACTTTGAGGAGCCCCTGGCTTGAAACTTCGATTTTTGCTCCTGCTTCTTCGAGTTTTTGAATCAGGGCCGCCACGTGCTGAGGAGCCGTGCCTTCGATTTGCACTTCTCCTTGGTTCATGGCGGCTCCGATCATGAACGTGCCTGCTTCAATGCGATCGGGCATCACCGCGTGTTCTACGCCCTTCAATTCTTTAACGCCCTCAATTTCGATGCAAGGAGTGCCAGCACCTTTAATTTTTGCGCCCATTTTAATGAGGAAATTTGCGAGATCAAGCACTTCGGGTTCGCACGCGGCATTTTCTAAAAGGGTAGTGCCATTGGCAAGGCAGGCCGCCATCATAATATTTTCGGTGCCGGTAACGGTGACCATATCGAATACGATATGTGCGCCTTTTAATTGATCGCAGCTTGCTTCCACATAACCATGCTCAATTTTAATATCAGCACCCATGGCTTGCAGGGCTTTGAGGTGTTGATCAATAGGACGCGCGCCGATTGCGCAGCCGCCGGGAAGAGAAACCTTGGCTTTACCGAGGCGTGCCAGCAAGGGGCCTAGCACCACCACCGAAGCACGCATGGTTTTTACAAGTTCATAAGAAGCGACATGGTTTTTGAAACCATTGCTGTGAACCTTGATTCGATTTCCCCATTGGCTTACTTTTATGCCGAAATCTTTTAAAAGACGAGACATGGTGGCAATATCGCGGAGATCAGGCACATTCTGAATTGAATTCCAACCCGATGAAAGAATGGTGGCAGCCAAAATCGGCAAGGCTGCATTTTTAGAGCCCGATATTTTTACGCGACCTTTCAGCTTCTCGCCGCCTTGAATAACAATTTTATCCATATGATGAACCCCCTCATTCCCTTTATCAGGGGGAGGTCAGGAGGGCTTATTTGAGAGAGATAATACCCGGGGATTGCCCGCATAGTCTTTTAGGATACTTATCTTTTGAAATCCAGTGTTTGTTGCAAGCTCTTCTAAGGCTTTTGCTTGCTTGTCCCCCATTTCAAAGTAGGCCTGCCCCTTTTTTTGGAGATTTTTAAAGGCCCAAGGAAGGAGCTTGCGGTAAAACTGGAGCCCGTCGGCCCCTCCATCGAGGGCGGCGTTTGGCTCGAATCGAAGTTCGGGAGCTAAGTTTGGAATTTCAAGAGTGGCGATATAGGGGGGATTGGAGAGAATAAGATCATAAAGCGCGCTTTCTGGAAGAAATTCTAAAAAATCTGTTTTAATAAATCGGATTTGTTTTTCGACGCCATGTTTTTTGGCATTTTTTTGGGCCCAAGTGAGAGCAGCTTCGGAGATATCAAGGGCGGTGATGCTTGCCTGAGAAAACTTCTTTGCAAGGGCAATGGCAATGCATCCAGACCCGGTGCCTAAATCGAGAATATGTAAATCAGCGCTACCCGTTTGACTTTTCATGGCATATTGAATTGCCTCCTCCACCAACAGTTCGGTTTCGGGACGAGGGATGAGAACATCCGGAGAAACTTCAAATTCCATCGAGAAGAATTCTTTCTTGCCCAAAAGGTAAGCGAGCGGTTCTCTTTCGCTTCGCCTTTTGAAGAGGATTTTATAGCGTTGGAGTTCTTCTGAATTTAAAAGACGGTCGAATTGGGTATAGAGTTGCACGCGAGAAAGTCCTAGAATATGCCCAAGCAGGAGTTCGGCATCGAGCCGGGCAGACTCGATTTTCTTGTCACGGAAATATTGTGTGCTCCATTCGAGGAGCTTTAGGATAGTCCAGGTTTCGGTCATAGGCATTCCATTGGATTTCGCGCACGGGGAATGAATCCCCGTGCTTGACCAAAGGGTGAGCACTCCGTTGCTCCCCTTTGGAAACCCCATTGGATAAGGTACACCCCGTGGCAAGCCACGGGGAATGGGAATCATTCAATATGAGTATGAAAACTTTTCCAGTATCTCCCTCAAAGCAGAAGGAATTGGAAGCCCGATTTGAAAAATGGGGTCTTCGCGAAGAAGATTTGAAGGAGAGTTTCGTGCGTTCTTCGGGGGCGGGCGGGCAAAATGTAAACAAGGTTTCCACCTGTGTGATGCTATTCCATTGGCCCAGCGGCCTGGAAGTAAAATGCCAGAAAACCCGCTCGCAAATTCTGAATCGTTATTATGCCCGAAAAATTTTATGCGAAAAATTGGAACAAAAAGTGAGGGGAGAAGAAAGCGCCCAAGAGCAGAGGCGAGAAAAAATTCGCCGCCAAAAAAGAAAACGCTCCAAAAGAGCGAAGGAAAAACTCTTAAAAGATAAGCATCATCGGTCCAAAATAAAATCATTGAGAAGGGTTTCAAGCGCAGAAGAATAAGGAGGCTACCTTGCATTGGCACTCAAAAGGTTGCAAGCGCAAGGCGCTGCCCAGAGAATCAGTGCCTCTTACATTTCTTGCTTGAGCGCTTCCGCCTGGTAGTGGGTGCGCAAGGCTTGAATCATTTCATCGAGCTCGCCGTTCATCACCGCATCTAATTGATGCAGCGTGAGCCCAA